>Ga0207645_10000001_pt1 | contig 442754 bp, 394 predicted proteins | sample KBSM53metaG_FD_184331 | JGI IMG/M metagenome (GOLD analysis project Ga0207645, IMG submission 184331) | Miscanthus rhizosphere microbial communities from Kellogg Biological Station, Michigan, USA - KBS M5-3 metaG (SPAdes) (version 2) | ecosystem: Host-associated > Plants > Roots > Rhizosphere...
ATAAAGACGGTGTAGTTCTGTACTAAAACATACCAATAAATAAGGATAACTCATGAAGAAATTATTATTATGTGCCAGCATAGTATGCGCATTACCATTAGGATTACAAGCAATATCAAAAAGTGATATAGCACGAGAAGTAGCAAATACCGTTAATAATTTGAGAATGAATGCACTTGATGCAACTGTTTCTATTGCCAATCAACAAAAGGTTGTTACTCTGTGGGATACTGCTTTTGCGAATGCTAAGAAATTTGTTCTTGAAAACAGTAAAGATTTGCTCAGAAAAGATGATCCTGATTTGATGGCTGCTTTGAAAAAACTTGAGGGTATTAATAATGATTTTACTAACACGCTCAAAACAATACGCGCAACTATGCCGAATGCTCCGATTAGCAAGCTACTACAAATCTCAAATGATGCTAAAAATGTTATGGATTCTATTGGATCAAAAACATTCACGCTTCCAGGAAAAAAAGAAGCTCAAATCGTTTTAAAAGATCTGGCCGCAAGCATAATCGGATCTGCCAAATACTTTTATGATGATCTTGTACAAAAAAAGAGATAAGGAGATTTGCGATGTATCATCTACCCATACTACAAGAAGTCGGTTTAACCATTATTCGTATGAGCTTCGGGATAATTTTTGCCATTATTGGCTATACCAAATTACTTTCAGGATCTGAAAATCTTACCGAATTGGGAAGCGCTATAGGATTATTTGGTATTAAATGGGGCTATCTTTTTTGGGGATATATTGCTGCATTAACCTTACTTTTGGGAGGCGCATCATTTGCACTTGGCCTCTATATCCGTATTGCATCAATACCATTGGTAGGATTTCTCATCGTAGCTCTTTATTTTCATTTGCAGAAAAATGATCCGTTTACTAAATGGGCTTTTGCAAGTATGTGCTTATCTATTGTTATAGCTTTTTTCATTGCGGGTAGCGGTAAATATTCACTCGATCACATTATAAAAAAATGTTCGCCATGCAAAAGTGAACCAGAAAATCTCGAAAAATTTTAATAGAAAAATTTGATTAATTTAGCCAAGTACACCTTATTAGGGCATCTACTTGGCTGAATTTCTGCATTTTTTTAACAGATGAAATTCAATAAAACATTCGCTGAATCGATCTTTTTACAATAAAAACACTTGCTTTCTTAGACGATTGTCGTAAACTTCAGGATAGCAAAATAGGGAATTTTCTTGTATCACGTACTATTCATCAAAAAAAGGCTATCCTATGTTAAAAAAAATATTATTGAGTGCAGCATTAGCAGCCTCAACACTTGCAACAGCTCAAATCAATCTTGATCTTAACCTTACTATATCGCATGAAGAAGCACAGCAACAAGCAACAGGTTCTGTTGTTGTTAATGAAGATGAAGCAACCTCGGTTGTTTTTGATGGACTTGAATCATTAATCATTGATTTTATAACACAAGTAGAAGATGATAATGTTCTTATCCAAACTCAATTCTTGCAAAGAATGGAAAACGAGGAATTACTTCCTATCGCTGATTGGTTAGTAGCGCAAGTACCATTTGATCAACCAGCAGCTTTCACTATCAATGAAGAAGATGGTAGTGGAGCACTCGTACTTGTAGTTGTTCCTTCTCGAGTACAGTAAACCTTATTACCCTGTTTTGCATCAGATGAAATTTCAATACCCCCATACAGATTCTTTGTATGGGGGGGCCTTAATTAAGAAGATTTTAAATCATATTTATTAAATTATATTCATAGCTTACGCTATATCAGGAAACTTTCGATGAAAAAAATAATTTCTTTCACTTTTTTATCTTTATGCATTTTTACACAATCTTCTGCCATGGATAGAGTAGGGAGCAACCAAAAATCTCGCAATGAACAACTCTCAAGAACAACTGAATCACCTACCAGACCGAGAACAGTCCTCCAGGAACGAAAAAAACAACAAAAACAAAATTCTTTAAAAAGAAGCCAAGAACGTACGCAAAAATATTCTGATGATTATAACAAATAAAAGAAAACAGTGAAAATTCACTGCTTTCTTTTATTTAATATTTGCGGATTTTCTTCAGAAACAATTAGTTTAGCCGACGCAGGGAATATCGTCGAATAACTCATAATAAAAATTAGTCCATAACCAATCCATATGATCTTGATAAAACGCCTCTATTTCTTCTCTTATTTCTAAGTATTTTTCATCATCAGTACGCCAGAATCTCAGATCTGCTATTGCCATCAATATTTTTGCTTCATTGCGAATAGATTGCCCATCACGGTTGTCAGAATAATATTGGATACCATAATGTAATAATATGCGCCGACATTGGTTCCAATCACCATTATAGACTGCTTTACGCAATGGAGTTACTTCTTGCCATCCATGATCAGGCACGCGGTACCAAAGATCCTCTCCGGTATACGGCTGCGCATCTCTTGAACCAGCATTTTTAAGCATTTTTTTAATGCGTAGCGATTGTGCATAATCTATTGCAACACAATCATGTAAATCTTTTTCATATACCCAATATTGATCATGTTTTAATAATTCTTGAGTAACATGCGGCAAATTACTGATAACAGCAGAATGCAGCATCACAGCTTTACAATGACTACTTTTTCCCCAACCATGTTCACGAAGTTGCCTTAATACTGATGCATATTGTTCTTCACTTTTGCGATGCTCGGTTGCTTTAAAAACAATATGTTCTATCAGTTTATTCTCAGCGCCATATTCATAGATATATCCAAACTTACCAAGATCTACCATTTCCTTAATTATTTTTTTAGTTTCTATAAGTCTAAAACCAGGCGTTGCTATTTTATCACGCAAATCACTAACACCAGCTCGAGAAAATGTCCGTCTTATTCCACTATTGGCCGAAAAATATCTATTTTTTTTAGCTAATGCCAAAAACATGCCGTGCGTCATTAATGGAAATACAAGAAATATATTCAGTGCTATAAACCGTATGCAACGATAATTCATCCTACTCCTTCTTTAAATATACGTTAAATTGATCAAAACTATATATCAAAGATGAAAGTCTTGCAAGCATTGTCTCTCCAGCATTAACTTATTGATTTTCTTACAGCACATGAACTAGTATGAATCAAACAAATCTTCTCAAGGGGGGGAAAGATATGAAAAAGATGTACTATATCAGTTTGCTGATCATCTCTTTATTTTCATCAATGGTACAATGCTCGGCAATTTATTGCCCGTTTAGACATATTGAACCTTCTTATCGCAACACTATTTTTGCACAATCATTACAATGGATGAATCTGTTGCAATTTATATGTCCTGAAGATATGTCATTTATTGCACCAGAATGGACTGTTGGATAGTTATTATTTAGCTTTTGGTTGTTTTTCGTATTGTCGCTTAAAAGCAGTTCTTATGCTTGGTAATAAATCACCAAAAGATTTAATAGGATAACTCCCATATGGAAGTTCTTGAAAATATTTATAATTCTCAGAAAGTAACACGTTACCAATATAATATGATTTATAATGAGAAAATGAATATTCATCAAAATCACGTAGTGTAGCCCCGTTAGAATCTAAAATGTTTTTAATCAATACAGGAAACTTTAAAAACTCTATTAATGATGTATGTAGTGCTAGCGTTTCAATAGTTGATCCAGGAGACAATAATTCGCAAGGTCTCCGTTCACTTATTGAGTATTCAACAACACCTTGCCATACGCTAGTACCATACACATTATGACCAATATATATATTTTTTTGAACCCCATGAAAACAAAGCTCTTTATTTTTATTGAAAAAGGGTGATGGGTTGTATGGCAATTGTGCTTTAAAATGATGCCAAGCTGCTATTTTAGGCACTATCAATCCATTATCATTTATCTCCAGCGAAAGCATTTTTAATATATTTGAATCACTTGCTTCTTCAGGAATAATATCAATAACTCCAAACATTCGCCAACTTCTGTGATACACGAACCGCGCCTTCTTAGTGAATGCAGTATTATTTTTAACAATATAATTGTGTATACATTTTTTTCTTTGATCTTGAATTGTGTATATCAATGCACAATTACTACGGCTCGTTTGCGCAAAAGAATGCTCATCATTGTATGGCAATACATCTCTGTTATGTGTAAACCCTAATTTCCATACAATATCATCTACATGAGGAATTATTGCCTGATCCATTGCATGTGTTACTTGAGAAAACAACAGAGCGAAACTTATAATCATCCGCATAAAAAACAATTGATTAAACTTTTTTGAAGCCATACACATCCTTGTATATTGTTTGATGAAAATTGATAATGATTATACAGTAGACTGTGGTATGATCCAAATCATTTATGCAGCCTAGTTCGAGTAAAAAAAGGAGTAACATGGCTTTTAAAACAAATTTCTTACTGCTTCTCTATTTGGTGTTATGGATTAATACCCTATTACCATCTATTATTGCTAATACTCTTATCAAAATTCCCAACGGATATGTAACTGCTGAAAATATAGCTACTGGTGATACATTAATAGCATATAATCCAGCTTCATTATCTACTGCAGCCGTAACGCGCATATCAAAAACAACAACCAATACAATAGTTGAAATCACAACAAAAAAAGGATGCGTTTATGCATCCCCGAATCAATTATTTTGCGAAAGCTGAATTTGATATCTCTCTAGAAGTAGATACATTTGGTGGATACAGCCCTAATCCTAATGATGATGACAAAAATCTTTTTGAATCATTAAAATCAAAATCTGATAAAAAAATGAGACATAAGCGTTTTGGTAATTTTTATCGGGATCCAAATACAAAATTATGGTGGTCAAAAGATAATGCCAATCACGGTGGTTCAATTTTTAAAGTCTTTAAAGAAACTGCAAAAGGATTAGAATGGACCTTTGATGCAGACGGAATCGGCCATCAAATCATCGCAAAACACAAAGGCCCAGTTGGCCTATTTATCTCATACAAGGAACTCATAAAATGTCCATGAATTATCTACTAGTGACCAATATACGTAATCTTAAAGAAATAATAGAGAGTCCCCTTTTCATAGGATATGATAAAAAATTATTGGATAAGGAAATATCAACTAATATGTGGGCAATATCATTTGATAATAAAATAGTTAAAGAAACATCCATAGATACATTACTAGAATTTATTGATAATCTCGTAAACAAAAAAAAACAACAACTTTCAGTACTAAATATCTGCTGTCCAGTAATTTTTTACATGTGGTTTGATGAAATGGCAGCTCAGTTACGATTCAATATCATATCCGGCTCTGCTAAAAGCCTTCCATTTGGCTGCCAATTAAACATTATTAATTCACCAAATTCCATTCTCATAGCTTTCTTACAATCACAACAAAATCCTGAAATTTCTTGGAATGAACTGGAAGAAATTACGGATGATTTTGATGACATAGAAGAAAAAAAATTTATTTTAGATGTATTTATTGCTCAACTGAACAATATACAATGAATGGTACAAAAAAAGGAGAAATGTGATCTATGATACTCACTGCATATATGACCATACGAATAATACTCTTATGTCTTTTGATATTCGTAAATATATTCAGAGTTTATATCAATGAAAATTATTAAAGCAGGGCTTTTGAACGCCCTGCTTTAGATTCTTATATACTTTACGCCTCATCACTATCATCATTCATGAAGAACTGGATATTGGCAGGAGTTCCCAACTCAAGACATGCAGCCAATGGCTTATCTTTATACATCAGCTCATCTTCGTTAACCATCATTTTATCAATATTGGCTTTTTGATCTAAAATAATATCTTTACCCACAATTTTTTTATTAGGTAATTTTACTCCATCACCGGGCGTTATATAGTATCCCTTTTTAGTTGATATAACTTGGTAAGCAATATGATACAAAGTTGGGTTTTCTTGCAGATACGGCCCTTCCCACTTATCTGGATGCACCAAATTCATGGGCCCCACTTCTGAACCGGTGAATTTTTCTACATTTAAAAAATTGATTGGATTTTTTTGCGCATCAAAATCAATAATCGTACATGTTTTATGAATACGATGGAAAATATCGCGTAAGCGAATAACTTCTGATGCAATCATGAGACCTGCATCATCTTTTGCGCGATACCACGTATCATAGAAAGTAATTCCTACAAAAATAATAATTGCTGAGATCACGGCAATGGGTAGGTAATGATGAGTTTTTTTCATATACATTCTTTTCTGATGAGTTCGTATCCTTCGACAAGCTCAGGACGAACGGGGTTAAAAAGAACTATTTTTCCGTTCGTGGTGAGCCTGTCGAACCATATCGAACGGTTTTTTATTTATAATCCAAACGCATAACGCGTCGTACTTCATCCATAGTTTGCGCAGCAACTTCACGCACTTTCTCTGTTCCTGCAAATGCAATATCCATCACAGCCTGTGGATCTTGTGCAAGTTGTTCACGTCGATTACGAATTGGTGCTATCATATTTTCAAGCACATCAATAAGTCTACGTTTAAGTTTTACATCTCCAAGACCACCACGTCTATAGTGTGCCTTTAATTCTGCAACAACTTCTATCTCTGGATCAAAAATATCTAAATAACTGAATACCACATTGCCTTCAACTTTCCCCGGATCATTTACATGGAGATGATCAGGATCGGTATACATTTTCATTACCTTTTCAGCAATTGTATCTGCTGAATCAGAAAGATAAATAGCATTGCCCAATGATTTACTCATTTTTGCTTTACCATCAACGCCTGGTAATCGTGGCACTTTGGAAACACGCCCGGTAACATGGCCAAAAACTTCAACGCCATACATGCGATTAAACGCATTGATAATTTCATTTGTTTGTTCAATATGAGGAAGTTGATCTTCACCCACTGGCACAATGGTACCTTTTACGATCACAATATCAGCCGCTTGTGAAACAGGATACACCAAAAAGCCTGCCGGTAAACGCTCTTCAAAACCTTTTTGCGCTACTTCAGCTTTTATGGTGGGATTGCGCAACAATCTACTTACCGAAACTAAATTAAGAAAATATATCGTTAATTCAGCAATTTCTGGAATCATCGATTGAATAAAAATCGTTGTTTTTTCTGGATCAATACCAACAGCTAAATAATCAAGGCAGACTTCAAGCACATTTTTACGAACCATTTCTGGTCGATCAAAATAATCAGTCAATGCTTGCACATCCGCAACCATCACGTATTGTTTGTATTGATCTTGCAACTCAACTCGTTGTTTTAACGACCCAAGATAATGGCCTAGATGTAATGGACCTGTTGGGCGATCGCCGGTAAGAATTATGGAGTCATGAGTAGGTTTCATATTTTTTTACTTTTCAATTACATAACAAATTTAATCTAATCATACATCCACGGTCAAAAAACACAAAATTCAGGACAATCTTGCAAAAAATACATGTTTTATAATAGGAATAAAGAGAAAGGGAGGCAACTATGTTATATGATTTATTACTACGAGACATTATAGAAATCACCATTTATTCATCATGCATATTCTTATTTTGTACGTGGCTCAAAACAGATAAAACAAAAAATCTTCTGGGTTATTTTTTTATGTATTCGGGTCTTGTGCTGTGCGCGTGGATCATACAACTGCCCACACTTAGCTTATTTTTATTCTCTTACGCACCAATAGTGCTTCTACTTTTCATAGTACTCCATGAAAAAACACTACAGCGTAATCTAGTTACCCTCTGTTCCATTACACCAGCGCACACCATAGCCCAAGATTGGCTTGATACACTGATGAGTAGTTGTTTAACAACCATTAATGCAGATAAATCTATTACGATTGTTATTGAACATAATGATTCATTAGACCATTTTTTGGATGTACCCTTCATGCTTAATGCCGATATAAGCAAAAATGTTTTTGATCTTTTACTAACGAGCGAATCATACGATGAACAAAAAATGATATGGATCACGAGTAAAGGACAAATACGAGGAATTAATGTTTCTTGGATTACCAATCAAAAAATACAAGATGGCACTTTATTTTATACGTTACAAAGTGATGCAATAGTACTCAGCGCACATCCAATCAATAGAATGTTTGTACTTATGTATAATGGCAGAGAAATAAAAAATATTTCTGCTCATCAAGTACGTACTATCATAAAAAAACAACTTTCTCTATCAACATCACCAAAAAATACGGGAGCTTACCGTGAAAGCACTTCATCTGAAAAGTATCTTTCTCGCTAATGCGCCACTTTTGAGCATTAGTTTTTTACTTGGCTATAGCTTTTGGTACATGGCAAGTTATAATCATCTCGTAAGTTTGCAACTGACAATCCCCTTATGTTTTTCCGAATTACCGGATACTTATACAATACAAGCTCCAGAAAAAATAGGCGTCACGCTCACCGCAAAACGTTCCGATCTTTATGCTATTGAAAGAGAAACGCTTGCTGCACATATTAATATAAACAAGCTTTTACCCGGAAAGCATGGTATCATTTTACAAGAACAGCATTTATTTTTGCCCAAAAATATTGCACTAACACGATACAAACCATCTAATCTTTGCATTCTTATTTCTGAAAACAAAAAAACATAGGGTTCATGATGTCTGATAAGAAAAAAAATATATTTCTCAGAGTGATCGATTCAATCCTTTCTCTTTTTTTGACAGGATTATTCACTTTATTGCCAATCACACTGACCATTGCAGTGTTTACGATCACGTTTCGTGTTTTAGTAGGCTGGCTTGAGCCATTAAAGCGATTTGGATTACCATTTATTGGTGTTATTCCCTATTCCGAGGTGATTCTTACCATAGCGATTATTTTTCTTGCAGGTGCGCTATATAATATATTTTTGTTACGCCCTATTATTCATGGCATAGAAAAACTCTTTAATAAAATACCACTCATCCGCCCTGTTTATTCTGGGATAAAAAAATTAGTACACGCATTTAGCTTTCAAGACAAAGTATCATTCAACAAAGTAGTACGCGTAGAATTTCCTAAGGCTGGTATTTATAGTATTGGCTTTCTTGCTAATCAGGTGGATGAGCGAATTGCTCCTGATGGAACAAGAAAATATTTCAGTATTTTCATTCCCACAACACCCAATCCAACCAGCGGATTTCTTATTTTGGTACCAGAAAATGAATTTACCATTATCGATATTTCTCGGCAAGATGCGATGGCAATGATCATATCAGGTGGTATAATCCAACCAGATAACGCAGAATAACTTTTAACATTTTCTTTTTTCATGCTATACATATTTTTATGTAATTCATAAAAATAAGGAATGTATAGTGAAGCATACGGTAGTTTTTTTTCTATACTTAGGAAGTATTTTAAACGGTGCCGAGCAACCACGAAACCGCCCAGGACTGCCAGAAGAATATGCTCGAGGAAACAAATATCAAATTGAGTGTTTTTCACATTGGTTAAAAAAATATAAAGCACCGATCGAAGGCAGGGATGTTATCAGCTTCGGATGCGGCACAGGAGAAATAGAAGCAGATCTTGCAAAAACAGCAAAAACTGTTCACGGTACTGATGCAAGCAAAGAAATAATCGCTCATGCTCTAGAAACCCATAAAAAAACAAATCTTTCATTTGAGCACTATTTTGCAGAAGATTTTCAATCGCCAACATCCTATGATGTAGCTCTTGCTTCATGCTGCTTTCAATGGTTTGAAGATAAGCCAAAAGCCCTGCGCGCTATCGCAAACAGCTTAAAATCAAATGGTTTATTTTTTGCAAACATTGAAACACAATCTAACCCAAAACCCTTTGGCATTACCGTATTTGAAGACATGAAAAAAGATGTTCCTATTATTGGCAGTTTGCTTGCAATGCTTCCAAATCCTACCGGCAGTTCCCATCCTACGTATGGTGAATTGCATGTTATGTTAACTGAAGCAGGTTTCACTAATATTGAGCCAAAAATGGAATCTTATGATTGGACAATGACTGCAGAAGAATGGCGCAAAACACAATTGCCATTACTTTTAAGCACCCCAGGAGCACAAATGCTGGTCAATTCCACATCCGACAATTGGTATGCAAAAAAAGTAAGCGAGGGAGCTTTTTGGTGGGTTAAGATGTCACCAGAAGAAAAAGCAGAACATGATGCTCCTTTCTTTCCAGAAAGCAATCATGAGCTTATAAAAAAAATAAGAGAGAATAAATTCTGCCGTTATTTATTTAATAATTTCCTGAGACGTTGCTTAACTAAATTGCAAGACAATGGTAATGGAACCTATACGTGGAAATATGAAACAACCATTATTTTGGCTCAAAAGAAGTAAAAACATGAAAAAATTTATTATTGTCTGCTTATCCGTATTTTTACTTTGCCAATTCACAAAACAGTTGCATGCCCAAGAATGGAATGCCGCAGATTATGCTCAAGGAAACAGCTTACAATATCAATCTGCTCTTTATTTTTTAGAGCATAACAACGTACAATTCCAGAACAAAAAAATTCTTGATGTTGCCTGCGGCACTGGCGAGATATCATATTTTCTTGCGCAGAACGCTCAATTGGTTCATGGATTTGATGCAAGCAAAAATATGATAGAATGGGCTCAAGAACATTATACAGATAAAGCAAACAATATATCTTTTGAGCAGGCCAGTGCGGAAGAATTTTACACAACAGAAAAATATGATCTTGCCACCTTATTCTTTTGTTTTCACTGGTTTGCAAATAAGCAAAAAGCTCTTGATAGCATTGCTGCATGCTTAGAAGAAGGTGGAGAACTATTTGGTACGTTTTCCACCACTGATACTCCTGACCACCCAGGTCATTCAATTATAAAAACCATGATGAAAGAATGGAATATACAGGAAGATTTTAATCAGGCAATGGCACGATCAATAGTTAGTACACAAGAATTACAAGAAATGCTCGCTCAAGCACAATTTGAGATAATAACTTGCGCTGTTCAGACAAATGATATTCACTTTCCTGATCACATGAGTATTGAAAATGCACTTCGGCCAGTTCTGATGAGCCGTCCATTTATTAAAAAAATGTCATTAGAAGATCAAGAAAAATTTTTACGTGAATATGTTAATAGAATAGTACTGGTATTTGAAGAGGATGGTGCTGGAGGATTTACGCATACATTGCATACAACTATTGTGCATGCTCGTAAAAAAAACCAATAATAAGTATGATATGAAAAACGATTTATTTATTAAAAACAATATCACCATTCCAGAACATGAATTAGAAATAACCGCCAGCCGCTCAGGTGGAGCTGGCGGTCAACACGTTAATAAAACTGATACTAAAATTACTATACGCTGGAACATTAAAAATTCCAGCGCACTTACTGAAGAACAAAAACAACTTGTCTTAGAAAAACTGCAATCTCGGGTTACTGAAGATGGTGATTTAATTGTTCACAATAGTGAATCGCGCAGCCAAGCACAGAATAAAAAGAATGCCTTGATTAATCTCGCTGCAGTTATACGCGGTGCTCTGCATGTGCAGAAAAAACGTATTGCAACGAAAATATCCAAAGCGTTAAAAGAAGCACGGTTAAAAAATAAATCTCATAGAAGTGAAATTAAGCAGATGCGTAGCAAGAAAATATTTGAGTAAACCCTTCGATACATTTTTGCAAAGCAAAAATACTCAGGGCGAGCGGATGAATGGATAAGATGAAATAATTACTGAAATTTATCTTCGAAAAACTGTCCATAAAAATGCTCTAATCCTATTTCAGAATTACCATTCTTAAGTCTAAAATCTAAACTTGTTAAAAATTGATGTGCATTGATGAATTCTGCAAGATTATATCGCTGCCAATCACGATTGATAAAAGAAAACGGCAGTTTATACTGCACTTTTTTGGCATCCGCATATCGCTTTTGTTTCATCAGATCGGTATACATATACGCTCGCCATATTTGATCGGCCCAAAACGTCGCCCAGAATGCTGGCAAATAGTGTTCAGAAATTGTAGCCCATTGCCGGAAGAAAGGTTTTGATTTTTTGGCAAAGAAATGCTGACTCAGAATGAATAATGAGCTGGTAGGATCTATAATACGAGTTATCCATTGCGTAAAAAATTCATCACTATTTTTACCCAATACCAATTCATAATGGGCAAATAAACAGAGAGAATCTAAAGATAAATAATCCGCGTACATACCCATTTGTGCTGCAAAATTACTTTTATCTGGCAACTGCTCACTAATTAAAAAACGAATTTTAGAAAAATCTTGAGGTGTAATATCCTGAGGCAATTCAATAGAATTAAAGCCAGTAGGAACTTTGTCGGAAAAAAGTAGTACTCGATGAGGACCTTCATACGTGCGGAGATATTCAAACATTTCAAGCTGCTTTTTATCTGATAATGCAGAAAAATCTTCAAGCCAATAGGTTGTCTGACCAGAAAAACTCATGGTAGATAAACGCGCTTTAAGCGTAGCAATATCAGTCACATAGCTTAATATTTCAACAGCAAGCTTATTCCTTTTTAAAAACGCAATGAGATGATGAAAAAAGAGTAAAGAATATTGAGCTGCAGAAAAACAAAAAACTTTCCCCTCAGGCAAAGTTTTTGTTCGTTTAAGATGTTCAAAAAATGTAGCTAATTGCATATTATTTACTGCGGTAATTGTAGGCGATTTTTCAGACTAAATAACGGAGCTCGATCAGGCTGTTGCTGATCATTTTTTTGTGATGCTATTTCATTCTCTTTTTTCTTATTCACGCATATATCAAACAACTGTTCTACTCCTGCACATGCCATAGTACGAACTTGTTCAAACATATCCCATGATAGTGGTGAAGTTTCAGCACCGCCCTGCATTTCAATAACTTTATTGCTTTGTGTAATAACAAAATTAAAATCAGCAGTTGCGACATTATCTTCGCCACAGTTTAAATCAAGAAAAACATTATCTTGCACCACACCAACAGAAACAGCTGCAATATTTTCGGTAATGATAGGTTTATTGATCACTCGCGTTGCAAGCCATTTTTCTTGCGCCATCATCAATGCCATAAATGCACCGGTGATAGCAGCAGTACGAGTTCCACCATCAGCTTGCAATACATCACAATCAATAGTGATAGTACGCTCACCAATACCAGATACATCAATAACAGAACGAAAGCACCTGCCAATAAAGCGAGCAATTTCAACCGCTCTTCCATCTTTTTTATTAGAACTACCTTCACGTTGGGTACGCGTTGTGGTAGATGTAGGAAGTAAAGCATATTCAGCCGTTAACCAGCCAGCACCTTTACCACGTAAAAATTGCGGCACACCTTGTTGCATAGATACAGCACACAATACTTTTGTTTTTCCCATTTCAAACAAAACTGATCCTGCTGCATAATCATAAATACCACGAGAAAAAGACACCGGTCTTAATTGATCCGGTGTCCGTCCATCATTTCTTACTATCTTTTTAAAATCTGCCACGACTTATCTCATTTATGATAATAATTTTAAACTTGTACGCCCTGTTGCTTCGTCATGATCTAAAACTTCAACTTTAACTTCGTCATTTAATTTTATAGTTTGCGCAAAGGTTCTTTGTAATTCACGTGGTATATTGGACACATGTACAAGCCCATCAAATCCAGGAACAAGTTCAACAAATATTCCAAAATCTACTATACGTCTTACTTTACCGGTAAATACTGAACCTTTATCAATCTGACCAGCTAAGGTTTTAACCCACTTAACCGCTTGATCAATATGCGAATCTGGGCCACCAAATATTTTTACTAATCCATCTTCTTCAATATCAATTGATGTTTTAGTAGTTTCAGTAATTTCACGAATTGTTTTCCCACCAGAACCAATAATCGCGCCAATCTTATCATTGTTGATAGTAATGGTAATAACTTTTGGAACCAATGGAGAAAGTTCATTATTTGGAGCAGTCATCACTTTGCTCATCTCACCTAAAATATGTAAGCGACCAACGCGCGCTTGTTCAAGTGCTTGTGCAAATACTTCGCGGCGTAAACCACCTTTATATTTCACATCCATTTGAATGGCAGAAATACCAGCATTTGTACCAATAACTTTAAAATCCATCAAACCAAAGGCATCTTCAAAAGCATTAATATCAGTAAGAGGTACAAACACACCTTCAGATTTTTCTAAGAGCCCCATTGCAACACCAGCAACCATTTTCTTAATAGGTACACCGGCTTGCATTAATGCCATTGTAGTAGCACATGCGGTAGCCATAGAAGAAGAACCATCAGACTCCAAAATATCTACAACAATACGTGTTGTATAAGGGAATTGTTCTGGTGTCGGACGAAGGTAATCAAACGCGGAGCGAGCAAGATATCCATGACCAGTTTCACGTCTACTTGTACCACGCATTGGTTTAACTTCACCGCTTGCAAAAGGAGGGAAGTTATAATGTAACATGAATGAACCTTCATTCGATTCATCATCCATTAACGTATCAAATTTTTGTTCATCTTGACCGCTGCCAAGAGTTACACTCGCAAGAGCTTGCGTATTACCACGGGTAAATAAAGCTGAGCCATGAGTAAATGGCAATAAACCAACTTCTACTTCAATCGGGCGAACGGTTGTAAAATCACGACCATCCACGCGTTTATTTTGTACAAAAATCAAATCACTTAATTTTTCTTGAAGTTCATCGCCAAATATATAATCAATAACCGATTGCGGAGCGCTGGCTTCATCAATTTTTTCTTGATATTCAGCTGCAAAATCTTTTTTCATTTGGTCAAGATATGCATATCGTTCATGCTTATCTTGAATATACATACGTTCAACACGGTCTTGGGTAAGGAATTTATTTACTTCACTTTTCCAGATATCAAAACCATATTTATCTTCATGCGCAGGCTGCTCAAAATTAAGAGCTTGTTGAATTTCTTTCTGCCATACGATTAATTTTTTAATTTTTTCATGAGCTTGGAACAAAATATCAACAAATTCACTTTCGCCTAATTCGTTGGTTGAACCTTCAACCATCACAACACCTTCTTCTGTTCCGGCAACAACGATGCGCATATCAGATTTAAGTTGTTCAGGGTGCGTTGGATTAAAGATCCATTTGTTATCAACACGCCCAACCTCAATCACCCCAATCGGTCCCATGAAAGGAATTTTTGAAATTGATAATGCTAAAGACGCAGCTAATAGAGAAATAGTATTAGGCGCATGCTGTTTATCAACAGAATACACCGTAGTCAATACTTGTAATTGATCGAAGTAGTTATAAGGAAAAAGAGGACGAATGGCACGATCAATGAGGCGACTTGTCAAAACTTCTCGATCGGAAAGTTTACCCTCTCTTTTGAAATATCCACCAGGAATTTTTCCCGCTGCTGAATATTGTTCACGATATTCAATCGTAAGGGGTAAAAAGCCAGGAAATTCTTTTGATGGTGCTGATGTTGCGGTTGCTAAAATAACCGTTCCACCTTGCTTTAAAAAGACAGCTCCATCAGCTTGTCGAGCAACTTTTCCTATTTCTACCTCAAAACCAAATTCTTCATTTTTAAACGTTCGTACCATTCTTGGGAACCTATACATAAAATTTTACTAAAACAGATACCAGATCAGCGTTTTACTTACGCAAACCAAGCTTTGCTACTAATTCTCTATACTTATTTACATCTGTTTTTTGTAAATATGTCAACAAACTACGACGATTGCACACTTTTTTCAAAAGACCTCTGCGCGTGCTGTGGTCTTTTGGATGTTGTTGGCAATGCGTTGTCAAATGTATAATTTCTTTAGTTAAAAGAGCAACTTGTACTTGGGATGAACCAGTATCATTGGCACTTTTGCCGAATTCGCCAAAAATGTTTTGTCTTTCTTCTTTTGTTACCGCCATGAAAACTCCACGTAATATTTATAATCTATTATTGCTAGTATATCACAATTTATAATTCAGACCAACACCAGATTTTAAGCCCAATTCTGCTATTTCTTCATTGGGACCACCGGCTGAAACTTGTTAGAACGAAGATCGATTTTTTATTTTTATCGCCCTACTACGCTTTCTTCTTCGCTAAAGCTTCGCAGAATACGAAAGCTACGAAGGGCAAACTTTTACCCCTCTTTATTGGGGTCCCCGGCTGAAATATAATGAAAGCTGGGACTAAAAGTTTGGTAGGCGCGAGCGGGATCGGACCGCTGACCCTTGCTACGTCAAAGCAATGCTCTACCACTGAGCTACGCGCCTATAAATATAAGTCGACCTAAAAAATACTATTTTTTAGGTCGAACTCATGTTAATTTCAAACAGCTGATGACGGATAATCGCTACCTTCACGACGCTCTCCTTCTTGAGCTTGTCGCTCAAGATCAGAAAGATCATCGCCGATATATTTCTTTCTGAATGACTTGATTCCAGTACCTGCAGGAATAAGTTTTCCTACAATCACGTTCTCTTTCAAGCCAAATAGATGATCAATTTGTCCGCTCATTGCCGCTTCAGTCAAGATTCTTGTTGTTTCTTGGAATGATGCTGCAGAAATAAAGCTTTCAGTTCCTAATGATGCTTGCGTAAGACCCATTAAAATTGGTTTTCCAACCGCTGTACGTTTTCCTTGAGCGCGCAATGCTGCGTTAACTGTTTGGAAATGTACAAAGTCTACACGATCACCGATAAGGAAATCACTTTCACCGCCTTCAATGATACGTACTTTACGAAGCATTTGGCGAACTATCAATTCGATATGTCTATCGTTAATATCAACATCTTGTAAACGATAAATTTCTTGAATTTGATCAACCAAGTATCGTTGAACTTTTTCTGGACCTAAAATACGAAGCATATCATGCAATACAGGAGATCCGGAAGTTAATGGATCACCAGCATTAACATGCTCACCATCAACAACGTTCAACTGTTTACCACGTGGCACTAAGTACTCATGACGGTCTGCACCACTCACTACACTTATTTTTCTGAATCCACGATGCAACCCACCGATAACAACTTCTCCATCTACATCAGAAAGAATTGCTGCATCTTTTGGACTGCGTGCTTCAAATAATTCTGCAATTCGTGGTAAACCACCCGTGGTAATATCTTTAGATTTTGCAACTTCACGAGGCATTTTAACTAAGACATCACCAATCTCAACGCGTTGTTTTTCAGTAACGTTAACATAAGAACCTTCAGGAAGGAAGTATTGCGTTAATTCCTCGCCTCTATCATCAACAATACTGATTGCTGGCTGATATTGTTCTCCACGTGTTCCCATGACAATCGTTCTTGATTTACCTGTTGCTTCATCAAAACGTTCATGAATGGTAACGTTCTTGATAAGATCAAGATACACAACAGTTCCGGCCTTTTCAGTCATCAGAACTTTGTTGTTGGCATCCCAATCTGCAAGTTTAGTACCAGTTTTTACTTCTTGTTTGTCTTTTACGTGTACTATAGAACCATATTCAAGAGCATGTTGTTGTAACTCACGACCATCTTCGGCAACAATAAGAAGTCGAGCTTTTCTACTCATAACAACCATTTGTCCTTGAGGGTTGATCACCACACGCACACCATGCCACTCAACAGTTCCATCATATTTTGCGTTAATAAATGGTTGCTCGGTAAGACCGCTCGCCAAACCACCAATATGGAACGTTCTCATCGTAAGCTGTGTTCCTGGCTCACCAATTGATTGCGCTGCAATAATACCAACAGTTGTTCCTTCGTCAACCAATCTTCCTTTGGATAAATCATATCCGTAACAAATCGCGCAAACACCGCGTTTTGCCTGACAAGAAAGAACTGAACGAACAAGAACTTTTGATACAGCTGAGCTGTCAAGGGTTGGCATCAATTCACGAGTTACAATATCACCGCGTTTCAAAATAAGTTCACCGCTTACTGGATCTTTAAGATCCGCAGCAAGAACACGACCAAATACTCGACGACCCATTGGGTATACGGTATCTCCCGCTTCTTTGAGATCGGCAATTTCAAGATATCCGAGGGTATTACAATCATTAATTGTCACCACAACATCTTGAGCAACATCAACTAATCGACGAGTAAGGTAACCAGAGCTTGCAGTTTTAAGCGCTGTATCTGACTGACCTTTACGAGCACCGTTGGTTGAAATGAAGTATTCAAATACACTCAAACCTTGTTTAAAGTTTGATTTAACTGGTATTTCAATAATCTCACCAGTCGGTTTTGACATCAAACCACGCATACCAACAAGCTGTTTAACCTGGTCTTTAGTACCACGAGCACCTGATTCTAACATCATAAATACAGGACTAAATGGTTTATTTTGACGATCTTCGTTAGCAAACACTTTCTTATCAGCAACATCAAGTTGCCCATACATAGTTTGCGCAACGCTTGCTGTTGCATCACGCCAAATACCAATTACTTTATTATAGCGCTCACCATTAGTGATAACACCATCCATGTATAATGATTCAATTTTTTCAACTTCTTTTTCTGCCTTATGTACAATAGCATCTTTTTCAGCTGGTACGATAAGATCTTCAATAGAAAGAGAAATACCGGAAATGGTAGCATAGTAGAAACCAAGATGCTTAACTCTATCTAAGCAAAGCACTGTTGCGTCTTTACCAAATTGGTAATAAACCGATTCTATTAATTTACCTAAATCGCTGCGTTTTAAGATCTTGTTAATAACATTAAATGCAAAACCTTCTGGTAATGCTTCGTAAACAAGAACGCGACCTACTGTAGTTTCAACTATTTCATTATTTGATAAACGAACTTTAATTTGTGCATGTAAATCAACGCTTCCACATTGGAATGCGGTAATAACTTCAGCTACGTTTGAGAATGCAATTCCTTCTCCGCGTGATCCTTTACGAACTTTAGTCATAAAGTGAAGCCCAAGAACCATATCCTGAGAAGGAACAGTTACCGGTCTTCCACTTGATGGAGAAAGAATATTATTTGTTGAAAGAATCAAACGATCACTTTCCAATTGAGATTTTTTACTCAATGGTAAATGCACGGCCATCTGATCACCATCAAAATCCGCGTTAAATGCAGAACAAACAAGAGGATGAATCTTAATAGCTTTTCCATCAACCAAAATTGGATAGAATGCCTGAATACCCAAACGATGGAGTGTTGGAGCACGGTTTAAAAGAACTGGTCTATTTTTTACCACTTCTTCTAACACGTCCCACACTTCTGGCTCTAATTCTTCAACCATACGGCGAGCAACTCGCATGTTAGATGCTAATTCTCGCTCAATAAGTCCCGCATAAATATATGGTTTAAATAATTCTAAAGCCATAGCTTTTGGAATACCACACTGATCCATACGTAATTCGGGATCAACAACAATCACTGATCGTCCTGAATAATCAACACGACGACCGAGAAGATTTTGTCGGAAACGACCTTGCTTACCACGAAGCATTTCACTGAGTGATTTCAAAGGACGTTTATTAGATCCACGAACAGCTTGGCCTCTTCTGCCATTATCAATAAGCGCGTCAACAGATTCCTGAAGCATACGCTTTTCGTTTTTGATAATAACACCAGGAGCATCGATTTCTATAAGTCTTTGCAAACGAATATTTCTATTCAATACACGACGGTATAATTCGTTTAAATCAGAACTTGCAAAACGACCACCTTCAAGTGGTACTAAAGGACGTAAATCTGGTGGAAGAACTGGCAATACGGTAAGTATCATCCATTCTGGGCTAATGCCACCATTCATAAGGCTCGTTAATACTTTCATTCTACGGGTGATTTTGTGACGTACTGCAATAGAAGCGGTATGTGCATAATCAGAATGAAGTTTATCAAGTTCAATTTTAAGATCCATAAAACTTAAAACAAGACGTACGGCTTCTGCACCAATTTCCGCAAGAAATTCAGTGTCATCAGAGCGTTGCATAATGTAGTTTTCATATTCAGTTGAACTTAATAACGTTCTTACTGGATATGGAGACTTACCTTGTCTCACTACCATATACATATCAAAATAGATAACTCGCTCAAGATCTTTCACTGGCATATCAAGAATTAAACCAAGATAACTTGGAATACCTTTGAGATACCAAATATGGCACACTGGTGCAACGAGCTGAATGTGGCCCATTCTTTCACGACGAACTCGTGACTGAATAACCTCAACACCGCATTTTTCGCAGGTAATCCCGCGATGTTTCATACGTTTGTATTTTCCGCAGTTACATTCCCAATCTTTTACTGGACCAAAAATGCGCGCACAGAATAATCCATCTCGTTCTGGTTTTAATGTTCTATAGTTAATTGTTTCAATCTTTTTGACTTCACCATATGATAAAGAGCGAATCTTTTTTGGAGAAGCAAGACTAATTTTAATAACATTAAAGCGTGTAACGTTTATATATTCTTTAAAACGTTCTAGCATCTGATTACTCATGATTAACGTTCTCCTTCCCCAACTTAAGTAGATCCACTTGCAGATTCAAGCTTTGAAGCTCTTTAATAAGCACGTTGAATGATTCTGGAACACCCGGTTCTGGTACATCATCACCAGCAATAATTGCTTGGTATGCCTTATGTCGACCAGTTACATCATCAGATTTAACGGTTAGCATTTCTTGTAGAGCGTATGCAGCACCATAAGCTTCCATCGCCCATACTTCCATTTCACCCAGACGCTGACCACCTTGCTGCGCTTTACCTCCAAGAGGCTGTTGCGTTACGAGTGAGTAAGGTCCGACCGAACGAGCATGCAGCTTATCATCAACCATATGATTCAATTTCATGACATAGATGTTACCGATAGTAACAGGCTGTTGGAAATATTCACCCGTTCTACCATTACGCACCATAAACGAACCTGATGTTGGCAAGCCAAGATCTTGCATTAATGGTACAATGTCATGTTCAAGCGTAGCACCATCAAATACTGGTGTTTTAAAATGAACACCATCTTCGGCAGTTTTACGAGCAAGTGCCATAACGCCTTCTTTTCCATAAGACGATTCATAATCGGCGATCATATCTTTACCAAAGCAATAAACAAGATGTTTTTTTACTGCTTCGTAACCGTCTGTTTCAAGCAATGTCTGAACTCGATTTCCAAGTTCTTTTCCTGCAAGACCCAAGATTGTTTCTAAAATCTGGCCAACGTTCATACGAGATGGAATACCAAGCGGGTTTAATACGATATCAACCGGCGTACCATCATCGAGGTATGGCATGTCTTCTCGTGGAACAATAGCAGAGACGATACCTTTGTTACCATGACGTCCCGCCACTTTGTCCCCAACGGAAACGTGACGTTTCATCGCGATATACACTTTTACCATCTTAATAACACCAGACGGTAAAACATCGCCTTTTTTAAAGTGATTGATGCGATCTTCTTTTAATCCTTCCAAGATACGAAGCTGATTCTCATACGAATCTTTTAATCGCTTCAATTCTTCTTGGGTAGATTTATCTTTCAATTTAATTTTGAATAGGTCCTCAAGCGTGAATCCTTCAAGCTCTTGTTTATCATACTTACCGCTAAGAACACCTTTTTTGGCATCAGTTGCAGCAGCCTGACCATGAGCAATGTCGCACACTTTATTGGCGATCATTTTTTGTAAGAAAACAATATGATGAGCATTATCAACTTCTAATTTCTCAATTTGTTTTGCTACTTCTTGCTTATAACGAGCATCTTTTCGCACACCACTTCGTGAGAATATTTTTACGTCAATAACCGTACCTTCTATTCCAGGCGGAACTCGCAATGAAGTATCTCGCACTTCACGTGATTTTTCCCCAAAAATAGCGCGTAATAATTTTTCCTCAGGAGAATATTGGATGTCTCCTTTTAAGGTGACTTTACCAACAAGGATATCACCCGGTTTTACGCGAGTACCTACGCGAACAATACCATCTTCATCAAGACTTTCGAGCGCAGATTCACTTACATTTGGTAAATCACGAGTAAGTTCTTCTGGCCCGAGCTTAGTATCGCGTGCATCAACAATGTACTCATCTATATGTACTGAAGTCAGCTCGTTATCACTAACGAGACGTTTGTTCAATACAATAGCATCCTCAAAGTTGTACCCATGCCATAACATGAATGCAACAGAGAAGTTTTTACCTAACGCAAGCTCTCCGTCAGAAATAGAAGCACCATTAGTTAAAACATCTCCAGCTTTCACCACTTCACCAACTTGTACAATCGGCGCATGATGAATCCATGTACTATAGCTAGAACGTTGAAATTTTTTCAGGTGATAGGTATCGATACCATGAGTCACCCAATCTTCAGTATTAGCACATTCATCTTCGCTCACTCGAACAACAATTTTGTCCGAAGAAACATATTCCACAACACCACTTCGTTTAGCTAAAACTAATGCGCCTGATGATTTAACAATTTCTTGTTCCATACCAGTACCAACAATAGGAGCTTTCGTGGTGATAAGCGGAACAGCCTGACGTTGCATGTTTGCACCCATAAGTGCACGAACAGCATCATCGTGATCAAGGAATGGTACCAATGCAGCAGAAACAGATACCAACTGCTTTGGAGATAGATCGATATAATTAATTTTTTCTGCATCAACATACAATAAGTTATCGTCATGTCGCGCGAAAATCTTTTCAGCTTTTAATTGGTTTGTTTTTGGATCAATAGCATCTGCTTGCGCAATATAACTACCAGATTCTTCAAAAGCGTCTAAGAAGACTACTTCATTAAGAATCTTACCATTAACAACCGGTCTATATGCGGTTTCAATAAATCCTAAATCATTCACCATTGCATACGTAGCAAGAGAAGAAATCAAACCAACAGTTTGACCCTCTGGAGTTTCAATAGGACAAATTCGACCATAATGAGAAGGATGAACGTCACGAATCTCAAACGTCGCACGATCTTTTAAAACACCGCCTGGCCCGAGCGCAGATAAACGACGTTTATGTGCAAGCTCTGCCATAGGGTTTGTTTGATCCATGAACTGAGAAAGCTGACCAAGGCCAAAGAATTCTCTAATAACTGCACTTAATGGTTTAACATTAAGGAAATCTTGAGGCATCAATGCGCCATGAGCTTCTTGCATTCTAAAGCGCTCACGCACAATACGTTCTATGCGAGTAAAACCAAGATACATTTGGTTGTTTAACAATTCACCAACAAGTCTTACACGACGGTTACCCAAATGATCAATATCATCAAGTTCACCTTCGCCACGTTCTCGTAAATTAACGAGATAACGAATTGTTTGAACAATATCATCTTTGGTTAACGCAAGCTGATCTTCGGGTGTTGATAAACCTAATTTACGGTTCATACGAACTCGTCCAACACGCGTTAAATCATAGAAACGATTGTTAAATAATAGATTAGTTAAACGTTCTCCAACTTCTTTAATAGAAGAAGTATCGCCCGGCCATATTTTTGCATGCAAATCTTTAAGCGCTGCTTCTTGCGAATGACATTTATCTTGGGCAAGAGTTAACGCGATTGTTGGTTGCAATGCATAACCGTTTGATCTAATCAGTTCAAACTGGAGAGAATCAAATTTTTTCAATACCTTGAGGTGATTTTCAGAGAATTGTTCTCCTTGTTCTATAAGAACTTCACCGGTCTCAGAATCGATAACATCTTTTGCAAAAACACGTCCCACTAAACTATCGGGCTTGAGAGTAAGCATTTTAATGCCAGCTTTTTTGAACTTTGGCAATAAATCTTTAGTTACTCTGCGACCAACAAATTCTTCCTCTTCTTCAGCAGGAACCATGCCCTTTTCAATACGTTGCCCAATAAGATTTTCATCTACAACACGGAAGTATTGATCTTTTTTCAAGGAAATGACATCAGATTCATAAAAGAAAGGAATAATTTCATCGCGAGAAAAACCTAATGCTTGCAAGAATGTTGTTACGTATAGTTTTTTCTTCTTATCTATACGAACATACAAAATATCATTGCTATCAGATTCAAAATCAATCCAAGATCCACGCATTGGAATAATGCGGGCAAGGTAATATGGTCTTCCACGGAAATCTTTTACTTTTTTACTTTGTGAGAAAACCACACCAGGAGATCTGTGCAACTGACTCACTACAACACGATCAACGCCATTGATTAAGAAAGAACCTAAATTACCAAGCTTGAATCTTCCTTGCTCTTCATAAAGATCTGCCATAACTGGTAAATCTGCGAAGAAAATATCTTGCTCTTTAATATCGCGAACTATCTTATTGCCTTCAGCATTTGTCGTCCAGTTAATCAACTGCACTTTAATTTTTAAAGACATAGAAAATGTCTGACCACTTGTGCGGCATTCATCTAAGGTAAGCGGCGTGTGAACAGTGGTACGTACTAAACAATTAGAACACGTAATATAACGTGCTGTTTTTGCTTTACAGAATGTACACCCTTGATCTTTAGACAAACGCGAACAATCCGACTTGTTACAAGAAGTACAACGCCACTGATAACGGCTTTCGACACCAGTTAGCTTACCACATGTACAAGACCAACGCCCAAGCTCATAACTAACATACTCCAAAGAGAGCTTGTCTTCATACTCAATAGGAAAAATGTCACGCAATACTTTTTCAAGCCCAATGAGCTTTCGTTCTTGCGGTAAATAGTCAAGCTGAACAAAATCATTAAACGATGTTGATTGTATTTCGATTAAATTTGGTACAGGAACCACGTCCCTTATTTTACCATATTGCTTACGAAGAGTACTCTTGCTTATAAGTACATTAGACATTAAGACCACTCCTTACTAACGCCAAACATGTGGCCAATCCAACCGTGCGCAACCTCCGACTTCGTTAAAACTTCGTCGGACACGTCGGCGGACAAATCAAATTCCATCCCCCACTACATCAAAACCCCATTTTTCATTACATTCAAAATGGGGACCCCGGCAAAGAAAATAAAACTTAACTTCATGCTTCGCCTACAGTTTTCGTAACTTTATAAGACACGAATAAAATGCGTTGCATATGTGAAACCCCAAGAAAGCAAAGCAAAATTGGGGTTAAAAGCTAAGCTGAAGCTAAAAAAGCTTGCATAACAACGTTATGCAAGCTCTACTTTTGCGCCAACTTCTTCAAGTTTCTTTTTCATTTTTTCTGCGTCAGCTTTTGCTACTGCTTCAGCAACAACCGCTGGTGTTTCTTCCGTCATTTTCTTAGCATCAGAAAGTGCAAGATTAGGAACGACTTCACGCAACGCTTTAATCACTTTAATTTTTTCAGCGCCTGCGTCTTTAAGCATTACTTTGTATTCACTTTTTTCTGCTGCTACTGGAGCCGCATCAGCTGCTGCCGCTGCTGGAGCTGCCGCTACTGGCATAGCTGCTGAAATACCAAATTTTGACTCAAGAGCCTTAACAAGATCAGCAAGCTCAAGAACAGTCATATTGCCAATTTCATCAACAAATTTTTCGTAAGATTTTGCTGCCATTGCAATCCCTAAACATTAAATAAAAAAATATTAAACAAATATACTATCAAAATATACATCAAGAACTTTTACTCAGCTTGTTTTTGTTTTTCAACTTCTTTTAAAGCTACAAGAAGTTTAACAAGCACCGAGTTAAGTCCATACACAAACGTTGTTAATGGAGCGTTAAGCGTACCACAAAGCTGAGCAAGCAATACTTCTTTTGATGGAAGAGTAGCAATACGAGAGATTGCTGCTTTATCCAAAAGTTGCTCATCCACACAACCAACAACCAGACCAAGCGCTTGATTCACTTTTGAAAAATCATTAAGTGCTTTTGCTATGCCTGAAACTTCAGCTGCATCATAAGCAAAAACAACACCTAATTGATTCTTACAATGAGTAAGAAGCCCTTCAGCACCCTCAACATCTGCAAGTGCTCGTCTAACAAGCCGCATCTTTGCGATTTTAAGCGCGCCGCCTTTTTCTCTTAACTGCCTTCTCAGCTGTTGCATCTGCCCAACCGTTAATCCAGCATAGTTAACAAAAAAGGTGCCTTTATTTGCTAAAAAATCTTTATGAAACAACCCAACAACTGATTCTTTTTGTTGCCGATTCATTGCAACCTCTTTACCTATAGGAAACGCACAAATTCATCAGAATTAATAGAAATGCCAATTCCCATTGTTGAGGATAGAGACATCTTCTTAAGATACTTGCCTTTAGCTGTTGTAGGCTTTGACGCCACAACCGCTCTAACCAATGCATCTAAATTATCTTGAAGTTTTTTAACATCAAATGATACTTTGCCAATTGAAAAGTGAATAATGCCTTGCTTATCATTTCTGAAGAACGCACGGCCTCTTTTCAAATCAGCAACAATTGATTCTACATCAAAGGTAACAGTACCTACTTTTTTATTTGGTAGTAACCCACGAGGTCCCAAGACTCGCGCAAGCACACCTACTGCACCCATGACATCTGGTGTTGCCACCGCATAATCGAAATCAAGCCAGCCACCCTGTACTTTTTCAATAAGGTCTTCCATGCCTACAAAATCAGCGCCAGCTTTTTTTGCTGCATCAGCATATTCACCTTTTGCAAATACAATAATGACTTTCTCTTTCCCTTTGCTATGAGGCAAAACAACAGAACCTCTAACTGTTTGCTCACCCTTAGCCGCATCAATACCTAAATTGATAGCCGCATCAACGGATTCATCAAATTTAGCAAAAGAAAGATCTTTAATTTTTTGTAACGCTACATCAACAGCAATATCACCGTTAGGTTTTTTTGATACTGCAGCTTGATATTTCTTTCCGTGCTTAGCCATATTATATTTCCCCAGCTCAATCAACAACGTCAATTCCAATACTTCGCGCACTGCCAGCGACGATTTTTTTCGCTTGCTCTAAATCAATTGCTGTCAAATCTGGCATTTTAACTTTTGCAATCTCTTCAATATCTCTCCACGAAATTTTTCCTACTTTTTGCTCATGTGGACGAGAAGAACCTTTGGTAAGATTAATTCGTTTCTTAATAAGCTCGGTAGTTGGAGACGTTTTGACTCTGAATTCAAATGTACGATCAGTGTATACAGTAATTTCTACTGGCACAGTTTCGCCTTTACGACCAGATGTTTGAGCATTAAACGCCTTACAGAACTCCATAATATTGACTTGGTGTTGACCAAGAGATGATCCTACTGGAGGAGCTGGAGTCGCGCTGCCACCTTGAATCTGAAGCTTAATTTTTGCTTTAACTATTTTTGCCATGATAGACAATTACCTCACTGATTATCGCTTAATTTGATGAAAGCCAAGTTCAACCGGGGTCATTCTGCCAAAAATACTAACCATAACTGTTAATTTCTCATTATTGTAATCTACGCTGTCTACAATACCGACAAATCCAGCAAATGGCCCCTCAACTATATCTACCTCACTGCCAAGTGAGAACTCTTCTCGCGTAGTTTCAACCACCACTTCCCCTTTAACTTGGGAAATGATACGGTCAATTTCTTTTTGTGATATTGGCTCAGGATTTTTGCCCCCCAAAAATCTTAAAACCCGAATACTTGCCGTTACAACACGAAGAGACTCTGGAGTCATCTCCATTTCGGCTAAAATATAACCAGGAAAAAGCTGCTGGTCAGCGCTTTCATCTATGGCAAACATTGGCTTAGACTTAGCAGATGGAACAAGAATATCACCAAAGAAATCTTGCATCTCTTCCGCTTGAATTCGCTTTTCAATGTCAACCTTAGCTGCTTGCTCATAACCTGCATATACTTGTACCACATACCAGCGCTTCATAATAATTTTTGCCCCGTCAAACTAGTAACCGCCATACAATTTAACTACAAAACGCCAGAGTTCAGTTAGCCCCTTATCAACTAAACCTAAGTAAATTGAAAAAAAAGACATGAGCAGTAGAACAACTATCATTGATCCTACAAACTCATTAAATTTAGGCCAAGTAACCTTTGAAAGTTCAAGCTGCACTTCTTTAACAAACTGCGTTACGTCTTTCATCATCTTTTTTCTTCTTTCTAGTGGCAGGCCAGGAGGGACTCGAACCCCCAACCGGCAGATTTGGAGTCTGCTGCTCTACCAAATTGAGCTACTGACCTACTAAGAGGCCTATTTGGTTTCTTTATGATCATTGTGCTTACGACAACGAGCGCAATACTTACTCAGCTTCAAAGAACCAATCGTTCTTTTTTTTGAAACAACTTGAGTATAATTGCGTTCTTTGCATATTTCGCAAACTAAATGAGTAGTTTTTCTATTTTTTGCCATAATTATAAAGACACTTAAAAAGACCTTGAACTAATGATCTATCTGGAGCCCGCGACCGGGATTGAACCGGTGGCCTCTTCCTTACCAAGGAAGTGCTCTGCCTCTGAGCTACGTGGGCATGAACCGTAATCCTTACGGTTTATTATAGATTAATTAAAAAAACAGAAAAAGACAAACTTTTTGAACACCTATTGTGTATTAGAAATCAGAAAGATGTCTTAACCTAATTTATTTATCATATCCACATCTTTATCGGGATCCCCGGCCGAATGAAATAAGGCTGGGGTAAAAGTTTGGCGTGCCATACGAAGCTTTACGCGTAGTATGGAGCCGGCAGTCGGGCTCGAACCAACGACCTGCTGATTACAAATCAGCTGCTCTACCAACTGAGCTATGCCGGCATAAAATTTTTCTGGAGCGGGAAACGAGGGTCGAACTCGCAACCTACAGCTTGGAAGGCTGTCGCTCTGCCAATTGAGCTATTCCCGCGCATATTTCAAAAACTTTTCTGAAGAATCTGTAGGGTGAGAGCCAAAAACTTTAAAGATTTTTCTATTTTTACCGCCCTACTTCGCCAAGGCTACGAAGGGCATACTCCACTCTGGATTCAAGTAAAATATCAAAACCTTTAAGAAGATGGCCGCGCCATACGAAGCTCGCCAGAGCGTAGTATGGTGGCGAGAGTAGGATTCGAACCTACGAAGGCATAGCCGATGGATTTACAGTCCACCCCCTTTGGCCGCTCGGGAATCTCGCCGTACCCAAGCAATTTCAACAAGCTTGTTCAACTATGATATTGTTTTTTTAAATGGATTTCAACTTAAATTTAATAAAAAATCGATTTTTTTATAAAATTTTTCAATTTTTCCCATTTTTTCTGCTAACCAGGGCATCTTTCAAACATTGAAAACAGCCCGGATACCATTTTGACCAAAGAGCAATTAGTCTTTATACTTAAATATAAGTATTAGTTTTTTCCCTCATTTACCATATCTAACTAAGGAGATCTCTCTATGTTCAAACGTAATTTTGCTATGATTCTTGCGATTGCAAGCTTCATAAATCCAGTCTTGGTTCTTGCTGATGAAGCAAACCCAAAAATAACTTCTAACCTAACACAACCCGTTAGCAATAAATATCTTACTTCAATGTTTGGGGAAAAAGAGATAGTTCAGCCAACGACAACTATGATCGATCCAAATGCTGGCTTTATGGAAAACTTTAAGAAACTAATTGATCCAAAAATACAACACCTTACAAGCCGCGAGGTTCAAGAAACAGCTTTTGATCTTGTTTCATCTACTCGTAACTATAGTACCACTATTATTGATTCATCATGTATCGATAAATTAGAGATCGTAGGTGGCGGAGAAAATAGCACACAACATCTTTTTGGTAATGTTTTTAAGCATATAAACACTGCAATGGGTAAAGCTCACGCAGCTTTTATTTTTTGCCATCCAATCACTGATATACAGACCCTAAATAATCGTCAACACACAATTATCCATCTCAGCGAGAACAAAGATTTATTTGAACATGCCGCAGCTTCCCTCAAAAAAATGTCTTCTTTTGAAATTAAATCTTCCATATTTTGGCATTCAAAATCTCCAGTAAATCCAGAAACAATTAAATACTCTTATTTTGGACAACAATATGATATTGCCGGCATATTAAAACAATTAAACACCAATACTGCAGCTCTGGAATTCACTAATAAAACAGGTTTTATCGCCAGTGCAGCAATTGGAGCATGTTATATTCCACTATTTGGTGCATATATAATTAACTTAGGCGCAAAAGATAAGAAAATTTCTTTTACACAAGCATTACAATCGAGCATGGCATACTTTTACAACGAATCCTCCGCAACAACCAAAGCATCCGTTGCTTTTGCTGCTGCATTACAATGTTTTATTGCTTATACTACTGCAATGACCGTCAAAAGCTCTCAAGAAACCTACAATCACTTGCAAGACATTCTGATTGCCACATCCTCACACATTAAAGAACTCAAAAAATTAAGTTCTTTAATTAATAAAAAACCAGAGCTTTTAACATATCTACCATCATTGCAACCATTAGCTGATTTTAACAAATCTGCAAAACAATCAGCAAAGCTGACTAAACTTCTGGGCATGCTTGATACAAATACATTCCAAGGGGAAGCTTCATTCTTCTCTATCACTGGCCGCGTACTTGCTGCATATGAGTTGATGAAACAAGTTAAAGATGAACTTGCTCCAGTATTTGCTGCAGCTGGTGAACTTGATATGTATGTTGCATTAGCAAAATTATATAACGAACACGAAGATAAAAATGCGCGTTACTGCATGGTAGACTTCGTTGAAAATAGCGCAACTCCGGTAATCAAAGCTGAAGGCTTCTGGAATCCATTTATCGATGCTGATAAAGTTGTAATCAATAACGCAACGTTTGATCTATCATGCCCAAACAGCATTTTAACTGGTCCAAATACCGGTGGTAAATCAACTGTTATTAAAGCAATTATGCTTGATGTATTAATGGCACAAACATTTGGTATTGCTCCAGCACAAAGCCTGAGCATGACTCCTTTTGCAAAGTTAAACTGCTTCATGAATATTTCTGATGACATTGCAACTGGCGCTTCATTATTCAAATCAGAAGTAATGCGCGCTAAAAAACTTCTTGATCTTGTCCAATCATTGAAACAAGATGAATTCAGCTTTGTAATCATTGATGAAGTTTTCACGGGCACATCACCCAAAGAAGGTGAGCAAGCAGCTTTACAATTTGCAAAGAAACTCGGATTATATACAAACAACATTAGTATTATCGCAACGCATTATCCAAAAATGGTTGACCTAGAAAAAGAAACAAAAGGAAACTATCGCAATCATCACGTTGAAATATTGCGCAATGAAGATGGTTCACTTAATAGAACGTTTAAACTAAAAAATGGTCCATCATTTATGAATGTTGCATTTGATATTCTTGAAGAAGAAGGATTGTTTGTTTAAAAACCGTATTGAAAAACGTAAAGAAGGCTTCATGTTATGCATGGAGCCTTCTTTTTTGTAGGCCTTGACAAAAACGACCAATTTATTACAATTAGAAAGAATGGTTTGTTTGGCCCAACCGAATAGGGGAGTACCCGTATGCTTAAAGCTTTAATCGTCATCTTGTTCTTTTTAACATCAACACTATCTTATGCAGAAAACCCTGAATTTGATGCCGTTAAAGAACTTAAAAGTGATACAGAGATTACCCGATTGGAATGGCTTGGTTATGCGATTTATGCAGGAGCATGGTGGTACACGCTGATCAAGAGCAAAGATTTAACACATGATAGCTATCATAGCAGACTAGAAAAAAAACCACTTCCTTACCTCAAAAGACCACATGTAATAAAAATGGGCTCTTTGGCTGGTATAGGAATTGGATTATTACTATTTTTATCATCGGATATACGTAAATATTTAAAGCAGCAATGAAAATCTTATTTAGAGGGGAAAGACATGAAAAAAGCAATATTAGTACTATTATTTTTGGGGTTTTCTCAAACCTCGGTTGCTATGCAACCTACGGCTGCTAAAGCTGCCGGTCAATTATTAAAACATTATGGGAAAAAGGCATTTTCCGGAACTATGACTGGATTACATTGGACAATTGCGGCTGGAGCATCGATAAATGAAGGATACAAAAAGCTCAAATCCTTGCATGATGAAACAAAGGCTTTAGAAGAAGATAAATGCACTGATGCACCTGAGGATGTGAGCAATTTTATCAGCTCAGCTCTGGAAAAAACCCATAATGTTCACATTAATGGTGTAAAAGTGAATCCAGGTATGATATATCCTCATGCTCCAGAATTTCCAATGATAGGAGTGCCCAGAAAGCATGTAGTGATAAATCAGGCTGCTGCTCAAGAAATAGATGAAGCTCAAAAAAATAACGATCAAGAGAAACTAAATAAATGGCTCGGCATAATAGGACATGAGGTTACTCATATACAAAATGAAGATGTACCGTGGAGAGCTGCAGCAGATTTAATCTTGCCATTTGTAACTCACGGCTCAGTGAAAGTAGCTCGAGGTATACTTCCTATAGCTAAAAAAACGAGAACTTTTCTGGGAGAACAACTAGTAAAAATACCGACCGCTCTAGGGAAAGGATTTATAACTGATCTCACTCGAATATCCTTTTATCAATATCAAGAACAACGAGCTGATGACAATATACCCAATGACGTAAATAAACTTATTGGTATGAAAACATATTTGTATGATGCTGATATATGCAGAACTAATACCCTAAAAAAAACACTTCCCTTTTTAGATGATGAAACCCTAAAAAACCTAGATCCCATAATAAACATGGCAGAAGAACACCCACTACCAAAAAAACGCATACAAAAATTAGATCAACGGATTGCATTGTTAGAAAAAGATCAAAAAGACAAATCTTATAACTCTTAATTTGTACCTTTAAAAATATAAGAAAAGGCCTGGTGTTTGCACCAGGCCTTCTCTATTAATATTCTATTCTCAACACCCGTTTATCTGAATCTTCATGATAATCAAAAAAGAGATGGCACACATCATGCGTCAGCAATGGCTCAATCACTTCTGGCCACTCAATAAACGCCCAGCCATTATCTTGATATAAATATTCATCAAAGCCCTGCGATTGGAATTCTTCTACGCTCCCAATGCGATATAAGTCAAAATGATAAAAGTGTTCACCTTGGCCATTCTCGTATGCATTTACGTAGGTAAACGTTGGGCTTGTAATAGTATCGGTAATACCACAGTTACGCAGCAGTGCCTTAATAGTTGTTGTTTTTCCTGCACCTAATGGACCGCTGCATGCAAAAACCTGATAATTCTTCATTAGTTCTTTTAATTCTTGAATTACTGCACCCTGCTCTTGCAAGGAATATATTATTTCTTTAACCATGATTTATAATTTTTTTAATTTTTGTAAAAGTATTCGTTCTTGTTTAGTCAGATGATCTTTTTTTGCTGACCGTCCCTGAGCAAAATCTTCACTTTTTTCTGAAACATTTTTACTGGCCTGCGTCATCAACTTATCTAACATCTCTTGCGCATTATTGCCAAATTCTTTGTCTTGAGCCAGTTTTACAATTTTATCCGGGCTCTTTGTAGATGAATTTTTTGGCACAGCTAATTCTTCATGCAAAAGTTGTGAAAATGTTGATGAATCAATAGAAGGAATAGTATGATGCTCAGCATATCTATTTAATTCAGAATCAGATGAAACAAGTAACAAATCTTTTGCTTTATGCGCTTGAATATATTCTTTGATATAATCATCAGCCGTTTCATGCATGCCAGAGTAAACCACCTGAACAATCTTCATATTTTCTTTAAAAGGCCATTCATGAGGACCGCCATCAAAAACAATAACTATTTTATGCCCCTTATTTCGACCATATCCAGAAAGTTGCGCAATAAATTGCGCTCTTTCCTTATCTGTTATCGTCTTTTTATAAGGAGGAGTAGCACGTAAAAGATTATACGCATCCACAACAATAATCATAGTTTTACCCCACACTCACCAGCTAATAACAAAAGCACTATAATGACCCTAAAAACAACATCAAAAAATTAATATCGGGCAGCCAACCTATTTATCGCCAATTTCGTTTCTCTTCAAGCGGGCACTTAACCCCATCCTCATTCTTCGTATGGGGACCCCGGCGTAGAAAAACGGAGCTGGGGACAAAAACGAAGTGAAGTAATGGGTAAAAAGATTGGATCAAAAAAAGTATAACAAATTAACCCATTATTGTTACAATCAATAAATCAAAAATTTTTAACCTACTACTTTGACAACCAACTCAAAATAACTAAACTATGAGTTGCACTTATAAAAAACTTATTATTTATTCAAAAGGATTTTTCGATGAAAAAATTTCTTATGGTATCTGCTTTATCTATTCTCTTTCAATCTTCAATGACAAAATGTTCTGAGGAAACGAATCGCAATAAAAAATACACAACTGCTGGACTTGTAATATTAGCAGGTTGCGCGGTATATGGAATCTATCGTTATACTAGACCAAATACGCCACCATCTCCATCAAACGATGTACCTCAATCTGGACAAAAAGATAAACAAAAACCACATCTGATCGAACTATTAGGTAACCAACAACCTTCAAGCTCTGAAACACCATCAGAAGATAGTAATTCCAAAATAGAACCAAAAAATGAAATGCCACAGGTTAACAACAATCAGACCCTATCGCCAAAACCAAAAATAGGAAATGCCTCATCCGATAATAAGATTGTTGTATCACAGGAAGACACCCTCATCACCCGCGTTAATACTCAGCAACAAACAAGCTTTTCCGAAGCGATATGTAAGGGATATAGAGAAAATGCAACTCAAAAACTTGTTATAGATACATTGCTTACAGATCACGCTTTTTCCAATTAAGCAATAGATCTTTATAACTTGAAAAATGATTCAGGTAAGGGTACATTGAATGTATAACTTACTTGAATCATTTTCATTTGGAGCTTCATGTCTAAACTTATTCAAATGCGCAACCGTATTCAAACGATTGAAACCATCAGAAAAGTTACCGATGTAATGCGCATTATTTCCATGTCCGCTCACTCCCGACTCAAGGTAAAACAAGAACCGTTGAGCGAGTATTTAAATATACTGAAGAACCTTCTTGCAAAGGTGCAACGCGCCACTCCAACCTGGAAGCATGAGCAGTTGATGCCTACCGAAAATGACCGTAACCCTCTTATTATTATTATTGGATCTCAAAAAGGGCTGTGTGGAGGATTTAATACGCAATTATCAAAGATTTTAAACGATTATATATCTCACAATCCATCTGCCCATTACCGATTCAGTGCGGTTGGCAAAAAACCCATCGAATACTTGATAAATAACCATCCTGATAAACTCGTGTGTTCGTTTCCTGTCATAACCTCTCGGAATTTTTTAACCATTGCACAAGAGCTCACCGATATGATTATGACGGCAACCCCTGCTTATACATCCGTTGTTATCATCAGCAACGTGTTCAAAAACTTTTTCACACAAAAAGCGACCATTACCCAACTCATTCCCTTTGATCCAACATCCTCCTTCGCCAAGGCTTCCGACTCTGCTAAAGCTACGTCGGACAAGACGGCGGACAGGCAGATTACCGCTGACGCCACGCCCCCAACAGAAGGATATATGTGGGATGAAACACCAAGCGATATTCTGAATAAGCTAGCAATTCAATATATCGAAGCACAATTTCAGCATCTTATTTTCCAATCACTACTTTCAGAGCATGCTGCGCGCTTTCTTTCTATGGATAATTCAACACGCAATGCTAATACCTTGCTTACCGATACAAAATTAGAATATAACAAAATACGACAAGCAAAAATTACAACAGAAATTACTGAACTGACGGGAAACTTTTGAGCCCCGCTCGGTAAACTTCACGGGGACCCCAAATTAGAAATCAATTCTCTAATCCCGTTCGCCCTGAGTGATTTTATGAAGCATAGCGGAGTAAAATTGTATCGAAGGGTTTTTGTTTGTACGTTTCAGATGTTTTATTTATTTTTTACCCTTCGATACTTTTTTTGAAGACAAAAAACACTCAGGGCGAACGGACTTTGAGAATAACTTTGTCTTAAAGATTTATTTTTGCCAAATACTCAACAGAACCTAACAACTAATACTATTGATCTTTCAAATCTTTACGACTTTTCGTAAGCATATCTTCTATATTTTTAATTTGTTCAGCAGTAATCTCCTGATTTTCGAAACTCATTCTTGCGGATATTTCGGAATATTGATTGCGTACAATACCAAGTTTTTCATGATAATGGCGATCATCGAAAGAACCACTCAAAACAGGATTGATCTTCATTTTCCAATTATCAAAGTTGAAGTTAAATGTATATAGAGCACCATCTTTATCTTTAAAATAAGCATTGATGCTATCTTTATCACCCCCATCAATCAAAACATCTCTCCAAACATCATTGCCATTTATTTCATCAATAAAAAACCATTTTTTACCTCCTGCATAAGCAACCAACCTAAATAATTTTAATATATCCACAGGAGAATGCCCTTCGGCTGATATTTTCCTTATTCGATGAATAATGCGTATTACATCTCCTTCTATCAGCTTTGGTGACATCATCGATACTATTGCTTTGAGATTATCTAAATCTATCTTCAACTCAAATGGTAGATTGTCTGTATAAAGTAAAATTATTTTTGGTTTCTTTTTAAAACATCTAAAGCTTTCTGTGGATCTCGTGTTTTTGCTAAAATAGCACCTATTGAAACAATTTTGTTATCAATATCCATGACAGAAAACCATTCCATCCCCGGCATTTTAATCTGAGGCTCATTTGCAATGTTTTGATCATAAAGAATGAGTTGCTTGATAATTTCTCTATAATTACCTTCTTGTTTGTGTGACTGCTTAAAAAAATCGCCAAAATTTTTTGATGTACGTAAACTTATTTTTTGCGTGAGAGTCCAATTGGCCATATCACAAGTAGGAGAACTGCTAAAGGTTTCAATATCGCTAAGACCTTGAATAGCGATAGGAAATGAATTAAGTTGTTGCGTACCCCATTTTATCTCTCCATACACATTCTTTACATTGGTTCCTGCTGCATAACAAGAACTAACAACTAATAATTGAACTTTTATTTTATTCTCTAAAAAATGTAAAAATTTCTTGAATTGATCGATGCTCAGATAGGTAATTGCATAATTAATATTCCCATGGCCAGCTATATAGATAATCCATTCGGGAAAATTTATTTCTTTTCTATCCTGATAATCAGATATCGCACAAAAAATAGCATCCAATGAATTGATAAAATAGCCTGCAAAGTAATTCGGAAAAAAATATTCCTTAAGAGACGATCTATGCAATGCAGTATGTTCAATTGTTTTCATATGATTAACCTTCAATCCAAACTGCAACTCAATATCAGACAAGGTAGGCATGCCGGCATGATATTCTTGTACCTTCTCATTGTTAATGCCTAAAGATTCGCAATAGCTTTTGGGAATTAAAAGTAACAATGAATTATTAATTACCTTTATAATCCATCGCTCTGGCTGAAAGCAAACTTTACATACCGCGACATTTTCCTTTTCCTTTATGATTTCTTGCCAATTTTGCCCATATCTTTCTGGTAACCAATCAACATTGGCAAGTTCACTCAAAAGAACCTCAATAGGTTGTTTATTTTTCTCTCTACATTCTAACAATGTGCACATTAATGAAGAAGAAACAATTATAGGACTTGCCTCTTGATATAACGCTGTCATTAAATCACCGCCAATAGCACCAAGCTCATCTTTTTCAGAATCATCCAAAAATATCAGCACATCTCTCTTTCTTTGAGCACCCTCTATCTTACCCAAGCTCGTTTTTGCTCCATGATAAGATTTTTTATAGGGATTATGACCTACAGTAAACATTGCATTGAGCGTAGTAATATGAAAAATATGTATTACAAAAAACAATAGTACTGCGCATAACAACGATGAAAATCGATTGTTTTTCCAACCATATATGGTTTTCACAATGAAAATACCTCATCAATTTTTTCAACAACAAGACCATTAATTATAATGTATTAAAATTTATATCTGAAAATCAATTACTTGTTTGTACAAAAAAAGAAACCCTCTTTCAAAAGGCTTCTACGGATTTTTTTAAAACAACTGATATAATTTTTTAACAATTTCAACATTCAATGCATCTATATCAACCTCAAAAAAATAATTAAGTTGCCATTTTTGCGTACGTTTAGCTTGAGCATTTTCAGCGATATCCCATACAGGATAAACCCGAATAGCAAGCTTACCACCTTTGCCATCTTGTGAAATAATGCCTTTTGCAAGAAGCACATCTTTAGGAAAAACAAACTGCCCTAAACGATTCTTGTTGCGAACAGTAACCACCATAAAATCAAATTGGTCATTTACATCATAGGGAATAATAGGACCTCTATCACTTCTCTTCCACAAAGTAACAAACTGGCCTATTTTGGTGGGAGTAATTTTACCAACACGAAAAATAATTGATTTACCCTTTAATTCAAAACTGCAAGCGCCATATTCCTGGCTTTCTGCTTCTTGTTTGATCTTTTCATATTTCCAGCCCAGTGGTTCATAAATATATTTTTGTGCTTCAAAAAAATCGGGATTTGGTTTTGTATCTTTTTTCATGCATTAACCTCAAGCGCAACTTAAATGAGTTCGTATCCTTCGACAAGCTCAGGACGAACGGATTTTAAAATTAAAGTAAGATCGATTTTAATTCTTTTTAATTTTTTTGACCTATTCCGTTCGTCCTGAGCTTGTTTAAACCCCATATTTCATTTTATTCTATATGGGGACCCCGGCTAAGAGTAGCTAAGCTGGGGACTAAAGGATACGAACTCATTTAAAACCTATGGCATTTTCTCAACGAGCATATTCTCATTCACCATTACATTATTTAAATCATTCTTTTCACACACATTTACCCTCGCCCCCAACAACTGCAATTTATTATCCAACGCATCATATCCCCGCTTCCAATGATGAAGCCCCGTCACTGTTGTTTCACCCTGTGCCACTAACCCTGCAACAACAAGCGCCATTGATGCTCTGATATCTCCAGCATTCACCTGAGCTGCGCTCAGTTGAGAAACCCCAGTGATAACAACTTTATTATGTTCAATTTTTATATTGGCACCCATTTTTATTAATTCATGGGCATGATGAAAACGATTTTCAAAAACCGTTTCTTCAATAATGCTTGTTCCTTGTGCTATGCATTGCAGCGCCATCATTGGCGCTTGTAAATCAGTGGGAAACCCTGGATATGAGTCTGTTTTAAACGACACAGCTTTTGGCTCACGCGTTGCTTTTAAGCGGATTCCTTTTCCATTTTCACCAACAGTAATAGTATGGCCCATTTCTGCAAGCTTGAGCAAAAATACATCAAGTACATGTGCATTGGCGTTGGGAATATATATTTCTCCACCCGTTGCAGCAGCAGCAATCAAAAGTGATCCTGCTTCAAGACGATCAACCATAATGGTGTGTTCTATTGGCTGTAAAACGTTAACGCCTTCAATCGTAATGGTTGCAGGAGCTTCAACTTTTATTTTTGCGCCCATTTTGGTCAATGCTGCGATTAAATCGAAAACTTCAGGCTCCACAGCGGCATTGATAATTTTCGTCGTTCCGCAGGCCATTGCTGCTGCCATAATGAGATTTTCTGTGGCACCCACACTCGGATATTCAAGAACAAGACGAGTTCCTGCAAGCTTTTCAACATGCGCAGATAAAAACTCACCTTCTTGTTCAATACTTATGCCCATTTTTTTGAAATTATTCAGATGATAATCAATAGGCCGCTTGCCAATGGCATCACCACCAGGAAGCCCGCCTATCTGTGCTTTACCAAAACGAGCAAGCAGTGGCCCCATTGCTAAAATAGACGTGCGTGTTTTTTGCATAATATCGGCATCAATAGTCCAACCGCACAATGATGTTGTATCAACAAAAAATTGATGCTTTTCAGCATCAAAAAACACCGTTGCGCCTAAACTGGTGAGCAATTCCCCCATTGCATATACATCAGCTGAAGCCGGAACATTATATAAAATCGATTTACCATTCGTTAGAATGAACGATGCAATGGTGACTAAAACAGCATTTTTGGCCCCGCTTAATTCTATTTCACCAGATAATGGTCCTGATTGTTCAACTTTTAAATATCCATCAATCATGTAAAAACTCCTGCACATATATCATTAAAGAATATGTGCAGTGTACTTGAAATCAATAAAATATTAAGGCCTATATATTGTTTTTTTAAAAAAACTTGCCATAACCCTTTTAAATAAGCGATAATTAAATAAAAAGTTAATTTTTTATTTAAGGTTCACCATGAAAAAAATATATATATCAGCACTACTGAGCCTATTTATATCGCATTTATTTTCTATGAATCCCATAGCCAGACCACAACAGCGAAGAATCTCTCTTGCAAATCCCCTCATACGACCAGGGCATCTCATACAACGAACAAACGAACCTCTGGCGCTTAAAGAAATAGCAGCAGAATCATTCATTCAGCGATCTGTTATGCCAATTCTAAAAATGGAAATGAGCAACTTCAGTTCTGTACAAGAAAAAATCAATGCATTATTAAAAAATGCGCCTAAAGATGTCTTAAACCAAATAGAAAAACTATTTTATTCATCATTTAAGTCCGAGATAGCTCATCTTTTTCTGAAAAAGCCATTTATAGAATTTCAACCTCACAATGATGATTATTTTATCGCTCAAATTGCATTTGATCCATCAAACAGATATTGTGCTACCATGAGCAAACATACTATGTATGAGTCTAAAAAATCAATTCTGAACTTTTATTCTTTTCCAGATTTTGATCCTTTGCCGTTACCAAAAATTTCACACCAATGCTCTGCTATAAAATATAGCCCCCAGGGTAGATTTCTTGAACTATATGAACAAGGGAGCTTTGGAGAAACAACCCTGTTGGATACTCTTCATGATTTTTATCCTTACACATTTAATCAAGAGACCTTAGCCACTGCTTTTAATAATGAAGAAAATATCATGTTTGCAATAGGCAAAGATAAAGATTTTGCAAGAAATCAAAAATGTACCTTGACTATGTGGGATCTTGAGACCCATCAAATCATACCAACTGATTTTATATTGCCTGATAATATCAGTAGAATTTCACCTCAAGGTAATTGTATTATAGCAACCACCAGAAATCCTCAAGATCCACGTAGGGACCTTTATGAAATAATTTTGCTGAGTGTACAAGAGAAAAAACCTACTATGACACGCATTGATGCTTCTGGTTTCAGAATGAATGATGGCGCTTGTAGCTTCGCCTTACATCTACCAAACACCCTCTTGGCAATCAGTTCTTATAATGATATCTATGTTTGGAATTTTTCAACCAATAGTTTCGTCGCGCATTTTGAGCATGATGATATCGTTAACAATATTACATTCAATCCATCAGGCACTATGCTTGCTTCAGCATCAAATGATTGGACTGCTCGCCTATGGAATATAGTAACACCTAAAGAAATAAATTTACATACAACAGAATCCCGCCACATAGTAACCGATGTAGCCTTTCATCCCCAACAAAATGTTCTATTTTCAGCTGATAGCGCCCTACGCATGTGGGATCTAACAAAAGAAATGGCCACACAGCTTGGCGCAACTGAAGATATAAGTGCTGGTTCAGAAGCAAAAATTATCATGAATACTGATGGAACATTTTTTACAATAGAAGAAGAGTCGCATGTTTGGCATATGCCTACAAGCGAACAACTAACATTTGAGCAACTTATATGGTTATACGGTGCATGTTGGGCTCAGAAAAACTTAAAAGCTGTTGCATTAGAGAACTATATTTTTGGTTTAGAGAATCAAATTGACAAAGTCTTTGCTGATAAATCTGATCGAGTGAAAAATCATTTGAGAAAACTTATTGAATAGATCTCAATAGATTGCCACTGTTTTCCCAGGAACTGATATCTCATTCCTTTCCTCGAGAAATATGGTTCATCTTCTACAAATTTAATATCTTTTTCCGTTGTTTTCATCATAAATGCATTTTCAACCCTACGTTTCAATCAACTATTTAATCCAATATGGACAAATTTACATTTTGAATGCAAAATTATCCACTCGGAAACAAAAGAACGCGTCAATCAATCATCAATCAACTTGACTCATACCATTATCATATGGGAGCATTGCAATATATTCTTTAATTGCCCTTGCCTGCTTTATTTTTCTTCTCCGTTTTTCTTTTTTCACTATAAAGAGGAATGCTTTTCCGCTTCTTAGGGAGTAAAATAAAGATTGTGTATACTCATCAAGCCTTTTTATTTTCTTTAAAAATTTTTGTACCGGCATAGCCTGCAAGTGTTTATGAATTCTATCAAGCTCGCTATAATTTTTATCATTCTGCTTATATAATAATTCTTTAATTAAATAACCATTCTCTCCAAATAACTTTGAGCTCGTACATTTTTTTGTACCGTACCAATCATTATAATCCCCATAAAAAAATCCAAGCTCTTCTAAAGTATAAGCAGATAATATATCGATTGGCTTTTTTCCTTGATTATCAGCTATAGTAAAATCTGCATTCGTATTATCCCGCAATGTAGCTGCTATCCAAAACAAACCAAGCTCCAATGCATGGTGCAAAGCAGTTTTGCCATCATGATCTTGCACATTCACGTTGCCGCTACAAAGTATTATATCTTCCACCATATCTCTGCCATTTACATGACGAATATATTCCATTAATGGGGTCCGGCCCCACTGATTTTGCCGATCAATATCAAAACCATATTTTAATAAAAGCTTGAGATGTCCTTCACCCACCGACTGTTTGGGAAAATGCAGTAAAGTATTGCCATGGTGATCGACAGTATTTGGATTTACACCTGCTTTGAGTAAAGAATGAAGAGCAGAAGCCCCATATTCTAATGTCCCATGATCCATAACCAACTTTTGTTGCGTACTGCTAGGAGACGCAACAATATTCATACATAGCAGATTTTGATTGGATATAATGAGGTAGATCAAACCAAATACCATACGCATCATTTTTTTCATATAACTTCCTCATGTATTGCAGCGAATAAACAACATTCTAAACAAATATATCATTTCGACAATATTGATAAAATGATTCCTGAGAATATATCTTGGTCTTTATACAAAACAAAAGCAAAACGGTCAGATTTGTATGGCCAACTAAAGAATTGGACAAATTTTCATTTTAAATGTAAATTTGTCCATAGGTGTTGAATTTAGCGTAAGGATCGCTCTCATGATAAAAAGAACCCTCGAATCTACCGTGATTGCGTTAGCAAAAAAATTCCCGGTAATTGCTATATTGGGACCACGTCAATCAGGCAAAACAACATTAGCACAACTTGCCTTTCCATCACATAAATACGTCTCATTGGAAGATTTCGACGTACGTGATGTTGCAAATACCGATCCACGCGCCTTTCTTGATCTGCATAAAAATGATTCCGGCATTATTTTGGATGAAATACAGCACGCGCCCCAATTACTTTCGTATATCCAAACAGAAGTTGATAAAAGTAAAAAACATGGCTATTTTATCGTGACAGAATCACAGAATTTTTTGCTTAATGAAGCGGTAACACAAAGCTTAGCTGGCCGCGTAGCTATTTTCACCTTACTACCTCTCAGCTTTTCAGAACTTAAACAAGCTGAGTTATTACCTTCAGATTCTAGTACCATGATCTTCAAAGGTGGTTATCCTCGCATGTGTAGCGATCCAATTGAACCATATAATTGGTATCCCAACTATATTCATACGTATCTTGAACGTGATGTGCGACAAATTAAAAATGTTTCGGATTTATCTCAATTCAGACTCTTTATGAAATTATGTGCAGGAAGAATTGGACAATTATTGAATGTTAGCTCTTTAGCCAATGATTGTGGCGTCAGTGTTGGAACTGCCAATACATGGATTTCAATCTTAGAGCAAAGTTATATTATTTTTCTTTTACAGCCTCACTTTAAAAACTTCAGTAAACGCTTAGTCAAAACTCCAAAGCTTTATTTTTATGATACCGGCCTTGCATGTTCTTTGCTTGAACTAGAAAGCGCAAAACAAGTCACCACACATTATTTACGTGGTGGATTATTTGAATCAGCTATTATTTCGGAATTGATGAAAATGCGTTACAACTTAGGCCGCATTCCTTACTGTTATTTCTGGCGTGATAAAATTGGCCATGAAGTTGACTGTTTGATTAGCCAAGGAGGCAAGCTGTTCCCTATTGAAATCAAATCAGGACAAACTATTACACAAGACTATTTTGAAGAGCTTCACTATTGGTCAGAATTAGCAGGATCTGATGCGGGGCGCAGCTATTGTATTTATGCTGGAGCAGAAAGCCAAAACCGTACATTAGTTTCTGTTTTGAAATGGCAAGATTTAGATAAAATTAATGAGATTTTTGTCGAGTAAAATTAACCTTTCATTTCTGGAGTTTTTTACCATACAATTACTTTAAAAAACGAAAAATGGACATGAAAAAAATATAATTCTTATGTTATCATTAGCACTCACCAATTTTTATGCATACAGCATGGAACCAACAGATGATAACCCAATGTCCATGCAATATCCCAAGAAATATGAAAAGTTTAAATGGAAAGTGCCGTATGGCACCATAAAATCAGAGTTTAATGTTTCAAATGAATCCATTACAATTATCACCATCAAAAAAACTATGAAAAAAATATTCTGGGATGATCCCTATCAAACAACACTCATCACCACTATACAAACTGTTGATGGTAATAGAATCTTATGTGCCGAAACAATTGCATATTCATTTGCCGGCGGGCAAGAAAGCGATACCGCATGGATTAATGGAATGCCCATCTTAGATTCAAAAATTGATGGTAATTTGATTTATTACACACTTTCTGACAATCATGGATTAAAAATAGGTGATACCGTTACCATGACGATCGATTGGCACAGACGATTACGACTGATGCGATTACATTTTGCTGCAGAATTAATTTTGGAAATTGTTACCCAAAAATATCATCTTGAAAAAGTTGGTGCACATATTGCAGAGCATAAAGCTCGCATCGATTTTAAATCAAATACGAACATATCATCACTATTACCTGCAATTTTGACTGAATACAATGAAATTATTACTAGTGATCGCATCATTGAAAAAGGTTATTCAGATATCGCCAATCAACGACGATTTTGGAAAATTGATGGCTTTGCACAAGTACCTTGTGGCGGCACGCATGTGCGGTCAACACGAGAAGTTGGATTTGTAACCCTCAAACGTGAACATCCAGGCAAATCTATAGAACGGATAGAAATAAGACTTATTTCCAACGATACTCTTGACACGTGACCCCAATGCAATGAAATGGAATTGGGGATAAAATATATACAGAATGAAGATGGTTGTTTTATAATAACAATAATCAGTCCCATTATTTTTTAAAAAAGCTGTATATGAAAAAAAAACAAATAATAGTGTGTGTATTATGGCTCATTACTTATTTTTTTGCATACAGCATGGATCAGGCACTAACACCTTCATACGAAGAATTTAAATTCAATCTTCCGTATGGAACATTTAAGTTAAATTTTTTATCACCCGATATCATTGATAATCACATCAGACCATATATAGCACAAGCGCTCGCTATCAAATATAAACATATGACAATCAAGCATAAGGATCTCAGAAAATCACGCCGAGAAAGCGAGGGAATATTACAAGTTATTTCTTTGGGGTCACCAAATATAAGAACATTCCTCAATCATGACGGCACATACATCATTGTTCCTGATATAGGCAACGAATATGCAATGTGTGATGAAATATCATACAAACAATACCTTTTCTCAAATCACTCTCAAGACGAAAATGATTTGCTGAAACAGATCCTTCGTGGTAAAAACAAACAAGACAATTGTATTAAAATATACCGCCCTAAAACACAACTCACTAGAAAACAGAATACAGATATTTACATAAAAACAGATGTGCGCGAAAAAAAGGTTCATCTTCAAGCACAATCTGTAATAAATCAGGCAATAATGAGTCATAATAGCAAATGGCTTATGATGAGCATATTGCAAAGCACTAACAACGCTCAACTCGTCAACCTCAAAACATTAATGATAGAAACCATACCTATTCACGAAGAAATAATAAGTGCAATATGCTCAGCTCACCATTCATCAAAATTTGTTGCATGCGCTCAAAATGGTAATACTTATGTAATAACACCAAGAAACATATCTCTTTTACCAAAATTACGCCAACAAAATAATCATTTTATTTACTGCGCTCAATTTAGCCCGAATGACAGACAATTGATTACTTATGGATCAAATATATTACAGATATGGTGGTTTACAAAAAACAGTGAAAAAAATATTTCTTACGATTATAAACAGATAGCAATGGAAAATACTATTCGAAAAGCATTATTTACACCAGATGGTACAGCTATTATAATCGCAATAAAGAATGGCATTTTTGACTTTTATGATAGCAAAACAGGAGAAAACCTTAGACGTTACTTTCCTCAGTGGCGCCTAAAGCCATTCATTCATTTCGATAAAAAGCCACCTCTTATAGTCTGTGGCGCTCAAAGTAAATTGCTCATTTCTTTGGACCCCGTACAATCCGTTCGTAATCGTGGCTATACCTTTGTGATACGAAAAATGTCCGGCAAATTTGATTTTTTAGCCGAACACAATTTTCATCCGAACAATCCCGTAGTAATGGGACTTACAAAAGACGAACAATCAATAGCCTTTATCGATAATCATGATCAAGCATCACTCCTTAATTTATATGATGAAGAAGATATCAGCTGTATTAATTTTATTGAGAATACAGCTGATATCTTCTTGCTCTGTAAATTATTAGATTTACACAAAAAACTAAAGCCGAATCGGCATGGTGCAACCGTAAGCGCTTTTATTAATGCAGTGCATAACTATGCTCAATTCCATCAAAAATAGAAACCAACTACTGATGTTTCAAGAAATCGATTTCAGGCTTGGTCAGATAGCGCCATTGGCCAACTTCTAATTTAGATTTAGTTAACCCAGCATAGCCAGCTCGATCAAGTTTTCTGACATCATAACCTAGTTTTTCAAAAATACGGCGAATAATAAGATTTTTACCGCTATGAATCACCACAACGAGGTTTTGTTTCGGCCTATCATGAAAGAAATTTGCCTCATCAACTTTAATAAAGCCATCCTCAAGTTGGATACCTGCAAGCATTTTGCGCAGATCTGTCCGGGTAAGAACTTTATCAAGTTGTACATGGTAGATTTTTTCAACTTCAAAGCGAGGATGTGATAATTTAAGAGCTAAGTCACCATCATTGGTAAGCAGTAAAAGACCTGTTGTATTGCGATCTAACCGACCTACTGGATAAATACGTGCTTTTGTAGCCTCAGCAATCAAATTAAGCACATGATGGCGGCCAAGATCATCTGAAACAGTCGTAATACAATTTTTAGGTTTATTGAGTAAGATATAGACTTTTTCGTCTGAACGAACAATTATATCATTAATTCGAATGCAATCATTAAGGTTAACCTTAAAGCCAGGCTCGTTGACCATAACTCCATTAACGGTAACAACCTTGGATTTAATGATATCTACCACTTTGCGACGAGAAGCAATACCCGCTTGTGCAAGGTATTTACTTAAACTTAACGCCACCTTCTGCTTTTGGGCTAGCGCTTGCCGACGGGCAGGCCAAGATCCCACACCAGGTTGAGATGGGGTAGTTTTTTTCTCTTTAGCAACGGGGTCCCCAATGGAACATCGTGAAGTTGGGGTAAAATCGGGCATACTTTTATTTATTTTCATACTTTCAGTATACCCGATTTTTAGAATTTTTATAGAGGTATGGCTATATCAACTGTTTTTGGCGCTTTTTGGATACTTTAATCAGCTGCTGGAGTATAGGAATAAGCCGCTGAACATCCCTATAGCTCTCTCTAATCATTCTTCTATTTCTATCAATTTCTAATGCGATTTTTTGCGTATACAATGGAGACCCTTCAATAAATCCTGCTCTTTCAATAAAGGCATTATAAAGCTCAAGAGTATTTTCTGGATGATGTCGCTCAATTAAAAACTCTAAATATTCTTTGTATGAGATTAATGTGTTTATTTCTCTCGTAGTTAATCGTACATTTTTATTGTAGATCATTTTAGTGAAGTTTTTGCATGCAAGCGCACATAAATTATATTTAAACGCCGAATCCATATCAATTGCACAGAATGAATCTGTTTTTGCATGATAAAAAAGATTGCCACGATGACGATCATGATTACACAAGAATGTATCCAAAGCAACCATCATAATGAGTGTGGGATGCTGCATCATCCAGACTAACATATCGCGTCTAAACCCAATATCAGCCTGTTTAATATTCATACCATTGTATTTACTGCTTTGCGCTTTAATCATCTTGCCTGGGGCAACGGTATGCAGTGTTGCCGGCCAATCGGTACGAGGTTTGCCAGGAAACTTTTTTCCAGCAGGAATAATAGCAACACGATGTGCAATTCCAAAATCTTCAGCAATATGTGCCGTAATTGCATCACGTACCACACTTACAATTTTTCTAAAACAATCAGATTTTTTTTGTTTAACAATATATTCTTTGCCATTAATGCGTATAAAACTAATGTAACAAAATCTCATCTCATATGTTTTAATAAGTTCTGCTTGAACAGTATCTATATCAACGTCAAGAACTCTCGATAACCCTGCATCAATTTCAAAATCCAATTCAGGTAAAAATTCCTGACCGTACGTCGTCGGCATACATACAATAGATAGAGCTATCACCATTGCATAAGCAATAATAGTATACTTCTTCATGTATTCTCCGGGTAAAAATATGATTTATAATCTTTGCAGATAGTATGGAATAAAAAAATCTCATCAATCAACATTTTGCCAAAACAAAAATGCTCCTTTATGCTAAAACTATGAGTAAAACAAAAACATCATTTAAATGTTCCAATTGCAGTTACATTACTATCAAGTGGCTTGGCTGCTGTCCTGAATGCAAAGAATGGGATTCTCTGGTTGAAAATATTATTTCTCAACACAGTAGTGGATCAACTAAAATATATTCCCCCAATGCTTCAGCTCCATTAATGTCTCTTTCTTCAATTGATACACATGAGCAACCGCGTATACTTTCTCACATTGGCGAATGGGATCGTGTAGTCGGCGGTGGACTTGTTCCAGGATCTCTTATTGTTATCACGGGAGACCCTGGTATTGGTAAATCTACTCTGCTACTACAAGTGGCTTACGAAATAGCAAAAACAAAACGGGTGTTTTATTTTTCTACCGAAGAATCATTGCAACAGCTAAAAGGCCGCGCCTTGAGACTTAAAGCAACAGATAACAATCTTCTTTTTTCCGATACAGCAGAACTCACCAGCGTTATCTCAACAGCACAACACGAAAAACCTGATCTACTGATTATCGATTCGATACAAAATTGTTATATTAATGATTCAAATACTCTGCCAGGAAGTGTTGGTCAGCTGCGAGAAGCAGCATTTCAACTCATGCGATTGAGCAAAGAAAATAATATTACCGTAATCATCACGGGACACATTACCAAAGAAGGTATCATTGCCGGCCCCAAAACACTTGAACATATGGTTGATGCTGTTTTTTATTTACAAGGGGAAGATCGTTGGCAAACACGAATGCTACGCGCAGTAAAAAACCGTTTTGGCGCAATTAATGAACTTGGCTTTTTTAATATGGAACAGAATGGTTTACAAGAAGTTCCTAATATTAATGCTCATCTGATTAGTGAAATATCGCACGCTCCAGGATCATCATTGATCAGCATCATGGAAGGATCGCGGCCTATTTTATTAGAGCTACAAGCGTTAACCAATGCCTCAAAATTGGCTATGCCTCAACGTGTTGTTTCCGGCCTTGATCCTAAACAAGTAATATTGATTGCAGCTATTTTAGAAAAATATGTAAAGATCAAATTAAGCATGCATGATATCTTTTTTAAAGTAAGTGGCGGCTTTAAAATTAAGGGTAGCGAAAGTGATTTGGGAACAGCATTTGCACTGCTTTCAAGCTATTTCCAAGAACCGTTGCCGGAAAAATCAATTGCGTTGGGAGAAATTAGCCTTACTGGCCAAATCAAACCAATCAATAATATCGGGCATTTAATCAAAGAAGCAGAAAAATTTGGCATTACCACTCTTCTAATCGCAAAAAATCAAACCATAGAAAAAACCTCCTGTGTTATCAGGAGGTTCCATAATGTCTATGAATTGCTTTCACTCTTTGGGCAGTGAAAGCAGCAAAGCTAAATCAATTAGTCTTGATAATCTGCTGCGTTTTTTACATAGACCCCTAGCCCCGCAAAATTTGTACTACCCACATCTCTTGCATCCATAATATAATCATCAGTACGAGGTACGTTTCTTCCTGCAAATATAACATTCGTAACAAAATATCTGTGAGGAGCGCTAGCTTCAGCTGCTTTCCATAAGGATCTGCCTGTCAAACCGTTATTATCGTAGACTAGAGTTAGAGTTTGGGGAGAGAGTATTTTTTGTGTAACTACATCCTCATATCTTATGCCGTGGATCTCATCCGTCTTAATAACAGGATTCATACCACGCATTTCTGTTGCAGCAACAGAACAGAAAACAATCGCCAAAGCAATACCATTTGCTTTGATAAAACCTAATACATTCTTCATAGAAACTCCTCTGCTATATAAAGCAATATTAAAAAACAATTTCTTTACTGTTAGTATATACTTACTACGGTGAAAAAATCAATATTTTGATTAAAAAAACCTCCTGTGTTATCAAGAGGTTCCATAATGTCTATGAATTGCTTTCACTCTTCGGGCAGTAAAAAAATTAACGCGTTATTTCGCAGGAACTGTTTGCGGCAAACCAAATAATTTGTTATACGCAAACCACACAGCACCAGCTGATAATAATGGCGCTGAATATTCGTGCGCTGTTTGTACAAGCCATTTTGTCCCTTTAAAGACATTCGCGCCAACATCCTTTGCTACTTTCCATCGTAACTGCATATTTTGCCACCATAATTTATTGTATTTTAACTTATTTTCTTCTTCTTTAAGCTTTTTAACTTCTTTATCTTTTTTTTGTTCTTTTAAATTTGAACATCCTAATATCAAACGATTATGCCTGATATTTTTAATATATTCATTAATTGCATATTTCAATTGTTGTTCTTGCTGACCAATTGTGCCGAACTTTCCAAAAAGAGCTAAAGCATATTCTCCCTGATTTTCTAAATTTCGCAAAGCAAGGCATATTCTTTGATACGTCCAATTCGCATCCTTTACATTACCCATAAGGTCATCACCACTTTGAAATTTCCTTGGTATAAAATCTAGACTGTTACAAACTATTACAAAATTTCTTATTTTATCCATGACACCACCCCGAACATAGCTGCCCAAAAAGGGTGCCCATGAATACTTCCATCTATCAACATCAGCTTTGGTTATGTTAGAATATTGTTGAATAGCCTGAACAAGTGCATCGTCTCCATATCCACTTATTTGTATATCGTAGGTGGCAAAAGCATTTTGCCCTGCGGCACTTGGTGCCGCCACAATATAAGAAAAACCACCATTCATCAAGAAGACTAGTCCTAAGGCTTGTATATAGCGATTCATAGCTCACTCCAATTTTAATTTGCAATCAATTCTAAAACATATTTAATTTTAATTTCATATATAAATTAACACATTCTTTTGACCAATAACAAGATTATCACCCATTGCTTTAGCTACAGAGCATGGTACGCTGATAATTAGGGTATTTTATTATTTTTACGTAGGGGTCACTCATATGAATAGCATAAGTCACGTCACACTTATCGTGCACAATCAAGCAGAAGCGTTAGCTTTTTATACTGAAAAACTGGGTTTTGTTGTAACAGAAAGCCATCCAGCAGAAGATGGTACTTACTTGTGGCTTACTGTAGCTCCAACTAAAGAATCTTCCGTTGCACTGACTTTAATGTTGTCTCAGGCTGAAGAAGATAAGGCACTGATTGGTAAACAAAGTGGATCTATTCCTTTCTTTTGTATCATGACTGATGATTGCCACGCAATGGCTGCAGAATTCAATAAAAATGGTGTGGAATTTGTTAAGGAAACCACCGAAGAATTTTGGGGAATTAATGCCATCATCAGAGATCTTTATGGCAACCTAATCTTGCTGTGTCAGCAAGTTGAGGAATAAGTATTTCAAGACGTTAAAGAACAATATTATTGAAATATATCGTGTTTATGATACTCTTTTCTCCAATAACTCATCATGTTGTTTAATAAAACAGGAGCAAAGATGTTCAAGAAAAGTTTTTATGTCACTGCAGTAGCATCATTTTATTCTCTTTCAATCTTTTGTACGCCGATTAATAAAGTCGAAGTACGCGTACAACTACAAGTTGGTGATAAAGTAGATGAATCAGTTGTTATCGTTGATTCTGAATCATATACACAATTATCAATGCGCAATGAGAGTCTTGGCTTTGCTCTTAAGCTTACCAATGCAACAGAGGGAAACGAAAGAATTAACACCGTACCAACAAATAACAAAAAACCTATAGTGAATTTTATTCATACAGGAAAAGTCGCTAGATTTGGAGCGGGATGCAATATGAATGGATATAAATTTGAAAAAGATCTAGTTGTTACATTTCTGACAATAAAAAAGATTTCATAAACAATTCTCATGAAATACAGAAAAAAGGACATGTACTAAGCATGTCCTTTTCTATTGATAATACATTTCAAGCTTATATACTGAAATAAAGGGACAATTACCAAATTTATTCAAACAGCCCCCCAAAGGACTTTCATGAAACATCTTTCCCGCTCTCCATTTGTATGGATAAGCGCAACAGCGCTATCTGCAATGCTTTATTTCTTCGCCTTTCATTTTTTCCCGCAGACGTTTCCCATTATCAACCTCACTATCACCATGGATCTGGAACAAGCAGTAGAACAAGCTGATATTATTGCTCAAAAAAATAATCTCGGGCCATCCGATTATCGGCATGCGGCGATGTTTCATACTGATCATAACGTGAAAACATTTGTGGAGCTTGAAGCCGGAGGAAAAGATGCGTTGATTGAAATGATGGAAGAGCACCTTTATATGCCCTACACCTGGAGAATTCGTCATTTTAAAGAATATGAACACAACCAATCATTCATTGCGTTCACTCCTGATGGCACACCCTATGGTTTTATTGAAACACTTTCTGAAAATGTTACCGGAAATAACTTATCGGAAAAAGATGCTCGCGCGCTCGCAGAAATGCAAGCTTCATCCAATTGGAACATCAATTTTGCCCAGTATAAATTAGTTGAATCATCACAAAAAACTGAGATCAGCAACCGTATTGATCATACATTTGTATATGAGCGTACTGATAAAAAAATAGGTGAAGGTACATACCGATTAAAAATAGTGGTAAGCGGAGATAAGATTACCGAACTTACCCATTTTGTGAAAGTACCAGAAGCATTCACCAGACGCTATGTTGAAATGCGTTCTGCTAATGCTGTTGTTTCTCTTGCAGCCATGCTACTCATGATTTTATTATATTTTTTTGGTGGCGGAATTGTGGGACTTTATTGGATTATCAGAAAACGCTGGCATTTGCTTAAACAATCATTTTTATGCGCATTAGCCCTTGCACTCTTATCAGTTCTTGCATCAGTTAATCAGCTTCCTTTTTTATGGATGCAATATAATAGCGCGATTACCCTCAATAGTTTTCTCGCGCGCTTATTTTTAACATTATTGGTCTCTCTCATCGGCCAAACAGCATTGTATACTATTATTATTGCAGCGGCAGAAGGATTAACACGCCGTGCATTTGGCAACCATCCTCAATTATGGTCAGTATTTTCTGCAGAAAATAGCACTTCTCGTGCAATTATGGGAAGAATATTCGGCAGCTATCTACTTGTTGGCTTTAATGTAGCATTTGTTATTGGATTTTATTTATTTTCATTGCGCTATTTAGGATGGTGGTCACCATCAGAGATGCTTTTTGACCCCAACTCACTTGCTACGTATGCGCCATGGTTTTCTCCGTTGGCACAATCATTAAATGCTGGATTTATAGAAGAATGTCTTTTCAGGGCAATCCCTCTTGCAGGAGCAGCATTGCTTGGCAATTATTTTGGCAAAAGAAATTGGTGGATTGGCACAGCATTTATAGTGCAGGCACTTATTTTTGGGGCTGCGCATGCCAACTATCCTGTTCAGCCTTCATATGCGCGCCTTCTTGAATTGCTTATTCCATCTTTTATATGGGGAGCAATTTATCTCAGGTTTGGTCTGCTTTCTACCATCATTGCACATTTTGTGTATGATGTTATTTGGTTTTCTATCCCCATTTTTATTACCAATACATCTGATACGTTTTCGTACAAACTACTTATTATCATCGGTGCATTATTGCCGTTATTGCGTGTTGGATACGCATATCTCAGGAATGGTGGATTCAAACAGTTTGATGAAACAGCACGAAATAATGCATGGCAACCATCATTAGTAGATGAAGAAAAAGAAGAAGAAGTTGTTGCAACAAAAGAACATTCGCCTTCATCACCATTTTCAAAAAAATTAATCTGTATATTGGGGATTTTGGGACTTGCCGGATGGATGTGCACAACACGTTTTACGCATGATGGCATACAGATTACACTCAATAAAGATGAAGCTGTAGCTCAGGCAAATGCATTCTTGGAACAAAAAAATTCACCACTTATAGCACCATGGAAGACATTACCGCTCGTATTTACAAACTATGCGCTTATACCTCAGATTGCACAACAGCATAAGTTTATCTGGAAAAAGGGCAAAAAAGAGTTATACCATCACCTATTAGGAACATATCTAGAACCTGCTCATTGGACTATTCGTTATGCACAGTTTGATACTGATATTATAGAGCGAACAGAAGAGCACAAAGTAATGCTCGATCATCATGGAATTTCACGTTATCATCATCAGCTTCCTGAAAGCGCTTTGGGCGCATCATTGACTCAAGAACAAGCACGTTTACTCGCGCATCAAGTATTGCGAGAACAATTCAATCTTGATCCTGCTGCATTAACTGAAATTTCAGCAGTTCAAGCACAATTGCCTCATCGCATTAATTGGTCATTCATTTTCTCAAACCCAGCTGTATATCCGCTACAAACTGGTCAAGCTCGTATCTCTATACTTATTTCAGGAAGTGAAGTAATTGATGCTGCATGCTTTATTCACGTTCCAGAAGAATGGCAACGCAAAGAACAGAATAAACAAAACACGCTGGGTATTATGATGCTGGTATTTGCACTTATACTGGTACTTTCTTTATTTGTTGCATTGATAATAGCAAGCAAACAAAAAAGAACTTTCATTTTTTCAAAACGGTTATTCTTTCTGTTTTCTATAATCTCAATGATCTTTACGGTTATTGAAATTATCAATGTATGGCCAAGTATTATCGGTTCTTTTAATACAAGTTTGCCTTTACAAAATCAGTTATTTCAAACTATCGCTGCAATGGTAATACAACTCTGTCTTAAATCAGTTTTTTATGGCTTGTTTTTTTCATACGTGCTTTCATTAAAATCATCCTATGCATCATCACATCATTCTACAACAAGAATAATTATTGGTACGTGCACAGGATTTTTTATAACAGGATTGCTGAGCATCGCACAATCATTGCTCCCTTCAAACATGCCCCTATGGCCTTCATATGATGCTCTTGGTTATAACATGCCGTTGCTTGCATCATTATGGAAATGGATCAGTTATTATGCACACATAACATTATCCTGTTCTTTGCTATATATGCTCGTTGATACAGTTACAGCGCAGTGGCAGAAAAATCGTATTTTCTTTACCTTTATTGCCGCAGTACTTGGGATGTCATTCGTTGATGTTTCATCAATTAAACAACTACCATTATGGATTATGATAGGAATATGTATTGGTTATATTATGCTTGAATTATATAAACGGATTATACGTTATGATTATTCATTGATTCCTCTTATCACAGGAACTTATGTAATCTCATGTTGTATACGCCAGGGCACATTTAATGCATATCCAAATACTTGGCTTGCAGTAATAATCAGTATAGTTACCATTGAAATACTATCGATATGGTGGCATGGGTATATACGCAAAAACGATTAAAGACAAAAAAGGTCTCCTATGAAAACATAGGAGACCTTTTTATTGCAATCATTCAGAAATCTAAAAGCTGATAAAAAATCTGCTCTAATTCTTTGACCGCTTTTTTAGTTTCAAACTCATCTTCTATTTTTTTACGCGCAGCAACACCAATTTTTTTCCATAATTCTGTATGTTTAATTACATATTTAATTTTTTGGGCTAATAGTTCACTATTGCTTTCAGGAACAAGAAATCCTGAAACACCGTCTTCAACCAATTCTGGTGTTCCTGCATGATATGTTGCGATAGAAATCAATCCCATAGCCATTGCTTCTTTAAGAGCATTAGCTATTCCTTCTTCATTGCCTCGTGCTGAAGTTAATGATGGCAGCAAAAATACCTGTGAATTGTCTAAAATAGTAATCACTTCTTGCTGTGTTTTCCATCCACATAATGTAACTTTATCGGCAAGCTGCAATTTCTTTATTAATGATTCTAAACGAGATCGCTCAGGCCCATCACCAACCACCGTAAAATGAATTCGTTTATATTTTTTTGCAACTTGAGCAAACGCCTCAAGAGCATAATTAATTCCCTTTTTTCTGATAAGTCTACAGACAGATACAAAATTAATTACACCATCTTTTGGTTTTTTTCTTTCCTTAAAAAAAAACTGTGAACAATTGATCGCAGAATGATGAACAACAACTTTATCTGGATGGCACCCTAAAGCAATAAGCTTTTTTTTAAAATATTCACATACCGGTAAAAACAGATCTGCGCCTATAAATAATTCTTTATACAAATCAGGATTCTCTTTAACATTAGATGTTATATCTGAGCCCCTTAAACAAACAACTAATTTTCTTTGTTGTAACCAATCAGCCAATGCCTCTGTTTTAAAAATTTTATTCCCTAAAGAACCTAATTGACAAAAGACAATATCACAATCTGGTAATTCTGCAGGAAATTCTTCATATATAATAGAGTCCATTAACGAATATTGTATTGCTATAGGGTGCGGTTCAACATCATTTTTACGATATGCAAAAATAGATACCTCATGTCCTCTATCAATGAGCCCGATCATCATGTTTAAAATATAAGTCTGTGATGGAGCAGGAAAATATCCCATAACAAAAAGAATCTTTAAAGGCCGCGATTCCGATTGTATTGTTATATGCATACACATAACAAGTAATGCCATTATTAATTTGTTTCGCAATAACATGGATATCCCCTCATAATTAATGAATGCTTTTGCCTCACTTGGAAGTTACTAACTGATAAAAAATTTTCTCTAATCTTTCAACTGATTTTTTTATTTCAAATTCAGCTTCAACTTTTTTCCGCGCTGCTAATCCAACGGATCGCCAAATTTCTGGATGTTCTATAATATATTTAATTTTTTGAGCGAGTTCTTTACTATTTCTTTCATGAACCAGAAAGCCAGAAATCCCATCTTCTATTAATTCAGGAGTACCTGCATGAAATGTTCCTATAGAAATTAAGCCAGTAGCCATCGCTTCTTTCAGTGAATTGGCAATGCCTTCTTCTTCACCTCGTGCTGATTGCACTGAGGGGGATAAAAAAATATGTGATTTATTCAAAATATGCGCAACCTGATCCTGTGTAGCCCAACCAAAAAAAGTAACTTTGCTTGCAATTCCTAACTCTTTTGCCATTTTTTCTAAACGTCGTTGCCAATGACCATTACCCACAATGGTAAAGTGGATATTTTTATATTTCTTAGCAACTTCGGCAATCGCTTCTAATGCAAAGTTAAGTCCCTTTTTTTCAACCAATCTAGATACAGAAACAAATCGAATTGTTTTTCTTTTTTTATGTTTATTTTTTCTTTCTTTAAAATAAAATTGTGAACAATTAATAGTGGAATGATGGACAGTCACCTTATCTGCATCACAACCATATTGAACAATCAATTTTTTAAAATATTCACATACGGGTAAAAATAGATGCGCTTCTTTAAAAAGTTTTTCATATATATCAGGATTCTCTCTCACATAATTTGATGTTGTATCTCCTCCTCGCAAACAAACAACTAACTTTCTTTTCTTTAACCAATTATGTAATCTTTCCATGCTCACAATTTGTCTACCCAAAGTTCCCGATTGACAAAAAACAATATCACAATCAGGTAGTTCTTCAGGAAATTCCTCATATATAACAGAATTATTCAACGAATATTTTGCTATATCTGGATGCTCTGGAATATTTTTATCATACTCTTTGTTTCGGAATGCAAAAATAGAGACATTATGTCCCTTATCAATAAGACGTGTCATCATATTTAAAATATAGGTTTGTGATGCTGCGGGAAAATATGCTACCACAAAGAGAATATTAAGAGGACGTGCTTCCAAACATGTTACGGTATGCGCGCACATAATTGCCAATACTAGTGTAAATTTTTTACCTAATATCATTACTATTCCCTTTAGATTAGATATCTATTATTTTGTAATTTCAATTTATACATCCAATAACCCATAAAATAATTTTTCTAACTCAATAATTGATTGTTTTGTTTCGAATTCATCTTCGATCTTTTTACGAGCAACTCGACCTATAGATTCCCATATATCTGGATTGTTTATGATGTATTTTATTTTTCTTGCCAGTAATTTACTGTTCCTTTGCGGCACCAAAAATCCAGAAATTGAATCGTCAATAAGCTCAGGATTACCAGCATGCCATGTCGCTATAGATATTAATCCCATTGCCATTGCTTCTTTAAGAGCATTGGCAATTCCTTCTTCATCTCCATTTTCAGCTGTTATTGATGGTAATAAAAAAATATGCGATTGGTCTAGCTCAAGAACAACTTGATCATGTGTTGCCCATCCAAATAAAGTAACGTGATTACGTATTTTCAGCTTTTTTATCAACTTTTCTAATTCTTCTTTTAAAGGACCATCGCCAATGATAGTAAAATGGATATTTTTATATTGTTTAACGACTCGTGCGACAGCTTTTATTGCATATCGCATTCCTTTTTTTTCAGTAAGCCTACACACAGAAACAAGACGAATCATTCCTTTTTCTGGTTTTTTTCTTTCTTTAAAAAAAAATTGTGAACAGTTGATTGCAGAATGATGTACAACTATTTTCTCTGAATCACAATTAAGTTTAATAAGCAACTTCTTAAAATAACCACACACCGGCAAGAAAAGATCACCCCTTTTAAATAAATAATTATATCTTCCATCATTTTTAACATCATGTGCCGTTATATCATGCCCTCTTAAACAGACGACTATTTTTTTATCTTCAAGCCATTCTTTTAATTCAGGAAACCTAAAGAGTTTATTACCAAGTGAACCTGATTGGCAAAAAAGAATATCACATTCTGGCAAAACAACTGGTAATTTTTCGTAATAAACACGATCCAATAAAGAATATTTTTCTACATTAGGATGTTGGTACTCTGGATTCAAATTTTGAGCTATTGAAAAAATAGAAACGTTATGTCCATTATCAATTAATCCAGTTATCTGATTGAGAATAAAGATTTGAGATCGTGCAGGGAAATATTCAACAACAAAAATAATATTTAAAGGACGCGATTCTAATATTGCTGTATTAAACAATAAAAGGGCGAATATCAGTATTATTTTTTTATTGAATAGCATTAAATTCCCCCTTCAATTTCACGCTCATAACGTATAAAATAATTTTTCTAATTTTTTTACTGATGCACGAGTTTCAAACTCATCTTCTATTTTCTTACGCGCTGCTAACGCCATAGATTCCCATATTTCTGGATGTTCTATAACTTTTTTAATAGCCCTAGCTAATTCTTTGCTATTCTTTTCAGAAACTAGAAATCCAGATACTCCATCATCAATCAATTCTGGCGTACCAGCATGCCATGTTGCTACAGAAATTAATCCCATGGCCATTGCCTCTTTAAGAGCATTAGCAATCCCTTCTTCATTACCATCTGATGCTGTTCTTGATGGCAGTAAAAAAATATGCGATTGCTGCAACAAAGAAACTATTTCCTTCTGACTTGCCCATCCATATAATGAAACTTTGTCTTGTAATTTTAACTGCCTTATTAATAACTCTAAATAGATCCTTTCAGGACCATCTCCAACGATAGTAAAATGAATATTTGGATGTTCTTCAACCACACGCGCAACAGCTTTTATTGCATAATCAATACCCTTTTTTTTGACAAGTCTACACACAGAAATGAGACGAACTATATCATTCTCAGGTTTTTGCTTAACACTAAAAAAAAATTGTGAACAATTAATAGCTGAATGATGCACGACTATCTTATCAAGATGACATCCCAATCCAATAAGTCGCTGTTTAAAATAATCACAAACGGGTAAAATAAGATCAGCACGGTTGAACATATCTTTATATAGGGTCGGATTTTCCTGAACACGTTTAGTAAGATCAGCGCCACGAAAACAGACAACCAATCTTCTTTTTTTCAACCATTTTCGTAACCGTTTCATATCAGTAATTTTCTTACCTACATATCCAAATTGACAAAAAACAATATCAGAATCAGGCAAAGGTTGAGGAAACGTTTCATAGATGACACGATCGAGTAATTTATATTTTTTTATATTGGGATGCATGAAATCCTTCTTTTCACTCTTATGAAAAGAAAAAATGGATACATCATGTCCCGCATCAATGAGACCTGTAATAATGTTTAAAATGAATATTTGAGATGGTGCCGGAAAATTACTGACAACAAAGAGAATACGCAAAGGAGAATGAGCTACTGCTTTACAGACATCATCTTGTGATGCTACGCAAGATACTATATAAAAAAACACACCCAATGGAACTATAATTTTTTTATATAAAAACATATAGCATGTCTCCATTATTGAAAATCAATGAGATTTACCAGCAATGATTTCACCAAGAAGTATTATCAGCTTCTGAGCGCTTGCATTGCTTGCTATAATCATTTTTTCATATAATTGCAGTTTTTTGGCAACGCTATCAGTATAAATTTTATTTCCCTTAACAAATCCTGCTTTTTTAGCATACATATGCATTTTTGCTATGACATCTGTTGCCTTATGTTTTCGTATCAAAAACTGTAAAGTATTTCTGAGTCTTTTTAATGCAAAAATTTCTTGTGACGTGAAAATGATCTTCTCATCCTGCATCATTTTCAACTTTTGACATGCAATGAGACATAAATCTTTGTTAAATGTATCATCCATATCAATTGCACAAAATGTATCTGTTTTTGGATCATAACAAAGATTACCACAATGACGATCAGAATTACCTATAATAAGATCCAATGCTATAATCAAAGGTAATTGTCGATGCCATGTCATGTAGGTGATAATGGCACGAGTCAATCCTTTTTCATTAAAATTTTTTGCACCAGCCCAGAACTGCCGCAATCGCAACGCATTATACTTACTATCCTTTTGCATTCGCACTGTTTCTCCTGGAGCAATAGTGTGTAATGTTGCAGGCCACTTACTATGTGGTTTTCCCGGAAATGTATGTTTGAGTGGAATAATATCAACCTGATGTGCAATACCAAGACATTCAGCGATATATGCAGCCAACGCATCTCGCACTACAGCCAACTGTTTTCTCGGATCTTTTTTTTGCTTAAGAAGATAGACAACACCATTGATCGTCACATAACTGATAACACAGTTTCTCGTTTCAATTGTATTGATAAGCTCGGCTTTCGCTTTGCCAGGATAATAAATATTTATGGAAAAAGTGGAAAATGGTAGAACCAACATACAAAAAAAAATACTACTCATAATATGTATTCGCATTACCATTCCCCCATTTCTATTGAATTGATCCTATTAGTAGCTTTAAATAAAAAACGTATGTATGTCAATATTCATCAATAATAGTATTGAGCAGGGATATTAACTTATATGCACTTGTATGACTTTGAATAATTGTTCTTTCGTGACGAGCTATTTTTTTTGTTATTTTTTCTGTATATAGCCTACTACTGCGAGTAAAACCAGCTTGCTTAACAAAAAAGTGAAGTTTATTAATGAGTTGTTTTACTGAATGTTTATCCAGTAAAAATTGAATCGTATCTCTCATGATTGCAAGCGCTTCAATTTCTTCTTTGGTAAATTGTTTGTGATTCTTGATCATAAGCTTGAGCTTTTCAATTGCCAGTGCTGGTAGATCTCGTCTAAAAATATTATCCATATCAATAGCACAAAATGTATCTGTTTCTGGATCATAAAAAATATTTGCTTTATGACGATCTGTATTACAAATAAACAAATCTAACCCAATAATAATGGGCAATTGTTTATGCCATGTCATTTGATAAATGATTTTTTCAGTGAGCCACCGATTTGTTAGTCCTGCATGGACAAGCCGCTGTTTTAAATAAAGATCATAATATTTACTTTCTGGCTGGTCTCGTATTGTTTTGCCTCGCGCAATTGTATGCAGAGTTGCTGGCCAATATGCATTGTTTTTTCCAGAAAAATTTCCTGGCGGAATGACTTCAACTGAATGAGCAATATGAAGATCTTCAGCAATCCATGCCGCAAAAGCATCTCTTACAACAGAAAATTGCTTACTCGGTGTTTTTTTTTGCTTAAGAAGATACATGATGCCATCTATGGCAATATAACTAATGAATGAATTTTTTGATTCAAAACCACCCATTAAAACTGCTATATCTTTATATGAATAATGATTCTTGGCAATAGAGAACATCATAGTAAAACAACAAACTGCACAGGCAATTCGGATTACCATCAATGGTTCCCATTCTTAGCTAAAAGATCATAAAACATTGCTTCTAATTTATCATTCTCTTTTTCTTTATCAAATTCCTCACGCACTTTTTGTTCTCCAGCAATTTGCATTGGTAACCATCTTTCTGGGTTTTTTAACAAATATTCAACAGCATCATAGACAGCTTGCGCATCACGTTCTGGCACAAGCAAACCAGATATTCCGTTATCTATTAATTCGGCATTCCCTGAATGATCCGTTGCAATAACCAATAATCCCATAGCCATTGCTTCTTTTAAAACATTCGCAATTCCTTCTTGATTGTTGTTACGTGCTGTAACACTCGGCAAAATACAGATATGAGCTTGACTCAAAAAATCAATGTACTCTTTATGAGCCATCCAATTATATATGGTTACTTTTTTATCAATCTTTAACATTCTGATGACTTGCTGATACCCTTCTTTTAAAACACCATCACCAATAATCATATAACGTAGACGTGGATATTTTTTCAGCAACCGCTCAACTGCTATCAGAGAATAAATAAAACCTTTTTTTTCAACAAGCCTTCCGGTACTTACCAGATAAATATTGTCATTTTTTGGTAAGTTTTTTGGTAGAAATTTAAATTTTGAACAGTCAATAGAAGAGTGATGTACTACAATTTTATGAGGATCACAACCAGCTCGTACCAATATTTTTTTAAATGCATTGCATACTGGTAAAAAAAGATCACATGCTTCAAAATAATAATCATAATAATGAGGATTTTCCTTTAAAAATCCAGTAATATCATACCCGCGCAAACAAACGACTATCTTACCTTTATAGTTGTGAGTTTTTCTTATATCAAAAAGCTTATGCCCCATTTGAAACATAACAATATCATAATCATCCAATGATGCTGGCAACTTAAACATCGTTTTATTAATAAGATTATACTTAATAACATCTTCTTGAACCTTGGTAAAATCACCCTTTTCATACGCAAAAATATGAACGTCATGGCCTCTATCAATAAGGCCTGTAGCTTGATTCATCAGACAAATATTATGAATTGTAGGAAAGGAAGCAACAATCATGAGAATTTTCATACGTTTTTTTTGTTTTGCCGTAATAATGGTTCCAGCTCCTAACAAAAAAAAACAAGAGAGCGATATCAAAAAACTTTTCTGAAAAAAATTATTTTTCATACATCTAATCCTTTATAACCCTCTATTCAATGTTAGAAATGTAGACACGTGATAATCCTTGACGTTTGCAACCAATAAGCGGTAGATATTCCTTCCTGTACCATTCATACATGCGTTCTAATCCAGAACGAATTGAAGTTTGTGGCATATAATTCAACAATTGCTGTGCTTTTTCAATAGATGCATGCGTCTGTGGAACATCACCAGAAAAACTCGAAACATATTCTATATCAGCTTGTTGTTGAAGAACAGCTTCTATTGTTTTTATAAAATCACTTAACACAATTGGTTCACCACGACCAACATTTAAAATTTGATAACCAGAAGGCATATCAATTGATTTGATAATTCCTTGGACAATATCATCAACATACGTAAAATCACGAATAGCAGTGCCATCTCCATATACAGTGATTGGTCTTTGATGGTAGATAGCATCCATAAAAATAAAGGGTGCCATATCCATTCTACCGCGTGGACCATACACCGTAAAAAAACGAAGATTAGTAATGGAAATACCAAAAAGATGATGATAGACATAGGCGAGTAATTCACCAGCACGTTTTGTCATACCATACGGACTTGATTGTTTATCAACTGCATCAGTTTCATAAAAAGGTCCATTCTCACGAACACCATATACGCTGCTGCTCGATGCACTCACAATATGCGGTATCGCATATTTGCGCGCAGCTTCAAATATAACTAAAGTACCATCATTATTAGTCCGAAAATATTCATGAGGATCATCGATACTTGTGCGAACTCCCGCACGCGCTGCAAGATGGCATATAACATCAGGTTTTTCGTTGAAACATACATTTTCAATTGCATCACTATCGCAAATATCAATTTCATGAATTGAAAGACGATTATTCTCATCAGATACGACAACACACGCAAGGTTATATTCTTTTATTTTTCGATCATATGCATCGTTCATGCTATCAATAAGAACGACAGTATCTCCGCGTCCTAATAATTTTTGTGCAACATGACTGCCAATAAATCCTGCACCTCCAGTAAGCATAATTTTTTTTGCATGTAATATTGATGAAAAGAGACAACAAAAAATAAAAATGGGATAAATTGTATGCGCCCTAATCTCCATCCTAACCCTTTCGACTTTTTGATCTCATCATCTTTGAAAAAAATGTAGAAAAAATGATCCAAACAAGTCAAGGGCAGACATGGATCAGAAGAAATAAGAAGAAAGATATGAAAAAAACACAAAAAAAACCTCATCATTTCTGATGAGGTTTTAATTTAATTCTGGCGCTACCTAACTTCCCAGGCCGTTACCAACCAAGTATTATCGGCGCTGTGGACTTTACTACCGTATTCGGAATGGGAACGGGTGTTTCCCCACAGCTATACACACCAGAAATTTTTCATAATCTGTAATGTGATCTTTAAAATATATGTATTAATGAATGCAGAATGAGTTTCCTAAAATTTTTGTTTTTCATGGTTAAAACATTCGGTCTATTAGTATTGGTTAGCTGAACACATTACTGTGCTTACACACCCAACCTATCAACCTCGTAGTCTTCGAGGGACCTTAATAATTTGTTAAAACTTATCAAATCTATAAGCCGAAGCTTACTTTTTTGGGGCATTTTAACAAGGGGTATCTAATCTTGGAGCGAGCTTCCCACTTAGATGCTTTCAGCGGTTATCTCTAATAAGCTTGGCTACCCAGCTTGCCCTTGGAGGACAACTGGAACACTAGAGGCTTACCCATCCCGGTCCTTGCGTACTAGGGACAGCCCTCCTCAAATACCCTACGCCCACAGAGGATAAGGACCGAACTGTCTTACGACGTTCTGAACCCAGCTCGCGTACCACTTTAATAGGCGAACAGCCTAACCCTTGGGACCTTCTTCAGCCCCAGGATGTGATGAGCCGACATCGAGGTGCCAAACCTCCTCGTCGATGTGGACTCTTAGAGGAGATCAGCCTGTTATCCCCGGCGTACCTTTTATCCGTTTAGCAATGGCCCTTCCATTCAGAACCACTGGATCACTAAATCCTGCTTTCGCACCTGCTCGACCTGTATGTCTCGCAGTCAAGCTCCCTTATGCTTTTGCGCTCTTAAGATGATTTCTATACATCTTGAGGGAACCTTTGAACGCCTCCGTTACAATTTGGGAGGCGACCACCCCAGTCAAACTGCCCATCAGACACTGTCCTTAGCCCGGATTACGGGTCAAAGTTAGATCTTTAAGCTTATAAGGGCGGTATTTCAAGGTTGACTCCACTGCAACTAGCGTCGCAGCTTCAAAGTCTCCCGCCTATCCTACACAAACAAACTCAAAAATCAATGCCAAATTGCAGTAAAGGTGCACGGGGTCTTTCCGTCCTTCTGCGGGTAGCCGGCATTTTCACCGGCACTACAAATTCACTGAGTGTATCATTAAGACAGCGCCCAACTCGTTACGCCATTCATGCGGGTCGGAATTTACCCGACAAGGTACTTCGCTACCTTAGGACCGTCATAGTTACGGCCGCCGTTTACCGGGGCTTCGGTTCAATGCTTCGCTCCGAGGAGCTAACATCTCCCGTTAACCTTCCGGCACTGGGCAGGCGTCAGACTCTATACTTCCTCTTACGAGTTTGCAGAGCCCTGTGTTTTTGTTAAACAGTCGATTGGGCCGATTTATTGAAACCCGTTAATGCTTCTGAAAGACATGCTTCCATAACAAAACCGGGCACCCCTTCTCCCGAAGTTACGGGGCCAATTTGCCGAGTTCCTTAATGATATTTATCTCAACGCCTGAGCATTTTCAGCCCGTCTACCTGTGTCGGTTTGCGGTACGATCACCCAACAACTCGCTAGAAGATTTTCTAGTCAGTGTGGAATCAGTCAAATACGCATCTTCTTTCGAATTAGCATACCCATAACACCTCAGAGTTTGTAGCCTCACGGATTTTCCAGCGAGACTCTCCTAAATGCTTAGTTTGGCATCCATTCACCAAATCAACCTATCCTCCTGCGTCTCTCCCTCACTCAAACGTTATTAGGTGGTGCAGGAATATTTAGCCTGCTGTCCATCGCCTACTCCAACTGGCCTCGGCTTAGGGGTCGACTAACCCTGAGTGGATGAACCGATCTCAAGGAAACCTTAGACTTTCGGCGAACAGGAATTTCACCTGTTTTTTCGTTACTTATACCAACATGCTCACTTCCTTGGTCCGGCACCTGTCCTTACGGTCAAGCTTGTATCTACCAAGGAACGCTCCCCTACCTCTACGTTAAAAATAAATTTCTAACATAAACCATAGCTTCGGTGACCCGCTTGAGCCCCGTTTATTCTTAAGCGCAATAACACTTGATCAGTGAGCTGTTACGCTTTCTTTAAAGGATGGCTGCTTCTAAGCCAACCTCCTGACTGTCTGTGCGTTTTCACTTCTTTTCCCACTTAGCGGATACTTAGGGACCTTAACTGATGGTCTGGGTTGTTTCCCTCTTGACTATGAAGGTTATCCCCCACAGTCTGACTCCTGTCTTCAGCGAAATCGTGGCATTCAGAGTTAGTAAGAGTCCTGTAAGCTTGCGCCCCAAAAACTCAAACTGTGCTTTACCACCACGAATCATTCGACAAGGCTATACCTAAATATATTTCGGGGAGAACCAGCTATTTCCCAGTTTGATTGGCCTTTCACCCCTATCCACACCTCATCCGAGCACTTTTCAACGTACACCGGTTCGGACCTTCATCTCGTTTAACCGAGACTTCATCCTGGACATGGATAGCTCACTGGGTTTCGGGTCTATCTCATATTACTAAACGCCCTATTCAGACTCGCTTTCGCTACGGCTCCACTCTTTCAAAGCTTAACCTTGCAACATAAGATAACTCGTTGGCTCATTATACAAAAGGTACGTGGTTGCGCATTCGTATATCGCGCTACCACCGATTGTAGACATTTGGTTTCAGATTCTATTTCACTCCCCTCCCGGGGTTCTTTTCACCTTTCCCTCACGGTACTAGTTCACTATCGGTCATCAAGTAGTATTTAGCCTTACCCAATGGTCTGGGCAGATTCACACGGGATTACACGTGTCCCATGATACTCGAGACTATATTTATTGGTTTGTTTATCCTTTCGACTACAGGACTGTCACCCTCTTTGGTTGCCCTTTCCAGAGCGATTCAACTAAAATAAACAAACTCAACTTAAGGCACTGTATTGCCAAAAACATTATAATCTCACAACCCCTATACAACAACGCACACAGGCTATCACGTAATATAGGTTTAGGCTCCTCCCCATTCGCTCACCACTACAAAGGGAATCACTTCGTTTTCTTTTCCTCACGTTACTTAGATGTTTCAGTTCACGCGGTTCGCCTCACTATCATATATATTCAGATAATGATACCTCAGGTTTACCCAAGGTGGGTTGCCCCATTCGGAAATCTTCGGATCAAAGCTTGATTGACAGCTCCCCGAAGCTTATGGCAGTCTTCCGCCTCCTTCATCGCCTCTTGATGCCACAGGCATCCACCAAATGCCCTTTTCAATTAACCATAAATTTACTGGTTACTCAAACATTGAGCACTCATTAATACATATATTTCAAAGATCACAAATTTTTGTTATTACTACGTAACATTTTTATTTATAAATCACACACAAGAAAAGTTAAAAAAGAGAATTTTGATGGCTTTTTGGTGGAGATGAGCGGATTCGAACCGCTGACCTACCGCGTGCAAAACGGTCGCTCTGCCAACTGAGCTACACCCCCATAAAATCACGTCGGCCACCTGCTTATGCGCACAATCACATAGATATCACTGAGCATCTCATTAATCTGCCTATGACCATCAATATTATATGCAATATTGCCTATAGCCCACGCATGGTTAAATTTTTAACCACCAAACACTTTCATGTTTGGAAAACTTTTTAAAAATTAAAACCTTATGGTGGGCCTAAGTCGATTCGAACGACTGACCTCTCCGTTATCAGCGGAGTGCTCTAACCAGCTGAGCTATAGGCCCATAAGCCGTACCTATCAATTTCGAATAAGACCCATTTTAATAACACCTTAATATAGAACAAACATAAAAATGTTGTTCAAGAATCTCCCTCGAAAGGAGGTGATCCAGCCGCAGGTTCTCCTACGGCTACCTTGTTACGACTTCACCCCAATCACCATACATACCTTAGGCACCCGCCCCCTTTTCAGGTTGGCTAAGATGACTTTGGGTACAAACAGCTCTCATGGTGTGACGGGCGGTGTGTACAAGGTCCGAGAACGTATTCACCGCGTCGTTATGATACGCGATTACTAGCGATTTCAACTTCATGAGGTCGAATTGCAGACCTCAATCCGAACTTAGACTAACTTTATGGGGTTTGCTTGACCTTACGGTTTTGCTTCCCTTTGTATTAGCCATTGTAACACGTGTGTAGCCCTGGACATAAGGACCATGATGACTTGACGTCATCCCCACCTTCCTCCCGGTTTCCCGGGCAGTCCCATCAAAGTGCTTAATCCGAAGATTAATTGCAACTGATAGCAGGGGTTGCGCTCGTTAGAGGACTTAACCAAACATCTCACGACACGAGCTGACGACAGCCATGCAGCACCTGTGTACCTGTTTAGACCGAAGCCTAAAAGACCATGTTTCTATGGGTGTCAGGTACATGTCAAGCCCAGGTAAGGTTCCTCGCGTAGTGTCGAATTAAACCACATGTTCCACCGCTTGTGCGGACCCCCGTCAATTCTTTTAAGTTTTAGCCTTGCGACCATACTCCCCAGGCGAATCACTTAACGCGTTAGCTACGACACTGATCCAGCTAAGCCGAACCAACATCTAGTGATTATCGTTTACGGCGTGGACTACCAGGGTATCTAATCCTGTTTGCTCCCCACGCTTTCGTGCCTCAACGTCAGGAATGAGCCAAGAAGCTGCCTTCGCCATTGGTGTTCCTCCTGAGATCCACGCATTTTACCGCTACTCCAGGAATTCCACTTCTCTCTCTCACCCTCTAGTACGCCAGTTTTCATCGCGGTACTCCGGTTAGGCCGAAGCCTTTAACGACGAACTTAACATACCGTCTACGCACCCTTTACGCCCAGTGATTCCGAATAACGTTTGCACCCTTCGTATTACCGCGGCTGCTGGCACGAAGTTAGCCGGTGCTTCCTCTGATGGTACCGTCATTCCTCATATCTATTAAATATGATATTTTCTTCCCATCTGACAGGAGTTTACAATCCGAAGACCTTCATCCTCCACGCGGCGTCGCTGCGTCAGGCTTTCGCCCATTGCGCAATATTCCCCACTGCTGCCTCCCGTAGGAGTCAGGCCCGTATCTCAGTGCCTATGTGACCGTACACCCTCTCAGGCCGGTTAACCGTCATAGCCTTGGTGAGCCTTTACCTCACCAACAAGCTGATAGTCCGCAAGCTCATCCTATAGCAGCGACATAAAAGACGCTTTTCTCCCCGCAGGGACTTATGCAGTATTAACCTCAATTTCTCGAGGGTATTCCTCACTATAGGGCAGATTCTTACGTGTTACTCACCCGTCCGCCGCTGTACTCATTCCCGAAGGAACTTTCTCGCTCGACTTGCATGTGTTAGGCACGCCGCCAACGTTCATTCTGAGCCAAGATCAAACTCTTCATCACTGATTTGAATTTTGGGTCCTACCAAAACTGATAGGTACGAAACTTTCTTGTGTATTTCAAAGAACTTTTTAATTGCTAATTTTTTCTTAAACTTGCGATTGATTCGCGGTTTGTTGAAAACGTTTTAATCAATTGTTAATGAAAATTATAAACACATTTCAGACTAAGTCAACACTTTTTTTAAACTTTTTTAAAAAAAAATGTGTAAGCCCTGTCGAACGTACCGGTTTTTAATGAATAATACGAAACTTTTACCAGTTTCGACCCCCATGAATATCCTCATCTGATCGACAATTTCAAGCATTTTAGCCCCCTTTTGGCGGACCCAGAAGACATAATCGAAATAACCTCAAAAAACTTCAAAAATTACCGCCTCAAAACTCAAGAAACCCTTTTGTTTTAATTTTTTAGGTAAAAAAATCAATTTTTGAGCAATTACTTCAGGCAATCATCTCGAAAAAATAGAGATGGTTTATCAAGATCAAAGACCAAGATGCTTTATATGTTCAGATTAGTCAAAAAACAACCGAAAAGGCATCCTTTATTCAAGGGTCTACCGATTCGGATACAAGGCATGTTTTTACTATTATATGTATAAATATATATAAATACAAAAAAAGCTAGTAAATTGATATGCTTATAACAAATAACAACACTGTAAAGTATGAGGACATACATGCTCATCGATGATCTTTATGAACAATTAAAAAACATGGAACCAGATATCCAAACTATTACCTCATTCTGGACCAATGCTCAATTGGAAAACAAATTCCAAGAGCTGGAGACTCTTTCTCAGCAAGAGAACTTTTGGCAACACCCCAAACAAACAGAGATTTTAAAAGAGTTACAGCATGTTCGAATACTCCGAGACCAATACGTACATATAGTAAGTTCTCACAAAGATTTAACCGAACTTATTAATCTTTTTGCAGACAATGAATCGGAACTTATCAAAGTATCCCCCGATGTTAATGAATTACGAAAAAAGGTAGCTGCTTTTAAAATACATCTACTACTCAATGACCCCAATGATTCATCATCCTGCTTTGTGCATATTCACGCTGGTGCTGGCGGCACCGAATCACAGGACTGGGCAAATATGCTGTTGCGTATGTATTACCGATTCTGCGAACGAAACAATTTTCACGCCGATACTATTGATTATCAACCAGGCGAAGAAGCTGGTATAAAATCAGCAACGCTTTTTATTCGAGGGAAAAATCCTTACGGGTATTTTAAAAGCGAACATGGAGTACATCGTCTCGTCAGAATATCTCCCTTTGATTCCAATAAAAGGCGCCATACTTCATTCACCAGCGTTATGATAACACCAGAAGTTCCTGATATTGAAGTAAACATTGATCCCAAAGATTTACGTATCGATACATACCGCGCAAGTGGTGCAGGGGGTCAACACGTAAATAAAACTGATTCTGCAGTACGCATCACCCATTTGCCAACCAATATTGTAGTACAATGTCAAAACGAACGTTCACAGCAACAAAATAAAGCCTTTGCTATGAAAATGCTTTATGCAAAACTCGCACAAAAAATGCAAGAAGAACAAGATGCAAAACTCAGCGCAGGTATTGAAAAAAGAAAAATTGAATGGGGATCGCAAATACGCTCATATGTACTACATCCCTATAAGATGGTTAAAGATCACCGAACTGATTTTGAATCTCCACAACCCGATAAAATTCTTGATGGCGAGTTAACTGATTTTATTGAAGCATTTTTGGTATGGAGAAGCAAAGTATAAGGATCTATGAAATACACTTTTATAATTATGATTGCTCGATAGAAAAACAACATGGTATTGTCTGAGTAACTTTATCTTTATAAAAGGAGTTGTGTCGATGAAACAACTGATGCCATTCTTACTATTTGCTACAAGCATTGCTCACGGAGTACTCCCAGAGATTACTGAAAAAATGAATCCGGATAACAATGCATTTACAAAACAATGCCAAAACAATTCTTGCTATTCATCTTGGGGTTGTCAAGGCCCTCGCGGAAAACGCGGACGAAGGGGTAGAACAGGGCCAACCGGCCCTACTGGCGGAACAGGTGCAACCGGAATCGACCCAACTGGAGCGACCGGCGCCACTGGACCTGGTGGCGGAGCAACTGGCCCTACTGGAGCGACCGGAAATACTGGCCCAACTGGTACTACAGGACCAACAGGAAGTACTGGATCAACCGGCGCAACAGGACCAGGTAATTTGATAGATGAACTTTTCATCAACGCATTTATGATGACAAATACTATCGCTCAAACTCCCGACACTTTTTTTACTGCTACCTATGGCACACCTACAGTACTTGCAGCATGGGCACTTATTAATCCCTTTGATGGAATAACTCCTGTCGGCACTCAATTTATTATTCCCAGTACACTTGATGCAACACAGCCTGTTACACTTACCATTCATTGCTTTAGCATTCCATTAGAAGCTTTTGGTGATGTCAGATTTCAAGTACAAATTGATTACAAAGCAAATGGTGAAGATTTTGGAGCAAATCCTCCTGCAAACGGCTACTCTGAAACTCTATTGTCCGGAGATTACACAGTTGTTGACGCATTGTCATCCCCAAATAGTAAATACTTTACTACAACAATTCCTTTAAACGGAACTTTAATTGCAGGAAAAACGTGGTCTGAATTGGTAATTACTCGCACACCCACAATAAGTGGCGATAACTATCAAGGCCCCATATTTCTGAGTGCTGTTTCCATTCAATACACAAAAATCACCAGTTAATAGTATTCATAGAATTTAATCATAGGAATATCCATGAAACACATGACGACTTTTTGCGTACTGTTACTTTCACCTTATGCCTTTTTATTCAGCTCTGAATTTCCCACCAATGGAATATTTACGGCACAGGTTCCTCAAATCTCATCGACAACTTATTCCAATATTCCTCTTATATTTCAGGAAGATAGACAAGATTATGTTAATGGCGGACTAACCTTTACCTACAACACTCTTTGGTCTACCATTCCACGCGTATGGGTCACGGTGGAACTTGTTAGCCCTCCATCACCAACAGATACGTATGTTGCTGTTGTTAGTTCTAATTCCGCTGCAAGCACAACCGTCTTGGTATATAGAATTTCAAATGGTGGAACCGTAGTTGAAGCCTCATCAGGAGAAGTAAAGGTGAGCATGCTTGCTATTGAAAACATCTATTAATGAATTTCAATCAGGATGGCTGATAAAAACTGATTGCTTTTTTTTTAAAATTTTTATTAGCTCTTAATCATGATTAATATTTTAACAAAAGGAGAAGCCCCTCGATGATAAAAAAAATGTCATTGGCGTTGCTATTATCGTGCACACTTATATCGCACCATACTGCACATGCCTCAGAAACTCATGCGCATTTGGCAGAAAAACGCCAAACAGCGATTCGTCTCATTTGTGATTTCAGCGATCCCGCTGATATATCAGCAACACTTTCTGCTCTTATCGAAGACGATTATGATGATGAAATAATGAGAAGTTGCTCTTCTTGCGATGATCCTTGTGATCCGAGTTGTGGACCCCGAGGCCCTCGTGGTCGCAGAGGAAGACGTGGCCGCACAGGATTTACCGGAGCTACAGGAGCAACCGGTGCCACCGGAAGTACCGGAGCAACTGGCAGCACGGGCCCTACTGGTCCTACTGGTGCAACAGGAGCTACTGGCCCTACTGGCGGCGCGACTGGAAACACGGGAAATACCGGCGCAACTGGAGCTACTGGCGCAACCGGCCCTACTGGAGCAACGGGCGCAGCAGGATTAAATGGAATAACCGGTAATACCGGAAACACAGGAGCTACTGGACCTACAGGAGCAACAGGTAGCACGGGAAGTACCGGCGCTACTGGCGCAACCGGAAGCACTGGTGCACAAGGTATTCCAGGTATCCCAGGCATCCCAGGACAATGTGGAAATGGTGGATTCTTTTTGAATGCATATGCAATGATGGAACAGCATTCTGATATTGGTGGTTTAGAGCTTAATTACATCCCTGATGAACAATTTGATGATGTCTACGAAGATAGTACACCATTCGGAATCAACGCACCAATTGTTGAAGCATGGATATTGCCTAAAACCCCTGTTGGACCAATTGATCCTGCTATAATCCATCGCATTCAAACACAGTTTATCGTACCAAATGATGTTGACTTAACTGATAACGTATTTCTTGATGTTCATTTGTTTATTGCTCAATTTGGCCACGATAGCGGTGATCCTATCAGCGCCCAATTACAAGTGCAAGCTGATTACAGAGCTAATGGCGGTCAATTTGGTACGGGAACTGGTGGAGGAAGCTTCTCTGAGACGGTTCTCTCAGGAGACTTTTCATGCGTAGAGCCAACCGGTGACGATGATAACCTCAGACATCAAGTTGTTACTATTCAACTCGATAACACCTTAATGGCTAATAATGGATGGGGATATCTCTCAATCACTCGTGTTGATCCAGATGATGAACAAGAATATGATGATGATATTTATCTCACTGCTCTCGCATTGCGATACAGCAGAGAATGCTTATTACCATAATAGGCACAAGAACATTAACTAGTAAAAAACCGCTCGCTTATTGAGCGGTTTTTTACCAAACGGAAACAGTAATGATTAAAAAAATACCTGCTATATTATCACTTTTGTGCATCACTGCACAGCATAACGAACTATACACACACACAACATCAGGCGATAAAAACTTTATCGATACCGTAAAAAAAAGCCTTGCTCTTGCTGAAGAAAAATATAGAAAAATAAGCGATGATTGCTGCAATCCTTGCGAAAAAAGAGGTCCTCGCGGAAAACGCGGCCATAGAGGTAGAAGAGGAACAACCGGCCCTACTGGAGCTACTGGTGCAACCGGCGCAGGAACAACGGGAGCCACTGGAGCAACTGGTCCTGGTGGCGGAGCTACTGGTCCTACAGGAGCAACTGGTAACACTGGTGCCACGGGCGCAACAGGATCAACTGGAGCGACTGGCTCTACGGGCGCAACGGGAATAGGAACAACCGGCGTTACCGGAGCAACTGGACTAACAGGAGCAACAGGAAGCACGGGAAGTACCGGAGCAACTGGTCCCACTGGAGCTACTGGAAGCACTGGATCTACTGGTTCGACAGGTGTAACCGGAAGTACTGGAGCAACTGGGCCTACTGGAGCAACAGGTAGCACGGGAAGTACCGGTGCTACTGGCGCAACCGGAAGCACTGGAAGTACGGGCGCTACAGGACCTACAGGAGCAACTGGTAGTACCGGAGCAACGGGAGCTACTGGAGCCACTGGTGTAACCAACCTCCTCGATGAACTCTTTATTAACGCTCCCATGATGACCAACGAATTTGGCGAAACTCCTGACATTATTTTCACTACTACGTATGGCCTACAAACAACTGTAGATGCATGGCAAATGGTCACAGGAGGAGATGGCGGGACTCCTAATGTAGTAGGCGCTCAATTCATTATTCCAACTACGCTTGATACAACTCAACCAGTCATACTCACTCTTCATTGTTTTAATCAAATCACCATAGGCACAGGAAATGTCCAATTTGAGGTACGTGCTGATTACAAAGCAGATGGAGAAGAACTTGGTGATGTTGCTCCTGAAACAGGATATGCGCAAGATCTTCTGACTGCGGAGCACGTTGTTGTTGATCCTATAGGAGCAAGTAACTTGCGTTATTTTACCCTCTCTGTTGCATTAGACCCTTCACTAATGGTCGGTAAAACCTGGGGCTTCGTTGCCATCAATCGAAACGTTATAACAGGACCTGAATATGGTGAAGCTGTATTCTTAACGGAATTATCAATTCAATACACAAAAGTAGGTAGCTAATTCATAAAGGAACTACTATGAAACGATTTATTTCACTTCTTATTATGAGTATGTTGATGCATTTCTCCAGCAACGCATCTCAACATGGATCACTCATTGGAGAGGCGATTCAAACTAACGATATTCAACGGTATAGAATACAATTTGTAAAGGAGAGCGTAGCTTACACCGTTGGAGACATAACCGTCGTCTATCCCATTACTTTTGAAAATATTCCAACAGTCAACGTTTCCGTTGATTTATCTGCGGGAACACTTCTTCCTAACACTACTTATACCCCAATAATCATAAACAGTACTATCAACAGCGTTACCATTAGGGTACTGAAGATATTTGATGATGGAACATCAACAACCATTACCGACACTCCTACAGGAGATGACGTAATTGTAGACATTATTGCAATTGGATAATAACTATCAATAAAAATCGGGTAATGGAAGGCGATTATTTCGCCTCCCACTACCCGATTTTTACCAACTCTAAAATTAGTTGCTTTTTGAACAGCTTTTTTATTAAACCTTAAACATAATGAATATTTTCATATTACTGGAGAGAGTAATGATAAAAAAAATACCACTTATGTTTTTATTTTTGGGTATTATTACGTTACATACTAATACCTATGCAGATATAGATGAAATATCCATCATACGTTTACCAGAAAATTATATTGCTACTTTAGAACTCATTCATGATATTGCTCATCCTGATGAAATAACTCCCTCCCTAGAAGTTCTTTCTGGTATTCTTGAAAAAAACGGTCCACTTCCTTCATTAAGCATTTTAAAAACCGCAACAAAAGATGCTCTCGTACTCTTAAAAAATGCACAGAGTAAATTTCCAAACCAATCTCATTTTGAAAACATTCGTGATTATCTCATTAATTATCTTAATTCTTTAAATCATAATAACAGCATTGATGCTATAAGATCCGTTATGTCTGATGAAAAATATAGAAACATGCTTTCGCAATGTTGTCAGGTGTGTTGCCAAAAAGGAGCTCGAGGAAAACGCGGACGTAAAGGTAATACTGGTGCTACCGGTGCAACTGGATCAACTGGCGCAACAGGTGCTACTGGACCTGCTGGTGGCGACACGGGTACTACTGGCGCAACGGGTCTTACCGGTGCTACTGGACCAACTGGTATAACTGGAGCAACAGGCCCTACAGGCGGCGCCACAGGTAATACTGGTGCAACCGGTGCTACCGGAGCCACTGGAGCTACAGGTGCCACAGGACCTGCAGGATTAATTGGTATCACTGGAGCAACTGGCGCCACTGGCGCTACGGGTGCAACAGGATCTTCTGGAGCTACTGGAGCCACTGGTGCAACGGGAAATACGGGAGCAACAGGGGCAACTGGAGTTGGTACAACTGGCGCACAGGGAGCCACTGGAGCACAAGGCATTCCTGGACCTCAAGGAACTCAAGGTAATACTGGCGCTACAGGACCACAAGGTCCTACAGGATCGCAGGGCATCCCTGGACCTCAAGGTCTTCCCGGCGGCAGCGGTGCAACTGGCGCAACAGGTGCCACTGGCGCTGATGGCGGTTGCGGCAACGGATCCTTCTTTTTAAATCCATACACTATGCTTGAACAAGAAGGAAACTTCCCTGGTTCAGTTAGCACAACTACTGTACCTGATCGAGAATTTGGTGGTGTGTATGGTGGATCATATAATGCGCCACGTTTTTCAGCATGGATATTACCACCATCACCAACAGGTATTGATTTCTTAACACAACATTTCATTGGAACACAGTTTATTATTCCTGATGATCTTGATACAACACAACCAGTTTTTCTTGATTTCCATTTATTAATTGAACAATTTGATGAAACCGGAGATGCACAACTTCAACTGCAAGCAGATTACAAAACAAATGGTGCAGAATTAGGAAATAATGCTCCTGCAAGTGGATTTGCTCAAACTATACTTTCTGGAGATTTTCCTATTATAGAACCTATCGATGAAGACAACTTACGACATATTGTTGTCACGGTACCACTTAATAATGTACTGATGCTTGATAATGATTGGGGCTTTTTCTTAATCACTCGTGTTAACCCAGATAGTGAAAATGAATATGATAGTGATATTTACCTATCTTCCATTGCAGTAAGATACACCAGAACATGTTTGGTGCCATAAAAAATAAGTAATAAAAAAGCGAAGGACTTTGCTCAAAGTCCTTCGCTTTTTTATTATTTATGTATTGTTAAGCACAAACCTCATGTCGCCTTGCATAACATTCCATATTAATCCGTGCGTATTTATAATCAGGATATGCTTCATATGCTTCGCGCGCAGCCCATTCACCAATTTCAAACTCACCTGTATACCATGCACATCTGGCAAGAACCTCATAACGATAATAGTTGTAAAGATACTTTTCAACAAATAAAATATCTCTTTCTGGATACGGCATTTCAGCTGCTTTTCGTGCAAATAAAAACGCTGTAGGCATTTGACCTATTTGAACATAATAATCTGCAATTGCAACGAGTGGCTCGATCCGATGAGGACGCATTTCATACGCCTCTAAAAAATACATCAATGCTTCTGACCATTGATAATCAGGATGTTTTGCACGAAAAACTAATTTTTTAATAGTTTCTGCAAGACGGTATCGCACAATGAAATCTTCTTCATCCCAACCAACCATCTCAACGCGTTGTTTATAAAAATCATACGCGCTTGTCCAATCACCAAGATCTTCACAGGTACGCGCAAGATAAAACAAGGTACGAGTACAATAAGGATTTCTTTGATATTCTTTCAATAAAAGTTCACGATCTCTAACAAATCGCGCGGCTGTTTTTTCCATGCCGATAGCTTCTGGTAAATATTCAAAAAAAATAGTATCAGGAACTTTTACTAAAGATGGTTGCGTAATAGTTTCATGCACCACGCCACCAAAACGTAATCCGCGATTACAGCGCAGCAATCGACAGGTATAATTATCCAAAGCTTCATTAACAATATGCACTAAGTAAGAAGAATACATATCACTTTCATCTAAACATCTTTGACAAAATTCAAGCAAAGACTTTGCATCATTAAGATACCATTCTGCATCAAGCATGAGCATAAATGCTGCATTTGGAAATTGCTCTTGCGCTAAATCCAACGCCCGATTACGAGAGGTTGCAAAATCAATAAAGGGTTCTTGGAGAATATATCCATCCGTCACGTTATATTCATCAAAAAATTCTTGCGTTACCTTTATCGTTTCATCAGTAGATCCTGTATCAAAAATAAGATAAGAATTAATACCCGCATCTATATATGGCTGCAATGTTGCCCTCATGACAGTCTCTTCATTTTTCACCATCAAAACAATAACGAGTAATGGATCATACGCACTAGATGCGCTCAAACAAATGCTGTGCATAAAAAAAAGAAATCCAAAGAAAAAAGAAAACTTGCTCTTCATTACATCCTCTCTTGTTAAAATATTTTTGGTCAGAGGATAGCAATTAGATAACGCAAGGTCAATGCAAAAAAGAGATAATACTTATTTTATATTTTCTAGTTCACTCAACATCATTTCTGAGACTAATTCTGAAAAAGTAATTTTTGGATACCATCCCAGTATTTCATGTGCCTTTGAAGCATCCCCAATGAGAAAGTCAACTTCAGCTGGCCGGAAATATTTTGGATCAACAAGCACCAATTTTTTTCCCGTGCTTATATCATATCCAACTTCATTAACTCCTTCTCCTTGCCACCCAATTTGAATACCAACATACGCAAAAGCAAGTTCAACAAACTCTCTTACCGAATGTGTCTGACCCGTTGCTATAACAAAATCATCTGCTTGGTTATGTTGCAACATAAGCCACATAGCTTCAACATAATCTCGCGCGTGTCCCCAATCACGATATGCATTTAAATTCCCTAGACGTAAAACATCCTGCCGGCCCGCTGCTATTCTGGCGACAGCTCTTGTTATTTTACGAGTTACGAATGTTTCTCCACGAAAAGGAGATTCATGATTAAATAAAATACCGGAACATGCAAAAATCCCATAGGCTTCTCTATAATTTTTGGTAATCCAATGGGCATATAACTTTGCAACAGCATAGGGAGAGCGAGGATAAAAAGGTGTTGTCTCTTTTTGTGGTATTTCTTGCACTTTACCAAACATTTCACTAGTGGAAGCTTGGTAAAATTTTATTTCTTTTTTATTAAAATGACGTATTGCCTCAAGAATGCACAACGTTCCCAATGCATCTACCTCGGCCGTATACAATGGCATTTCAAATGACACCTTAACATGACTTTGTGCGGCTAAATTATAAATCTCATCTGGCTCAATTAATGAAATAAGATGAAAAATATAGCAAGCATCGGTCATATCACCATAATGTAAAAAAAATCGATCTTGATAAATAGGGTTATCATACAAATGATCAATACGGTATGTGTTTATCGTTGAAGTGCGTCGTTTAATACCATGTACAATATACCCTTTTTTCAATAAAAATTCAGAAAGATATGCCCCATCTTGACCATTTATTCCGGTAATCAAAGCTACTTTTGCAATTAAAGACTCTCCCACACTCAGTATCAACATTGATAAGAGAATTATTTTGATATATGACATTGCTTTCTCCTTGTTTTTTCACGGAATAAGCAAACAAAATTAATTAAAAATTCCATTTTCACGACACCATTCAATAGTTGTTCTCAAACCATCTTCAAGAGAAATCCCAGGAGTCCATCCCATTGAACTAAGAGTATCGATATTCAGCAATTTGCGCGGTGTACCATCAGGTTGGGAACTGTTCCATACAATCTCTCCTTCGTAACCGATGAGATTCTTGATAAGCATAACAAGTTCACGAATGGTGAGATCAATTCCTGATCCAATATTAATAATACTATTCCCTTCATACTCATTCATAAGTAAAATTACGGCTTGTGCAAGATCATCGACATGTAAAAATTCACGCAAAGGATTGCCCGTTCCCCACACTTGACAGGATGGACTTTTGGTTTTATAGGCATTATACATTTTGACCAATAGTGCTGGAATAACATGCGATGATTCTAAATCAAAATTGTCATTTGGCCCATATAAATTGGTAGGCATTACCGCAATAAAACGAGTACCATATTGTTTATTGTAATATTCGCACAATTTTAATCCTGCAATTTTTGCAATGGCATACGCTTCATTTGTTTTTTCAAGGGAAGAAGTCAACAAATATTCTTCTTTGATGGGCTGCGGACAATTACGAGGATAAATACAAGAAGATCCAAGGAAAACTAATTTTTTGACCCCATGCCTATATGCTTCATGAATAACATTTGTTTGAATTGCCAAATTATCGTAAATAAACTCCGCAGGATATGTATTATTCGCATGGATTCCTCCCACTTTTGCTGCAGCAAGGAAAACATAGTCGGGATTTTCTTGATCAAAAAAAGCATGTACTGCTGCTTGATCACGCAAATCCAATTCGGATGAAGTACGCACTACAATATTGGTATACCCTTGCTCAATTAAACAACGCACCAAGGCAGATCCAACCAATCCTTTATGTCCCGCAACGTAAATTTTTACATCTTTTTCCATTATGGAAAATATAAAACTTGAACTGCAGAAAAACATACTTGATAACGTCCACAAAAGAATCTTTGGATACATCATAAAAAACCCTTCTCAGAAACTTGCTAACATTTTTATAACATGACTATAATCGTAGCTAAGTAATAAGCACAACAAAAAGTCAACAATATCAGCTTTTAATCATTCAGCTGCCAATTGAAATTAAAAAAAGGATTTTTATATGAACAATTTTTTTTTCACAAAGTTAGTAATTGTCACTATTCTGAGTATGTTTTATACGCACATTTACAGCACCCCCATTAATGAAAAATATTTTGTGATTGTTATTCCTTCATATAACAATCAACGATGGTATGAACGGAATTTAGCATCAGTTATAAACCAAGATTATGAACGATTTCATGTGCTATATACTGATGATTGCTCTTCTGATAATACAGCAGAATTAGTGGAGGAATATCTTGAGCACTATGATACGAAAAAAAAAGTCACTCTTATTAAAAATAGTATCCGTCATGGCGCATTATATAATTTGTATCGCATGATTACTATGTCCGATGATGAAGCAATTATTGTCACTTTAGATGGCGATGATTGGTTTCCTGATGATGAAGTATTAACGCGCCTTAATGCTATTTATTCTTCTGATGATATATGGTTAACCTATGGTCAGTTTAAATTACATCCATCAGGAAACCTTGGCTGGGCATCACCTATGCCTGATTACATTATAGAAAATAATGCGTTTAGAGATTTTCAACATTTACCAACACATTTGCGAACTTTTTATAGCTGGTTGTTTAAGCAAATTAAGCTGGAAGATCTTTTATATATGGGACAATTTTATCCTATGACATGGGATATGGTTATGATGTTTCCTATGATAGAAATGGCTGGAGAGCGTCATCGATTTATTTCTGATGTTATGTATGTTTATAATGAAGAGAATGACATTAGCGATCATTACGTCAGTAGGCAACTGCAAGCACATCTTGCTCAAGTGGTTAAGAAAAAATCACGATACAAAAGACTTCCGAAAAAACCTATGAAAAATTCTTCTGTTCAATCACAAGCAGATATGGTTATTTTTTCTCAAACACCCCAACAATTAGAACAACTTCTTATATCTCTTAAAAAATACGTGGAAGGATTTGATCATATTTTCGTTATATATCAACCAATTTCTCTTGATGAAATGAATCATTACACTGCCATCATTGAAAAAAATTCCGACGCAACTTTTTATCGTATCAATGAATATAAAACTAATTTTAAAGAAACCCTCAACACAATCTATCACCAATCGGATAAGGATTACATTCTCTTTTCAAAAGGAGATTCCTATTTTTATAAGCCATTATCTTTGAGTGAATGCATTACTAATCTAGAAAAAACATCTGCTTATGCTTTTTATTTCAACCTTAATGCACAAGATGGAATAAAGGAGTATCCATATATGTCACAAGTAGAATGCATAAATGAAATTATTACGTGGAATTTTTCTCTTGCACGAGATAAATGGTCTTCCGCAAATTCACTCGATATGGTATTACATAAAAAAAGAGATTCATTCGCCTTAGCATTACAAAATTACTATGATCTAACTCCGAATGGATTAGAACATACATGGAGTAATGAAGGAAATCTTGATCGCTTAGGACTATGTTTTCAAGAAACTAAAATTGCCGCTATATAAAAGGAGAACACATGAAAAAGCTTATTGTTTTAATATTATCATTATGCAATTTCTTTTTTATTCAGACATATCAAACTGAACAACCTAAAGCAGATGTTATCATCTTTTCATATGATCGCCCATTACAACTATATGCAATACTTGAATCATTATATAAATATACTACAGATATTAATTCCGTAGCAGTCGTCTACCGAACCAGTAATAATCGTTTTGCACAAGCATTTAATGCTGTCGCGATAGATTTTCCAGAAGTAACATTTCTTCATCAACAATCTATCAATGATTTTAAAACATTAACAGTTAATGCGATTGAAAATTCAACGTCAGATTACATTGTATTTGCAGTTGATGATAATATTGTCAAAGATACTGTTTGTTTAGCTGAATGTATCGAGTGGCTTGAAAAAACAAGTGCTTATGGTTTTTATCTTAAACTTGGAACACATCTTAATTATTGTTATACAGAAAATAAACCTCAAGCAGTTCCTTCCTATCATCACATTCATAACACTATTTGCTCCTGGGAATTTAAAGATGGTGAAAAAGATTGGAATTATCCCAATACTGTTGATATGACGCTCTATCGAAAAAAAGATATCATCGATATTTTTCATTCACTACCATACTCTAATCCAAATCTTTTGGAAGGCAACTGGGCTTCTTGGTGGGTTAAACATGGCGCACCAAGTAATTTTGGTCTCTTTTATGAAAAATCTAAAATTCTCAACATTCCTCTCAACAAGGTCCAAACAGAATTTATACTCAATAGAGATATGGAACTCTATACTCCGCAAGAACTCCTTGAAAAATTTGAATCCGGATACAAAATGGATATTGATCCATTATTTGGCATGGAGAATAAAGCAGTACATACAGAATACGCGCCTACGTTTATACTCCGAAATAACAAAACATCTCCATTACATATTGGCCTATGTGTAGTAGCAACGGGAAAATACATCGAATTCGTTAAACCCTTGCTCGATTCGGCTGAAAAATATTTTTGCCCACAACACAAAAAAACATATTTTATTTTTACCGATAGTACTGAGCATGATTTATTCGCAACACTCTATAAAGAAAATATTGTTATTGTTCCTCAAAAAAGACTCGGCTGGCCTTATGATACATTAATGAGATTTTCAATTTATAACCAACACAAACATCTCTTTTCAGAAACTGATTATATGTTCGCTACCGATGCTGACATGCTTTTTGTGGGACTTGAGGGAGATGAAATATTACATGACCGTGTTGCAACTCAACATCCTGGATTTGAAAAAAATATACCGTTGTGGGGAAGCGAACCTCCTTATGATCGTAATGCATTCTCTACTGCATACATACCTTATAATGAAGGTACGTATTATTTTGCGGGTGGTTTTTATGGTGGGTCAACAATTGAATTTATTTCTATGATCGATCTCGTTACCAAAAATATTTTCACGGATCTTGAAAAATATAATTACATTGCACTATGGCATGATGAAAGCCACCTCAATCGATATTTTATTGATCATGAACCTACCATGATCCTCGATCGTTCTTACTGTTATCCTGAAAATGGTATCGCTAAAGGATATCCTCCATGTTCTCCAAAATTATTAGCCCTCGATAAAAATCATAATGAAATCAGAGAATAAAAAAAGGAGCACGCAATGAAGGCCGCGGATGTATTTATGCTCATGATTTTTTTCTTTTGTGGTTCTATCCATAGCGCATATGAATGCATCGGATTAGGTGAAACATGTACCGTAGCAGCAGCTCTAGAGGTATTCAATTTAAGAAATGCTGCTTATCCTTTCGATTGGACCATTTCTGAATACGACTCAGTATGTGCGGCACTTGAAGACAATTTTGATAAATTTTTACATCCTGATTTTCTTTCTCTTCGTCCCGATAACCATGGAGTAATTAATAAATATGGAATAGTATTTGTACATGATTTTCCCACAACTGACTATACCGGAGACCTTGACATTGATGCTCCTCTCAATGAAGATATTTTACGTCAAGATTGGAGAGACACGCTTCCAGAAATTCAAGAAAAATATGCCCGTCGCATACAACGATTACGTGATGTTTGCTCAAGCAATGTAAAGGTATATTTTATTCGTCATCAAGGAATACAATCTCGCGAGCAAGCCTGTACATTACGTAATATAATAAAAAAAAGATATCCGAAATTGGATTTTACGCTTGTTATTGTATTAAGTGAAAATGAATCTATAGAACAATGGAGCGAGGATAATATTAAAACCTATGTGGTAAAACAAACAGCTATATGGAATGATGTTGCTGAATGGGAAATAATATTTAAAGATCTCGGACTGATCAAAGAGATATCAAAAAGAGAACTACAAGAAAAAATGAATCGCTATCAAAAATATGAACAATTTCAAGGAATAGAACATGAGACAAGATAAAAAAAGATCCATCATTAAAAAATATTTTTTATTACCTTGTCTCATCATTGCATCAACTATGGGCATAAGCCTATCTCAACAACCTTTACACATCCTTCATGTGAGTTTTCATAAAGGTTGTATCAATGATATTCAACTAATTGCTGATGAATTAGATTTTCGAGTAACCTCCCTTTTTATTCCGGATATTCCTCCTCAAGAATTTGATGGAAAAACTGCGGGTAATGCGTTATATAATATCGGACATGATCGTGCATTGAATATATGGAATAAACATAAAGATTATTTCAATCAATTTGATGGCATTATAACTTCCGATACGGCACCACTTGCACGCATTTTTTTACAAAACAATTATGAAAAACCGCTTATTATTTGGATTTGTAATCGTTTTGATTATGCGGATAATGCAACGTTAGATTGTGATTTTCCTGATGAAGAATTTTATGAGTTATTCCGATATGCTATTGAACAAAAAAATGTGTATATTATTCCTTATACTCCTTTTGAATCTTTTTACGCTCAACAAAAAAATGTATTTCTCAAGCACGCGGTAATCAAGCCCAGTGGCATGTCTCAGCAAGCATCTTTTACATCGGCTATACCTCAAGATATCAATAAACAAGAAACACTTTTCATCCCTGCATATCTTAACGATATCGTAATACCCCGAGCGCAACTTGCTATTCCCACGTACAAAGGAAGATATAATGGACCCAATGATATAAAAGATTTCAAAGGAATTATTCATATTCCGTATGCTTGGTCTAACGTAGCTTTTTTTGAGAACCTATGTAATGGTATACCATACTTTATACCTTCTTATAACTTTATGATGGAAATGTTGGCATCGGGAGCTATATGGTGGATGGACGCACATTTTTTCGCAAAAAACTATATGCTTTCAGAATGGTACAATAAAGAAAATAGTTCTATCATTACCTATTTTGATTCTTGGGACGATCTTAACCATAAACTTACGTCAACTGATTTTTATCTTTTAAAAAATAAAATACAATCATTTGCTCAAATACATACAACAAAAACATTGGAGCAATGGCGATCTATCATTAATAATATAAGGAGTTCATAATGTCTCGAAATACATATGCAATAAAAATATCATTACTGATTATGCTACCACTGCATGTTTTTGGCTTAGGAGAACCGGTACCATTTGTTTTATTACAAAAAATATTACCTGAAAATCCAATTATCCTCGAGGCTGGTGCACAATTTGGAGAAGACACAGCCTGGATGAGTCAGTTCTGGCCCCAGGGAATTATTTATGCTTTTGAACCTTCTCCTATATCTTTTATGGAATTAGAAAAAGTTGCATCTCACGCACATAATGTTACCGCTATACCATTAGCTCTCTCGGATAAAAAAGGATCTTTTGCATTCTATTTAGCGGGAGGCGCAAGCTCCTTGCTAAAACCACAAGACTCTTTTAATACCGATTATTTTCATGCCGATTTGAATAAGCCAATCATTGTTGATACCATTACACTCGATGAATGGGCTCAGCAAAACAATGTAGAAAAAATTGATTTTATGTGGCTTGATATGGAAGGAAACGAACTTAATGCCCTCAAAGGATCTCTTTCTTTATTAAAAAAAGTAAAACTCATTTACACCGAAGTAAATTTGCAACGATTCTGGCACGATTGCGTTATGTATGAAGAACTTAAAACATGGCTTGAAGAACAAGGATTTGTAGAAATATGGCAATATATCGTACCAGATTGGCATGGAAATGTTTTATTCATTAATACCAAACTTTAATGTATTTTCTTTAAAATAACTTGGTACTCATCTGCAACTATTTCAAATCCATGATTTAAAAAATAAGGAATTGAATATTTAGCTTTACCAAGCTCGGATGTTTCTCCAAATTGCTTCGGTGTTTGATTACGAACATCATCAATTAAAATAATCCCATGAGCCGACAATAGATTATGCTCAACAATCACTACTGCTTCTTGCAATTGTAATAATGCTGTCGGCTCAATTGGGGTCATATCACCAGTATCTACGTATAATAAATCAATACTTTCTGGCAAACAGGTCTTAAGAAAATCAACTGAAGAAGCAACATGATACTGAATATAACGATTTAAATCAGATGTCATTATTTTACAGCGTTCGATATGAGATGGAATAATATCAATGGTATGGATGATGGGATTAAGGTGAGCTAAACTCTCAGCTGCCATACGTGTAAAAAAACCTGCCCCCCAATCCCAGTTTTCTGGGTGCGCTGGAGTCCAATATATGGAATCATCACTGTTACATCCAACAAGGCCCCCATGCACAAAACTACGTGATGTACCCAATTCAACAACAACTTGTCCGTTATTCTTTTTAAAGTGATTAAAAGACATTTTGAATGTATCATAACGAGAGAGAGGCTTAACCTTAAAATGAGACCAATCAAAACCAACATACGTACCTTCTATCAGATAATTTTTATATTGATCTAATATGCTTTCAATAAACATATCCGCCTTGACGCTCAAAAAACTCACCAAACAAATAAATATAATTTTACTATTCACTTTCATTATCATCCTTTATTTTGAGAGCTTTTTGCATAAAGCTCAATAATGTTTCAATACGATTAATATACGTATGATTATTTTTTACAAAATCCATCAATTCATATAATTCATTTATGGAAGTATTTTCTATATAAGCTTTGGCATCATAAAATAATTGATACGTATCCGAATTATAAATAATTTTCCCTTCAAACAAATCGTATACAGTTTTATTATTCGTGATACCCCATTGGCCATAACTTATATTTTTAAATATCCTACAGGGAATATAGCCTTTTTCACATTGCCATGCACCTTGCAATGCTGGTGCCAGATAGGATTTCTGGATTAATTCGATATTTTTATCCGCAGATACATTAGTATATCCTTGGAAAATAATATCATTCTCTTGGCATGCTTTTGCAAATCCATCAATTTCGTTTTTATTACCAAAAATTCCTTCCCCAATAGTACCAATCCACGTAGTTTTACGATCTTTTTCCAACTTAACAGACTTTTTCATTTCTTCAATTTCATACGGTAAAAGATCCGTAGCCCAGGGCAAGAAAATTATCTTTTCTGCTACATTACTATACATGCATTCACCTAATTTTTCAGGAGCATAAGGAATGCAATCATGCGTATATACTTGCAACACAATACATCTATTAGCATTCAATAAATCCTTGTATTCATCTCCTTTGCAATTATGCAAAATGTAATAGCAATCTTTTCTCTTGGGCATTGATCCATCGGCTTGCCCTTCGGTGATAAATAAAGCATTACCAATATCAAGGTTTTGGATTTCATTCACACCACTTACCCAATACACTTCATATCCCAAATGTTGAAATGTTCGAAAAAACCCCCAGTGAATGTAAGAATGTGTATGAGAATGCAATGGATGTCCCCATATGATAACTTTTGAAAAAAAATGTGCGTAACAATCAATAGAAAAAAAAGAAATCACGAAAAACATACAAAAATGGGATCTATTCTTGTATAACATAATTTAATCTTCCTATACTATGGAAAAAGGGAGGATGTATAATGAATAATTTCATTCTAGCAATCTTTATCACACTACAAATGATTTGCCTACAAGCACATGATTTCTTTAATACTACTTTATTTTCTCAGTATAAAGATATACCTGTGCTTGTTACCGGTGGCTGTGGTTTTATAGGATCACATCTTGTGGAAAAATTGGTTGAATCTGGTGCCCACGTCACTATTCTAGATAATTTAAGTTCGGGAAGAAAAGAAAATATTGAAGCAGTTAAAGACAAGGTACTATTTATGCCTGGTGATATTACTGATTTTGAAACATGCTTGCAAGCAACAAAAAACCAATATATCATTTTTCATCTTGCTGCATTCTTATCGGTACCAGGCTCTATGGAAAACCCTTTTGATTGCCATAACATTAACGTAATAGGAACACAAAATATTCTTGAAGCTGCACGGATAAATAATGTTAAGCGATTTGTTTTCTCATCTACATGCGCTATATATGGTGAATCTGAATATGAATGCAGAGAGGATGATAAGCCAGCACCCGCATCTGTTTATGGATTTTCAAAGTTAATAGGAGAGATTTACTGTAAAGAATATGCCCAAATATTTGATATGGAAACCGTAATTATGCGTTACTTTAACGTCTATGGTTCTCGACAAAATCCACATGGTTGCTATGCAGGAGTAATTGCAAAATTTACCTATAATATGGAACATGATCTTCCGATTATTATTTTTGGAGATGGAAAGCAAACTCGTGATTATGTCCCTGTAAGTAATGTTGTTATGGCAAATCTATTTCTCGGCATATGTGATAAATCACACACTCATGGGGAAATTTTCAATATAGGAACAGGAAAAAGCATCACCTTGCTGGAGCTCATTGAAATTCTCAAAAAACAGTACCCTTGCTATCAAAAAGATCCTGTATTTATGCCCGTAAGACCGGGAGACGTAAAATATATTACTGCTGACTGCTCAAAATATAACAAACTCTACAAGGATATAATGAAAAACAAGGGAAAAATAAATGAATAAGTATATATTTAAATACATATTAGTAATAGCATCCTCCATTCATATGATCATGACACATCAAACTATATCTTCTGCTAGAGAACCTTGGCGTTTTAAAAATAGAGATCTATCGGCCAGCCAATCTCTTAAAAAAAATATTATGCCTGATGCGTGGTATCTTCATTTGTATCAGCTCATGAAAAATGTGCATGAACTCTTTATGCTACACAAACTTGAATATTGGATCCAAGGAGGGACATTGCTCGGAGCAGTTCGACACAAAGGAATTATTCCTTGGGATGATGATATTGATATCAATATACAATTGAAAGATAAAGATCTTTTTATTTCACTCATCCCCATCTTAGAAGAACTTGGCTATGAAATATCAGAAGTATGGTTTGGATATAAAATTGCACATAACGAAGTATTTGAATTTGGTGAAAAAAAAGGAGCCCCCTGTATAGATATTTTTTTCACAGTAGAAAAAGACAATAAAATTTATTACGATAAACATTGGATGGAACGAGATAATGAACCTATTTATATAACTAAAGAAGAACTCTATCCTTTAAAACTTTACCCGCTTGGAGAAAGTTTTGCATTGGGACCCAACAATCCTGTTCCCTATCTCGACGCTTCGTTTTCTTCTAATTGGCCATATTTTGCCAAAATATGGAATCATTTTTTCGATACATATGAAGAAAGAGAACTTACCCAAAAAGATATGACTCCCGCCCAACCAACCGGACCTCTCGTTGAACAAGTATTTTGCAACTCAGCACGCCCTATTCGAATTTATGCAAGTATGGTTGGAGATTTATTTCATTATGGACATGTTTTATTCCTTAAACAAGCTCGTGCTCTAGGAACATATGTGATCGTCGGAATTATCACAGATGACGTGGCAACAGCGTATAAAAGAAAACCTATTTTACGCCAAGAAGAACGTGCTCAAGTAATAGAAGGATGCAAATATGTTGATGAGATTATTCAAAATGTCCCACTTGTAGTAACTAAAGATTTCATTGAATCTCACAACATCGATTTTGTATTTCATGGAGACGACTTCAATCAGAATAAACTAGATACTTATTTTGCAGAACCAATGGCCATGAATATCATGCGTATTGCACCATATACCCCAGGAATTTCAACAACTACAATTATTGAGCGTATTAAAAAAAGCCTCGTCACAAAAAATGGATACGGCCTTATCACATTCAGCCGCTATAGCACATTCGATTAAGTCAACCTAATACATAATGGCCAAAACTCTATTAATGAGAAGTCCCCAATCATAAAGATTGGGGCTATATTACTGATCTTGTGTATATCTAAATATAATTGCTCATCAATACATGTCTGCGACATTCTCGGCTCGGTGACTTTTCTTTAGTCTCTACAATAGTCGCATTCTTCTTTCTTTTTCGTATACTAAAGAGTATTTAGCAACAATATCCATTTTTATTTTCTGCATTCATCTTCTTTTTCAGAATATTTGAATTCAGCAGCTACCAAGTAGATATCTCCCGCGTACTCCATTCCATGCGGCATAATACGGCTTATTGAAATCATAGCAAATTTATCTTTTTCGATGTGTGATTTTTGAAGAGGTACTGACACATATACATGTCTGAATTCGTCATCATTATTTGGCTCTCTTACGGTAAAACTTTCTGAACGATCAGTATGAGTTGTATCTGTTAACTCAAACTGATCATTATTGCCTACATATAAAGCATCGATTTGAATACGAGCTTTTCCTGTTGGAAACCCTTGTTTTTCTACTAAAAAATGCACTTTTAACGATACCGATTCATTTTTTTGAAAATCTGTTGGAATCGAAAATTGCAAAGTAACTGGAGGTGTCATCGGCGCTCTGGTTGCTACCTGTCTAACAACATTTGATGGCATAGCCCAAGCAGTAACAACCGGAGTATTCATGCCTGTTCCAAAAACTATATTGGGAGAAGAAGAACCAGAACTGCTCATCATGTCCGCATTAAAAATCAAAGAGGCACGAGCACATTGCATATCGGTAGAGTGTGTCGGCATAAAATGGGAAAAATCAGCATTAATAAAATCATTTCCACACAACGCTATGCTTTGTACATTGGTAAGTTGGCCACTCAAATACATAATGTCTTTGCTCATTGAATCGATTTCTAAAGATCGAGCAAGGAGCGCATTTGGTATACTTATTGAAGCTTGACCTTCGCCTTGCAAAGAGCAAAGGATAGATTTATTATTGAGAGCATCAAGATAATTTTGCAAATATACAGCTGCACCATCTCGCCAATTATGATTAAAATTATCATTATTTCTTAATATATCCAGAGCTTCAACAACAACACGACGAATTACTTGATCCGAAACGATAATTCTATTTTGTTTGATTATTGAATAGAGTTCATCCAAGTAAGAACTTTTATCCTTTCCATTAATTTCATATATATTCGAGAGACAATCTCTTAACTCAACCGGCATATAAGCTACAACACCATAATTTGTATGCATAGAGCATAGTGAGAAAACAAATATGGCCACCAAAACAAACTTATTCCATTCTTTTTTTTGCATGGAATCCTCCTTTAATAATGTTGAATTGTATTACTTCGTGGATAATAACAAAGAAAAAAGAATTATACAATAATTCCAAATATTTTATCTAATGCTCTCTATAGAAAGGGTTAAAATATCGCTTTCAACAACATACAAATTGAGTTTCCCGCAAAAACTCCTGACCAAAATGGATATAATTCTTCTTTGTTTGGTGCAAGATATGCCAAAAATCCACCTAAAGCAAGACCAAACGTCATATCAAAAGGCATAAGTAAACCACCCAAAACTAACATTGGATTAAGCTTAAAGCATTGCAAAAGCATACCAAATAAACCACCTATGATAAGAACTACATAATTAAATTGTTGTGCTTGAATAAGAAGTTGACGTGACTGTGCACGATATGCAAATAATTCTGGAGAGCCTAATCCAAAATGATCAATTAATAACCAAAATACGATCCCTATGCTCACCGAAGATACTATCAATCCGAGCATCTGATATTGGCGCATCTTTGTAGGTGAAATATCAGCTAATTGTGCTAATTTACGCCCAAAAAGAACATCCGCAGCAACTCCTCCACTCATTTCAACAAATGTAGCAATAAAAATTAAGTGAATATAATTAAGATTAAACATCAGCATTGCCGGAACCATAACAAATGTTGCAAATCTTCCCAATAATGCCAATCCAATTCGCCCTGCAATTGCTGCAATTTGATATGTTGTAATTGCACTACATACAATTAAATAGAGCTGCGCATACCACGGAAATTCCAAATAAAACAAAAATAATGTAAGCATGAGTATCATGAGCACACCACATACAATTGTTGGCATACCCACAAAATAATGTTGCATATTAGTTTTATTTTCTAACTTTTTTATACCCTTTTTTATCCCACCCATAATTTGTTGAGGCATGCCAACAATGCTCATTGCAGTAATAAATAAAACGATGCCGCTGCAAAAAGCGAGCGTGAATTCTATAGAAGATACATGAGAAAAAAACATTGTATGAATTGGCTGTGCAAGAAAAATATGTGCGCATGCACCAACAGCTAGAGGAAGCGCAATAACATGTCCTGTTACAAAACCAATAGCCCAAATCATAGGAGCTATATCAAGATTAACCACTATACGAGGGATAGAAAAAATTAAAAAATGAGTTGCCGGCAATAGCGTAATTGTTTTTGGAATAATTGAATGCGCTAATACAATACCACCTTGTAAAAATGAAAAAAATGCTGACGCACAAAATCCTACCATCAATTCATATGCCTTACGCATCTGTTCTTGAGCTGTAATCATTTTATATGTCAATTGCCCCACCGGAAATGATAAATTCTGCTCAACAATTAATGTTTTTTCAAATACATCCGCGATAAATAAACCAAATGCTCCTGCTAAAAAAGAAAAAATCCCCAGCATTCCACTGAAAAACAAAGGCGACTCCATCCACACACCAAATAATGCAGGATCAAGAAAGTAAATAGTAGGAAATGAAAATGCACACGCAGTTGCCATAATACCACCAATTGAACCAGCAGAGACTGCATATGCCATAGATGAAGTAGTAATTCTTGAAAATATTTGTGAAAACAATAAAACAATAAAAACAAGCGTCGGTGCAATCCACGGACCAATTGGCGTTGCCAATGCAATATAACTCATAACGATTGTAGAAAAAACTGATAATAATATACTAATAATAATAGCTATCAACTGCATACTTTTTCACTTTGACTTAATAATCATACATTGCATCCAAACATATCATAAAAAACAAGAATTAACGTCATGAAAATAAAATTTCCTTTTTTCTTTATAGTTTTTGCATCTTTCTACTGCCATGGCAACCAGGAAATAGAGGATTTTTACTCGACTTCTTTTCTAAGAAATTATAAAGCAGTGCGAACATCTTTACGGCACGCTGGATTTCAAAAAATAACGTTTAAAACTTCTGATAATTTTAAACTTTCAGGACTTTTTTTGGCTCGTCCAGATGCAACATGCACTGTTATTATTTGCGCAGGATGGCGGCCTGGAAGAAAAGAAGGTTTAGCAACTTTTTACGATTTACTCCCAACATATTGTAATATTTTACTTTTTGATGCCAGAGGTCGTGGAGAGAGTGAGGGTTCATTTCTTGGAAAAATATGGCAATATGGCATCAATGAATACAGAGATATTGCAGCAGCAATATCATGGACAAATAAAAATAATACCCTTCCCATTATTCTGATTGGCTTCTGCTCTGGTGCATTCAATGCTGTTCACGCGCTTATCCACTTGCAAAATCGATATATAACATCTCACGTTAAGGGACTCGTATTTGATAGTGGATGGGGATCTGTTTCAGACGTGACAGCATCAGCAACATTTGCAAATATACAAGAGTGCCTCATTGCTGTTTTTAAGTATATCTATGGAAATAAAGAAATTGTTAAAAAATCTTTTATTTTTAAGCTATCTAATAAATGCGCTCATTATCTGTGCAACTTATCTCATTTTTTATTTATTCAACCTTGGATCAAACAATATAAATCAAGAACCAGTTTATTTAATAAAATAAATTATCTTAATACAGCCGTATTTTTCATTCATTCATATGATGATCAACATGCTGATATATATAACGTTATTAAATTATCAAAACTTACCCCATTCAAAAAATGCTGGTTGCTCAAAAAATCTTATCATACATGTCACCATCTTATACATAAAGAACTATATAAAGAAAAATTAATCGCCTTCATTGATAGTGTTATCAATGAAGGCGATGTAAACACATCAGCTAAAATTTTATAGATTTATTTTCAGCTATTTTCTTTCTTTTCATCTTTTTTTCGATTGTAATCATTAACAAAGTCTGCTTGCTGAGGATCACATTTTTTTCTCAATTCATCTGATGAAATTATAGTTTCCAAAGAAAGTCGTGCTTCATTACCTGATGGCATTGATTTTCTTAATCTAGGAGTTGATTTATTTCTGTTGCTTGTTTTACGTGGCGATTCTACCGGTGAAGCGGTACCCTTTGCATCTCGAAGAGATTCCTTGCTGCTATTTTTGAAAAAATTAAGCTTGGGAACATTTTCATGTCTTTTTCCACTTTTTCGCTTTTCGTCAGATACTTTCTCAGATGACTTTACGGGAACCGTTTGTACATATTGTGCATATTTTTTAGAGAGATCTTCCGCCGGAGAAGAAAGAGATCGCCTTCTTGAAAGTAGTGGCCTTGAATCACTCCTGATGTTTTCTTCTGTTGGAAACTTATATTTCTCTGGTAATTGCCAAAAATACAAATATCCCTCTGTTGTGACTGCTGCAACACAATTCCCACGTAAAGCTGCCAATAATATGCGACTTGCAGCTTCTGCTTCTTGTCCCTTTTCATTAATAAATACGTACGTTTTTGGTAAATCTGGCACGGCAACACTTATTTCATTCATCGATGTGCCATTTTCGCGATAAACACTCATAATTGAATGATTCGTATAAGGCAATTCCCTATTATCACCCCAATGCACACTTGAGTATTGCGCATCTTCATCGATGGCAACCATATTGCCTTTACCATGAGAAATAACACGATTTTTTACACAACCATCAGAATGTTCCAGCCAGTCACGAATATTAATGATTTTGACTTCTCCTTGAGCAACTACACATAATAAATCATGCGTTGGAGTCATTTCAATTTTTTCGACTGGACTACACGTATCTACACTCTTTATGCTCGAAAACAGGGGATAATCATATTCCTTAGAATACCTCTTGAGATCAACTATACCTTCGCTATTTACTGCAGCGACATATTGCTCACAATCATTAGATGAAGAAACATCAACTGGCGTGGACACATCTACTACACGAGAATTATTTAACACTATACGAGGTATAAAATAGCTTTTATTTACTGTTTTTGATTCTAAATCAATTGCGCGAATATGATCTTTAAATGCTAAAACGAGCAATTTTCCCGCATTATGAAGCTTCATAGCTTGTATATTTGAAAGAAAATATTCTTGTTGGTGCCCTATCCCTTCATTTGGCATGTTAACATCGATATATTCAATCATATGTTTATCAAACACATTATGAGATAAATGGGGAGAATTCTTAGATAAAAGCCGAGTTAGTATTACTTCAATTTTAGGAATTTTACTTTTTCGAGATCTATTATTGAGAGCGGATGCAACAATTAACATCTCTTTCTCTGATGCCTCATCTTTTCGGCTAGCAACTGCAATCAATGGAAAAAACTTGGTATGAGAATGATGAACAATTTCATATGGAGAGTGCTCTGTCATAACTTTTCTACTGCAATAAAAAACTTTACCAGGTTGAGTAAATAATATTCCATCTTCATGAGGAGCAATAACTATAGAAGCCGGAGTAACGCTGGATGGCTGAATACCCGCTTCTTTTAAGTCTTTGTTCTTCCAAAGCGAGATTTTTTTTTGCGGTTGCAGAGAAAGTGTTTGGCTATGAACAGCAGAACCAGATCTTGATCGAACAGGAGGATCCATTGGTTCAGCAATAAACGTCCAGCATGCGATAAAATACAATATTATTGACTTACGAACACTATGCAAAATATTTTCCATACTTCCCCCTTTTTTTATTTTGCATTGTATACTATTCTTTATTATATTTATAAGAATTTACGTATACACAACATAATACAAACCTTCCTGTTTTCGATAGGTATTGCGACAATGACATTTATTATTCTTTTACAGGCACTTTTTGCCACTTCATTTCCCATGGGAAAATATCTCATGAATTTTGCTTCGCCTTTATTTTTATCAGGAACTCGCATGCTCATGGCTGGAAGCATTCTTTTAGTCTACGAGTATTTTCGATCACCAGAAGCTTTTCATCTTCAGAAGAAACATTTATGGACTTTTTTTCAAATAACCTTTCTTGGAATGTATGCAACATATGCATTACGGCTCTATGCATTGCGCATATTACCCGTATGGAAAGTTTCTTTTTTTTATAATTTTTCTCCTTTTTTAACCGCCTTATTTGCCTATTTACTTTTTAATCAAAAGTTATCCATGAAACAATGGATAGGTGTTTCAATTGGATTTATTGGCATGATTCCTATACTCATCTCTTCAAGCCCGGCAGAAGCATCTCTGGGTGAATCATTTATTTCATTCTATGAGATATTTTTGATCGTATCTGTATCGCTGCATTGTTATAGCTGGGTACTCATACAAAAATTAGTTCGTTATAAAAATTATAGAACATCAATTGTAACCGGTATTTGTATGGCAAGCGGCGGATTCATTTCACTTCTGAACTCATTCGCTCTGGAAGGAATACCAAATGTTTCCGATCCGGCTGCATTCTGCAAAGGACTCGTTATTATGATATTTGTCAGCAACATCCTTTGCCATAATATTTATGCCGGACTGCTTAAAAAATATTCTGCAACATTTATGTCATTCACCAGTTTTTTAAGCCCAATTTTTGCGGCGCTCTATGGCTGGGCATTTTTCCAAGAAAAAATATCCTGGCATTTTTACACATCAATTGTGATTGTATTGGTAGGGCTTTATGTCTTCTACCAAGATGAATTGAAACAAAAAAACAATTTTGAAGAAAAGAAAATAGAAGTATAAAAACACAAGAGAGAAAATTATTTTCATAATTCTCTCTCTTGTTAAAACATACGCATCTAAAAAATGTTATTCTCTATACGTGTAGCCGCTACGCGGAGTTGGTGCATTAGGATATTCATCCGTAGGAATTATGCTCTGTATCGTCACAATGCTACCATTTTTAATAAGATATTCAGAAGCTCCTTGTGCCGCACGTTTGCCAGTAGCTTTTTTTATTGAACCCCAATCATAGGTATAACCAAAGCGAGTCCAAGGCATTGCCCATTGACCTTCATATTTACCTTTTTTCTCTTTTTCAAACCATGCTTTATGCTGTGGGGTCATAGGTACCAATTTTGACATATCACGATACCCAACAGGTAATTTGTTTAAATCAGATTCATGTGGATCTATCATACATTCTGTATCACCAATTTCAGCATCAAGACATGGTCTGAATAAATCTTCGGGACGCACCCACATCTCAACAAATAGTTTATTTTGAGATACTGCATATGGTGGCTTACTTGGAATTAATCCTAAAAACTGCTCTATTCTATCGGTAAGATTAAAACCATTTTTATTTGTACGCACATAATTTTGAGCAAATTCTTTTATCTCAGGAACTGCTGTAACCCAAGCATCCCAAGCAATTTTCATATCTTCACCACTATTAAGCTTATCTTCATAGGTTTTTTTGTAGGCAGCTGGAATCCATGTTAACATCAACACATGGGTTTGCGCATCATTCCACACTATTTTTTTATTCCATGGTGAAATAGCAAATAAATGATCTGAAGCCTCATGGACATATGTTTTAAGAGCAACGCTAATGGATTGTTTAAAAATATTTGTGAGCGTTGAGAACAAGGTATTTTCAATATCGCTTTCAACCTGAGTGATATCAATACTTCCCATACCTATGAGCTTATTTGCTGCAGTATCTATTTTTTGCTTAACAACCGTTGCACCCATAAGCCCCTGTGAATCATTGATAGCTCGTGATAATTGCTCAATACCATTGATTTTTCCCTGATATTTTTTCAGTAGTCCTTCTTTAAGCTGAGCTGGAGAAATATTCTCCTTGAGAATCACTTCTGCCGAGACATTGAGGGAAAAACCCATCAACACAGCTGTTAACAATATTTTCTTCATTCTACTCTCCCATTCTTTATTTTTATAAACTAGTATAACCATATCAAAGAGAGAAGAATAATGTCAATATTTTATAATAGAAATTTATAGGCAAATTATTATACATGAACATCTTCGAGAAATTTCTTACCTGAAAGAAAATGGAAATGAAGATGAAAAACACTTTGCCCCGCATCAATTCCATTATTGACCGAAAGACGGAACGATTGCGAACCGGATAATTTTTCAGACAATGCTTTGGCCATTAATACCATTTCACCCACAAGAGTTGTATCTTCTTGCGTTAAAGCATTAATATCAGCAACATGTTTTTTAGGGATAATAAGATAATGAATAGGAGTTTTTGGAGCAATATTATCTATAACAATAATATCGTTAGTTTCTGCAATTATTTTAGAAGATAGCTGACGGTTAATGATTTTGCAAAAAATGCAATTAGATTCCATTTCTACCTATTTTTTTTAGTGGACAAGAAAGGGATCGACTTTTGATTTTATAGCCAAGCCTACGCATAAAGCTACGGCGGGCAGCTTTCGCCTTTGCTATCAAACATATCTAAAATTTTTATTATCGCTTCATTTAAAAAACTGGCCGCGCCAGCTGAAGCCTTGGCGAAAGCTGGTGCCGAGGGTCGGACTCGAACCGACATGATGTTACCATCGCGAGATTTTGAGTCTCGTGCGTCTGCCATTTCGCCACCCCGGCATTATCTGTCATTTCAAATACTTCATTAGAATACTGCAAAAGACTCAACCAGTCAAATAAAAAGCCCTACGACCTTACAGAAAATAATCAATAACTTTTTTTTTGTTGACTTTTAAAATTCAACTTAATAGGATCGTGAAGTGTTACTATTATTGAAAAAAATCAATTATAACAAATAAGGAATAATATTCATAATCATGAATATTATTCCAAATAATGAATATTATTAACCTTATTTTCGAAGGAGAGTCGAATGATGATCAACTCACTATTTTCTAAAACAAAACATATAGTATTATGTTTTGCAGCGATATCAAGTCTTATAGTTAATGCAACTCAATGGAAATTTTCTCAGGATAACGATTATGCAGAAATAGCGGAAATATCAAGGAGCCGTAATTCTTGTGATAAAATATGTATTGGCAAAGTACTGACTAAATGCCTTAAAGCAAAACAACTCAAAGCAGAACACATTGAATCTGAGACTATCAAAACTGATAGCATGTGTGTTAATGCAGTGAATTCCGATGTTATTTGCGCACGATCAATAACCGCTTCAGAAAATATATGTTCACCTTTTTTTTCTAGCCCTGCTATATGCGCAGAACAATTAACAGTTACAAATATTTGTTCAAATGGCCTTACTACAGTAAATGCATTTCAACAATGTGGTTTATATAGAGCAACCATGACCTTTACTGGAAATACACCATATATGTTAGGAACAAACGTTAACTTTAATCTGTCACTTGATGATCCTAATGGCGATCTTTCCTTTGCTCCAGCAGTATATACCGCTCCTCTTTCAGGCTACTATATGGTAATGGTACAACTTGATCAAAATAACCTTACAGGTGTTGACCCTATTCTTGGTATTCCTATAGGTAATCTAGAAATATTGGTCAATGGAGCTACTTATAGAGAAAATTTTGTTCCCTTTTTGTCATTCCATAATGAACAAAAATCAACCGTATCAGTGTTGCTTAGCTTAAAGACTGGCGATGAAGTATCTGCACGTTATAATGTTTATGTAATGACTGATGCATCTGGATTCTCTCCATACGCAGGAACAGTACAAATTTTAGGTACTGGAACGGAAGCGCAAGGAACTATATTTAAGATCCATTACTTATCATCTGATTGCACAGATTTGCCATGCATACCATGTCAGTCTATTCCTTGTATGCCCGAATCATGCGACATACCTTGTATTGAAGTCGATTGTTGCGGCATGGAATGTTGCGATGAAGAATAGACTTTAATAGCAAGTTCTATCCTACTTGAACACCGCTGGTTAGATCAAAAAAAATCTAACCAGCGGTGCTGTTTTTATAAAAATGTATCAAACCTACCTTGATACATTCTATTAAAATTAAGGGCAATATAAAATATATTAAAACAAAGAGAAATGTTGAAAAAAAAGTTTATTCTACGCGATTTTTAAACCGCAAAGAAATTTTAAGCTCACAACCAAGGGCTTTGGCAATTTTAGCAAGCTTAGCCACGGAAGTTGTAGAATAGCCACCATTCTCTAAACGAGCAATAGATGGTTGTTGTACTTTTAATTTTTTTGCCAAATCTTCCTGAGAAAGCTTTACTGTTTTCCGTGCATTAATAAATTCCATTAAAAGCTCAAACTCAGGACGTAACGACTCATACTCTTCTCTTACTCGTGCATTCTTTAAGGCTTCTTCTTTAAAATCCTTAAGATTTAATCGTTTACTCATTTTTACCTCTTTCAGGAGGTACCTAAATCTTTACAAATTTAGGCCATTTATTTCAATAGTTTTGAATCGCAGCAATCCCAATTTAATATTGAGCAATATTACGCAATCAAGTCTATCGAAAATAATTTACAGAATCAATGATTTTTTAATTTTAAAAAATAAATAAAATATTTAATTTGTTTTTCAACAAATAATATTTTTAAAGCATATTGTTATATTTCTTTTAAATGTATTTCATGCATGCGATTTTGGGCTAGCATGATCCTATCTAACATTTTTTTTGGCGTTATTTTAGTAAACCCATCAAGAATGATAACAGTATTGTCTTCTGCTGAAACACAAAACAATGCGCATCCGATATCTTTATGACTTTTTGCATTAATCTTAAACAGCCCATTTCCCAACGTCTTGATTGATGGTGTATCTATTTTATCGGGTCCAACTTTTTCTATCAGATTTAATATCCAAAGAAATTTTGGCACCATATCCTCAGGCCATTTTTTTATACTAGCCTCAACTATTTCATCATAAAACTCTATTTTCCAAGCCATGGCATCCCAAATTTAAAAAAATTAACCTCAAAATACTACTCTTTTCAAATGCACAACCTTCAATTTGGCCTCAATTTTATTCATTACGTGATATATTATATACTTTTTAGCATAAATATCCAAAGCATTCCACTTAAAAAAATACTTTATCAAAAAATCCAGTTAAAAAAAATTTTATATACCCCAAAATAAAAAGAGCCCCGCAAAATGCGGGGCTCTCATACAATCGCCTGTTATTAAACAGTACTATGCACAAGCTTTTTATGCTTTTGTGCTATTTCAATAAAACGAGATGCGCCAGGCTTTATCGTTCTTTCCATTGTTTTTGGATCAACAGAGAAAAGACCGAATTTATACGCATAGCTACCCCATGCAAATCCATCTATTAAACTATAGTGATAATAACCTTGTACGTTGTAACCATGCTTAATAGCCTGAGATACCGCATACAAATTACGCTCATTATGCAGCATACGAAGATTATCATCAGTTGTCGCAATACCGTTTTGTGTAATAATTATCGGAATATTCAACTGATGCGCCATTTTGTCAGATACTTCTTTAATAGCATAGTATAAACCTTCTGGATATACCGTGATACTTTCAATATCTGTTTTTAATTCTTTTTCAAACGGAATACGTTTAAAATTCTTCATTCTATTATGGCAATGATAATTAATACCAATAAAATCAATTGAACCCGGAGCCAATGCATTTTTATATTTTATGGAAACTCCGCCCCATTTTTTAGGCAACCATACAGAAACTTTGAACTTACCTGTCGTGAAAAATTCATAGAATGGATCGTTAGTAAGCCTGCTAGCCATGCCGGCAGCCCATTTATCCCACGCGTGCTTTGGCTCAAGTTGAATAACGTGCTTTGAGATACCAATTTGTATCTTATTTTCATCATCAGCTTTTTTAAGAGCATGATACACTCTGACATGGGCATCAAGCTCATTCTTGAAGACTTCCATTGCCAATGGCATATCTTTCTTATATGGCGCATGAGACTTATTCCAGTATGCAAGCATTGCATACGATTCTGGGTTCCAGAAGGTAATAAAGCGATATGCCTTACCTTTTAAAGCCTTAAACACTCTCAAGCAATAGCGCTCAAAAATTGCACTGTTTTTTTGTTTTTCAAAGCCACCCATTTCTAAAAACCACACAGGATCGTTATAATCTTTAAAAAGGATGACCGGTTCAATACCACAACGAAGGCACGCAACACATTTATCCGCGTAATAGTGCAGCTTCTCTTCATCAAACACTCCTGGACTTGGTTCTATTTCTTTCCAATCCAGTGCAATACATAATTCAGTTAATCCGGCTTCTTTTGCAAGTGCAATATCATCCTTGTAGCGCTTTGCATGATCATATGCTTTTACTTCGCCCTCAAAAATGGAAACGCCAAAAGTGAAACTTTTTGGAAAAGACATATTCTGGAGATCTTTATTACTCCAATCCCAATAATCCACCGATTTGATGAAAGGTGTAGCACAAGATGCTAAAACCCCTATCAAAAGAATCATTTTTTTCATCATAAAATCCCCCTTGAGCAAACTATTATATGTACTAATAGTAATTATATTGCCATAAGGGGCTGTTGTCAAAAGGGGGGGGGGTAAAAATCGCATCTTTTAGTAGCCAGAGGCCAATCCACTCAACCAATCAACAAATCTGCTTCGCCTGCCTTCATCATTAAACCACCACATAGCTGCTCCTGGTTCAAGCTTAAAGAGGCGCTTAAAGGTTCCGAGCTCAGTCTCTTCGATTTTAACCTGATAATTAGCAAAAATATTTGGCAGAGATTGTGCTAATTGTATTGGTTTTTTGGTATGCGTGGCTATCGCCACTAAAGCCTGGGAACAACCAGCAATATCCATACCAAAATCATAAATACGCTTTGCAGCCTCTGCATCAACCATTCCCCCATAAGGTTCATCAATAAGCACCAGCATGGGCTGCTGATCGAATCTCCGAATATCGTTACGAAGTTCGTTCATAGCCTTGATGCCTGCCATTCCCTTTGACAACTCTTTTTGAAGATCTTCATCTGCAGCAAGATTTGTTCTGATAATAGAAAATAATGTTTGCTCTGCGTTTTTAGCCGGAACAACACCCCAGGATTGTGCTAAAACTGGTAAAATTCCGAATGTTTTTAAGACAGTAGATTTGCCACTCCCATTAGGCCCGGTGATAATTATTTTTCCGGGATAATTATGAGCTCCAAGAATAAGATCGTTGGTAATTGCTTGTGAAGAGGATAATAGTGGCAGCCATGCATCACGGCAATTTAAAAATGGCTTTTGTGTATTAACAAATTCAGGAAAACTAAATATCACTTGTTCATTTTGACTTTCTTTATATAACTGCGCAATAGAGCAATACGCATCGAGCAATGCTACGGAGTGCAACAATGGAATCAGAGTTTTTTTCTTTTGTGTAATATCTAAATGCATCGTTAATACATGTCCGCGAGAATAGAGATAATCTGATTTTTGCAAAAAACGTTTTGTTAATAAATTATCAACAAGATCTTTTCTATCAGTATCATAATCATCACTACTATCAAGATACGAACGTAATTGCGGAGCTTGTTTATCAACCATTTTTTGTAATTTTTGTATTGCATCAACACAATGCGCAACATCAGCAACTCGCTTTTGTAATTCATTAAGCGTACGATACATCGAAATAATTCGCTGCCCGGTAGAAATTACCGCATTACCCCATTGATAATCAAAAAATAATGTGGGAATAGTTGCCAGTACAAATGCTCCGAACTTGCCCGCCCCAGGAACAGTACCATCTATAAAACCAGGCAACCCTAATTCTTTCGTTCGAGCTGTATATCCTTGGAACAATACCTTATATCTATCACCCCATGATCCATACGTAAATGCTTTTATATAATCTTTATAACCATACTTTTCCTTTGGCTTAGTCAATTCTATGGGAGTCGGTGAATGCTGTCTGAATGGTAATTCAAGACCTGCCTTTATTCCTCCTACAATATCTAAACTAGCCTGTTCACTATAAATCCATTTCTGAAATTCAGCTGAAAGCCCACCAAGTGCTAATGCGCTCACAAGATATTTCCACGAATTAAACATTTCCATGATAGTACTTGCGTTTAATGCTAGACTACTTTTGTTTAAATCTTTTAAGCCAAAGACCGTGTAATAAAACTGCTGCGCGCTTTGATTCAATTGATCATGTTTATCCCAGTAGGCAAGCAACGATTTTTCAACATTTTTTACACGCTCAAGTTGCTCTTGAAAAATACGCATTTCTTGCTCGTGTTCAACTAAAAAAGTAATGATTTCTTTACGTCGAGATAATTCTTTTTCATCTGCAATCGGATGCAATAATTGCACAAGTCCCCATCTGCCAAAAGAGGTAGTGCTCCGATCAAGAATCGTAACTAATCTATCGAGTTGTAATTCTTTCCATTCACGTTCACCAATAATAGAAGGTGCTGGTAATTCGTACTTAATAAGATTCAAAACTTGTTCAGCATGCTCGCTTAACTTTTGTTCAGTAAGCACGGTTTGGGAAAAAGAAAGAAATCCCAATAATATAATTAAAAACATACGGCAATTCCCCCTAGGAAAAAATCATTCTTAAAAAAAGTTGTCACACATTTTGAAATGTGTTAGTTAAACAATATAAAAAAACCATCACAAAAAAAAGAGATACCAATGAAACCAATATCTATACTATTAATTTTACCCTTACTTTTTACAGAAATCATTCTTTTTCCAAAAAAAGATACCTGTAATGAATCCTTCGATTGTTGTTTTGAAAAATGTCCACCAGGACCTCGTGGAAAAAAAGGTCATCGTGGTCATAGAGGAAGAACAGGCACTACCGGTCCCACTGGTGCAACCGGTGCTACTGGAACTACAGGTGTCACTGGCTCCACAGGCGCAACAGGCACTACTGGTTCTACAGGAATAACAGGCGCTACTGGTGCTACCGGATCAGGAGAAGGCTCGTGCACCCCACTAGCAAATACTATTTTTGTAGCTAAAAATGGTGATGATATAACGGGTGATGGTTCAGTATGTAACCCATTTTTAACAATACAACACGGAATTGATGTTGCATTTGCAACAGGAATGACTACAGCAGTATTACCAGAGGAACCAAGTCCCGATAATATGATGATAGAAAGAGGAAGTAATCGGTCCCGATTACCAGTAACAACTCGGCCTTGTGTATACGTAATGGCAGGTACTTACACTGAAAATTGCGTTTTAAAAGCAAATATTATTGTCCGAGGCGTTGGCTTTAATCACACGCGCGTTGTTGGTAATTGGACTATCGATAATACTTTTTCTCCCTCAGGAGATTGGCGATCAGGATTTGCTGATATTGGTATTTTTGGTACAGCAACCTTTGATTTTCTTTCCATCGGATCACTTGAAGGCAAAATATATGCTTGGAACACGCGGTTTGGTGGAGATGTCACCTTTATCGGGGACAATGCAATCATTAACCAATTTTTGATGTTTGGCGGAGAAATTTTAGGAGTCTATACCCAAACAGGAATGATTGGTTACTTGTACAATGTGATTATGCAAATTAACAGTGGAGTTGCCCCAACAATTGTATTAAATGAACAATCAGGTCAATCGCCTGCTTTTTTACAAATTGGAGGACTGCGATACAACACCGAAGTTAATGCCGTTACTCAACCATTCTTTGTACAACTTGAAGGCAATGTATGGCCAAATTCAACGCTAACCATCAATGGTACTATGGCTTCCATAGTTGCTTCAGCAATAGGTCTGCCGTTTAACCCCCTGATTAGCTACGCAGGCGGTGCAACATCAGCACAAATATCTCGGGTAAACGATGTTTTTGGATTAGCATACACACCAAGCAATCCTCTTGATTGGACACCGGTTCCAACTAATTGCCAAGAAGCTCTTGACCAAATTGCAGCACGACTGGTAGCAGGAGGATTATAATAAGTTATTATTAAACACCATAAAAACCGGTCTGAAAAACCGGTTTTTATATTACATTCGAAAGCTGCATAATTGGCGAATACACGGCAAAAATAAGTGTTACCACTAATAAACCCAGTACAATAATAACGCACGGCTGCAAGAAAAAAACAAATCTGCGCAAGCTTTCTTCAACTTTATCATTATACACTAAAGCAGCTGCTTCAAGCGAATGCCCCAATGTACCCGATTCTTCGCCGACATGAATAAGCGCAATAATTTCTGGCAAAAATAACGATGCCGCTCCCATTGCATAGCTCAGTAATTGTCCTGATGCAACGTCATGATGTAAGCTTTTTAATTGCGTAGCAATTTCTTCATTATCAACAGATTCGCTTACTATTTTTAATGCTGCAACAAGTGGAACGCCGCTCGTAATAAGCAATGATAACGCTTGCAATACTTGGCACATGTGATGTTGCCAAATAATAGTACCAAGAAATGGAATATGATTGAGCATTGAACCCCATCGCTTTTTACCCTGTGCGGTAATAACATAACGATAAGCACAAAAAATCGTTATCGCCATAATAGCTATCAGATAAATCATTGCATAACTTGAAATGAATTCACTGATGGAAATCATTGATCGTGTTAAAGCTGGAAGTTCTTGCTGCAACGAGCTTAACATGTCTGCAAAACGTGGAATAATACATACAAAAATAAAGCCACTAATTCCCACGAAAAATAATAATGTTAAAAGTGGCATGGCAAGCGCTGTTCGAAGATTTTTATTAAAGATATATTGATTATGAAAATAAAGCGCTACATTCTCCATTGCAGTGATTAGGTTTCCCGATTCATGCCCTGCTGCAAGCATTATAACTATAATAGGATCACAAAGCTCAGAATGCTTTTCCAGCGCTTTATCAAAAGAAATTCCGTGCTGAATATCATGTTTGATATCCAAAAAAATATCATAGATCATGGGATTGTTTACTTGCTGTGCAACAACCTCAAGAACATGCGGCAATAATATACCGGCTTTTAATAATTTAGCTTTTTGTTTAAACAAGTTACTTTTAGTTTTTGCAGTAATCGGCCATAAAAAAGATGGCGCATAAGTTGATTTAGCATATAATAATGCAACCCCTTGGCGTATAAGCTGTGCTGATAAATCTTGATGAGTTTGAGCTGCTTTTTTGCCTCTTTTTGTTGCGCCGGTGATATCCACTCCAACCCACTTAAAATAGGGCATACTTATTTTTCTTTCTTTAATGGGGCGCCTACTTCTTCATTCTTAGTACGGGGTCCCCATCGAGAACAAAGTGACGATGGGGCTCAAAACATGTCCATCTGCCAATCAATACCCAATTTTTCTAATAATTCATTAAACGTCATTTCAATATCTATCTTAATACGCTTGTCTCGTGCCTGTTCTCCAGAAACGATTGATATCATATGCTGGGAAATATCAAGTGCTTTTGAAAGGCTTTTGATGAGCTCAGCATTTGCCTTACCGTTTTCTGCAGGGCTTTTTACGTGACACTTCAAACGTCCGGATTTATCCAGTGACCAGCCTTTTTTACTAGAGTTGGGAGTAACTTTAACCTCAAAAATAAATGCCATTGTAATCTCCTATACTTCATCACGAGTAAAAAAAGCTTAGCTTAGCTTTAAAAAAATATACAATACTTTAAAAAATGTTATATTTAAACAGAAATATTCACAAAGTTACTTGAAAAAATAATAAATGACAGTATCCTTTTGAATATGTTATTGAAATTATGACAAATTCAGACCTCTTTATAGGGGTCCCCACCCTAAACAAAGTATGGGTGGGGTATAGGAGAGATGGCTGAGCGGCTTAAAGCGCTTGCCTGCTAAGCAAGAGTCTGGGAAACCGGGCACGAGGGTTCGAATCCCTCTCTCTCCACCAGCCTACGCGTAAAGCTACGGCTGGCACGCCAGCTTTTTTAAAAGTATCGCAATAAAAATTTCAAGAAAGCTCGATAGCAAGAGCGTAGGCTGTCCGCCGAAGCCTCGGCGAAGGCTGGACGATAAAAATAAAAAATCCTTTGAATAAAATTTTGAAATAATGCGCCCATAGCTCAATTGGATAGAGCGTCAGACTACGGATCTGAAGGTTGTAGGTTCGACTCCTTCTGGGCGCGCCAGCTTTCGCATAAAGCTCAGCTGGCACGGCCATCTTTTTTTATGATGGCATATAAATAGTTCTTTTACAGTTTTTTTCTTCTTATCTTCAGATGGGGTCCCCATTTGAAGCGTAGCGGAAAATGGGGTTTGGAGAGATGGCAGAGCGGCCGAATGCGGCGGTCTTGAAAACCGTTATCCCGAGGGATCGGGATCGTGGGTTCGAATCCCACTCTCTCCTCCAGACTACGCGTAAAGCTACGTCTGGCACGCCAGTTTTTCAAATGATTGATATAGATTGCAAGAAAATTTTCGCTGAACAAAAGCAAAAGCTGTCCGCCATAGCTTTAGCGAAGGTGGATTGCATAGGCCGGACTATCAAATAAAAAATCAATCTTTTCTAAAAAAATCAGAGTGGTATATATTTTGTATATTTATAGAAGCAATCCTTTTTCAGGATTGCTTTTTTTGTTTAATTTTGCACATAATTAATAACTTTTATCACAATTTTTATACCAAGGAACACATCAATGTTTTATGCAATCGCCTTATTTTCTTTTATCCTTTCTTGTAATTCTTTTCTTAATAGTGCACAACAGCAACTATCCAGTGGTACTAAACCTGAACAAAAAAGAGTACATGCTCATCAAAGAACAGCTTATGCTCACCAACGAAGCGATTCTAAAGATGATTTTTGTATAAAACCAAAAAGTCAACCCACAGACATTAATAATGATGAAAGTAAAAAAAGAAGAGCTTTATCAACCTCTTATAACGTATCTCCTGTTTCAGAAAACCCCCTACAGAGCAAACAAAGCCGCTCTGCTCCAATACACAGTAGTCCCATCGTTACCGAAAATTTTCCTACAAAATCACTTTCAGATAGCAGTGTTAATCCAAGTAACAAAAAGAAACATGGTTATTCGCCACTTAATATACGTAGTAAAAAAAAAACATCTCCAACAACTCTTGCTCCTATTGCGGAAAAACTCGAACACGGATTATTAACTGCAACACGCAATCTCAATATTGATTTGATAAAATTTTATCTATCGGGCAGCTCTTTTAATCCAAATAAACCAAAAGATCGACTTGGCAATACAGCATTCCACATCATTGCGGCACAAAAAAACCAACTCGACTCGTCAACTGAAGAAAATGTTGAAGAAAAATTTAAAACAGCAAATGCAATTATAGATCTTTTTTTAAAAGATTTTCGAACTGATTTTTCTATAAAAAATAATGCTGGTAGTACTCCTCGTGAATTACTTAGTTCCAAGCAGGACACGATACTGCGAATGATATGTTTTTCACGATGCTCTTTAAATACTTTCGTAAATAAATATGCAAAAAAATTAAAGAATGCTTATTCATGCGGCTCTATCTCTCCCGAGGTCATTGAAGGAGCGATACAACAAATTATTGGTGAATTAAAAGGTATTGAAGCATCACAACAAGAAGATAGAGCTTTACCAAGCGAATCGCGATTTCCCGCGTATGCTACAATTTATTTCATAGAACAAATGCTTTTAGCACAATTGAACTATATTACTAACGATAACTAATCAACGTTGTTTTTCATTGCCATACCCCCCCCCACAACTGTCATACTTAGGTAAAACTTTGAGGGGGGTTTTCTATGAATAAGCTTTTTTATCACAAATTAATTTACTTTTCTTACTTATCATTTACACTATCGCATAATTATCATCGTTTTCTACGATACATTTTGTAATTTTTATAGGAAAAACGTATTATGCGCAATGTTGTATTATTTATAAACTTCTTGTTATTAACAGTTCATGCAACGTATACCATGGATCCCGAGTCTGCCCCAAGAAAACGCTCTAAAGGAAGTAGGCTGCGGCGATTGAGCAGTCTGCATAGAACTCCTTCTTCTGCTAAGCTTGTGTATAATAACCCTCAAGATAATTCTCAAGTTACCCTACCAAATCCTGCAATATGTATCACTCCTCAACAATCCTCAAGCGATCTCATTCAATTACAAAGAACAATCTCTTCATTGCTCAAAAGTTCTTCATGCTATGAAGAACCTCAATCTCTTTCTCGGGAAAGGTACTTTGAACCCGAAAACAACCTCAAAAAACCTCTATTGCAGACGGAAAAAAATTCCAATAAAAAAATTGTCCCAAACATAGGATTAAAAAGTCTCTCTTTGAGTGAATCTCCGACTACATCGCCTCGTAAAAAATCATCTCTATCTCAACATTCGCATAAAAAACTTACTACATCATCTCCTTATGGCTCTCCACGCGATACCAAATCTTCCCATAGTTCTCCACGAGAATCGGTAACCTATGATGATGTTATGGCGGCTTTTACTCATACCCAAAAATCAAAAATTACAAAAACGGTAAAAGCGTTTCTTCAAAACGAAGACAACGACCCTAATCAACAAGATAAGAATACAGGACTCACCATACTTCATCGAACTGTACTTAAGCATGATGAAAAAACTACTGAAATCATACTTTCTTGTCCAAAAACAAAAATTGATACACAAGATTATAATTCACGCAAAGCATTGGATTTCATTAAAGATGAAATAACTACATATGAAAAATTGTTTCGTGCACTTAAAGCACGAGAATTTGTTGATTTAATTATTAATGCATTGATAATAACTAATGAAGAAATGCAAAATTCTTACTGTCCAAAAGACTTTATACGTAAGACAATAATTTCTTTTCTTAAAAAAACATTGCCCGGAACTCTGCCAAACTATGCTGATGGTCCTTTCTTTTTTGACGCAATCCGCCATCGAAAAATCCATACATTATCGTTACTACAAGAATTTTGTAAAAAAGCCAAAGATAACATTAATTATCAAGATACACTCGGCAACACCATGTGGCATTATGCAGCTATTACTCTTGATGAACCATTACTTAAACAACTCGCGTCTAATCCTTATGTAAACAGCACTCTTAGAAATAAAGAAAACCGCATTGCAGTACAATTAATTCCTGCATCCAATAACATTAAAACCAAACATCTTACCCCAGAAATCACCCAAAAAATACACTATTTAAAAGGCCTACGTACTTTATTATTTACTCGAGATAGTTTAGAACTTTTGGCGGAGAAACAAGCTCACGAGCTAAGAATATTTATTTATCCGGGTATATCTCAATTTACCCTTTATGACCAAATAGAAGATGAACTAGATCCTACCGTTAATGTAAAAACTATAATCAATCCTAATGTTATAAAAGCAAAAGAATTTATCGAAAAGGATTTCAGGGAAACCGCACAAAAACAAGGTGATTCTGATTTGCCACAAGAAACAGCATTTCCATCATATGCAACGAATAAATTTATACATAAAATATTAAAAAGAAAAATGGAAGCGATAAAAACGACATCCTCTCCTAAAAATGAGGAAGATCTTCAAAATAAAGCAAAAATAGAACAACTTTTGGCAACTCTGGCTGAAGATTATCAATATTCTCGATTAATATTGGATGGAATAATTAAATTAGAACACATTGTAATAGAAAAAAAACCAGAGTTAAAAAAAGATCCTGATACAATCTCACAACCAATAAATGACCAAGATCCTCTTGTGTCTAAATCATCAGAAGACTAGCGCATATTTATGGCTGTAATTTTGCTTTATAGTATGCAGCACCAACCCCTGATAAAGCTGGAATACCAAATAAAATAAGGTCTATGGGCCAAGTAACAGGTCCAGCTATTTGGGTAGCGGCAAATACAAAAAAATAAAACGCAGAAGCGTCTCTCAGGTTTTGATATCGCAATTCATATAAAGCTTTTTCTTGCGGAGTTAAGGGCATTTTGGTTGTTTGCAATGTAATTGGTACTTCTTTTGGATCGATCGGTTGTTGCATCGGTTGCTGAAATTGTGGTGGTAAAACATATGGTGATTCGTGAGGAATTTTTTGAATGTCTTTTTGATCATCAAATACAACAGAATCTTGCCAAGAGAGCTGCTGAGTTTCTAATTTTGAATTTTCTGATCGTGCATCCCCCATTATCTTTGTTGGCAATGAAACTGGTGGTATAATTGGTTTTGTTTCCTGAGTTGGTTTAAGAATTGATTGAGGTATTTGAGGTGCTATTGGTTGTTCTTTATGGGGCATACGCGCAACCACAAAAAGATTATATGCTAATAATCCCAATAAGGCAGTTGCACCAAAAATTTTGGCCCCACTCCACAATAATTCTTGCTGAGTGGTAGCTTCAAGTATTCTTTTTTGTTTTTCTATCTGTTCAGATATATCTTTTATTTTTTGGGTATATCTTTGTTCTACCATATTTCGCGCATCATCGCTCAATTCATTTTCCGTGGCTTTTTCATACTCTGCACGTAGTAATTTTCTTTGATTTTCTAAATCAGCAAGCTGCTCATACATTACTTGCTTTTCTTGTACCGTAACACCCATTATGCTCAGATGTAACGAGATAATCAAAAAAAGTAATAGTCCATATCTGCTGTTTTCCATGATATGTTCCTCATATATTCTGGAAAATCATTTGTATGGACTATACAATTATCATCTCTCTTTGATCAATAATTATTCAGTTTATTAACATTCAATGCGTCACATCCTCACTGCTATCAAGTAAGAATCCACCAATTTGGGCTTCCCATAATTTTTTATAAAGCCCATCTTTGGCAAGTAATTCTTCATGAGATCCATCTTCTACAATACTTCCTTTATCAAAAACTAAAATGCGATCCATTTGCAGCAACGTAGAAAGGCGATGTGCTATCACTAACGTTGTTTTGTGTTGCATTAAATCCCATAAGCTATCTTGAATTTGGTTTTCTGTTACAGAATCAAGCTGACTTGTTGCTTCATCAAGGATTAAAATAGGAGAATTTTTTAATATTGCACGCGCAATTGAAATACGTTGGCGTTGACCACCAGAAAGACGTATACCACGTTCGCCAACTTGCGTATCATAATCCTGTGAAAGTGCTATGATAAATTCATGCGCATGCGCACGCTTTGCGGCAGCAATAATTTCTTTACTCGTTGCATTTTTTTTACCATATGCAATATTTTCAATCAATGTCCGATGAAATAACGATGGATCTTGAGGAATCATAGTGATAGCTTCGTGTAAACTATCTTGAGTCACTTGAGTAATATCCTGTCCGTCAATTAAAATTTTGCCTTGCGTAACATCAAAAAGGCGTAAAATTAAGTTAACAAAGGTTGATTTTCCACTCCCAGAATACCCCACCAATCCAACTTTTTGTCCCGGTTTAATTATGACTGATTCGTGTTCAAATAATGATTCTGCATTGTGATACTGAAACTGCACATTATCAAAAACAATTTCTCCGTTGGTAACCACCAAATCATGAGCACCAGGCACATCTTTAATATCAACAGGACTTTCAATAATGGCAAGGCCCTGAATAATGTTACCTACTTTTTCCCAAAACTCGCGCATATCTTTTGCTATATTCCAAAAATTTTCAATGATATGTAAATTCAGGGTCAATATTAAAACAAAATCACCTGGACGCATTGTCTTGCTAACTAATCCTTGCAGCAACCACCAAAAACATACTATTTGAAAGATCCAAAAAGATGCTCCTTGAAAAGCATGCAATTTCAAAAAAAACCAGTCTCGCCTTTGATCTTTTGCGACAGAATTATCAAGATAATGAGATAGATACTTCGTTTCAAATCCTTTTCGAGCAAAAAGACGAACACTTGCCATATTAGTTAAAATATCAACAATCGATCCCACAACCTTTGCCCGTGCATCGGCTACCTCATATGCTAAGTTTTTGTTTCTAAAAACTAACACAATAGAAATACCTAAAAATACAATAACCCATAACCCCAGAGCTATAGTAAATTTCATATGAATACGTGAAATGTTATATAATACAAATACTAACATCAATAAGCATGCCAATAATCGATCTATCACAATACGTAAAATATCGGGAACAGATATAGCAATATCACTGATACGTGTAGTTAAATCACCTGCAAACTGACGTTGATAAAAACTATGAGAATGGTCCATCATCTTATCCATGAGAATAAGAACTATATGTTTTTTTATGTTCGGCCTAAATTGTATGATAATCCAATCATACCAACGAAAAATAGAAAGATAGATAAAGTCTGAAAATAAATAGAAACCCATAAAATATAAAAGCTTATTATATATATTTGTCTCATCACCACTCATTGCCGTATTTAAAATAAGCTTAACAATATAAGCCTGAACATTGAGTATAAGTGCCCACACTAAAGCAATAATGATCATGCTGACGATATATTTTCTAAAAGGCCTTATAACCATTCTGATAAATGTAAGCACTACTTGAAATTGCATAGATGTTCCTTAGCATTTTTCAACGAACAGATTAAATCTTTTTTCTAGTATCATAAAAATGTTACCCTAAATAGGAAAGGAAGGAAAACAATGATGAATATTTTCAGATCTTTAAGCCTGATCGTAATTCTTTTTTCTGAAATACTCAGTGCAACGCTGCCTCTCTCTCCCGATAATACCATTATCATTTCCGATATTGATGATGTTCTGATACAAAAATCATTTTTTTTAACGAGCGTTGCGCAACTCAAAAACTTTGTTGGTGATTATAAAAAAGATGCCGATGGCATCAAAGAAGCTCTTGTTGATAAAAAAGGTCACGCAATAAATGGCATAACTTTTCACTTTTTGTATCACGGAATGCGTAAATCGTATTTAACACCTTATACTGCGTGGATGGTAGAACACTTGGAAACTTCTCGCAGATTTATTGATGGCACTGAAAAAATCTACCGCTATCTTAAAACAAAAGGATACACCATTATTTTTGCAACCAATAAAGATCGCATTGCGTATGATTTTACCGCACGAGTTCTTGGCAATCCATTCACCAGCTTAGCAAGCAAAGTATTTGTAGCACATCCTGGTAACAGCCCAGAATTCATTGCACAATTACAAGCTTTTGCCGATCGTGCCACTACCGCACAAAGCTATAAAAATTTACTCAAAAAAACTCTCACTATTCAGCCGAATGAAAAAATCTTACATGCTCCCGGGAAAAAACCTGATCAAAAATATTATGAGTATGTAAAACAACATCTTGATGCAACTAAAAATATGGTTTTTATTGATGATAAAGCTACAAATGTTGCTAGCTTTGAAGCATTACAAAATCAAAACTCTGCCGAGCGGATTGGTATAGTGTTTAAAAATGCGCAACAATTAGCACAAGATTTTGTTAATCTAGGCATTTTATCGGAAACCGATGATGCACAATTACTCCGAGAAATTCGTTATCCTGGATTATGGGGAAAACTCAAGATACAATTTTTCTTTTAAAAATGGTTGATGTAATGTATCAAAAGCTTTAAAAACATCCTGAATGTTCTTATTCTTCAATACAAGAAGCTCTCCTGGCTGTCTTTCTTGCGCACATATAGCCGCAAACAAGAAATATTGGGAAACTGTCAATGTATCATTTATAGCTGCAACTATAGTTTTGGTTTTTTTATCAGGAAGATTATAAACAAAACAACCTATTATATTGCTACCTTGGACCTTCTTGCCTCTGATAATATTTTCATAGCTTGATGCCAGTGTTAAAGACTTTGAACCATCTAGTCTGAATACTGGATTCATTTGATGATCTAAAATATTTGTTCCATTTTCATCTTCCAAAGCAATATAATCACCATTCATTTGAGAATGTCTATAGCTATTTCTTTCTGACGCGTATACTCTTTTTCCTTCTTTATCAATGATAGTAGTGATATATTTGTGTTGACTATTTTCTAACTCTTGGCTTTGCTTGAATAAAATTAAATCACTTTGATCAGGAAAAATAACAGCTTGGGACAAACCAGTACAAACATCTGATTGTACCGCATTTTTAGTATTGATTATCCTTATCTTACCAATATCAGATAGTAATAGACCACTTATTCGATCAACTGACGGTTCTGTACCATCAGTTCCAGAAATCAAACAAATATGTTCATTATCTTTATTAAAAATTATTCGATTATACACGCCATCACATAATTTTATAGCATGTTCATTCTGCACATCCCATAACATAACCCCCTCATCCGCCTGACGACTACAAGAAATAAGCCTTGATCCATCAGAACTAAAAACAAAATCTTTTAAATCATTATGTCGCACTTTAGCTATTATGACTTTCAAATCAGCTGTATCATAGATGCAAATGGTATCTGTATTGATGGAGCGTAACCCAACATATTTACCATTAGAGCTAATGCTAACGTATTTACTATCAGAACGCTCTCTACCATCAGTAAAATTCCCTTCGACTACTATTCGTGCTCCTGTTTCAAGATTATGAATTTCAGCATTGCCATTTTCTTGCATAATGGTAACAACTAAATTCCCATTATAAGCAATAATAGAAAGATTCTCATTCTCTATGAAATTATACTTATCAGGTACTAGCGTTAAAAGAGGCTTGCCAGATGCATTATAAAAGCACTGATCATAGGCATTTCTTTGTTCCCAATAAAATTTTTTATCAGCAAAAAAATGTTTCTCTATAGGATAAGATTTTAATGAAATTCGAGCGTGATGAACTATGTGCGACAACAAAAATGTTGGGTCTGGATGTAATCGTTGCAAAAAATTGGCAATCTTAATATTGAGATTTTTTGGTAAAAATTTATTTAATACAAGGTCAATATTTATATAATATAATGACATTTTATCTAAGAAATTTCCCATATCTTGAGAAAGTAGCAACTTTAAACCTTCCTTATCACCAATTGATAAAGGGGACGATTTACTATTGGAAATGATTTTGTCATCACAAGTTTTCAACTCTAACGATTGAGTATGCATGCCAGATTTAGGTTCTTGATGCGAAGTTGATTGTATATATTTTTTATAGTAAATCAGTAGAAAAGTTGGAATTATCATAGCCGCAATGAATGCAGAAACAGGATTTTCTCTTACAAAACCTTTAATATCTTGAAAAGAAAAAATGCTTTCTTGCCTATCCATGGGATTAAGTTGAGAGAAAGCAAAAAGAATGATTAACAGACGAAGATGTAATTTTTTCATGTATTCACTATGACAATTAAAGCGATGCAAAACTCGCTATATATACTTATCAAGAATACACTAAGCTATTCTTTTAGTAAAATCCCACCCTGAAATCGTGATTTTGGTAAACCTAAACTTCCTGTGGTGAATACTGAACTAAAACCATCTCCATCAGGAACCCCTTTCAATCCTTACTTCAAACACCCACACGAAGTCTATAGTGAAATACTGCGCAATCCTGATCTTTACCCATTTTGGCCAAATCCTTACAAGAATAGTAATAATGAGATTGCAAATAAAAAGTAAGCCCGCGCGGGGGTTGCTGCACTAAAATCAAATCTCGCTTAAACTAGAAACTACTATTGCATTTAAAAGGAGATGAAATGATTCACCTCCTTTTTTGCTGATCAGTTTTTATTTCTTCATCACCAAAATCTCATATCGAGAAGACAAAGCGTAGCTCCGCTTTTTGTTTGAAGCATCCTTTATAACTAAAAAACCTTCCTCAACCCAATCTTGGCACAATTGTGCACTCGTACGAGGTTTAAAACCAAATATCTGCCCAATTTGTGCTGATGTTACTGTTGCAAATTGCTGAAACAATTCAAGAGTTTTACGTTTTTTTGGATCGAGTGTACGCAATAGTGCTTCATGATTTTCATCACCGCTGAGCGCTGAACGATTCATCTGTTTTACAACTTTTTCAAATGAATACGCCATTCCACTGATGAAATATTCTACCCATTGCGTAATATCAGCCTCAGCTCTACCTTTATAATAATTATGTGAGGCACCAACGCTAATTGCTTCATAATACGCACTTAAGTTACGCGCATAATATTCTTCAAGAGAATATAATCCTTTTAAATCATATCCACCTAAGTGCAAAATAAGCGTTGTTAATAAACGCGCAGTTCTTCCGTTTCCATCATAATAGGGATGGATGGTGGCAAATTGATAATGTGAAATTGCCGCAATAATAGGATTAGGTATTTCTTTTCGCTCATTAATCCAATCAACCATTTCTTTCATCAAAGAAGGAACATCTTTAGCTTCGGGTGGAAGATATACTATTGCCCCACTGCGACCATCGCGTATAACATTTTGGCCATCTCGATATCGATTTTCACCAGGACTTTTTTTGCCCTCACCCATAACCAAAGCATGTATTTTTTGAATAATATCTTCAGAAACAGGATTCCCTTTTGCTGAACATTGCTCAACATATTGCAATCCCGCATAATACCCTTTGACCTCGCGCTCATCGCGCTCTTTTCCGGGAAAATGTCCCTTATGCTTAATAATTTCTTCTATTTGGGCAGTATTAAGACGATTACCTTCAATCATAGTCGAATAATGGGTGGTATATAACCGCGCTGTTTCCCGCAGAGATGCAAGAACAGTTATATTAATGGGAAGATGAACAATATGCTCTTTTAGAGCCTCTATCCGCATTAAATAATGAGCTATAATCGGAGTAATTGTATAACGAGGATCAAATTTTATCTGCATTTTATCTGCACCTTATCTGCATAGATTTTATTTTTATTATGCAGATATCCTGCAGATAAATCAAGAAGAGGGATGACATATTTTACCCACCCATCAAATAGACAATAAAAATAAACCTTTATATTCTGTATCATGCGTCAAAAGTTTTACTAAAAAAGGAATTCCCATGAAGCAATTAATGATAATTTTTTTCATATTATCAACAACTCAATTATCTGCCATGAATCTTTATACACGATATAAACGTCTTAGCTTGCTCCACAATTCACCAATCACACGTAAATGTTTATTGTGTGAGACACAGTGGTTTAGATGGATGTTATGGTCTCATCGAAACATCAAAAAAGAATGCGATTTTTTAGAAAAAAAATTGGAAGATATCGCAACAACTGGCGGCAATCGAGTTACTGGCAATGGCTATTGGGCATGGATAGAAGCCGCCGCACAAGGCCCATCACAAAAAAGAACTAATCGAGCTGTACACACTATTCTTGCGGATGAATCTGAAACAGTAAGAAAAGAAGAAGAGGTCAAGCTTAATACACTTGCATATCAACTTGCTGATGATTATGATCTACGTCAAGCTGCCAAAAAGGAACACAAATTAAAAATTTTGGAACAATTGAAAGTAGAAGAACAGAGAATGGATGAAAAAGAAAAACAGAATAAAGACCTCACGCAACCCCTAACCTCCAGATATCCTCATATCAGCACCATGTTTGATGGCCATCTAAAGCAAACATGCTTGGATTGTAAACCTGGATTACTGATGAGAGGCTCTACTGAAAAAATCTGTGATACTTTTGAAGATCGTTTCAACAAAACAGCTACTGAAGGACATATTGAGTTTGGTTTTCTTCATACAACAACATTTCAGACTCAAGAAAAAGAACATGAAAAATATATAAAAAAAATGTTACCCAATCTTTCTGATGACACACAATATGAAGAATTGATAAAATTAAATGCTTATGCTGAAAGATTGCGAAAAAAATACGATGCCCAAGAAGAATTGAAAAAAACAGAACGACTTGAAGCGTTAATGCGGCAACATACACAGGAAAAATCATAACCAATCTTTTGATAAAATACTTGCTACTGTATATGTGTAAAAAATAAGGGATGCTTTCGCATCCCTGTTTTTTAACTCGCTTGCGGCAATTCAAGATATAATTTTTCTTTCAAAACCGGTTGATGCGATAGATCAAATGTTTTAAAGGTCTCCTGATACTCCTTATTCTCCAACACAAGCCAATTTTCCAAAAAAATGTAATTTGAGTAAGCTAACTGACGAAGAGATTCGCAATGTTGAATACCTTCTTAACACTCGACCTTGAAAATCTTTAAATTTTAAATCTCCGTACCAGGTCTTTTTATCAATTAACTGGCGTTGATGCTGCTTATGCACTTCGATGTTGAATCTGCGCTGCTAAAACTTCATATTTTTATTCAGAATACCATAGGCCTTTAATATTGACAAAATAATTTTCTTTGAAAATCTATATAAGTAAAGCATTGGTCGCCAGAAAAAATCTATCTGCCAATAAATAACAAAATAATCTTAGAGGATCCCATGAATAAATTTTTAGTTACAATTATTGGATTATCTTTAACTCAAGCTTCTATGTGCTCTGAAAAACCTTTCAGTTCTGAAGCTAAAACAGCAGTGAAAAGTGCTGCCAATTTCTGGCAAAACAGAAAAGATCAAACACAGAGAAATCCTGAGAACCCTTATTTCCACATGCATGATGAGGATAAGGCTTTTGTACCCCATCGTGATTTTCCATCAGGAACCCGGTTCAACCCTCTTTTTAGGACATCGGCGGAAAGTGCTGTCCATTCAAGAAAATATTCCGAAGATGGTGGCGATCATCCCTTTGTACTTGAAATGCTGAAGAACAGTCCTAATTCGCAATCTTATAGATACTAGTCCAAAATACAAATATCTTGCCGAAATAAATCAAGAATTGCTCGATGAACTTTACTTAAAGTGAGATCGTTCAGCACAAGGGAATGCGTAAGCATCCCCTTTGCGAGCAATCGGTACATCTTACTTATAAAAACCAGAACAGAGAAGGTATTGTTTATCCCCTTTTTCCACCTGTTCAAAATAATTTACACGAAGCTTTTTATTAAACTTATACACAAAATGTGCAGAACCTTGCACTGATTTTTCTATCATCTGCTTAATGAATGGTTTGCCGTCATCATCTTTCCAATCAATAATATTTTTCCAAATCAATTCATGTTCATCACCCCATGCATAGCAATAACCATCCATATCAAGCGCAAGAATAGAAAGATCTCCACGTATAAATTCACCAGTACGTGCAACAAATTTTTCAAAAGATTCATCATCTGCGTGCGTTTGTAAATAACCTACGGCACTTTTAACTAACAATGTCATTGTTTCAGGCTTTGCAACCGGAAAGAAACCCGCACCAATTACATAACTATCAACACCCATATCAATTTTTTCTACATAGGTAGATTGAAAAGAATTTTGCAATTTCGCATCAACCCAACCGCCACCAACACGTGCTTGATCAATATACTCACGAATGTAATACATTCCATCTTGATCTTTAAGATCAAATTGATTTTGACCAACATATGAACTATTGCCACCATGGGCTATACATTTACCCTTCATATCATATACAAATAAGTCAATGTCGCCCAATCGATAAGTATTAACCGCTTTATCAGTAAAATCTTTTGCCGCAACTGTGGTACCGCTTGCCTTCATGTATTGATATCCACGACGAACTAAATTCACCACTTGGTCGCGATCTGTTTCAGGATAATAACCACACGCTATAAAATAATAATTATCTTTCTCATCTTTTACTTTTTCAGCATACGTGTATTTGACTGCATTTTTTGAAACATACTCTATCCAGATACCTTCACCTTCTGGTTTTGTTTTAAGCTTTTCAATAATTTCTTTGTTTATTTCTTTGCCTTTTGCATCTTTACGATTCAATACCATGCTACCAATTAATTCTGGATCTTCTCCCTGAGCACGAATCATGCCATTAAAATCGAGTGCATATAAATAAAGATCTCCAAAAACAAATCGTTCACTCTTTGAGTACCCAATTGCACCAAAAGAATCCCCTATTGGATAGCCCGATTTACGATCTTGATTAAATAAACTTACTGCACCTTTTACCAAACCAATTGCAGCATATTTTTTAGAATGAGGATAATAACCACATCCTAAAACATAATCTTTACCTTCAATGGTTATTTTTTGCACAAAAGAAACTTTAGTAGATCCTGCCCATTCATACGTCAGCCAACCAGCACCAGTTTCAGCTGTTTTAATAATCGATTGTATTGCCAAAGCTCCACGAGTATCGCGATACTCCCACATATTTTTCCACAATAAATCTTCTCGATCACCATGCGCGTATACCACACCTTTTGTATCTAACAAGAAAAGATATAATTCTCCTTCCACAAAGCTTTTTGTATGACTAAAAGCATGACACACTTTTGCTAATGGATTACGTGCAGAAAAATCAACCGCACGTGCAATTAAATTACGAATTTCTTTTTGCTTTTGTTGAAGATCAAACTCATCTACCGCTATCTCTTCTGCTTGATCTTCACTTTCACTCATTATCACATTTTCCAATTCTGCCACGGTTGCTTTTGATTTTCTACGTTCGTTATTTTGTGCTTGTAACCATCCATCACCCCACACAAAACTTATTGCCAGTAATAATGTCCCGGATAACCATTTCATCGTAGATTTTTTCATTTTCGATACTCCTCATACTACTATTTTATTGATCTCGCCGATTTCCCATGAAACGCAAAAGAAAGAGAAAAAGATTAATAAAATCAAGATATAATGTTAATGCTCCAATCAGCGTAACTTTACCTACCATCTCTTGATTCACCAGCATAGATCTGCCCAACTGTTTTATTTTTTGCGTATCAGATGCAGTCAGCAATACAAAAATTACCACACCAATGCCTGAAAGAATATAATCAAACTGCTCACTCTTTAAAAACATATTCACCAGCATGCCAATCACTAAACCAATGAGAGCCATAAAGGCCATGTTACCAACAGAAGTTAAATCTGCTTTGGTTACATATCCATACAAAGACATAACGCCAAACATTCCTGCAGTCGTTACAAACGTGGTAATAATAGAAATTTCAGTATACACATAAAAAATGGACGATAACGTGATGCCCAGAGTTGCAGCATATACCAAGAAGAGTACTAATGCTGTAGCAAAAGATATGCGATTAATAAAAAATGCTATGCCAATAACAAGAGCAAACTGTGCAAAAAGCAATCCCAATAGCATGCCTGAATGAGTATAAATATAGGTAAAAACAGCTGGCGTGCTTGCCACATAATAAGCAGTACCAGCAGTAATTGCGAGCGCACAACTCATCCACCCATATACTCCTGACATAAATGATGGAATGCTTCTATCATCTTCATAACTACGTGAATACATACTCAATTCCTTTTAATTAGTTTTTGCTATTACGTTACGTAATTTATAAGTGATTATGCAACGATTTTGATCCAGCTCATAATACACTTGCATGTTGGTGCCTACTTGTAGTAAAAAAAACTTAAATACGCATGCTAAATGATAAAAAAGGAAATGTAATGATATATGTTTGTATGATTTTAATTACATTGCTTCCCGTGACCATAACACATACGCAATGGAGCTCAACAGCAGCAAAAGATCTCAAGCAACCAGTTAATTTTTCTGGCACTATTACCACGCATCAAGGACAAGAATTTGTTGTTGATAATATTTCTGTTTATGGCAAATATGAAAAAATACCGGTAATTGATAAACCAATAAATCATGCTGAGCCAGTTATCAATACTGAAACTAAACAACGTGAAATTAAACTGGATGCCAATCCTAACGTAGACTACTCAAAAACAAGCTTAGATCTGAATGAAATTAAAGAAATCGGTGTACCATCTCCCAACACCATTTGGATCTACCAGAAAAAAGAACGCCATCAAAAATTAGAATTTATAGAAATAGAAGTCACCACGAAAAGCGATACAAAAACATCATATCTTTTAGAAGTAAAAACACCTATTTATTGCGATGCAATTGATAGCGCTGGTCCACAAGAAAAAACAGTTCCTTTACCTGCCGTAAAAACCTTGATCATTGATGGATACACGTATCGCGATACCAGCGCAGATAAGAAAAAGAAATGCAAACCTAATGGATGTCCACCATGTAGTGCTGAAAAAACAGAATAAGTAACAAAAAAACCTCCGGTGGTGATTCCGGAGGTTTTTAATTATCTTAAAATAGTTTTAATTACTCAGATAAAGCACCCTGATTATTTTGATCATCTTGAGGATCTAAAACCAATGGTTTATCTTTTTTTTGATGGTCTTCTCCTGTCAAATCAATATTTGGCTTATCTTCCGATTCTGGATTTAAAATGCGGTGAACTTTTTCATTGATCAATGTTTTACCAAGAGCAATTTGTTCTATGAGCAGCTTGCCTTTTAAATGTGGATCTTGAGAATCATGTGTAATAGCACCAGCAATCTTAATAAGTTCTGCTCTAGAAAGTGGAATATTATTTTTTGTTATCAACGTATATAGATCATCAAATATTTGTTCGTCTTGAGCATTCAAAAAATCTGGATTTTGAATTCTTCCCCATGAAATATCACGTTTTTTCAAACATGCAACATTATTACCACACTGATCCAATCCATTTGCATAACGATGAAATAGATTGTAATGACGCTCTCTCAATCTGTTTTGTACTGCACCTTTAACATGTTCGTTATAATTCTTTTGGTGTTGAGCATAATTATTTTGATATGTTTTATTTTTTTCATCCTGTTTTGTTTGTAAATCTTGCCATTGATTATACAAAAGCCCTTTTACAGATTTATCAGTAGCTGGTGTAGGACCCCAATTAAACCAACCTTCTTTACCATCATCAAGAAGAGAGTTTTTATTTTCAAAGTTCTTCTTATTATTTGTTTGATTATCTTTAAATCTACCCTCAATGGCACCGACATCACCATTATCAGAAACTGCTTTAATTAATGCGCTTGTGTAGTCTGTAATGAGTTTCGTTTCATAAGCAGTCAAAATATCTTCATTTTTCCCAAAATGATCGTCACACAATTCTTTGATTGTAGACTTAAGATCTTTTTCTGCTTGCTCATTGTTCTCAATATTTATTTCACCACAATGAATTACTCCAAATCCGATTATCATTACTATCGACAATAATTTTTTTTGCATACTATTCCTATAAAAAAAGATTTAATAAAAAACTACTATTATAACTATTGTTTCGTATTGCAAGGTTAACAGAATTTAATCTTTCTTCAATTTTTTATCACTTGTTAACACATTAATTACACGTTATTATATTTTTTATTACTATATTTTTATTATTTATAAAGGATTTCATATGGCACTATCAATTACCCCAGAAAATCATGAAGCTGAAGTGAAAAATGCTAGCAAGCCCGTTGTTCTAGATATTTACGCCACGTGGTGTGGGCCTTGCCAACAGATGGAGCCGATACTAGAAGAACTTGAAAAAGAGTTTGGCAGCGAATATATTTTTGCAAAACTGAATGTTGATGAAGCACGTGAAATATCAATTAAAGATTATGGCGTAACTTCTGTTCCAACTTTTGTTTTTATTAAAGATGGTGTGGTAAAAGGAAAAGAAACAGGATACATGAGTAAAGAAACATTTCAGAATAAAATGACCGCTGCATTAGAGCAATAAGAAATAGGGTTCGTTTTCACGAACCCATTTTTTTTATAACTTCTCATCTTTCACATCAATGCCCATCAATTTCAATTGATCACGTAACTCATCAGAGCGCGCCCAATTTTTTTCAAGACGGGCCTTATTGCGCTCATCGATTAATGCCTGTATTTCCGTGGTTATTTCAACTTCATGCACTGGCAATGGTTGCAATGTTAACCCTAGAACATTAATCAAAATATTTTTGACCGCAGCCAATTCATTTTTATTTTCTGTAATCAAAGAAATGTTTTCGAATAAGACGCCCAATAATGCTGGAGTGTTTAAATCGTCTTCTAGATAACTGATCATACGATTAACAATATCTGATTTATAATCACTATCAGTAGCAGTGTGCTTACCACTGAATACATTAATTAATCGTTCATAACTCTTTTGCGCGCTCGTTAAAACTTCAAAATTAAATTCAACCGGCATGCGATAATGATGTGTTAAAAAGAAGTAACGGATAACCATTGGATCAAACTGCTTATAAAGATCACGTAAAAAGAAAAAATTACCAAGCGATTTTGACATTTTTTCTTTATTAATGGTAATCATACCATTGTGCATCCACATGCGCGAAAATGGTTCTCCAAACAAACTCTCTGATTGAGCAATTTCATTTTCATGATGAGGAAAAATAAGATCAAGTCCACCACCATGAATATCAATATGTTCACCTAAATTAATGCGTGCTAACACGGAACATTCAATATGCCAACCAGGACGTCCATATCCCCAAGGACTGCGCCAAAACTCTCCCTCAGGCTCACCCTTCCACAAGGCAAAATCCAATGGATTTTCTTTGTGATTGTTCACATCCACGCGGGCACCCGCGTGCAAATCTTCTATTTTTTGTTTTGAAAGTTTACCATAGTCTGGAAACGTTTCGATGCGGAAATACACATCGTTTCCTGCTTGATACGCGCAACCTTTATCTATGAGCTCTTGAATAAAAGTAATGATGGCTGGAATATTATCAGTAACACGTGGCTCATAATTAGGAGCTAAGCAATTGAGTTTGACAATATCATCATGAAAATGATTGATGTACCGATCAGCAATTTCTTTGAATCGTAATCGATCACCCAATTCTTTTTCGGCGCGGTTCATTGTTTTATCATCAATATCAGTAAAGTTTCTGCAATATATAACCTCACGACCAGAAAAAGATAAAAATCTTTTAAGAAGATCAAAAGAAACATAACAACGACCATGGCCCACGTGAGTATCATCATACGGCGTAACGCCGCAGACATACATCTTTATAGGTTGAGTTGTGCCTAACTCTTCTTTTTTTCCGGTGAGAGTATTCATAAATTGCATTGAGTACTGCCTTGTATATTAGAGGTATTTTATATCCCTTTTTCTTACTCTAACACATTTTTTTAACTTTTTTAATGGTAATGCTCTTGTTTATGCTGCATGGAAGGCGTGAAGTACGCTAGTAAAAAATTAAAAATCAAGTAGTATAAGCGTAGCCCAACTGAATACTAAAACTCTGCTTGGGTTGAATAAGACAAACCTTCGTAAGCACCCTCGGGCAGCGAGATTACTATGACTGAAAAAGCAAAAAAAGGAACTCGTATTTACTGTGTTACTGCACTCCTTCTGCTTCTTGTAACCGGTATTACTCTATCTCAGCACGTAACAACCCCATCCTCTATGAACAACCAAGAGGAGGTAGATTCTTATGATGAAGAACAAAATGATACTGGTGGATCCAGTTCCTCTTCATCCAACAAACCACGACGTATTAACGCCATCAAAATACATGGCAATGTAGCAACATCAAAAGACGCTATCTTAAACCACATTCCTTATAAAATTGGTGAAATATTTGATGCACGTAAAACAAAAACCCTCATTAATAATCTTTATTTTACACTCAAAAAATTCCGCAACATAAAAGTAATGGGCGAGGTGATTGGCGATTCTTATATGAATCTGCATGTTTTTGTTGAAGAAAAATATCCGCTCAAAGAATTAAAAACGATTGGCAATAAAAAAGTATCTGAAAAAGAAATAGCCAAAAAAATTGAGCTCGAAAATATAACAACGGTTGATCCTGAAGAACTTAAAATAATCGCTAACAAAATAAAAGATGTTTATCTTGAAAAGGGATACCATCAAACAGATATTGAAACAGCTTTAGAGCTCGATGATAACAATGTAGCAACAGCGATCCTGACTGTTCATGAAGGAAAAGCTGCTACGGTTAAACAAATACACTTCAGAGGAAATAATTCAATAAGTAGCAAAGAATTACGAGCTGTTGCTCTCACCAAAGAAGATTGGCTTTTGGGCTTTTTAGATAAATCAGGTAATTATCATCCAGATCGTCTTGAGGGCGATAAACACTTTATAGAACAATTCTATCAAAATAGTGGTTTCCTTCATGCTAAGGTTGTGGATATCGATATCAACATTGATCCAGAAACACAAAACATTATTCTTACTTTTGAAATAGAAGAAGGCGATCGTTATATTATTGATAAAATCAGTGCACCTGGCACTGATCTTGTTCCTGAAAAATATCTCCTTGCAATGCTGCCTCTTCGTCCTGGCATGTATTATTCTCGTGAAGGCATTACCAATGCAATAAAAAAACTTGAATTAATTTGGGGCGATTATGGATATATCTTTGCTCACATAGAACCATCCATACAGCCGAATGAAGATGAGAAAACAGTTTCTCTTTCATTCTTTTCTGAACTTGGTGATCAAGTATATCTTAATAAGATCAATATTCGTGGTAACACAAAAACACGAGATAAAATTATTAGACGCAAAATTCTTTTGGATGAAGGTGAATTGCTGACACAAAACAGAATGAATGCTTCTAAACGTAATGTGGCATCTCTTGGTTATTTCGATCCACGAGAAGGCGTCAATTGGAAAATTCGCCGTATCAGCAAAGAAGAGGCTGATCTTGATCTTATCGTAAAAGAAACAAAAACTGGCCATCTTGGCGCACAGCTGGGTTTTGGTGGATCAGGAGCAGATTGGCAATCACCTATTTCAGGTATGTCTATCAAAGGAGAATTATCTGATACAAATCTTTTTGGTAGCGGCGTTCATATGAACTTGAGTACTACTTACTCCAAAGATGAACAAACAGCAATGGTTCATGTTGCACAACCATGGCTTTTTGATAAACCAATTTTGGGCGCATTTGATATATATCACCGACGACCTGTATACGATGAATTACGTCACGTCAGAACCGTACATCAAAAACTTACCGGTGGATCGGTCACTTTAGGTTGTATTACACAATCTAAAAATCAGCTCTTTCATGATGTAAATATTCTCTTTAGTACCGGTGTTGAAGATATTAAATACAATGCCCCAGCAATTGCCCAACTATCAAATCCACTTGAAAGAATGCAATATCAAGCAATTTTAAGTCAGGAATTTCAGCCAGGAACTTTTGCATTTGTTTCAACAAAAATGGAACAAGATACGCGCAATCATCCTGTTCACACCATGTGGGGACACAAATGGAGATTTGCAACCAAATTTGCAATCCCTACTTTCGGCAATAATATTGGTTATTACAAAGTGGAACTTGATGCAAGCTGGTTTACACCACTCATTGCAGAATATGATCTCATATTAAGAATTCATGCATATTTTGGTGTTTCTGCACCATTTAAAAATAGATCTATTCCGTTTGGAGATTTATTCCATATTGGTGGTCAATCAAGCGTTCGTGGTTTTCTGTATGGACAAATTGGTCCACAATTTTTGGGCGATACCATTGGTGGATCAAAAGCATTCTTCTGGAATGCTGAATTGGTTGCTCCGATCACTGCCGATATGAATATGAAAGCAGTAATATTTTATGATGGCGGTACTGGATTTGATAACCCGTATGTAACCAATGCAGATAAGCCATTTGTTACCGCAAATAACTTTGATTATCGCCATGCTGTTGGTATTGGTATCAGAATATTGCAACCAATGCCTATGAATATTGATTGGGGTTTTAAAATAGATCCTCGCAAAAATAGATTGTTCCCTAACCGTGGCGAATCTGCTTCGGAAGTACATTTTGGTATGTCATATGATTGGTAATAATAACGCAAAGAAAATCATGATATGAAAATGAAAACCATTTTATTTTCCTCATTACTTTTTTTTATCTCGCAGTATGTACAGATCCAAGCAATGTTCAATACTAATAAATGTCATTCATTGGATCATATCGGTGAAGTTGTGTATAAAAATTTTTCAGGTGATAAAAACTCAATTTTTATAGCACCTCCTGAATTGTTTACTTTGGCACCAGATAAACGAGCATTTATTGAATTTATACAAAAAAACCCATCACAACGTCGACCAACCAATCCAAGTAATTCACCTCAAGAAAAAACCCCATTGCTAGAAGCAAAAAAATAAGAACAACATTTTATAAAAAAGTCAGATTCATGGCAAAAAAAAGCATACATCTGGCTTTTTTTTGCCATGAATCCCAGTTGCCATTGTTTCTATTTGTGATATTATAGTAAACAATCGGCCAAATAAAGGTATTATATACAAATAAATCATTTAACAGATAGGAAAATCATGACTATAAAACAGATTTCTCTCCTTTCAATTATTCTTGCTGTAGGACCAGCAGTTGCCAGCCAGCAGCCCAAACAGAATCGTAGCAATCAAGCTACTTTTTCTAATAATGGGGCCATACTCAATCAAGGCACATTCGTTCATCATGGACCCTTCCGTAATAATGGCCTAGTAGTTAATGCTCAGAATGCTTACTTTCAAACCGGAAACGCTCCACATTACCAACAACAACCCCAATATCCAAATCCTTATGCCCGACAACAAATGCATCCACAATATCAGTCTCAGCTAGGTAGTTTTTATAGTAATCCACAAATAATAGAAAAACTTCGCCAACAAAATCCTGAAATACAAATTCAGCGTCCGCTCACCCCTCAACAAAAAGCAAACATTGAAGAAATGGAACAATTTGCTGAAGTGAGAGATTTGTTAGACCAAAAATTTCAACGCCCACTAAAAAATGTTGCCAACATGGCCCCAGCTGAAAAAAGCCTCGTTGCAGAAATGTTAGTACCCAAAATGAAAGAAGATGAAACAGTACAAGATCTAAAAAAAGTTATGCATGTGTTTACTGGAACAAACAAAGAGCAAAATCTTCTTCCAGCTCAATCATCAGAAAAAGTTAATACTGACCATCCTTTATTTTTCTTTAACAAAGCAGAAAAGTCACTTTTCCGCGAAACACCTAATACTCCATTTGAAGCCCCAAAATCACCAAGAAAATTATTTTATACCCCGAGCATAGATCCAGTTATACCAGCAGCTTCTCCCGTTTGTAATCAATTACAATTAAGTGAAGGTCAACCCAAAGCTCCAATACACGCTGCTGCTTTTGGTAAATGGACTGCATAAAAATAACTGACAACATTTTTTATAAAAAAGAGCCAGAAGTTACCGCAAACGTAACCGCTGGCTCTTTTATTTGTCAAAACATTTGATTCTTATGTTCTGCTCCGATTAAGCTGAAATCAAATTCTTAAGGAGCTCAACCATGAAAAAAAATTCTTTTCTCACCATCTTCATCTCAGCGCACATTCTTCTCATTGTGCTTCAAATCCACAAACACACACTCTTTATAAAAAACAGCTACAAACACCAGCAATGTGAAAAAAAACTCGTTGCATTAACAGAAAAAAAACAAACTCTTACGCAAGAATTATATGCTCTCAAAGATCGAGACAATATTAAAAAATATGCCCAAGAAAAATTGCACATGCGCCCTTACGCACTTAACCAAGTAAAGAAGTTGCATGTATGATACAAAGTTTTAGGCTCCGCTCCACCATTATTTTTTTTATTTTTATTGCAGCATATACAATCGTTGGTATTAATCTTTATACCATTCAGATTAAAAATCATGATTTTTATAAAAAAATTGCTGAGCAGCAGTATCATGTAACCATTACACAAACTCCTTCTCGCGGGGCAATTTTTGATAGATCTGGGCGCAATTATTTAGCAATGAATAAAGATTACATTGCAGCCTTTTTACTGCCAAATCAACTAACGGATAAAAAGTGCACTATGCACTTTTTACATAAACACTTTCCCCATGCAGTTAAACGTTTTGAAAACAACAAAGATAAACATTTTATGTTCATTAAACGAAGATTATCTCCGCAAGAAATAGATATCATCAAAACAGAAAATAATCCTGATATTTTCCTCCTTTCTGAACAAGGAAGATATTATCCACTCACCTGTGCAAGCCCCATTATAGGATTAACTAACATTGATAACAAAGGATTGCTTGGCACTGAACTTTTATATAATCACGTTTTGGCAGGCAAACCGACGGTATGCTGCCTTAAAAAAGATGCTCGTTCTGGTTACTACTATTTTAAAAAAGAAACTACCGTACAAGGAAATAGTGGTGATCCATTACACTTGACCATTGATGCTGATTTACAATTTTTGGTACATGAAGCAGTTCAACATACGGTAGGCACATTCAAAGCACAAGAAGCTGCTGCCATTATTATGAACCCTGAAAATGGTGAAATTCTTGCCATGCTTTCATATCCTTATTTTGATCCCAATAATACGAGCAAATGTAATCCTGAGAATTTTAAAAACAGGATCATCACTGATGCCCATGAACTTGGTTCCGTAATGAAAGTATATGCCGCTCTTGCTGCGCTGGAAGAAGGTGTGGTAACACCAGATGAATTAATCGATTGTAAAAACACACTGACAACTCATATTGATGGACGCACTATCAATACGGTTCAGGCACATGGCATTATTCCATTTACTGATGTTATTGCATTATCGAATAACATTGGTATTGCAATTGTCGCTAAACGATTGGGACCAAGATTATATGATTATTACAAACAATTAGGATTTGGCTCTAAAACCGGCATTAAGTTTCCGGGAGAAAATGTAGGCTTTGTTAACCCTCCCGAAAAATGGTCGAAGCAATCAATTATTTCTCTTTCATATGGTTATGAAGTTTCTGCAACTATTTTGCAACTTGCGTGTGCTATGTGTGTGATTGCAACGGGGTATAAAATAATACCTACTTTGGTTAAAGAACATCCTCTATCCCCAGCTCCACTACTCTGTGCCGGGGTCTCCGTGCAGAACGAAGTAGAGCATGGGGTTAAAAAAATCTTCTCCGATGCAGCCCGCAACACCATCAAGGAAATATTAGAAAAAACAACCCAATACGGAACCGCACGCCGCGCGCGCATCAAAGGGTATCGCATCATGAGCAAAACGGGAACGGCAAACATGCTTATCGATGGTCAGTATAATACAGAAAAAAATCTGTATACATGCGCCGGCATCGTAGAAAAAGATAACTATCAGCGAGTTATTGTTACCTTTGTAAAAGAAGCACAACAAAAAAATATTTTTGCTTCCACCGTTGCAGTCCCTTTATTTGAATCGATTGCAGAGCGTATGCTTATACATGAAAAAATCTTAGGAGAGTAAATGACCCATCATAAAAATCAAACTTTTGTTCCTGCCGATGTTCCAGAAAGAAAACATGATACTTTTATAAAAAATTATAACGCCATTACACGTAATACCGGACGCCTTTTTTTATTTTCTTGTGATCATAAAATTGAACATCTTAATAACGATTGTTATGGCCCAGATATTAGTCCACAAACATTGCATCCAGAACATTTTTTCCGGATTGCATCACAAGGAAATATCGGTGCTATGGCAACACATCTAGGGCTGCTTGCACGATATGCAAAACAATATCCAGACGTAAATTATATTGCAAAACTCAATGCTAAAACTCATTTAATTTCCCATGAACAACAAGATCCCAAAAGCAATCTTTTGTGGACTGTTGATGATGTTATTCATCTGCGAGATGAAAATAAACTCATGATTACCGGAATTGGCATTACGGTGTATCTTGGAAGCGAATATGAAGCAGAACAACTTTCTCTAGCTGCGCAAATGATATGGCAAGCACATCAACAAGGATTGGTTACCATAGTTTGGATGTATCCCCGTGGAAAGGCAATATGCCAAGAAGATAATCCTCATCTTATTGCAGGTGCTGCAGGCGCTGCATCATCACTTGGTGCTGATTTTGTAAAAATAAAAACTCCTGCCGCAACAGACGCTTTAACGAGCGCACAATCTCTTAAAATTGCATGTGCTGCAGCAGGAAATACCAAAGTTGTTTACTCGGGAGGAGAATTGGCAAATCCAGCAGAATTTCTTGCAGCATTATATGATCACATTCATATTGGTGATGCAGCAGGAACTGCAACAGGAAGAAATATTTTTCAACGCTCTTTGAGCGAAGCTGTCGCTTTTACCAATGCAATTGCAAGCATTGTTTATGATAATGTGGATGTGAAAACAAGTTTATTAAAGTTATAACCTTAAGCCCCACCTTCGCTTCCTAACTTCGCATAAAGCTTCATAGGACAAGTCGCTACAATGGGGACCCCTGCAAAGAGATCCTTGAATTTCTGACAATCCTGTCCTAAGATAAGAACAAAAAAAGGATATCGTGAATGAAAAAATGTCTCGCGCTTTTGTCTGTTTTATGCATAACCTTCAACATACATGCTAAACGCGAGGTTTTTTCTCGCTCTTTTATGTACACCAAACCAGCATTTTATGACGTTGTCATGGAACAAGCACTATGGCACGATATTGAATTTAATAAACACGGCATCAGTAAAGCAGGCCTACAAGGCATTCCTTTCTTTCAAAGATCCATTTCTATGGACAAAAATACTCGTTATTTTTTGATGAAAGGTAAAACAGAATTACTCGTTGCTGGTGACGATATTACTGCTGATCTAGAAGTACGAGATATTCGTGCCGAGTGGGTTGGTTTGCCGAGTAGCTTCCGTGGTTTTTTATCCGTCAACCCCACACAAAAACAAACAGGCTGTGTTTTTGAATATAACCAAGATCTTGGCAACTGGTTCAATGTTCGCTTCTTACAAGATATGTATATTCTGTTTCTATTGCCCGTTGGTATGGTAAAAAATAATATTAATCTGATTCAATGTGATGTTACGGGTGAAAATGACGAATTTCCGCGAAATATTATTGAAGCATTTAATCAACCTACCTGGAATTTTAGCCGTATCACTAATTGCCAGCATAGAAGAGCTGGCGTTGCCGAACTGACTATAAAGCTTGGTACATGCTACATGTCTGAAGATTTTTTCCAACTTAATTATTATACCGTTATCACTGCTCCTATCGGCAATAAACAAAATGGCGAAACAATGTTTGAGCCAGTCCTTGGTAATAATCATCACCTTGGATTTGGTGGTGGTATTAATATACAAGTTCCCATGAACCGAGATACAACATGTGTTGCGTGGTGCGGATTTATTGATCTCGAATCAGTAATTTTGCTCAGAAACAAACAATACCGCACGTATGATCTTTTTGATAAACCATGGAGCCGATTCCTTCAAATGAATGTCATCGGAGCTGAACCAAATGAAAATCAGCCAGGTGTGAATTATATGACGCAACGTATCACCGCAAAACCATTTAACGTTGTTGATTTTGCTTTTGGTTGGCGTTTGCATACTACCTCAATAGAAGCAGAAATTGGCTATGGCATTTGGGGACATGGTAATGAAAGAACAAACCTCAAACAACCATCCCCTATTCAAATTGTAGGACAAAATGGCACCACACCTGTTGTTACCGATCAGCCTGTTGTATTTGGTATCGCGGGTAGCGCACCAGGAAAAACAGCAAGTCGGAGCACCATCGCATTTAAAGCCCCTGATGATCTTGAATTTGTACCCATAACAACCTATGATCTTGATCCACAATCTGGTGAAAGTTATGGTGGTTTTGCACAACGTGCATTTGGAAGTATCGGATACATTAACAAAGGTGATATCAGTGATACATTGCTGGGCGTAGGCTGGTCTGTTGATGTTCCCTTTCATAATTCATTGTTACAATTATGGAAAGTTTGGGTAAAAGTTGGCGCAACGTTTTAATATTCAAAGTCTTTTTGCTTTTGCCGTCGAAGTTACGCTCAGACCTTCCATAACTTTCTTGCGAATGATTTTTGATTTTGTTACTTTATAGATGTTTAATTGTTTATGTGGCCAGTAAATGATTGTGGTATTTGTTTTATTTTTTATAAAAGTGACCCTCTATGAATATTTATGTTGGAAATCTTCCTTATTCAGCTACAGAAAACTCATTAAAAAGCCTTTTTGAAGGCCACGGAGAAGTAACGACGGCTAAAATCGTTACGGACAAATTCACTGGTTCATCTCGTGGATTTGGTTTTGTTGAAATGCCAAATGCTAGCGAAGCACAAAAAGCTATTGATGAACTCAACGGCAAAGATTTTGAAGGCCGCAAAATAGTGGTGAATGAATCTCGCCCACGTGAAAACTCCGGCGACAGCCGTCCCCCTCGCCGTGATGGTGGCGGCGGCGGATATGGTAACGGTGGTGGATATGGTGGTGGCCGTGACGGCGGAAGAGGCCGTTTTTAAGCCATTAACGATGAAAAATGTCGATTTGATGGGCTGTTGTAACAAACAGCCCATTTTTTATTTGCCTGTGCTATGATCCAAATAGCTCCCTTAATGGCAAAAATGTCTAAAAAATTAACTTGCTGTCACTCCTTTCTTCTGCTAGACTATAGATGTAATAAAATATTTATTGGCCAATAAATACTATCAATATCTGTTATATTTTTACTAGAGTGATTTTTTATGAATATTTATCTCGGAAATCTTTCCTACTCAGCGACAGAAACTTCAGTTAGAGACCTTTTTGAAGGTTTTGGTGCGGTAACAACTGCTAAAATCGTTACTGACAAATTCACTGGTTCATCCCGTGGTTTTGGTTTTGTTGAAATGCCAAACGATGATGAAGCTCAAAAAGCTATTGCTGAACTCAATGGCAAAGAATTTCAAGGTCGTAAAATGGTTGTAAATGAATCTCGCCCACGTGAAAACACTGGTCGTGAAAACCGCGCGCCTCGTCGCGAAGGTGGTTTCAGCAACAACAACTATCGTGATGGTGGAAGAAACAGCCGTTTCTAATCCAACACCGATTTTAAATTAGTTTTAGAACTAAAAAAAGACCCGTATTTTTATACGGGTCTTTTTTGTTGCCTAATTTTACATTCTTGCATAAGCTATCTCTCAAAATATAAAAAGGGATATAGATATGATTTCTTCGAAAAAAACCATTCTCATACCAGCTCTATTAACTATCTTCACGCATACATACTTAGCAGCTAGCGAAAAAGATCACATTAAAAGCCAACGTGATACATTGAGAGATCAAATAATAAGTCGTCGCTCTCCAGCCCTGGAAGACATTGATAACGTATGTGGTTTGAGCTTTATTTTTAGCCCCATTCCAATAGCAATAGGCCTAAAAAACATTCTTGTTAGAGGAAAAAATATCAACCGCCCTGGTCTATTGATTGCTGCAGGAGTTATTATGGCAACCCCATTGATAACGCGAATGTTTATGATCGAAAAAGAAATCAGTAAAAATATCCAACTCTCAGAATAAACGTATATCATATAATTTTTTTGCCATACCCTTTTCTTTGCTATCCCCTTATTGGCTATACTCCCTGTATAACCAATAAAGGCTTTTCAATGAATAAAAAATGGTATACCCCACTCATTCTTATTGTCATTGGCATCATTGCCACATTCTCCTGGTATTTTTTCCCCACGCTCGCCCCACAAGAAACCATCAAAATTGGCATTCTTCATTCCTTAACGGGCGATCTTGCCATTAGTGAAAAGCCTGTTGCCGATGCAGCACTGCTTGCAGTCAAAGAAATTAATGCTGCTGGTGGGGTTCTTGGAAGAAAAATAGAGGCCCTCCTTGTTGATGGAAAATCTGATAAAGATGTTTTTGAAGCAGAAGCAGAAAAACTTGTCTCACAAGATAAAGTTGCAGTAATCATCGGAGGCTGGACATCACCGAGCCGAATTGCAATCAAAAAAATTGTTGAAAAATATAATTCTCTCTTTTTTTACCCCGTACAATTTGAAGGATTAGAAGTTTCACCTAACATTGTATATATCGGCACCACACCAAACCAACAAATCATCCCTGGTGTTACCTGGTGTATGCAGCATCTTGGCAAGAAGTTTTTCTTGATTGGAACTGATCCTATAATGCATGAAATTATTAAAGATGTTGTATATGCCCATGATGGAGAAATTGTAGGTATTGAATATCTTGCTCTTCATGATAAAAATGTTGAACCCATCATACAAAAAATTATTGATACACAGCCAGAAGTTATTTTAAACAACATTGAAGGTGATACTAACATCGTTTTCTTTACAGAATTACGCAAACACGGAATAACGCCTGAAAAAATTCCCACTATGTCTTTCAGTATTTCCGAACCAGAACTACAACTTTTTAATATTGAAACAATGATTGGTGATTATGCAATATGGAGTTATTTTGAAAGCATTGATACGCCAGAAAATAAAATATTTATCAAAAATGTTGAAGCTATGTATGGCGAAAAACAACGAATCAGCGATGCCATGGAAGCATCGTATTTTAGTGTATACCTCTGGAAACATGCTGCAGAAAAAGCTAACTCTTTTGCAATAGATCTCATACGCCCAGCTTTACATAACCAAGCATTTGATGCACCTCAAGGCCTTGTTCACCTTGCACAACACGATTCGTTACTCACCTGGAGCTATGCACGCGTAGGTAAGATCAGATCGGATAGACAATTTACCATTTTGTGGAGTTCTCAAAAAGCAATTGCTCCTATGACATATCCGCCATCACGATCTATTACTGAATGGGATGCTTTTGTAACCAAAATAAGAGAACAAGAGAGTATGCAATGATAAAACAATTAATGAAATCACTATTGATACTGATCGGTATCATTACCTGTGGTATTTTTGGTTGGTACCATTATGCACATTATTCCATCATACCAACTTACCAAAAAAATCTTTCAACAATAGCACAAAAACGATTTGATGAAATAGATTCTTATCTTATTGAGCAAGAAAAATATGCTATCCAACTCTCACGCGATGAATCAATTATTAATGCATTACAAAACTCTCCTTCACAGAAATTATCCTCAATAGTGAACGCCTATCAAGAAAGTATGGAGTTTGAAAACATAATCCTTACTGATAAAAATGGAAAAATTGTTTTTTCTACCACAAAAAAAAATCTCATTGGCAATGATCTTAACAATCATACCAATTCATCTCTGGGCAAAGCATATGAACGCGCAATGATGACACTCACCAATGATTTTTCACAATTTAATTTTAATGAATTACTTGAACGACCAGCTCTTTTTATCACCATTCCCCTACTGAAAGAAAAAAAATATATTGGCGCACTCAGCTACCAGTTAGATCAAGAAAAAATATATCGCATAGCAAACCAATATATCGGACTTGGAAAAACCGGAGAAGTAGTTCTTGCGCGAAGAGAAATTAATGATATTGTGTTTGTTTCTCCAACACGTAATGATCCTGATATTGCTTTTAAAAAAAGAGCTTTGTTCACTCATCAACCCATTGCAATTCAAGCAAGCGTTTTGGGAAAAGATGGATCTGGAATAGGTACTGATTATCGCGGAAAACAGATTGTTGGTGCTTGGAAATTTGTTCCCAAACTCGATTGGGGCATGATTGTTAAAATTGATATAGATGAGGCAATAGAATCAACACTTATATTCTACAAATTATTCTTATTGTTTCTCGTACTTTTTATTATCATGCTCACCATCAACATATGTCTTTTTTGGCGATACATACATCACACCATACTACGTATCCACTCCCACATTCCCGTTCCATCATTGATTAAAAATCCAATCTTTATCTTCTTTATTATCTTTCTTGGTTTAGCTATAAAAAATAGTCTTGAATGCCACTGGAAAAAATCATCTTCTATAGAACAAGCAACACAACAAGCAATTGCCCACAATGAAAAAAACAGTGAAAGTATTACAAAATTATTAGAAAAAATAGCTTTTACTGGCCAATCAATTGCAAAAGATTTGAATACTAACTATCTCAAAAAAGACGATATCGGCACACGAATTGAACGAGATCTCTCAGAAAATAGTATGATCTCTGCTATTACCGTAGTATACGCACCGTATGGCTATGATGACAAAACTCAATTACATGTTCAATCAACTTCACCCAAAGAAATCGATATAGAACATATCTTTGAAACAAAATGGTACACGCAAGCTCAAGAAAAACATGCTACCTGGATTATCAATCCCATGAAAGAGATTACCGATACGCCAACGTGTACATATGGTTGCGCTTTCTTTGATAGCACAGATAAACCACTGGGCGCTATCGCCATTACTTTTTCTTTGCGTTCAATTATTAATGCTCTTGAAGTGAGCGGTATCGGACAAACGGGCTATTCATTTATCACCACTGAAGAAGGCACCTTTATTTTCCATCCTATAGCAACGGTAGTATTTGATCAGATAACTTTTTTGCAATTTGCTCAATCACAGGGCAACGCAGAACTTGCGCGCATTGCGCAAGAAACGTTGAATGGTAAACCATTAAGTGAATCATATACATCTCAAACAGGACAAGAATCGTATCACATAACAACACAACCTATTGCAACAAATAAATGGATAATTGGAACTATATTTTCTGAAAATGAAGTAAGTCTTTCTGCTCAAAAAATACGCCACTATTATTTTTGGATATTACTATGGCTCACCATAGCACTACTATTATGCGCATCATTATTTTTCATCTATCTCATTATCTCAGAAAAAATGTACGTCGCCTTAATCAACATCATCTTATTGCTGGCGATGATGACTGCCTGGTATATCATTACTATCACGCACACCATTAATCGAGAATCAATAACGATTATTACCGATGAATCAAGTCTTGATAAATTCCTGCATGATCTGAATGAAGAAGCAGTGCGCAAACATGAACCAAAACCAATCAAAGTTCCCTGTGGTTTATTGCTCTATACACTTAATATTACTGATTCTGATCACATTGAAATATCAGGATATTTATGGAGTAAATATAATAAGATAAAACATAAAGATATTACGCGTGGCATTGATATACTCCAATCTACTCGTATGTCAGTTGGCAAACCACTTACCTCTGTAGCAGGCAATTGGGAAACAGAAACATGGACAACACAAGGATTATTATCACAAGATCAACAAAACACTGAATATCCTTTTGATCAACAACAATTACGTATTGTTCTTGAACACCGCGATCTGGAGAAAAACATTATTTTAACTCCCGATCTAACCGGATACAAAAAAATAAGTCCTGAATCAATGCCAGGACTTGATAAAGATTTTTCTATTTCTGGTTTTACCGTCGAACAAACATTCTTTGAATACAAAAAATTTAGCCCGGAAGCAAACTTTGGATTTAAAGAATATGGCAAAGTAACCGATCACTTTCAGCTGGTGTATAACGTCATTTTAAACCGTAATTTACTCAATCCATTCGTTCTCTATATATTGCCATTACTGGTGATACTCTTTTCACTTTTTTGTACACTGCTCATTTCAAGCAGGAGAACGGATCCTTTTTCTATGCTCGGGGCTTATACCGGCCTTTTTTTCTCTTTGATAATACTCCAGCGTTCATTAAGAGAACAGCATCCATCCGGTTCAACTTTATATATGGAATATGCTTTTTTCTATACGTATATCACGATTATTTTGCTTATTTTACACACCATTTTAAATCATTTTTATAAACATAAAACAACATATCAAGCTAAAGCATTTCATATGATGAAAGTATTATTTTGGCCATTTCAATTTATCTCGTGGTTGATTACCACATTGGTGGTGTTTTATTAAGTCTATGCGAGAGTTTAAAGCTTTAAAGTTAGTTATTCTCTTCCCGCTCGTCCTGCGTGTCCGACGAAGCCTTGGCGAAGTAGGGAGTGTTTTTTGTCCTCAAAAAATGTACCGAAGGATGGTTGTGTTTTATTAAATTAAAAAAGAGGCTTTTTACGGCCTATTCAACCCCATTATTTATTGCATAAAAATGGGGACCCCATATTAAGAGGGTCCCATTATTTTGTTAAATAACTTCAATTAAATAGGCTATTCTTTAGCAAGGCTATTAATATGTAACCTGCAAATCAAGCGGTTCTTCATACGTTACTTTAATATCGCCAACCATACCTTTTTCCGTTAATATTTCTCCATCAACGACATCTTTTTTTGCAGCCTTCACTATCTGTGAAAGAGATAAACTGCGCATCTTTGAATCAGCTGGATATGCTACTTCATATAATCCTGATTTATCTGCCGTGAAAACTCTTACAAATCCTTGAGCGCCACACGCAACTTCTTCTCGAGGCGATAATACTTTAGTAACATCTTTACCATCAACTTTATATTCAACGCTAATCTTATCAGAAGAATCATTGGTGAGCATTATTTGGCCAGCAACAAAATCTTTAGAAGCAAAACTCATGCCAACGCGGCCTTTCATAAACAGGAATCCTATTCCACCAACTACTGCAATTAAAGCTGCCGCCATGATGATTTTTTTCATACTCATCCTTTTTTTAAGTATAATACGTTAACCTCTTGCAGATTATCATACTTATCGATTGAGTGCCAATAAAAATACTAGCTCAATATCATCCTGAACTTGGAAAATATTTCATCAAGTTTTCCCAAGAAAAATTTGCTTTCAACCAATCCCAATAACTTCTGCCAGCTTTTAACATGTCTCTACCAGCTTCTTTCAGTGGTGGTGTTTTAGATTTATAACCTGAAGTTCTTTTTTTAACTGATTGCGTACTCATTTGGCCCGAAGCGACGTAATCTATATCCGTAAAAAATTCCTGAACTTTAGGATCAATTGCATGAAAGGATTTTTTTTCGTCAGGAGTTAATATTACAGGCTTTTTTCCTTCACTTGAACGATAATACAATGAAGGGAGCAAAATTCTATTGCTCAACGATAACTGCTTCTGATTAATTAATTTATTCCAAGCAAGTAGATATTCCTGCGGAATCAATTCCCAGATAAACACGTTTGTCGCCAAGATTCCTCTTGCCGCTTGCCATATAGTTGGCGAAGGACTATCAGCACCTACCACCAATATATTACCACCTAAACCTCCCAATGCTAAAGAGCAATTAAATTCAAATGCTTGGCTATCTGACTGCTTTAACTCGCATATTTTTTCTCCAGTTATTGCAGAAAAAATAAGTAGTTCTTGTGTACAACCTACAAGAAGCAGTTTACCTTGCGTATCAAATTGCACTTTATAAACGGCCTTGTTAATATTGCATTTTATTTGTTGTTTCGTTTCAAAAGAATATATAATAATATCATTCACATCCCAATATCTTCCAGCTAAATTAGAATTAATTGAAACAAGAAATGCGATTTTTTTTCTATCTAAACTAATGGAACATTCGCGAGAGTCCAACTCCTTCCATTTGTCTCCTGCGTCATAAAGCTCTGCAATCGGAATAGGAACATCTGAGATTTCTTTTAATTCATACAATCCTTTTTTACCCGGATTATCCTTAGAAGAACCCACCAAAACAAACTGATTATGATCTAGATCTAAAAAATCATCCATCGTAAAATCATTTTCCCAACTAAACAATGTATATGTTAACTTTGTTTCTGGGCTCAATTCTCTAATATTACATGTTGTTGCAATACCATTCTTCTTTTGGGTATCCTGATACACAAACATTATTTTTTCATTATCGAAAATAATTCTTCTAATCCAGGATATATCATCATTATCAAGCGGTATGGTAATTAATTTTTCCGTTTTACAATTAAAAACATTTAAAGAAGGATATTCTCTTATATTTTCATTGCGTTCTATATAAGCAAATGTATCGTCATCGATCCATACAACATGATAAGTAACCTTTACTATTTTTTTATAAATACTACCATCCGTATTTATTACATATATACAACTGATCTCAGGTGGCTGAACTCGGCGTTCAAGATTCTCATTACTAGTTGTAACAAGTAAACGATTTTGATTAGGGCTAAACACAATATTTCTAACCGAATTGTCGGGGCCACTATAGGTATGAAATATTGGCTTACTACCAATTTTTTTATTTTTAGCTATAGAAAATCTCATTTTTTCTAAAAATATATCCCATTTTACGGCTACTATCTCCTGTAATAAATCAATATTTATAGTATCAAGTATTTTTAATTCATCTGATGAAATACGCTTATTTTCATCAAACAGACTATCTGTTTTTTCTCGAAACTTTTTAATAAAAGGATTTTTAATTTCTTTATTCGCACCAAGGTAATGAACGCAATTCAAAATAGAAGCCAACTTGCTAAAATCTCCAATGTTTTTAATTTTTTTGTTTACTAACGCATCAGCCTTTTCAGCATAGTCCTTTGTTCCTGGAAGAAGTTTGCACTCTTCAAAAATCTCATGCACCATTTTTATGATATCAGCAGGATAAGAAATAGGTACAGGACTACTAACATGTTCTACCCCTTCGAGCAATCCCTGTAACATACCACTCATAGGAATCAATTTTTCTTCAAAAATAGATCCTTTTCCTGTTTTCTCATCATAAAGATAAATTTCACCTTTTCCACCACGATTTTTAAGTTCGTCGATTGCGAATTTTTTGCGTGATTCTACTACGAGATTTTTTGTCACATTTTTTACTTCTGCAATGTCTTTTTTAATTTCTCTAATTTTTTCTTCAAGATCCACAGATTTCGCAAGCTCTTGACCAATTAGAGGAGGAAACTCCTCTTTAACACCTTCGAGACCCTGCATAGCACTCATCTTAAATGCACAACTAAACACATTAAACAGTATGATCCAAGGCAAGAAAAAGTTCTGTATTTTTCTATCCATTTCGTCCTCCCCTCTATTTTAAAAAAACTATCCTTATTATCCTGAACTTGGAAAATATTTCATCAAAGAATTCCAGTAATTATTACTCGCTTGCCATGCTTTTTCCAAAAAAGTTCTTAAATATGATTTTTTTTCTTCAACCAGCGGAGGATTTATACGATTCTCTTCATCGTTTTTTAGAGAAAGTTTTTGTGGCAATTTACTCTTTTTTTCAAGACGAGGCATTTCGCTCATCTGCCCAGGAGCAATATATTTTATCTCAGTAAGCATTTCTTGAATATCTTCATCAAAAGATTGAAATACTTCTTTTTCAGCATCAGTTAATAATGATAATTTTTGATTTTTTGATCGAAGAGATAATAAATGAAGAAAAACTTTTTCACCAAATGGAATTGATTCTCTATCCTCTGCCATCTCATCTACCAGATTAAGATATAATTTTTTTAAATCTGGATCAGATTCTTTAGATTTTAAAGAAGTCACCATCAAAAATTCATCTCTATTCTCAGAATACCCACCTACAGCGAAAAACATGCCATCTTTACTGAAACCAATTGAATCATTTCTATCAAACAGCTCCTCAGAAAGCGCACTTATTATCTCTTTTTCAATCATATCAAAAATAATAATTTCTTTGTTGCCAGCAATCATAAGCAGTTCATCATCTGGACTAAATGCGAGTGCTGAAATTTCATCAATGCCCTCACATTGAAATCTCTCTGTTTTTAAATTCTTGAAGGACAATAGACATATCTCATTACCCATAATAAACGCCATTTTTGAACCGTCACTATTTATGACGCCTTGAGAAAAAATATCTTCCGATATGTTAATATCTATTGAAGTCTCCAATCTTTCATCATCAATAAAATTATCTTCATTGATAACGCCTTCATATAACGATATTGTATGACGTGAAGAATCATAACTAATATACGCAAAGGTATTTTTTTTTATTGGCAACAATTTTATTGTTTTTCCAAACAATAGAGGTGTAGTTTTTATTGTTTCTTGCTCAGAACCACATATTCCAACACCGTGCTTACGATTATTATCAGCATAAAAATAATATGAAAGCATAATCTTACCATTACTGCACAATAACTCTGACAAATTAATTTCCTCAAGTTTCTCTCCTTCCACAACCACTCCATCTTTTATGATTCTTTTTTCTTTTACAACCTTTATAAGTCTTTGTGTATCTTTATTAGCAATACAATCATGTAAAATGAGTTCGTAAGATTGATTTTTATGCGAAGACTCAAATGCAATATAAGCAATGGTTTTTTCATCAACCCAACAAGGTTTTTTAAACAATAATTTTGGTCTTGTAAAAACCTGAGAAATCGGTTGTTTCATATTTAATGCGTATAAATATAAAAGATCTGGATGTGCTTTTTCTGAACAGGTATACCACAATCGTGATCCATTTTTATTTAATGCAAGATGAGAAACATTGTATCCACTTGATAAAACAGCTTTAGTCTCAGGAAATATTTTTTTATTACTGAATTTCTTGGATAAGAAATGTTGTCGTATGTGTTTCTTAATTCGTTCTAGCAAAGAGTTAAACATTTCATTGGAAAATAACTTTTTGCCTTCATCTTCAGTAATTTTCTGCAATATCATAATATCATTTTCTGCAAGACTTATCCCTTTTTCAAACAGAATATTCATTTTTTCTTGAGTCACAGGAATCAATATATTTAAAACTTTTTTTTCAATGAAAAAATGCCATGCTAAATTAAAAACAGATAATAACTCAACAAAATTTAACTCTGCAGTTTGTTTTTTTATAATATCGGGATATGCTTCTTCTGACTTAGATTCCGCACAATTAGATAAAATATCAAATACTTTTTGTATAGTCATCTGCGACGCTTCCACACCTACCGAAACATTAGCATCGACATTATGAAAATGTGCTGCGCTTTGCAAAAAACTACTCATATCAATTAATCTTTTGTCAAACCATACACCTTTTCTAGAGTTTTCATCATACACATAAAGACTACCCTTACGAGGATATTCTTGTACAAACTCCTTTACATCTTGTTTAATATTTTCTTTAGCATGAATAGATCTTATTTTTTCCTTGGTTTCATCAGTAAGATTTAAAATCTCAGGTCTTTTTTTTAAAATAGATAATTGAGACAATTCGTGAACAGTACTTGAACTATGCACCTCAAAAATTATCCCCACCAAAATCAACATACACATACATATTTTTTTCACGTCATCCCTCCCCATAATACAATATCACGCATCATTCATTGCTATCATTCTACTTAATATAATAATTGAAAATAAACACTTATTATTCAGACATTCTTTGTAATTTTAACAATGCTTGCATATGATCTTCATCATTAAATATACCAGAAGCAATTGCACAATCATTTATGCCTTGCATTGCAAGGCGATTAATGTTGTTTTTATTAATTCCGCCATCAACTCCAATCGAAAAATGCAGTTGCTGCATTTTTCGGTAAGCAATAAGCTCTGCAATTTTTTCAAAACTGTTTTCTAAAAATGGTTGGCCAGATTGTCCAGGATCAATCGACATAATCAAAATATGATCAACAACATTCAAAAATGGAATAATGTCAGAAATGGGTGTTTTTGGATTGATTGCTAAACTCACCCTCTGTTTTTTTTCTCTTAATATTTTTGAAAACTCAAAAACATCAACATCCGATTCTATGTGAAATGAAACTAAACTATCATTCGGCAAACATAGTTGCTGATAAAAAGCATCCGGTTTTTGAATCATCAAGTGCATCCAGACACGTTTGGCAATTTTTACAATTTCATTAACTCGCTGCGGATCATTCCAAAAAGTAGTAGGAACAAAAATACCATCCATGATATCGATATGAAATCCTGCGCAATAGTGAGCAAGAAGGTGAATTTCTTTTTCCAGTTCTTGTTCTGGCACTACCATCAGAGAGGGATAAATATTCATAAAGGGATCCTTTTTTTAACCCCATTTTCCATCAGCTTTGCTTTACGCGAAGTAGGCTTATTTCAAATGGGGACCCCGGCGTAGAAAAACGAAGCTGGGGATTAAACCATACGAACGATTTTGTATTTACTATACCAAACACCTCAGATCATTAAAACCTTACAACGCAACTTGCAAAAATATGAGTCTTGGGAGTTCAACTTTTTTTAAAAAATTAAAACATAAAAAATTTATCTAAAAACACAATAGAATAGCCACTTTATGAACAAAAATAGATAACCATTTATAAAAAAACCTGAGTCTTGTATTATAAAAAATGATTTGAATTTTGATGTTTTTGTTTTATACTTAAAAAAGATATATAACTATGCTTATGAATCATTGTTTAAGGAGAATAATATGTTTAAAAAATTTCGTCCACTCGGAGATTATATTTTAGTAAAACGTGTGGAAAGTGAAGAAAAAACAGCATTTGGCATCATTATTCCGGATGCTGCAAAAGAAAAAGCACAAACCGGTATTGTTATCGCTATTGGTAATGGGCGTCTTCACGAAGGAAAATTAACTCCTCTGACCGTACAAGTAAATGATACTGTTTACTTTGGCAAATATGCCGGGACAGACGCGGGAGATAATTACATTATCGTCCGCGAAAACGATATTCTGGGTATTATCGAAGAATAAACCTCAGCAGCTTTTTTAAAATAAAAAAATAAGGAATTTTATCATGTCAAAAAGAATCGTTTTTGGCACCGATGCACGCGAAAAAATTCGTAAAGGTGTTGATGCCTTAGCCGATGCCGTTAAAGTCACTCTCGGGCCTTTAGGTCGCAATGTTGTTCTTGAACGCGCATATGGCGCACCCGTAATAACCAAAGACGGTGTTACGGTAGCAAAAGAAATTACCCTTGAAGACAAACTCGAAAACATGGGTGCACAAATGGTGCGTGAAGTTGCAAGCAAAACTGCAGATATCGCTGGCGATGGAACCACCACCGCCACTGTGCTTGCTCAAGCAATTTTCAGAGAAGGTAATAAATTTGTTACTGCTGGCGCAAATCCAATGGAACTTAAGCGCGGTATCGATAAAGCTGTTGAAGCGGTTGTCGACACCATCAAAAAAAATGCCGCTGCCGTTTCTGATAAAAAAGAAATTCAGCAAATTGCTACCATCTCTGCAAACTCAGATGAAACTATTGGTGATTTAATTGCACAAGCAATGGAACGCGTAGGTCGCGACGGTGTCATCACCGTTGAAGAAGCTCGCGGAATGAAAGATGAATTAGATGTTGTAGAAGGTATGCAATTTGATCGCGGATATCTTTCACCCTATTTTGTAACCAACCAAGAAAAAATGGAAGCCGTGCTTGAAAATCCATTCCTCTTGATTGTTGAGAAAAAAGTCACCAGCATGAAAAGCTTGCTGCCTATTTTAGAACAAGTTGCAAAAGCTGGTCGCTCACTTTTGATCATGGCAGAAGATGTTGAAGGCGAAGCGCTTGCAACATTGGTAGTCAACAGATTGCGCGGAGTTCTTAATATTGCTGCAGTTAAAGCACCAGGTTTTGGCGATCGCCGCAAAGCAATGCTAGAAGATATTGCAATTTTAACTGCTGGTAAATTGATCTCTGAAGATATCGGCTTAAAACTTGAAAATATTCAACTGATCGATCTTGGTACTGCAAAACGAATAGTGCTTACTAAAGACGATTGCACTATTATTGAAGGCCAAGGCAATCAAGATGCAATTAAAGCTCGCGTAGCACACATCAGAGCGCAAATCGAAAATAGTCCATCTGATTATGACAAAGAAAAAATGCAAGAACGTTTGGCGAAACTTGCTGGCGGTGTTGCAGTTATTAAAGTTGGTGCAGCTACCGAAACAGAAATGAAAGAAAAGAAAGACCGCATTGAAGATGCATTGCATGCAACTCGCGCAGCAGTTGAAGAAGGAATTGTTGCTGGTGGTGGCGTTGCATTAGTTCGCGCACAAAAAGCAGTTGATGCCCTTGAACTTGAAGGTGATCAACGTCTTGGATTGCAAATTGTTCGCCGTGCACTGGAAGAGCCGCTGCGAATTATTTCATCTAATGCTGGTTACGAAGCATCTGTTGTAGTCAACAAAGTAAAATCTGAATCAGGCAACATTGGCTTTGATGCTAAAAAAGGTGAATACGTGGATATGGTAAAAAGCGGTATCATTGATCCTGCTAAAGTAACTCGATCAGCGATTCAATACGCTGCATCAATTGCAGGATTATTGCTGACCACAGAAGCATCAATATGCGATGTTGCAGAAGATAAAAAAGAAACTCCAAACATGCCTAATATGGGTGGCGGCATGGGTGGTATGGGCGGAATGTATTAATGCCCAATTTTCGCATCGCTCCAATCGGGCGTCCACTTTAAGAAATCGATTATGTATTAAAAGAATCTCGCTTTAAGAATTAAAAAGAGACTCTCAATTTTTTGAGAGTCTCTTTTTAATATCAAAATAATTCATTTACTGCATAGGCCTAATTAAGCACCTAACATTTTTAAGCCGACATGCAATCCATACATAGCAAGACCATTTGCTGCAAATTTTGCACATTCTTTTGTATTGCTATCTTCAGAACCCATAAGTTTGTCAATTTGAGGGTTAATTACATATTCTTCTAGGCCATTACTTCCAAAATGTACAAATGCATTTTTACCAAAAGTTTTTGCATTTTCTGATAATGATTCACCTTTTGCAACAGTTCCAACTCCCCGTGCTACAAGAGCAGATGCAAATATTTTTCCGTTTTTTTTCAAAAACTGATGATGTTGCTGAGGGATGGTTTGAATTATAGATTTTCCTATCTCGGTTTCACTAGCAGCACCGGTCAGTTTCTCAACAGCATGATCTGCTGCTAAAAAAATTGCGGGTTCAGCTATTTCTGCAATTAATGTCTTCCTGAACAATTCTCTATTACCATAATTATATCGTTTGAATTCACCCTTATCATCTATAGCGTACAGCATATGATGTGGATTATACCAGGCGTTATATTGTATAATTTTTTCCAATTCTTCTGATTTTACCCCCACAAACCTTACGCCTATGTTTGCTGCTAAAATACGTACAGGTAGAGAATTAGTATAGACTATCTCGCTATCTACTTTTCTTTTTTCACTATTCCATCTATCCAGATAAAAACCATTCGCGTCTATGGAACTTTTTATACTATCCATATACGTAAGCTCTGCATACGCATTTACAAAACTCAGCAATAAAAAACCGCCAACGATCATTTTATTTTTCATCGTTTTAACCCCTGAAAATACTGTGAAAATTATAGTTCATTATTTTTAAGCCTATCATAAACATTAAAAAAGTCAAATAAATTTTCAAATAGAAACATAAGGGGCGATAGTGTCGGAGAAACGATAGGCTGAAATTACTCGCCTTCTAGCTCATCCTCCAAAGTAAATTCCCATACATTAAGATCTTCCTGCATATCTTGTAAATTTTTTTTGTTGCTTCGCGCATGAGCGTAAGCTTCATTGGCTTGCTTTAAAATAGTTTCTCTTTCCATACAGCCCCCTGATTTTTTAAGTTTTTATTATTTAATCATACCACTAATGTATAGCCCCATGCTCAATGTTTGCACATGGGGACCCCATTAAAGATTTAACAACAAATGCTTTTTTCGTAATAATTGCGCAGACCTTAACAAGTCTTGCTATAGCTATTGCGCAGATTAGCTTAAAAAACCTTTTCTAACCCGTCGACTAAAATTTTCAATCAAACCATTGCATTTCGCCCCCCCCCCGCGATATACTCAAATTGAAATACAAAAAGGTGGAAAATGAAAAAAAATATTTTAATATTTACACTTTTGCTTGGACTTTTATCATCAAAAATAACTGTGTCATCCGAAGAATCACCACAAAACCAAACACTGGGCCAAATTCTTGCGAAAGCATTAGCTACTGTAGCAGGCAATTGGGGGCTTGATTATCTATATGACAAGCTCCAAAAATATTTATTACCAGAAACACGCCAAGCTAAAATGGCCAGAATGCAGGAAGCACTCTTAGAGGCAGAATATAGCAAGCTGCTGCCAAATCCTGATATAACTATGAACAAGCCTGTAGAACAAATAAATATCACTTTTGCGGATTATATTGATGTACCAAACGAAGCGATCAAACTCGTTCAACAAATTAAAAACCCAGAACGATTTATAAAAGCGGGCGTACCATTACCACATGGCATATTAATTACCGGAGATCCAGGAACTGGAAAAACTCATTTAGCACGAGCAATAGCAGGAGAAGTGGAATGTCCATTCTTTGTATATCCGGCAACAAGATTTATACAAGGTTTAATTGGTGAAGGACAGCGACTTATAGAGCAAGCATATAATGACGCTAGAGAAACAGCAAAAAGACAGGAAAAAAATGTTGCCATCATATTTATCGACGAATTTGATACCATAGGCTCTCGAAGCGGAGGTAGCAGCGATGGTCTATATAAACAAACACAAGAGGGACTGATAAATACTTTTTTAACAGAAATAGATGGATTTAATAAGGACAACATAAATGTCATTACCATAGCCGCCACTAACTATCCCAAAAACCTTGATTCTGCTCTTAAACGAAAAGGTAGATTTGATATCACTATACACATTTCATATCCCAATGAAACTGCTCGAAAAGTAATGATTACGGAGAAAATGAAATCAACAAAAATTAATTCAAAAATGCGTGCCAATCTTGCCGATAGATTAGCAAATATAACTGAAGGTCTTAGCCAGGCAGAACTTTCTGCATTATTTATAGATGCCGCAATCAAATCTATCGAAAAAAATATTGATGAAACAGGTGCTGATTATGATTGTTTTGTTCGAGCTTTATGGGATATGAAAAAAGCAAATCGTGAAAAAGAATTACCACCAAGATCAGATAAAGAAGAACTCATACAGACATTTTTTAATCGTATGGGAATAAGCAATATATCAAGAGAATCACTTTTAGCCCAGATGACTAGTATGACACTTCTTGATATTGAAGAAGTTTTCGGACATGCATATAAGTTTTCACAAACTCGCCCCGAAAAAACGTTAGCTGAGTGGTTACAGATCGCTATTCAAGCAAAAAATCAGCAAATTCATATTCGACAAAACAGGGAAATTGTTCATTTGTGCAGTAAAATATATGCGATCGAAACAAACTACTCAAAAAAAGATCTCATTGAAAAACAGCCGGATGATATATTTAAACATTTTGAAAACTTATATACATTTATGTATCTTCCGGACTCTTCTTCCTTGCCCAGTTAGAAGTTTCGCATTCTGAAAGATCATTAAAACAACTCGCTATAACAAAACGATCCAAGCGCTTATTGCCATTTAAGCCAACACAGACTATGCTAAAAACATCACGAATTCACCTCAGCATATTTTGGGATAACTCCATGAAATATTTGCCATTAGATCTCAGCACGTTCAGCACAATGATGACCAATAATTATGTATATGTTGATAAAACAAAATACATCTATGATCTTTTTTCTGGTGGATTGCGCCTGTATTTTCTTGCTCGACCACGCAGATTTGGCAAATCTTTACTGATCTCAACACTTAAAGAATTATTTTTAGGAAATCGAGAGCTATTTAAAGGACTTTGGATTTATTCAAGTGATTATCAATGGATTAAGTATCCGATCATTCATCTTGATTTTGCTAATATCAGACACGATACCATGGAAAACTTTGAAGCTGCTTTATCATGGCGACTGCAGGAAATTGCCCAAGAATATGCTATTGATATCAGTAATGCACCAACATCATATGCCCAATTGAGCCATTTGATCAAACAGCTTGCCCAAGCAAACAAAGTGGTAATTTTAATTGATGAGTATGATAAGCCAATCTTGGATCACATCAGCGATCTTGAAAAAGCAGATCAAATAAAAAAATTGGTTGCAGGAATGTATGATGTTATTAAATCAATGGATGCTCATATTCGTGCCATTTTTGTAACTGGCGTAACAAAATTTGCTAAAACATCCATTTTTTCTGGAATGAATAACCTTAATGATATATCGTTTAGCAGCCAAAGCGCACAATTATTGGGATACACACAAGAAGAGCTCGTTCATTATTTTGGTGATCACATAGATGCTGTTGCACACAACGAGCACGTTGAACGCGATGAAATTTTAGACGTTATGAAAACATGGTATAATGGATATCGCTTTTCAGAGCTACCTATAAAAGTTTATAACCCGTTTTCAACCATGTCCTATCTTTCAAGACAAGAATTAGCAAATTATTGGTTTAAATCAGGAACACCCACTTTTCTGATACATCTCATTAAAAAACAATATAATGATCTGCAAGAAATTCTTACAGCTGCGATAAAATCTGATAATCTAGACACCTTTGAAATAAGCAATATACCCCTCATTCCATTACTATTTCAAACCGGCTATTTGACTATTGATGATTATAATTCTAAAAATGATAGAATCACGCTTAAATACCCCAATTATGAAGTCGAAGAATCATTTACCAAGCACATTGTTGCTTCATTAGCTGATAACACAAGCGATGAAAATTTCATCATTACGTATCTGGCACAAGATATGAATTAAAAAAAATTCATTTTAACTCCTCCTTTGCTCTCACCCCTTTTTTGCGATATGCTTCAGCTAAAAAGGAAAACTAATGAAAACCCTCCTTCCCATCTTATGCATCTTGAGCATTATCATCATTTCATCACCACGATTATCTGCTATGGATTATGATGAGGCAATTCCTTTAAAAAAAATCTCCCAAAAACCCAGCTCTCTGCAGCAAAAATTTAATGCTTTTGAAAAAAAAGTATCAATTGAACTCAGTCAAGAAAGTTGGTTTATCAAAAAAAAACTTGAGCCCGCACCATACATAGCACAACTACACGCAGAACTACCAGAAATCTTTAAGTCAGAACGAACTATTGAAAAATTTTCTCGTCTCCAAAGTTCATATTTTGCAAACATTATAAACGAACTCATTACTCAGCAAGGCCATAATCATTATAGACGTGTCACCGGCGATACTCTCGCCACCGTCCATAAACCGGAGATACTTCAGCGTTGCGCCATACTTGATGGATTACCACCACATCTCAAACAATACGTAATGAGAAAAGCATATTATACTATCAAACAAGAATTTGTGTGTATTGCTTTGGGTGACGACAGCGACATCCTCGATATCCATACACTCACTCATGAAGCAGCTGTTATAAATAAAAATGAAAAAACATTTCAGTTATGGAATCTAAAAACAGCAAAAATGATTCATGTGATGCCAAAAGCATCACCAAGCAGCATTATGCGATTTAGCACTGATGGCTCTATCATTATTACCACAACTGTATCATCCAGTAACCCCAACACCACTAGAATTACGATGAGTGACAGGGAAACAAAAACACCTATTAAAAAATTTTTTTTTGCATACCCTATAAAAAATATTTTTTTTGATAATGAATATCTTCACATTTTTGATGCAACTGGTTTTTTATCGATCTATAAAATTGACAAAAAAAATGACCAGCACATCATGATATCACGTATTGCTGCAGGAGTTCAGAAAATGAATCCTCCATTCACTTTCCCAGGGAAATACTGCATAGATAATAATGCAATATTGCGAAAATCTTTTGCTTATTTCATGTGCAGACAAGCTACAAAAAACACCTCAACCATAAAATCTTTAAAAAAAATATATGATACGCAATTCTACAACTCAGATTCATTAACACAAGATCAAAGAAAAATGATTAATCAAAAAATTAAAAATAAAATAAATGATCTCAGCAAAAAAACCGAGCTCGCTAATACCACTATGAGCTGGTTCGGATAACATAATGCGTCACCTATACAGAAAGTAGAATACTGTTTTTTATATTCATTATTACTATATGAGTAAAAACATGAAATCTTATATTTTTTTTCTTATTGTTATGACCATGCATGCTGCTCATTCTATTGCTATGGATTTATCGGAAAAAACACCACTCATTCTTTCATCCGTACAGCAAAAAAACAAGCACACCACTTCAATTAGTGAAGCAATTAATAAAGCCATTGAAGATAGTAGTTTCTGCTGTGGATTATGTACAAAAATTTTTGTAGAGCAAGATCATTTTGATCTCATAAAGTATGTAGACCGTTGTTATCCCAAAGGGATGTGCGAAAAAGATATTCATACTTTAAAAAAGAAAAATAGTTATTTTGCAGCAAGTATCGATTATTTCTGTGATATTGCCAAAAAAAACTATGATGCTGTTACACTCAGCACGCTGAATATAGTCACCAATCATGAACAAAAACAACCAACATCACAACTCGAAGCACTTCCTTCTGCACTAAAAAAATATGTCATGGCCATGGCTTATAACAAACTAAGACGAGTCCATTCCATTGAATTTATTGGTCACACCGCTCCAGTTCGGCGCGTTGCTCTCAATCATGAAAAAAATCTTGCATGCAGCGCCAGTAAAGATGGAACATTTCGTCTATGGAACTTGGAAACAGGAAAACAATTATACATACTTAAAGAGCTGGCTGTGAGCGGATATGTAACATTCAATAATGCAGGTACATTGCTTGCAACAGCAACCTTATTGCAGGAAGAACCTTTTGAAATTACCATAAAAATATGGGATACCGATTCGCAAAAAGCCCTATGGAACATACAACACCAGAATCGATTTTCTGCATTAGCATTCTTTCAAGGCCAAACAGATATTACTCTGGCAATTCTTGGTCAAAATAGCTCAACGTTATACACTTTAAAAAAAGACCACGAACCTATGTGCATAGGCAACAATATGCAAGGCATACCCATATCAGTAGATAAGGGATACAAAATAAAAAAAAGAAAAGAAGATCACGCTTGGATTGCAGAAAAAAGCAGCCCTCGATTATATCTGCTTGAACGGGCAATAGAAAATACTCCTGCACCAACCGTTATTAATATTCACAAAAGTCCTCTGTATAAAAAGTTACTGCAAAGCGAAAAAGATATTGTTAATGCACTATTTAAAACAAAATATTTAGACACCTACACCCCCATTAATTAGATAACAAATATTAGCTAACAACTCTTAATAGGGGTCCCCAATCGGAATGCAATAAAGATTGGGGTATGACACCTACACTCGCATTAATTAGATATCTCATATACATCTATCCAAAAGTATGTTTGAATGAAAATCAAAAGTAAAAAAATATGGGTAGTATATATGAATCGCTACATTTTTTTTCTTCTCTTTTGTATCATGACTTCGCCAAACATATTTTTGGCAATGGATGATCCCCATAAAACAATCGACCTTGAACCTCTTGCTGATTCTTTTGAAGAACGTATTCTTTCTACAAATAGCGCAATTAACAAAATGTTCAAATACAAAGATCCTCTTGCTTTATTGCAACGTCCCCTTACTGAAAAAAAAGCACTTTCTATCTTACACTTAGTTGACACTTTGCAAGAGAATATGATTGATCAATTATTTCTTAAAGCTCTAATGGAACAAAATGCTTTTTTTCTCTATGCGATTAATCACTATTATGAACTTGCTCTCAAAAACATACGAGAGGTTAGGTGTGATACACTTGAAGCAGTAACTAATTATCTCAATCCTCAACCCGTCAAAGAACTGGAGAAACTGCCACCTCCTATCAAAAAGTTCGTAATGAAAAAAGCATACGCTCAGGTTACCTGCTTATATAACATCAATTTTGAAGGTCATACAAATAAAATAGAAAGCATAGCTACAAACATACCATCTAACTTCGCTGCAAGTGCTAGTAAAGATGGAACTTTTCGTTTATGGAGATTGAGCAATGGTCAATTTCTGCATACACTCGATGAATCAGCATATGACGGCTATGTAAAATTTAACGATGATGGATCGCAACTTGCCACCGCAACGGTGTATAAACATCCAAACAAAACAAGAATTTGCATATGGGATACGATTTCTCGTGAATGTCTTTATACAATGAAACAGAAAGGCCCCATTACCCACGTAAATTTTTTCCCGAGCAAAACAAACACTATCAGCGACAAAACAAGCACTATCATTGTAGTTTCAAAAAAAGATCTTCAATCGCTATACAAATTAAAAAAAGATTGCCCTCCGTTGCATTTGGGAGATATTACTGAAGGAATCAAAATAAAAAGAGAACAGATAAACTATGCTAAAGAGGTAGATAATTATTGCTGGATAATCACCAAAAATTCTCGTCGCCTAGGAGTATGCGAACAAGCTTTGCATAATACAAAAAATAAACAAGCGCTTGAAAAAACTACACAAATCCCTACCTATGCCAAACTAACTGATTATGAAAAAGATATTTTAAAAATAAAGATTGAACAAAAAATTGAGGCTCTTGGACAAAAAAAACCTATACAGGTATTACATGCCATACTCGGTTAAAATTATATAGCTCCTATAATGATACCATTGCATTACTCTTTTTTATTTTGATATATTCAACCTGTATTAGAAAGGTTAATAAATAAAAAGGTGATGCAATGAATAAAAAGAATGCGTATATTCGTACAACGTTACTCTTGCTCTGCATAACTACTACACCTTCTTTTTATTTACGTTCTTCTGCTTACAAAGCTCCTGGTACAAGAGGGCGAGACTATACTGGTCCCAAAAGGCTCAGACAAAAACCAAGAATATCAATTGCTCCAGCACAAGTAGCTCAACCTGCTCAAGCTACCGTAAATGCTCCAGCTCCTATTGCTGCACCTGCTACTGTTGATCAATCAAATCAACCAGTAGAAAAACCCCAAGCTGAACAACCAACTGTCGCATCTCAAGCTATGCAAGCTCAAGCTGCAAGACAACAATCATCTCCTGGATGGTTGGCCACCGCTTACATTGTTTTTTTAAGCACACTCCATAAAGCATTTGGAGGAAGCCTAGAGTTAGGTTATAAACCACTAGCACAAAATTTTATGCAACGTCAAATATTTCTAGCTCTTAAAGATGATGCCCAAAGCAAAGCAACAAAAATGGTACAATCAGGAGATTTTGCCGCAGATATACGTAATGCAATTGCAGAACTAAAAGACATGGAATTATCACCAATGGATCCTAAATATCTTCAACGCGCGAAAGCAATTGAAAATTTCAACCGCTTACTCAACTCCACAGATCAAGAACAAATAAATAAACTCACCAAAGATCTTTTAAAAGATAACAAAATTGATATTGATAAAATGGAAAAACAAACATCTTTTGGATCTATGGCAAAAGACGCAATGTATCTTGGCTTATTTAATACTGCTACTCGTGTAATAGGCGGGCTTATTGGTTTTGGCGCCACCATGCTTTTACAAAGTCTTATGCCAACACAGAGCGAATAATAAAAGCATACTTGTAACTTTGTGCTCGAATAGGCTATAGTTATAACGCGTTGGTGTAAAAATTATTAAAAATAATTTGTATTGATTATGGGGGCTTCGCATGAAAAAATCATTAATCACTCTATCTATCTATCTATTTTGAATGGATCTAATATTTTGGCTTCACAAGAATTGGCTCAAGAATTTGCCAAAGAGTTAGCAAAAACTCCTCTTACCGTTAAACCTGATTTAAGTGGATTAGGTGAAGGCCTAGGTAGCGTTGCTGGTGATATAGCAAAAGAAGCTATAAAAAATCTTATTCACGGCGGCTTTGAAGGGTTTGAGGAAGCAACTCAAGGTGGCGTTGTACATGGCCATACCAAAAGAGGATTTGAAAATCTTACTGAAAGTCTTACAAAAGCCCTAGCCGATACATTAAGCAATCCTCGATTAAGAGGCGAACTCATTAGAGGTGGATCAGAATTTGCAAGTGCCTTAGGATCTGGGGTTCAAGGAATACGAATAGGACTTGAGAAAGACTTATTTCCCGAAATTCAACAAATAACACAGGAGGCTATTGGCTCCGTTTTTAATATGCGTAACGCTATGCAGTATGGACTTCCTGTAGCATTTGCATCAGTTATCACTATAACTGGTGTTTATGGCCCTCGCATATTTTGGAATGTTGTAGAAAAACGTTTATTAAATCCAAAGCCCGCAATCCTTCTTCCTGGCTCAAAATATGGTCGCACAGACCGCCTCAAACGATGGTGGGCTGGATACAAAACACCTCCGATGATTTTTGATGCATCAGTCAAAGAACGCCTAGAAGAAATTGAAGAAAAAACAAAAAACATTCGTGATAATATTTATAAAGGCCAAAAAGTTACCTATGATAACTTGCTTTTATATGGTCAACCAGGAACGGGTAAAACATTATTTGCACAAATATTAGCAGATAAAACTGATATGGATTTCTTGCCCGTAACTGCCGCATCATTATTGCAATCAGGTGTTGAAGGTATTAAGTATTTTGATGAATTAATGGGAATGGCAAGAAATAGCAAATACGGCACCATTATTTTTGTAGATGAAGCTGATGCGCTCTTTGTGGATCGTGATACATTACGCCCCGATTCTGATCATTATAAAGTATTAAACCATATTCTTGCTGCAACGGGTAGCGGCAGCAATAAATTTATGCTCATTGCTGCAACAAATCATGCGTATGTTATGGATCCTGCGATGGGCCGCCGATTCCAAGATCGTGTCTTAATGCCATTGCCAGATGAAAATACGCGTAAAGAATTGCTCAATATTTATATGAATGAACAATTATTTGGTGCTAAAATAAGAGATTCACGATTTATCTCTGCTGCACGTTCAATTTTAACTTCTGAAAAAATTGATGAAATCGCAAAACAAACTGCTGATTTATCTCATGCAGAAATCAAAGATATGGTTACCATCATGGGTAAAAAAGCGGGTGCAACAAAAGACGGTATTATTACTCAACGTAATGTGGATACTGCAGTTGCAGAAGCGATTGAAAAGAAAAAAGCATTAGAGCGCGACATACTTGAGAAAGAAAAAAGAAAAGGCATTATTCGCCCACAAATAGTACCGCAGGTAATCAGTGAGCCAGAAATTGGTGGTGCTGCAGCAGCATAACATTAGAATAGTATCGCAAGAAGAACGGGACCTTAATCGGTCCCGTTTTTTATCACAGCATTCATAAATTAAATCTTATCTCTATAACAAGTCGGTATTCACTATCCGCTCGCCCTGAGTGTTTTACGAAGCATTTATGCAAGTAAAATGTATCGAAGGGTTCAGCATTAGTAAAAACTTTCTAATCTTATCAATCTTTTTAAGATTAATTATTCTTAATCACACCCTTCGATACATTTTTTGAGGACAAAAAACACTCAGGGCGAGCGGAGTAGAGGGGTTAACTGTTCAAGTCCCGTTTTTTATAATTCAGTATATTTAGTCCACTTACCTTTTGATTTTTCAACCGGATACTTGCGCGCCTTTTCAATCTGCTTATGCGCAAGCGCCTTACTCAAATCAATCTTGTTTTGATTGCAAAAACATAAAAGTGCAAATGCAATATCTGCCACTTCATCTTCTATAAGCTGTCGCTTTTTTTCCAACTCTTCATATGATGCAGCACTTTCACTCCAGAGAAAGAAATCCATTAATTCAGTGACTTCTGATGCAAGAGCCATACTTAAATTTTTAGGACTATGAAACTGTTGCCATTCGCGATCTTCAATGAATTTTTTAACATCATTTTTTAATGTTTCTATCGTTGTTGTTGCATCTGACATATTATTCCTTTGTAGATATCATTGGTGCTTGCTGAATAAGAACTAAATCTGGTTGTATTTTCGCTCGAAATGCTTCGTCGGCCATATTCCAATCCACTACATCAACTTTAAATGGCAAATCTGATTCTTCAAAATCTTCGTCAATATGTGAGCGAATATTCCATGGTATATCTTCCATAAAACATATATCTAAATCAGATAACGGCCTCTGTGTTCCTTTAACACGGGAACCAAATGCATAAAATGTATATGGATATTTGTGTAAAATTGATTTTACAATATCCCAATGTTTTGGCTCCATATGAATCATGCCATTTCCTGCAATCTAGAAATTAAATTTTCAAGTTCGTCAGAAAATTGGTCAAAAATTTCTACAATAGCTTCCAAATTTTCTCTTTCATAGGTATGCACAGAAAGATTACGTTTTTTTTGGAATTCAAACCATAATTCTGGATCAATGATTATTTTTTCAAGCGCTGCAGCACGAAAAGTATCTTTTGGTGATCCAGTCTCTTGCCCCCTCATTGCTAAAACCCGCTTCATCATTTTCCATGCAAGCTCATAACAAAACTCAAAAGCTTTCACAGCTCCAGCTTTATCTCTATCATCCTGCATATCCTGACGAAACTGTTCAAATACAGCTTGCGCTTTAAGTAATTTACTAAAATCTATTGTTGATTCTTCCATGTCTTTTTCTCATTTTTTTGTTATTAAGTCCAAGTTATAATCTATGAACTTTTTGCTGTCTATAGCATATTCTAATAAACCAACTACAACTCTAGATCTAAAATGCCTACCCCTTAGGCACCGAAATTTTCATTTTTTCTATTGCTTTAGCAAGCTCTGCCGAAAACAAATCAAATGATTCTACAATAGCATCCAAATTTTCTTGATCGTACGTATACGATGTGAGATGTCGTTTTTCTATAAAAGAAAACCATGGTTCTGGATTATCAATTATTTGTGCAAGAGCAGCCTTTCTAAACACATCTCTGGGTGCCGTTGATTCTACACCTTGAGTAGCTAAAATACGCTTCATTGTTTTCCACGATAATTCATAGCAAATTTTGAAAGCTTGTACAGCTCCTGCTTGGTCTCTATCATCTTGCATATTCTTGCGAAATCGCTCAAAAACTGCCTGCGCTTTAACCAAATTATTCAAATCGAGCGCTACCGAAGAAGATTGTTCCATCTTTTATTCCTGTGATGTTATTTATTTTTTTGTTTTTTGTAAGAAATCAACTACAAAACTACTCCACGATTCCATGGTCTCACGTTGCGCAAGACATTCATCCAATGAAACCAGCACACCACTTTTTAATTCTGATTTTATTGCAATATCACCGCTATCACCTTCAAGCAAAAGTACAAAACCAATATGCACTTTTCCCACATCATTGGAATCATCATTCAAAATACCAAGAGGTTTTACATTTACCTTGCCTGCATAATCAACTTCTTCATGAAACTCGCGCAACGCCCATGCAAAAAGCGGGGTCTCCTCGCCCTTCGACGTGCCCTTTGAAGCTTTAGCGAAAGAGGAAGCCTCGGCGAAGTAGGGAGTCATATCTTCTTGACGAATATGTCCACCAATGCCAAGCGTCAATTTATTGCGCAGTCGGGATTCTGAAGCATCAGATTTACGCTGCATCAAAAAATATTTACCTTCATGAGTAAAAATAAGATAGGGAATAATTTGTTTATAGGTAGGATCTGTCTCCATAATCGAACGCGGTAAAAATTCTTTTGTATCATTAATGATCTGCAGATATTGATCAAAATCTACTTCTTGTAAACCATGCCATGCGTTTGCGTGAGCAAAAATCTGTTCACGTGGAACTACTAAAATAAGTTCATCATGCGTTTGCATGCTTTGTTGTTGCTGTGTATTCACTTGTGTCATAGATTATCTTCCTTTATAGTTATGATTTTCAGTATAAAGATAGGACATAAATTGGCAATCATAGCCCATTTTCATCACAGCCAATCGCTATTCTATTTGACATATTAAATCTTTCAAGCCATACTGTTCTTGTAATTTCTAACATGTATAACTCACACAAAAAGGTCTCTTTATGAACAAACAATTATTGACTGCTCTTATTGCAGCTACATTTTCTGGAATGACTTTTACAGCAGAAGCTCCTGATTATACGTTCCTTCCACAAGAGCTACACGAATATTGTACTGCTAATAATACACAAGCGTGTCTTGATGCGGCAGCAATGATGAAAACAGTTCTTCTAGCAATGCAAAAAAGAGAAGCTGTTGAACAACCAACGCAAGAAGAAAAAGAGCAATTAGAGCCTCTAAAAATTGCTCTGCAAGAAGAGTTTAGCCAATTCAACGCTAGAAAAATGAATCTTCTTGAATCTGCTGACCAAAAAACAAAAGAAGCTGCTCAAGATCTTGCTAAAGAATTGAATCCGACTGATTCAACTGATTCAAAAGAATAGTATTTTTAGCCCCATGCTCAATACTTTGCGCATGGGGACCCCATAAAAGATCAATGAAAAAACCTCCAATATTTTTGGAGGTTTTTTTGATTAATCACTTCTTTTCTCCGCGTTATTTATGATATGTCTAAAACCATTATAAATATTAAAAAATAAAGGATTAATTATGATGGTTAACGATAACAAATTCAATAATCTGTGGACACTTTCAAAATATGTGTATGGTCTTGTTCCTGTATTAATCGGCCTTGATAAATTTTTCTTTTTCATTGTTGATTGGAATATATACGTAAGTCCACTTGCTGCATCAATAATTCCTATGACTACTCTGGTACCTCTGGTGGGAATTATCGAAATTGCAGCCGGTATTTTAATACTTACCAAATATCCTCGTTTTGGTGCTTATCTGGTTGCAGCCTGGATTGGTGTAATAATTATCAATCTGTTCCTAATCGGTGGCCTTTATGACATTATTTTACGTGATGTTGCCATTGCATTTGGATACATTGCATTTGGAATGTTAACTGAACTCAAAGAATCATCACCAATAATATAAGAATCACTATGGTGACTCTAGAAATAACACCAAAAACCCTCTTAAATGGGGTCCCCATGAGATATCCCCAATTCCGCAAAATCTTCATTGGGGTCCCCGTACGAAGAATGAGGATGGGGTAAAAGCATGGGGCTAGGGTGATGGAGATCTGGAACCAGGTTTAAGCACCGCAAGCATGGCATCAATTTTATGTGCTCGTTGTTGTCTGCTCAGTCTGTGCTGTTGTGGAGCATACGTAGGATGGGCACCAGATGGATTCTGATTTTCTATTTTATTGCGTCGTTCTTGAGGATCTAATCTTGCCGTTCTGGGAGCGCCCGGAGTGAATGGTTGTTTAGGATCTTTACCTGCGTTGAGATGTATAGTGAAAAGAAATGGCACAAGCAACAATAAAATTCTAGGATGATTCATATTATAAGCCTTTCTTTTAAGCTAGAATTCACAATTTGCCTATTTTATATTTCTTTTCACTATCCGCAGCAAACACTTTTTACAAAATGTATATTTTTATTGTTTTTTATCCTTTTTTGAATATAATGAAAAAGATAGTATATATTATTATAATTTTGTAAGGAGTTGTGTATGTCAACGTACACTAACACCAGAATCAGCTTCCCAGTCCATATATCAAACAATCAATTTGTTCAAACAAATCTTTTATTTTCTTCTGCTATTACTATTATCACCCTGCTCATTTCTTTATCTATTATTTTATACCTACTGCTCGGCAGTCTATAATAAATCATTTTTCCTATTGCATAGAATAGGAACTTTCTAAAATCGTTACGCATATTTTTCGTTATCATACAATTATTACAATTATATAAAGGACTATATCGTGAATATACAATACGCGATATCTGCTATGTTTATAGTTATTATCGGAATAACAAATCATTCATTTTCTATGGATAAATATACCGCCATCGGAGCGGCAATTCTTCCCATTTCAGGGGCAATCATTGGTACTTATAAGTATCGTGAGTATAAACACGATCTTACACAAGAAGTAAAAAAACATCGATGGCCACAACCGGCAATCAACTGGATTGAAAAAATCAAATATGATGTTGGCATACAATCGCCAATAGAATATGTACGTTTCGATAACTCCGGGACACAGATCTCTGGTTTTTGTACTACGCAAGATTATATAATAGCAGGAGATTATGAAACAGTAGGTGCCATAAATCACTTAGTTCAAAAGCGAGATACAACAAACGATGAAGATGTTGACCTTGCAGGTAAATCTGTATTGATAAAACATGAATTTGGCCATATACACAGCAATGATTCTTGGAAAAAAATAAAGATGTCTTTTATAATGCCTGCAGCTATTCAAGCAGGATTTTCAAGCGCAAACTATTGCTTTACCAAGATATTTGCCTCAGCAAATCTTAAGACACCTATAAACCTATATACCAGATCAGCGGCAGCGATAATAGCTTTATGGATAAAAATAACAATCTGGGAGATAGGCGAAAAAGCTTACTACAGACATTTGGAGAAAAATGCTGACCAGTTTGCTCTTGAACATGCAACTCGCCAAGAAATTGAAGCATTTATAAAAATCATCAGAGAAAATGAACAAGAAATGTTACAAAATTCTGACTACAAATATATCGCACATGACCCAGCAGAGGTGAAAAAAACATTTTTCTTTGGAAAAGATCCACATCCCTTTCCTGCGGATCGTATTGCAATGGCAGAAAAATACTTGAAAAAAACGGAATAATCAATCGGAAATGCACATAAAAAATAAAAAGTTTATACTGTAGATATAAAATCTCTCATTTCATAAAGGATTTTTTCAATGAGTTATGACTTTTCAAAAATAGAAAAAAAATGGCGTAAGCAGTGGGATCATTCTTCAACCGGGGTCCCCATGAGTAATAATATGGAACATGGGGTTAAAAAATTTTATTGCTTAGATATGTTTCCGTATCCATCAGGCAGTGGATTGCACGTAGGTCACTGGCGTGGATATGTTCTTTCCGATGTGTATACGCGTATCAAATGGCTCGAAGGTTATGATATTTTACATCCAATGGGTTGGGATGCGTTTGGCCTTCCAGCAGAAAATGATGCGATAAAAAAAGGTATTCATCCAAAAGCTGGAACGGCTACTAATATTGCCAACTTTAAAAAACAGCTCCATGAAATTGGCGCTTTATATAATTGGGATAAAGAACTTGATACAACTGATCCTGATTATTATAAATGGACACAGTGGATTTTTTTACAAATGTTTAAAGCAGGTCTTGCGTATGAAGATATGGCGCCCATTAATTGGTGCCCTTCATGTTTGACAGGTCTTGCCAATGAAGAAGTTATTGATGGCAAATGCGAACGCTGCGGATCAGAAGTTGTTCAGCGCACTATCAGACAATGGATTCTAAAAATCACCGCGTACGCAGAAAAACTTTTGAGTGGTCTTGATAAACTTGAATGGCCAGAAAAAGTAAAATTAATGCAGCGTAATTGGATTGGCAAAAGTGAAGGATTAATTTTCAGCTCACCAGTAAAAGATTCTCACTTGGTGCTCGAAACATTTTCAGCACATTTTGAAGCATTTTGCGCTGACACATTTTTAGTAATTGCACCTGATCATGAACTATTGCCATATCTCCTTGAAAAAGTATCAAACCGTGAAGAAATTTTAGCTTATGCGCAAGAACTTGTACAAGAACGTTTGCGTGATAAAGGTGCCGCAGGCCATGAACCTAAAGGCATCTTCACTGGATGTTATACCGTAGATCCTGTTGGCAATGGCGAATTGCCTATTTGGGTTGCAAGCTTTGCGTTGGCAGATTATGGAACTGGTATCATCAAATGTTCTGCGCATGATGAACGTGATTTTGCATTTGCAAAAAAATATGACATCAAACTTAAAGCGGTATTATTTCCCGAAGATCCAGAATTACGCAAACAGGTAGAAAACTTTGAAATCTGTTATACCGATATGAAAAACGGTATTTTAACTGAGCCATTTGATTTTGCAAACAAAAGATCAGCCGATGTGCGTGAGCACATCATAAAGTATTGCGAAAGAAACAATCTGGCACGTCGCACAACTAATTATAAATTACGTGATTGGGTATTCTCTCGTCAACGTTATTGGGGCGAGCCAATACCATTAGTTCATTGTAAAAAATGTGGAATTGTTCCCGTGCCAGAAGATCAGCTTCCCGTAAAATTACCCGAAATTGAAAACTATCAACCCACCGGAACTGGTGAATCGCCACTTGCTGCAATCCATGAATGGGTACATGTTGCATGCCCACAATGTGGTGAACCTGCAGAACGAGAAACAAACACTATGCCACAATGGGCTGGATCATGCTGGTATTTCTTGCGCTATCCAAACCCACACTTAAAAGATAAGCCATGGGATCCAGCTGATATGAATTACTGGATGCCGGTTGATTTATACGTGGGGGGTGTAGAGCATGCAATTTTACATTTATTGTATGCACGCTTCTGGGTAAAAGTATTATACGATTTAGGCCATTTACCATTTGATGAACCATTTAGTCATCTATTCAACCAAGGCATGGTATTAAAGTATTCAGAAAAATCTGGTCTTGTTGAAAAAATGTCCAAATCAAAAGGCAATGTTGTCAGTCCTGATGAGATGGTTGCACAATACGGTTCTGATGTATTGCGTATGTATATTCTTTTCATGGGTCCACCAGAACTTGATTGTGAATGGCAAGATAGCGGTATTGAAGGCGTGAAACGCTTTGCAAACCGCGTCTACGATTACCTCACAAAACCTGGCACCATTTTACCGCAAGGCCATCAAGAAGATATTTCCGTTACGCGCCGCACGCATAAATTGATGCAAGATTTTCAAGAACGTATTGATCTATTTAAGCCCAATACTGCACTTTCAGCGTTCATGGAATGGATTAATGATGCAACGAGCAATTCAATGAAATTGAGCCGTGATTCTGCAGAAAAAATTATTGTTGTTCTTTCTGTGATGGCTCCACATATGGCAAGTGAACTGCTTGAACAATTGTTTAACAAACAACTGCATGAATGTTCTTGGTCATATGCAAATCCAGAATATACGTATGAAAACACCGTAGAAATAGTTATTCAAGTGAATGGTAAACATCGTGGCAATGTGCAAGTACAACGTAAAGCTGATCAAGAAATAGTTGAACCATTAGCACGGCACGTGATTGCCCACTGGCTTGAAAATAAAGAAATAATCAAAGTGGTCTTTGTAAAAGATCGATTGATTAGTTTTGTAATTAAGTAAGCAACAAAAAACCCCCCGGAATTTTTCGGGGGGTTTTAACATATCAATGAATTAATATTATTATGCAGTTAATTCAAGCGTTTCTATTTTTTTAATTAGCACATCAATTTTATTCATTTTATCTTCTCTACTTCTCAGCTCATTGCGGTAATTATATAAACGATAGGAACAGACAGCAGCAAGAGAAAGCAATATGCCCTTCGCCGTACCTATAGTAAGCGCCTTACTAATCAAACCTAGTACCTCAGAGGTTTTAACCATAGAAGTTTTAGGAAAATCAGCAGAAGATACCTGATAAGTAGACATCTGTAATGGAACCGGAGCTAAAGCCGCAATAAAACCAAAAGCTGAGACCAAAGCGTAATCTTCTGTCACAATATCACCCATACTATTGGTATTTATCTGTTTCCACATTTCATCATGCATTTCTTGTACAAGTCTATTTTTTTGTTCCTTAAAAAGTTCAGTCATATGTAAACTCTCCAAAGATGTTAGATCACTACCACTCTTGTTATAATTTCGATTAAATAAAGATAATATTTCACTTCGCGTAAACCTATCTTCATTATTTAAATATATTAAAGTAGTACAAAAATGATCTCTATCAACTTGAGGTATTATTTTTTCTATCTCAGCTATTATTGCTTGATCAAGTTCCTGCTGCTTATGAACCAAAACATCTGCAAACAACGATTGTTTTGGCACAACTGCCAGCGCGTTCCCACCAAAAAGAAACAATGGTAACAATATAAGTAAATTTTTCATAATACTTCCTATCTTTAAAATGGTGCGCTATCTATCACTAAACAGCGCACCATCTTTTTCCATCTTTTGATAATAGTTTATACTCGTTGTATTTCAACGATACCAAGTTTGCCAGCTAATTCAGTTTTCATAGCTTCTAATTTTGTAATTACTTCATTAATTTCGGCTAGTTTATTTTTGTTTTCCTTAAGATCTAAAGCCTGATTAAAGTATGATAGTACCGCTATACCTAATGTTATAACTCCAAAGAAACCTAAATCATGAGCACCAAAAACTTTTGTGTAATTTTTATATCCAGCTGCAACAAAACATAATCCGCTCAAGGCTGCAAATGTTGGTGCTATTTGTGTCTGCTCAATATTATTCTTCATATGGATCGAGAAAATCCTCTCTTTAATAGACTCTCTTGCATAATACAATTGATCCAAGGCTCGTACGGTATTATCATACTTTTCTGGATCTGTTTTACCCGTAAGCGCATCTTCTACTATTACCTGCTTAATATCGCTATACATAGCATCTGCAGATGCAGCAAGTGGTAATACAGAATTGGCCCCGATCGCCATAGCCGCCAATAATAACATCTTCTTATTCATAATTGCCCCCATTTTGATTAATTATTCATTCTAGTTGTAATTATACCTCATAATGAAAACCTCTGCAAAAGGGTGGTAACAATAGCGATCTGATCGTATTATCTGAGAAAAAACCCCAAAAAACAAGCCTAAAGTTACAAATCTCAATCATTTTATTGGATTGTCCTGGAAATTGATGTTAGGGTAAATATGAACACTCAAAAAAAGGAGATCCAATGCGCTTTCTTGACGCAAAACCTAATCTCTCAGCACTATTTTTATATGCATCATTATTTATGCAATCAATAGCAGCTGTTCCTCCCCAAGAAATGTATGGAGAACCGTGCCAAACATATAGCGTTCTTTGCATAGTTTCCTTTTTTATGGGGATTTTGTTGTATATACTTATTCACCAATGCTGTATCTATCAGCCAACACCTTCATCAATTCCACCAACGACAAATAAAGAAAACAATGATGATACGAAGAAACTAAAATAACTCATTTACTAATTGATCAATTTGTTGCGAGGTAACTTCATCTGCCATGCATGCATAAAATTTTTCATCATATTCACGCGTTTGAACAACCACCGGCATTGTTACTGCATGTCCTAGTAATAATGCCTGTTTTTTCGTATCAAGCGATGCTAAAATAGACCGCAATGCGGTTGCACCATTCACGCCAGTAAGCACAGCCTGAATATCTTTTTCATCATTTAATTGCGCAACAATTTTGGTACCAATTTGCGAAATTATTTCTTGATCAATTCCTGAAGGCCGTTGATCAACCACCAGCAATGAAACATAATATTTGCGCATTTCACGCGCGATTACCCCAAAAATTGTCTGCCGGGCAGCTTGAGGATTTAAAAATTTATGTGCTTCTTCAATAGTGATTAATAACTTTTTTGGTTCATCTTCTTTGCGTTGTGATCCCAAAAATTTTTCAGTTTTAGCAACGTATTCCGTATGGATGCGGCGAGAAATGATATTAGCGATAAGTAAATAGACAAAAGTAGACGTATAATTACCAAATTCAACAATAACACTAATACCTTTATCAATAAATTCCATCATCTGATCAATCACCGGCACATGCGCACCTTTAAGCAATGGCTTAAAAAATGGTAAACGCTCAATGCGTTTTAATTTTCTATATAATGCAGCAATTGATTCTGGATGCGCACCAATCGATTGTGCAAATTCCTTTAAATTTTCGCCCTGATTCAACAATACATACAACCAATCTTGTTTATATTGCGCAACAATGAGATACGCCGCCTCAATTGCTGTTGAATGCAAATTCAATTCATCTTGGAGTGAAAGTAAATCTTCCACTTGGATGGAATTATACGCAAGCACTATTTCCACATCAGGAGATCCACCACGCCTACGCGTAGAATCGGGATCTAAAGAAAATATAGCAACACGATGAGGAAATAATGTCTTAAGACCTTTCACGAATGATTGGTGTTCTGATTCTTTGCGCGCCTGCAAACCATATTCACTATGCATATCAAAAATTAAATTAATCGCCTTATCGTTTTTAATAAGCCCTGCAAGCACCAGCCGGGTGATAAATGTTTTTCCCGTTCCTGTTTTACCAAAAATACCATTGCTGCGCTCAGTCAATCGTTCTAAATCAATACACACGGGAGTATTCATATCAAGTGGACAACCAATATTAAAATACTTTTTACTCGGATGAATTTCATCACCAAAAATTAATGCTACATCTTTTTTATCTGCATCATACACAGATGCAAAATGCGCAGGAATAGTTTTTACTGGAGATGGTTTATTTTCTTTGGTCATCATGAGCATTGGCTTTAAGACAGCCGTTGCATACATATCTTTTTGTTTGAGTAAATTTGTCAGTAATGTTTCTTCAGGTGTAGGAGGAAACAATAAAATATCAGGATGCGTTACTTCAAGCGTAAGATCAGTAATCAGAGAAAAAAAGGTATGAGTTTTTCCAACAATGGAAACAAATTTACCTGTTTTTATTTCCTCGAGTGGAATATCGGGAGAAATCCGAATCACCAGACCTTCTGTCAGTGAGCCGGATATGATGTGGCCCAGCGTGCGCTTTAACAAAATTATCCAAACCAAGATTTGCGAGTATTGTGTCCATTTTCATTATGCATGAGCTTTTCTGCTTTTTGCACTATCTCTTTCTCGATAAGATCTTTCTCTAATGGCGTCAACTGTTCATAAAGAGGTGCAACCCTTACCTTTTGTAGAGAATTTTTGTTCGTTGTATTTTCTATTGCTTTACAGCACAGAAAGTACGGAATACATTTTTTGAAAAGCGTACCCGAAGATAATTCATAATTTATTCTTCCACTATAATGAGGATAAAAATCCCGAATGAGAGTGCATACCTTTTCTGAAAGCACGGGAAAGCTATCTTTTTTTATTGTGTAGCGGAATAGCTTATTATCTTCATCAAAAATATATAATATTTGTTTGGTAGGCGTATTATGTAAGATACAATCCTTGATCAATTGTGGATGTTCAATAGTATATATAAGTTTTTTCGTGATACTGTCCCAAATATCGATATGTATGACTTCTGGCTCTTTTTGCTGTAATAATGCAGTAATAAGTTGCTCTCCATTATCACTGAACCTTACCCAACCCATACAAGCTCTTTTTGGAAAAATATAATTCTCGCCCGTTTTCAAATCCCACAGCTGAAATGTATCGTTATGTGTTATTGCAGCCAAATGAGTGGTATGATGATAATCGATATTGCGACAATTTTGAGGAAACTCAAGACATTTATAGGGGGTAGCATCAATATTTTGATATGCATAATCCATCACAAATGTCTTGAGTACAGGTGGAATATTATCAAGTATTGAGCAAGATTGTGTGGCAATAGGATTATTGATAATTGCCAACGTATCACTCGTTACATTGCTATAACGATCCAAGGAACGTTTCTTAAGTACATTAATTGCATTTGAAAAAAATGTCTTTTCACTTTCAGAATATTTTTTTATAGTTTCTGGATCGGCAATTATTTCAGGAACATCTGTTTTAACTCGTGCAAAGTAGAGACATGCATCTAATTTTTTCTTGCGAGGTTGACCGTTAAGACCACCAAATTCATCTAACAATTTTCCTTCAAAAGCAACAAATTGTTCATCAAGGAATTGTGATATTGTGGGGATTTGTAATGGGGCAATTGTGGGTATTATAGGTGCTTGTAGAGGTACAATTTTAGATATTGTAGTTACATTGTTATGAATCGTTTCTAATGGAATACCATATTCTTTATCGAAATCCAGTTTTGCAGGATCCATAGCAAAAAAAGTACATGGTATGATGAGACTAGAAAGACATAGTTTTGAAAATAATTGTTTCATTAAGTACTCCTTTTTTTAGTACTAATATATTGGACCTGTAAAAAATAATTAACCCAAGCCGTATTAGCTTGGGTTAAAATTAATCCTGCCCAATAAGAGCAACCACTTTTTTACGCGTCACTTCCAAAAAACCCGGACGCATTAAATGAATTATCTTTTTTTCATGAGTATCTTCAAGCACAAAAATAAAATCCGATCCAGCAACCAAAGAAAGAATTATTGGTGCATGATCTGGTTTAATGATAAGCGATCCAACCGGTGTTTGAGCTTCAATCCACTGCACCGTGTATTCATGCTTGTGTTGAGGACTTACTACGGTCAACTTCATTTTTTTCCTTTTATTCTGCGTTCAGCAATTTCTCAGCTTTTTGCAACACTTCTTCAAGGGTGCCAACCATGTAAAATGCTTCTTCAGGAAGATTATCATAGTCGCCAGTAAGTATTTTTTCAAAATCTTCAATTGCTTTTTCACGAGATACATAACGGCCAGCCATACCGGTGGCAAATTCAGCAGTAAAGAGTGGTTGCGTCAAGAATTTTTGTACTCGTTTTGCTCGCTTAACAATAACCTTATCTTCTTCTGCCAATTCTTCCATACCTAAAATAGCAATCACATCCTGCAATTCTTTATACCGCTGCAAAACATTTTGAATAGTACGAGCTACACGATAATGCCGCTCACCAATAATATTTTCTTGCAAACCTTTTGAATTAGAAACTAATGGGTCAACTGCTGGATAAATGCCAAGCTCCACTAATTTACGAGAAAGAACCGTACTTGCATCCAAATGAATAAAGGTGGTTGCAGGGGCAGGATCAGTAATATCATCAGCAGGCACATAAACTGCTTGAATAGAAGTAATTGAACCATCAATGGTGCTTGTTATGCGCTCTTGAAATGCACCCATTTCAGAAGCAAGAGTAGGTTGATAGCCAACAGCAGAAGGCATTCTGCCTAACAATGCAGAAACTTCTGAACCCGCTTGCACAAATCTGAAAATATTATCGATGAATAAAAGTACATCTTTTTTTTCTGTATCTCTAAAATATTCCGCCATGGTCAAACCAGTGAGGCCCACGCGCAAACGCGCACCAGGCATTTCACCCATTTGGCCAAATACCAACGCGGTTTTATCAAGAACACCGGTGCGTTGCATTTCTAGCCATAATTCATTACCTTCACGCGTACGCTCGCCAATTCCGGTAAATACAGAAACACCGCCATGCTCTGTTGCAATATTACGAATTAATTCTTGTACCAAAACAGTTTTACCAACACCAGCACCACCAAAAAGCCCAATTTTTGAACCTTTGATATACGGACACATGATATCAATAACTTTAATACCTGTTTCTTGAATTTCATTTTTTACTTGAAGACTGATGAATTCTGGCGCCGCTTTAAAAATAGGCCATTTTTCTTGGCCAGCTATAGCTGGCTTACCATCAATCGGATCACCAAGCACATTAAAAACGCGCCCCAAAACTTGTGGGCCAACAGGAACAGAAATAGGAGCACCGGTATCAACAACTTCCAAACCACGGGTAATATTAAAAATATTTTCTATGGCAATACAACGAACAGCGCCATCTCCAAGCTGCTGAGCAACTTCTATGCTGGCTTTTTTCAGAGATGCTCCATTTTGTTGCGGAAAGAGAATATGAAGTTCGTTAAGAATATCTGGCGTTGCATCATGAGGAAATTGAACATCAACTATGGTGCCTGTTATGCCAAGGACATAGCCACTTTTGGTAATATGAGCAGTGTTATTTTTTTCTGAATTTTGAAATTGGTTCATGTCAATGCACCTTGTGCATAAAATAATGTTAAACTATACATTATTTAACCTAAACCATGTACGTTTCTTTGTAAAGAAGACATCTTGCTTTTTGGACTATGAGATTATTTCTTGATGGTCTCTAAAGATACTTTCTCGATAACAACACCGATAACGTCATGATGTTTTTGAATATCGTTAGCAACGGTATTAGCCAAATCGATATCATATACATGTGTTGTCAAATTTCTATCTTCTATCAAGTCGGTGAGCTCTTTTGCTTCTTCTTTATTAACGAGACCTAATGATAAACATTCCTGGAACACTTTGCGAGGAGAATCAATAGAAATTCCATGTGTTGTAATCATATATTCACGAAGGTATTTCCATAATAAATCGTAGGTTAATTCAAATCGCTTAATCAAAGAATCTCGTCTTTCCTCTCGAGTTTCAATATCAATATCTTTATCGCTTAACGCTAGCCTATACCTTTTTATGGAAGTAGATAGTCCTCGATGAATTTTAACTAAATTAACATATTTCTTGGCTAACTTTTCCATAATACCCCTTCCTTTAAAATAAAATTTTTCATGTCTTGAGGAATCGAGTTCATATCAACCACATCAATTTTTTCGGCAAGATTAAGCCCATCAAGCACCCCACGAGCTTTGGCAATTTCTCTCAGCTCCATTTTTCTACCCAAATCAATTGCCACATCAATATCAGATCGTTCAGTATGATCACCACGAGCACGTGACCCAAACAAATAAACAGTTGCTGACGGAAAAAGAACCGTCAACAACTGTATCATTATTTCTTCTTGAGGAACATTATGAGATAGTTTCACTATAATCCTTATTTAGCCCCATTACGCTTTTGCTACATGGGGACCCCATTTAAGAAGGTTTTTTTGCATTACTTACGATGGATTAATATAGCAATTTTTGCTATAGCTCTAGAATACCAATATTTTAATGAATTAAATATCTATCGAAGACAAATCAACATCAAAAATAAGAGTCTTATCTTTATTAGTCTGTTCTTGCAAAGTAACGCTAAATTGAGGTTTATAATCTGATTTTTTCACAAAAATAAGACCTTCATATTTACTACCAGATTCGATAATTACTTTTTCACGCAACATTTTCTCTTTTAAATCTTTATTAATACGACCATTCATAATTGCTGATTTTATTGCTTTTCCCAAAAATGGTGATGCTATAATTGTAGCCACTATAGGCCATACAAATCCTGCTCCTGCAAGGGTTAACACTAAGCCAATACCAAATTTATCAACAGTAGAACCTAATAAAGTTGGTAAATAAAATACAGAAAATGTTAATCCACTCAGCACACCATACACAGATCCACCAACTCTTCCTGCATTTTTGAGATGATATCTAGAACTTGTCTGGACAGATTGCAAAACATCTGAATAAGGAATCTGAGGAATACTTATTTCAGCAGGAGAAATAATATATTGATCAGTGCTTAAGTTATGAACGGAAATATGAATAACTTCGACCTTTTCGTTATCGAATAACAGATCTCTATCATTAAATAGATATAATTTAGCATCATTATTCAAAACACTTATACCAACAGTTACGTTGCTCTTTGTTTCTCTGTGGATGAGTATATTATTGAACGACTTTATCGAATCTAATGATTTAGGTTTATAATTCGGCACACGAACACACCCTGGCAATAAAACTAACCCTGCCAAAACAAAGCCAATAATTTTTGTATTCAATTTCATAAACCCTCCGCAAGATTCACATCAAAAGCAATCACGTGTGCTGGATTATCCTTTTCATGCATTGTTACGGTAAAATCTGGTCCATAATCTGAAGATTTCACAAAAACAAGACCTTCATATTTATCACCCGATTCGATAGCAGTATCTTTGTGCAACACTTTTTCTTTGAGATCCCTATCAATACGACCATTAGTTACAACAGATTTAATCGCTTTCCCTATAAATGGCAACACCGTCAATCCGGCAACTATTGGCCAAACTATTCCCATTGCATGGCTACAGCAATATAGGCCTATCAAAATAGACTTAGAATGAGTGTTAAAAATCATCATAGGTACAAAAAATGAAAGCGTTAGTACGCTCAACGTGCCATACACAGATCCACCAACTTTGCCTGCTTTTTTGAGATGATCAGTAGATCTTGTCTGTATTGAGCGTAGAATATCGGAATAAGGAATCTGTATGATGCTCATTGCATGAGGGGAAATAACATAGTGTTCTGTGCTTAAGTTATGAACCGAAGTATGAATAACTTCTACTGATTCAAGTAACTCTGTTGCCCGATCACCAAATAAAAAATAAACTTCATCTTTTGTTAAACGCTTTGCCTGCAGAACAACGCCTTTTTCAACACCACGATACGTGAAATTACCACCAATAGATTGTAATGATTTGGGCTTATAACTTAGTACTCTTGTGCATCCAGGCAGCAACACCAATCCGGCCAAAATTATTGCAAAAACTTTGCTATACCTGTTCATTTTAAACCTCATTTATTGATAATGATTTTGTAGCAAGTCAACATCAAAAATAAGAGTGCCCTGTGGATGATATCTCTGAAGAAGTTCAACGCTAAATTGTGGTTTGTAATCTGAAGATTTTACAAAAATAAGCTTTTCACATTTATCACCCGACTCAAGAATGAGCCCTTCAATTGTTGTTTTCTTTTCTATGTCATATGCTATGCGCTTATTCATCTTGATCGAATCGTTAACAACGGAATGATATTTGATCAAATGAGCCAAACTAAAAATTCCGATACCAAATCCGGCAGCGGCTATAGGAAATCCTACAATAGCTCCAGCTGCCATTCCCCATATCCCGCACATCAATAATGATGGTGATAGACAACCTACGTAACCGAGCGCTGTTATTCCTGCTATACGACCTACAGTACTTGTTTTCATTAATCGTACAACATCCTTGTAAGGTATCATTGGTATGCCAATTCCGGAAAACGGCAGGATATAGGTATTTTTTGTCAAATTATGCAATGAAAGATAAATGAGCTCGATAGAGCTATTTTTGGATTGAGCCAATTGCTTGCTCGATTCGCCAAAAATCTCTTCTTTATCATTTTCGGTTAAATGTTTAACTCGAATGGCGACGCCATTTTTAACTTCATGGTAATTGCAACTCTCATCTATAAAGCTCATCGATTGGCGATTATATCGTGGAACATGAAGGCAGCCCGGCAACAGTACTAATCCGGCCAAAACAAGACCAAAAATATTTCCATTCAATTTCATGAAACCCCCTAAAAACTTCTCGGCTTGAATCAAGTATAATATTATAAATCACAATAATTTCTTATTTATAATACAACAACAGAGGCATGAGCGCAAAGGCCCTCATTAAATCACGCTATTGCGTATTTATGACTTTGGGTTTATGGTAAAAAACTATACATATTTGACCCCAAAAATAGGACCCTCATGGACTCTATAACCTTCAACTACCAAAACACCTGCCTTATCGGCGATACTGAGCTAAACACCGCATTTACCCAGCTACTGCCAGAAATTGACCGTATTGCAGCTGTCCACAACAACAATTACGATACCGATTATGCCTCAGTAAACCTTCCTTTTGATGAAGAATTGCTCAAAACTATATGCTCTACCGTAAAAGAAAAAAAAGCACTTCAGCCCACAGCGTTGGTGATAATCGGAATTGGAGGATCAAATCTGGGCACAATGGCGGTTCTTGAAGCATTACGAGGAAAATTTTATAACGAACATCATGAAACCAAGGTTTATTTTGTAGACACAGTCGATACAGATAATGTTTGCGATATCGCACAGTTGGTTGAGCACGAACTGGAAACGGGTAACAATATCATGATCAATGTCGTTACCAAATCAGGAACAACTACCGAGACTATTGCCAATTTTGAGATTTTTTTAGAAATTCTTAAAAGTCACCGCCCCTATAATTATCATCAGTTTGTTATTGCAACAACAGACTGCAATTCTGCTTTGTGGAAACTCGGTGAAAAAGAAGAATTTACGCTACTTACCATCCCTGAACAGGTAGGCGGAAGATATTCCGTATTTTCAGCAGTGGGATTATTTCCCTTATGCTTTTTAGGAATTGACTGCAAGCAATTACTTGCAGGAGCACGATCAGGATTTGAAATTGCTACATCTACGACCTGTTCAGCTAAGCAAATCGACCAAATTGATAAAAAAAACCTTTCAATACGGGGTCCCCATACGCAGAGCAACGAAGGATGGGGTTATAAAAATAGCGCTGCATTGAGCGCGCTTATTATTGCTCATCATTATCACTACAATCGCATTATCCATGATACTTTTATTTTTTCAACTGCACTCAAAAGTTTAGGAGCTTGGTATCGCCAACTATCCGCAGAAAGCATTGGCAAGGCTCTCGATAAAGGAAGTAACCACGTTAATATTGGATTATTACCTACCATTTCTATCGGCAGCACTGATCTGCATTCTATTGCACAACTGTATTTAGCTGGCCCCGATAATAGATTTACTACCTTTATAGAGATTGGACATAATGAAACAGATCTTGTGTTGCCACAGTACGATGAATATGAATCACTCGTGCAAAACATTCAAGGCACATCACTTACAACAATTATGAATGCTATTTTGAATGGTACAAAAACTACGTATCAGAAAGAGAATCGCCCTTTTGTATCATTTACCCTACCAGAAAAATCCGCCTTCTATATTGGTCAATTCATGCAAATTAAAATGATCGAAATAATGTATATAGGATTTTTATTTGATGTTAATCCTTTTGATCAACCTGAGGTTGAAAAATATAAAGATGAAGTGAGGAAATTATTAAAAGATTAATTTTATAAAAACCCTTCGATACATTTTTGCAAAGCAAAAACACTCAGGGCGAACGGAATTTAATTTAATCAATCAAAAAAGATGTTCTTTATGATAATTTTCCCCGTTCGCCCTGAGTGTTTTTGCTTTGCAAAAATGTATCGAAGGGATAGAGGTTAAAAGCTCAACTTTATAAAAAATGAGGCGCAAAATGCCGCCAATAAATTACTCACCAAAGAAAGCACAAAAAAGTGGGTAACAAAGAATGGCCGCCAATAATTGATGATGCAAAAAAACAAACCTTGAAGCACCGATAAAATACCACCAAGTATAAGCGATGCATCGAGTGGATTATATACATTTGGTGCACCGCCACCAAGAAATTTCCATTGAAAAAAATTAATTAAAAGACAGGTCACAAAACCAAAATATACCACAATTGCAAAGGCATATGATCCTATCGTTAAAACGAGTGCATGCATCAAACGCATACGTCCCATCAAAATAAAGATAAACCAAGTAAAAACAAGACCCAATGCCAGTTGATACCATCCCCATGTCATCATCCACAATAATTCATCCACAAAAAATGTAACACATCTCATCAACATTCTATTTCCTCGTTATCTTTATTTTTTTATCTTTATCACTATAGTATAAATTACAAAATTATCGGAGTAATCTTTATTGGGGCCCCCATGTAAAATGAAATGCCACATGGGGTATGGAGAATGATATGCTTTATACTTTTAAGATATACTTTTTATTCATATCGCTCTTACTTTTACCACCATTGTTCACCAATGCACAAGATAGCAGTGCGGGAAAAACGGTAAATCACAATCACACCGTCAACAACAATCCTACTATTGGTGGAGCATCTCCGGTATTTAACACAAATATCAATCCACATGTTGAAGTTCACACAAAATCAACTATTGACGCAATTGGCGTAAAAATAGGAGACATTTTGGTAGTCATCAAACAAGCAATAACCACCAACATCACTACCGTCACCAACATTATCACCACCACCATCACCAAAGAAAATTATGATCATCTAAAGCAAACGATTGCTAATATATTGTGGCAAAATCGCTACAAAATTGCAGGTGGCGCCTTAGCTACTTCATACAGCGCTATGAGCTTACTTTTAATCGCTGATTATCATCAATTAAACAACTTTATGTTTTGGGCACAATGGAAACATACCTCAACTTTTGAAGATTTATGCGCCATTCCACAAAAAGAACTTGCACGCGAATTAATGCTTGCAATTGGTGAACATCATTTTAACAAAAATAATCCAACCGATCTTGCATATCCCCTTATTACATTCATTAAAGATATTGAATGGGAAATAGAAACTATCAAACGATACATAACAACCACTAGAATCCTCAAACAATTATATCTAATGCCACTATTTCCTACTAATGAAAAAAAGGTCAACAGAGCAACTAAAATGCTTGAAAGAGCACTTTTTATTAAACATATCTTTTTATCCTGGCTTGCTGATTATAACCTCACCAGTACGGAGAAGTTGAACGCTTAGGCTGTAAAATACTCATCTGAAGCGATGAATAAGAGGCACCTATCTGGAAGGTGCCTCCTACTGGACAGACCAACACACCAATTGCCTATTTGTAACAATTTGCTATAATTATACTAAAGACTCGGAATATGCATAAATATGGGGAGTTTATGGGATGAAAATAATAAAATATTTAAAAAGTTTTGTCCTGATTAATTCTGTAGCAATAACAAGTATTCTTTGTGCACAACAACAGCAACAAGACAATAGTAATGAGAATTTCTTTAAAGAACCACTTACCCAATATACCAATTGCGGGCCTGAGAATAATTCTGGAGTTTTTAATAAGGGAATTCAATTTTTTCAAGATCAAACAGGATCTAAATTTGTACTTAAACATCAAATAAGCAAAGAGTACAGCATACATGAAGTTTTAGGTGCTCGTATCGGACAAGTACTCGGAAAAAATATTGTTAATGAAGTTATTCCCGCACCTAGGGACTTGGCTGCACCTTATGGAATGACAACTTTGCATACGCATGCACAAGGAACAGAAGTTGGCTCTTCTTGTATTAGCGGAAAAGTAGGTATCAAAGAAGGTCTTGCGAATAAAGCAAATCTTAAAAGCATTTCCTGGAATAAAGATCTTGCTAAAATCGTAGCTCTCAATTTGTATCTTGATGATCGTGATTGTCATCAAAATAACCTTTTTTTTGATATAACATCCCATCGCTTCTGTGCAATAGATAAAGGATTAATTTTTGAAACTTCATATGATTGTAAACATAATCTCAATTCAGAACATGGATTGCATTATATTCTCCCTGCTAAATACAAGCACGATTATTACTATTATGACCAACTTCTTGCTAGTGATGCTTGCGATTTTCTAGAAAACATAAAGAAAGAAGATTTATCATTAGAAGAGATCAGGGCCTTAAAGCGCGTAGGAAAAACACTCAATTCTCTTATGGTTGCATATCCTCCTACTAAAATTCATTCTGAGTGGATGAGTATAGCCCAAGATTTTAATTTTGATTATTCAGATGAAACAAAAGAAAATATATCGATTTTAGTTGAATATAATCATCATGAAAACAAACGCTTAGTTAAGCTGATTGATAAAATTACGAAGCAATAAACATCCCAAACGATTACAAACTACCAACAGCTAAAAAGTTCGATAAAGCAAAAGTTAGCCGCGTTCCCAAAATTCGTTGCGTAACTGAACCGAGTGTAAATTTTCGGTATGGTGAAAGATAATCATCAAATTCGGTATTATTATTAATGATACGATCAGCACAATGCATACCCAATGCTGCAGCAACTGGCAATCCGCATGCACCAGCAATATAATAAACGGATGGCATTTTTTCATCAAAACCAGCAACGGGAAACACATCTTTACTAATTCCCACAATGCCGGGCCAAATATATTCAAACTCAAGCTTTGCAGCAGGAAAATGATAATTCGCGTATGCTATTAATTTTTTCGCTACGCGCGCATTATTATGGGATTCATTCATATACGTGTAAAACAAATCAGAACCGCCAAGCATTAATCGATTATCACCAGTCAAACGATAATAATTATAAATCATAGCAGTATCCCACACCATGAATGGCTTTGAGGGAAAAATGCTTTTTACTTGAGCATCTGAAAGCGGTACCGACATCATCAAAAATGTTTGCACATGATATATTTTATCCCACAAACTTTGCGATAACGCTGGCTCAAAACGATCAGTACACACAATAATATGCTCTGCAGTAATTGCCCCTTGTGGCGTTGTTACTTTTTTTTCCGCAATATGCGTTGCAGGAGTTTCTTCATAAATCTGCACGCCTTCTTTTTGCAACACTTGTTTCAGTTCAAGACAATAATTATACGCCCGAATACCAAAACTATCTCCATATGAAATACCGCCAGCATACTTATCGGAACCAATAACATTGCGCACCGTACCGTGCGTGTATAAAGTGCTTTGATAACTGGCATTTTGGCGATTTTGGTATTCTTTTTCTATATCATTTCTAAATGCTCGCGCACTATTGGCCACAATAAGTGTATCTTGTTCTTGATAATCACAATCGATATCATATTTTTTAATGTTATCAGCAATACGATGACCACCTGCGCTAATTAAATCCCAAAATTTTCTACCCTTTTCTTGCCCCAAAATACCCTCCAGCTCAAACAATGATAATTCAGCATCTGGCGTTATAAAACCAGAACTTTTACCTGATGCCCCCGATCCACAATAATTTTTTTCAATTAATACCACCTTGCGGCCTTTTTCATGAAAAGCTTGAGCGGCAGAAACACCCGCCATACCCCCACCAACAACCACAACATCCGTTGAAATATCATGAGTTAACGGTTGGGCCTTGTTGGTATTGAGATACCAAAATACCTGATCTTGCGGTAAAAGTTTCATATATAGCCTTTTTTAAACAACTCCATCTTTTTATAGCATTTTTTAACATGAATATTATGAGATACACAAGAAAAGGTTATGTATGATATTTTATATTATCTTTCTTATTTTTCATTTTGTTGCTCTTAATGGCATCCCCACACAACTCTCATTTACCATTCCCTTTACCATTACCGGCCTTGCCAATAAAACTACGTTTTTTCTTACCGATGCCGCCAAAAATCAGTTTGTTTTAAAATATCATCCACGTGGTCCTAAACGAGCAATTCATGATGCGCTAGGCGCATACATTGGAAAATCTATTGGTTTATCCATTAATGAAGTAGAAATATTTTCTGCTCATCATCCATTCAATCAACTTTTTTGTGAGATCAATCCTTTGAATTCATCGCAGATCGGCATAACCACGCTGCACTCACGCGTTCCTGGCAAAGCAATACGAGCAATTAAGAAGATGGATCAAGAAATTGCTATTAAATGCGGCATACGCAAAGAAAAGACAATAACTAATCTAACAGAATATAGAGAGCTGTGTGATATTGTAGCTTTTGATATTTTTATTGATAATACCGATCGCCATAACGGTAATATTTTTGTCGATAAAAAAACGGGTCAATTTTATATCTTCGATATGGATCACGGACTTAAATCAGCTTTTACTTTAGCCTATACATTACATGATTACGATTTTAAAACAGTGGCCACCCGAACATATAATTATGTAAAAACTCTTACAAAAAGAAAGTTATCAGTCAAAAACATGCAAGCACTCAAACGAGTGCAGCACATCTTGCAATTATTGAGCGATCTTTATCCACCAACTGTTTTATTTGAAGAATGGATGGCAATCGCTCAAAAAGCTGAAATCATGTATACCGTGCGTGAACAAGAAAAAATCAAAAAGTATCTTAAATATCACGCCGGCCAAGTTGAACGTTTAATTCTTTTGTTGGATAAAATTATTACCACATAAGCCAATACCAAGCAATGCCCCTTCTGGAGCTACATAGAAAAAACTATTGATTTTCAGTTTGGAGTTTTTACATGCTATCAATAGCATTATAAAGTCTTTTATAATGCTCCAATAAAATTCTATTAAAGGGACACCCTCAAATGAAAAGCTATTTAAAAATCTTTATCTCCAGCAGCGTTATATTATCCATATTCCTTGCTACCGAACTAAAACCAATGCAACGGGCTTTCCAATCACCTGCTGGACGAGCTTTTGTGGCAAAAAATCTTGCTATTGCACGCCTTAAACAAGCTAAACAGCTTAAAAAGCCTATCTGGGTACGCGCAAAAGATGGTGCGCTATTTGCCATGGATGAATGGCAAATTAATGAAATGAATACATTAAAAATTCTTTTGAATGATCAAAAAGCACCAAATAGCCAAGATAATCCCATTGACGCCTCCGAACTTACTAAAGCCGATTTGACATTGTTGGCAACAGCGTTCAATAAAATTGCCCATGGCCAGTTTGAACAATACTATAACGACCTTGAACCAGAATATAAAAAAAGTTTGACTGATAAAACGGTTGGCGAGGGAATCTTACGTACTTTAATTACTGTAGCAGGCGCAGCCCAAGCTAAAACATTATCAGCATTCCTTGCATCATATTTTTTACCAAATGATATGCAGAAATATCTTATGGTTCCACAGATCATTGATCCGGTTGTAACATACCTTACTAATGAAATACTTAAGAATAACAAATTGTATCCGACTATCTTAGCAGGCCATGAAGGCATCCTAACAGCCTGTATATTTAGCAAAAATGGCAAAAGTGTTGCAACATCTGCCCTCGGAGAAAAAAACAATTTAATTCTTTGGGACGCACAAACAGGAAATCAACTACAAACTTTTTCCGTTAATCAAGGTGAAATTAAAGATCTTGCAATTAACCATGATGGTAGTAAAATCGTTGCCAAAGTAAAAAAACATTTTGAAATGCCCAATTTATTTGATAACAATGATATTGAAGCAATGCCATCAAAAACTATACTTTCTATATGGGACAGTAAAACAGGTAGACTTATAAAAACCCTAGATGATTTGCCCGGTGCTTTTATTGCCCAAATAGAATTTAGCAGCGATGGTGAAACAATTGTCGCAGGAATCGATAATGATATAGAAGTTGCTAGTGATACACAGCAAGAGCAAAAATCGCATATTATGATTATTAATGCCAAGAATGGTTCAATTATTGCAACACATGAAATAAAAAATAATTTTTCAAATTTTGAAATCAACCCTCATGGAAAGACATTTTTAGCACCATCCGAAATAGATCTCATTCTCTATGATACTATCACGGGAAAAGCAATCAAAACACTCGGTGGTCCCATTTCAGAAGTTTATGATGCAAAATATAATCTTTCTGGCACCAAAATTATTGCGTATGATGGACAAGCCCAAGCAGTTTTTATATGGGATGCACATACAGGCGAACAACAAACAATATTTAATAATATTCAATCCTCTAGAATGGCAATGAATCCAGATGGAACAAAGCTAGCCACAATAGGTTTTGATGGCAATATTACAATATGGGATATTGCTCAGCATAATCAGTTAACTTCCATTGAAAGCAATTCTATATTTATTAATACTCTTATATTTGGCCCTGATAATAATATTCTTGCTGCTAATGATACACTCGCTGATACTATAACATTTTGGAATTCTACTACAGGAGAAAAGATAAGATCATTCCCAAATCAACACCCTCAAAATTCGTTTGTTGATATTACTTTTAATAGTACTGGTACGAGAATGGAATCGCATTCTGAATCTCCTGCAAATGAAAAAAAATGTGCCATAAAACTATGGCAAACAGCTAGTGGCAAACAGATCCACTCTTTTATTGACAAGCACGAACTATTCAGTATGAATGAAGACTTTACGACTATAGTTTCTCCCGATGATAACAATAGTCGTAACTTTATTTTATGGAAATCATTGAGCAAACAAGAAGAGGATACGCTAACAAAAATAGAAAAGAATTTGAGCGTGGTACAAGCACAAATGCTTTATCAATTATATATGGCAAAATTAAACAACGAACATATTTCGTTACCTGATATTGAAAAATATAACAAAGAACTACCAGCAGATATTCAAATCATGGTCGCTCGATATTTACATGCAAGATTACCTAAAATCAACATCCCAACACCTACACAGCTAATAGTGCCCGCACAAGAAATTGATGCACCAAAAACCGATGTAACACCGATCAAAAAAACGTGGGGGCAATGGTTAATAAGTGGTGATTGGTGGAAAGAATTCAGGTAAAAAACAAAAGAAGCAAATCTTTATTTTAAAATGATCCATTTCTTTTTATTGTCATCCAAATAACCCAAGTTAAATTTATGTGTTTTGTTATCACTTAAAGTCACGCACAAAGCATATTTTTTAGCCTCACTCCATTCGATTGATGTAATGGGATGTTCAAAATTAAACCGTGCTTGAATTACATCATCACTATTTTTGCGCCTAATAAAAAGTGGGTACATATCTTTTGTGATATATGACCCCTTAAAGATAGATTTTTCCCCGACCTGCGCATAATGAAAACCATCTGAATGATATTTTTTATCATTATGATCCATTCCCACAACACTATTTACCACGAGAAAACTTAAGAATATATATTTCATTTTTTTTAACCGCATTCTGTATTATTACTTTGTATAGAAACCCATATCAAGACTTTTTAATCAATATTTATCCAGTGGACATAGTCAAATCCCTATGCCACTTTATGTTTTCATCAATCCGCCTGCTCCTGAAATGCTTCCAAGAACATACTTGACGTCATCGTCGCCAAATCGCATACCAAGACCAACAAACACATTCGCGTTTTGTTTACTGACAAAATCATCAGCACCAAAGGTGAAGTAAATATTACGCATCACGTACATTCTATTTAACCATTTCAGATGAGGACGTTTGTCTTGGTGGAATTTAGTTGGTCCTCTACGATTAAAGCCACGGAAATCAAAACCTTCAAACGTTGTTACCCAACGGAATTTTTCATTTCTGAATGGAAACTCATAATCAGCTCCCAGACCTGCAAAACCATCAATTATACCAATACGAAGCGCTATATCGCCAAATATTTTACCAAACTGTACACCAACCTTAAACGCATTACGATCAAACCATAATTTTTGTTGGCGATATACTGGTTTTAATTTTTCTTCTGAAGCTAATGTATTTTCATAGAAATTATCTGATAATAATTGTGGCCGTGCATCTACTGCAGCAGGAGGATTAAATTGTTTTGCCGGATCAATGAAATTAAGATTATCATCTGTATACACATATTCTTTATCTCTACGATATGCAAAACCATGCTCAGATCCAACTATTTGTATCAAATAAAAATGTTCTTCATTGGGATGAATACGAATATCAAAATATCCTTTTGAATCCTCGTATCGATAATTTTCCGCTGGTCGATGCATTGTTTCAAAATGCGTATCGAATAAGATTTGTAAACGATCAAGCTTGCTTACATAATTTTTAAATCCAGACACGGCAACTTTAAGATCTCGATATGTTTCATCTTCATTAACCAATTTGCCCAGAAGTCCTTTTCCTTCATCAATTTTTTCTGCGACGGAATTGACGCTACGCAGTCCATCACGTGCTTGGGCTGCAGCCTCTTCAAGTGCTTCTGTGGTTGTTTCAACACGCCCTGCTATGCGTCCAAAATCGCGATCAAATACCGTTGATATTTTTTCGATACTTTCTTGAAACGATGGAAAAACATTATTTTCTAAACGATCTGCAAGCATGCGTACGTTTGTACCAATTTCCAAGAATGCATCAAGATTTTCTTCATTGCGAGTAAATGAACGTTCAACAATCGTTGTTACCGTGGAGAATTTTTCTGCTGCATTTTCTAAATTGCTGACAAAAGATCTGATTTGATCAGCTCCCTGAGATCCACCCAATGCATCTTTCAATGATTCAGTTACATCCCGCACATTTTCTGCAATAACTTTGACTTCACGAAACAAATCATCAAGATCAACTGGCTCAGCATTTGATTTTTGCAACGCATCACCCGCCACCAATTGTTGCAATAACGCATCCCCCGGTTCTAAATCTATATATTTAGGTCCCAGGAGACCATCTTGACGTACCAGAGCACATGCATTTTGATATAAAGGATAATCATGCGCAACCATGACAATTGCTTCTGCTTTTGCGTCTCGTTTGGAATTTGTTCCGGGCAAAAGAGTAATTTCTTCAACCCATCCCACTTTTACCCCAGCAATTTTTACTGCAGCCTTACGAGTGAGCCCGGAAATATCGTGAAAATATAAAACATATTTTGTATATTCTGCGCGATCAAAGCGGAATGCTCCAATTTTAAAGCCCATATACCCAAAAACGGCAAGTGCTATTAAAACAAAGATTCCAACACGCGTCTCTATTTTACCTTGCAAACTGATTATCCTTTTAATTCTATGTTTCACCCCAAGCCCACTTAATCTCGTCTCTTACCAGGGGCCCCCAACGGAATGAAATAAAGTTGGGGTTAAAGTATGGGGTTACATCCAATATAATTTTTTCATTATAACATCATATTCAATATTATCGCCTTGCGAACTTTTATTTCTTTCCAAAATTGCATATACCATTTGCGTTACATAACCAACTTGTGCATGTACTCGCACTGAAAAATATTTTGGATCAAAAGTAGTGCTCAGCATTGAGTCTATATTTTTAGGTAAAGTCCGCAACTCTTTCCCATATATTGGCATCATAATTGTTTGCCAATCTTGTTGCCAATTAGATTTTTCTTTAAAATTCTTTATCCAACCCTCTACTTGTTCTTTTCTTTTTTTTATATCATCAACTTCAACTCGTGGCAATCCTAATAATCCATTTATTGAATCAGAAAAAAGCCATGGTTCAAGTTTATCTGAACTGGACCATACCGTAAAAATATCAGTTAAATAAATAGTATCTTGTTTTTTTGCTGCGGGAGGTTGATAGAAAAGAATATCTTTAAAATGATTAAACTCTTTTCGTGTGATAAGTTCTGTTGCATCATTGAAAGGAAATTTTGCTTCTTTTACTATTTTTTCAAATGTAGGAAATAAGTCGCCACCTTTTACTATACGCTCAATGGCTTTGCATATTTCTTGCATTACAACTTTCCAACCTGATTTATCACCGCCCTGAAAAACATGCTTTTTAAAATCAATAATATTATTGAGATTTATTTTTCCTTCTTCACACATTAAGCAGATACTTATTTTTCCATCAATTCCATCTATTTCTTCTTTTAAATCAAAATCCTGCCAACGGTTTAATGTTGGCAGAATACGCGTTAAAAATTCTTTTTCTGGACTAGACTTTTTCGCGGCGGCCTTGTCATTATTTGTTGCCGCGTCCGATGCCGCATTTGCTGATTTTTGTTGGTCTTTTTTTTCTGGCGCCTGAGCTAGCTGTGCGATTGCAATCTGTACGCCACTGAGTGCAAGCGTTTTCGCTTTTTCACGCTCTAAAACCATTTTTGAATATGGCAAATAATAAGAACTTCGGTGACCAATATATGTCACCACTACCATTGCTGCACCTACGGCAAGCAAGGTAAAAATCATGATGTAGCCGGAATGATTTTTGCGATTTATTTTATTAACATCCTTCGATACATTTTTTTTCACTATGCTCAAAAAAACACTCAGGACGAACGGAAAAGGGTAAATTTTATTATTATTCATGTACTGCTCTCTTTAATAAATATAGTTATCCCAGATCCGCTCGCCCCGAGTGGTCTACGAAGCTTCAGCGAAGTAGAATGTATCGAAGGGTTAATTTTCAACATCTACGCGCGCCCAAGTAATTTTTTCAAACTATCCAATGCAGTATTTAACACTTCAATACCCTCATACACAACTACTTCTTCTGATCTAATCTGTTGCCCCATCGCAACTTTTTCTCCTGATTGACCAGGTTGCTTTCCGGTTGACGGTTGTTTAGCTTCCTCTTTTTTAGCAGGCTCTCGCTGTTGTTTTTTATCTTGCATTTTTGCCTCAATTGAATCAACCGGAATTGCACAAATAAACGTAAAATCTTTTTCTTTTTTATGCTGTGCATCCCATAACGTCATCTTAAATTCAACACTATAGGGAATTCGCGGAAACTCCGGTTCTTTTTTTTCATCTTTGGCATCGGCCTTTTTGTTGTCATCTTTTTTTTCACTCGTCCAATCGGGCTGAACTTTATATTCATATGATTTTTTTGGCCTGTCCGACGTTTTATCCGACGTAGCTTTAGCAGAGTCGGAAGCCTTGGCAGAGTCGGATTTTTTTTCAATACGAGCAGTATAACTCACGCTCAATTTTTTAATTCCACCAATAACTTCGTACGGACGTACATTTTTATATTCAGCCAAATCAAGTTCATTACTTTCTTGCCTAAATAATGTAAATGCACCTTTATATTCAGGATCAGGTTTTAATGTATATTGCACACGCACTGCTTTTGGTTTGACGGTACCGACATCTTTACCAACAAAAACAACTAACGGGTTATTGGTTACAAACGTTAACGTATCGAGCATGCCATCTTTATTGGTGCCATAAAATATTTTTTCAATTGGTTTTGGTTTTTTTTGTTGACCAGCCTTGTCGTCAGCATCATTTGTTTTAGCTGTTGTTTTTTGCGCATCACCAGTTTTTTCCTCATCAGCCTTGTCCGCCATAGCCTTGGCGACGGAGGACTGCACCGGAACAAATGCACCCGCTAAATCTTTTTCCAGTTGACTTACTACAATACCGATACGTTCAGATATATCAACAGTGTTATCAATCGATGTTTGGACACGCGTGCTTTGAGAAAGTGCAGTTAAAAGAACTGCACTGAGCAATGAAGCAATCAATGAAGCAACAATAAGTTCAATGAGCATGAAGCCGGGTAAATTATGTTTCATTGTTTTTTCTGCTCTGGTTTTTTATACACAAACGCTACCAATTGTTCTTGTTTTTTTTGCCCATTTTCTTGCCAAGAAACAGTAACTGTTTCTTTGTGCAAACCCTGCAATGATTTAAATACTGATGTTTGTGATACGCCTTTATCAAGAGAATAAGTAAGTTCGGCATCAAAATCTGCTTCTTTTTTTTGCAATGAAAAATCTTGTGCTTCTGGCTCTTGTTTTTGCCACGCTTCGTTCAAAAAGTTTTTGCACAAAAGAATATATTCATATGCCCGCGATGATTTACCTACGCGGCGGAGTATCATGCTATACATCATAAAAACAGGCGATAGAGTCAATGCCGCAATCATCATTGCAAGCATTACTTCTACCAATGTAAAACCATTTTTACGGCTTCTGGAATGCATCATACACCTTAAATTGCGCACTAAACGGATTAAGCACCAGCCCCACTGGACGAGTCTGATTATTCAACATATCTTTTGTATCATTAAAATTAATAACCACATTTTGCACCATTCCCTCTGGAATGATATAAAACCAGACGGATGCAGTTTTGCTACGGGAAAATTTTGCCATCATATCAAACCCTTCAATAAAAAATTGCTTGAGAATGATCTGGTCAGGAATAGTACATTCAGTTTCTTGCACGGGATTAGCTAATGGCTTATACGCATTTTCACCCGTTTTATCTTTTTCTTCTGATTGCACGGTAAGCGTAATTAATTTTTTTCCTACATCAACATTAATGCGATGTATTTTATGCGTGAGCAATGCTTGCTGCCAACCATATTGCACCAAAGTGTTGAACCGCGCTATAAACAGTTCACGTTCATAGCGCGGTGTTTTTCCTTGGAAATTTGGTGCTATAACGGCACCGATAATTCCGATGATTGCTATCACAATCATCAATTCTAAAAGGGAAAAGCCAATCTGTTGAGTACCCATCCCATACTTGTTCATTTCTTGTGCGCTCATCCTGAACTTGTTGAAGATATCCTCGAGCGCTCTAAGATATCCTTTTAACCCAATCTTCACTTCGTTTCTATTGGGTACCCGCCTGAGGAAACTGAAGGTGGGTGGATGCTGACGAGCGCGAGAATAAAATTCAAGATTGTAGATAATATAAATATCTTTTAGTTATTCCAAACATCAATCCATTGATCTTTTGGAGCACCTTTACCATCAGGACCATAGGAATATAGTTGATATGGAGGTTTAGCGCCTGGTTGGTTTAATTTATACACAAATTTGTTACCCCATGGATCTTCAGGAATTTCTTCTGTTCCTTCTTCAAAACCATATGGTCCATCCCATTTTTTAGTTATTTTTTCATCACCTGATTTTGGTCTTTTAACTAGATCTTTTAATGATGATGGATAGCGAGCAAGTTCAGCTTGAAAACGATTAATACCATTTTTGATATTCATGAGTTGGGTTTTTGTTGTCCCTTTACGAGCCTTTTTGAGCGCATTATTCACGGCTGGGGCAAGCACACCGGCTAAAAGACCAATGATCACAATAACAATCATCAACTCAACCATGGTAAAACCAGCACGATTATTGTTTAACCTAATTGCCATCGATACTCCTTGTGTAAAAACTTTAAATTACTTTAACCTATATTCTGCATTTGTTGCATCATTGGCATTGCAACAGCCATCACGATAAAGCCAACAATACCTGCCATGACAATTAACATCACGGGAGAAATAAGTCCCGTTAATGTATCAATCAATTCAACGTAATCTTTTTCATAGTTATCAGCAACAGTCAAAAGCATTTTATCTAATTGTCCTGTCTCTTCACCCGTTTTAATTAAATAAATTGCAATCGGCGGAAACATTTTAGTTTGTTTTAAATATTCTGCAATTTTACCTTCTTTGACGATATTATCACGCGCAGTACGCAATGCACTTGCAAGCACCCGATTATCAATAACACTGACAACAATATCAAGTGCTTCGGCAATATTTACGCCACCCTCAAGCAATAATCCCAAGGTGTAACTGAATTGCACTACGGCATTCATCTGAGAAAGACGACCAATCAAAGGAAGGCTTAATTTTAATTGATCATATTGCCGGCCACCCACATTGCTTGATTTCCACAACTTAAAACCTGAAATCACCGCTATAAAACAACCTATAATGAGAATAGCATGACTGATAAGAAAATTGGATGCTGATAAAATAAATTGTGTTGGCCATGGTAATTCAGCTTTTTGTGATGCAAAATTTTTGGCCATATCAGGCACCACTTTAATCACCAAAACAAGAACCACTAAAACAGCAACCACCAGCTGGATGATTATCGGTTGCATTGCGCTGGAGACTTTTTTGCCAATCGCTTCGCGACGCTCTAAAAACATCGTCAGACGTTCAAGAATCGTATCTAATTTACCTGTTGCTTCACCAGCACGAACCAATTGAACGTATAAGTTTTCAAAAGTTTTGGGATATTTTGCTAAGGCTTCAGCTAATGAAATACCTTCTTTGACATCATCTTTGATGCGCACGAGCATATTTCTGGCACCGCCCTCAAATTGTTCAATCAAAAGTTCTATTGATTGTAATATAGGAACGCCAGATCGGAGTAAAATAGCAAGCTGTTTGGTGAAAAGAATTTTATCTTTGATAGTGACTTTTCCCTCAAACAAACGTTTAAAAAAACCGCCCGTCGAAGTGGCACCCGATAATTCAATTTTAGTTAAGAACAAACCCTGACGGGCTAATTGTTCTTTTAGCGCATCGGCAGAAGGCGCATCAATAATACCATGCACTTTTTTTCCATCTTTCGAAAAGGCTTCGTAGGAATATAACGCCATAAAATCAACCCCATTCTTTTATCCCCAGCTCCGTTAACTCTACGCCGGGGGCCCCATACAAAAAATGAGTATGGGATAAGAATATTTATCTTTTATTAAACTCTTTATAATGGAACATGCGGGCAAAACTCTTTACTATAATCTTTATGCAAAATATAATGGGCATATAATTATATCTATTTTACCGGGAGTTAAAACTATGGTACATCGTTTTATTACACTTTTATTAGTATACACTCTTTCAAGTCATAGTATAAATGCAGCCGCATATCAAGAAAAGAATAGCACACTAGACAATCAACATGATACTATTGCGGCAATTCAATATGAAATGAGAAGACCTTCATATAGCAAAGAAATTTTACCGAATGATTTTTCATTCGTATTACAGTTACTCTCATCTGGCAAAGCTAACCAACAACCGCCTCTTTACGCACGTTCCGTTATACAATCGTTTGGCAACATGATTAAACGCTCACCATACGTGAATGCAATTGCATTTTCAGAGTTATTGCAAGATTTACCTATACACCTGCTTCCTTATTTCTCTCTTCCCGTATCACGCTCATACATTACGGATGCACAATTATATGATGCTGCATTTGCCGATCGTTTTAAAATAACAGTGAACGGTGCCCTTTATGGAAAATTCAGTACGCAGTATGAATCATTCAGACAAGATCCTGAAACCTTTTTACGCACCCTCAGCACTGATATTACAACTCTTGCACAAGAAGAAATGGTGCAAGAACAAGTGCGCCAAAGCCTTATACGTTTTTGTGAAGTTGCTCTAAGCAAACTAATTTGGGATCCAGCTGCACATGAAGCAACATGGCTCACCACTAAACGTATTGGTGAGCAACTTGCACGTCTTCTTGAGTGCAATATCCTTGATGATACGAATGATTTGGAAGATTTGCATGCAACATTGCTTAATCGCTATTGCTATTTTATTGATATCACGGCAACCGATATGCCGTCATCTTTTTTTGCAGCAATTAAAAACGATCTTAAATCACGTGATATAATTCTTTTTGCTCTTACAGAACAAGATAGTATTCTTGAATCAAAATTAGCATATATGCAGCGCACTCTTATTGAAGCAGAAACTGCAGCATATCGCCATCAGGCAGGATTGCCACGCGCATAAAACTATATTTTTTTATAACGTCATTCAATTGCTTTTAAAAAAGGAGAGGCAATGGATCTTCAAGTCCCACAAGTGCCAGGAATAGAAATCGTTTACGCTCAACAACAAGAAACAAATCAATCGCCATCAACATCCGGCAAAAGAAATGAAGTTTCTCCGATAGAAAATGAACTAGATAAATTGTTATCAAAAGCACAGCTCAAAAAAAGTAGATCGAGTTCGTCTGGGGATGATTCGCTGGGAAGTTTTAGAGAAATTACAAATACTACCGACTCCATCATACATGATCTTAAAGAGACGCTACATACATTCCATCTAAAAAATATAGAAGATCATCTAGAGATATTCCAACACATTGAAAAAGTTAATGCAGAAAGAAAGATAAGCACAGAATTTAATCAGCAAATGAGAGAAGATATCGGGTTACTGAAAACCAAAATAGATAATATAGAAAAGCTATACAAAATCCTTAATGATAGCTTATCGACAGCTCAACAAAGTGAAGCTTTAAGAAAACAAAAAGAATCAATAACTACACAGCAAGAATTAGCTCAGTTACTACAAAAAATAGACGCAAATGCTAATCTTCATATCGGGATAAAAGAACAATATAATGATCTAAAAACACAATTTGATGAATTATGTATTAAACTAGCACAAAACCCGACTTCAAGCCCCCTTCTGACCACAATTATGAGCACCTCTCGATTAAGAGAAGTTACTCCTGGCATCCCTAAAGATACTGCCGATCAAATGACACTTGAAGATATACTGACACAATTACAAGCAGAGATTATCGTAATAGGTAAAAGGATTCAGCAATTAGAGAATGCGTCAAAAGATAAGTCTGTCGATGAAAAAATCTCTGCCTTTCAAAAAATTATTGATGACCTTAATTCTAAAGTAATCACTGTTGAAAATAATAATGAGTCAAGAGTGCGCAGGGCTTTTTTTCTTACAACGGGAAGTATATTAGCTCTTTTGGCAGGTTTTTTGTTCTGGTGGCAGACGCATAAGGCGTAATAAGAATGAGAAAATCAGATTCTATTTAATAACACTTTTTATACTCAATGCAGCAATAACAATAACAAAACCCAAGACGAATCTGTTAAAAAAAAAGAAGAATTGGTTTGATGTATTTTTATCTAGTTTTGGTGAATTATCTATAATAACTTTTTCTTGTTGCCACAAATCTTTACGCACATCCTGTAAATTGTTTCCATCCAATTGTACTATGAATTTAAATGTCTTATTTTCAATAATTTTCTCAAACGTACCAAGTATCTCACCTCTTAATTTAAATGGCTTTTTACTACCAAATGTATCTCGCTCCACATAACGCACGGGAAACAATTCAATTTTGTGCTTAAATCTATTAAAAATATCGCAACATTCTCTTCTTATCATAGCATCATAAGAATTACCAATGGGATTTTTTAAAGCCTCTAAATCCTGTAACAACTTGTCTTTATCTATATTTTCCAATGGTTCTGTCTGCTTTATTAAAAAATTAATACTATGGAGCATGTTCTGCTCAAATCCCAGAGGAGTATTTGGATGATAACTAGAGATCTCTTCAACTAGAAAACATCTCTCCCTGGTTGCACAGCAATACCAAACGCTTTATAATCATCACTATCTCCCGAAAAATGAAAAATATCAGAAGAAAGTTTAACCCGTATAATAATCGTATTATCATTTTCTTTTGTCTCAGCGGCATAAAAATAAATAGTGCAACTTAATAATCCAAAAACAAGTATAAAAATGTTCATATCGCTAACCTTATTATATAATCAACAACCGTGGTTTATAATAGGATTATAATCAATTAAGCTAAAACACACAAAAATTATTACTCTTACTAAAATAATCCTTTTTTTGTATAGTTATTATCATGTTTATAAGAGTCAGACTTTTAAATGGATTACCCGAACCTCTTTGGTATGCCGTACCGGCACACTACCCACAACCTCTTGCAGGTCTTGTGGTACAAGTTCCTGTGCGCAATCGAATTGTACCTGCTCTCGTTATTGATGAATATACAACCAAACCGCATAATCTTGCATTTGAACTCAAAGATATTTGCGGCATTGAGCCATTGCCTGAAGATCCTTATTATGTAAAATTTCTGAAATCACTTGGTGATTATTATCAGATTGAGTCCCTTCATTTTATCAAACGCATTCATCATTTTTTGATTCACAAAAAAGAAGATGCGCTACTTGCTGAAGAAAAAATTCATACAACTCAGAGCACTGTCTCGCTCACCGATGAGCAACAAAAGGTGTGTGATTTTATTATTCCCCATATTGGTCAAAAATATACGCCTACATTATTACACGGGGTAACCGGATCAGGAAAAACAGAAGTTTACAAAAATCTTTTTCTCGATGCGATCAGTAAAAATAAAAGCAGTTTGCTCCTTTTGCCGGAAGTTACGCTTGCCATTGCTTTTGAAAATCGTCTTAAAGCAGAATTGCCGAATGCACCAATTTACGGATTTCATTCAGGAAAATCACCCAAAGAAAAAAAAGAAGTCTGGAATCACCTGCACGCCAAAACTCCTATTATTTTAATTGGCGTTCATTTGCCCGTATTATTACCAATTCCAAATCTTGGCATCATCGTGATCGATGAAGAACATGAAATTGGTTATCAAGAAAAAAAACATCCAAAAATAAATAGTAAAGAAGCTGCTCTTATCCGTGCACGGTGCAACAATATTCCTATTTTACTCGGTTCTGCAACACCTTCTATAAGTTCGCTTCATAGTGTAAAAACAAAAAGATGGATGTTTTTCCAACTCAAAAAAAGATTTGCCGGAACACTTCCTTCGGTGAATGTTGTTTCGTTAACAGAAAATAAAAACCGAAAACAATTTTGGGTAAGCAAAGAATTGCAAGCAGCAATCAAAGATCGTCTAGAAAAAAAAGAACAGACTATTGTTTTTATCAATCGCCGTGGATTTAGTTTTTTTGTGCAATGTAAAAACTGCACGTTCATTTTTTCATGCACTAGTTGTTCAGTCAGTTTAACATTACATGAAGACAATCGCCTTGTATGCCACTATTGCACGTTTTCGTTCATGTTGCCTCATGCATGCCCAGAATGCAAAGCACATGCTGATGATTTTTTGAAAAAAGGCATTGGCACACAAAAAGTGGTAACCATTTTAGAAAAAATGTTTCCACAGGCAAAAATTGCCCGCGCAGATATGGATACCACTACCAAAAAAAAAATATGGCAACAAACAATTGCTGATATGATGAATGGCTCTATCGATATTCTTGTGGGCACACAAACAATTACTAAAGGCTTTCATTTCCCCAATGTTACCTTGGTGGGTGTTTTATGGGCTGATCTACACTTAGGTTTTCCCGTTTATAATGCTGCCGAAACTGCTCTGCAACAACTCATTCAAGTTGCCGGACGTGCAGGAAGAAATCACGCTCATGGCGCTGTTATTATTCAAACAATGGCAGAACATGAGTTATTTAAACATTTAAATGAAGTTGATTATTTAAAGTTTTATGCAACAGAAATGGAACTGCGCACAGAGTTGGCGTATCCGCCTGCAGGACGTTTTGCAGAACTGGAATTGAAGCATGTTAATGAACAGAAGCTGGAGCAAGATGCATATTATATTATTAATTGTTTGCAGGAATATGTAGTAAAAAATAAGTTAGAATTAGCATTATTAGGACCAGCGAAACCACCGGTGTCTAAAATAAAATCAATTCATAGTCGCAAGATTTATATTAAAGGGGGGGATTTTGCACAGATTATAGAATTGTGGCAACAAGTGAATAGGAAGCTGTATTCAAGTTCGATTTATTTTACGCCGAATCCACTCGCGTAGCGAGTGCCCTTCGTAGCCTTGTTGAAAGCCCTTCGTAGTTTTAATGTAGAAGGAGGCGAAGTAGGGCCACTCGTATAAACGCCTCGCCCTCTCTCCGCTCGCCCTAGGTGTGTTCGCTAGACCATACCCTTATTGTAAAAAAGAATTACTCCTTTACAATTGTAATATAATCGTACAAAAACTTATTATCTTACTTATCTGGAAAAGATTCATGAATAAAGCAATTATCGCAAATATAATATTTGGACTATTAGGCATGTCAATGGCTTGTTTTGGAACGGATATAAGGGAATGGAAATATAGTGATCGAAAATCTCTTCCAATAGAAATTCCAGATGTCTGGACAGTAAATGAAAGCAAAGAAAGAATCAGTCTTAAAGAACCCCTTCAAGTAGGCCTAGATGATCAGGCGCATACCTTTGAGTGTGTTTTATACATTCCAAATAAAAGTTCAATCTCAGCAATAGCAAGATTACACTCTCTTTATAATTTGAAACGATCTCTATCTGCAGAATTTTTCTCACAAAACGAACAAACACTAAAAAGTGCAAAAAGTCTCCTATATAAAAAAGAACCCGTTTATGCGGCCTTTCCTACTGAAAATATGCCGCAAATAACATCGATATATAATGTGCAGGAAATAATAGATGAAAGAAAACCAATAGATGATGATTTCTCATTACATACTCAGAAACTAAAAACCGCTCTCATCGAACAGTCAACCTCTATCGAGAATTTTACTTCAATTCTAGAAGTATTTCTGGAAGGGGAAATTAGATCTTTTACGCATTTAGATATAGATGGACCCGCAACACCACTGTCATCCAGCAAGATAGAACTCTTCAAGAATAATCCTCATTTTATGAAAATCATTTCTGAGGCGACACCACACATAATTACTTCTCTTAAAGAAAAAAAAGCCAATACTCCTGAAACATTGGAAATACTGGAAAAAAAGTTAGGATTTTTATTTTCCGATAAAAAAACATATGAAGATTTCATGGATAAACCCAAACACTCATGGTTGCGTACTTTTGGTTTTATCTCCGTTCCCGTTATTTTTTTGGCAAGTCTTTGTTATTATTTAATGCATCATCCTGATACTGCGCATTATTTTGTATTACAAGCAAAATAGGTTATACCAAAAACTCTGCTCGTTGCGCAGAACACACTGCCATTGCACAAGGCGGCTAGGGAAATGATTTTGCAGAAATTATAGAATTGTGTAAGAAAATAGAGAAGAAAAAGTATAGTAGCTCAATTTATTTTACACCCAATCCACTCGCATAACACAAAAGTAAGAACATGAATAAAAATATTATATTTTTTAGTTTGATTTTCAGTTGTCCTAACATTTTAATTTCTTCTCAAAAAAAAATTACTGATAAAAAGCATATATCTTTCACAAGAACCTTATCACATAAAACAGATTATTCCTTCGGAGGAAAAATACTGAAATCAATACTTCCGGACATATTTTTTTCAACATGTGGTCATGATGTTTATCATGCATCTCAACCACATCAATTTCTTTTCAGTAATACCTACAACTCAAAAATTTTGACTTGTTTTTCTAGAGCTTCTGATCCTAAAAATAATACTTTTTCTATCATTGATCTATCCTCAAGCAGCCAATATCATTATCGATCAAATACTATCAATACAGAAGACAAAGTATCTGCTATTCATTTACTCAATGATACAACAATAGCTGTAGGGCAAACAAAATTTGTACATATCTTGAAAGATGAAACTAATAAATATCTCTATTTTTTGTCTCATTTTTTTACTTCTCCTCATCCAACAAATCTATTAACCGAAAAATTTGTTCTTGATCCTAATCTTGATATAGATGATAGTATCCATACTATTGAAAGCAGTAGATCACACTTTGTTGTTGTTTCCAACAAAGGATTCATTTCCATATGGAAAAAAGAAAGCATAGATCCTACACAAAAATTCACAAAGATTCGTTTCCAAGAAGCTTTTGATTGTTGTACAATAAATCAAAAAAATAATACTCTTATTTTAAAATTAAAAAACAATAAAATACGCGCTCTTGATTTAATCAATCTTACATTGTCTGATAGTGTTGATACTAGTGATGTTAATACCTTTCAAGAAGGCTCTCAAGATATTCTCATCAATATTGGATTTGATCTTTCAAATAAATATTCTTTTGTAAGAAGAACAGGTGAAATCGTACACATTTTAAAGCAGAATGAACCACGAACCGATGTCATAAACCCAACTACATATTTGCAAACTCATCAAGTATATATACCTAATAATTTTATTTCTAAACTAAGATATGCATACTATAACAACATCATGTATATTATTTCATCAACTCCTTATTACGTAACAACAGCAATAATTTTATTGTGCGGAATTAATCTGTATACATTATACAACGATAAAAATATATAGCTGATAATCGCAAATTTTCTTTAAATTGTATTTTCTTCGTGTATGATAAAAAAATACCGCCGAAAATGCTTTAATTCAGCAATCGATTCATAGACATCGCTGAGTGCACGGTGCTGATCGTTTTTTTTGTATTCAATATTAGGATTTTGTGGATACCATCGTTTTGCCAATTCTTTAATGGTCGTAACATCAACAATACGATAGTGAAGATAGTGTGGAATTTGTGGCATGTATTTATCTAAAAAAACTCGATCCTGCCACACAGAATTGCCCGCAAGAACACCAGTATGAATAGGACAATGTTTTTTAATAAATTCAAATGTTTCTTGATATGCCTGTTCTAAGGTGATGGTTGAATTGCGCACCGCATTGGTTAATCCAGTTCTTCCATGATGATCTTGGCACCATTTGCCCATAGCAGCAAGTTTTTCTTCTGGTTGGTGAATAATAAATTCTGGGCCTTGCGCTATCACGTTCAGATTACCATCGGTAATCACGGTGGCGATTTCTAAAATAACATCTTGTGTAATATTTAATCCGGTCATTTCCAGATCCATCCAAACCAGATTGCCAATAACATTATTTTTTGCCACAACTGTTCCTTTGCATACAAAACACCATAATATTTGTGCACAGCATACCATTCAAGAAAATATTTTTCCAATTAGCTACAATGACAATTTCTTATCGAAACAATTTTTTTTTAAAAAAACAATGCTATAATACATTCATCAAAACAAATATTTCGCGTGAAAAATTTTTACAACATAAGGATCTTATGATTACCAAACAAACTATTATATTTTTATCCATCTCATTCTTGCCAACAGCAAGTTTTTCTGCTGAAAATAAAATTCTCAGCTTAAATGAACTAGCGTTTAATACTTTAGTGCAAACAAGCGAAATCACGCATCCAACTTATCCGATTAATGAAGTAGATAACATTGTTACAGCGCTCAATCCAAAAACAAAATTAAACTATATAAATTTATTAAAAAAAAACAATCATCCAAACATTATAGAACACTTTCAATTTTACACAGATAACCCACTTGCTATATTTGAAAAACCAGACACCGAATTAAAGGATGAATGCAAGACTATTGCTACTCAAAAAATTTTCCATTCTTACTCAACTATTTTACCCATTTCACAATTAGCCGATGGACACAAAATTGCGTGTACAACATTTGCTGATGATAATATATATGCCTTTACATCAAAATATGTTCATGGGTCTTCCTGCATGTGGGGTCAAGAACGTCCTTCTTATAGCAAAGTTTTAACAATATGCAATACAAATTCTAACGAATGTAAAGATCTTATAGCGCGTCAATATAATTTATATAAAGAACTTTATATTGATTCAACAAATCTTTATTTGAATGAACCAGTTTACTCAGAAGAATATAAAGAAGGTGAGTGGTTGAAGAAGCCTCAGATAAATGAAGCTATAGATACTTTTTCGGATGGATCTATGATTATTACTCATCCGTGGGGTGGAATAGAATTACATAACAGCACAGAACACAAAAATTTTATCATAAACAACTCAATTTCATCTGTAAGCTGCTCTCCAACTAACAACAATTTAATTGCTCTTGGTTCTTATGATGGAACAATTACTCTCATCGATATTAATCAAGAAGATAATCAAATAGTACCAAAACGCAATTTTAATAAATTTTATCATGATGATAATGTTTTACAAAAATTACCAAGTATCGTTAATTCCTATACAAACAAGATCAATTCCCCTATTACATCTATTCACTACTATCATGATAACATGATTGTTTTTTCATCCGAAAATTATGTATATTCATGGAATCCTACTTGCGAAAATGAACCAAGTATAGTCTATGTAGCCAATGCAGAATTAATACATTCTACTTACAAAGATGATTTATGTGCTTATTCAACAAAGCAAAATGATATTATTCTTATTGATCTCAAAGAAAACAAAGAGATATCCCTTAAAAAACATTCCTCTCAAATTAATGCTCTTTGTTTTTACAAACGTAGCAATGACTATTCTCTTATCACTGGCGATGAAAATGGCGATGTTATTCTTTGGGAAATCGCTCAAAATGAAATAACTAAATCATTGAGCATACAACACGATTTTCCCGTTTATTATGTAGAAGTTACTAATAACCGAGAAAAAATTATTATCAAAACAACGCATCGTGATCAACAGTATAAACATATCGCAAATGAAACAATAATTTCTTGCCCTACACCTCATATGTTAGGCAAGGCTATTCAAGGGCGAGAAAATCTTTATGACTATCTAACAAACGATTTACTTAAAAAAAATGACAATCCTCATGATCTCTATAAATCATTACAAAACAACAAAGTAGTCCTTTACAACAAATTAGATGAAAAAAGCACATTCATCAAAGATAATATAGAAAAAAAACTACTGATTTCTCTTGAAAAGTATGCTATCGATTCAATAACATCTTTAAGCGAATGTATTGATAACTTTATTACCCAAGGACTGTCTAAAGATCTCTTCTGTGGCCCATGGAGAGCATACCTTTCCGGCATGCGTAGAGAAAAAGACGATAACCCATTGAGCTCAATTGATTTTGAAATATTCAAAAAACTCCAATCCAAAGCAATAGCGATATTAATAGAAGAATTTAGTAAAAATCCAAACAATATGGATATCGTTAAATTTATGAATAAATACAATAAAACTTACCAACAAAATCCGGCTGCTAACGCTTTTGTTGAAGATCTAAAATGGCATCATACGCCTGCGCATAGGAAAGTTTTACAGGTATTGAAGTCTCACCAAAAACCTATACTCATCTCATCCGCCGCTGCAATTGGCTTGGGAGGCTACATGTTGTATCAATACTACAATAAGAGTAAATAACCATTCAAATACCACAAAACTAGAAAGGAGATATTTATAAAAGTATCTCCCTTCTTTATAGCCCTACGAAGCTCTGCATCCTCATTACACTTTGACAAAATAAAATTTTGCACACTATACTACGATAAAAATTTAAATAAGAATAAAAACATTATGGAGAGATAATGAAATCTTTATCATTACAAACATTTTTTCTATTGCTACTAGTTTACAATATTAGTGCATCCTCTGCTGATTATACCGACTATATCACCATCGCAATATTAGCCAAAGATAAAGAACATACATTGCCCCTTTATTTACAATGCATTGAAAATCAAACGTGGCCTGCAAAAAAAACATATTTATACATTAGAACCAATAATAATAATGATAATACTAAACAAGTACTGCATGATTGGATTGACCGCGTGGGGCATCGCTATGCAAAAATTTATTTTGATGATTCAGATGTAGGTGTTCCGGTACAGGAATTTGGACAACATGAATGGAATTATACACGGTTTCAAGTTTTAGGTGCTATCAGACAAGCATCGGTTGATTGGGCATATGAAAACAATTCTCATTATTTTGTAGCTGATTGTGATAATTTTATTATTCCCGAAACCATTGAAAGTATGATGAAAACAAACTTGCCCATCATAGCCCCTATGCTGCGCTGCTATTCACAACAATACTACTCAAATTATCATGATATTGTTGATGCAAATGGTTATTATGCACCATCAGTACCCTACTATCAAATTCTTGACCAAAAGATTAAAGGTATTATTGATGTTTCCGTTGTTCATTGTACCTATTTTATACGATACGAAGTATTAGATACAATATGTTATGATGATGAATCAGCACGTTATGAATACGTTATTTTTAGCGATTGTGCACGTAAGCAAAATATTCCGCAATATATCGATAATCGAATTATCTATGGTTACATATCATTTGCTGAAAACAATGAGGAATTTGAGGCAGAACCGTTTATTAGCTTAATATCTTAATGTATTTCTCTTTACCACTACGCCACAAAATTGTACCATAAATACTCAGCTTTATATTTATGCAAAACAAGGTTTTATGTATGCAACAATTGCGCATCGGCGTTCTCATGGGCGGCAAATCACTCGAAAAAGAAGTGTCATTCAATTCAGGAAGAACCGTGTGCGATCACCTTGATACCACACGATATACTGCCGTTCCACTCTTTCAGACAGATGAGCATATATATCTTTTGCCATGGCATTTTTTGCACCGAGGCAAAACCACTGATTTTGAACACAGACTTGCAAGCGAAGCTCAAAAGATTGCATGGGATGATCTGCACGAACATATTGATTTTATGTACATCGCACAGCACGGCCGCTATGCAGAAGATGGCTGCTTGCAAGGTTTTTTGGAAATATTAAAGATACCGTATATAGGGTCTGATATTTTAGCAAGCGCACTGCGTGCTGATAAACATATGCATAAAATATTATTGCGTAATGCAGGGATTGAAGTTCCTGAATATATTGTTGTAGAACCTGATACTATCGATAACTTTGAACAACACAAAGATCATATTTTTACACAACTTCTGAATATCTCCGGCAACCAATACATCGTAAAGCCTTACAACGAGGGATCAAGCCTGGGCATTTCTGTTGCAGATAAAAATACACTTGAAGATGCGTTAAAAAAAGCATGCTCTATCGAACCAAACAAAAAAAAGCGAGTACTGATTGAAGAAAAAATTATTGGTATGGAATTTACGTGTATTGTTCTAACAGATCATAATACCGGCGAATTTTTTGCATTACCGCCAACAGAAAGCATTGCAGATGCTGAAGTTGGTTTTTTTGATTACGAACAAAAATATATGCCCGGACGTGGTATTAAGCGTACACCTGCTCACTGCTCACCGGAAATAACTCAACGCATTCAACAAACATGTATACACGTCATGAATGTTTTAGGGTTTACCACCATGGGAAGAATTGATGGATTTGTAACCGAGAGCGGTAAAATAGTTATCATCGATCCTAATACACTTTCTGGTATGGCACCCTCAAGTTATATTTTTAACCAAGCAGCAGAAGTTAATATGAGCCCTTCTCAACTTATTCACTACGTGTTAGAAAATGAAATGAAACGATATACTATACGCACTACCACTGACAACCATGAGATAATAACACAGCAAACCCTTATACAAAGTCAAAAAAAACGTGTTGCCGTTTTACTCGGCGGCGCATCAAACGAAAAAGAAACATCTCTTGATTCAGGCCGTAATGTATTTTATAAGTTATCACCACAAAAATATGAAGCTTTAGCAATCTTTGTCAGTGATACTTTAGAACTATACAAGCTTACACAATCACAACTGGTGCGCAATTCAACCAAAGAAATTGTAGAATTATTGCAAGAATCACAAAAAATAAAATGGTCTGATTTACCCAATATTGCAGATTTTGTATTTATTGCTTTACATGGTGGCGAAGGTGAAAATGGATCGGTGCAAGGCACACTGGAAATGCTAGGGTTACCGTATAACGGATCATCGGTGCTTGCAAGCGCATTGTGCATGAATAAATATAAAACCAATGAATTTCTTGCATCACAAGGTTTTGATGTGCCGAGAGGTAGATTGGTGACTAGGGATGAGTGGGGTAATTTAGAAAAAATATTTCTTTCTAAACCTGATTCTCTGTACACTCGCCCTGAACTCGTTGAAGGGTTTCCTGGAGCGCTCGAAGATATCCTTCAACAAGTTCAGGACGAGCGCGTTAAGAGCAAAAATCAAAAATTAGACTCCGCTCATCCTGAGTGCTCGCTGAAGTTTTCTAACAAAAGCGAGTGTATCGAAGTAAGCGGAAACCTTTTGTCTCAAGACCCATTACTCTTCACAGGGGCCCCCATGAGTAATGAAATGCAGCATGGGGCTAAAGGAAGCGAAAACCTTACCTACCCATTAATCATAAAACCACATGATGATGGCTGTAGTGTTATGGTTCAAAAAGCACAAACCGACGATGAACTTATTACGGCAATTGAAAATGTATTAGAAAAAAAAGATGCAGTACTCATAGAAGAATATATTACCGGCATGGAATTAACAATCGGCATCATTGGCAACACTAATCCGCGCGCATTGCCACCAAGCCAGGCCATTAGCGCTCAGGGCATACTTTCTATCGAAGAAAAATTTTTGCCCGGCGCAGGCGAAAATCAAACACCAGCACCATTGCCACAAGAAGCACTGCGCTTCGTGCAAGATACCATGGAAAAAGTATATACTGCCATTGGATGCAAAGGATATGCACGTATTGATTGTTTTTATCAAAATGCAACTATCAGTCCTACCGACGCAGAACGGGTCATCATTTTAGAAATAAATACATTGCCAGGATTAACTCCTGCCACCTGCTTGTTTCATCAAGCAGCAGAAATTGGATTAAAACCAATGGAATTGATTGATACGATTATTGCATTAGGATTTGAAGAACATGCGCCTCAAAGCAAATTAGCTGCTCAACAAAGCACGCAGCTCGAAAATAATGTTGTTACTAAAAAATTATAAAAGATAACAATGTAAGTAAATCTACTACATAATCCCGATGGGAAGGCGTTGCTACAGGACTAACCTGAATATTAGTTTGTTCACCACCAGTTTCATTTTGTTTCTCGCTATATTCCACCAAATAATTGAAAGTTATTTGCTTCTTATTCTTCACTTCTAGGATATGAGAAAATATCTTGTCTTCAGCTCTACTTTTTTCTATTTTCTCTAAAAATGATTGTGGAATGTATCGAGGAAATAAATAATTTTTTTGTTCTTGCTCTGGAGAAAGCCATTGAGAAGGATATTTTTTTACTATATTATATATTTTTGCAAAACAATCCGCTGGACCTACAGTTTTTTCAAAACAAGCAGAATTAACATAATAATATTCATCTGATTGCGCAGGCGCGCCTATGCCAAACGCTTTATACTTCAACAAATCACTTGCTGATACTTTATCCATAAAAATGGATCGACTTTTATCAACCTTAATAGTCAAATCAAAAGACTGAGACTCACCGCCAAAAATTATTCCAGAAACAGTCAACATTAAACCTATTATTAATCGAACACTTTTCATCAACAATCCTATTAACGATTAATATAAAATACAACATACACAGTATACTTGATTGTTTCAGATTGTCGATTGATAAGCGGCCACATACAATTAAATCGAATATTGTATGAGACGAAAAGCTGCTATTTTTTACCATTTCCCCGATAATACAATAATTTAACTATCTCAGTTGTTGCAAAATAGGCAATAACAATAGCAAAGATAATAAAGAGATCATGAGCAATAGGACGCTTGAAAAGAAATATTTTTTGACCAACAGCAGTAAATGGTACACCGATGACAACAATTGCCATAGCAACGCAAAGTCCAGTCAACAACAATGAAGGCTTATGTGCACGCCAAAATGGTAACTTAGTGCGCAATGAAAAGATGAGTATTATTTGAGTCAAGGCACTTGCAATAAACCAACATGTCTGAAGAGTCGCAGGATCCGATTTAAAAAAAGCAAAAACCATAAAATCAAAGGGAGAGCTAACGAGCCCAAAAAGAAAAGTCACAAAACTAATATCTCTTGTGGAATAGTGCAGTGGTTTTTTCAACTCTTGGTGAGTCACTGCATCAGTTGAAATTGCAATCAATGGAAAATCTCCTACTAAATCCAAAAATAATAATTGGAGTGGAAGCATCGGCAAATAATTAATAAGAAGCGATGAAAATGCCAATGAATAGAAATTACCAACATTTGATGAAATAGTAATTTTAATATATTTAAGTGTATTAATAATAGTTTTTCTACCTTCTTCAATTCCCAAAATGACATTCAATAAACTTTTTTCGAGCAGTATAATTTCTGCTGCCTCACGTGCTACCGGTGCTGCATCAGTAACTGCTATACCTATGTTTGCAATTTTCAATCCTGGTGCATCGTTAATACCATCTCCCATATATCCGACCGAATATATACGTTGCAAATATATGATGAGCTGATATTTCTGCTCGGGCGTTATTCGTGCAAAAATAGTACGATTGTGCGCAAGAAAGATTTTTTCTTCTTCACTACTTTTTTCAAAATCAGCTCCAAGAACCACATTATTAATACTGTTTTCTAATCCCAATTGCTGCGCAATGGTAAAACAAACATCACGACTATCACCACTCAATATTTTAATCTGCACGCCCAGTTCTTCAGCTTTTTTAATTGCCGTTGATGCCGTTGGCTTAAGTGGATCCACAAAAGAAAGTAAGCCTAAAGAGTCGTAACGCATAGATTCATCATTAAACAAAGTTTCTGCACGAGCAAGGTCAGAAATTTCTTTTATGGCAACTGCAATAACACGATTCATTGCCAACTCATGTTTTTGTGTCCAGGCAGTAAGATTATCAATTTCTGATGGTGACAATGAACAATATTGCGTTACATACTCTATCGATCCTTTGGTAATAATGACGTATGTACTATCTTTTTGTGCCAGTGTAATACTGCGATGCCGCTCATAGGTAAAAGGCAGTTCTTGTATGACAGTGTAACGCTCAACTTCCGTGCGTTGTTCTGGTGTCAGTTTTTGCATAATAGCCGCATCAAAACTATTAGAAGAAACAGTATGACCGGATACTGCTGACGTAAGCGCAGCATACACCAGAACATCGTGCTCATTCGTTGTATATACATCTTCTATACTCAATACATTTTCGGTAAGCGTTCCCGTTTTATCCATACAAAATACTTCTATACTGCCAAGATCTTCAATGGCGGATAATCGCTTTACAATCATTTTATGTTTGTGTAATACCATTGCTCCTTGCGTTAAACAAAAGGTGATAACAATAGGTAATGCTGATGGAATTGCAGTAATTGCAAGCGCGGCTGCAAAAAAAAGCATGTTCATCAAAGATACAGGCTCAGTTTTAACTACTACATTGATAAAAATAATTACCATAAGACTTATAAGAACCAATGCTACAATAATACGAGCTAATTCCATAGTTCCTTTTGAAACATTACTTTTAGTAATGGTGTGCGTTGCTAATTGAGCAATGGACCCGAGAACGGAATGTTGTCCCGTTGCAAAAACAACACCTATACCCGAACCATCGGCCACCACCGTTCCTGCAAAACAACAGGTGTATGCTTTATATAATTCGGTAATTTCCGTATCTGACTGAGTATGTATTTTTTTTGATGGAACGGATTCTCCGGTTAGAGTTGCTTCATTAACCATCAAACCTTGACTTTCGATAAGACGGCAATCGGCTGGAATAACATCCCCTGCTTTAAGTATGATAACATCACCCGGCACAATAGTGTTAACGGGCACGCTTATATTTTGATGTGAGCGTTGCACTAAAGCCATTGCCTTTAAATATGATTGTAATAATGCCATTGCTTTATTGCTGTGATATTCTTGGTAAAATCCAATACAGGTGTTAAGCATCATAATCAGCAACAAAATGATACTTTCCATGTATTGTTGCGTAAAAAAATAAACAGCCGCAATAATAATAAATAACGGAATAAAAGGATTAATAATCTGATTTTTTAGAATCTCGAACCATGTTATAGTCTCTTGACTCAGTTGGTTAGGCCCATAATCAGCAAGACGTTTTTCCGCTTCTTGTTCAGTAAGCCCAGAAGACGTTGTTTCAAACTCTTGAAAGATTTTTTCTGACGCAAGGTTTGCATAAAATAAATAATTTTTTTCCATAATAGGCTTTACTGTTTGAGTTCGTATGGTTCGACAAGCTCACCACGAACGGGGAAAGTTAAATATAAAATCCGTTCGTCCTGAGCTTGTCGAAGGATACGAACTCGTATAAAAACTAAAATTTTTGCCTATTCTTAAAGTGGTAATACGTCAACTTAACTGCTTCAGCGATTACCATATTAAACATAATCACTCCAATTAACCACGGAGCGTGTTCCCACTTGGGCGAACTGAACAAAAATATTTTGTGTCCAACCGTTGTGAACGGTAAGATGAGCGCTGTTGAAACCACAAATAATGAAAGCCCTATCAATAAATTTGATGGTCGATGCGCTCTAAAAAATAACATTGGCGCACGGAACAAGAAAATAAAAATAACTTCAGAAATAGTACTCGTGATAAACCAACTGGTTTGTAATGTTTCAGGAAAATGTGATCTAAATACCAGAAATATCGTAATATCGGCGATAAACATAATAGTGCCGAAAAGCACAATTAAAATAGCCGCATCAGTCATATCATATGTAACTGGTTTTTGCACTTCTTGTTCGCTCACGTTATCAGTAGAAATAGCAATCATGGGTAAATCGGTCAGTAAATTTAAAAATAATAATTGCATGGGGAGCATCGGAGGATAATTCACTAAAAGCGAAGCAACTGCCAGTGCATAAAAATGACCGAAGCTTGGCGCATTAGTCATTTTAGTATATTTCAATGTATTAACAATCGTACGCCGTCCTTGCTCAATACCCAAAATCACGGAGCTTAAACTTTTGCGCAATAATATAATTTCAGCAGCTTCACGCGCTACTGATGCTGCATCATTTACGGCAAAGCTTACGTGGGCCATTTTGAGCGCTGGCGCATCATTAATTCCATCACCCATATATCCAACTGAATATTTATCTTTTAAATGTTTAATAATCTCATATTTTTGCTCGGGATTTACGCGAGCAAAAATTGATCTATTATGAGCCAAAAATATTTTTTCTTCTTCCGTTGCTTTTTCAAAATCTGATCCGAGCACCACATTGTTAACATCTTCTTCAAGACCAAGTTGTTGAGCAATGGTAAAGCAAACATTTTTGCTATCACCACTTAATATTTTTATATCAATACCGAGTGATTTTGCTTTTTTTACCGTACTTAATGCCGTACTTTTGAGCGGATCTTGAAATGCAATTAAACCTATTGTTTCATAATCATGATCCTCAGAAGTAATATCATCACCATCATGATAGGTGATATTTTTGGTTGCTACTGCCAAAATACGATTACCTTTTGATTCTTCTGTTTCAATCCATGCAGCAATCGCTTCCTTTTCTTTGTGATCTAAAAAAAGGCATTTTTCAATAACCACTTCTGGAGATCCTTTGATAATCAGCGTATGAATTCCTTCTTTGTGAACTAAAGCCATGCTTTGCCGCTTTTGTGGAGTAAATGGAATATCTTTGATAAACGTATGTTTTTTGCTGTGTATAGCATATTCATCCGTTAACCTTTTTTGCAATGCCAAATCAAAGCCTTTCGTTGCACTTTCTTTGGTGGCAGCTTGCACTGGGCAAGAGAGCACTGCATACATAATGAGCTCATCAGGATTTTTACCATAAATAGTATCTACCGTGAGAGCATTTTCTGTTAATGTGCCTGTTTTATCCGTACAAAAAACTTCAATAGATCCCAAATCGCCAATTGCTGACAACCGTTTTACAATAACATTATTTTTTTTCAGCGATGATGCACCTTGCGATAAACAAAAAGTAATCACCATCGGCAAGCCTTCCGGTATTGCCGTGATGGTAAGTGCCGCGGCAAAAAGAAAGAAATCAACAAAATTAAGTTCTCCGCCGTGTTTTACTATATGCACCAAAGCAGTCAGCAATAAACTAAAGAAAATCAGATATATCGTAAATTTAGCTATAGAAACAGAACCTTTTTCAAGGCTGCTTTTGGTGATAACTTGTGCAGTCAATGTTGCAAGTGTACCGAGCGCACTATTGCTACCAGTTGCCGTTACCACACCAATACCTTTACCATGGGTGACCACCGTACCAGCAAAGCCCATATTTTCAGCTTTATATATATCAGTTACTGCTTCTTGCAAAGCATCGGCATGTTTGGTAACAGCAACAGATTCACCGGTTAAACTTGATTCATCAATCGTAAGGTTATCAACTTCAATAAAACGGCAATCAGCAGGAATCACGTCCCCTGCGGAAAGAACCATGATATCACCAGGCACTAATTGATTAATATCAATATTAATTTCTTGCCCATCACGGCGCACCGTAACTTGAGACATGAGACATGTTTTAAGGGCTTGCATAGCAGTATTGCTGCGATATTCTTGATAAAAACCAATACCGACATTCACCCCAATAATCACAAAAATAATAATGCATTCAGCAACTTTTCCCGTCAGCAAATAGGCAAGGCCTATTACAAAAAAAATGCACATAAACGGGCTTAAAAGCTGCGCTTTCAGAATATCAACCCAAGTAACTTCAGCTTCTGTAATTTCATTTAAGCCATATGTTTTCAAACGCTCAGCAACTTCATGGCAAGTAAGACCATTGATAGCTGTATGCAATTCTTGCAGTACGTTTTCAATCGATAAAGTGGTATACAAAGAAAATTTTTTACTTTCCATTTTTGGTTCCTTTTTTGTTGTCAGTCTAGGGCATTAATCTCCTCAGTTGCAAGGTTTATCATCAATGGCTGATAATGCTCAAAAAATGATATTTTTTTCGGTACATATTTCCATATGGTATTTTTATTGTTTTTTTTCAAGCTCATTGTAGAATTAATGATATATATAATCTTTAACATGTAGTCAGGATTGAGATATGAAAAAGTTTGGTATTATTTTTTTAATGAGTTGTTTATTGAGTTATATGCCAACAATGTTTGGCGCACAAAATACTCAACCAGGCGCATTATCGCGTATGGCAGAGGATGGGTATTGCTATAGGAGATGCGGAGAGGGCCATTTTACGCCTTTAAAAAACCTAGTCGAATCTGGGAAAGATAAGTTCTCAGTTGTTTTAGAAAGTATAGAAAAGCAAGCTTTAGAATATACTAAAAAAGAGACGCAATTAAGAGCTTTACCTATATTCACCGTTAATATATCTTCGCAAAACATTGATACAATCGAGATCACTCATCCCACAAATGCAGAATCTACATCTCATAATAGCAAAGTTCTACATCAGATATTTTCTGGTCTTGAAAGCGGCAAACAGCACGTTACTTTATTTGATGTTAATGCAAAACCAGTTGCTACTCTTTATTCATTAAAACACGAAACATACAATCCTAATAAACGTACAGGAACACTTGAAGAAAATACCGTTAACAGTATGTCTGGTATATCTACTAGTTCAAAAGCTACATCATCATGGCGCGTACCATTTGTAATAGGCGCACTAGTAGGTATATGTTCTTTATATGCAATATCTAAATTGGAATATTGGAATAAAGATCTTGCACCCTCTATGGAAGCATTCTTCACTCGCTTATGCAATTCCTGCCAAGGTATGCTCTCACGCATTTCCCCTAATACAAATTTGAGAAATTAAGTATCAGATCTCATTTTACTTTACAATAGCGCATATTTCATTCTAGGCTTTGCATTATGGGCCAAGAATCAAATATGCGCTATATTCTTTTTAAAAACGGAATTACATACATGAAAGCAACTTTATTTCTTGTTGCTGCCAGCATAATGATAACCATCCCTTTAGACGCAATGAATTTTTCTAAAATAAAAAAATCCCCTACAGAAAAATGCTGGGATGGCATAGAATTTCACAAGTCCAAAAAAGTTGCAAAAGCAATCAAAAATGGTGCTGATGTCAACTTCATAATTATTAATAATTATAATCCAAATGAACAAATGAGTTTGCTGCAATTAGCATTGTCGCAACAACATATACCCACCATACAAGAACTGCTCAAAGCTGAAAACCTTGAAGTCAATAGCTATCCTATCGGTGCCATGCCTCCCCTGCATTATGCAGTTTCTAATGGAAAAAGTGAGCATATCCGATTATTGCTGGCTCATCCAAAAACAGATATAAATATTCTTGATTCGCAAGGCCGTACCTGCTTGTTTAAAGCGGTATATCGTTTTACCTCTGCATTATTTATCGGAAAAATTCTTTTAGATAATAATATAGATACTACTATTATAGATAAATATGGTAATAACATACTTCATCATGTGAGCCAGAAAGACGAGGCTCTTTGGGTTAACCTTATTCTGAGCATTAAAAATCCACCACTCAATGTTCAAAACAAACAAGGTGATACTTCGTTACACATCGCATGCAAAACCAATGCTTACTCTGTTGTTAAAACAATACTAGAGAGTAAACATGCAATCGATTTTACTTTGCGCAATAATGATAATAACTCAGTATTTGATATCGTACTTGATGAAAAATGCGATGACATTATCTCTCTTTTTTTTGATACAAATCCAAAAGAAATCATACGCAAACATCGTAAAGATAAGAGATTATTTGCTCATGCAGTACGCGCTCATAAACTCTGCTTATTGAAAGAATTTCTTCCATCCCCATATGTTAAAGACGAAAAAGATTGGGTTCCTCTTATTCTGGCAAGCGAACGTGGTTATATCGATATGGTAGAATTATTACTCGAGCAAAAAAATTGTAATCATCTACAGAAGCTCAATGATGGCCGCATAGCACTCCATTGTGCATCTCAAAAGGGACACCTTGAATGTGTTAAAAAACTATCCACACATGATGGTAATCTTGATTATCAGGACTATTATGAAAATACACCACTACATCTAGCCTGTTTTAGTAAACGCATTGATGTTATTGATTATTTAGTTGAAAAAGGCGCAAATACATTGGTACACAATGCAAATGGTCTTATACCATTTGTAATCATGTATCAAAAAAATCTCCTTGATAAAGTTAAGCAAACAACATGGCAAACCATGCTTGAAGCAAAAGATAGTGATAATAACACACTTTTTCATAAGCTTGCTGAAATTGATAATTTCGTTCAAAATCACAAGATTGCTGGGATTAATAATTCTTTTCAAAATAGTTATGACTGCGAAAATATTTTAACATTCCTTATTGATAAGAAGCTTAATATACACGCTCGCAACAACCAACAATTGACTCCTTTGGATATCATATTAAATACAACAACTAAAAAACCTTGCCCATCTATTTTTTGCTCGGCGATGGTGCGAAGTTTTCTGGGAGTAGTATCTGATAACATACACTATGTTTTATTTGAAGAGATATTGAACAGACTACCAAATGAGCTTCGTATCTTTATTCTTAAGTTTTATTATAAACTCAATATCGAAACTATTTTTGCCAAAATAGCTAAAATACAAGACACTCTCTTGCTTAAGACCCCAACAGAACAATCTGATTTTAAACAACAATTACTTCATGATCTTCACTATTTTCCATTACTGTATAGACCGGCAGTAATTTCTTATGAGTAAAAAAAGGAAAGTATTTCATGAAAGCAACTTTATTTCTTGTTGTTGCCAGCATAATGATAACCACCCCTTTAGACGCAATGAATTTTTCTAAAACAAAAAAATCCCCTACAGAAAAATGCTGGGATGGCATAAGATTTCGCGAGCCCCAAAAAGTTGCAAATGCTATTAAGAAGGGCGCAGATGTCAACTGTATAATAAAATACCCAGACGGCCATCAACGAAATTTTTTACAACTCGCTATCGATACAAAAAATATATTAACCATAAATGCGCTTCTCAACGCACCAATGATAGATATCAATAGGTATCCTCCACACAGTATGCCCGTGCTGCATTGCGCTGTTTTTAGCGGAAACCTCGGCATTGTGCAATTATTTCTTAATCATCCCAAAACAGACATTAACATTCTCGATTCTGATGGGTGCACGAGCTTGTTCGCCGCCTTGGATAGCATTTTACCTTCTAGCAAACAAATAGCATGCGAACTTTTAAGTAAAAACATAGATACAAATATACCTAATAATAAAGGCAATACGATTCTCCATAACATTTGCCAAAGAAGTTCTTGTGCTTGGATTGAATCTATTCTCAATACAAAAAATCCACCACTCAATGCTCAAAATAACGAAGGTGATACTCCACTCCATATTGCATGCCGGATGAATGCTTATTGTACTATAAAACCTCTGCTAGCAAGTCATCATGTTATTAATTTTAAATTGTGTAATAACTCAAAAAAATCAGCGTTTGATATCGCTCTTGATAGCGAGTATGATAAAATTATTTCCCTTTTTTTTGATACAAATCCAAAAGAAATTATACGCATATATCGCAAAGATAAGAGATTATTTGCTCATGCAGTACGTGCTAATCAACTCCGCCTATTGAAACAACTTCTTCCATCTCCACATGTTAAGGACACAAAAAATTGGACTCCTCTTATTGCAGCAAGCGAACGTGGTTATACCGATATGGTGGAATTATTACTCAAGCAAAAAAATTGTAATCATTTACAAAAGCGAAATGATGGTCGCATAGCACTACATTGTGCATCTGAAAATGGGCGTCTTGCGTGTATTAAAAAACTATTGGAACATGATGATAATCTTGATTACCGAAGTAATAATGGAAACACCGCATTGCACCTAGCCTGTGCTAATAAACACATTCATATTATTGATTATTTAGTTGAAAAAGGAGCAAATACATTGATAAAGGGCGAAGACTATTCTATACCATTTATGCTCGTATATTCAAAAAAGCTTCAAGATAAAATTAAATCAATAACATTACATCGTATGTTGCATGCAAAAGATCATAAAAATAATACACTATTTCATATGTATGCTGCAATATGCATACCTCGGGATCCGCTTTGTTATGATAACTATTTAGAATTTCTTATAACAAAAGGTCTTGCTATATACGCTAGAAACAATGCCCAATTAACTGCTTTAGATATAATAAATGACTCATTTGGAAACTTTCCTTTATCATCACAGATGGCATTAAGTTTTTGGCGAGTAACATCTGATCATATGCAATATGATATATTGAGAGAAATACTAAAAAGACTACCAAAAGATGTTTCTACTTATATTCTTCTTTTCTACTATCGCCTCAATATTAATACCATTTTGGCAAAGATTGTTAAAAACAAACCTACTCTTTTAAGTGAATATAAAAGTCATCTTGTAAGAAACATCCTAGAGCAATTGCCTAACGATTTCCACCTTTTTCCATTGCTATATAGACCAGTAGTATTTTCTTATGAGTAAAGATAAGGGTCGTTACTACTTATTACTTTTTTGAATATTCTTTTGCATGCTACATAGAGAACACGATGCAATAGTATCTTAAAAAAGGGGGCGATATGCTTTCTCATGTGGTACTGAGCTACAGAAGCAGAAATGAGCCGCACTATTATCGAATAAACAGTCTTTACATTTTCTTTACATATAATCCATTTGATGTAAGTATTTTGAAAAATACTACGGAAAGGATAAATATTGTATGAAGTACATACCAACAAAAATACTTTTTGCTTTACTTTTTTTGAGCAACATTACTATCAGCATGGATATAATGCAAACAATAAAAGAGCCATCTATACCAACCAAACTAGCTATTGAAGCAATAAATTCCGACTCGCCTGAATCCTTAAAACTTGCACTTTCAATCGGGGCAGATATCCGTTATGTCAGTGAACTGGTAACTAATCTTTTGTTATATGCAACAGAAACCAAAAAGGAAAAAACAGCTCTTTATCTATCTACCCAAGAACATTTTCAGCAAAACAGTATCATCAATCAACAAAATTGTAATGGCAATACTACTGTAATATGCGCAGCTCGCTACGGCTATAAAGAAGTGGTAAAAAATCTGTTGAAAATAGAAAGTATAAATCTTGATTTGCAAAATAGTGATGGAGCTTCTGCTCTTCATTATGCTACAGCAGAACGACATGACGATATTATTACACTACTCATAGAACATGGAGCTAATGCAACATTACAAAATAATCATGGAGCAACGGTTGCTTGTTGGAAATCTATTCTTAACAATCCCAAACTTGATCAATCAATAATAAAAAAAATAATACATGCAAGAGATATGTATGGAAATAATCAACTTCACCTACTTACAACAGCAGATATAGGAGAAATGGCAAAAATTACAAAGAAAACTATTGATGTTTTATTTATAGAGATCCTTGAATCCTTGATACAACTTGGAGTAAATATATGGAATATGAATAATTATCATATGCTTCCAGTAGAAACTGCATATAAAGGATATAATCAACTACATCAGCAATATGTAGCAACAAAAAAACATTGCTTCCAACATCTTTTAAATGCTCAAGAAAAAATGTTACATCTTTTATTGCTCTACTATGTAAAACAAACATTGGGTAAGCCCATGGTAATTTCATCGCCATTTACGCGCGAATTGAATGTTGAAACGGCAATAGCACAAAAATATAAAGATAATGAATCTTACTATACAGCCTATGCTATTGACTTCAAAGATAAGCTAAAAAAACAGTTATATAGTCTACCAAATCTTACGCAAACATGGATTACTATGCTACCAGTGAATTCTTACATTCCCCCTCAATTGATAAATGATACTTCATCACAAACAAACAACCAATATCGTAAAGAAAAAATTTCTTGAAATAACATCGTATATTCATCCATACTCACAAAAAAACAAAAAAGAGATTTGCACAAATTATGGTTAAAAAAATAATTATGGCACTCATTCTTATTGCTGGTTTAGGATATATGCTTATGTCACATGATTCATTGCGCAAATATAAATCAAAACGCAATCTTAATACCTCTGGAGAGCCCGAAGGACGCAAAACATCAGGAGAAAAGCCTCATGACAAACCCATTTTTGTTATTCAAAAACATGATGCGAGCCATTTGCATTATGATTTCCGTCTTGAAATTAATGGTGTGCTTAAATCATGGGCAGTTCCCAAAGGCCCATCAACAAACCCCTCTGATAAACGTCTTGCGGTAGAAACAGAAGATCATCCCATGGAATACGCAACGTTTGAAGGAGTAATTCCTGAAGGGCATTATGGCGCTGGTCCGGTGATTGTATGGGATACGGGCACATTTGATAACATAAAAGAAAAAGATAGCAAAACAGTTTCACTGAACCAGTCTTATAAAAACGGACAGATCGAGATTGATTTGCATGGCAAAAAACTGCAGGGTGGCTATGCACTTATTCGCACCGCACCTGCAGATGAAAAAAAATGGTTACTCATAAAAATGCGTGATGAATACGCAGATGCACGCCGCAATCCCATAAAAACACAGCCGGAATCTGTGCTATCAGGAAAAGTGATAGAAGATAAAGAGTTATCCAAAAAAAAACTAAAAAAATGAAGATCAAAGCCGGTCGTTATACCGTAGAAATAACGCATCCTGAAAGAATTGTATTTGGAAAATCAGGTCTGACCAAAAAAGATCTCGTTGATTATTATCTTAAAATTGCTCCCATCATGCTGCCTCATCTCAATGATCGTCCCATTTCTATGCAACGATTCCCGAATGGCATTACCGATGAAGGATTTTTTCAAAAAGATGCGAGTGCTTATTTCCCTGATTGGATCGCACGCAAACCTCTCACTAAAGAAAATGGTGACATTGTTCATTATGTTATCATCGACAAGCAAGCAACACTTATTTACTTGGCAAATCAAAATTGCATTACGCCACATATTTGGTTAAGTAAAGTAGATAATCTCAACAAACCAGATCGCATGATTTTTGATCTTGATCCGGCAGATAAGCTTTCCTTTTCTGCCGTTCAGGATGTAGCAAAAAAATTAAAAGATTTGCTTGATATTCTTGAATTACCATCTTTTTATCTTCTCACGGGATCACGAGGAGCTCATATTGTGGTGCCATTAAAACGTACGCATACTTTTGATGAAGTTCGTGATTGTGCGCACGAAATTTCTATCTTGCTGTCAAAACAATTTCCAAAACTTATTACTGTTGAAATGCGTAAATCAAAACGCGGCAAGCGCGTATTTATGGATTGGCTACGTAATGGATATGGAGCAACTGCTGTTGCACCTTATGCCGTCCGTGCACACGAAAATGCACCAGTAGCGATGCCCGTCACGTGGAAAGAATTACAAAAAAAAGGTATGTCATCACAAAAATATACGATTAAAAATGCCATGAAACGCATTAATAAAGTAAGTGATCTTTGGCAAGATATGCATAAAGATGCGGTGAGTTTAAAAGAAGCATTGAAAAAATTGAATATCTTATCAATATAACTCTTGCTATTCTCTGTTATTTTTCCTAATATTCCACAAAAACACGTGAAGGTTTGTGATGCAAAAAATAAAAATCATTCTACTTTTGCCAACTCTATTTATTTTTCCATGTATAATGAGTATGGATCAACAAACACAATTAACTGGATCTGATTCATTTAAAAGCTTAGAAGAAAAACTAGCAACTCCCAGAGATATAGAACCACTGATTCGCCCATATGTAGAAGGAACTTCTTCTGGCTCTGGCGATGATGATGATAAACCATTGAAAACACAATATTCGGCACCATCGAAACCATGGAAATGGTTTGAGGCTGATGTTTTTATAATTCCTAATGATCCTTTACCTAAAAAATCTAAAAACTCACCTGTTCCACCACTTGATTTACATACAACACAAAGATCTCTTGAACTTACAAACCAAGATCGCCGCGAAAAAATTAGAGAAAATTTTGGAAAAAAATTTGCACAAGAATCTGAAAAAGAAGAAAAAATAGGGGCAGCTATTGCATTATTGCAGCAGCAAACTCCTGATTCTACAAGACCTAGAGGGTCTTCGCTCGGCACACCTTTTTCATTATCAACAACTCGTCAAAATCGCAGTCTTTCACATGAAACCATATTGCCTAGATCACCTTCAAATCCGTTGAATATTGCTTCAAAAACTCCTCAAAATTCTCTTTCTCAGGAACAATCATCTGGAATGTCACCACAAACATCACCAAGAAAAACCAGAACAGAGTTTTCTCCTGAAACAGTTTTACCACCAATAGCTTCACCAGAATCCAAAAACGAAATTCCTCAAATACCTGTAACTCCACCTAAAACTCCATCACCAATACCAACACCACCATCATCACCCAGAACACCAACGCCAGAAAATCCTATTAATACCTTAAAAACTTCAAAGCAATCAACAATCCCTCAAGAAAAAAAAGATGATACAAAAATAAACAATACACCACAAGAAACGAATCCTACATCCATGCGGCCATTAACGTGGAAAGATGGAGGAACAGCATTATTTACTATTGCTGGATTACTATCGCTCTTATATTATCTTGATAAGTTACCAGCAGCCCTAACTGCCAAAATCGATCTTATTCTTGCTACTTTAAACATGAATCGCTAACCTTAAAAATATGAAAATATTTTTAGATACCGCAAATACTGAGCTCATCACACGATGGGCTCAAACTGGACTTATTGATGGGGTTACCACAAACCCTACTCATTTAAGCAAAGAAAATACAGATCCAACGCAACAAGTCCTTACGATCTGTGACATACTGCCTGCTGGTATTATTAGCGTAGAAATCACTGAAATAGATCCCGAATCTGTGTATTTCCAAGCGCGCAAGATTGCATCGTTATCAGATAATATTGCGGTAAAAATTCCTTGTCATGCAAGCTACTATGGCGTAATAAAAAAACTCGTGGAAGAAGGCGTTACCCTTAATATTACGCTCGTATTTTCTCTTGCACAGGGATTAATGATGGCAAAACTTGGCGTTGCATATATTTCTCCTTTTGTAGGCAGACTTGATGATACTGGCGCTGATGGTATTGAACTCATCCATAATCTTCGTCATATTCTTGATTGGTATGGCTTTGAAACAGAACTGCTTGCTGCATCAATACGTGATACAAAACATTTCGAGCGGATTATGATGGCTGGTGCTGATATTGCAACAGTTCCTGCTCTCGTTTTTGAAAAATCACTTACTCACGAATTGACTGATGCTGGCATGAAGCAATTTTTAATTGATTGGCAAAAACTTAATGTTACCAAATTTCCATAAATCATGCGTATCATACCCCATTCTCCATGATATTACGAACGGGGATCCCGGCTAAGAATAACAAGACTGAGAATAAAATAAATCATGCGTATCTTCTTTGTAACAAATAATTACATTCCCTATTCAGGTGGCGTTGTTCAATCTATTACCGCAACTGCACAAGAATTGCGCAATCAGGGCCATGAAGTTTTTATCATTACACTCGATTTTTTAGGAACAAAAAGAGATGATCCCGATTATATCATTCGTATTGCATGCCCTATAAAATTTAGATACAAAAACAATTATATGGCCATTCCCTGGCGCCCTACACACGCAATAAAAAAACTAATTGAGCAATACAAACCTGATATTATTCATGTTCATCATCCCTTTTTACTGGGTGCGAGTGCCGTACATGCTGCACGTGCATATAACATTCCATGCGTATTCACGTATCATACGTTATATGAAAAATATGCACATTATATTCCAATTTCTGCTCTATGCACTCAGCCGCTTATTCGTGCAATAGTGCGTAGATTTTGCAACGAGGTTAACGCAATAATTGTACCAAGCACCTATGTGCAAAAATATTTGCTGTCACAAACCATACACACTCCTCTTTTTGTTATTCCCAGTCCATTGCGTGAATGTTTTATTCATAACAACAAAAATGAAAAAATAAATTCTCACTTTTTTGAACTATTGCTCGTAACACGTTTTGTACCGGAAAAAAATGTTCCGTTTGTTTTTGAAGTTATGCGCTTATTACCAGATAACTTTAGAATAACATTAGCTGGTTATGGCAGCGATGAGAAGAAATTGCAAACGTCAGCTTTTGATACATTACAACTTTCACCTGAACGAGTACGTTTCGTACATAAACCGGACCAAAAAAAATTATTAGAATTATATCGCACCGCGAATCTTTTTGTTTTCCCATCCACCACCGATACTCAAGGAATTGTTTTAGCAGAAAGCATGTCTCAAGGATTGCCGGTCATTGCACTCGATGGTCCCGGACAACGCGATATTATTATAGATGGTGAAAATGGTTTTATCACCATGAATGCACAAAAAACAGCTGAGATCATAGTAAAGATCTCAGCTGATAAAAACCTATATAATCATCTTGTGGATGGCGCACACACTACTGCGAATCGCTACAGCACAAAAATCATCATCCAAAAAATATTGAAGCTTTATAACGCAATTACCGATCACCATTGATAATTTTTCTCATTTCTGGATCTTCATGCAGCATACGAGCACACTTTTCTAGAAATTGTTCATTATGTCCGAGAACAGCTAATGATTTTGCCATACCATAGATATCCCGTACTGGTATAATTGCTGCTTCACCAGGATGTATAATCAACTCATCAGCTTCACTAACCATAACTGCATATAATTTTATAGCCAATGGATAGCTTGTTCTCAGTCCATTATTAGCCTTCAAAAAACTAACTGTCTCATTTACATCACCACGCTTGATACTTGCATCAAATCCAATTTTTTGGGCAATGCTCGTGCTGGTGTTTAAGCGAGACTCTGCTTTTGCTGGATATAAAAACATAGCTTTATCGTATAACGTTTTTGCACTCACACTGGCACTTGGTGTTCTTTTTCTGGTAGTTACATAAGGAGCTCGAGAAAGCACATTACTCGTTTCTTCTTGATGTGTTTGTTTCATTGGAGGTAATTCTGACATCAAAGCAAGAAGAGAACCGTTTGCCGTTTGAACATGAGACTGCTTCTCATTCAATAGTCTTTGCGTACGATACACCGGCCGTCTCGTAACAAATTCTTTCTTACCTTCTTTGACACGAAATTGTTTTTTCGATTCTGATAACATGGCTAGGGCTGAATCCGCATCCATTGCCATTGCAACATAAGACATAATACTGAAGAATATAAATAGTATGTGTGTAGATGTTTTCATCTTTTGTTCGTGTTTATTATTGATTTAGAAATTATTGAGATTGAGCAAAATCTAAATACAGTTCATTGCCAGCTTGTTGTGCAAAATGCAATGCACATTTATCCAAATTTTCATGAGGAAAAAGTACACCTATCTCTTGCGAGTGAAGTATTTGATATAATTTTTGAGGATCTTGTGCCATACCCTGAGCACTTCCTATCAAACCTAAGGCACGTATTGTTTTAATAGATGATAATTCTTGCCTAAAATCGCCATTAATTTGCTCATAAGCCTTTGCATAATCTTGCTCTGCTATAGAGGTATATACTTGATGCAAAGCATTTTGAGCTGTATCATGTCGCCCTCTATTATGAGCACCTTCTGGAACGCTTTGATCATGTAAATTCTGCGCATATTGACTTTTAAAAGATAGCACTTTTGTATTTGCATCTTTTTCTTTTTGTTTTTTCTGTCTCTCTACTTCTTCTCGTAGAACTATTCGCGTATTTTGTGCAATGATCTGCAATCTATTTTGTTCACTTTTTTTGTCTTTTTCTTCTTGGCGTCTTTTTGCTAGCTCAGCTTGGCGTTTTGCTAACTCAGCTTGGCGCTCTTGTTGAACTCTTGCACGCTGTTGAAGCATCTTTTTTTCCGATTTTACTTTATCTGCTTCATACAATTTTGCAAAAAAATCATCATTATCTTCTTTGGTCCATGATTCTTTTCGTTGTTTTCTCTGAAGCTCTCGCTTCTCTTCCTGTTGTACTTTTGAAGTCATCTCCACTTCTGTAAAATATTCACAATCATCCGCAGGCGTAACACGCGCTTGTATCACAGCCCACATCTGTGCATTCTCTTTATCTTGCTGACTATCTACTCTTTGTCTTTTTATGTCATCATTTGCTTTATAATTAGTCTTACGCTTTTTTGAAGACTCGACATGAGCAAATTTCAAGCCTGATCTTGATCGATTCAACTCCGTTAAGGCTAGACCAGCTTTTGACCTGCTTGATCCATAAGTTTTTGTGTCCACCAACGAAGCGTTAGCTGGAAATGCGATGAATGCTCCTAAAGCACACAAAACCGCAAATCCCATTCTTTTTACCAAATCCATGAAAAACCCCTAAAAATATCCCTTAGATAATTAACACTACCTTACAATATTTGCATATATCCAAAAGCGTGTCAATGTGAATTTTATATTTTTAAATTTTTATGTTATTATTTAAATAATAAAAAAATGAGGTGTTTTATGTCTTTATTCAAACTTCACACTCCTTTTCCTCCAGCAGGTAGTCAGCCAGAAGCAATTAAGCAACTCGTAGAGGGACGTCCGGGTGTATCAACTCTTTTAGGCGTAACAGGTTCAGGAAAGACCTATACTATTGCCAATGTTATCGCCCAACAAGACAAACCTGTTTTAATTTTAGCACCCAATAAAACCTTGGCTGCGCAATTATACGAAGAATTTTCCCAATTTTTCCCTGAAAATAAAGTCTGCTATTTTGTCAGCTACTATGATTACTATCAACCCGAATCATATATGCCAGCGCAAGATATTTATATTCCCAAAGAAACAAAGGTAAATAGCGAGATTGAGCGTCTGCGCGTTGAGGCAACCGCATCGCTGATTAACCGCAAAGATACTATTGTTATAGCATCTGTTTCTTGTATTTATTCCCTGGGCAATCCTCATGATTATCGCAATTTGGCATTATCTCTTTCCGTTGGCCAAAAAATAACCCGCTCAGAATTGTTGCAGCAACTGATTTTTATCCAATATACACGGAATGATATTGAGCCGGCTTCTGGTCGATTTTCAGTTTTTGGCAATACCATAGACATCCATTTGCCCTACCAAAAAGACAAACTCCGCATTGAATTATTTGGTGATGGCATTGAAAGTTTGCTTTGGGTGAGCAAGCATAATAATACGGTAATGCGCGAACTTGATAATACCATTGTTTTCCCTGCAAAACATTTTGTCACCACAGAAGATAGAAAAGAACGTGCAATTGAAAGCATTGAAACAGAACTTAATGATTGGCTACCACAAGTTGCAAATCCCTTGTACCGTGAACGCATTAAACAACGTGTTTCTCATGATTTGGAAATGATTGAGCAAACCGGCTATTGTTCTGGTATTGAAAATTATTCCGTTCATTTTGATGGTCGTAAACAAAATGGCCATCCTTATTCACTGTTTGATTTCTTTCCTGAAGATTTTTTACTCGTCATCGATGAATCGCATATGGCTGTTTCACAATTGCGTGGTATGTATGCTGGTGACCAAGCCCGTAAAAAATCCTTGGTAGATTTTGGATTTAGATTGCCAAGCGCCAAAGATAATAGACCACTGCAATTTGAGGAAATTGAAAAATATTTTAAAGACGTGATCTTTGTTTCTGCCACTCCCGGTGATTATGAGCTGCAACACTCTGATCAGTTTGTTGAACAAATTATTCGTCCCACAGGCTTGGTAGATCCCGTTATTGACGTTCATGGCCGCTCGGGACAAATTACTCATCTTATTGAATCTATTCAAAAAACAACAGCTGCAGGGTATCGTTCGCTCGTGATGGTGATGACCAAAAAACTTGCAGAAGAATTAGCACGTTATTTAGAAGAACAACAAATAAAAGTCTGTTACTTGCATAGTGATTTAAAAACGCCAGAACGAACGGAATTATTACAAAAATTACGCCTTGGCACTTTTGATTGTCTTGTGGGTGTTAACTTGCTTCGTGAAGGAATCGATCTTCCTGAAGTTGCCCTGGTGGCCATTATGGATGCCGACTTAGAAAGCTTTTTACGCGATAAACGATCCCTTATTCAAATTATCGGCCGTGCCGCTCGTAATACTGATGCAAAAGTTATTCTCTTTGCTGATAAAATCACTGGCTCTATGCGATCTGCTATGGATGAAACATATCGCCGGAGAAAACTGCAACAAGATTATAATGAAAAACATGGCATTACTCCCCAAACAGTTAAACGTGATGTGATCAAAAGTATTGTTAACATTCAAGAATTGATTGCGCAGGCTTCTAAATCTAAAAAGCAGAAAAAACAAGAAGCTGTGGTCGCAACTGAAGTTGGCACTATTGCTGAACGTATTATACTCCTTGAAGAACAAATGCAACAAGCGGCTGAACGACTTGATTTTGAAACGGCAATTGCCTTGCGTGCCGAATGGCAGCGATTGAAAAACGGCATTACTAAAACATAGGAATTTTATGCAAAACAAAATGCTTTTTATAATTTTAGGCTTAGGTCTTTTTTATAATGAGATTTTTGCAAGTGAACTTAAAGGACCATTTAACGGTGAATGGCGTTTAGTATCGTGGGGATGTTTTCAGGACGAGAAATACACGTCTCTCACCGCAATGGCATCAAAACTGGAAAAGGACATATCTAATTCGGCTGATGAAAGAGCTGACCTTGATTACGTACAAAAAAGATTCAACCAGAACAGACCACAACGTGAACAGTATTCTAAGGCATACCTATCTGATACAGCTTCTAAAATCTCCATCACACAATTAGATGCATCACAATATTCTATTCTGGTGAATGCACCATTTTGTGGTCAGATATCTATCAGTTCTGATATAGATATTAGAAATGTTATATCAAGAAAAGAAAATTCTCGTTTAATTATACAAAGATACTGGAATCCGTCGTGTAACAACAACGGCATGAACTATTTGCATGATATTCGTATACCACAAGGTGTCATTATTAATCGTATAAACACAACATCACAATCAACTACTACAAACGTGTTAGACAAATCAACACAGTCAACTCAGAGCCTCGCCAAGGCTCCAATAGAGTTAGACCAGTCAACCCAGAACCCTATCCACCTAGATAAATCTCCTGAAAAAAAAGCATATCATTCAATAATAAAATATGGCGCTGTTTTAGTAGGTATTAGCCTAGTTGTGTATAATTTTGAGAACATTCGAATGCAGTTTTCTCAATTTATAAGTGCGTTGCTTTCCTAGTTTTTTTGCACAAAAATAATTAATATTAGTTTTTAATCGCAACAAGCCGCCGAATGACTTGATTTTAAAACAGCATTGTCTTAAGAGCTGAATGGCAGCGCCTCGAGGCATCAATCAAAAAGCGATTGACAGATAGAAATTAACATTATAGACTTAAAGTAGAATAAAAAATCTATTTATTGGGGAAAAAACGATGAAAAAATTATTAATTCTTTTATTATTACCATTATCATCGACATTACTTGCTGATCGCCATATAGAAGGTGTTGCGCTAAAAGGTACCCCCGGTAGTTTTTGTTATGCACGACCATCACGATCAATACCGAAAGAGACAGTACAAAAAAATTTGGAAAATGCTGGCTTTAGTAATGATTTTATCCAAGAATCTGCATTAGCAGATTTCGTTTCATCTGAAAAAAAGCCGTGTGCCTTGGAAATTGTCATACAAGCTCGTTCACAAATACAACGTTATAACAAGGAACATGGGACAGAATTAGATAGCAAAAAACTTACTACAGCACTTTTTGCCCACGATGCCAAACTCAATGAATGCCTAAAACTATTCGAACAGATAGATAAAGATATAAAGAGTATATTTGGGAATAGTGAGGATGCTGCTGATCCAGTGTCCCCAGTAAATATTCAATCTCTTTCAACTGGACCGGGTTGGTTTGGTAATCTTGGCGGCTTCGATTCTAAAGAATAATTTTTAAATATATGCAATTGAAAGAGGCTTACGAAAATTTTCGTAAGTCTCTTTTATTTATTTTTTTGCTCTCGCAAAACTTCATCTACAGACTCAACCCAATCTTGCAGAAAAGCAGGATCCATATTCATACCACTTAAAAGAAAAGCTATATCATCTGATTTTGTAAATCCATACCACTTTTCTAAAAATTTAATCATTGCACGAAAACCTTCATTCGCCGTAATTTTTTTTTCCATTAAATTCCTATATTTTAAGATTGCTTGTTGACCTAATGAGCAATCCCGTTGTGATATCTTTGGGCCAAGGTACTTTATTTATGCCAGCATAGCGAATTTTATTATTCCTTACGCCAGCCCATACTTGTTGTCCATCCGATGTTATTTTTGAATACCATTTAGTTCCATACTTATCTAAGCCATTATAATTATTTTTATCAGCAACAATGTCTTCAATTATTTTTCTAGCCTGAGGAGTGTCTTTTACGAAATGACCTTCTGATTCTCTAAAAATATGGTCTTTATCTTCCTCAGATATTTCAATTTTTTCCTCATTATCCTTATCATCATCCTTCCTCGGTCCTCCACCAAAACCACTATTAGTCTGCTGCTGAATTGCTAATTTTTTAAGAGCGTCAGCACTATGCTTTTTGAATGCTTCACTCACCTCTTTTTGAGTTCCACTCTTAAGCGTGCTCACCGAAATATTTCGATTCGCAAAATACCGTTCTAGAATAGTGGTACCATTGCGCGCTTGCCTTTCTTCTTCTAATAACCAAGATTTTTTTGCTTCCACTACCGAGACCATTTGCTCCAAAATTGCAATGTTTGTAGCAATTAACTTAATAGACTCATTTTTGCAAACACGATAATAACGAGAAATGACAAGCAGTTCATCAAACACAGAATGCACCCTAGTTATCAAATGCTCACGAAATAAATAATTCTCATAAATTTTAGAAGCAACATCTGGAGTAATTACATGAGAATTATTATTCCAAACGTCCATGACTTTCGTAATTTCTACCATTGCATTCTGATATAAAGACTCTACCCAACTGAGATTCTCAACAAGCTGATTCAGGTGCAATACTAAAAGATTTTGTATTGCATTTATCTGCTTTTCAAGAGATATGAGCTCATTTGCTCGCACATTTTTTAATCCGTTTTTTTCATCTTCAGAAAAACATTTTTCTTGAGAAATGGATGGTAATTGCACACTATGCACTTCTGGATAAGAATATTGTTTTAAAAATTGGTACGTAAAACTATCTGGATTCAAACCTTTAAGAGTTTCCAAATCTTTTTTGATGCCTACCAATTCTTGTTTTGTCTTTTCTAATGCTTCTTTTCTCTGTTCATAATAAAAGCGTTCAGCTAGAACAACTTCATCCGGCCTACCAGGAAAACAACAACCTTCTTCTTTTTTATTTTTTTCCAAATATCCCTGATACGCATTGTGCACAATATCTACAACAGCCGTAGCTGTCACACCAAGCATATCAGCTACTGGGTTAATAACCGCAGTTATGCCGAGGGCACCGTGAGCATGTGCATGCTGACTTGATAGTAATAAAAACAAATACAAAGAAAACACAGAGAGCATTCCACACTTTTTGTTCATGGTCTACCTTCATTTGGCAAAATAATAAATATTGAGCATAGTTACATTATCAAGAAAACATAAAAAAGGATCTCTATGCTTTCAAAATTGCCTCTCATCTTAACCCTATCCATCGCACATCCTATTTATAGCGAAAACCAACTTGAAAAAGCTCAAGAATGTTACCATCGTACCCCACAATATAAGGAATGGCAGGAATTCAAAGAAGAGGTTGAGAAAGAAAAAACACTTGAAAATCTGCTAGTAGAATTTTTTGACCTCAAAACCAAGTGTAAAACACAAGAGTCAGGATTTCGTAAAAAATGTGCTGCCGAATGTATTGAAGCAGATATGCTATCCGATGAGATCATTAAATTAAAAAACAAGCTTCACAATCTGGAAGAAGCTGCTATTCAAACGCATGAAGGCCAAGAGTATTTGAAGCAACGCCAAGCCTTTTTTGGCAAAAAATGAAATTTATGGCAGGATTAATAAAAACAAACTATTAATGAAATGCTAGTCATGACAGAACTTGAACATAAACCAAGCATTATAAAAATAATCACCGCCTTTTATCCTGACGCCAAAATATATCTATTTGGCTCATATTCTCGCGGAACAGAAAAACGTGGTTCTGATATTGATGTTGCCATTGATGTAGGCAAACGCCTCAATCTCCACGAACGTCAATTTTTATGGAATCTTTTGGATGCTTTACCCACATTACAAAGAATTGATCTCGTGGATATGCATGCAATCCCAGACAACATGAGAGAATCTATTTTAAAGAATGGAATACCATGGAAAGTGTAATTTTAAAGTATGAAAACTTTAGGAAGTGTTATGAAGCACTAGGCAAAGCTATAAAAACTCAAAATGAAGTAGAGGCTATGTCTTCTGATAACCAAGCAATTCAAAATTTGCTTGAGGCAGTTAATGCGGGAGTTGTAAAGCATTTTGAATTATCGTATGAAACTGGATGGAAATTTCTAAAAGAATATCTGTTTATTGTCTACGATCGCGAAGTATCTTCCCCAAAGGCCGTATTTCGTACTTGCGAAGAACTGGGACTGTTTTCACAAAATATTCTTAATGAATTAATCACTCTCGCTGATGCTCGAAATGAAACTACTCATATCTATAATCGAATGTTAGCCCAGGAAGTGTGTAACTCAATTGAAAAACATTACGAAGTTTTTGGAAAAATATTAGAAATGATAAAACTGTAAAAAAAGGCAGTAATTATGAAAAAACATACCATTCAACTAACCTTGTGCAGCATAGCTGTTATATTTTTAGCAACATTAAGTTACTGCGCAAAAACCACCAAACAGGAAAGAAAAATGATCAATAAAGCATTTCATACCGAAGATATTATCTCTCTTTTTTCTATCACCGTAGATGATATTACCACAAAAACTCCCCTGTTTATTGAAGAAGCGCATCAAGTTATTAATGATATTATTGCTGTTGCCGATCATGAGCGTACCTACGAGAATACAGCACGCCCACTCGATGAAGTTTTCTCTCTTTCTAATTTAGCTATTGCGCAACGCGTATATGAAGCTCTTGAATTGCTTCATCCACATGATAACATTCGCAACGCGGCACATGATGCTTATATTACCATTCAAGCTTTTTGGGTGGATCATGTGATGAGCAATAAAGCTTTATACAATGCATTTAATGCATATGCATCACAACAACTTGAAAATGAAGGTCTTTCTGATCAGCAAAGATATTTTGTCAATGATACGATTGATTCTTTCAAACGGGAAGGATTATCTTTACCTGATGAAATATTGACTCAGGTAAATACACTACGCAAAGAACTTGCTGCACTTTCGGCAGATTTTGATCGTAACATTGCGCAAGATAACCGAACAATCAGTGTAACCAAAGAAGAACTTCAAGGACTCAATGATGATGTCATTGCAACATTGCGCACCGATGATGCTGGCTTTTACATTCTGGGCGTTGATTATCCTACCTATTTTGGGGTCATGGAAAATTGCTCCGTAGCAGAAACACGAAAAAAACTGTATGTAGCATTTAGTAACCGAGCATATCCAATAAACGAAGATCTTCTCAAAACAATCATCACTAAACGTGATGAACTTGCACGTTTACTCGGATATATTGATTATGCTCATTGTGATATCGATAGCCAAATGGCTGCAACACCAGAACGAGCACAAGCATTTATTGATGACTTAACTGAACGCTCTGCTATAAAAACGGAAAAAGAATTTGCTACATTAACACAATCATTACCAGCGTCAGTGAAACTGACCGCTGATAAAAAACTTCAGCCATGGGATATGGCATATGTGCAAAATATGTATAAAAAAACACATTACAATCTTGACGAACAAAAAATAGCTGAATACTTTCCTATGCAAAACACCGTTGAAGAACTGCTTGATATTTATCGACAATTTTTCAGCATTGATTTTAAAGAAGAAACAGCACGCGGTTTGTGGCATGAAGATGTGAGCATAGTACGCGTTCTATCCTCCTCCGCCAAGGCTTCGGCGGACAAGCAAGATGGTGAAATTATCGGAACTTTACTTCTTGATTTATATCCTCGACCTAATAAATATAGCCATGCGGCGCACACTACCATTGTTCCGAGCACTTATAAAAGCGACGGCACTTTAATTCCTGATGTTTCCATTGTAATCGCTAACTTCACCAAAGCCACCGAAACAAAACCATCATTGCTCAAGCGTTCGGAAGTGGAAACATTCTTCCATGAGTTTGGCCATGCATTGCATGCCATTTTGGGAGCCACTGAAATTGCATCACTTTCTGGTACTCATACCAAAACTGATTTTGTTGAATTACCATCACAAATGCTCGAAGAATGGTTGATGGATAAAGAAATGTTGAGAAAAGTAAGTGGCCACTATATTACCGGTCAACCACTGCCTGATGATATTATTGATACAATTATTGAATTGAAAAATCTCACGAGTGGTTATTTTGTAACGCGTCAAACATACCTTGCAAGTATTGCTCTTTCTTACTTTGGTCAAGGTGAACACAAAAATCCACAGCCTATAATGCAGCAATTGCATTCAAAAATAATGAAACATAGCGCATTTTCTCCAGACAACCATTTTTATACTTCTTTTGGTCATTTAACTGGCTACGGTGCTAAATATTATGGCTATCTATGGTCAAAAGTATTTGCACTCGATATTTTTGCTGAAATTAAAAAACATGGTTTATTGAATCCAGAAATTGGTCGCAAATACGTTAAAGAAATTTTAGGCAAAGGTGGCGCACAAGATCCTAATGAATTGCTCTATAATTTCTTAGGCAGAGCACCAAATACCAAGGCATTCTTTGAAGAAATGGGGTTGTAAAGACGGTAAATTTATGAATAAACATAAAATCTTTTTTCCTTTAATTATTATGTGTAACTTCGCTCAGCCATTAATGGCCGAAGAAAAAAATCAATCGAATTACACTACTCTCCAGAAAATAGGTACAGCATCTGCAATTTTTGCAGGTATAAGCGTGGGCGTTGGAATAGTAAGCTATTGCAATCCTGTTCCAAAAATATTGCCGGAAAATGCCTCCATTCCTGTGTGTATGTTAACGGCAGGAGTCTTTCTAGCAACAGCAGCTGGGACAGGTGGATTCGCGGGCTACACATTAGCAAATAAGCTAATAGAAAAACAAAAAGAAAATAAAAATAAAGATAATAAAGAAGGTCCTGCTTAAGCAGGACCTCTCTCTTTATCACATTTTACTTATAGTCCTCATCAAACAATTCCGGCAATATCTCACACGTTGATGCCGATGGTTTTGGAACATTAAGCACTTCCGCTAAAGTATTTGCCAATTGCAACGGGCTTACGCGTTGGCGCACTTGTCGTTTTTCAAACTTACCAGGATGGAAAACAATAAGCGGAACATGAGTATCATAACCATATGGTGTTTTATGCGCAGATCCTTCTTTCCAGTGGGTTATTACCGTGTATGGATATGGCTGCACAATTATCGAACCACTTCTCCCTTTAAAAACTTGCTTCTTGATATTGTCTTCCAGTGTATGTGGTTGCGTTGGCAATCGCAGCAAATCATCAATAAGCCATGCATTTTTAACTCCAGGTGTAGCCAACACCATTGATTGTATATCATGCAATATTGCAGTTTGCTTATCTGTATCTAATCCATCTAAAATCGCTGTATCACATACCAATTCTTGGCCTTTATAACTGGTAATAATATTATTGAACGAATGTTTCTTCTGCATAGCATCATTGATACCCTTAATAAATTCAACACGATCTATTCTATGAGCAAGCGACAACCCCTGACCTTGAAGAAGTTCTGGAATCGGCATCACCCCATGATCTGCCGTTAATGCAAATACCAATTCATGTTTACCAATAATACGTAATGTTTTCCTCATAAATCGCTGTATTTGTTTATCAAGATGATAAATCATATCAATCGCTTCCATGCTATTTGGACCATATTGATGAACAACTTTATCAAGCGGACTTAAGCATACCCAGAGTAACAATCGATCTCTATGTTTTCTGCTGACATGTTCTTTGATGCATGCAAGTGAACAATCAAGAATATATTGATTTGCTTGTGGTGTTTTTTCAAACCAACAAAAAGGATTATCTGGATGGGATTCATCAGGCACTGCAAGAAGCGTATTTAACATTGTTTTTTTTGCACGCGTATATTCATAATTATTAATATCAAAAAATTGATATGCATAGGGACTTCTTGGATACATTTGCTTCCATATAATAGAACCCAATCGATTAATCGAATTATTGTGATTAAATGTTTTCACCCAATCAGGTAATTCATTAAAATACGCTTTGCTTGAAGTAAAGCAACCATTATGACAATCAAGCCATAATGGTTTTCCAAGTTTACCAGCAGTAGCAATGGCTGATCGGCTTTTTCCTGAAATACTATATACTTCAAATTCACTGCGAGGTTCTGTTTGCAGTACACACTGATCCGATAAGCCATCAACCATTAATCTATGTCCTGATTTTCCGTAATCATATACGCCATCAGGAGAAATAACCGCCGCATCATCCGAATCATCATCGTCACAACATACTTTTTCTCCATTTTCATACCAATTATTACTGACAAAACCATGCGATTCTGCATACGTCCCCGTATTTAAACCAGCATGACCCGTAGCGGTACCAGGCTGTGCATGAGGCCAATACGCATTGGTATAATTAACGCCATGACTTAAAAGATATCCGATTCCATGTTTTAAATAAGGATGTAATTTATCAATATAATGATGCGCAAGTTGGTCAACTACCAATACAACAGTTAAACGTGGCGGTTTTACGTTGTATGCAGTAAGTGAACCTATAGTAAATAGCAAGATAACATACTTTTTCATACTAACCCCCTAATATTCTAATAAGAAAAAAACGAAGCTTGTCTTATTTTGCAAATTCAGATTAGCATATTTCTTTCCGATAAAAAAAGATATTTTTGATAAATTTTTATTGAGTCCTTTGTGGCATAAAATGGAATACACTATAAAATATTAGATGAATCAAAAAATTTTCTTTAAAGGGGGATTACTATGTTTTTGGATTCTGTTGGAATTATTTTAAGAAAAAACGAACTATCTCCAAACAAAATAATAGTTTTAGATAAAATTCAGGGTAAAATTGAATGTATAAGTTCAGCTCATTCTTTATCTATTGGAGCTTTAATTACATATAATATAAAAAAACAAGGGACAATACATTTCATCAGTGATAGCATACTTATTTATATACCTCTTTCTTTGGCTCAAACCGATATGCTTTTTTTTCATCATGTCCTTGAATTGATTTATTATTTCACTCAGATAGGAAACTGCTGCCAAGAAGTATTTGATCTTCTTGCATTTTTATATTCAACTGAACATACGAATATGACCATTCAATCAAAAAAATTTTTCTTGTTAAAATTACTTACCAGTATGGGTAGCACCCCAGACATTAGTCAAATACGCTCAACAAGCACCGCACAACTGAGCACTTTGGATATACAACAATGTGATGCAATGGCTATCTCTGTATCAGATGAGAAAGAATTGGATAGATGGTTATGGTGTTGCGTTTGGCAGCACCCATATGTTAATCAATTTAAGACAGTTCATTTTTTAGCACAAAATAGGGCGTTATGAAAACAATAAACTTCTTTCTTCCTCTCTTTTTAATGATAAACACTTCTCTTTATTCTGGTGATTTTCTCAAACAATTGGTAAAAACCGATACCAACCAAAAATTTTTTGTTGGCGTTATTGAAGAAAAACAGAAAACATTAGATGAATTCAGTAAAGAACAAGCTGAACTTACAACCTCTCACAAAGTGTTTTCGGAAAAAATTACTCGACAAATAGATGAAATTAAGACGTTCAACGCTAAAGTAGAAACTGAACTACAAAAAAACCCTGACGATGATTTTTTGATTAAAGAACAGTTAATTCTTAAAGAATCTGAGCAAGTCCTTAAAGATACGCAACACACCTATGATGACATCCTCACACTGGTGGCAGATATCGTTTCACAATTGCAAACGTTTCTTGATGATCCCCACTTTGACGCATTCAGAAAAAAAAATAAACTCAACGAACGTTTATACTATTCATTTGATGATCTGCAATCGCTCAATGATCATATTTTGGATTATGAACAACGAGTTATACAACAAACTGATCAAGAAAAAAGTCTCCGTGTTGAAAAAGAAAGCAGGAGACGCATTGTTGCTAATTTACAAGAGGAATTCGATAAACGCCAACAAGATATTAAAGCTTATGCGGATGCCTTAGCCGCAAACAATCTTTTGGGCAATGAATCTCAACAAGAAAAAGAAATCATTAAAATAGAAGATTTGTTATATAAATACAAAAAACGCCTTGCTGACTTACGCCTGAAAGAAATATCGTATCAAATGAAATCAATTGAGTCCCAATTATTCATAGCAAAAGCTCATCTTGATCTTTTCAAAAAACAATTGCGTATCGTTAAACCAGCAATTCATGTCAGCGAAGCAGATGTAACTCTTGCCGAAGAAGATTTATCAAAAGAACACAAAGCCTATTTTTATCATAAAGATTCCCTTCGTCACGGTCGAGACCAAACTGTTGCTACTCAAAAAAAGAAAGAACAAGAACTTAATGCTTTAAGTAAAGAACTTTCTATTCCTTTAGGCAGTGAAATTGATGAATGGACAAAAAAACCAAAACAAACATCTGATTCATATGTTGGATTAGTGCACATCGGAGCTCTTAATAGAGAAGTTATTGTATACAATAAAGAAAAAGATTTATTGGATGCTCATATTGCACTTGAAGAAGAAAAATTTAACTATAAAAAACTAAAGACCGAAGCAAAAAAAACATACCATAAAATATCAACACGAGGATTTTTAACCGAAGAGGAAATCACCAGAGAACGCAGTGAATATGAAATTAAAAAGAAAGATGCAGAAGAAAATATTAAATTATATCAAACAAAAATAAATGGTATTGCCACAACACTCAATCATGTAAAAAAGATTCTTGATCGAGTAAATATATTCCATGAAGATGCTGAAAAACATATTGACCTTGTTTTCAAAAACAAAAGCAAAGAATATGGTATATTCACCAGTTATCTTTTGCGCGCAGATCGAGCTCTTAAAAAAGAAATTGATATTTTGGGCAAAATTGCGGGAACATATTCTGGCATCATTGCAGAAATTCATAGTACCGTTCGCCTCATAGACTTCATTAGTAATGAATTGCAAGCAAGTACTATATGGTACCGCCCTGCTTATGCAATTACGCTAGAAGGCGTTAGAAACATTGCTTCTGATACTAAAGCATTTTTTAATGATATTCGTATCTATTTGGCCAAATTTAATAGCAAAATTTTTATACTTCATCTATCTGAAGGATTTTCACAACCACTTACCGTTTTGTTTCTCCTTTTCACTATTTTTGGATGTATAATCGCTTTCTTTTTTATAAAAAAATATCGCGCGGAGATCATTCATTTTTTCCTTATACAGTGCAGCACTCGTGGTCTTTTGGTGAGTGTAGCAGGATTTGTTATTGGTGCCATGATCACTTTTGTTTTTATGTTTAGCAATAGTATCCTGGCCTGGCTAATATTGTGGCTTTTATGCATCATGGTTCCAGATGCATATTTTTCAATCTTATTTTATCTATTTTCTATTCCTTATTTACTCTATCTCTCTCATCGATTTATGCGCTTACTTTTATACATGAATAATCAATATAATCATGTATTACTTTCTGAGGAATTTCAGCGTAGATTTGAATTAGTAGTTTCCACACTCATATATGTTACTATCGTCATATTTTTCTTCCGCCAAGCGTTTATGCTTTCGCCTATTTACCTCCACTCAGAATTATCAAACATTTTGCTTGCTATCAATTTTATTGTGCTACAAATTTCACTCATTTTACTGATCACCAAAGAACAGATCATGGGAATTATTCCCACATCTTCAGAGTTTTGGAAATGGATATATACGCACGTTGATCGTTATTTTTATCTCATCTTATTTTTTGTGGTAGCCATTATCATTATGAGCAATCCATATGTTGGCTTTGGCAGACTTGTTCTTTACCTACTTTCCGGCTCTCTGTATATGCTCATTCTCATTAAAGTATTATCGCTCCTGCATGATGTGGTGAAAACAGCAACTTCTATGCTCTTCTTTACTCAAGAAGATGGTATTGTTAAAGAACGTTTTTCTTACGCCAAAACATGTTTTGGCTTAGTAATTATTGCATCATTTGTCATTCTTGGATTTATTGGATTTATTGTTGCTGCAAAACTGTGGGGATTTGATGTTGCAGTTACTGATTTAAGACAATGGCTGAATCTTCCCTTACTACTTCAAGAAACCACTCATCCTATTACTACCTTATCATTACTGAAAATCATTGCTTTTGTTCTTGGTGGGTTTGTTGTTGGTTATTTATTAAAACAATATGTGTTAGCACGTATTTTTGATCTGTTGTTAGTTGAACCTGGCGTGCAACACACCGTCACCAGCATTATTCAATATATTGTTATTATTATTGCCACATTCTTTGCTTTTAATAGTGTAGGGCTTGGTTCTTTAATTGGCAGCATGTTTATTGCATTAGCATTGAGTATTGGTTTGTACTTAAAAGATCCTATCAGTGATTTTATTTCTTATTTTATTATTTTGGTTCAACGTCCTATCAAAATTGGCGATTATGTAAAAATAGATACCGAAACAATGGGAGTTGTTCGTAAAATTACTCCTCGATCAGTAATATTGCGGAGAAAAAACAGCACAACAATTATTGTGCCTAACTCATATGTGGTAAGTAAATCAATTGAAAATTGGAACTATGTCCGTAATTTTATTGCGCTTCATGATATCGCATTATTTGTGTATTACAAAGAAGACGCGGCAAAAGTTAAAGCAATTCTGCATGCTGCTGTTGAGGATCATCCAAATGTTTTGAAAAATCCTCGCACCATTGTACGCTTGATGAATTTCAGTGAATATGGGTATGAATTTATGGTACGCTGCTTTGTCAGTTCAGCATATACGCTTGAAATGTGGGAACTAACCAGTGATGTTCGCTTACTTATTTCAAAAGCATTTAAGGAAAATGGAATTGAATTTGCTGTTCCTATTTATCGCGTTGATGAGTATGGGCATTATTATCATGAAACAAAGCGCACCGGCAAAGATGATAAAAATAATACTGGAACATCGAATCACCAAGGTTCAGGTGGTCCTACCATAAAAGAATAATCATCAACTTGGCCTATCTAAGAAACCGAGCAGGCAATAGCATATCAAAAAAATGCATTAATGATTCAGGCAATTTTCCTGCTTGATATAAAGCGTAGCCAAAAGCTACAGCTGATAATGATAGTAATGCAATATTTTTAAATGATAGTGATGATTTTTTAACCATTGGCTCTTCTGAGCCCCACATAATTTTATATGAGCTTACATCTGGAGCTTTATCAACAACTTCAACAATTTTCACCACATCGCGTACGGTATGATCAGACTTTCCTATGTTTATCTTTACGGCATGCATATAAAAAGACTCTTGTTTGCCCCACCTTCTTATATTTGTCAAGGTAGGTATTGCCATTGGCACACCTAGCCATGACTCTAACAACGCGCCATCTTTTGCATCAATGAGATAATAACAATCTTGCGCAATAATCAATCGTGCTTCTTGGCACGGTGAGCTAGGTAGCTTATTATAATGTAAACATTCAATAATTAAATTTTGCATCGTTTGTTCTATTCTCACATTTTTATAAATATCCCATTTCTTTCTAACCTCCTCTTCAATCTGCAATAGCTTTTCTTGTGCATCTTGTCTTTCAGCTTCCTCGCGTTTTTCAAATGCTAATGCAACACCTTTCTGCCTATACTCTGCTACTTTCAAAAGATCCCGATAGAACTCACAATATTGTTTGATATCTATTTCATACAGTAATTTAGTTTTCTTGATATTTACGTTTTCAGTGAGAGATACTACACATCTTTGCGCATTAGGATTATTTTTACATAATAGCTCTATTCTACTACTAATGCTGTCCATCATTTTTACATCAAGCTCAAGCGCGTATGGATTATTATCCAATGACTCATTATAAGGCTTGTTTCTGGGTATTATATCTAACGCAGAACCATTAGTCCTTGGACGAATTGCAATGATCGCAGGAACCGCATTGCTTACATCGATTGGTAAAAAGCAATCTATATCATCATAAGAACGAAGTAGATCCAAGGAAAGCTTTATCGGTTTTGGTAAATTATTGACCTGATTTTTTTGTAGTAAGGATAACTCGCGTGATTGATCACAGTATTTATCATAGTCCCTTTTATCTTCTGGGAACGATGACTTTTCAGCACCAAAAACAACACCCGAAACATTCAATACTAAACACAAAAAAATACGCAACATCATTCTTGTTTTCATCGTAATTCCATCATTATACATTTTAAGACTGTCAATATCCTAATTGTATAGATTTCATGGAAAAAAGAAAACTCTGATAGACATGCCTTAGCATTTAAAGAAAACGGCATTGAATTTGCAATACCCATTTATTGTGTTGATGAATATGGGCATTATTATCATGAGACCAAGCGACCAGATAAAGGCGATAAAAACGAGCCGGGAACATCGAACCATCAAGGATCAATGGGTAATACCAAAGAATAAACATGAATGATACTTGTATAAAAGTAACAGTGCTAAGCCAACAAGGACTACAGCAATCTTATTCTCGTTATTATATAGAAAACGAGTCGCGGATCGATCCGATCGTTGTATACAAGTATCTTCTTTTTTTGGCTCTTGAGATAATGCATTATTACGTAAGCCATAGCCAAAATAGCCATTACGTCCCATTTTTTTCGACTCACGTATACCTACAAAAGAAATAATAAAATGTTGCTTTTTTTTGCCTGGCTGAATAATTTCTATACCAAAAGGTGTATGTTTTTGAGCATGCTCTATTATTTCATCCCATCCGGCATTAATCAAATGTATAGGTAAATGTGTATCATCTTCTAGTTCAAGATATGTCTTTACCTGAAGACCCGTATCATCTTCCCACCGAAACTTAGCAGTGGGAATAGATTCATTGTGGTACTCTTGAATAGATAGTAATAATCTTGCAACTGATGCATTATTTTGAATAGTAACCCAATAAGAAAGTCTATTTTTTGCATAAAATTCATACAAAATAGGTTTCTCTGTTACATCTGAATATGCTTTATGTTCTAATTTCTTGCGAACAGGCATTACGGTACGCATAGAAATATTAGATGGCATTTGATTCAGCATAGATGAATGTAAAGCACCGGATATTGCATATGTATCATCTACAACGACGATCCCATTATTACTATTTTCATAAGAAATTTTAGAATAAACACTTTTATCATAAGATGTTAAAAGATTTTTACACTTAATTCTTCTTGGCTCTGCATGATATTGATGACTGAGGGTGACTCTGTGAATGTGGTTGATGATATTAATTCCTTCAACATATCCCATAGATACTTGCTTTTGTAAGGTTCTATATGAACTCAACACAGTTGGTACATGAGTTAATGGCTTTGCCAATTCTAATATATGCGGATTTTCTACAGGTTGCATGCCGAAAACTATGTTACAAAAAAAGAACAGAGTTGATGAAATAATTACGGTGTGTTGTATCATCTTACCCTTTTTATCAATAAAAAAAACAAATAGAAAAAGCCCTATAAATATAGGACTTTTTCTATTATATCATATAAAAAATATTTTATCTCTTGTTCATTGAATGAACAATTTTATCATAGAGACCAATTTTAACGATACCTTTAACGATCGCATAGAGCGCACACAAAACTATAATTATAGTAATACCTTTGGTGAAAAAACCGAGTGCATACAGCAATGCAACAATACCAGCCACTATATACATCAACCCTTTTTGCGAATCCGGCAATTTTGCCAATGATCTTATCATGAGACTCCTTTTTTTTTAAAATATATTTCAGAATATATTTAGAGAAACAACAGAGTCAAGTGAGCATCATAATTTTTTTAAAATCTAAACGCCGTATACACAGAAATGAAACAAGAACTACGCAATTGACCACACCCAAAAAGATTTTGATATACAAATGGCGCAGCGCCTGCCTCAATGATAAAACGATTGGTTGAAAACCACAAAGCAGGCCCTACAAGAATTGAGTTCGAACCAGAATTATCCTCAGTACATCCATTTAATTTTGCTTTTTTTTGATAATTTCCACTAAATTCAACAAGCCACATACACGTCCAACGATTTGGAGCATACGCAATATTTCTCCCAAATCCAGCCTGGTACAGAAACTGATTACCAGCCTTTATTTCAGTACCATTCTTTGTAGTAATAAGACCACCATATGACGTATATCCGTACCACTCAGTTGCTAAATGTTCAAAAACAAAACCTAAAAAAAATGTTGGTGACCCAAATCCAATTGAAGGATTTTTACATTCATTGCCCGATGGTAATGCCACCGAACCTACAAGCGAAATTTGATTAGTATACGTAGGTTTATGATTTCCATAGACTGCATATTCCATTTGTACAACTATATCAGACATTCCTGAAGAGCTATGATCACCATATTTACTCTTTGCTGCAATCGGAAAGGCTAAAATAATAGAAAGATCATCTCGAAGCCCATACAAAATTTCTGGAACCAGATGGGTAAAATTAAGATCCTTGCCGAGATTTATTATAGAATAAAACACACCCAAAGTATCATATTGATCGATAATATTCTGGCCAAAGCCAAGCAATGATCCTGGTTGCGTAGTACCACGTACGGCAAAATTACCAACTTTAACTTGCTTTACTTCGTCATCACTTTCTTTGCCGATTACATTCAGACAAACTATAAGAACAATGAAAAACGTTTTTCTTTTTGATGAGATAAGATTATTCATAAGAAACTCCTTTTTTTATGTCACTAGTATAAATCAGATTTTCTTATGATACAAAACCCTGAATAGGCCAAGGCATAGAAAAATCTAAATGAGCATCTTGCAATGGTTGATGTTGCATTAAAAATTGCACATGAGTTATACCAATATCATTGGATGCGATTGTTTTAAGTAAACCTTCTATGAGCATCCATTTTTTGAAAATAGTTTCTTCTTTGCCTAAAATATTATGATCGAAAGATATATAGGCTGTGTGTGCTGATGAAATAAGGATTGGATGCACGCTGGTTTTTTTAGCAATAAGATGTTCATCTTCTACTAAAGCAAGCCATGCATTTACCACCTGGAAAATATTTTTATCGGCATGCTGGTGCCACAAAATTTCCTGCTTTTCTGTTTTCCACTTATCGCCACAAAAATAATAATACACAACTTGCTTTTTTTGGACCATTTCTGATGATATCGCCACTGCATAGCGATTCCAAGGTGTAGAAAAAATAATCCATTGATTATACACAGCAAAAAAAAGAAGGCCTGCGCACAAAGCTATACCAGGAATAATAAGATATTGTCGGTAAATCATGTTCATTGCAACACCTCGATAATACTTAATGCAAGGGGTTCTACATACTGCAGCCATGATTCTTTATTTTTAAGACCAGCTTCAATTGTTATGCTCGGCGCAACAATACCAATCAATGGTTTGATAGGAAGATGATATGCTCCAGCTACGCTGAAAAGAGACTGATAGCGCGCTTGCAACAAAAATTTTTTAATATTTTGCGCATATTCGTCAGTTATATGTTTATTAATTATATATGCTTCATCATAACTGCGCAGCACCAATTCTTGCTGATAGTTGAGAGCAAAATCATTGCCATAAGAAAATTGATATACAGAAAGAGTTGGTTTAGTCTCATTGCAATAATAAAAATTAAGATTAATAAAAAGATCCGCATGAAGACGATTAGAAAGAGAAGCATTTTGTAAATCATACACCGTATCACCCGGCATACGGGTAATAACCACGGTAATATACGGCGCATGATGCTCAATATACTCTTTTATTTTTTCCGCACATTGTAGCGTTAATCCTCGTTCAAAATTATCACCGATACAGCGGCCCGTACGCTTTGCATCACCTGATGGATCAAGGATAACAGTACGCTGCATGTAATACTTTTCATGTATTGGCAAAATAAAGAATACGTGTATTAGATAGAATAAAAATAAATATTTTCTCATATGCACAAAAACAATTCACAAAATATTAATTGTCGATAACCTATATCAGTATATTATCTTTAAAAAAATAACCATAACCAGTTATGCATGAAACCTTAGGTATTTTTACATGAATAAAAAATGTTTTCTATTAATTGTGTATACAACAATGGCCGCCTATGCATCAGGGCCTATACCATTTGCAGATTTCGCTATTCATTCTCCATCACTCGAATATGGACAATATCCTTTACAAACTACGCGTAGAATATCTCTTGAAGAGGGAACATGGCATGCAATCTATAGTGGCCATGATGGAAGCGCAGTTGCTCGATATCTCTATAAAAATCTACATCTTTTATTTGAACAAGCAAAAGGTGTAACTATAAAAGAAAAATTTGAGAATGCATTTAAAACAGCAGATGATAACTGCAAACAAACCCGCAAGAAATCTAATGGATATATGCCAGGAGCATCGGTTTCGGTTGTTTTTATTAAAAATGGCACAGCACATCTTGCAAATATTGGTGATTGCCGTACCTGTATAATGAGAAATGGAGCAATGCATTATAGCACACCACAACATGACGTTGATAATGGTAGTGAACTGAATAGATTAGCTTTCCTCATTCCTGGAAATACGACAGCAAATGAAATAATTAAGCGATTCTTTTTCAAGCAAGAGGAACCTCTCTTTGATTCTCTTCAATCACACAAAGCTCAATTTACTTTCGAGGGCACTGGCTACAAAGTAACAAGAGCAATTGGTGATGGCGACGGTCAACGTGTTATTTGTACACCGGATTATTATGAACATCAACTAGCAGCAGAAGATACTACCATATTCATGGGCTCAAATGTTTTTTGGGAAATTCTTTCCAGGAAAAAAATTAATGATGATGCTTTTGGTCAAGATTTTATTGATAATAATTCAGAAAAGCTAGAGCTTTTCAAACAAAAATATACGCATCCAATCAGGCATTATGCAATAATGCTCATCGATTTTTCAAAAAAAGCGGACCCCCTCATTATTAAAACCATTCCCCTCTCCTGGGAAAATATAAAAAATACTATGCTTACTGGAAGCGCTATAACTTTAGCTTATCTCAGCATGCTTTTTTATTTTCGATAAAATTTTTTATATAAACCATGAACATATATAAAAAATGATCCCCAAATTAAAGAACAAGTAACAGACTTTCTACCGTGCCTTCAGATCAGTAGTTAAAAATTCTTGTAAAAATGTAATCCGTTCCACACTTTTATTATTTTTCACTGCCATTGCAACCGCGCGCGGCTCACCAATAATAATGCATAATTTTTTTGCCCGGGTGACTGCGGTATAAATTAAATTGCGTTGCAACATCATAAAGTGCTGCATAAAAAGTGGAATGATAACGGCAGAAAACTCTGAGCCTTGGCTTTTGTGAATAGAAATAGCGTATGCGTGTACTAATTCATTCAGATCAGCAGTTTCATATTCAACTAAACTCTCAAAGCGAACGCGCATGATTTTATCTTCCATATCAATATCTTCTATCACGCCAATATCACCATTAAAAACATTCTTATCATAATTGTTACGCAATTGCATCACACGATCACCGATTTGATATTGTGTTCCCGCATACATCATGACTGGTTCCGACTTCGCCGAGGCTTCCGACTTCGCTAAAGCTTCTTCGGACACGCCATTGTAATTGCTATTCAACATCTGTTGTAAATCATGGTTCAATTTTTGCGTTCCAGCTACACCACGATGCATGGGTGTTAACACAATAGTATCATCTTTATGGATGCCATAATGCCGCAATGCTTTAGAATAGATGGCTTCAAGATGCATTGGTATATTTTCAGGATTATCTTCCTTAATAAAAATAAAATCTTTTTTTGAATTTTCGTGGCTGGATACCGGAAATTCACCCGCATTAATCTTATGAGCATTGATGGTAATTAAACTATTTTCTGCTTGTCTAAAAATATGTTGTAACTTAGTAGTCACAACTTTTTTGCTTGCAATCATATCATTTAAAAAATTGCCTGCACCAACAGAAGGTAATTGATCAATATCGCCAATCAAAACTAAGTGAGCAGAATATGGCAATGCTTTAAGCAATGCATGCGCAAGAAATACATCGATCATTGATGCTTCATCAACAATCAAAAAATCAGTTCCCAATGCATTGCTTTCATTATGACGAAACCCCATAGTGCTGACATCAAAATCAAGCAAACGGTGCAGCGTTGATGCCGGACGACCAGTTCCTTCAGTAATACGCTTTGCAGCACGTCCTGTTGGGGCTGCAAGGTGATATTTCACTCGATGAGTATCCAAAATAGTGAGTAATTTTTTGATCAGTGTTGTTTTTCCTGTACCAGGCCCACCAGTAATAATAGTTACTTTGTGCTGTAAACAGGCAAGAACGCCTAAACGCTGGTGCTCGTTGAGCACCAGCGAATTAACAGAAGAATTTTCATCTAAAAGAACATTAATCTCAGAAGAATTAAATATATGGTGAGCAGGATGCTTCAAAAGATTATCAACTTTGTGCGCAATGCCTTTTTCGGAAAAATAAAAAGATGGCAGCGTAATATAATGAATATCTTCGTGCGTCAGCAATTTTATTTTTTCCGCATTATATAAATCATGCAGCGCATGTTTAATAATAGATAGGATTGCTTCTAATTCTAACTCGAGCAATGTAGCTGTTTCTTGCTTGAGATGATCAAGCTTAATATATAAATTACCGTCAGAAGATGTTGTTTGAATAACGTGTAAAATTGCTGCAGTAATACGCCGCTTACAATCAAGAGCAATACCACTTTTTTGCGCAATTTGGTCCGCTGTTTTAAATCCAATTCCCCAAATATCTTGCGCAAGACGATAAGGATTTTCTTCAATCACGGCAATAGCTTCTGCTTTATAGTGCTTATAAATTTTTACTGCATAGGTGGTTGAAATTCCTTTATTTTGTAAAAATACCATGATGTTGGAAATTTCTTTTTGATCTTTCCATGCATGTATAATTGTTTCAACACGCTTTACGCCAATACCGGGTACATTTCTCAGACGTTCAGGATTTTTATCAATAACTTCAAGAACTTTTTCACCAAAAGCAGCAACCAGCTTATCTGCATAAGCTGGTCCAATACCTTTAATTAACCCTGAGCCTAAATATTTTTTAAGACCAATAATAGAAGTAGGCGCTTGTTTTTCACATGAATGTGCATCAAATTGTTTTCCAAATTTTTGATGCATAATCCATACACCACGCAGAGATACCTGTTCCCCTGCCGTAATAGATGCAACACTCCCTTTTACCGTAACGGTGGTAGTTGCATTTATTTTAACCAAGAAAATGGCAAACCCATTTTCTTGGTTATGAAAAATAACTCGATCGATGATTCCGTAAATAATTTCAGTTTCAGACATAAGTATGTGTATGTTTTATATATTCTGTTAATAAGGGCGCAATAACTTGTGGCGCAATCTCACTCAATGTCAGAGAATCGAGATATCGCTCTTTAAGATATTTAAGAAATTCAATTTCATTAATATGATCTCCTTTAACATGCGCTTTCTTGAGCACAGTAGGCAGCATCTCTCTTACTGCTGCCCACTTTGCAACACGATCTTTAAATTGAGTTTCTGCTTTAGGGCAACTATGAGAAAGCACACGAAGAAAGTTTACCAAATCAGAAAGAAAGTGATAATAATCATTAAAACTCTTTATTTGTCGCTCAAACATTGTTGATTCTTGGCCTTCTTTAGTTTTTGCCCACTCTAGAAGAAAACTATCTTGCCTATTGGTTTTTTGACAATATTCCTGAATTAAGACCGTCATAATATTTTTTGCACCGCGGCCACTTTCTATAAACTCAGTAGATTGCACAATAAAATCAGCTTTTGCACGTGTTAAAATTTCTTCAAGAGCAACACGTGTTTGTAAGGTTTTTTCATTATTTGGACCATTAATTATGTCTCTTTCAATACGAGCGAGATCCTCTATACTACAGTTTTTACCAAATAATACATATTTTCCTTTGCGTTGATTATTCGGTGTCAGTTCACCCAAAATAAAGCTCAACAACTTATTGCAAAACTTTCGAATATATTCAATCTTATCTGCATTGATGAAAGTGCCATCAGCTATTTGAATAACTGATGATTCAAGCTTTATTTTAGGATCACACAACAAAAATGTAGTCGCTATCAATGGCAAGAAAAACACTCTTTTATTCATTCATGCTCCCCTTAAAAAGTAGATCCAACAATTTATCTTATTATTTTTCTTACCATATTAAGCATTCATTTTAAAAGCTTGATTCAAAATTAAGAGCAAGCGAATAATCTTGGCCCAATCCTTTAGTATTTAATGAAGCATCTGCATTGATAGAGAAAAAGTAGGTACAACGATCGGATTTAATTTTGAATAAGAATGCCCCAAAAATCTTACTTTGTTGCGCAACAGACTGTTTTGCCTTCGGTATGTCAAGCTCGTGGAGCGTTTTTGATAAAACACTAATCGATGAAAAACGCGCTTTATTTTGCAGCCAATAATCCAACCCTAAGTTAAATCCAAAAATATCACCTTTATAGTATAAGCCACTATTCCAACGGAAAATAACTCCAGGAACAATACGTGTATCAAAAGCTCTTAAAAACAATCGTGAAATTGCTTGCTCTTTCAGAAATTGAACATTTGAAGCTGCCTCACTCGGATTTTCAAATGGATTTTCAAAATTACGACTAGCAAAAGCTTGCTCATTAATTCTATTGATATAAAAACGTTTTTCTCGTGCTGGTGTAAAAAGTTCAACTGACATTCGACTCGCAATTTTCAACCGTTGTGCAAACCATGTATCAAAAAAAGCACCCATAGGAATTTTTGATCGCGTATACACGCCAAGGCCCAAATGTCCCCTGTTTCCCAAAGGAACATCAATTAAGTCGGCTGCAATTCTATCAAATGCATCAAGCACAAATTCTTGTATCGTTCTCCATGCTTCAGCTTCACATTCAGTACTTGGATTTTCAAGTGCACTAAAAATAGGCCCCAATTCAAAAGTTGGTAACGTAGACGGCTTGGCAAATGATGATCCCAAAAACCCACTTCCCCACGTAAATGCAGTAGGCACGGTTGCAAGACCTCCAACACGTAATTTGTATGAGGGACGATTCACCACAACTCCATCAACTTCAAGACGGGTATCACCAAAACCTATCTTATCGCTCACAAAATGTGCTTTTCTAAATCTTTTTTCTTCTTCTGGATCCATAGATCCAAGCACTCGAGCAACTTCATCTTGCTCATCTTTTGTTAAGGAAAAATTACTTTCTTGATAAAACAAAGGCGCCATAATTCGCAAGGTCACATTTTTCCAGTGCTTCATACCATGAATCATAAAGCCAACCTGACGCTCTTCCACCGTCATATTTTCAAAAAGAGCAAATATCTGAGCTATATCAAGCTCAAATCCAGGAGAAAGTAAATTTGCATTATCAATAGCGCGCTCCAATTTTCCAATCAAAGAATTTTGCGCAAGAGCAAGCCATGAATCAAGTCTATCGCTACTTCTAGTGAAATTTGATCGCGTTGTTTTACGAGCAAACGCATTCAAACCAACTACCCATTTGCCCGGAAACTCAGGACGATCTGGTTCAAATATTGGCTGATCGAGTAGACTTCTTTTGTTAAGAATATTGGTGTGCAAAAAAAGAGGTTCTTGCAAAATAGAAGGTACTCCCAAATGATTGAGAATAACCATGATTTCTGCAGGGTTTACAACCCTACACATGCGATCGATAGCAGCTGTGTCTAAATATTCATTCATGAACAGATAATCTTCTTCTTCATCGAATGAAACGCTATCAAAATCAAAATCGAAATCTTTTTGACCCCAACCTTCACGTTGTTCAAGACTGGGGACCCCCATCTCAGAAGGAGATTTTGGTTGGATGCTTGAAGATTCTGGCAACTGTTGTGTACAAGAATAGGTGCTATATAAAAGCGCACCAGATAACAGTAATTTCAATAGATACAACATCATAATTTTTATATTTTCTTATATACCCCATACTTTTAGACCCCATCTTTTTCGGTATTCTTAGATGGGGACCCCAATTGAAGAATATCGAAAATGGAGAATAAGCGCATGGAGACTCTATAAAAGAGTTAAGTTTTAGATTTTAAAAAAAAATAACATGAATATATCATGCCACTATATGAATAGTCATAGTAATAATTATTACAAAAATCTGGGAAAAAGAATATATAGTGATGTTTATAAGCGAAGAAGTGATGAATCCCCAACTTAAATTGAGGATTCATTCGTGTTTTTAAGCGATGATGACTTCAGGAACATTCTGAACATAGAAATGTTCTTCATCAATACCATAATATTTTACGGTTCTATCAGTCATATCAACAACATAGCGATCAACTCCGGCCAGAGCAATACCCTGCAGAAACTCTAGGTACGTAATATCCTTTTTCATGCGCTGATCAAGAACATCGAGAAATGTTTCTTGATCAAATTCAGCTGCTACAGAAGCATCGGCTGTATCATCTGGAGCTTGATGATTATGCCATATTCCAAAATTTCCATAAAATATAGCATCATAGGATGAAGGAATAACCTCATATGAAGTTACGCCCACTTTTTTTAAAGCTTCAAATTGTTTGGGAAAAGGCCACTCTTGAGCGTGCGATTGCTCCAGAATTAATGCAATATCGTTTGGTTGTGACATGATTCTTTTCTTCTTTTTAATAATTATATAATTTATATCAAAATATAGGTTCTCTTATAAAACGCAATTATTTAGGCCGTTTTATTAACTTTCCGCTTGTGAAAAAATAAAAAAGTGAGTTAAACTAGGAAAATAAGGATAATTAACACAAAAACACTGTAAAACAAAGGGATCACCATGGATGGAGTCTTTTATGCAAAAGCCGCAGCATATCTTGGAGCCGCAATAACTATGGGATTCGGAAGCCTCGGGCCAGCAATTGGTCAAGGAATCATCGGGATGAAAGCTTGCGAAAATATTGGTAAATATCCAGAAAGTGCTGGTAAAATTCGCACAACAATGATTATCGCTCTCACCGTTGTAGAATCTTCTGCCATTTATTGTCTTCTTATTTCAGGCGGGTTACTTTACTTTGGATCTCAAATTGGATAAATTCCATGAATGTAAATGCAACACTCATTGTCCAAATGTTCAATTTTTTTATCACGTATTGGATACTAAGACTTTTTCTTTTTAAGCCAGTTGTTGCAATTATTGAACGTGAAAATGCACAAGAAACTGTTTTGCATGATATCATTGATCAGCAGAAAAAAAGCCTTGAAATTCAAGAAAAAGAACGTCAACGCCACTGGTTTATGTGTCAGGAGTATTTTGTTGCTCATCAACCACATAGTCTTCCCCAAAAAAAACAATTTCTTTCAGATACAAGCCTATATGATACAGAGATGGTTACATCCACATCTGGCGATAACACCGCTCATACCATCTCCGATATACGTAACGCTTTAGAGGAAAAAATAAAGCATGTTCATTAATCAAAGCTTTGTTGCAATAATCTTTAAATTTATCAACTTTTTTGCGATTATAGCTCTTGCTTGTTACGCCTACAAAAAATATCTGAAGGCGGATATTCTTGCCTCTATTGAAAAAAAAGAAACCGATTATCAATATTTACTTACTCAACAAATATCTCTTGAAAATAAACAAAAAGATCTTGATCTGCTCTTAAAACAAGAAACGCTAGAATGCCAAGATTTTCGGTCTAAAATTGATGAATGGAAAAAAGTCGTTACTCTGGAACAAGAAAAACAAGAACAAGATAACAAAGCCCTCATGACTATCATCAAAAAACGCAATATTGAAGTTTCCCTGAAAAAAGAACATCGGCGCATACAAAACAATATTATAGATAGCGTTACTGCAGATCTGGAGAAATCTCTTTCTCACGATTTTAAAAATTCAAAATTAGGCACTGATTATCTTAACTCTATCGTGTACTTTATGAATGAGAAAATATCATGAATGGCACACCAGTTGATAAAAATGTTGCAAAAAAATATGCCCAGGCATTTATCTCTATTTTTCCTAAAGCTTGCGGATTTAACGATCTAAAAAAAATAGAGGCTGCGCAAAACTTTTTGCAAACACATAAGCGCACTCTCTTTTTTCTGCAACTACCACAGTTTGATCAAGATAGAAGAGCCTCCATGGTTGCGGATTTAATCGATTATTTTTCATTACCGCATGATTTTGCAACGATTATTTTACTTCTTATTAAACACAATCGTTCTTTTTACATTCCTGAAGTGCTCTTGTGGATTACTCAATTATATAAAAACCAGATTAATAGCACAGAATTTTCCATCCAAACAGCACAAGAAATTGATGATGTACAACTTGAATCAATTAAACTGTTTCTTAGTCACTTAACCAATAAAAAAATTATAGGCGTACCATCTCTCAATACATCTCTTATTGCAGGGCTGCGCCTTCAAAGTAATGAATACCTATGGGAATATTCAATACGCAAGCACATTAAAACATTGCGAGAATTACGAAAATAAAAGGGTTCTTATGCTTTTAAAAAAAATATATTACCACCACCCGCTCGCCCTGAGTGTTTATACCCCATCCTCATTCTTCGTACGGGGACCCCGGCATAGAGAAACGAAGCTGGGGATAAAGAATGTATCGAAGGATTCATGCGGATTTAATTATGGGGCTTACTCTCTATGAAAAATACAGATCTCATATCTCTTTTTGAACGATCATTACGAGATTTACCAGAAGAACAGCTGGAGGAAATTGGTACCGTCATCCGCGTTGGTGACAATATCTGTACGGTATATGGTCTATCAAACGCCATGCTCGGTGAATTAATTAGTTTCGAAGGTGGAAATAGCGGTATAGTTTTTCAATTAAATGAAAACTCTGTGGCTATTTTTTTAGTTGACAGAACAATTCCTGTTGCAGAACTTGAAACAGCAAAACGCACCCACTCTCTTTTTAAAACACCGGTTGGCATGGGTCTTCTTGGCCGTGTTATCAATGCACAAGGTGAACCATGTGACGGAGCTGGTGATCTTGATATTGCAGAATATCGTTCTATAGAAACTGATGTGCCAGGCATTATGGAGCGTTCTCCGGTCAATGAATCTCTTGAAACAGGAATTCTTGCAATTGATGTTTTGGTTCCTATCGGAAAAGGACAACGTGAACTTATTGTGGGTAATAGAAATACTGGTAAATCATCAATGGTGATTGATGCTATCTTGCATCAAAAAGGCAAAAATGTTTTATGCGTCTATGTTTCCATAGGGCAACGCCAAGCAAATTTAGCACGACTTGTTTCGTTATTAGAAAAAAATGGCGCAATGGAATATTCCGTTATTGTCAGCGCTGATTCAGGAGATGCTGTTTTAAGTCAATATCTTGCACCATATGTGGGATGTACTATCGCAGAATATTTCCGCGATCAAGGAAAAGATGTTCTTATCGTATACGATGATTTAAGTAATCATGCAATTGCATTCCGCGAAATGTCTCTACTTTTAAGAAGATCTCCTGGCCGTGAGGCATATCCTGGTGATGTTTTTTATCTTCACTCGCGCTTGCTTGAACGTGCAGGAAAGCTCGCAAAAGGTGGTTCTATCACAGCGCTTCCTATCGTACAAATTCAGGGTGATGATATTACTGCATATATCCCAACAAACCTTATTTCTATCACTGATGGACAAATATTTTTAGATACAAAATTATTCAATCAAGGAATTCGTCCTGCAGTGAATGCTGAGCTTTCAGTATCACGAGTTGGCGGCGCTGCACAAACGAAAGCCGTGAAAAAAATGACTCGTGCATTACGATTGGAATTAGCACAATATCAGGAACTGCTGGCATTTGCACAATTTGGTGCTGAACTTGATGAAGTATCTCATCGACAATTAGAACGAGGTCGACGCGCGGTTGAATTACTTAAACAACCACAATACGTAACGTTCTCTTTTGTGGATCAAGCATTGATGCTTTTATTATTAAAAGATGGTTTTCTTGACAGTATTGCCCTTAATCAAGTTAATCCCTTTGCATTACAATGTGTCAGCTATCTAAAATCTGTACATCCAAATGTGTATAATACAATTGCTGACACAGAAGATATTTCTGAAGATGTGCATAAACAAATTGTGGCTATTGCCGGGGAATTTGTTAAGCTTTTTGTACCAATACGCATCTAATTAAACCCCATATTTACAACTCATTCTGAGCTGCTCATATGGGGGCCCCTTTTTTTCCACCCCAATTTTCACATTGTTCAAAATTGGGGACCCCTTTTTTTGATAATTTAAAAGCATAACTTTAAAAGTGCCCAACTCTAGTTACCACCTTAGAGCATGTTTTTGATTTAATTTTAATGATTTTTTGGAATTTCTTGGTATAATAATAGCAATACGAATTTTGAAATTTGCGTGCCTTTCTTAGCTCCGCCTTGCCCTCTGAAGTTTTAACGAAAGATGGGTCAGTGAGCTACAGGGCACATTCGAAATAAATTCGCGTGCCCCCTTCAACAAGCTTTCTCCTTCGCCAAAGGCTATGGAGAACACAGCAGGGTAAACTAGGGCACAATCAATAAATTGTTTTTGAAATTATGTGTGCCCGTAGCTCAGTCGGATAGAGCAACGGATTTCTAATCCGTAGGTCGTAGGTTCGAATCCTACCGGGCATGCCAGCCTTCGCGTAAAGCTACGGCTGGCAGGCCAGCTTTTTTTAAGGCTTGATATAAAAAATTTTAAAAAGTTTGCTAGCAAAAGCGAAGGCTGCCCGCCAAAGCGCCCGAGCTTATGCGAGGAAATAGCGCGGCGGCTGGGTGATAAAATCAAAAATCGATTCCTCTCTTTTTAATACACAAATTATTTTTTATGTTTTACGTTTATTTACTCAAATCTATTAATTTTCCTGATCAAAAATATATTGGTTGCACTGACAACTTAAAAGAACGATTAGACACTCATAATTCTGGTGGTTCAATATATACCAAACCCTATAGACCATGGATAACGGTCACATATCTAGCGTTTCAAGATGAAAAAACAGCTCGGAAATTTGAACAATATTTGAAATCTGGCGCAGGGCGAGCTTTCGCTAAGAAAAGATTTTGGTAAAGCCAGCTGTTTAAAAATGACAGTTGGTTTTTTGGTTTAAAACTATTTTTATCAGAACGTGTAATTTTTTTATTAAACTAGACATTGTAGCCTGCGACAGCCAGACGAAGCTTTAGCGAAGACTGGTTCTTCCGTGCTTACACGAGCGATGATGACCGCTTTCATTGATACATCCTTTATTTATAGTCCTTGTTATTGAAAGAATAGTGTATCAGATAAACTGATTTCACTAGTAGATACGGAGGAGTTTACCTGATAACAATAATATATAAACCTAAACTTGATTTTGTAGTTCTTGCTATGCTTTTCTATTCTCAGAAATTATTATTACTATGTGTGGCTGGAAAAAGATATGAAACTAAAGTTGAAGCTTAACAAATGTCTATTACATGTATGCTTACTTGTTGTATTAGGCTTAGGCCTGGTAGGCTGTTTTTCAAAAAATTTTGAATCAAATATAACGATATCTTCTAAGACTAATTCTGAAAAAGAAAAACATTGGGAGGAAATGGCAAAAAAAGTTGATTCTATAACCGATGCATTGGGTCTACAAATAGACTCTAACATTAAAAAGACTGTTATTGTTTTGAATCTTCTTGGTTTTACAACAAGTGCGTCGTGTGAAGGGCATGTTGATCAGGGTTTAGCTTATCCCTGGGTAGATTTTGAAACTGAAAACCAAGAAATAATGGAATTAGACTCAAAACGCCGCTCAATTTTCCAACGTATAGAAGAAGAACAATCTGCAATTCAAAAAAAACATCCTGACTTATCCTTAGGTGAAGCACTGAGAAAAGAAAACTCGCAAGATTTAACCAATTTATATCCAGAAATGCATCGTTTAAATGACCTCATAGCAAAAACAGCTAAATCACAGCTTGCACCATTAAATAGCTTAATTGAGACTTTTTATAAGAATCGACCAGCTAACCCAGACCGAATGATTATTATTCATACGCTAAACCCTACTTTTCTGAGAATGTATAGTGCGGGAGGAGATTGGCAAATCACTAGAAGTGAGCAAAAAATAAAAGATAAACTCAAAGAATATCAACAAGAAATGACGGAATTAACAAACTTTTTGACGGATTCTTATTTTAATACTAGTAGTGCGTCCCCCCTAAAGTGAACCCCTCTGTCAAGACCAATTTTACTAAAAAATAAGATCCAAAAATAACCCCTACGTGATAGTGGTCTGAATTTATGGATTCATTATAAGAAAAAGCTTTTTACATTTTAAGTCTAATCATCTTAAACTCTTGAATACATTGCCTTATCCCTTTAAAAGGGCTTTGCCAAGCCGGCAATGTTATATTCTTTGTATCATTAAGCAAACGATACCACGATTGTGGCTTATTTTTGCCAATCATTGCTTTAAGCTCTCGTAGAGGCCCTGCTTCCAGCGCTTTTTTAAATCCTAACAACATCATTGCTTGTTTTGGCGTTATATCAGGATTGTCAAAACTTAATTGAGCAAGAAAAGTCTTGTTATCAACAGTTTTGCAATTCAGTAATGGAGAACGGTTACGTTCAAGTTCATCAAGGTAATACAGCAATACTTTTTTTGCGATTGCAGGCTTAAAGAGTTTCTTAAAGGTAAGATCGGCGTTAATCCTGAGCGTTTTAAATAGTTGTTTGATTTTTGCACGTTTATTCAATCGCACTTCCATACGCAAAAATTCTAGCCTATGTCGCGCTTCAAATGCTTTAAAAAGATGTTGCTGCAGTTCATTATCTTTTTCTATTGCACGTTTGCTGCTTTGTCGAGCCTTTTCAAGATCCTTAATTTTATCGTAAAAAACCACTTCATATGAATTGCAATGCCATTTATAACTATGTCCCTCATTGCGGTAATCCGTTTGATTGGTATCAAGAGAAAAGCGTACATTCGCCTCTTTTATTTTGTTTATGTAATGATACGGCGTAGAGCCATCCGTTAACGGAATGTTTTTTGAATAATGGATTGCTAACACGGGTGCATTAATAAGATCTTCTGTTTTTACAACAACTCCCATGCTCGCAAGCACAGCAACCAGCTTATTGATTATGGCTTTAAAATCTTTGTATTGCAGCTCGTTAAAGTTATTTCCATAAAAAAGCTTGGGCAATGAAAGCTCTACTTTCAACAATGGCTCAACGGTGCCTTGAATGTTTCTGCAGTATGCCAAAGTAAGATGTGGTTTATATATCCCCTTTAAGAGTTCTTTTTTGGTGACATTTTGCTTGGAGACTATGGAGCAGTAACGTAGACGAGCTTCTTTATTTTGATTTGTTAATATCCAACGAGCAGAAGGTTTAAATTTATCAGGTTCACTAATCTGATACATCTCAGGTGTAAGCGACAAAACAATGGTGTCTATCAATTCCGTATCCCATGGAGTTAATTTTATTGCCCTACTTCGCTAAAGCTACGAAGGGGAACCCTCTAAAGATACGAATAAATGGCAGTAAAAACAAGTCCCGCTGTGCGGGACTTAATGTACAACACATTACGGGACATTCAATATAACAAGATTCTCTTTTTATGGGCCTGACTTTTGTCTTTGTTACACGTTTTTTTGTTTTTGTAATTTTTGGTAAACGCGCATCTATTTCAACAAGCAGCATAAAAAAGTTAGCCAGACGTATTTTTTCATCAAAAGTGAACACAGTAACATTATTAGTTCGACGTAATCGAGCCATATAATACTTTCGTATTAAAGTTTAAAACTTATAATCATAAAAATGATTTGTATGGCGTAAAATTTACTGCAAATTTGGTTTTTCGCTCGGGGGTCCCCGTATGAAGCGAAGCGCAAGATGGGGTTAAAAATTGTACGCCATGATACTCATGATCTCTATGAGATCATCACAACTTGTATCTATAATTGCGTACATGGTTTTCCTTTAAAAGAATGATGCTTTCATTACAATATCGCCCAAATAATAGCAATCAATCGGAGATAATGCAACTTATTTCTTAATAATTTCTGGACGGTAAATGCCCTTATCCACTATTTCCAGTAAGCGTAATGCTGAATGTGTTGGAACACGCTTACCCGCTTCCCATGATTGCACAGTTTTTATGCTAACATTAAGAACTAAAGCAAACATGCCTTGTGAATAATGATTTTTTTCTCGTATTTTCTTTATTTCTTTTGGTTTGTATTCAGCAGGTGGTTCAGGAATTTCTATGTATTCTGCAATAGCATCAAGCTTACCTTTTTTATAGGCAACAACTTCTTCTAAACTTTTTTTTAAATCCTTAGCAAATTTACTGCTCATCGTGAATCCTCTGCTCAAAAATCATTACTTCCTAAAAGGAGAAACTGAAAGTTGAAATCCAACGGCACTAAGCAAAGATACTACATTATTCAGTTTAGGATTTCCTTTTTTAGACAATATGCGATATAAATTTTCTCTGCTTATTTTGGTTTGGCGCGCAAGAGCTGCCATTTCCTCTCCTTGTGCTTCACATACATTTTTTAATGCAAGTAAAAATACACGAGGATCTTCATCCTTAAGTGCTTCATTAAGATAAAGACTTGCTAATTCTGGATCCTGTAAATCATTGATTAATTTATCTTGATAATCTCTAAATTCTCTTTTCATAATAACTCCTTCCCATCAAGCCAATATCGTTTTGCTTTTTCTATGTCTCGCTCCTGGGTTTTCTTTTCTCCGCCTACTAATAAAAGCACAATCGTTACACCCTTTTGACCATAATAAATTCTGTAACCAGGTCCTATATCAAGGATAACTTCCCAGATATCTTTCGATCCCTTAATGGATTTTACTTTCCCCAAATTACCAAGACGAATTCTATCGAGTCTGTTTTTGACGATAGCCTGGGTCTTTTTATCGAGCCCTTCTTCCCATTCTGAATAAGGCTCTTTTCCGGTCTTTGTAGAGTAAATAACAATTTTTATTGGCTTCATACTTAAAAGTGTAACATAAAGGTCACACGAGTACAATGGTTTATGTAGATATCGCTTTAATTAGTAAAATTCTGGCTTAATCTTAAATGATGAATATACCGTCTGGATCATTGTTAAGCTAATAGTTATAGTAACTTCACCGTTCCTGAACATATCGGGTAGGTGATGCCATACTACGCCAAGGCTACGTATGGCGCGGCCAGCTTTTATAAAAGGCGTAATACAAAAAATTTTAAAAAAAATGAATCCTTGTAAAAGTAAAAAGTGACAGTTCTTTCACTGTTCCTTTTTTTACTGTTATAGCGCATAAATCAGTAAAGCAACCCTTTGGCGCTCATATAGTATTAAAAACAAGTCTACTATGCGGTTTTGCTAGGTTCGGTTGAGTTTTTGAAAATATGAAATACGGACTAAAATATTTTTTCTCTTTAGGAATACATTGTTTTCAAAAACTCAATAGAGCATTAGCAGAAGAGGAAGGCAATGATTTATTTTAAGAAAGATACTTCAAAATTTCTCTCTTAAAATGATTGATCGCTTTATCTAAACCCTTATTTCTAAAAAAACGACGTGAATATGCTTTCCAAGCTAATGCTCTAGCGTAAGCATAATGCGCATATGAGAATTCAAACAAAGCGTCTTTTTTCTCAGGAGAACTTTCTTGAATTAACTGAATAAACTTTTCTCCGGTTTCATCTTTATCAAAATCACTGGATAGAGAACCTTCTAGCTCCCACAAAAACTGAATTATTGCTTCTTTTTGTTTCTTTGGCAATTTACTATTATAATTTATTTCAAGGTGGGCTTGCTTATCAGTACTTCTTATTTCTGGACATATGTATTTTAACTCATAGGTAAGAAATCTTTTCATGCACGCATTTATCTCACGAAAAAAATAATCATGACCATATTTCTTTTGCATTTCTTGATAAAGTACATTGTTCCCGTATTTATTCTTCAATTCTTTAAATACAAAATCCTTTTCATCATCTGTAAGATATGTATTAACATCAAAATAAAAACCTGAAGGAATGTAATTGCTGCAAAACGTCCTTATTTTTCTAAGCTCCTCGCTATCACGAGAGATATCATAAAAGAAGGTATGAACTAATCTTTCCCTCTGATTATAAATATAGTTAAATGTATCTTTTTTTAGTAAATTAGGCCCAGGAATACTGAGTGTTTCGTAAGCAAATTTCATACCCAGAAAACTATCATACAGGGAGTTTTTCACCCAATCATACCATTCGTTACCAAAACTAAATCTTGATGAAAACGTTACAATACAAAAAACTAAGATCCCAAGTTTTACTCTTTTCATATTTCACTCCATGTACAAACTAAACATTAAATATAAATAGCATAAAACCTACTAAAAAAACAAGAATCATATTTTTTCATAGTATGACATATGATATTTACCATTTCTCACATGTGAAATAAAAAACAATGTATTAAAACCTATCTATATTGATATATGGGTTAAGCAAGATAGTACTAAACGAACGATGCCTCAAGCTCCTGGGTTTTGTACGATTCTACTGTATTATCAACTCAATAAAAAACGCAAAATCGCAAATACAAAAAGTGCCTGCTTTGGCTATTAATGCCAAGTGCGCCAGCCTTTTTCGAAATTTTTTAGTGAAGAATCAGAGCTATCGCGACAGTATCGCGACATTGTTGCAATGCTATTGCAATATTGTTGCGATGTTATCGCAATGGTGTTGCAATGCTATTGCAATATTTTAGTAAATTTCTGGCTTAATCTTAAATGATGAATACATCGTCTGGATCATTGTTAAGCTAATAGTTATAGTAACCCCACCGCTCCTCAGCACCCCAGCTCTCATTACATTTCCTACTTCGCACAAGGCTTCCGACTTCGCTACAAGCTTCTTCGGACAGGTCGAAGGACAAGTCGCCGGGGACCCCAATAAAGAGAAACGAAATATAAAATCTTAATGATTTTTTCTCGTATTTTCTTTATTTCTTTTGGGTTTGTATTTAACGGGTTGCTCAGGAATTTCTATGTATTCTGCAATAGCATCAAGCTTGCCTTCTTTATAGGCAACAACTTCTTTTAGCACAGCTTTTAAATCCTTAGCAAATTTACCACTCATCGTGAACTTCCTGGTCACAAATATTTCTCTTTTTGTTGTTATATTACCTTTATTTAGTTTTAATTGATCGTCGCTCATATTTTGGATTAATTATATAATAAATAAGTATCTATTTTACATTTATGCTTAGGATTTATTACTATGAATGATACAACAAAAATATCAATTTTTGATGAAAAAAAAGTTCGTAAAGTATTATTTAATAATCAATGGTATTTTTCAATTATCGATGTATGTTCTATTTTGGTAGAAAGCCCTGATCCTGGAGCCTATTGGAGAAAACTTAAGCAACGACTCATTTCTGAAGGAAGTGAAGTCGTGACATTTTGTCACAGGTTGAAATTGACTGCACCTGACGGTAAACAACGCGAAACAGACTGTGCCAATACAGAAGGTATGTTCCGTATTATTCAATCAATACCATCCCCAAAGGCTGAACCATTTAAGTTGTGGTTAGCAAAAATAGCCAAAGAACGTATAGATGAAATTGAAAATCCTGAATTAGGAATGGATAGAGTTAAAAGCCTTTACGGAAAAAAGGGTTACGATAAGGGCTGGATTGATAAGCATATGCGAGGCATATCGGTTCGCCACAGCTTAACTGATGAATGGACTGAAAGAGGAGTTAAAAAATCCATTGATTACGCAATACTGACAAACGATATCATGGAAGGAGCCTTTAATTTAAAAGTTCAAGAATATAAACAACTCAAAGGTATTAAAAAAGAAAATTTACGAGATCACATGACTGATCTTGAACTTATCATTACTATGCTTGGTGAAGCAACCACAACCCAAGTTACACAACAAAAAAACTCTCAAGGATTAGACAAGCTGCGAAGCGATGCAAAAACTGGTGGTGCCGTAGCTGGCAGAACCCGCAAAGACATTGAAAAACAAACGGGCAAAAAAGTAATTTCCAAAGAAAATTTTTTGCTCAACAATAACACAAAAAAACTAGATAACTTGAGCGAATAATATTTCAAACATTTTGGCGCATGAAAAAGGTAAATAAAAAATTACTTTATTCACAAAAATTACGACATATTCACAATATTGCGACGTTTGAGCAAATTTCTGGCTAATTTTAGAGGCTTTTTTTTATATTCTTCACATTCATTAATGTATAAAAAAAGGAAAATAATCATGAAAGTATTATTCATTATTACAGGCTCGGATAAGTATGCATGGCTATCAGAAATCACCCATCCATTCTGGCACCTTATGGAAGGTGGAATTGAGGTCGATTTTACCACCCCTGAGGGAGGAAAGATCTATATAAATCCATGGAGTAATCCTTACGCTCAGGAATCTTTGGAGCCTAATGATTTAGTTTCCAAAGGCTTTCTTTCTGACAAAGGCCTCGTTGAGAAACTCATGAATACATTAAAACTTAAAGACATGAATTTGAATGATTATGATGGAGTTCACGTAGCGGGTGGTTTGGGCGCAGCCTTTGATCTTTATCCAAATGAGCAAGTCGGAAAAACGCTTGAGCATTTTTGGGAAAATAACAAAGTGATTGGTGCCATATGCCATGGCTCTATTGCTCTTGCAAATAATCCTGATCGAATTGGCGGTCGCAGAGTAACTGGGTATACAAGAGAAGAAGACGCAATGATGGAGGAACGACTCACCACACCTGTCGTAATATCCAACTATCCGCAGACAGTTCTTGAAGAAGCCGGTGCAATCTTTATAGGCGCAAAAGCTAATGTTGACAATGTTATCCTTGAGAAAAAACTACTAACTGGTCAAAATCCGTCTTCTGCCTCGGATTATGGCATTGTTTTATTACACCTGATAACCGGACGAACTCCCGTTGTGACGTTCAATGGAAATCCACCTTTTCTATCCTGATTTATCCTGTCAAAATACCCTAAGATACTCGCCTTTTCTGCTCACCACCCTGTTGACATAAGAAGGTTTTACCTATAATATTTAAAGTGAAAATGCTGTATATTAGGCATTAAAGGTAACATTTTTACAAATCATACTCTATTATCGAAGGATGTATATGAAATCATCACGCGCTATGTTATTAGCTGCAATGTTATTTGTAGCTCCAGCATTTGCTGAAGAAGGCGACAAAACAGTACAAAATACTGAAGTCCCAGCTCAAAACACTCCAGCAACTGAAGACAAAAAAGCTGAAGATAAAGCTCCAGTAGCTGAAGACAAAAAAGCTGAAGACAAAACTCCAGCAGCTGAAGACAAAAAAGAAGAAGTTAAAGCTCCAGAAGCTCCTAAGGCTGAAGACAAAAAAGAAGAAGCTAAAACTGAAGAAAAAAGCATGTTCGCAAAAGTTCGTGAACTTGCAGTAGCTCCTTTCGTATTTGTATTGGCTACAGCTCCAGACAGAATTGCAAAAGAAACTCTTGGCAGACTTGCAGCACTTGAATGCCTAAAAGGTACTAAAGTTGCTGATTTCCTTGGACACAAATACACAGGTCGTACAGCAGTTGCAGTAGTTGCAGCAGTTGCAGCGTACAAAGTGTACCAAGTAATGAATCCACAAGATGAAACTGACGAAGACGATCAAATGTTTGAGTAATTAACTTTTGTTAATTATTTAATTAAGAAATTAAAAGGGAGCCGTAAAAAGGCTCCTTTTTTTTATTGCTCGTTTTATAAATCGGGGTCCCCATACGAAAAGAAATGAAGGATGGGGCTATAATTGTTTATCAACTAATTCCGCTGTTTTTGATACTTTCTTAATCCATTTCAATAAAATATCTTGCTTCTCTTCTTCTGATAGCTTCCAATCATATTCTGATTTATGTAAACGAGTCATAATATCATATAGACACAATGCAACGCTGACTGAAACGTTAAAACTTTCTACAAAGCCAAACATGGGTATTTTTACAAACATATCAGCTTGCGCAAGCGCAGCTTCTGATAAGCCCGTTTGTTCACTGCCAAAAAGAAGCGCTGTTTTCTGATCGAGAGGCAAATCAGGCAATGAACATGATTGCAGATGAGGCGATGTTGCCACGATACGATAGCCATTAGCTTTTAATGCGGTGATAGCATCAGTAATTGAAGAATGTGATTGCACATCCACCCATTTGGATGCCCCCATAGAAATAGTGTCAACAGCCTTAAATTGATACTGAGCTTGGACCACATTCACATCCTGTACCCCAAAGATATCGCAAGTACGCAATGCCGCACTGGCATTATGCTCTTGAAAAAGATCCTCAAGAACTACGGTAATATACCGTGTGCGGGTTTCAAGGACTTGAGCCATCTTTTGAGCTTTATTTTCGGTGACGTATTGCAAGAGGTGATTTATTAATTGTTGTTTATCAGAAGTATCCATTTGCCCCAACCTGGTATAAAAAGTTTATATTTTTTATAACCCCATCCTGCGTTACTCTTAGTATGGGGACCCCAATTGAAGAGTTACCGTAAATTGGGGATAAAATAAAATCGCGCGACCTTAGCTATAGTATACAACGAATTAGAGGGATAAAATAGGGAAAAACCCCTATTTATAAGGCCATTTGCCAAGTATCGCCCCCCAAAGTATACTTATAAGTAAGATCATAATACCCAAAATAAGGCGATTACTATGAAAAAACTCCTTCTATCCCTACTCCTGCCAGTAGCGATTATCTCCCTGTGCACCTCAGATGTATTTACCAAAAACGTGGTTTACCTACACCAACAAAACAAATCAGCCCGCTCAAACCTAGACCATCTCAACACATTCACGGCTACCGGTGATGTTATGCTACAATTTTACGCTGACTGGTGTACTCCTTGCAAAAAAATGTCACCACTCGTTGAGGCGGTTGCAGCATTTATGCCAGAAGTAACGTTTATTAAAATTAATCGTGATTATTTCCAAGATTTAGCAAAAGTATACAATATCACCAGCATCCCAACTCTTATTTTCTTGCGTGATGGTAAAGAAATTGGACGATACGATGGCGGACCTCTTACAGAAAAGAAGTTACAAAAGTTAATTCGTTCTATTTATAGCTAACTAAGAAGTACAGTTTCCTGGATTGAGAGATTGGCCAATAATACCAAATGCCCAACCTCCAACTGATGTGATAAAGGTAACTATAAGACCTGCAATAGCAAGCCTTGTTTGCTTCACTTGATTAGCAATTTCCTTATTTTGTAAAGAGGTATGAGTATCAACAATTGCTGAACGATTAGTTTGTTTATTCTCTTCTTGATCAGCAGCTGCTTTCATAAGCTCCAATAGCATCTCCTTGTATCCTTCTGGATCTTGATGCTGCATTTTCTCGTATTGTTTATGTAAACGATCAAGATGATTATCATATGGGTCGCCAAATAAACGATCCATGAAATTTCGTATAATACCTTTTGCCTCTTGTGGATTATTTCCGTGAAGATATTCAGTAATAAGCTTAGGATTAATATCAATCTCTTCCATACATGCTGCAAAAACTTCCAAATCATCCAGATGTAAATTATGCTTTTTACCAAAATCATGTAACGTAGGATTGCATGATTGAATTAAGTCCCACACTTCTTTTTCTGTATACATTTTCTTTGGTTGATCCAATTTTTTGCCGGCCAGAGTATCAACCGAACATGGTAAAAATGATTTCTTTTTACGAGACAAAGAAGGGTCATCAGTCAACGTCGCCGGTAGCACATGATCATCATCATTATCAATAATTTTTTTTCGTGTTGCTCTATTCATAGGAGGCGACTGACGAGCACTGCGTTGCGTACTTTGTGCTCTTGCCATATGCTCTCCTAATTTTTTAACACTTTCTACTCTTTTTCTTGTTAAATTTCGCGATGAAGAAGAGCTTTGAGATGCAATTACAACAGGAGGAACCCGGGATGGTTTTTTTATTTGTTGTATAGGAAGATCATCTACTATCTGGACAACAGTCTGAGGATTATTCACATCAATCTTAGGAGATGTATGATCATCCATCGCGTGCATTATAAATGGACAGCACACGATATTGAACGCAAAAATAAGATCTTTCTTTCTCATGATATACCCCCCTAGAGCAATTCCTGATTATTTTTTTTCTGATTGATTAGCGTTTTGCTGCCCTTCCTTTTGCTCAGATTTCTTTTGTTCTATTTTAGATTTTAATTGATCGATGCTATCAACGCTGTCTGTTTTTCTTTTAGGAGTACCTACCGGAGAATCAGATTTTTTTCTACCAGGAGTACTCACTGGCGAATCATTTTTTTTATAAAGAAGAGCTTTTGGTAAAGAATAAGTAGGCCGGTTTTCTGCGCTATGTACACAAAAACAAGATAATAGAAAGCTCAATAAAGCTATTTTTTCCACAACATTACCTTTTGTTACACAACCCATATAACGTTATTTTTTTTCTTGAGAAATTTTTCGCCGCTCAGGATCCGCATCAACACGCGGCCCTGATCGATGCATTGATACACTAGGATTGGAATTCCTTTTATAAACTGCTGTTTTTTCTTTTCTTGCTTGAATAATAACTTTTCCAAGATCCGCCATGGTATCAACGTGTACTTTCTCTGGATTTTTTTGTGCTGTGTATAAAGAAAAAGAAATGAAAAGTAAAATGCATACTACTTTATTTGGCATAACAAATCCTCCCCGTTTAAGAAACTGGCACTATTTTACCTCATTGCCAGCACAAAAAAAAAGAAGAGGGTTTTTTTTCCCTCTTCTTTGTGGTCTAATGCATCTTATAGTAAAAAATCTACCATTCGAGCGAACCTGATGTTTGATATTCAGTCACCCTGGATTCAAAGAAATTCTTTTCTTTGCTCAAATCTGTTGATTGAGACATCCATGGGAATGGATTTTTAGTACCATATATTTTAGGTAAATCAATTCTTTCTAATCTACGATCAGTAATATGCTCAACATATTCAGCAAATTGTTGCGCGTTAATACCGAGCATTCCCTGTGGACACGCATCAAGCGCATATTGTTTTTCTAACACAACTGCCTGCTTGATCAACTCTACGATTTCTTGCTGAAAACTTTCTGTCCAAATTTCCGGATTTTCAGCTTTAATTACGTTAATTAAATCACAACCGAATGCCAAATGAAGGCTTTCATCACGCATTATGTATTCAAATTGCTCACCAATACCAATCATTTTGTTTTGGCGTTTTAATGCAAGCATCATTGCAAAACCTGCGTAAAAGAAAATCCCTTCCATAATCACATAGAAACCAATTAAATCATGAACAAATCGTTGAATGTTTTCAATCGTATCGGTCTTAAAATTAGGATCCATGATTGATTTGGTTAGATTAACCACAAAATCATCTTTTTCTTTTATTGAAGGAATAACTTCATACATGTTGTAAATTTCATCAGGATTTAATCCCAATGTATCACAACAATAAATAAACGTATCAGTATGAACTGCTTCTTCATACGCTTGTCGCAATAAATATTGGCGACATTCAGGATTGGTAACGTATTTATAAACAGTAAGTACTAAATTATTTGCCGTCAGCGATTCTGCTGTTGAGAAAAAACCAAGATTCCATAAAATCAAACGCCGTTCTGATGCTGTCAGCGCAGAAGACGATTTCCATTGCTCAACATCAAGCTGCATAGAAACTTCTTCTGGCGTCCAATTGTTGGCAACACCATCTTTATAATGCTGACGCGCCCATTGATAACGCATTGGTAAAATTTTATTTGGATCTACTGTTGAATTATTAATGATTCCACTTTTATTCATCTTTTTGACCTTTTAATAAAAGCGCTCGAAGATATCCTTCAACAAGTTCAGGACGAGCGCAGGGAGGCTTGAACTTGTGTAAACTATTATATTCTTCATATACAACAAGTTCTTAATTTCCTGTCGCGCTCATTCTGAACTTGTTGAAGAATTAAGCGCAAAATAAATTTATCCCTTAACGCATTCCCTGTTTATTCTTAACCGGGGTCCCCATACAAGCGAAGCGAAGGATGGGGTAAGTTTATTGACACACTTCACATTCAGGATCGGCAGAAATGCTGCATACTTTCCCCGCAATAATATCTTCATCCGATGTTATTGTATCTTTTTTTGATTCTTCAACCACACTAGCCGCTCCAGCCTCCATTGATTTATACACACGTTTTTGCGTAAAACCATATTTATTTGCATCGAGACTTGATTTTTCTATCTGGCTCGCACCCAATGTTCTCAAATAATAGGTTGTTTTAAGACCAGCATTCCATGCAGCAATATAAATATCATTCAGCATTTTACCCGAAACACCTCGCATGAAAACATTGTGTGAAATACTCTGATCAAGCCATTTGCCACGCGCTGCCGTAATATTAATCAAATGCACCGGATCAATTTCAAATGCTTCTTTATACTTATCTTTTAGTTCTTGAGGTATAACATCTATCATTTGTATGCTGCCATCATAATATTTAAGAAGCTCGAGCATATCCTGATCCCATAATCCCAGAGCTTTTAAATCATCCACAAGATACGTATTTACCACGGTAAACTCGCCACTCATGTTTGTTTTAACATAAATATTTTTATAAATAGGCTCAATAGAAGGGAACACGTTTGAAATATTTGCAATGGTTGCAGTCGGCGCAATTGCCATTACATTTGAATTACGCATGCCATATTCTTGTACATGTTTACGCACATGAGACCAATCACGTTTGCCATGGCGGCTTACTGCAATACTCATGCCACGTTCTTGTTCCAACAAATCAATCGTATCTTGCGGGAAAATATTACGATCCCACTTGGAACCTTTGTATGAAGAATAAGCACCACGTTCTTTTGCAAGCTGTGATGATGTTAAAACGGCATTATATGCAATAATTTCCATCACTTCATCAGAATACTCAATTGCTTCTTGCGATGCAAAATTAATACCAACTTTATACAGTAAATCTTGGAACCCCATCATGCCAAGGCCAACTGGTCTATGACGCATGTTAGAAGTTTGCGCTTGCTTAACTGGATAATAGTTAATATCAATCACGTTATCAAGCATACGCACTGCTGTTGCGATAGTTTTACTTAATTTCTCTTCATCAAGCTTGCCATCTTTGACGTGCTGCGAAAGATTAACTGATCCAAGATTACACACAGCTATTTCTTCTGCTGATGTATTGAGGGTAATTTCTGTACACAAATTAGAACTATGCACAACGCCCACATGATCTTGCGGTGAACGAATATTGCACGGATCTTTAAACGTAATCCATGGATGACCGGTTTCAAATAATCTGCTGAGCATTTTACGCCACAATTCACGAGCAGGCATAGTTTTATGCATGCTAATGGCATTTAACTTCACCATCTCTTCATATTCTACATAACGCTTTTCAAATGCTTTACCATATAAATGATGCAAATCTGGCGTTTCTTCTGGTGAAAAAAGTGTCCATTGCTGATCAGCAATCACTCGCTTCATAAATAAATCAGGAATCCAATGAGCTGTATTAATATCATGCGTACGTCTGCGTTCATCGCCCGTGTTTTTACGTAAATCAATGAAGTCTTCAATTTCTAAATGCCATGTTTCAAGATATACCACAGCAGCACTTCTGCGTTTACCACTGCGGTTAATAGCAGCAACCACATCATTATTAATCTTTAAGAATGGAATAACGCCTTGGCTTTCTGTTTTGATAGAATCAACCATCGCACCGCATGCACGAATATTGCTCCAATCAACTGCCACGCCACCAGACCATTTTGCAAGTTGCGCTGAATCTGAATAGCTTTGAAAAATATCAATTAAATCATCTTCAACTGTTGCAAGAAAACAGGAACTCAGTTGAGGGCGAGTAAGACCAGAATGCAGCAAGGTCGGCGTACCGGGAACATAATGCAACGATGATATAACGTGATAAAACTCAACAGCAGCCTTATTTTTATCAGCTTCGCTATACGCCAATCCCATCGCAACTCGCATCCAAAATGCTTGAGCCAACTCTATATGACGATTTTCATATTTCAAGAAATATCGTTTATATAAAGTGTTAACTCCCATATAATCAAATAATTCATCACGCTCAATAACTAATTGCTGAGAAAGATATTCTAAATCAAAATCCGCTAAGCGCTTATCAAGCAATTCAAGTTCTATACCGGTGATAATAGTGCTGATAAATGATTTACGATAAACAGTTTCACTATCAATACGAGCAACAGAACTATGCGTTACTTGTCTGAATAGTTTTTTTAACTGAAGACGTACGGCAACTTTGCTATAGGCAGGATCACGCTCAATGAAACTTGTTGTTGCAAGAATTAATGCATCAGCAATACCATAAGGAGAAATACCATCAAAAACATTTTTTAGCGTTTCGCTTAAAATTAGTTCAGGATCAACAATAGATTCATACCCAATACAAGCCCAACCAATTGTTTGATGCAATCTTTTCTCGCTCACTATTTCTCGTATTCCATCAGGCTTTACAACAGAAAACATATAAAGACTTTTTTCTGTTTTTTCAGCAGCGTCATTAAAAAATGGTGCGGCTGACACTCGATTATGTTCCATGTTATCCTTTAATCTTATGAGGTTTGGTTAAATTTTCACACAATAAATACTTCTTATGTGAAGCAGTCTTTCATGTTTTTTCCCTGCAATATTTGTGCAAAAAAAAACAATTGAAATGACATATGATATGTTTCACCGTAATGTCATTTTATTATTTCTTTTAAACTTTTTTAAAATAGTTGCTATATGAAAAAAGACAAAGCATTGTATCATTCTAGAATAATGACTAAGCCCCTTATAATCAAATAGTTTTTATAAGTTTTTATTGAAAATATATTCTTAAATTTTTTATAACCTTTGATTTAAAAGTAATACACTTAGAATAAGCAAAAACATTCACAATCTCTTTCTATGTATGCAGCCACAAAGAATGAAGATGATGTTTTTTTATGCAAAAAAGCTTTCCTTTCAAATCAAAATAAGAAATTCATTTTTAAAAAAAAGTTTACAAAAAAGTCTAAGAGAGTTTTTGTTGCCATTTTTCGTGGCATAGCGATTTTAACTTTTCATTATTTTTTGACTATAATTTCCGTCTCCTTTCATTAAGGTGTAAATCCAACCCTATCCAAATCATCCCATCTTTGGCAAATGTTTTATAATTTTGCTCATAGTACTAATGGTCAGCAATAATTCTTATAAAGACAGCCATGCAAGCCTATTTGAAATATTAAGATTTTATATTTTTTTCGGACTCTTTCATTTAAAATGAAAAAAAGTGTATAATAGAAACAGATTAAATAAAAGCACCTAGGCTTATATATAAAAAGGCCCTTATTATGAAACGTTTTAATGCATTATATGTCGGTTTGATGAGTTTTTTTGTGGTTTTTGGCGTGAGAGGAATGGATATAAGTGTATTAGCAAATCCTAGATGGGAACCTAAAACTACTGAAGAAAAAGTAGTTACAGATATAAGCGCATTTATTCAAAAACCTCAGATATATCTTCTTTATGGTCTTTCGCATTCAATTACACAACAGCCTATACTAGAAAAAATACAACTTTTTATAAGTAGAGATGACTCTCCTGAAAATATAAATTGGTCCAATAGAATAATATCTAGTTATAGCAATGCACCCACTATTACACCAGAAACCATAGATGATTTTAAAAAATTAAGATTGGCAATTATAGGATCTGCTAACACACCTTTATTGTGCAACGAACTAAAAAATATATTTTCTCAATCTAAAATAGAAGATGAATCATATACGCGAGAACTTATAGATATTTTAAAGGAAAAGAAAAAATCTAAGAAACTAAAAGATTCTTTGGATTCATTAGTTTCGCATATGCAAGATAAAATTATTACGCCACACTTTATACCACATTTTAAGCCTGATTTTGATGGAGCTAAAGTTATTTTATCCATTATTTGTGATGCAACATATTTTGATAGATATCCAAGACAAATAAATACTATAATAGATTCTCAAGATTCTAATAAACAAAAAAGACAAAATTTATCTCGTTTATATGATGAACTAGAGAGCCTCCAAAAAACTGTCGGCACTAACCCAAAAGCCACATCTAATATTCTTGATCAAAAACTATTTATTAAAAAAGCATACAAAACATTGCAAAACGTACCTGCTCCTCTTGCTGATTTACCGGCAACGCAAGATCTATTTAGTCAATCGTCTTTGAATTGGAATGACACATTCAACGATCTAAATGCATCCTATATTTTATCCGATAATGATCTTCAAGACTTGGATAAGCAACAGGCGTTCGAAACATTCGAAAAAGCAACACAAAGCTTTTTGAGCACTATAAATTCATTACAAAATCAACCAAAAAAAAGCAATTATAACGAAATCATTCAATCTTTAGATACAATGATTGCATTTATCTATAAGCATGACCTATCCGCTCAAAAACAAAATGCGCCATATACTGCATATCGTTGTTGGTTATTAGAGCTTATTAAAAAAACTATCGAAACCCATAATAGTTTCTCGGAAGAAATGATTAGTGATTGGAAGAATGAGGTATCTGCAGTAGCTGAGGTAACAAAACAACGATTTCAAAGTACTGATGGAAATTTGGACGAAACCAAAATCCAAGTAGAAACATTGATTGCTGCAAAAAAGAAAGCTCCGGGCAAAACAAAAGGTGTTCCTTTCACAATAAGTGCACCTATCGCTCTTTCGCCAGAAGAAATGCAAAAAAAAGAAGCGATAAAAGCTTCAATCAGTGAAATGGAAAAGCAATTTGGTCCAAATGCTTTTAATGCTACATTTTTAAGTAATTTTTTAACAGAATTAAAAAATTATAAAAAAATGCTTTTATCAAAAGAAAAGAAAGAACAAGTACGCATTGCACATCTTATCAAAGACACAGCAAAAAAAATCAAAAAAATAGCCGTTATCAAACCACGTCCAGAATCAAAGAAAAAAATAATTACGGAGAAGCTTCACAATATAAGTCATTCTATCTCATCAGAAAGCAGCAGTATTGATATTGAAAAAGCTATAGCATCTCTTGAGATATTCCTGCCAGTTGGTGATTATAATACAATTGAAGCCATTGATAAGAAAGACGCTCAATTATATTCTTTATTATTAGCAACGCTGAATAAATGCGTTCAATCCTTATTGGTCTCTGAAACAAAACGTTTAAACGAAAATAGTGAACTAGGCCTAAGTTATTTTAAAAGAATGTCTTACCAAATATCCTTATTCAAGTCATTGCAAGAGGCAACGAGTAATGATACGCGACTTACATTAATAATTAAATCATATTATCAGATAATAAATCTCGGCATTAATAGTTTGATAAAACAAATTAAAACACCAGATTCCTGGTTGAACAAAAGCGCAGACATGCGAACAAATATGATAAATCAATATCTAGGAAATGATGTTATATTGCAGCCTTATTTAGAGCAAGTAAATGCGGCTATACAACAACAAAAACAGCAAGAAATACCACAAATACCGATAATGCCTAATCCATCTGGACAATTACCATTGGAAAGTAATGTAGCTCAACAGCCTTATGATATACCTGAAGATTTCTTGCGGGGCATGATATTTGAAGTTGAATTATTACCTTATTCTATCGCAAATACACCCCTCACAGATACTTTTGATAAAATCGACCAGGCAATAGCAACTAAAAATGAAGCTGCACTTAAAAAAATTGTTGCAGATTTCCAGACCAGCATAGGAACAAACATTTATTCATTTTACGAATCAGAATCTTTACTGAAATTGGATAAAGCTTCTGCACTAAAACAAGCAATAATGAGACATTATGAAAAAATGCATCCTAAGTCTCAAATATCAGAAATCCGTTCAAAATCTCCACTATCAGTAATAATCCAATCGATGTCCTTTTATCTTGATCAACTATATAAAAATCAATTAATTAGCGATACGAATGCCATTGCAGCAGATAAAAACAATATTGATATAATTTTTGATTACGTACAAATAAAAAAACAAACTCCAAATCTTAAGTTATTTAAAACTATTGTTTCTTCTGAGCAAATATTAAATCCAAACAGAATACAAGCATGTCTTTTGCTTTTAAATCAAGATGGTGGCTTCTATCCAAATATGAATACCAATCTTATTAATAATATAATTGATAACATTGCATCAGATTATCTTTCAAAATCTTTACAAAACGATTTTGAAGGCAAAAAAAATCCTATTATTGCTAGCGCGATAGAAAGGCTGAATTTCTTACCATTGCTCCAAAAGATTATACTTAACCCGCAATCAATATCCGAGATCTCCGATGTCGATTTAGAAGATTATTCCGAGAACCTACAACAAATCTTGAGTAATATTAAGCTCGAGAAAAGTGTATCAGATAAATTAAATGGTATACTTAATAATATCGTCGCAGAAGGCAGCAAAAGATTAAACGCACAACCAACGCCTACAACAGCAAATGCTAAACCTGAACAAACCGATGAATCAAAACAGCCTGAAGCAAATGAAATAGCTATCGAGACCCAACCCGCTTCTGGTGAAGAATTACAAACCCCATCAGCAACACTCCCCACAATACCTCAAATTCCTATGCCACTAAATCCTGAGCCTGCACCAGGACCAACCCCAGTCATACCTACAGACTTAGAACAATCTATTAGGCCTACCAAAACACTAAACCTACTTGAAGAGCAAGACGACGCCACTGAGGATCTTAGAAAATTGAATTGGGACGCGTTAGCCAAAAAACTTACAAAAATCACAGATGTAATTCCAAATCAACCTGTGGATCAATTGAAAAAAACTATAAAGGATCTGCAAGGTTATCTACCAACTACTTCCACTGATGCGTCACGAATAGCTATTCAAGGAAAATCGGACATATATAATAATGTAATCCAAACGCTATACAAGTGCATTCAAGAGCTCGCCGAAAAAGAAAAGTTGGCATTACAACAACAAACTACTATCGATACTAATTACTTTAAAAACATTTCTGATCAGATACAACTATTCGAATCTCTTCTAAGTATTGAACAAAATCAGGAAAATCTTAAATTAATTAATAATATCATCAATCTTTATCACAGAATGATCAATACCGGTATCCAGTTATTGAAAGAAAAAATACGTGAGATAAAAGATATTTCGGAACGAAAAAATACAATTGATTCATATCTAGGTAACAATGATACCCTTAAACCGTATTTACTAAAAGAATTTTACGAAAAAGCAACAGCAACATTAATAGATGACTATAGAAAAACCGCACATGAGCTTATAGCAAAAGATTATTCCTCATCTTCATTAAAAGAACTTCAAAGCGACTTCAATGATCTATTCACAATAAAAAATAGCAAGGAAGTTGATGATCTACGCTCTGAGGTTCAAGCTACAATGAAAAAAATAACCACTCAATTCCTAGATAAAACAAAATTAGAAGAAAATAAGTCAATACCTATTGAATATTTTCAACAATTAGGACAAACAATAACATCCCTACAACAGCACATTTACAGCGATGTCGATAACGAAATCGTGCAATTATACTGGGATAAATTATCAAATGATATCAATCTGCTTATTGGTCAAATCAAAAACAAACGCGGTGCTTTTGAGTCTCTCAATAAGCAAAGCGAAGTAGAACAAAAGGTTAGACAATACCTCGATGACACAAGCGAAATACTCAAGCCGTTCTTAACTAGGGTGCTTTCTGAAATTAAAGATAATACTTTAGAAGAACCACAATCTAGCTGGCGGATTGTCAGAGCCGCTTCTTCAGTATGGAATGGAGTAATATCATTATGGAATAGCTTTTGGTCTTACTTTGAACACATTAGCGGATAGAATTCAGTAATAGCTTTATATGCTTAAAAGGGATTATTATGAAATTTTTTAACTTATTACACATCTGTTTAATGAGTTTCCTGATAGTCCCTTTTGCCTATGGAATGACTTTTTTTCCAGAAGAGTATTTTTCCCTTTCATCATCGCAATCATCAAATGAATCGATAGAACTTGATCCACTTCCAACTGAAATGACATCTAGCAAAGAAAATCCAGTTTCTACTGCTGCTTTCGAAATAATAGAGTCTCAAAACAAACCTGCTCGTACTTTGCCAGATGTGCAGCAAAAAATGGTACAATATGGGCAACTCACCAAAAAATTAAACGTAATGGAGAGTGATCTTTTTACATTTAATACCTTCAAGCCATCTTCAGAAAAAACATCGCTTCAACAAAAAGAATTGGCAGAAAAATTAAAAATAAATCTACAGACTTTGGAAAATCCCGATTTTAAGGAAATAGATTATTTATCAGAACCGTTAAAAAAGAAGATTTCCATTGCACTTGAAAAGTACGATGATGAAAGAGAATCAGAAAAAAAACATGCTTTAAAGACTATCATTACTTCAACCCAGCCTACTGAATCCATCAGCCACACATTCATTAACGAAGTTCCTCGTATCACGATCAAAGAAACAATTCACTCACTTCCTTATCCCAATTTAACTCATCCATTAGCGCAAGCTTTTACATTTATTAATACGGCTATTGATAATAACAAAGAAGACCCCCTTATAAATGCTATCAAGAGCTTTCAGCGTTTATATAAAAATTTTGAAGTATTAATGAGTTATTTCCGAGTTGAAAACGCATATATATTAAAACAAGATATGTTCAAAAATTATCTTTTAAATCTTTCTACAACCAATCAAACTCCTGATAAGGTTGTTGACGAAATAAGCGAATTCTTACCATTCTTTCTCAATGAGATCGAGTTTTACCAACGCCAACAAAATACTGCTAAAAACGAAGAATTAATGGAATTATTGGATGCCCATTTGCTAACAACTTTGAGTTCACTAAAGCAAACAAACCCCACACTTACTAAAAATATTGATCTTATCCAAGAAATTCTTTCAAAAACGAGATTGAATAAAACCACAAAGCAAGCATGTCTTTTACTTTTAAATAAGGCAGGAAAATTTTATCCACAAATAGCATCTGATCTTGCAATAATCATTATTGATGATATAGCGGCTAATTATTTTACACTATCAGAACAATCACAATCTCAAACACAGAACAATAAGCTTATTGCTCAAACCATACAGTTGCTTGCTCTTGTACAATCACTCGAACCACTGCTTTCGGCAAGATTACATATTTCTAATATGAGCGATACCCAGCTAGAAGGCTATTTAAAAAAAATACATACATTTACTTTTAATATGTACCTACCACCGTCAACAAAGCAGATCTTACAATACATGGAAAGTCTCATTTTCGACGAAATTAATAAGCGATTAGAGCATGCAGTAACTCAAGCCAAGCTAAAATCTGTAGAACAAGAAAAAACACAAGAAATTATAAGCAAAGAAACAAATCCAAAGAAAAAAAGCCTTAAAAGAACGAACAAAACATTGGATATAAAGAAATTGGATGAATTAGAAAAAGAAATCAACACTTTCTTAGCTGAAGTAGAAACTCCTCTTGCGGTCCATGCTATGCAAGCTATCATGGCAGATGTTCAAACTAAACCCTGGGATAATATTTCAAAAGAGGATTATATTGAACTAAGAGAAGCTATTCAGAAATATGGTAAAGAAGAACCCAGTACTGTAGGACAAAGCACAGTAAAGCTTGCTTATGAATTATTAGAAAAAATTGATGACATTCTGGGCAAACAAGAATCATTACACAAAGACTACTTAGCAGCCTTATCCAATACAAAACTTGTTAATAAAATAAAAGACTCAGCAGGCCCTTTATTATCATCAAGCAAAGCATCAATTGATGATGAAGATCTAAAACCAATTCTAAAATACACCGATCAGCTTATTAAAAATAAAGCTGCCACAGGAAAAGACGGCGTAATAGTTGCAAATCATTTTAAAGATATCGCAGAAACAATAGATTTATTGAGAAAAATTGCTCATGTATTGGATCCCAAAGATAGTAGCAACAAAAACAATCTGAGGGAAATTAATACTAGAATCCAATGGCTTATGTATAATATTAATAATCGTGATAAAAATGAGCTAATACAACAGATAAAAGAGCGTAAAGGCCGATTCAATCATCCAGAAAAAAATATTATAAAAGATATCATAAATGATTATTATTTTTCATCTTATGCACACTCATTTATTGAACCTCTTTTTGCTGCTAAAAATAGCATACTTGCTGCAATTGAAACAATGGAATCACAACGAAATGCAGAACCCGTTCCCGTTATACCCATTATAGCTAAAGGTCAACCAGAGACCCCATCTGTATCAATTTCAACACAAGAACCTACAAAATCACCTGTCGTGCAAGAACCCGTTATGCCCAAACAAGATGAAGTTAATGCTCAACAAGTACTCAATATATTTCCGCAAAACCTGAAAGAAAAACAACCAACGGCTCAACAGATTCCACAAGAGCAAATAAATCAAACGCCATCATTTTGGGAAAACATAATCAACACTATTAGTTCTTGGTTTAACTGGTTTTTTTGGGAGCAATATAAAAGTTAATCTTCTCAATTACTTTCACCTCTTTATTTTTTTTGACACCACATAGAAATTTTTATGATAATAAATGAAATATATACCTATAATTTTTTATCTGAAAAGACATGTAATGAAGCTTTCTCTGTTATTGCATCTTTATATACTCAGCATAGCAATCATGTGCCCCCTATCCTATGGCATGGATGCACCACCAATACACCCATTTGTAATGGAGATTTTAACACTTACAACTCAATGCATTAATGCAGAATCCTCGCACCTAGAAAGTTGGATATGCAACAAACAAAACTCTCTCATTGAATTACAATTAAAGTTACTAGGAGGGTATTTTATTGAAGACCGAGATATAACAGCAGTCCCAATTTCTTTTTTGCTTGGTCCTATTGCACCAGAAAGCCAAGGTATATTCGAACAAATAGGTGACATCGAAATTGTTGAAAAAAAAACGTCGTACCATATCAACAAACCTCTTTTGAGAGAATTTCGAATCGGCATAGTAATGCATAATCAATTGATAGAACAAGAACTACAATCTATCAGACAATCGCTGAAATGTTCACAAACAACATACAGAGCGCGTACTGAAAATATAATCTACGCCAGAGAATTAGTGGGCATTTCAAATCCACGACTTTCGTGTTTGCTGCCTGAAGAACAAAATATTATTCAACAACTGAGAGGACAGAGAATTACTTTTCAAATCGATAAACTTACCAATTCAAAGCCTACAATCGATTGGTTTATGGAACAACAAAAGTTATTAAACAACTATCTTAACATTCAAAATCTGTATATTCAGATCAATCCACTCTTAAGTGATCAAGAAAAAAATAAAAAATATGAAAAAGAACTAGAAAAAACACAATTGGCTATAAAAAAATATCACTTAAAAATAAAAATTAAAAGAACGCATGACTGTTTTTTAGAATTTCCGTGTCTTATAATGTTGAACAAACATAAAAAGTACGTAGAAGAATTACAAAAAATCTCTCCCTCAGTTGAAAAAGAAGAAACTATTGCATTAATCTCTGCTGCACAAGAAGCTCGGCAATTAGCAGAGGAACGTAAACAAGAAGAAAAACAAAACAAAAAAGCCAAGCGCCAGCGCCCAGAACAAATAAAAGCGGAACAAGAAGCACAGCAATTAACAATAATCAAAACTCAGCAAGAAAACGCTATCCCGAACAACGAACAACAAGATACGAAAGTAACCCCACAGATACCCGAATCAACAGCCGATTCTTCTGCGGATAAAAATCAAATCCCATCATCTACATATGAAAGTTTATCACTCTCATAACCACACCATTCAGATTCTTGAGATATATCTCTGATTTACTCTGGTTTATCCACGGATAGAAAAAAAACATGGGGAGCTGGCTGATATAAAAAGCAGGATTGCGCAATATCAGAGAACTTTTTTAAATCCTGCGCAATGTTATTCCATAATTCATTCTTTGTAATCTCACCCGTAAACAATTTTTGCACATGTGCAGTTCCTACCGCCTTATTAAATGCCGCAGAAAAAGAAAATGAAATTTTTTCTGCTTTAAAAAATTCTAAAATCGCGATAAATAACTCAAATGAACGCAGATTACTGATATCAGAAAATTCTAGACGCAACCCCTTACTTTTACGATTGTTTTTCGGATTGGTGTGGTGATATAAAAAGCTTTTTACCCCAAAAGAAGTGAATACTGTTTGTAATCGTCTCCAAACATCCTGTGATACATGCAAAGATACCGGCAATGCTATACATCTGAATGCCATCTTTGTACCTACACCAACCTCAAATGGTTCCACTTCTCCGAGTAATCCCAAAAAACTATATCCATAACATGATTGCAATGATTGTAAATTAGGTGATAATTGATAAATAAAATTACCCATAAATCCTTGAGTACGATCGTAGCCTATCATAGATACAACTGACAAAGAAACAGGCTTTTCAAGCACATTTTTATTAAAGTAATGTGCCAATTCACCAATTGTCATACCATGACGCAGTGGAATAGAGGCGATAGAAATAAATGATATCAAATCTGGTTGTACAAGCGGCCCCTGCATGCTGCCACCTAATGGATTGGGTCGATCAAGTACAATGTATGGCTTTTTATATTCTGCCGCAATTTTCATTGTGTTAAGCAACGTAGAAATATACGTATAATGCCGCATGCCAGAATCTTGAATATCAAATATCAAACAATCAAGTTCATTCATATGTTCAGCCGAAATCATTTTTCCAGAACCATTACCATATAAACTCAGAACGGGGATGTGCGTTTTTTTATCGATTGAATCATGAACATCACGTTCTGCAAGTGTGCCATTTAATCCATGTTCAGGTGCAAAAATATATTTTACATCTATGCCAGAATCAGCAAGAATCTCAACGGTGCGTTTTCCTTTTTGGTCGATACCTGTTTGATTGGTGATCAAACCTACTATACATTCTGCTTTTTTTTTATCAGGACACACGGTGTGCAATAAGGATGCAGAAATATTTTCAACACCAAGTTTGAAAGATGAGTGCGCATACACACAAAAATGAATTGAGATACATGCTATAAAAAATAATACATTCATGCTATCTCCTTTTTTAATTAATGTGAGCATAGCTTTATGCATAAACAACAAGCAATAAAGCATTCTTATTTTTCAAAATCAAAGAATTCAATTATACTAGCTCCAACAAAAACAATTTATACCCAGGATATTTGCATGAGCAAACTTAATTATGCGTTACTGAGTGCAACACTTATTTTCAGCACTCTTCTGCCAAAGCAAACAATATTGGATGAGGTACGCGCTGGCAATACACAAGCTATCAAGGAACGTATTAAAAATTGCGAAAATTGTTCAGATACGGATGAAAACGGCAATAACGCATTACATATCGCAGCAGAAGAAGGAAAAGAAGAACACCAAGAAATCATAGATATGCTCACGACTGAACCAGACTATTCAAGCTGGAATAATTGGTTTTATGGCTTCTTTTATGCCCCCACACTTCCGAATAAAAATGAAAAAAATAAGAATGGAAAAGTACCTTTGCGTTGCGCCATGGAGCGAGGAAATATTGGAACATCAGAAAAATTAATTATAAAAGGTGCTAATCCACATATTACTGATACAGAAGGTATTTCTCCGGTTTTCTCCGTTGTTAAAGAAAATAAACCAGAGTTGATTCCACTCCTCGTGAAACATCAATTAATCAAACAGAAACTCAATGGTCAGAACATGCTGCATTGTGCAATCAATTTCAATCAACTTGCTATGGTTGAAGGACTTGCAACAGATACCAGTTTGACCCAAGAAGAAGATAATGAAGGAAGAATTCCCGCTATGCTTGCTGCAGAAAAAGAGGATGCCAGTTGCTTGCGTATTCTGCATGTGAAAGGCGTTAATTTAAATGCACGCAATCGTTTTGGCCAGCAACCAATTCACAGTTCAGCTCGCTCGGGCAGTTACGAACCTGCAAAATATTTATTAGAGCATGCATCAGCGGATGTTGATTCTACTGATAATAACGATAACACTCCATTATTACTCTCTGGAGCTCACGGCAGGAAAAATCTTATAGATCTTTTTGTTGCCTATAAAGCTGATACAAAAAAACGCAACAAGCAAGGAATGGATGTTCTTGATCTGGCAACAAAAAACAGACAGTATCACCTTATCGAACGCCTTTCTCACATTCCTGGAATAAATATCAACGCGCAAGATACTGAGGGCAAAACAAAATTTATGCGCTCAACTGAACAGCAAGACTATTCGATGATGAGAATATTATCTGACTGTGGTGCTGATCTTTATATTACTGATAATAAAGGAGAAACAGCTCTTCATAAAGTAGCAAGAAACGGTGATATAAATGGCTTGGCACAACTAAAAGAAACTCACATAAAATACTGGAACCAGGCTAACTATGAGGGAAATAGCCCCGCTTTTGTTGCCGCAGAAAATGGACATTTTAAAGCTATCACCATGTTTATGAACGCAGGCGCATCTTTAGAAGGAACTAATAATGCGGGCGAAACTATTTTTCATCAGATTGCAAAATCTAAAAAGCCATCTATGTTTACCGCAATAATGAAAGGATATAAGCCACAAACAAATATCAATACACAATCAAAATCAGGCTTTTCACCCATACATTATGCATCATCATATAATGATGTTGAAATGATGCGCGCTTTTGCTGAACATGGCGCATCATACACAGATATAACACCTCATGGCGATACTCTTGCTCATACCGCTGCAAAATCGGGCGCACTCGACTCACTCAAAGAGCTTAAATATCGTATGCCAATGATGTTACAACAACGCAATAAAAACAATCATACACCGTTTATCAGCGCAGCAGCACAAGGCAACCTTGATGCAACAGACTTCTTACTTTGTGAAGAATGGATTATCAATAGAGATATCAGTATAGCTATTAATAGTGCACATCAAAATAAACATACGCATGTTGTCCGATTCTTGAAGAAAAAAGAAGAAGATCGCATGGATGCCTGCATAATACTTTCAAACCAACCGCAAGCAATTATTAATACTGAAAAAGATATTCAATATCTTCATCAACAACTTGTTGGAAAAAATGGGTGGCACTTCATTAATGTAGCCTTCTATCAACCATCTTCACCAAATCAGTATTCTGCAAACGAGCTGTATTACATGACACAAGCACAAAGAACTCAAATAGCTCTTGAATATAAAAAGCTATACAAAAACGCGCGGGAAAAGAAAAAAGAATTAAAAAGAGAACTTGATAGACTCATCGCTCAAGAACAAGAAGAAGCTAGGAAAGAGCATGAACGTATTCGCCAAGCACGAAAAGCAGAAAAACAACGTGAAAAAGAAGCTTTAATAGCACAAATGCGAGCACAAGAAGCTGCGCAAAAACAAGCTGAAGAAGAACGCATAAGAGCAGAACAACAAAAAGAATTTGATCATTATGCACAAAACAAACAAAAAGAGAATGCTATCAACGCTCAAGATGAGGCGTTGAAAAAACATAATGAGCAAAAGAAAAAAGAAGATGATCTTATTGCAGGCCAACAAACAATACTTGATGACTGTGCGGCCAAAAAGGCGTTAACTGATGCGGCAAAACATAATGCTGCTTTAGATAAACAACAAGAATATGTACAACCAAGTGCACCGCCAATGGAACAAAAAGTTGTTGCCCAACAATGCGCTTCTTGTGGAGGCAAAGCGCCAAGCAAACTAATTCCATGCGTCAAATGTAAAAAGAAAATTGAAGGTGCTTGTCCAACATGCGTCAAGCAATATACTGGTCGTTGTCCACACTGCTATGAACTGCATACGCTTGGCATTGAAAAACAAAAAGGCGAGTGTTGTATTGGTGTTGCTGCGTGCACAGAAGAAAAAGGTGTAACGGTAATACCATGCGCGCAATGCAAAAAAGAATCGTGCTCTGATCGCATTTGTGCAGGATGTTTACAAGCTTGTATCAATGATAATGGTAAAAAAGGTCAAAAGGATAAATGTCCTCGATGCACCCAAAACACACTCAATGCTGATTTAGCAGAAAAAATATTATCTCAACAAAAATAATTAAGTTGAATAAAAAAAGAAAGCTCCAAGAATTTTTGGGGCTTTCTTTTTTTATGAAATAGTTTTTGTTAATATAACTTTACTCTACTGGAAAATCAAAATAACTATCATCCTTATCCGCCGCAAATGGTTCATCTTTCAAGGTAAAATGCCACCATTCACATGAATAGTTTTTGAACCCATATTGTTCCATAATCGCCTTTAAATAATTTCTGCGTTCTTGGCATTTTTCTTCAATCAAATTGTTATGAGTGTGTGATGCTTCATCAAACAAATCAAATGAAGATCCCATATCCACCGTACCATCATTGAGAAATGTAATAGTACAACCATCGCATAATTGGCGCTCCTGCTCTTGTACTTCATGTAACAACTCACCATCTTTAATAATAGTAAGATCAACCGTACTTCCTCTGCTATGTCCTGAACGTTTTGCAACATAACCCAAATCAAAAACTTTACCTTTTTCTACACGAGGATAATAATGATGCTCTTTCAGCTTATCTTTGGCATCTTCGCTCCAACGCATAAAATGATTTACTGCCTGTTGCGGACGATAGGCATCGTATACAACCAAAGAATATCCATCTTTTTTGAGATGCTTTTGTACTTTTCTCAAAGCCTGCGCAGCCTGCTTGGTCATAATTACTACTGGTTCTTTATACCCATCAACGGGTCTGCCAACAAAATTTTCATCGGTGTAATAGCGCAACGATACCAAAATAGTTGGATCTATCTCATGCAGATACACAAAGCCCTTTTCTCGCATTTCTGATGATATTGCATGACACAATTCAAAAATCATGATGCAACTAATACTCCATAATAAAAACTTATTTTTCACCCTATATCCTTTTGTTTATTAACTACATTTGCGCATATGATAGCACAAAAATAATGTCTTTTCTAAAAACACATTTTCAGCACTCATCAAACCATGCACAGAGATGTTTTTTAGATAACTATATGAAATGCTTTATAGTTTTTTTAAATTAAAAATTGTAACAAAATTCTGCAATTTGGAAGCGCTACTTCCAAATTGCAGAATTTTTGAATTATTAGCAACTCCATAAAAATCTTTTATTATAACGACCCACAGCATTCATTCATCGCTTTTTATAGCATGCGCTGAACAAAAAACACTAAAATTAATTATTTTCACAAAAATATTATGTTAACTCAGTCATATCATTAAGCAAAAATGTATAAGCAGGAAGCACCTGAATAGAAAAATTATCAATTATAATCACTTCTTCATCATCGTCTTGCGTAACGATTATACCATTCTCCATTTTTAGCTCTATCATAGCAGCAATCAGAGAATTTAATTCTCTCTCACGAGTAGTTTGTCCCTTTAATGTTTGCGCTACCTGAATGAGCGAAAGCTTATTACCCTTTTTTGCCACAAAATCTACTTCTAAATCATTGTCAGTTTTATGCGTATACACCTCAAAATTACGTCTTCGCAGCTCTAAATAGACAATATTCTCAAGCAATCTGCCTCTATTTTCAGAAAATTTGAATGCCGTAGCATTAATATGGCCTGTATCTATGGCATAACATTTTTTAGCACTTCGAATCTGCTGCTTCACAGAAAAGGAAAATTGATCTATTGGAAAAAGGAGAAAAGAATCAGTAAATGCTTCCACATATTCTTTAATGGTTTTATCTGAAAGATTAAAAATTTTCGACAAACTATGATATGAGAACGGTGTTCCAATAGTAGAGACAAGATACACAAAAAGACGTTCCAAATCGAGCGGTTTTTTAATCTGCAGTCTTGGAGCAACATCCTGATACAGCACAGCCTTGGTATAAGAACCTAAAACATCAAACGCTGTTATTTTTGATGGAGCAAGAACAACGTCAGGAAATCCTCCATAGTGAAGATATTCTTCCATTAAGCTTTTTAATTGTTCTTTATTATATGAATGCTCAACAACATTCTCCTGAAAATATAATTTTTCTTGAGCCAATTCCTTAAATGAAAATGGCAACATCTCAAGTGATAATGTTCTGCCTGATAGAAGCGTCATCAGTTCAGCTGACAAAAGAGAAGAATTTGAACCAGTAATGAAAAATTTAACTCTTTTTTGCTCGTAAAGGGCTTTAATAAAAACTGGCCAATCTTTAAAAAACTGAATCTCATCCAAAAAACAATAAATGAGCCCCTCAGGATTCATCATCTTTATATAATCTTCAAAAATCATTTGTAAAAATTGAACATCATTGGCGTATTGAACCAAAAAAGGATTTTCAAGATTCATGAAAAAAATATTCTGAACCGAAATTTTTTGCTCTACAATTAAATAATTAATTAACTGCTTAAGCATAGTACTTTTTCCAACGCGACGAGCTCCTGCTACCGCAACAACATGTGGCAGCGGTAAAAAATCGATTAATTTGCTAAAACGTTCGCGCTTAAATCCTTGCGGATAAAGTTCAGAATTCCAATGCGGATTTTGCTCAACAATGATTTTTTCAAACATCAATATCCTCATCTATAGAACACTTTAATACATTCGGAATGTACTCCGAATGATGCAAAAAGTCAATGAATGACATAAGGCCTATAATTTTGACTTCTATTTGCGTATAACATACAATTAAGTATTGATTTATAAAGAAAATAAAAACAAAAAAATAGTGTCAATACATACCATATATGATGCATTTTTATATTACCTACCTGGTAGAAAGGCAATTCTGATGAAATTAGTGAAATTACTATTTTTATGCGTGTTATTTTTCTCAACTCACAAATCTTGCTATGCAGGCGATATAGCAAACTCTGTAAATTATGATCAATTCCGCAGCCTTCCATGGAAACCTATAATATATAGACATTATCCGAATGAAAAAAAACTTTTACCTCTAAAAAAAACGGTTTTAAGTAATACTGGCCGCAAAAAAACTAATGCCGTAAAATCTCTTGCTGATGGCAAGGATTATTCAGCTAATTTTGAAAAAGAATTGAGCAATGTGACTACATTGCCATGGAAACCAACATCTTATACGCATTCTCAATCAAAAATAGAGGTTAGCAGTTCCAATTGTTCGTCTCCGCTGTATCGAATTGATCCCAAATCATTAGATGAAAAAATTCAAACAATTTTGGGCCACACAGAATTAGTTCCCACACAAAAAATATCTTATCTTATGTTTTTATCATGTGGCACATCACGTCTTGCACAAGACGCAAAAGAAGTCCTCTATAACAACGTAGAAGGTTATGATTTTGGCATTATTGAAGAGACGGGATTACCACAATACGTTCCTTTGTTTAAAGAATTTAAGAATGGTAATCGTATTCTTATATTGAAAGAAGCGCCTACATATTTTCCTGAAGTAAAATGTTTATGCAATAACAATCCCCTCGATGATATAGAAACATTAGTAGATACTATCTTTGAAAAAATGTATCACAATAAGGAAAATGCTCATGATACTGTTAGAGTGATGAGCGATGGAGACGCAGTAAGCGTGATAAGCGATGGAAATAATGCAGATATTCGAACAACATATACCTATGACATACCACAACATACTCACTGGAATTATGATTGTCACCGTAATATTGAAGCAATAAAGCTCGATGATCGGATTAAAACAATTTTAACTCATCCTGCATTATCAGATGAAACAAAGATAGCCCTGCTCACGCTTTTAGCATGGAAATCTCCTTTAAAAACACAGGCCTTTGATGTTTTGACCAATCCCATTACAAAAGCGGATGGCACACCATGCTTTAAGTTCTACATCCAACAATCAAACAATAGACCTACTCATTTTCCTTTTCTCACATTACTTGCGAATGGCAAACAAGTTCCCATTTTTAATGAAAATGATATCGTATGGCCCAATGAACTTTGCACATCCTTATCCGAAATCAAAGAACTCATAGATCCTATCTTTATCGAGATAGCCGAGGCAAGTGGAGGAACATACCTTACGCGGCATCTGTTACAATAATATTTTTATAAAAGAGCTGCAGATTTCTCTGCAGCTCTTTTATAAAATTTCCAAGACCAAACACATTCTGTTTATGGAAGACGTCTTTCTTGTGATGCAGAAAGCTTATTGTTAGGTTGAGCAGAAGGCTTTTTTTCAACAGTCAACATATTATCTGCCACAATACGCACGAAACACTTATCACACACAGGAACGGCACTGCCAAGACGACAACAAAACAGTTGCTGCTGGAAAGGAGCTGTACTATTTTGTTTTTTCTGAGCTAGCTCAAAATCCATTGCATTCATCACACCTATACTACTCATCGTTACAATCAATGCTATCTCTTTTTTCATGTAATTCCTCAGGGGTAGATCTACAATTGTTCTACTATACTACGTTCACTAAAATAATGTTTTGTTGTTCCAATAATTTGATATTCATCAGGACCTTTGCCCAAGAGGGCTATAATGGATCCTTGATCAGATAATTGATAGGCGTATTCAATAGCTTTTTTACGATCCAATTCTTGCACAATTTTATGACTTAATGATTGAGGAATATCACGAACAATATCCGCAGCAATCGCTGCTGCGTCTTCTAATCGTGGATTATCAGATGTTATCATCACCACATCAGCAATATCTGCTGCAATCACACCCATCATTGGACGTTTTAATTTATCTCTACCGCCACCAGCACCAAAAACCACAATTAATTGCGTTGTTAATGTACGCAATGTTAATAATACTGCATTAAACGATTCTGGATTATGTGCATAATCAATAAAACAGCGTGCACCATTGGGCAAATAATGTTCTTGTAATCTTCCTGGTACGCCTGCAAATGTAACAAGTGCTTGTTTAATGCTACCGGGAGTAATACCAAGTTCACAAGACATACTTACCGCAGCAAGAAGATTATAGGCATTATAATCCCCAAAAAGAAAAGGACACGTAAAATCATGTTCATTGAGATGCAGTTTAACGCACGCTTGAGCATCGATCACCATATGTCCATGATGCAAACTATCAATCTGATTAAAACCAAATCCTTTGTATTGCGTATTATGTTGTAATAGTTGTGCGCTGTATTCATTATCCTGGTTAATCAACACCGGTGCGTTATCAACAATTTGATTGAAAATTAATTTTTTAGCGTGGAAATAATGATCCAAATCAGGATAAAATTCTAAATGCTCATGAGAAAAATTGGTAAAAATAATTCCACAGAACAGTATTCCTTCAACACGATGTAATGTCAGCGCTTGAGCTGCAACTTCCATCACTACATATTCAACATTTTGGTCAACGCACAATTTGAGAAATTGTTGTAAATAATCTGGTTGCGGCGTTGTTAATGTTGCAGGAAATATTGCCCCATTGATTTTATTTTGTGCAGAACTGATGAGCGCTGTTTTATATCCAGCACAGTGCAGTATATGTTCAAGCAAAAAAGATGTTGTTGTTTTTCCCTTGGTACCGGTAATACCAATAATTTTGAGTTGCTGCGCAGGAAAACCCGCTGCTTGAGTACTTAGCTGTGCAAGAGCTTTTCTCGTGTTATCAACACGCTCCACAAAAACATTGTAGGTTTTTATAGCGGCACACAATTCATCACTCAATACAGCAGAATGGTGCACGACTATCGTGCGTGCACCTTTTTCAATTGCAGATGCAATGTAGTTGGTACCATTATCAGCATACCCTTGAATAGCCACAAAAGTAGATTGGGGCCCTACAAAATCGGTATGACACGTTACGGGAAATATTTGAGGCATAGATAATAATTGACTCATATTTCATTCATTCTAGCAACTTTTGAAAAACAATTTGAGTTCGTACCCTTTTATCTCCAGCATCGTTAATTCTGTGCCCTCCTTCGCTAAAGCTTCCGACTTCGCCGAGGCTACTTCGGACAGGATGGAGGACAGGCCGGGGTCCCCATGTGTAGCAGAGTGGAGCATGGGGTCAAAAATCCATATGTTTTTATATCTACGCTTTATAATTTCTCAATAATCCAAATACATTTTCTTTTATCTTTGGCAACAATACCAATAACCCATACATATTGATGTATAACATCATAGCAATAATGATCCCTGCCAAATCCCATACAAAATCAACTGCCGCCACAGCTCCAGCTAATGCACAGAGACTATACGTAATATTAAATAACATGCCAAAGCGGTGATTAGTTATAAACATCCATGCTGATTTAACCACATATGCATAAGAAACCATCACCCCAAAACCAAAACTTACGGCAAGAAAACTCACAATCCATCCACCATACATGCCAAAAACTGTTTCAAAGGCAGCAATAGTCAGCGCGGTACTATTAAGACCACTATCCCATACGCCAGAAGCAACAATGCATAGCGCAACAATAAGTCCAATGCACGTACTAATGAATGTGCTTATCATTCCCATGAAGCCGTTCTGAACAACATTATTGTTCCCCGTAGAACCAAACATAATGGCGGCAGAACCTAATCCCGATTCAGTAGCAAAAATAGAGCGAGACATACCCGCTGCAAGCATTTGTTGGAAAGAAAATCCAATAACACCACCGGCAAAAGACTGCAATCCTAATCCACTTTTTATGATAAGAGATAGTGCAGGAATAATAGATTGGTAATGAACACATAAAATGGTCATCGAAGAAGCCATAAATACTACAACTTTGACGGGAACAATGCTCAATGATATCTGAGCAATTCTATCTGCTCCACCAAAAAGTATATACAGAACAAATAACAGAAGACCAATACCGCTTACTATTGGCGCAATACCCCATGTTGCAGCAAGACTTATTGCCATAGAGTTTGCTTGAATCACATTACCACCAATTAAACCGTATATAACACAGAAAAATGCATATAACCAAGGAAGGTACTTACCACCTGGAACACTTTTAAGATACAGCATTGGTCCGCCAAGAGTCGATTTTTTATCTGTTGCTTCTGCTGCAAAAAGCGAGCTTATGTATACTTCACCAAAACGAACTGTCATCAAAATCAATCCAAATATAACAAACCAGAATGCTGCACCCGGCCCACCTGAATAGATAGCTGTTGCAACACCAGCAATAACACCATTTCCCAAATTTGAATTAATGGTATTCATAAATGCATGAAAGGGAGACATTCCTTCTGCTTGCTGAGCTCCTGTTTGGGAAGGGAAAAGAGCTGCTTTAAAAGCTTTACATAAGTAAGTAAACTGCATACCATGCAAGGCAATAGTATAAATAATGCTGATAGCTCCGACATAGATGAGCAACGGCCATCCGCATACAATATCCGATAGTTGATTTATTAATAATATAAAATCCATAAGTACTCCTTGGATTAAAAGAAATAATTTTTAAAACATCAACATATCTAGTATACTTATTTTTTATATTTAGATAAGGTCAAAAAATCTATGAAAATTTTAGCCCTCGATATTGGCGATCGTTGGACAGGTGTTGCAATATCTGATCCTCTGGGGATTTTACCCCGCCCATACGACACGTTTAAAACATCAGAACTATACACATCATTAGAAAAAACAATTCAAAAAGAACGTATTTCAACTATTGTAGTGGGATTACCTACTACCATGCGTGGTACAGAAAGCGACCAAACAAAAAAAATTATTGCGATCGCACAAGATTTGCAAAATCATTTTCCTGATATTGAATGGAAAATGTGGGATGAACGGCTCACCAGCAAACAAGCTGCACAAATGAAATCCACCAAAACAAAAGAAGATAAGCTTAAATCTCACGCTATTGCTGCAGCAATTTTTTTGAGTACGTATCTTGAATACAAAAGATTCCATGAAAATAGAATCGATGAAGAATAAGCATCTATCCTTACGCGATTATTCTAAACCGGGGTCCCCATATGTAGTAAAATGAAACATGGGTTAAAGAATCTTAATTGATCCATACTTCGCTGAAGCTACGTAGGACAGCCAATTAATGTTGATTGACAATATATATATTTATCCTTTAGTTTTGACATTAAAAGGAAGACAACTTCGGTACCCAATCAAAGTGAAGCGTGATTAGGTTAAAAAAAAGGAGTAGTTGTATGAAATGTCAAAAGTGTGAGGGATTGTTAGTTCTTCAAACATTTTTCGATCATCCACTCAATTTTGAGGGGTGGAAATGCTTGAATTGTGGTAAGATAGTATTGAAGAAAGAAAAGACTATTGAGTACGACTCATTTAGTCTTTTTTACCAACAACAAAAGAATAAGAGTCGGAATTAACCTAAGTTGTGACCTATTGTATAATCTGTAATTTTTTTCCCGTTCGCCCTGAGTGTTTTATGTAGCCATAGGCGAAATAAAACACTCAGGGCGAACGGATCAAAGAACAATACTTCTGAGATCAAACTCACATTACTAATAAAAAATATATCCATGAAATACACATATTTAGCAATCCAACATACTTATGAAACTTTTGAAATGGCGCTTTTTATCGACAATCAATATGTTGATAAGATTTCTGAAGATAAACGCCATACCAGTAAGTTATTTATTCCTCTCTTGCAACAATTGCTCAGCAAAAATGCAATATCTTTTGCTGAGCTTTCTTTTTGTGCAGTCAATTGTGGCCCGGGGCCATTTTCTACCCTCCGATCAATTCTTGCAAGTGTTAACGGTTTGCATACAGCAACCAACATACCCTTGATTGACATTGATGGCCTTGAAGCAACATTTTTGGAATTTTATGATCCGACATATGAAAATACGATAGTTTTACTGAATGCTTTTAACAATGAGAGTTATTATTTGATTGCTACTGGCGATAAAGTTAAAAGCACCGGATACAAAAATACCGATCTACTGATGCAGGAAATAGAAGAGCAATTTCCTGCAAGTACAATCAATATCATTGATAATAAGATGTGCTCAATTGAAACCATTGGCAGGCTTGGATATGAAAAATTTATGGCCCAAGGGGCGGGTTCGGGATATCTTATGCCCCTTCATTTGAAGAAACATCCTGTGGAACTTGTATAAAAGCCAACTATTTTTTCGGTATATAAGTAGTAATAATCATTTTTAAGTCATAAAAGGAACTCTTATGAATATAAAAAATATATTACTCATCGGAACAATCCTTGTTAATGCCACAATTTTCTGCGAACGTCGACCAAGCGATGAAACAAAAACTCCCACTTCCCCTGATATTATTGAGCATACACCTACCTTAACCTATTTAGTCAGAGGAGGACAAAGATTTCACAACAAACGCATTTACTTTCCTGGAGTCGGTTATGAAAGGATTCGGCATCTCTGGTCCTATCCTGAATTTAGGAAGGTGAAACTAATAATTTATCATAAAGCCAACTGGTTTAGATCAGAAAGCTTTGAATATATAGGAACATTCGGCAACGAATCTGCCCGTAAAAAACTAAGACGCAGCATAGGCAACTGGTTTGGAAAAAGTAATGGTTGTTTATGGTGCCCAGAACAAAATGTGTTTATTGGTGGCACAAGAGACAAAAATATGTGCAAAAAATATGCTGAATACATACAACAATAATCAGAACCGCGTAAGATAAAATAACTTAATTTTTAAATGATCAAAACGCGCTATATCCTTCAACAAGTTCTTACTTCGCCAAGGCTACGTCGGACACGTCAGGATGAGCGCGAAGAATTCGAATAAATAACAAAAGCCCAATCTGCAAATTATCGCGATTGACCTTCTTTCTTATAAATGGGCGCCCGACCGGAACGCAGTAGAGGTTGGGCTAAGTTTATGCCCCATACTCTCTTAATAATTGCTCTACAACACGATATTTATTTCTCATGGCAATTGTTAAAGCCGTATTTTTTTCATTATCAAAAACATGGTCAACAACTGCACCCTCATCAAGCAAGGTACGAACACTATCAATATTGTTTTTTTCAACAGCCGCAATAAGCAACGTTTTGCCGTTTTTTGTATAATTGACATCAGCCTGAGCATGGTGAATCAATAATGAAATCAATCGACTATCTTTATTCGTTTCTACAATACGCCACAATAATCCAGAAGCTTCATTTTGAGCAATCCGTACTTTTTTGCTGAATAATATTTCTACCGCTGGAAAATCATTCTCTTCTACTGCTCTTTTAAATGCTTGTTCAGCATACCCGGCTAAAAGCCCTATTTTTTTCAAAGTCTTTTGTCGATCTTTTCCCCACGCAATAAATAATCCTATAGTATCTGCATACTTACTTCGGGCAAGGGACAGCAAAACAGGAGTTTGAATATGTAATGAAGGATAATTAATCAATAAATCAAGCCACTCATATTGCACATTTTTTTTGGGACAAGAATGCCCAATCATTCCATAAATAATTTTTACTTTTTCATCAGCAGACAAATTAATTGCTTCATCTTGTATCATTTTCTCAACAAGATCTTGCGCAAAATTGTATTTAAATTGACACAGTGCCTTGACAATGAGATCCGTATCACGAGCTAAAAATAATGAATTCATCTCTTGATATATCTGATCAACAGAATAATGTATTGCCGTATCTGTTTTAATATCACAAATATCAATATGTGTTGCCGTCGTAACATTCTTCTTATTGTTATTCAAAAAAAATATACTTATGCAAAAAAATATCGCTATAATGAATAATCGAAAAATTCCCTCTTGTCTGCCTTCCATCACATACTCCCCTGTCATCATCGAAAAAAAGCTTCTTATTCCTCTTTATAAGAACAGTGTAATAATCAAAAATATAAAAAATCAACAAAATTGTAAATACTATTTGAAAAATTCAATCGTTGTTTAAAATTACACAAGCGAACGAACAAAACCAGCACCAAGAGCTGCTGCCTGAACAGCTCGCATAACAGTAGGAGTAAGTGCGCAAAAAAGAAAATCGTTATCCTGTATCATTTTTTTTTCTTCTAAATGTAAATCTCCTTCTGGCCCAACAAGAAGCAGTATATCTTTTGCTTTGTTTTCATGCATCTCATGCATAATATCAAACAATTTTTTTCCTTCTGGATCAAAAAAAATTTTCATATCCGCTTTACCCCATTTCTGCAACGCCACCTCGAGAGGAATAGGATCTTTAATATCCGGATATGCAAAATTTTTCGATTGCTCTGCAGCAGAAATCACTATTCTTTCAGCACGTTCGCTATCGCGATTGCCAGACCAATGGTGCGCCGTTTTTTGTGTAAAAACTAGTTGAATGGTATTCACGCCAACCTCAGTGAGTCCATATAACGCTGATTCATAATCATCACGCTTTAAAAGAGGAAGCAAAAAGGTGATAGTTGGCTTAAAAATATGTATTGCTTGTATTGAATATATAGTTACTGATATTTGTTTTTTACCTATAAATGCCGTAATCCCTACCGATACTTGTATATTTCGATCAAATAAAACACATGCATCTTCTCTTTTTAATCGTAAAACATGCGCCATTCGATGAACTAACTTTTCATCGGTAATAACCAAGGAATCATGGGGTTTTTTACCTTGCATTACTACAGATAATGATTCCATGAACAAAGCAAACTCATGCTTTTCTTTGTTTTCTCCTGCTGTAATCTTCATATACTTATTATTCTGCTTTATCTTATTACTTTATTATAGAGTGATACCAACCTGCTAATACATTTTTGAATTCTGTAAAATATACACGAGCTGTTTCTTTTAAACTAATATAACGTATAAGCAAAGCGCCTAAAGCTTGTTTAAACAGAGCCTCTGCTGCACTTACTTGAGGCGGGGTTACATTATCCGTAATGCTTTGATCATATTCATCAAGGAGAGATAATCCATTATGCATATCTTCATATTCTTCAATAAGTGGTAAACTTGCATCAAGAAATGTATTTTTTTGTTCTTCTTTGTTATATGTTGTTGTTGCTTGAAGATCTTCAAATGCATAGTTATTGCTGACCAACATAAGCATCATCATTATTAACATCTTTTTCATACATATTCCTTTTCGTAAAACATTCATCAGTACCTACTTAATAAGGTACCTCAAAAATTAAAAAAAGCTCTTTTTTTTACATACTTACTCGAAAATTATTTGAATCCTTTTTTTATTAGATCTCTTTCGATACTTTCCTAGTTTAAGTCTTAATTGGGGTCCCCAACCAGAATAAAATAAAGGTTGGGGCATATAATTTGAGCTACCCCTATTTTTTTGCTACTCTTGCAAATATAATATAGTTTTCACATCAATTAATCCTCTTGCTTTTGTTAAGCCTGAGGCCCCAATAACAAAGCGGACCACCATTGGGGATTAACACATGGGGTTTATCATGATTTCACGGATAATTGCAAAGATAGTTGGCACAAATAACGAACGCCAAATAAAACGCATGCAGCCCATTGTTGAAAAAATCAATTCATTAGAACCATCAATTCAAGCATTATCCGATGAACAACTTGCGCAAAAAACAATTGATTTTAAAGCTCAATTTGCTCAAGGAAGATCGCTTGATGATATTCTTCCAGAAGCATTTGCTGTGGTACGCGAAGCTGGCTATAGAGCTCTAGGACAACGCCATTTTGATGTACAATTGATGGGAGGAATCGTTCTCCATCAAGGTAAAATTTCTGAAATGAAAACAGGTGAAGGTAAAACTCTTACTGCAACCTTACCCCTATATCTCAATGCCTTAACAGGAAAAGGCGCTCACTTAGTTACCGTCAACGATTACCTTGCTCGCCGTGATTCTGAATGGATGAAACCTATTTATAACTTCCTTGGTCTGGAAGTAGCTTGTTTACAAAACTCAATGTCCGATGCTGAACGTCAAACCGCTTATAGCGCTGATATTTTATACGCAACAAATAATGAACTTGGTTTTGATTATTTGCGCGATAATATGAAATTCCGCAAAAGCGATTTGGTGCAACGAGAACTTGCCTTTGCAATTGTTGATGAAGTTGATTCAATTTTGATTGATGAAGCACGTACGCCGCTTATTATTTCAGGTTCCTCTGAAGAAATTGGCGTTTTATATCGCGATGCTGATCGCGTTGTTTCTTTCTTAGAAAAAGGAACTGATTATGAAGTTGATGAGAAATCTCGTACCGTTCTGATGACAGACTCTGGTGTTGATAAAGTTGAAAAAGCATTTAATGTTCCTAATTTGTATCTTGTAGAATACATGCAATTATTACATCACATTAATCAAGCATTACGAGCTCATGCGCTTTTTAAACGAGATGTTGATTATGTTGTTGCAAACAATCAAGTTTTAATCGTTGATGAGTTTACTGGTCGTATTTTGCCGGGACGCCGTTATAGTGATGGTTTGCATCAAGCTCTTGAAGCAAAAGAAAATGTTGAAATTGAACGCGAAAGCCAAACACTTGCAAGCATTACACTCCAAAATTTCTTCCGGTTGTATAAAAAGCTTGCTGGTATGACGGGTACTGCTGCAACGGAAAGTGAAGAATTTCACAATATTTATAAGCTTGATGTTGTTTCTATTCCAACTAATCGTGCTTTAATCAGAAAAGATATGCCAGATCTTATCTTTTTAACAAAAAACGCAAAATATAAAGCCATCATAGAAGACATTAAAGAACGTCATGAAAAAGGACAGCCGGTTCTCATCGGTACCATTGCAATTGAAACATCTGAGTTATTGAGTGCTATTTTAACTGCAAATGGTATCAAGCATGATGTATTAAACGCTAAACAACATGAACGAGAAGCAGAAATCGTAGCTCATGCCGGAGAAGCTGGGCGAATTACTATTGCCACCAACATGGCTGGTCGCGGTACGGATATTAAACTTACCCCAGAATCAATTATGGCTGGTGGTTTATATATTTTAGGTACAGAACGTCATGAAAGTCGCCGTATTGATAATCAGCTTCGTGGACGATCTGGCCGTCAGGGAGATCCAGGAGAATCACGTTTTTATATTTCTTTAGAAGATGATTTAGTTCGTATTTTTGCTGGGGAATCATTAAAAAATAAAATGGTTTTCTTTGGCATGCAAGAAGATGAAATTATTGAATCACGCCTTGTTTCTAAAACAATTGAACGCGCACAAGAACGTGTAGAAAAACATAATTTTGATAATCGTAAACACTTACTCGAATACGATGACGTATTAAATCAGCAACGTATTGTGATTTATAATCATCGTCTTGATGCACTTGAAGGCGAAAACCGCATTTATGAACTTATTCGTGATTTTATTATCACTATAGTTCAAGAACTGATGGCGTATAATGCCCCAACAAGAAACATCACTGCCGATCAGATTACAAAAATATACGAAGCCTTAGAATACATGACTGGCCTCAAAACAAAAGACTTTGAATCCGCTGGTATTAGTACCGCAAATGCTGAACTATTTGAAAAAGACTTAATCGATTTCTTACTTGAGCGCTATGAACTTTATCGCAAACAACATGGTGAAGCAATGATAAAAACAGCCGAAAAATGGCTTGTTTTAGAAACAATCGATAAGGCATGGCGTCAGCATATGCTTAATCTTGATCATCTTAAAGAAGGAATTGGACTTCGCGGTTGGGGACAAAAAAATCCACTCATTGAATATAAACGAGAAGCTTTTGATATGTTCCGCGAAATGATGACCCATATCCGTTTTGATGTTGTTCATCATATCTTCCATATTAATCTTAATCAATTTAATACCCAACAACTTGAAGAACGTCGCGATGAAGAAATGGAGCGTCTTAATTTTTCCGGAAGTGGTGATCCGGCGTAATAAAATTAATAATTAGAAAAAGTTCTATCTAAAAAAATTGCAGCTTGCCCGCCGTAGCTTCAGCGAAGGCGGGATACTTTTTGGGCCATAGAAACATAAGGTTCATTACTGGTGATGTTAAATAAATAGGCATCACCAGAACCATTTTCTATATCAGAAAAACGCAACTGAATATTGCCTGCTTTGCTACAAGCATTCTGAATGCATGTATATATTCTACTAAAAACAGGTTTTTTTGGTTCTTGAATATACAGGGCAAAATGAGCCCGTTGATGCTGATTGCCAAACCGCCTCTTTTGATCTTTTCTCATTACAATCCAGGTTTTATCCTGCTTATTATAAATCATCAGTTTATTTATTTTATCGTTAATGAATGTGGTAATGCATGCATGAATGCTACATGTGCTGAGAACAGAAATGATCAGTAAAGTTAGTACTCTTCCTTTGTATCTTGACATCATAAAACTTCCTTTCTTGTATAGCAAGCTTCGCTAATATCCACACAAATATTGCCTAAAAACATTGATTGCAAAATCTTTTTATGGGGTCCCCATGCGTAAAGCATTGAGCATGGGGCTATAGCTTTACTCTTTTCTCTTTAAAACTAAACAAAAAGCTATACAAATAGCAATATTGCAACTCTTTGGTTTACGATTTTTCCTTTATATAAAGGAATATTTTGTGAATTATGCATGATACATTGAATATCTCAGTTAGAAAACTGTATCATTATCTTGTCCCCAATTTCACTCCGTTTTATTGGGAGCCCCCAAAACTAGGCTCTTTGTAGCTTTAATGCAATAGAAAGAGCACGAACTTATGGGACTAAAATAAAAAATGGTACTAAATAGTGGATACCATCATGGTAAAAAATATAATCAAGCTTGCTGTGTATGCTGTGCTGATTATATTTTGTGGTGCTACGTATAAAGCTTTCAGCATGTTCGCACGGATTCCAACACAAGCAGTAAAAGCTGCAGGAAAATTTCCAAAAAAACCACCTGTGTCTCAACCAAAACCAACAACGGCACCAGGAAAATCCTTACCAGCACAACATAGACCTACTGCTACTTCTAGCGCTCAATCTGAACTATTCGTAAATCCCGGCAAGAATATTCCACCTGGATTAAGCTCGTTAAGCTTTCAGACAGGAAAACCAAGTTTTCAATATACACCAGAAAGCCCTATACCATCTGTAAGACCTGCCCAAATCACATTTAACACTTCACCATTTTTGGAGGGGAACGCCTTACTTGAAGCCATAAAAGCAACAACGACAATTGATATCAGTAATCCAAATTACGAAAAACAAACAGAGGAAAATCTACTTAAAGCTATTAATGATTTGCAAACTCAAGGGTTTACTGTTTTTCTTGTTCCAAAAAATGCAGCAAGTTTTTTAGGCGAAAATCAGCTTATTCCGCAAGAGCAAGCACAATGGCTCACGCAAGAAGTTTCTGGAAAGGCATACGCTGGCTCAATCAAACTTGATAACGGCAATATAATAGTGCTTGCGCGGTCAAGGGTAGGCGGGCTATATGGTATTGCCGATCCAGCAATAAAAACAATGGCCAACTACCTACAAAATTTTCATATGCCAGAAACCACAAAAGACATCAAATTACGCAAAAGTTCAGCTCTTTTAGCAAGTACGTTAACTGATGCATTGGAATATACCCGAAAACAAGAAGAAGAAAAACTTTTAAGTGAGCCAATCGTACCCGAAGAAAAACTGGAAATAAAACCAGAAGACAAAGAACCAGACTTAGAAGTAGTAAAACCAGTTACAGCAATTCCCATACCTCCAAAACAACCCATACAACCCGCAGCGGAATTCCCTTCTCAAAAAGAAATCAAAGACATCACCAAAATACCCGAATCACCTGCTGATATTATTGAACCACACAAAGAAGCAGAAGATCGTACAAAAGAATTAGCTGAAGAAAAGAGCTTTCAAGACGCAGAAAAAGCTCGTCTTGAAAAAGAATTAGCGGAAAAAGAAGAGATAAGCCAGCTAGAACAAGAATTAGACGCAACCAATCAAGAAATCGCCACTAATAAACAAAAATATCAAGAAGAACGAGCAAAAATCGCTCAAGAAACTGAAAGAATAAACGCTGATCTCGACCAAGAATTAGTAGAATTTGAGAAAAAACAAAGAGAAGAAAAAGAGCAAGCAATAGCTCAAGCAAAAGCTGAAGCTAAAAGAATTGCAGCCGTTAATAATTTAGATATAGAACAGCAGGACAAACTTTTTAAACGTCTCGAAAATAACTACCAAGAAAAAATAGTACAAGACTTTGCCAATAAAAAACAAATCATCGAAACAGAAAAAAATAAAAGAATAAAAACAGCAAAATCAAAAATAAAAAAACTTGAAGCACAACAAGAGGAATTACAAGAAAAACAAAAACTGCTCCATGAAAAAGTACAACAACAAGAATCATTATCATTGGAAATAGTGGAAGGTACAAAAATTTTAGCCGATATGATAAATAAATGGGAAGCAAATGAATTATTGCGTACACAAATCAGACAAAAAGCAACAGATGCGCAAAAGCAATTTGATCTTGAAAAACAACACCTCGAAGCAGAATTTAATCAAAAACTTCAAAATTCTCAGCAGGAACGAGTACAAAAATATCAAAAAAACAGAGAGGAACTTAAAAATACTCTCGCTTTTATACGATCAGATTCAGTACAACAGCAATTACTACTCGAACAGTTAGAAAAAAATGAATCACAAGAAGCTCAAGAAATCAAAAATGCTTTAGAGATCCAAAAAAAGAAAAAAACAGAAGAACTCGAACAATGGCAAACACAAAAAAACCAGAAACTACAGCAACAATTTGAAGCTGAAGAAAAACAATTACAACAAAAGCAAGCTCTATTAGAGACTGAAAGAGAAGAGTATGTTAAAAATTTAAAACAAAAATTATCGGATGAAAAAAAACGTCTAAAAGAAGAAAAACAAGCATTAGAAGACACTTTTCAAAATAAAAAAAATGAATTAGAAAAACAAAAAAAGATTGCTCAGCAGAAATCAGCTGATAAAGAGATATCTAACCAAAAAGAAATTGATAGTCTTGAACAAGAACTAAAAAGACTAATAGATCAACATACTATCAGTGAAGAACTTTTGAAAGAACAAACAAATCGAGTAGAGCAAGTACAGGCTCAGGTGAAAGAACTCAAACAGCAAGAACTGCAAGCACAACAAGCTCGCGCAAAAGAAGCACAAGAAAAAGTATTGCTGTTACAAGAAGAAGCTGCTAATAAAAAAGCCGAGCTTGAATTAGCCAAACAAAACGCTTTGCAAACACAAAAGAATCTTGAAAAGGCAGGAAAAAATGTTGTACAGATAGAACAAAAAAAAGAAGAACTTGAAAGACTCGCGCAAGAGCTTGAACAACAAATTCCTCTTGAAAAAAAAGAATTATCTCAACAACAACAAGAAGAACTTCTTTTGAAACAAGAAGAAGATAAAAAAATACAAGAAGCTCAACAAGCAAAAGCACAACAAGAACTTGCTAAAAAAGAAGAAACTCATTTAGAAGCTAAAATGGCGGAGCAAAAAGCGCTTACCGAAAAACAAGCAGCTCAAGAAGCTGCTGAAAAAATAGCAAAAGATCTTGATGATGCTATTAAAGAACAACAAAAACAAGAACAATTACTCAAAGAAAAAGAAGAAGAAAAAAAACGCGATGAAGAAGATAAGCAAAAAAAAGCACAAGAACCAAAACTAAACATAGAAGTGCCCGGAGGTGGTGACGGTCAGTTGCCACAAGATGAGGAAAAAGAACAAGAGCCAATACAACAAGAAGAACCACCACTCCCTCAACCAAGCGAAGAACAACCTGAACAAAAACTACCTATAACGAAATTAGAAGAACCACCATCTGAACCACAGATTGAGATCACCCCTGTTTTATCAGAAAAAGTTCGCCCTGCTGTGCTCAGTGAACAAATACCCAAGGTTGGAGTGCAACAACCAACGGTGCCTCCTTTTCAGGGGCCTCTCCTTTTAACACAAGACCCAGTATTCTTGGGTGGGCAAGTACCAAAAACTAGCATATCACAACCAATAGTAGGGCCTCTTTTTGAAGTTCCTTCCATTGTAACACAAGACCCAGTATTCTTGGATGGGCAAGTGCCGAAAACCAGCGTATCACAGCCAATAGTAACGCCTCCCTTTGAAGTTCCTTCCATTATAACAAAGGAACCCGTATTTCTAAGTGGACACGCGCCAAAGACTAGTGGAGAACAACCTTCTCCTATTTCAATTCCTGCTGCTGAAATTAAAAAACCAATGATAGAACGGGTAGAACAGGCTTTGCCTAAACCAAAACTAATAAAGAAACCGGAATCATCTGTGCCTAAGCAAGCTATAGCAAAACCTATTGAGCACCCTAAACCCCACAGTAGCCCAGCAGAACCAACTACACCAGAACAAACAAGAGGTTCATCCGGACCTGTGGATATGACACCTCTGAGTTTAACACCTTTTAAGCCAAGGCCATTTCCTGAGCTCGAGCTTAAAACATTTGATCCATACTTCTATCCAAGAAGCGGTTCTGCATCTCGCACAGCGCCAACCCCTTCATATGGTGGAATTAGTTCATCGGGATCTTATGATTGGGCTACTCCTGAACAACCACAAACGTACCTGCCTGAAGCGAAAACTCGAGTAGTACAACAGCAAGTAACACCAAAAAAACCAAGATTATCGCAAAGAGTTCTAGAAATTTGGGAAAAATGGCTTCATCCAGTCCAATCAGATATTATTGAACAACCAACTGCAGAAAATAAAGGAATTGGTGCATGGCTACGTGGACTAAGTCGATTGCAAAAACAACATGAAGCCGCTCACCATAAACCTCCAGCTATAGGCAAAACACCTGATGTTGTTGGCGAAAAAGAAAAACCAAAACAAGCATTATCATTTATTCAAAATGTTACCGCCACCATTAAAGATGCTGTCACCGCTGTTATAGATAGGATTGGTAGCTATATAAATCGATTGTTTTCATAGTACCATATTAAATATATACGTAGCTCATTATTGATAAAAAACCATAAAAAGCATTGCTATTGCAAAATTATTTATGCCAAGCTGGATATAGGAATTATATCGATTATATAACAAAAGAAGGGTTTCATTATGAATTTCATCAATAAAATGCTCTGTATCACCGCACTTTTTGCCATAGGTTCAGTATCTGCTCGAAACCAAGCAGCACGTGGGCGTGCTACAACAACTAAAGCTCCCGCAAAAAAACCTGCTCCTGCTCCTGCTCCTACTCAACCAGCAATCCAAGGACAAACATATAAACAACTTCATGATAATATTCTCCGAATGAGCCAAGGCGCTGTATTCATGGGAAATAAATTAAACGATACTTTCATTCAAAATACAGTAGCGCAAGCAAATGCTGCTGATCTTGGAGCTGATGGTATTAAATTCCTATTGCAAACAGCTCGTGATAAATTTGCACCATTTACCGGCGACGATGCTAAAGATCTTGCTACACTACAACAAATAAATGTTCAAATCGATAATGCACTCTAATACCTAAAACTATGTATTAAAAAAAGGAATAGGCAATGAAATTATTAAAAAGTACCTTATTTATGATAGCCCTGCTCATGATGCAATCTGCATCTGCTCGAACACAAGCAACGGGTGGACGTACCGCATCAACTGCAAAGAAAGCACCTGCACGAACAACACAACGACGTGGACGACCAACACAAGCTAGGCCTGCAGCACCCGTAACTGCTCCAATAGGTGAAGCAAGCTTTCAAAGCCTCATGCAAAAAATCAGAACTATGACATCTGGAGATGTTATCAATAGCGAAGGCGTGTTTACTGATACATTTGAAAATATGATACGAACATCTGGACTTGCTCCTGAATTAATGGAAGTATTGTTCCAAGCAGCAAGAAACTTGCATTTACCGTTATCTGGTGATAGCAAACGAGACATATCACTACTTGCGCAAGGAATAGCAAGCGCTCCTGCTGCTGGAAAATTTGCAGAATATTATGATGGTTGGACCACTGAACTTAAACAAGATTATCTTGAAAATCGAATTCAAGAACTCATCAGACAAGGAAAAACTACTGCTCTTATTATTCCTCTTTTACAAGGAGATTTAGGTGTAAAAATGCGTCTCGCTTGGAAGGAAAACAACGTTACCGAAAACATACTTTATAGAATTGAACAACTCAATAAACAAATTGCAGATACCGTTAAAGCAATGGCATCTGGCGCTATCGTTCCTTATAAACCAGAACCTCTTACTCCAAGAACTGGTGCTATCGTTCCTTACCAGCAAGGAGGAGCTATAGTTTCCACTCAAGAAGCCATCTATAAAGCACCAGAATTTTACGATGAGCAAAGTACTTTCGTAAAACAAGATTATCTGAATAAGCGCATTAATCAACTTGCTGGAGAATATAAAAAATCAAATGAAATTATAGATATTTTATCTAATGAATTAAAACAATATATGGCAGCTGTGTGGAAATACCGCGGTATTAAAATTACACCAGCAAAACTGAATCAGCTACATCAGCAAATACAGCAATCGGTCAACGAATTAGTTCAAGAAATAGATTTACCTATGCCTGTACTCAAAAAAAAGACATCACAAACACCTGAAGAATACGAAGAAATAACCTTGCCTATGCCTGTACTCAAAAAAAAGACACCCGTAGTTGCCGTGCCCAAACCGTTAATTAGTCCTCATGATTTTATAACATCCATACTCATATCTAAGGGTGAGAATACTATTACACTCTTTAAAGAAAATACAAAAAACAGCTATATATTCGAACGAAGCAATCAATTAGAACAACTTTTCACAAAAATCATAGAAGGTTTACGCACTCACTATCCAAATCTCACTAAAAATCAAGCCGTAACGGCAATAACAGAATCTTTACAAGACTTTTTTGCAGATAATGATAAACAGTTAACAATTTCAGTTCCTCTGAGGAAAACACTAGAAGATCAGTTTGACATAATCTCCCGGAAAAAATAATTACAAAATTAAAAGAGATCATTGCCTAACCAGCAATGATCTCTTTTAATAATCTTTGTTCTCATATTTTGACTAAAGCATCATTCAAAAAAGGACTTGCAAATGAAATTACTCAAAAACATTTTGTTTATAATGGCCCTGAGTATGATGCAACCTGTATCAGCAAGGGTAACAAAAAACAGAAAGTCCCAATCAACTAAGACAACTCCAGTGCGCAGAAGGCAAAAACCTATTCCTAAACCAACAGCTCAAGCCCCTGTTGCACCTACCGCAAATACTTTTTACAGCTTTATGCACCAAGTAAGAAACATGAATTCTGATATTGTTATCAATGATCAAGGTATCTTTACTGATACATTTAAAAAATTTGCGCAATCAACTAATCTTGCACCACTTGGCATGGAAATGCTGATGCAAGCTGGCAGAAATTTACATCTACCATTATCTGGCGATAGCAAACAAGACATAGCATTAACTGTACATGCAGGAAAAAATATCACCGATTTTATGGCAGCACAGTTAGGAGCAGTTATTCCACCTACTTTACCGACTAATATTCCACAACCTAAACCTGCTCCCATAGCACAAGCTCCACAACCACCAATAATAACTCCAAAAAACAAACCTGAAGATCCTTATGACTATGCAGAGCTCATAAAAAATCAGTTTAGCGAACAATTAAAAACATTCTTTATTAAAAAAGATGAAAATACCTTTGAGTTTGGAAATAAAACAAATCAATTCCCATCTTTTGTACGCAACATAACCTCTTTAATGCGCAGAGAATATCCACAAATAAGTCTAAAAGATCTCATCGGATCTGTAACAATTGTATCTTCGTCTGATTTTCCATCTATATCAAATGGAACTCAGCTACTTAACTACATACAAGAAATAGTTACGAATGAATATAAGGTATTACAACAACAAGCATCCCCACAGCCTCAACCACAACCTCAACAACCGCAAGCTCAATCTTTGCCACAAAAATCCATATCTATCGCACAACTCAAAGATCTAGTAGTACAAAATCTTATAAAAATAGATCAACAAAAACCTATCAACTATTTATTCACAGAAAATGCAGGTGGTAATTTTTGGTATATAAAAGTACCTGCCTTTAAAGATAGTCAGCAGATTTATGGAGACACATTATCGCTCATTGATAAATTGGTGAAAATTTTACGAGATAAGTATCCAGACTATATCTCTCTGAAAAGTCATGATACTTCTTTTAATGCTGTTTTGAAAGCAATAGAAGAAGGTATAAAAGATTTTCTACAACAAAAATATAATAAAAAATTTCAAGATTATGATAATGCGATAACTGAATATTTATCCACTCATAACAGATTTGAAAAAATCATGTCTCAAAAATCTCAATAAAAAACACTTAAAGATCATCGCCTAATGGCGATGGTCTCTTTTAAAAGTATATACCCTAAAAACAAGCCCCATCCCCATCATATGCTGGCAAAAAGCTCATCGAAAGCCTGATACAAGCTGCCATAGAGGATTTTCTTGTTTGCCACCCCTCCTTATGCCCCCCTAAAAACTTTTCTCCCTGTCCAAAAACACCAAAAAAGCCTTTATAATATTGATTTTTTAAAAACCATAATTATATACTAATGGTGATAGTTATATTATTTTTCCAAAAAAGGAGAGTCCTTATGAAATTTTCTAAAGGTCTTATGATTGTAGCATTTTGTGCTATGAGTTTCGGTGTTATTACACCATCATCGTACTATGAAAGAGCAAAAGCTAAAGCTCAAGGCATGTACGGTCAGGCAAAAGATATGTATGGCCAAGCTAAAGATAAATTTGGCGGAGTGCAAGCTACATACGATAAATATGGTCGCCCATTGTATGACAAATACGGCCAACCAATAAAAGACAAATACCAAGATCTACGAAGCAAGGCTGTAGATTATTACAATACTCCTTCTAAAGCTGATCGCGATAAAGAAGAAGAAATGATGAAAGGCATGGATAACTATGCAAGAGAACAAGGTCTTATTCAATAAGCTTTGTTTAAATTAAAAGAGGCTGATCGCAAGATCAGCCTCTTTTAATTAGCCCAGCCTTCATTTCATTTCGCCCAGGCACCCATAATCAAGAAAGAGCACGAAAATAAAGGGGGTTTTTAAAACGATAGTCCCATTTTAGCCCAAATAACCCATCGACGAGGAACTGCATCATTATTTTTAGAGAAAGTGTATGATCCGCCTACATTACCAAATAATGGATATTCTCTTTCATATAAATGGAATCCAAGAGTACCGTACAAAGTATTGGTAAGTATTGCTGGTGTTGCAGCAGAATTTAAATCAAGATCTGTAGCATTAATCACTGCAGTTTCGTAATCCGCCAATTGCACTGGAATCAAAAGGAGAGCTGGAGTAGGTGGTGTTGTATCTGGTGTAGGGGGTACTTGATCAGGATTGATACTGCTTACAATTTGCTCATAATATGGATTACCATTGATGGTACGAATTGGATTGGTTTGGCCTGCACCTAAGAAATGTTTTAACGCTACTACAGGGCGCCATGGACAATCAAGTTCAACCTTTTCAGCTCGTTTTGCAAGGAAATTATACCCAACTTCAGCCTGGAATCTTCTGCAGGTGAAAACAAATGCCGTATTAATGTCATGCGTAAGGCCGGGAGTTACTTGCACTTCTTGCGTAAATACATTGATGCCTGGGGTGGACATATTTTGCGCATGTAATGGATCAGTTGCTAAAAGCTCAAATGCTTCTTCTGCTTGTTCTTCTGTTGCATAAACCGGTAAATAACGGCTCCATGGTCTATATTTTAGATCAAAAGAACGTTTTTGATCTCTACGGAATAAGATTTCTGTATGATTGGCTAACTCATACCGAATGTTTTTATCACCATCGGCACTGTTCCAAATTTCTAGACCTAAACAGCTACCAAACATAAGGCCTACATATTTACCACGACCAATAATTGGCTCAAATACAAATTCGCCTTCATTTCTATTACCGGTGGGAATAATTAAACCAATATATGATTCCATATGTGCTGGTTCATGTTGTAACCATTCATATCCCACTTTAAATTCAATATCGGCCAACCTTGTTTTTTTCATAGAAGAATTTGCACATATTTTACCAAAACACCAAGCTGGCTGCGCAAACGCTTCTGTCATATTAGCAACAACTACTTCATTAGCAGCTTCATTAACACCACCACCATCATTAATCACAAATTCACACAAATTCATATCATTTTTGATGTGTTGAATGGAAGTAGAAACACTCAACCAGAACCCACGTTCACTATCATGGTTTTTCCAGAAGCTGTGACGGGAATGAAGACCTAGACCAATAACACTTTGTTGAGGAGATGTTCTTATCACACTTTCAAAATTGCCATCTACCGTAAAAATATTAAAATCTTGTGCTAAAAGATCTTGTTTGCCAAAACCAGCTTCTCCTGCAACAGGCCCTACTTCAGCAACAGTTAGAGATTCTTTTCCGTCAAAGAAGAAGTAACGCGCTAAATCATCGCCATTAGTTGTTCGGCTACCAAAAAGCACTGCCTGAAAAGCTCCACCACGACCATTCTCACGTGTTTGATTACGATCGGATCTAAACCCTGAAACCATTTCTGGTTGTTGTGATACAAAGAGTGGATGGATTGCTAACGTTGTTTTGCCCGTTGCTTCTAATCGTGAACTATCGGTAATATTACAATCGGCATGCGCAGGAGCGCTTATCATACTTAAGATAATCAGAAATAATATATTATAGCCCCAATCTCTATTATATGCCGATTGGGGACCCCATATTAAGAGGGTTTTGGACGCTATTTTTCGGGTCACCATAGTGATTCTTGCTATACGATGCTTCATTCTTCTCCTTTGGTTTGTTTTCACCCTGCTTTTGAACTATTTTCGATACCTTTGTTGTATTGTGTAACACGAATGGAAGCGGTAAGTCAATAGCAACTGCGTTGCGGCAAAAATTAATCTTATATGGGGTCCCCAGCGTAAATTTATGAAGCTGGGGTCAAAAAAATTAACTCAAAGATAAAAATGGTTTAAGCTAAATATAAATAATAATGAAAAATATCTCCTTAATTAAAAACAGGACTCTTCAAAATGATCCCACGCGTAAAAGGCACCCAAGATTTTATCGATTGCACCCTCTTTAACTTCATCATCGATTCAATCAAAAAACATCTTTCTTTCTATCGCTTTACCGAAATTCAAACACCAATTTTGGAATCAGTAGATCTTTTTGTGCGATCACTCGGCACTCATACCGATGTGGTATCAAAAGAAATGTTTTTAATAGAATCACGTCAAGAAAGTAGCGAAAGCAGAATTTGCTTACGTCCAGAAGGAACAGCTCCCACTGTACGTGCATTTAATGAACATCATATCCAAACAATACCATGGAAAGTTTTTGCATGGGGGCCTATGTTTCGATATGAGCGTCCTCAAAAAGGAAGATTTCGCCAATTCCATCAAGTAACAATGGAAATTATTGGCTCAGGATCTGTATCTGAAGATGTACAATTTATTACGATGCTTGATCGTTTTTTTCATGAAACATTAAAATTCAATAATTATGCATTGGTTCTTAATTTTTTAGGATGTTCATCAGATCGTGAAAAATATCTTGTTACATTGAAAAACTTCATGGATAAGCCTGAAATTGCTGAATATATATGTGATCAATGCAAAGAACGCAAAAATCATAATATTATGCGTATTTTTGATTGTAAAAATTCACAATGCCAAGAACTATACAAAACGGCTCCACACATTGCCGATAATTTGTGCGCAGAATGTGCACAAGAATGGCAAGATTTGCAAAACCAATTATCGCTGCTTTCAGTTTCTTATGCATATAAACCCACCTTAGTTCGCGGTCTTGATTATTATAACAAAACGGTATTTGAATTTGTCAGCAAAGACCTTGGAGCACAAGATACCTTTTGTGGTGGCGGAAGATATAATCAATTAGTTAAAGAATTGGGCAACAAACAAGATCAGCCTGCAATTGGCGCAGCATTTGGCATAGAGCGCCTTATGCTCTTGCTTGAGCCATTGCGTGATCAATTACATATTCCTCATGCTTCAACCTTGCACATGATTATTCCTATGACTCCTGCACAGCACACACTTGCTTTATTACTCGCTGATGAGTTGCGCGCTCATAACATTTGTACCGATATTATTTTAGAAGGCTCCATGAAAAGCATGATGCGTAAAGCTAGTAGTTTAGGTGCAGCATTTGCCTTGATTATAGGTGAAACGGAACAAGAGAATCATGCCGTTATGATTAAAAATATGACTACCGGAACTGAAGAATCCGTTAAACAAATTGATGTGGTAAAATATTTGAGGAAGTAATACCCATTTAAAAAAAGAATTTGTATGAAAGCATTACACAATCAAGTTCAACCAAATCAAATTTGGCGCCATTATAAAAATAAAGATTATCGCATCATTACCGTTTCATGTTGCACGCAAACCTTGCAATGGTATGTTGTTTATGAAGCGCTTTATGATAATGAAGTCAGTAAAATCTGGCATCGCCCATTAGATATGTTCTTAGAAACAATAGAAATTGATGGAACACAAGTACCACGATTTAAACATATTGAATAATAAATCGCAATGGAGAAGTAGTAGGATTGAAAGATATTATCACCTTCCAAGCAAGAAATGTTGATGAATTAAAACAAGCATTTCATAATTCAATTGATGATTATCTTGCCTGGGGTAAAGAATAAAGGAAAAATAGTAAATGAAGCGTGGAGCTAAAATCTTAACCATTGGCAGTGCAATGCAAGATATTTTCACCGAATATGATAACGTAGAAACGTTGCATCTGCATACCGATCAGCAAGATTTATCATACGTGTGCATGCGCGCGGGCAGAAAAATAGAAATTAAAAACATCATGTATTATTGCGGAGGAGGGGCTGCAAATAGTGCCGTATCATTTGCACGTTCTGGTTTTGATGTTACCATTTTTTGTAAAGTTGGAACGGATCATGCCGGTGATTTTATTATTAATACTCTGCAATCGGAAAATGTGTGTACTGATAATATCCTGAAAAACCCTCAAGAACAAAGTGGCAATTCTTTTATTATACCCGGGCCACAAGGAAATAGTGCTGTTTTGGTATACCGTGGTGCGAATGTTACCATTGCAGAAAGTGAATTACCCGAATCTCTTATTGCGCACAGCGATCAGCTATATATTACATCACTGAGCGGCCCTGCTGCACCATTATTAATTCCCATCACACAACTGGCTAAAAAACATAATAAGTCTGTGGCAACCAATCCTGGTACCAGCCAGTTACGTGCAGGAGCTGATTATTTAAAAACCGCTTTAGAAAATATCGATATTTTAATTTTAAATAGTTATGAAGCAGAATTGCTCATGACAACGTTGGCAATAAAATTGCCACTATCAGATGTCACCGAACCTTCTATTAATATAATGCTGCCAGAGTTGTTGCAAAAACCGCTCGGATCAGCCACCACACTGTTCACCTTGCAGCAATTCTTTACAACAGTGCACGCATGTGGCCCTAAAATAATTGTTGTCACCAACGGTGCAGAAGGCGTTTATGCCTGCGATCAGCAAACTATTTATTTTCATCCAAGCATTAAAATAGATATTGTCAGCAGCATTGGAGCTGGTGATGCATTTGGCTCATGCTTTGTAGCACAGCTTAATAACAATGTTTCTCTTGAAGATGCGCTACGCGCAGGAATTATTAATAGCGCATCGGTAATTCAGCATTTGGGAACACAAACAGGGTTGCTGACAAAAGATGAGATTGAAAAAAAACGAGATGAATTGGATAAAGGATTGTTACGGAAATATGAGCTTATATAACAAAAACAGGAAGTCATGCAAAAATACATGACTTCCTACTCTCATTTTGCTATCTATTGCTTATCACGAATACGATATTTACCTAAAACCGTATAACATCTATCAATCGCCTTTTTAATATCCACTATTTTTGCAGATTGATTGAGTGAGGTATCGTTATTAATTTCATTAATATCTTTGCTCATAGCGCTTGCTAAATTAATAAAGCCACCTTTTCTTGCTTTATCATAATTATAATTATTTACTTCTCTGACTTTCATTGCGTAATCAGAACCCAATGAACCATTCATAATATCTCCAAGCGAAAGTGATACGGCCATCATTTGTCCGCCGCCTGGCACTGGAAGTGGTCTTGCTGGCGCTGTAGGTAATGGTCTTGTTGGAGCATTTTGAACTGGCATTGCATAATATTGTTGCTGAGGATTTACTTCGTTAACGGTACGCTCTAATGATCCCCAGATACGTCTTTTAAATTCTTCTACGTTATTACGATTTGCAGGCAAAGTTGCAGTAAAATTAACAATATTAGCAATATTCTGCCACAAGAAAAGCGCTATATCTTTATTTTGTGTATACCCATCGTAACGCAACGCATTTACCGCTCCTCGTGCCCAGTCCATATTGATCATATTATTTGATGTAATAATTTGATATTCACGTCCCTGATATTGGCGCATAAAGTTGTTATAATTATTGGTCATTGGCATATATGCGGCGCTTACACTACCCATAATACATACAACAGATGCCATCACTAATTTTAAAATGTTTTTCATGAGTGCTCCTATTACTTTAAACGCGTGTTAAATACGTGAACGCATTACTTGCGCATTAATAAATTGTTCAACCTGTTTGAGAGCCGCCTCCATTAGTAGCTTTTTACGCGTTTCAGATAATTCTTTGAGGTCGGTACGTAATATTTGGCGCATTAATTCACTCACCACACCTGCCATTTCTGTCTGTATATTTGCCTTATTTTGCATAGTAATTGCTACTCGGCCATTAGCAGTAATGTGTTTCAACGCTTCTCGCAACCAAGATGACTGTATAGCCTCTGCTCTATAAAAATAAGTAGGTTTTGTCTGTATTATTTGTGCTGTCTGTGCTCTAAAATTACGTAGAGCATCCAAACGCCCAGAATCTGATAAAGGTCCTGATTTTGGTATCTGAGTTGGCTGACTTACTGGTTGCTGAGCACGAGCTGACGGACTTATTGGTTGCTGAGCACGCGCTATCTCATCAATGCTGCGAGCCAATGATTGCCAAATACGATCTTTAAAATCTTTATTATTACGATTTGCAGGTAAATTTGCATAATAATTCACAACATTTTCTATGCTACGCCATAAGAATGACCCTACCTTTACATCTGTTATATCAGTGGTCAGTTTATCAGCACGTAAAGCACCAATAGCACCGGATACCCATACCGGAGAAATCATATTATTTGAGGTAATAATTTCACCTTTATATCCCCTAACAAATTGATCATAATTCGGCTGACCCATAGGAGTTGCTTGCATTATTTGAGCTACTTGAGTTGGCTGACTTATTGGTTGCTTTGGTTGTTGAACACGAGCTAAGTCATCAAGACTGCGAGCCAATGATTGCCACAGACGATCCTTGAGCTGAGAATTATTACGATTTTCAGGTAAGTTTACATGCTTATTCACAACGTTTTCTATGCTACCCCATAAGAATGATCCTACTTTTACGTCTCTTATATCGGTAGTCAAATTATCAGCACGTAAAGCTTTTACAGCTTCATACACAAATGCTGGAGCAACTATATTGAGTTTTGTATCTATAATGTCGCCTTTGTATTCTCTAATAAACCGATCATAATTTGGATGGCGTGATGGTATCTGGCCACCAAATACGCTAGTAACCGCAAAGAATGCAACTAATCCTATAATTCCTTTAATATTCTTCATCGAACTCTCCTTCTTTTAAATATAACTACATTAAGTCATTTAAATACGTGAACGCATTACTCGAGCATTAACAAATTGCTCTACCTGGCCCCTAACCATCTTAATAACATTCTCTTTTTGTGATGGTGATAGTCGCTGGTCATTACGCAAGACCTGACGCATTAATTCATCAGCAGCACCTGCTAATGCTTCTCGTATAACTGCTAGATTTTGCATAGTTATCACAATACCACCTCGATCAGTAAGGAGATATAACGCTTCCCCTAGCCATGATGGTTGCACAACCCCTGCTGAATAAAAATATATAGGATTAGTTTGTATTATTTGAGATGTTTTCATTCTAAATGTTCTTAATGCCTCAATACCTTCATCTACGTTCGCTTGGACTGCTTGACGTACTGGTTGCGCCACAGGCTGAACCATTGGTTGCTGAGTACGAGCCAAATCATCAAGACTACGAGTTAACGATTGCCAAATACGATTTCTAAAGTCTGTATTATTACGATTTGCAGGTAAATTTGCATAGTAATTAATAACATTTTCTATACTACGCCATAAAAATGTTGCAACATTCGAATCTCTCAAATTACCGATACCATCGGCACGTAAAGCCTTAGTAGCTTCATATACCCATGCCGGAGTAACCATATTGAGCCTTGTATCTATAATATCGCCCTTATACCCACTGATGAATTGCTGATAATTTGATTGACGTGGTGATACTGCAAAATTACCGGCCAATGCACTGCCAGCTCCTATTAATCCGATTAATCCTACAATAATCCTAAAACTCTTCATTATACTCTCCTTTTTAATAAACTATATTTCTCTTATTAGTCTTCCATAAAACATTTTCAAATAGCAATGATTTTTATAGCAACCGTTACATCCACGAGGCCATCCTACACATTCTTATTATTTCTAATACAACAAAGCCAAATCTATTATTGCTGTTGAACCAGCTTTATGTATGATCAGTATGGATTGGCCCCATGCCCTTAGACCCCATCTTTGTTCTTAATATGGGGTCCCCATTTTATCCCCACTTTCGCTATCGCTTCACTGGGGTCCCCGTGCGAAGAATGAGGATGGGGTATAAGAAATGGGGCTATAAATTAATGTTTTTTAAGTAATACTTGTGCAAACTTTAGAGAAGTTTGCTATAACACAGGAAACTGTATGAAGCCATATCAAATTGATATTGAAACCATTCTCCAAACCCTAGGAGTAAATCCTGAACAAGGATTATCGCGCCAAGAAGTTACTAAACGGCAACAACTTCATGGCTATAACACGCTCAAAACCATAAAACAACGAACTATCTTTTCTATTTTTATGAGCCAATTTCAAAATCCATTAGTGTATATTCTCTTTTTTGCTGCACTCATTATTTTTATTTTTGGACAGGATAAGCTCGATGCATTTATTATTAGTGGCGTTCTTTTTTTTAATGCAATTTTAGGAACAATCCAGGAAGCACGAACAAAAAACATTATTGAAAACCTCAAACAATATATCAAAACAGAATCTGTTATATTGCGCGATGGAACAAAAATAATAGTTGATGATAAAGATCTTGTTGTTGGCGATATTATCTTTTTACAAGAAGGTCAACGAGTTCCAGCCGATGCTCGCGTACTTATTTCAAATAATCTTCGGGTAGATGAAGCAATACTCACGGGTGAAGCACATGTAGTTGAAAAAACTATTGATACCATAGAGCAAGACGTGCCTCTTGGTGACCGTAGAAATACTTTATTTAAAGGCACATATATTGTAACTGGTGCAGGTAAAGCAATTGTAACCGCTATTGGAACAGAAACCGAAATCGGAAAAATCCAGGTTATTGCCGAAGAAATTGATACTGATATACCACTACGCAAAGAACTTGAACGACTTTCTCACTGGATTTTAATCTTTATTTTAATCACTTGTCTCTTTTTGTTTTGCATTGGTATTTTTACCGGCAAACCAATTAAAGAATTATTAGTAATGCTTACCGCTCTTTTCATTTGTGTGGTCCCTGAAGGGTTACCTGTTGTACTCACCCTGGTCCTTGTTGCTGGCGCATTGCAAATGGCGAAACACTTTGTTCTAGTCCGTAACATGCAAGCGGTTGAAGCGTTAGGTCGCACTGATGTTATTGTTATTGATAAAACAGGAACGCTCACACGCAATGAAATGATTGTATCTCACGTTTGGACTGCCGATGCTACATGGCAGATCTCTGGGCAAGGGTATCACAACCAAGGGACATTGAGTAAAGGCAACATGCCCACCGACAATCTTGCTAACCATAGCTCTTTAGTAGATATGGGTATTGCAACAGCGCTTTTGAATAATGCTGAGATTATACACCTCGATAAACTTGATACGTTTGATATTAAAGGAGACCCCACCGAAGCGGCACTATTTGTTTTTTCGCAAAAAATGGGAACCATTATTACTCAGCGTATAGCTGATTATACAAAAATACATGAAATTCCTTTTCATTCTTCACTGCGATACCATGCAGGGTTTTATGAAAAAAAAGATGAACGCATCGCATTTATTATTGGGTCTCCAGAAACAATTCTTAAGCGTATACACAATAAAACATCTGCCATGGATCTTGCATTACAAGATTTTCTTGAAAAAGGATTGCGTGTTGTTGCCATTGGTATAAAACATTTACCAACGAATGCTTATGATAATGTGAAAGCTGAAGATTATCCAAAACTCATTGAAACAGATATCACATTTCTTGGCTTTGCAGGAATTGAAGATTCAATAAGAACAGAAGTAAAAGATGTCATACAAAATACACGCGATGCAGGTTTATCAATTATTATGGCAACGGGTGATCATCAGGTAACAGCACTACATGTAGCAAAACGCGTGGGTATTTTTCGCGATGGCGATGATTATCTTGATGGCTCTCAAATCGATAGCCTCCCGGATGAAAAATTACTACACATCATTGATCATATAACTGTTTTTTCACGCGTATCACCGCAACACAAAATGCGTATTGTACAGCTATTACAAAAAACAGGAAAAATTGTAGCCATGACTGGCGATGGCATTAATGATGCCCCCTCACTTGTTGCAGCAGATCTTGGAATAGCAATGGGAAGTTCAACTGAAGTCGCCAAACAGGCAGCCGATCTCATTCTTTTGAATGATTCTTTTATTAACATTATTGATGCAATCGAACAAGGAAGACATATATTTTATACCCTTAAACGCATTGTATTATATTTTTTTTCTACCAATATGGCAGAAATTTTAATCGTATTTTTTGCCTTGCTTGCAGGTTTATTTACACAATCTGACCTACCTCTTCCCATTACCGCCGTACAAATTTTATGGCTTAACTTAGTAACCGACGGATTTTTAGACGTAGGCCTTTCAATGGAACCGAAAGAACCAGATTTACTCAAGCATTCCTGGCTCAAGAAAAAGCAACGGCTTATAGATAAAGAATTAATATTAAAAATGCTATATATGTCCATTCCTATGGGAATTGGATCTTTACTCATATTCCTGTGGTATTATCAAGCAAATCTTGCGCATGCACGCACTATGACACTTATCACCATGGCTATGTATCAATGGTTTAATGCATGGAATTGCAGATCAGAAACACGATCTTTATTTGAACTTGGATTATGTTCAAATCGATGGCTTATTCTCGTTATGGTATTTGTTCTCTTTTTGCAATCCGCTATTGTGTATGTCCCTTTTATGCGTCACATTTTTAAAACAGTTCCTCTGAGCGCGCATGATTGGCTGGTTATTATATGCTTAACTGCACCAATAATTGCGCTAGAGGAAGGACGCAAGATGATTGTACATAAGCAATCGAAACAATAAGCAACCTCTCCGTTTTCTATTTCGCATAGCGCTTTGACAAGACTTTCGTTTCAAAAATATGCATACTTTCTATAGGTCCACGGGAAGGACATGTCGTAATACCAATAAGTTCATCTTTAATGGGAGGATACTTTTTTCTTAATTCATCTTCAAGGGGAACTGGGCATTTCTCAGTTCCAATATACATATCGCCAGGCTTTACCCACCGCTGCAATAATTCGGCAGCAATCGGATTAGGAAAAATCGCTACATATGATTTATGCAAAAACTGTTCCTCTACAGATGCAGCATAATCATGTAATAGCATAGATATATTTTTGTACTCACCACGAATTTCAGCAAAAGGATTCTTGAAAATACCCCTATGCTCTGAAGTCGGAACTGCAAATCCCACATCTACACACATGGACATAATAATATCAGGGTAAGCCCTATCAAATTCCTCGATAGTAGGAGTGCGCCCTAACTCTGTTTTAGGCACAAATGGACCCGCTACTGGTTTGCTTGAGGCATAAACAACATACACTGGACTTCCGTCCCGCTGCCTAGCAAGCTTCTCGTTAAAACCATTGATCCCTGAGGCTATTCCATCATCGCCAAATGTAGTTTTTAATTTTTGCTGATTAGGACACATTGTATCCATTAATTCTATGATGTACGATCCCATTTTTTCTTTTAGATCTTCCCTTATTTTTGCATTTTTACAATGAATATTTGAATATTTAAGGTCACGTAAAACCCCAGGTACTTTATAAAGAGCATCAGCATATTTTTGCCAAATTTGCATACTTTTATCATTTAACTTTTCCATAGCGAAGAATATCGGCTCCCCCGCGCTGGAAGTCCCTGCACCTACATAAATTTCCCTATCACCTGGTAATTTTTGGATTTTTCCTAAAAGATCACGGTGAATTTTTTCGCTCTCATTGGTACCCACTCCATTAAGAGTAATCGCATGCAATATCGTTAATAACAATAGAGCTTTCTTCATTATTTTTCCTTGTTTTTTATTCTATATACTATTTTATTCTTATATAATGCCATCAATTTAATTATTCCAATTAATTTATTAAAAAATCAATAGATTTGTAGATAACCATAATAGTAAATAATGATTTTACCGTATAACTGGACCAACTAGAAGAAACTCGCAAAGCAATTGCAAAAAATAGTTGCTTAAGACTTATTTTCATTTTTTGGCAATTTCGAAAATAAGAAGATTGCTTATTTGCGTCCACGCTAATAAGAATTGCGGTTATTTTCATTTTTTGACTTTTTCGAAAATAAGGGACATTATAAGATAATACATTTGACGACTAAACATAGGTTTTTATGGATATCAAAAATTCACCTTCAGGCAACGTAATCAAATCTGCCACTGGTACTTATTATGCTTTTATTCCAAATAACTTACCCCCACAATTTGAATGGAACACCACCCTCGTTAATAGTTTATCACGTGCCGACTATATTCTGGGGCAATTGTCACGGGAAGGGATTAAATTGCCCAATCCGCACTTATTGATGAGACCATTTATTGCACGTGAAGCAGTACTTTCGAGCAAAATAGAAGGAACTCTCACCACATTAGGGGAAATTTTAGCACAGGAAGCCGGAATTTCTGTTGACCGTAATCCCGATGATCTGAAAGAAGTTCACAATTATATTACAGCGCTCAATTATGGCCTTAAACGTTTAGAAGAATTACCTCTATCATTACGACTCATTAAAGAAATTCATGAAAAACTCATGCAAGGAACTGGGGCTCATGTAACGCCTGGAGAATTTCGCCGATCACAAAATTGGATAGGAAGTCCTGGCTGTACCTTAATGACTGCAAAATACGTACCTCCTACACCTGAAGAATTGATGAATTGCTTAGGAGCATTTGAAGATTTTTTACATGATACAACACTGCCTCCACTGATTCATATTGCATTAAGCCACTACCAATTTGAAGCTATTCATCCATTTTTGGATGGCAATGGCCGCGTAGGACGATTACTAATTATTCTTCTTTTTATAGAAAAAAAGTTGTTGCCATCTCCTTGTTTATATATCAGTGCGTTTTTTGAAGCAACGCGCAATGAATATTACAGACAACTTTATAATGTCAGCAGCGAAGGATCGTGGAATGAATGGTTATGTTATTTTTTGAACGGTGTAGCAATACAAGGAGAAGATATTCTTTCACGCGTTGAACGAATTAACCAACTCATTACACAATGGCAAGGACTTGTTGAAGGAGAAACTGCTCACGCAATTATAACGCATCTGGCAATTAATCCTTACCTAACTATTACAAAAACTGCTGAAAAATTGAGTGTTGCGTTTACCACAGTACAAAGAATAATCGATAAGTTAGAAGAACTAGGCATAATAATACAAACATCTCAAGGTAAACGCGATAGAGTATATTGTGCTCAAAAAATTTTAGATATCCTAGAAGAACCAACAAAAATAAGTATTCTGTAAATTGACTCGTCAACTCAAAAATAGTAGAGTGTCAATCATAAAGATCACTGATATAATGATATAATTCAAGAAGGAATATTGATGAAAAATCGCATAATCACCGCAACCGCTTTTTGTGTAACATTAATTGCAACACCACTCACTCATACTGAAGATAAAGCAGCAACTGCTCCAAAAAAAGATACAACCGTTGCTACCACAAACCTTGTTACAGATAAAATGACAGGCCGCTCTGTTTCTACTGCTGATTTTTTGGCAGACTCTAATATTTCAGTTGATGCAAATATTGCATTTGTCGAATCTTTCACCATTATGGGAGAGTGTGAAGAAGGTAAAATAGCACGTCAAAATATTGAAGCAAAACGCGATCTAGCAACACAAGAAATCCAAGAAGAATCAAAGAAATTTGAAAAATCTAAAAATGATTATATAGCAAAATCAACAACAATGTCTGATTCTGCACGCGAACGAGCAGAAAAAGATTTGATGAAAAAAGAACGCGAAATCAAAAACTTCGTAGCAGAAAAAGAGGAAGAACTGAAGCTTGATATGCAGCTTGCAACAGAAACATTAGCGCAAAGCCTTGAAGCTGGTGTAGCAAAACTTGCTAAAAACGAAAACTTAGATGTTGTTTTTGATAAAATGACTGGCAGAGCAATCTATGTTTCAGAAAAATTTGATTACACTAAAAAAGCAATCACGGAAGTAAATAAAACATACGAAGTTAAACTTGCGCAAAACAAAAAAGCTGAATCAGCTGCATCGGTAACAAAAGTAGCCGATAATAAAGCTGTTGCTGCTGCAAAACCAGCTAAAGTTGGTGCATAGTAGCTTGCTCTCGATAATAGAAAATGATTTGAGCGGTTGGAAATTCCAACCGCTTTTTTATAAACTAGCAATATCATTTACCTACCCGATCTAAATATCCTCCTGCGCTCGCCCTGAACTTGTTGAAGGGTATCTTTACGAGCGCTCGAAGAAACCCTTCAACAAGTTCAGGGCGAGCGCCAGGATAAAATTAAAAATTGTTGACAACAGTTTTCCCTAGTTCAAATAAAGGACTTCCATGAAAAAACTTATCCTAACTTTCATCATCTTATCTTCCATTACCACTACCACTACTCCCATTGAAAACCCCTACACCATTAGAATATTCACCAAAGAAGATGCTAAACCCTTTCTTCCATTTGTTGCTCAACTCCGTATAAATATATTTCGCGAATATCCTTATTTATATGAAGGAAATTTGAAAGAAGAAATGGATGATCTGGAACATTGCGCTCAGCTTACCGATAATGCACTTGCGATAGCATTTCACGAAAATACGCCGGTGGGATTTCTTTATGGAATACCATTAGTAGAATTTTCTTCACACTTTGAAAATCCTGTTCTTGATCTTTTTAAAGAGAAAGAACTAATCCCTGAAGCTTGTTATTATTTTGCCGATATTATCATTGTGCCTGAACATCGTGGAAATAATTTGAGTAAAAAACTTTTTAATGTTTTAGAATCGTATGCACAAGAACGTGGATATCATTCTGCATCTTTCATAACTGAAAGCCACGACTCTCATCCTCTAAAACCTCTTAACTATAAGCCCTTAGAGCCATTATGGCATTCATTACAATATAAAAAAACAGGACTTACATCGTATGGTAGCTGGCAAACCCATCAACCAGATGGAAGCATAGTTAGACAAAGACATTCCGCCGACATTTGGTTCAAAAACTTAACAAAATAACAATCATGAAACATCCAATCAAAATAATCATCGGACTCGGCAATCCCGGTCCAAAATATCACTACAACAGACATAACATCGGTTTTCTTGTGCTTGATGCACTCGCAGAAAAATATCATGCATCATGGCAGAAAAAACCAAATCAAGAAATAGCAGAAGTTGAAATTAATGGGCATAACGTACTGCTGATCAAGCCACAAACATTTATGAATGATTCGGGCAAGGTTATTTCTGCATTAGCAAAACAAGGAATAAAAGCAGAAAACATTTTAGTAGTTCATGATGAGCTTGAAAAATCATTTGGAAAAGTAGAAACCAAAACTGGTGGAAGTCATAAAGGACACAACGGATTACGTTCAATCATGGGCGTGTGTGGTGCAGATTTTCACCGCTTACGATTTGGCATTGGAAGACCTGAGAACAGAGAAGATGTTCCCGATTATGTTCTTACTAATTTTTCCAAGAATGAAAACATTGAACCACTTATTGCGCAAGCAATTAAAATAATTGAAGGTATGATATAAAAAAGAGGCAGATAAAAATCTGCCTCTTTTTTATTTAAAATCGTGGTCTTGGTTGATTACGCCGTGTATTTTTTTGTCTTGGAAATTTTTGATGTTTTTGTTTTTTTGGATTCGGCAATCTTCTTGCGTCTTGTGTTTTAACTTTGCTGGTTAAACCAAGATCTCCAGCAGCAACGTTTAATGCCATATGATGCACAATTACCAGCCTTATATCCAATGGAGCTTGATTCTGCAGAACAAAATCACCCGCACAACATAGAACCGTTGCTCCTGCTGCTATTACTACTATCAATTGTTTCACTGAAAAATCTCCCCTATTTTTTTTTAGATTGATCTTCTTCTAATCGTTTTATCAAAACTTGTGTGCCATCATCTTCTGAACCACTATCTTGAAAAATGTGTTGCCTCTGATCTTTTTCACGGTCTAAAAAAGCTAAACCAGCCGTAAATAGAGCAAATTCTTCTTCCGATATTTCAAGACCTCTTTTTTCCAAGAAACCTCTGTAATCTTGCGCCGTTACTTCATTTCCATCTTTATGCCATATTTTTTCCATGGCACCACAAGATGTTATCAAAAAAAAACACAGTGATAGTTGATAAAAAAAATGCTTCATGGCCAAATTCCTTTTTTTTAATTTACCCTGAATTAATTTCTTAATGCTCTTCTATCCATTGTTTTATCGCACTACCAAGTTGCGGATTGAATTTTTCTCCACCACCTTGAATACTATTTTTTGAACCACCACCGCGAAGACCTTGTGTTTGCAACCATGCACCAAACTGTTTCATATCAACTGCATGCGCAAATTGAGATGAAATAGCTGTATAAAATGATACAGGTTCATGAGATGAACCATGATTGTATACAAAATAAAATCCTGGTTTTTTTTGTTCCAACATAGTAACTAAACCACGCATATCTTCTGCTGACATTCCCGTATCATAGACACATAAAAATGGTATGTTTTTTATCTGTTCTATACTTTCAATCATGTGCGGTATTTGTGCTGCAAGAAGTTGCTGACGTAATTGCTTAATTTCTTGTTGCGCAGTTTTTAATTGTTCTTTTTGTTTAACAACAGCTTCAAGAACTTCTTCACGTTTAACTTTATAATCCTGACTTAATGCCTTCACGCTATTGAATGTTTCCTGAAATAAGTCAATTGCACGTGGTCCCGTAACTGCAAAGATACGTCGATGACCTGCAGAAAGCGCAACACTTTCAGTAATTTTGAATGTACCAATATCACCAGTAGCATGCACATGGGTACCACCGCATAATTCTACAGAAAAATCATCAACTTGCACCATGCGCACATTTTCTGGTTTATATTTTTCACCAAAGAATGCAAGCGCACCTTTTTGCTGTGCTTCTTTTAAACTGCAATATTCGATAACAACCGGAATATTTTTACGGATTTTTTCATTCACCAAATCTTCAACTTGTTTGATATCATCAGCAGAAAGTTGTTGATGATACGTAAAATCAAAACGTAAATAATCAGGGTGTACTAATGATCCAGATTGCTGAATTTGTTTGCCAAATAGTTCAATCAAAGCTGCTTGCAATAAGTGTGTAGCGGTATGATTTTTCATAGCATTTGTACGCCATATTTTATCCACACGAGATGTTATTGCATCTCCCACTGAAATTGATATCGGCGCAACAATTTTTGCAGCAATTGCAGTGCCAATAAATCGCACTTCCGTTATCGGCACTTCTATTCCGTGTACGGTAGTCCATCCCTGATCAGGAACTTGGCCACCTCCAACTATAAAGAATGGCGACTGTTGAGCTATCACGTATGCAGTTTGCCCTGCAAATACGGTATCCACTAATTGGTTATCTGCAACAAGCGCTGCAATCTTTGATTGTGTTTCTAATTCTTTGTATCCAGTAAATTCAGACGTTACATTAACCTCAAGTTGTGCAAGTTCATCGATAACTTTTTTTCCTGATTGATTTTGCTGCTTAACCATTTCTAAATCAAAACCATCCATATCAATGGAATAACCCTTTTCACGTACAACAGCTCCAACGAGCTCAATAGGAAACCCGTATGTATCATATAGCTTAAATGCTTGTTCACCAGTGATGATTTTATTTTCTTTTGATTCTTCTAAGTATTTATCAAGAACAATTTTACCGCGAATAAGATTTACTGAGAATTTTTCAATTTCACTTTTCAAAATAGTATAGATAAGCTCTTTATTTGTTTTTAATTCGGGATAAATATCTCCAAATTCCTCCACCACAACCCGTGATAATTCTGGAAAAATATTTTTATCCGTTAATTTTTGTACAAATAAAGCTGCGCGACGAATAATTTTACGAAGCACATAGCCACGCCCTTCATTAGTAGGTGCACATCCATCAGCAATAATCATGGTAGAAGAACGGATATGATCAGCAATTACGTGAAATGCTGCTTTATGTTCACCTTGCTGATCTTTATACACAACTCCAGTAAGCTCTTCTATTTTTGATAAAATAGGTGCAAAAATATCCGTATTATAAACTGAATCTTGTCCTTGAACTACGCTACAAATTCTTTCCAAGCCCATACCGGTATCAACACCAGTTTGTTTAAGCGGTTTGAATGAACCATCAAGTTGACGATCAAATTGCATAAATACCAGATTCCATACTTCTAAAAAGCGATCACAATCACAACCAGGCCCACAGTCAGCAACGTCTGCGTGTCCGTATTGCGCACCGCGATCAACATAAATTTCGGTGCAAGGGCCACACGGGCCAACATCACCCATCTGCCAGAAATTATCTTGTGCTCCAAGGCGATAAATGCGATTTGTTGGAACTTTAACTTCTGTATGCCAAATATCATAAGCTTCGTCATCAGTCTCAAAAATAGAAACATACAGTTTTTCAGGATCAAGCTTAAGCTCAATAGTCAAGAAATCCCAAGCGTATTTAATAGCTTCTTTTTTGAAATAATCACCAAAAGAAAAATTGCCCATCATCTCAAAAAAAGTAAGATGGCGCTTGGTAAAGCCAACATTATCTAAATCGTTATGTTTACCACCCGCGCGCACGCATTTTTGAATACTGACAGCTCGATTATAGCTACGTTTTTCAAGACCCAGAAAAAGATCTTTGAATTGATTCATACCTGCATTGGCAAAAAGAAGTGTTGGATCCTGAGCAGGGATAAGTGAAGAGCTTGCAACGGCTTCATGACCATTTTTACAAAAAAACTGTATAAACTTGTCTCGTATTTGACGTGAATTCATCTTTGATATCCCTATTGAACGTACTAAAAAATAAGCCTTATCTTATATATAGTATCGCAGAAAATAGGATAAATTGTAGCAAAAATCACAATACTAAACCAGCAGATGACACCAAAGCCTCTTAAGCGGGGTCCCCGTACGAAGAATGAGTATGGGGTATAAGCCCTGGCACAGATACAGCCCGCGGAACCTCATTGTTGCACAACACACCTTTTAGAGCATATGGAAGATCTTTTGTATGGTGAGTAAATACATAGGATATCGCTCGTCTCACGCGAGAATCTTGTAACATTCTCAGCAAAGGATGTTTACGTGCCAAAACATCAGAATACGCCCTACGATCTTCAAGCATTTTATCTATGAATACCGCATTTCGAACTATTTGAGATCGCTTCATAGAATATATTCTTTTTTGACAATTCATCTTTTCCTCAGGATTCATCGCGTTATACATTTCAATTCTGAGCATACGATCAGTAATATAAGTAATAATTGGCACTATTTTTTTCCTTGAATACATGAGATTAAAATCACGCACAAATTGGCCATCGGGATTAGAAACGTTTACCTTTGCTCCATTTTGCAACAATAATTCCGACACCTCAAAACTATTAGCACGCACTGTCCTCATAAGTGGTGTTATACCAAATATAGGTGATACAAAATTAGGATCTGCACCATTCTCTAATAAGAATTCTACTTCAGCAAATACTTCTTTATCAAAATATCCATTAATCGTACTGGCAGTTGCACATATAAGAGCATTATTCACATCTTGAGTTCTTTGAGAACGAGCATCATCCATTGCCTGCATAAGTATTGATAAAGAAAAACATGCGCATATCGCTATTTGATTAATCATCTCCTTTACCCCATCCTTCGTTACTCTTAGTATGGGGACCCCATATTAAGAAATTTTTCAATTATTTTTTGCTATCACTCGTCGCTATTTATACCCATTCCTCAGCTTGGCTTCGTAACGGGTGCCCCAATTAAGATGAGGACTCCATGTTAAGAAGCTTTTTCAATTATTTTGCTACGATCACCCCTTTCCTATCATTACATTCTATAAACTGGCATAAAGCTTGCGCTATTGCATGGGGAATATGTTTTTTAATCATGATCTTATTATTGTTATATAAACCAGCCAAAATTTTTCCATATCCATGCATATAATGGTTTTTAATTTCCTGGCGTAATGAACAAACTAAAAAATTGTTATCCCCTGTAACAAGAGATGGTGCTTTCTTTGTCTCTAAAAACTTATCTATCTTGAGAGCTTTGCGTAATTCTTCAGTTTCCTTTTTTTGCAAACAGGTATTTAATTTTTGAGGATGATAGATCATGTTGCAATCTCGCGCATAGTAAAGCTTTTGCCGCGGACTATCTTTTTTGTTGTGTATATATGCCGACACATCCGCGCCTCTCTGGATAAAAAGCTGGACTAGATCCAATCTATTGATATACACAGCTCTCATTAAAGGAGTCACCTTATAATCTGAAAAAGTACAGTTAACATGTGCTCCACGGTTGAGTAAATAAGAAAAATGCTCTACAGGCACATGCAGAAATATTCTTAGATCAGTATATTCCATCATTTTTTTATTCAGCTGAGCATAATTTTGTATGCAAGGAATATTCAGCAGCTGCATAAGTTCAATATCGCATCTTGTAGACTGCTCTCCAAACATCTTGATCATATCTTTCACAAAAAAAGGGCACATCACTTGTGCATATGATTTTTTTGAAATAAGAGCAATAGAAAGGAGTATATTACGGGCTTGCCTGAATGTGTCGGTATTTTTTAGAAGCGGAAAAATAAAAGCTCGACGTATATTATTTGGCTGCTCAGAAAAAAAATCACGTTGAGGTAATGGTATATCCATGCAGCTTATTACCATGAAAAAAAAAGATAGATATAACAAAACGATTTTAATCATTGTTCCTTCCCCCATCTGTTACAACTGTACTGTTTTTGCAATAATTTTTACTACTGTTTTTAGTTTTATTGGTAAGCTATAAAAAAATAATATCACTTAAAAAAGGAGTTTGTATGTTTGCCTTATTGTTACCATTATTAGTGCTTTTCTCTTCTCACCTCAATGCTCAGTGGCCTTATGTTGCCTTTGATGATGCAATGAAAAAAAATGATTTCCCCAATATATATCAGCTCACCTCTCAGATTTTTGAAATGAATGGCTTCCTCCTATACGATTTTTTTAAAGATCTTTTTGAAGAGCAAGTTCATCAAACCATAGAATCCACCTTAAAAATACCAAAAATAATTCATCAGATATGGCTTGGCAGTCCTCTACCTGAGGAATTTAAAATATTACAAGAAACATGGATTCAACACCACTTGGATCGTGGATGGTCATATAAGTTATGGACAGATGAAGATGTAGCTCAATTAGAACTTTATAACCAAGAATTTTATGATGCTACAGACAATTATGGTGTAAAATCCGATATTTTACGCTGGGAATTATTGTATCGCTTTGGCGGAGTGTATATCGATACAGATTATGAGTGTTTACAACCTCTTGATGAATTGCATTATACCTATGATTTTTACACTGCATTGCAACCGCTTGATACGTTATTTGTGCAACTTGGAGCAGCACTTGTTGGCTCAGTTCCGGGGCACCCTATTTTAAAACACTGTATTGAAACAATTAAAGATGATTGGCATCACAAAGGCGCTCCTAAAAAAACAGGGCCCGTGCATTTTACCAAATCTTTCTATGCAATGGCTGGCAAAAATGCAAGCAAAGATATAGCGTTCCCTGCTCTTTATTTTTATCCTCTAGGATGCCGAGACACAAGCGATAATAGAGATGAATGGATACAACAAGGAGCATTTGCAGTGCATTGGTGGGCAAAAAGTTGGATGCCTAAAAATTATCGGCCTGGCATATCAAGAAATATCAACAATGATGAATCGGTAAAAAGTTGGAATGATTAAAAAAACAAAAAAGAAGGCTGCTTTTTAAAGTAGCCTTCTTTTTTTGCGAATAATGAAAATTATTTTTGATTAAGTTTGAAATAAGCTAGCAAGGCGAGAAGTCCTACCACAGAAATACCTAAACCTCGTTGTATCAATAAACGTGTGGAAAAATAAGAAGGCAATTGCTTTGTTATTACATCTCTATCTAAAAATGCTGTTTTTGCTGAATCATCTTGTTCTGTATAATTTATTATAATATTATTATGATTTGCGTTAGTTTTTTCTGTGAGCATTGCATGATAGAGTAAGCTCTCTACGCCTTTTTTATCAATAGAAAGATTTATCTCTGCAATCTTAACGCTAAAAGAACCAAAGGGGTTAAAACTGTAAGGAACTTGCAATTCAGCTCTAATGTGCCCAGGTTGTAAAGCGCCTTCCCCTGATTCAATAGTTACGTCTTTCACATTTTTTTTATTTGCAGACGTCAATGAATCATTTATTCGATGTGTAAAAAACTGAGTAGCTGTTGATTGTGCTTTGTTATCATTTGCGAACGTCCAGATCTTTGACTGTTGGTCCTTACTAGTTTCGATGCAACCAGCAGTTCTTATCGCTATTGCTTTCATTAAATCCCAAAGGCATTCTCCCTTGATGGTAATCACACGCTTAGGGCCGGCTTCATCTGAATTTAATACCACCGAAGATTGGTCCTTTGTGTGATACTTATTACCATTCGAAAACCAACAAGCCCTCGCACCAGTCATATTTTCGACGGTTCTTACCGATATCTGACCTTTTGAATTTCCGCCCGTATCCCCAAGATCGCAGCTATGCCATTTATTCATTGCGCCCACATTTGAAATCATGCCAAATAACACAATGCTCAAAATCATTTTTTTATTCATAAAAATAATCCCTAAATAATAAATTGAAAATACATTACTTTTTTAATGTACTATAATTACTACAAACATCAATGAATATCATACTTTTTGACCAAAAAAATCCTTCCGGTCTTTGCAAACCAAAAGGATTTTTTTAACCCCATTCTTCACTTCATTACAAATGGGGACCCCAATTTAAGAGATTTTTGTACATTGTTTATCAGATTGTTATAGCTGTTTTGCTATATATTTAATTATCGAGCAAATCTATGAGATGGAGCACGTTTATGCAAATGAATCGGCACTAATTTATGCAAGTATTCATTCCTTTTTTTGCACAAATATGATCTGCCAATGGCATCACACGCAAAACCAAGCTGTTTGAGTATTTCTGGATTAACAATATTACGCGCATCAACAATGATTGGGTGCCGCATGACATTTTTTAAACGTGCAAAATCAATCTGTTTAATTTGATCCCAATCCGTCATAATAATCACCGCATCAGCATCTGTTGCTGACTCATACAAAGAAGTACAATATAATAAGTCAGGAAAAATTCGACGCATATTAGCAATAGCAATAGGATCGTATGCCTTTATAATAGCTCCTTGCTGTTGCAATAACTCAATTGTTTTAATTGCAGGAGAATAACGAACATCATCAGTATTTGCCTTAAAGGCAAGACCAAGCACAGCTATCGTTTTTCCTTCTAAACTCTGCCCGAGCTCTCTTTGCATGAGTATCTGTAATTTTTCAACAGGTTTAGTTTGTTGCACGGCATTTGCACGCAAAGCTGCTTCTACCGTGTGAAATGGTAAGCTATGTTGGTTGGCAATATATACTATTGCTTGCGAATCTTTGGGAAAACATGATCCACCAAATCCGGGGCCTGGTTTGAGAAATTGCGGGCTAATACGATGATCTAATCCCATGGCATCTGCAACTGTTACAACATCTGCACCGGTTGCATCACACAAATTAGCAACTTCATTAATGTAACTTATTTTTACCGATAGAAATGCATTTGATGCATACTTAATCATTTCAGCTGTTTGCACATCAGTCAAAACATATGGCGTTCCTCCGGTAATTAAAGCTTCATACACTTCACACAATGCAATTAATGCGCTATCAGAATCAGTTCCAATAACCAAACGGTCCGGATTTAAAAAATCATTAACCGCAAGACCTTCGCGCAAAAATTCGGGATTAGAAACGATGCTAAACATATTTGGGTCTATTCCATATTCTTCTTCTAACTGTGCTCGTATTCTCTTTCCTGTACCAACAGGAACGGTACTCTTGGTAACGATAATTTTATATGATGTCAGGTTTTCGGCAATAGTTCTTACTGCTTCATTGATATATGATAAATCTGCGCTGCCATCATCACCCATTGGCGTTCCCACGGCAATAAAAATAATATCACTCATCATTATTGCTTCGGCTACATTATCAGTAAACATTAATCTTTCTGTTTCAACGTTACGTGCTACCAGCTCTTCAAGACCAAGTTCATAAATAGGCATGGTTCCTTTGCGCAATAAGTCTATCTTTTTCGTATCAATATCAGCACAAATTACTGGATTACCTATTTCGGCAAGACACGCTCCTGATACAAGCCCCACATATCCTGTTCCTATTATCGTGATAATTTTATCGCCTTGTGCGTTAAGAAATAATGGCGGTAAAAGTAATAATCCAAGAAAAATTTTTCTCAAAATAACACATGACAACATACATCACTCCTTTTTTTTATAGTTCTTCATCCACTACATTAACCATTTTTTTTCTATTGTATTCTACAAATCGTTTGATTGCATCAGTTACTTTATTCCTTATGCTCTATTATATGACGCATAGAGCATCTGCAGTAAAGAACTTACGTTATATTGCGCGGATCCAAGCACAAATAACAAAATTTTTTGTAGAATTTGTTGTTGTTTTTTTGTAATGTATCAACGTATTGTTATAAAAAAGGAATCTTATGATGAAGTATATGGGTATAATTGCCACGATTTTTTTATCTGCTATACAACTGGCCGCTCGCAATACTCCGCAGATTATTAATGGCGAACATCCTCTTGTGGTAGTTGTTTGTTCATACAATAATGGTAAATGGTCAGAAAACACACTCAATTCAATTTTTTCGCAGAACTATACTAATTTTAGAGTTATTATAGTTGATGACTGTTCAACAGATGATAACGTCGAAGTCATTCAAAAATTTATTGATGATCATAACCTTTCTCATCGAATAACTTTTATTAAAAATGATATACGACATCGTAAATTATTTAATCTATATCGAGTGTTATACGATTGTCATGATGATGAAATTGTTTTTATGGTAGATGGCGATGATTCACTCAATGGTCCCGATGTATTTACGTATATCAATGATATGTATAAAGATGACCATGTATGGTTCACATACGGCCAGTATCGGAATGTTCCAGCTTGCCAAGCTTTGCAATGGGGATTTAAAGAAATGGGATACTGTCGGCCCGTTCCAAAACATATTCAACGCAAGTATGCATACCGCCAATACAGTTTTATTTATATGCATCCACGATCATTTCGCGCATGGCTTTTTAAATTAGTTAAGCTCGAAGATTTAATAGCAGACACAATCGAAGGATTTGTAGATGATTTTTACCCTGCTGCAAATGATGTTGCTATGTATTTTCCTATGGTTGAAATGGCGCATTCGCATATTCGATTTATTTCCAAAATTTTATACATAAGAAATCTTTACTCAGAGATTGTTGGTTTTAAGGTTGATCGCAGCATACAATCAAAATCAGCGCGAGAAATCAGAAAAAAACCTAATTACCCTGTTCTTTTTCAGCCAAAAAAATATCGGCTTGATCATTACGAAAATGCATCAGCAGATATATTTTTGTTATGTCGCAATCCTCTTGCCAAAATAGAAAATATTTTGCGCAATATTGAAACACAAACATCTCATTTGGGAGCCATTTATTTGTTCTTCCACAATACACCAGAAAATAAAAAAATATGTCGTTTCATAAAAAAAGAGTTTCCGCGAGTTATATTTATTCCATTTGACCCAGATGGTGGCAAAAATTTAAAAAATCGCCTTCTTGAACACCTCGGTATAACAAAAAATGAACATATTTTGATAACAACGGATACATCTTTAATAGCTGCGCACATCGATTTATCGGACTACGTTTTCTGGCTTGAAAAAACATTTGCCTATCGCTTTTATCTTAATAGGCATGCAACATGTCAAGGCACGCCAAAATTCATTCCATTAACTGAAAATGTTTGTGCGTGGAAAATTAAAACAGGATCAGATATGTGGAAAGGAATTCTTCCTACACAAGATTCGTTTATATGTCGTAAAACTACACTGTATCAAGATGTTAAAAAATTGAATTTTACCAACATCTATAGTTTTTTGAAAGAAATTCATCCCACAACATTAGCTCCATGTGTAGGATTATTTCCACATAATGAAACGATGAAAGTGAGCGTGTAGGAAACATCTTTAATGATTTATGCTATATAAGCAATTTTTCGCCTCTGGAAAACCTCTTTCCGTACATACGCGAGTTGGGCGTCTTTATTTTTTACGCCTCTCGTCCAATTAGCATGATGGAGCATAATACCTTCAGGAATATCTAATTTTCTTCCTGGTTTCCATAAATAACCAGGATATGCTGCTAATGTTCCTGCACCAAAAAACGTTTCAGGTAAATAATCCCACACAATATCATAAGGATTTTTTTTACTCTTTTTTTTAATACATTGGTTAAATGAGATTTGATCACTGTTGAGTTTATTTTTTTGCATTCTTTTTTTTACATCTTGCCACAAACGCAATGTTTTTTCATTGGCACGACAAGCAAAAAAACCAGTACACAAAACACCTTCGGGATTGTTGCGCTGCATGATAATATCTTTCCCTTCCATCAATGCAATGATCGTTTCTTGAATGGGAGCAAAAAATTGAATATCGACATCGGAAAAAATAAATATATCTTCTGATGCTAGATTTTCTTTAATTGCACGAATAATAAGATCAACTTTACGCAGCGTGGTATCAGTCCACCCTTCACTCATAAACGTAGCTGAGGGACTTGTTTGCTCACAAAATTGCACTATTATTTCAAAATCATCTTGAATTGAAGGTAAAAAATACTTATCTTTTAGTATTTCATGTGATGGTGTATAGAGCGCATATAATTTCATTTTTTGATCTGCAAAAGACATAGTTATAAAGAAAAGCACATATAGCGATAATAATTTTTTCACATTCACTCCTTTTTTGTGGTACTGTTTTTTATCATACTCATTATTTTATGAATAAAAAGATACGTACCTCATTTAATGAAACACGATACATAAAAAAAGGAATATCTATGAAGCATATATTTGTACACAATTTCGTTATTTTGTGTTTATTATTGGTCAATAATATTCATACCAAAACATACAATATGTTTGATGATAACATAGATCGATATGTCAATCCTCTCAATCCCAAAACAGGCCCTAGTGCTATTACCTGGAAGCCAAATGGGGGTCGATTTGGAGACAATCTTGTTTCCTACGCTCAGGCATCCTATTTAGCTTATCTATCCGGACTTCCGCTCCTTTATTTTCCATTTCCTTATGCTGATGAGTTAATGCTTCACGAAAATGAACGCATGTATACTGCACAAGAACATGAGCGATTCTATGCAACAGTAAAAATACTGCGAAACCCTCTTTCTAAGTTGTCCAAAAATAATAACACGCTCTATATTTCTCGATGGAAAACAGAAATTGAAATCGACTGGTGTGATGAAAATTTTGTAGCAAAAATGAAAGAAAATATTGCTCCTCGCCATCACATAGAAAAAATAACTATTCCAGAAGGTCTAATTTCCGTTGCTGTACACGTCAGAAATGGGGGAACTTTCAACGCCGATACACAACAAGAAAAAGAGCGGTGTCCGCTCCGATTTGTTCCTGAAGAATTTTTTATTGAGCAAGTAGATCGCATAGCACAGATGTTTCCAGATCAAAGGCTATATGTACACATATTTACGGACCACCCTTATCCAGTACAATTAGTCCAAAAATTCCAGCTAGCTTTGAAAAATCCACGTATTACATTTGGATTCAGAACAGAAAACAACAGCCACAAAGCAAATGTATTAGAAGATTTTTTCTCTATGATGGATTTTGACTGTCTTGTTCGTCCAGGATCACATTTCACCAGATTTGTGCAGCGATTGGGCAACAATAAACTCGTTATCTATCCAGAAAGCATCAAAGAAATTAATGGTAAAAAAGTAATTGATACTATTAAAATAAAACAAAGAAAAAACGCACAAGAAAAATGGAAAACGCAATTAGTGGTGATTGCATAAAGAAGATCCGAAAAAAGGAATCAATATGACTAATTATCTTATCGAATTCAGCACATTATTACTTGTATATCTTTCAGGCATGGTTGCTCTTACGTGTTACAAAAAAGATACCAGCGTTGGTAATTTTACCTGGGGCGGTGGCGTTCTTCTTGTTACCGTGTACACTTTTTTACGATTAAGCTCTTTTTTATTACAACAAACTATTGCAACAATCCTTATTATCGCATGGGCTTTCCGCCTTATTGCCTATATTTATATTCGTTATACAGGAAATGACCCACGGTTTATTACTTGGAAACGAGAAGGAATTAAAGCTTTTATTATTAATATTTTCTGGATTTTTGGTCAAATAATTATGATCGCTATCATGAGCTATCCTCTTCAGCTTATCAATACGTATAATAATCCACGCATGCTATCAGTATTCGATATTCTGGGAATTGTAATATGGTTGTGTGGATATTATTGGGAAGCAGTCAGCGACCAACAATTATTTAACTTTAGACGAGATCCACTCAACAAAGGCAAAATTCTTCAAACTGGTCTATGGCATTATTCACGACATCCAAATTATTTTGGTGAAAGTATGATGTGGATAGGAATTTACTTTCTTGCCCTATCAATACCATTTGGATGGACGGCATTCATTGCTCCACTTACTATAACCTTTTTATTACGATTCGTGACAGGCGTTCCATTGCTTGAAAACGCAATGAAGGATAATCCTGAATATCAACAATACAAGGAAAAAACAAATACATTTATTCCGTGGTTTGTAAAAAGTTAACTGTGGTTTTTAACCAAAAAGATAATCAATTCGGAATTAAAAAAAGCTATCGATATGGTCATTTCCTAATCAAAAATAAAAGATGATTGAGTAGTAATAATTGCTACTCAATCATCTTTTATGGAAATCACATTATTTATTTAATTCATCTAGAAACACAACCACCCTCAGATGTTTCATCTCGGTTATCTCTTGTAGGGAAAATGAACGCACAGGATTTGCTTGTATCTCGGACTTGTGAAGAACCACTTCTTCACCATGTGGATAACCCCGCAAAACCATCGAGACCAATCTCTCTTGTGGAGTCAATCCCTCATAAATCTTTGACGCAAACACATTGCCATCAATTTTATTTGTTTTTAGATCATATGGTATATTTATCACTTTGCTGGAATCGCGAGAGGAATCAGTATCATAAGTGCGTTCTAGCCTCTTACATATACATGATGACGGGTCAACAGAATCCATTCCTCTCATTTCAACTACACTCAGCAAGCAAAAACTCAACGCTAGCATTGTTTGAAATATGTTTACATGTTGTGTTAGCGATTTCATACCAAATCTCCCTTAAATGTATATTTTGTTTCGGATATCTTAGCAAAAAACACCCAAGCCATCAATAACCTCACGCGTCTTTATTTTTTACAAACAATGCATTGCCAAAAAAAGATTTACTTGTATCTTCAAAATCTCTACCAATTTGTTCAAAGCCATGCTGCGTTATCCATTTTACTACATCTTCATATAATGGCTGGCCTTCATAGCTTTCAATAAAAGATACTTCAGCAAGAACAACCTTAATATTTTGCAACATTTTCCCAGCAGCCTGTAAAATTTCAAGCTCATGACCTTGAGTATCAAGCCAGAGCAAATCTATTGATTGTATTGCATTTTCATCCGCCCATTTTTTGAGGGTAATGGTTGTAACTTCTGCCGTACGTGGAAATATGATTGGTGACCTTTTTAAACGCTCTTTTGGAGCATGAAGCGATCCGGCTTGCGATGCAAAGCCAGGGCGTTCTGATTTTTCAGAAACATAGAAAAGGGCGGTTCCATTCTCTTTGCTCAGTGCCAGTGGATATCGATGCACTTGCGATAAATGAGCGGTATTTTTTTCTAGACGTTCAAAAATTTCAGGTAAGGGCTCAAAGGCATGAATTATGCACTGCGGCCATTGCTCAACCATTCTTTTGGTATCGCTGCCATTGAATGCACCAGCTTCCACAATTATGGGATTATCTGGTAAGAATTGTTTTAAAATTTCTATGGTTTTATGAGAATTAAATATCAGCATGTAAACCCCATGTTCTGTTATTTACCCATTACTTCATTTTATTTCGTAACGGGTGCCCATACCCCATACGCATTCTTTGTATGGGGACCCCAATTTATCGAAATTGGGGATAGATACTGAGCTATTGAGAACCCCAATGAAGAAAATTAAAATGAAAAACATATTTTATTTTGATTTATAGTATTATTATACACAAAATAGAATAAGTTTGTTTTTATATTTTGGCTTTCTCCCTCTCTTTGCTGGGGTCCCCATGCGAAGAGAAAACGGAGCATGGGGTAAAATGAAAATCAGTATTATAATTCCGGCATATAATGAAGAAGGGCGCATTGAACGAACAGTTCGCGCTTATCATCAATTTTTTTCAGAAAAACAACAGCAAAATAACCTCGCCTTCGAGCTTGTAATCGTACTCAATGGGTGCAAAGATAAGACCCTCAGAGTTGTTGAGCAAGTACGTAATGATCTTGGCTCTCAAATAATTGTTATCAATTTACGAGAAGCAGGAAAGGGTCTCGCAATCAAAGCAGGTTTTGCAGATGCACTAACTCGAGAAAATGATCTCATTGGATTTGTAGATGCCGATATGGCAACAGCACCCACAGCTTTTTATGATTTGATAATGAATAGCAATAACGCTGATGGAGTCATCGCAAGCCGTTACATGCCTGGGGCAAAAATCACTCCTGAACGTCCTGCATATAAACGGTGGGGCAGTCGTCTTATTTATGAACCATATGTCTGGCTACTATTTGGCTTATCATATTATGACTATCAATGTGGCGCAAAATTATTCAAAAGGGCGGTTATAGAACGCATAACCCCACAACTGACCGTTGCGCAATGGGCATTTGATGTTGAACTATTATATCTTTGTAAAAAAAATGGTTTTATCATCAAAGAAATACCCACCGTATGGCATGATCAGGCTGATAGCAAACTGACTCTACGAGGCGGATTGCGTATGTTTGGTGCTTTGTTTGATGTATGGAAGCGGCATAAGAAGCTTTAGGTCACGCAATCATCATTTTTTCCTCATTGTATTTCCCAGAGTTGTTACGCTCTTTTTACTTCTTAAGCGCTTTGTTTTGTATAAAATCCTTTATGATATCTGGCAGATGCTCAAAATTGTTGTGTGCCCAATTATCCGAGAGATCTTTCATAGGTACTTTTTCTTCATAATTATCAGGAATAGTAGCTCCATCAAGCCAAAAAACCAATTCTTGATCATCGCTGCCTCGAGTAACTTGAGAAGAATTTAAAATTGCCTTCAAGAAAAATGGATACTCCATACAAAAATCAAATCTGCGATACATTTGTTTACTGCCTATTTCATCTCCCTGCTTTGCCATCAGACATCGTAGACGTCTGTTCTCTTTAGCAGCAAAGGTCTGATACTGAATAATAGTTAATATATTTTTTTCCATTCCGTATCCATAAAAGCAAAGTCCACTCTCATCATTAAAAAATGGCACTTGTTTATAGGGCAACGGAGATATAAAACGACTGAGATGATGATTATAGTTAGACGATTGACCACTCTTTAGAGTCGAATGCGTTAATACCAATTCATTCAGATCAGTCCATTTGTATGCCTGACAATAAATACTCCCATATTTATGTTGTATATCTCCCAAATGCTCGCCATTGATCTTTTTAATTAAAAGCTCTTTCTTTAGATTTGCCAAGCTCAACGTATAACTATGATAAGCCTTATTTGTTTCTGCAAAAGAGCATATATCATCGTGATCGTCTAAATAACGAGCAACTAAACGTAATGCTATCTCATCATTATGCAACATTGGTGCTATAAACAAACTTTTATCTTCAGCTCCTGAAAGTGTTTGTAAAAAGGTAAAAATTACCCATACAAAAAATTTTTTATTATTTTTGTTCATGTCTCATGCATACCTATTTTTATAAAAATTATTATTTCTTTAGCCCCAATCTCTATTATATGCCGATTGGGGACCCCATATTAAGAAGGTTTTGATACTATTTTTCGGGTCATCATAGTGATTCTTGCTATTGTATCGGAAATTGAGCACACATATTACGCACTTTAACTTTTATTGCCCCAAGCACCGTATCATTATCATGATGCGTAATAGCATCATCAATAAAATGAGCTATGGCAATCATATCAGCTTCTTTTATGCCACGTGTTGTCACCGCGGGAGAACCAATGCGAATACCACTCGTTACCCACGGCTTTTGCGTGTCAAATGGAATGCAGCTACGTGTTACATTAATACCTGCTTTTTCAAGTGCAATATCTGCTTGCAACCCGGTAATATTTTTCGATGTTAAATCAACAATAAACAAATGGTTATCTGTTCCACCAGCAACAATGCGATACCCTAATGAATTCAATTCTTTAGATAGTGCGTGCGCATTTTTAATGATCTGCTGCTGGTAATCAAAGAATTCTGGCTGCAAAGCTTCATGAAATGCTACTGCTTTGGCAGCGATGGTATTCATTAAAGGCCCACCTTGCATACCGGGCATAATTGCGCGATCAATTTTTAATGCATGCTCTGCAGAACTCATAATTAATCCACCACGCGGACCGCGTAATGTTTTGTGTGTTGTACTTGTTACAAAATCTGCACACTCAATAGGATTTGGATGTAAGCCAGCTGCAACAAGACCCGCAATATGAGCAATATCGGCCATAAGAAGGGCGTTAACACTTTTTGCGATAGAAGATAAACGTTGAAAATCGATGGTACGCGAATATGCAGAAGCACCGCACACAATTAATTTTGGTTTATGCTGTTGAGCTAATTGCTCAATTTCATCATAATCAAGACATTCAGTATCACGGTTAACAGAGTACTGAATGCTATTAAATAATGTGCCAGAAAAATTGACCCCATGTCCGTGAGTTAAATGTCCACCAGCAGCCAAACTCATACCTAAAATAGTATCACCTGCTTGCAACATTGAAAAATATACTGCCATATTAGCTTGCGAACCAGAATGCGGCTGCACATTTGCGTGCTGCGCACCAAATAATTTTTTGCATCGCTCTATAGCTAAAATTTCTGCTTCATCCACATACGTACATCCTGGATAATAGCGCTTTCCTGGATAACCTTCGGCATATTTGTTGGTTAAAACTGAACCTGTTGCAGCCATCACAGCAGGGGAAACATAATTTTCTGAGGCAATGAGATTAATTGTTTCTTCTTGACGCTGTTGTTCACGCGCAATGATATTAAAAATTTCTTGGTCGGGAGCGTTAGTATTCATGATGGGGTCCATAGGTTTAATACGAGCATTTATAGCAATATCCATAATCTTGTTCCTAGAATAAAATCTTTTTACTCCTTTTATCGTAACATCCGGAAATTTTTGCATCAAATAAATTAATCCCCAACTCAAAAAGTTAGGGATTATATTTTTAAAACTAAAACTAATTTTTTTTATTCTTTTAAAACAGTCGCTCTCTGCCGCAATGCACTCATCTTTGCATCATACATCTGATATATATCAGAATTTTTCTTGAGTCGTAATCTAATATCCCCTAACTCCTGAATATATTTAAAGTAATTTTTTTCCAAGAGAGAGATATATAACGGAAATACACTGGTATAAAACAACTTATATAACTTTTCATCATTTTCATCTATAGTTTGTTTTAGCAATAAACTACAAATATTTTCTTTATAATACATATCATCGGTATCTGTGCTCAGAACATTAAGTACATCTACCGTTAGAATATCAAGCAAACTTGATAGCCATCGAGAATGTAAACTATAAAACTGTGTAATAAAGCTACTACTACGTAAATCACTCATAAGTTTTTCTGTAATAAGCTCTCGATAATAACCAGATTCATCTTCACGTAATAACTTTTTCTTTAATACATACAACAAAAGCTTATCACTATCTTTATCCAATAAAATAGCTTCAAACGTATTGCTGTTGGATAATAATGCATTATTAAAATCTTTTACGCTCATGAACGATGCCATTAATTGCTGTGCTTTTTCTATCGACATTTCCTGTAATAACGTTTTTAAATGCACGAGCCCTATTTGTGCGATAACGGCTTGTTTGGTTCTATTTTTAAATTCAACATCCTTGTCTTTGCAATATTCTTTGAATAAATCTATATTTCTGAGCAAACTTATTGCCTGGATATTCAAAGACTTAAATAATGAATAAGCATATTGAATAGCATCTTTATCGTGTGAATAATCGAGCAATAGCTTTTGAATAACCTCAAGCTTTTCCTCATCATTGCTGATTGGCCACGAAAGATATAATAACGGATCTATTCCCTCTAATTGGCTTTGCGTAAGATTAAGATCTATATCACCAGCTAAATAAAAGACCGATCTCAGTAATGGATTTATGCTTGGCAGTGTAGATAGAGATTTTAAATCAATACGGCTATATTTAAATTTTTCTCTATCAGGAAAGGTAACATAGGCATGCAATTTCATAATAATTAAATCAATCTGTCTTGTGGTCTGAGCTAAGGTGTCAACTATAGTAATAGTAACTTTATCTCGTATACCCATATTCTGTAATTCAGCATTAACTTCCATCTTATGTGCTGACATTTCAGTAAGTTGTTCTCCTAAACTTTGCCAATCTTGAGCTGTTGTACCTAATAGTGCATTAAATACATGTAAAATATTTTGAAATGACGATATAAGTTCATAATTTTTTTCCACATATTTAATATTTGTTTTGGGATCCTGTCCTGATACTAAATCCATAAACGATTGTCCTATATCAGGCATATTAATATTTTCGCTATTACTCATTTCCATGTATGTTTTTAATTCTGGATTAATTGGTAAATGAGGATATTTTGATACGTCAAAAGATCTTTTTTTAAAATCATAAAATAGATTGTATAATACATTTCTTATTGCCGTTTCTACACAATCTCCTTTTGCCCTTTGGCCTTTATAGCCATACTCATCCATTATTGCTTTTGGCGGGTATATACTTTCTATTTTATTGTTTTCAATAATATCGCTGACAACTAATGGCAAATTTTGAACTAAAAATTTCTCATATTGTGCTGGCGAATATGGTACAACATTCAATTTTAATGAAAACAATTTAGAATCAAGCCACGATTTATACTTATTTGGCTCAAGCAATTTTCTATGCGTTTCTTCAAGTTCTTGTGCTGAAAAAACAGGTATATATTCATTAATACTTGCAAGAAAATGCATCCAATCATGAAATTCTTCATCCTCATCAGCATGATTAATTTTCTGATATAGAAATGCCAACAAAATAGAATGTAAAGCATTTTTATTGCGCTGAGATAATTGCGTTGTTAAATTGAAAAAACTTCCTACTTCTTCTTTAAATTTTGTACTATATCCAAGATCACCTTCGTCTGCCAATTTAGCTTGTACGCGTTCGTCTCCATACCACGCATTAATGATATCTTGAGTAAATTCATTAACACCTCTTTTTAATTCTCCGGTTTCAAGAGCACCCATTAACGTACCCATTATTTCGGGCGTTATAAACGTAGCAACTTTGAAAATGCTTTTTGTTGGTAAAAGATCTGCTCCAGGCGTCACCCGATGAAACATTTTTTTAATTAATTTTACTTCATCGGAAGGGTTTTCTGATAACACATCATATGCATGTGATAAAACTGGTGATTTACTAAGCGCAAATCCATGCACTATACCAAGTTTTTCTAATTCGGGATGTCCAGCAACAGTCTTACCAACTCTTTCTACCCCTTCAGAAGAAAAATAAGATCGTTTTCCTAATGCTGATGTGCCTCTTGTTGGTTTTGATGCACCAGTTTTTACAACTTTAAGCATAGGATATGCTGCCGAATGCAACAATAAACCAATCAATAAACATAATATGCGACAAAAAAAGTTCATAATAGCCCCCTAATGGCCTTAATCTAGCTCTATTCATTCTTTAAGCGTTTGATATACACTTAGTTTTTGCTTAAAAACATCTGTTGATGGAACAACATCTTTGAGTGAATTCTTGTATTTATCCGAAAGAGAATCATATAAAGAATAAGCAAGATTAAGAGCTTTTTGATCATCACTATAGAGCAATATCGTCCTAATCAGCTGAGATTTTTCACCTTCAGTTTCTTTTGAAAAGACATGATACAAAGCAGGATCAAATACATTTCCACTATTTTTCATTTTTCTGAAAAACAATTGAGCAATCTCTGGTTGTTCGTGCAGGAATAATAAAGACCTACTTTTAGGATTATTGAAATCTGCAAGCAATATTTTTGGATCAAGAAGACTATTATCTTTATTTCCTTTTCCTACTTTAAATTTAGTATGCCCCGGAGCAAAATTCAGATACATGTATTTCGTTTTATCTGTTTTTTTATCATGTATGGTGATGGCAATTGTTTTATTGCTATCTCTACCCATAAGCTCAAAAGTAAGTGTTCTTCTTTCGTTAGAAAGCATTTTTCCTAGATCACTGAGGCTTTTAGCATGTAGAGAAAAAAATTTGTTACACAGTACAATCAAATTTTGTTCGGTAGCAATAGAAGAAATTTCATACTTATTTTTATTAACATAAGTTACTCCATCCACACCCGAAACAAGTTTAACAAAATCTTTCGATGCATCTTTATCATTGATAGTATCAACGGTATTGTATGTATTAAAAAACTTCATCACATCATCGTTAATCTTCAATCCTGGAAAGAATATTGAAGGGGTAAAAATCTGTAATTCTTCATCAAGAACCATGTTGCCAATCAAATCGCGAAGACCTGCTTCTGCACAGGTAGAAAATGCTGGATAATTTCCATAACTAACCTCATCCATTTTTACCTGAGGAGAATAAAGTTTTTTATTTCTTTTATCCTGAACCATAGCACTAACTGCCAGCGCAAAGTTATCATGAGCAAATTTAATCCTATCAGATGGCCTTGGTATTTTTGACAATGCATCGATAAAATTTTCACGATCATTTTGATTGTAATCAGCATCAGATAGGTGAACCACTTGATCTTGTTGTGCGGAAATAGTTTCAAACTCCTTAAGCCGCTCTTCAGAAAGGATCTCACCATAGCGATTAAAACCAAGCAAATAATGTATTATATCGTGATTGTTGCTTGGATTTATTCTTAAAAATAAATACGCATCTTCTAAAGCTTGCGCTATATTTGCATCTGTTTTATTCACTTCATTCATTACCGCAATAAAATCCTTTATTTCCGCTTCAGGAAAATTTTCATTATTACTCATCATTTTGGCATATTCAGATTGACCAAATGTAACTATTTTTTTAACAGTGGAAGGGTCATCGAGCAAGCCTTTTTCTCGCGCACCACGCAATACTCCAAAGAATTCTGGAGTTAACAAATAAGATATTTTATTTTTATCTTTCACTATCGAAATGTGACCATCAGGCGATATCTGGAACAACGCCTTGGCAAATTGCGCCATAGAATCAGACGGATCAAGCTCATGCTTTGAAATATTATAAGACAAAACATTTGGCAACAAATAAGTAGAGTAAACAGTAGCTTGGCCTTGTGTAAGAAAATTTTTATTTGGATAATTTGTTTCTTCAATCAAAGGCTTTCTTTTTGCTTGGACAGGCTGCCAATAATTTCTCTGATTCAGTCGGGTATACCCAACTCGATTATATCGAGGCCGAGCAGCAGTAGTAAGTTGACGGTTGCGCAATGCAGTAAACATACCCTGAACTGAAAAACATTGAATAAGCAACCCAATATATAAAGCTTTTTTAGTAATAATTTTAATCATAAAAAATCCATCTATTTAAAATTAAAAATCATTTTTATTTTATATTATAGCTTTTTTATTTGCATTTACCTATTTATTTTAATTAAACAATTATTAAGACCGGAAATCATATAAAATAAATCCCCACTATAGCCAACACAAAATCGCTATAATAATTCTCCTATATTTCCCACCATCTTGGAGCACCAGGTATTTTAAATTTTTTAAACCACTCACCCTTTTTGTTATACACATCAGTAATTTCTACACCCAAGCCTTCTAAAATTCCCATGAGTGTATGAAATTTATTTTCATCTCCTTGCTTTTCAGCTTCTTTAATATTATCTAAAATTTCACCATATATCTTATGCTCTTCTTGCATAGTCTTATAAGTAGCCATCCATAAACGATAATTATAGCGCAATGGACTGAGGACATACCTAAGAAACACCCACTCTGCCCCTAATAGACCTAACGCTTTCCAATAAAAATCGGGGTCATTTGGTATAATACTTTGTATTGATTGAGGCAAATAAGAATGCAGGCGTGAGAAACCAGACATAAACATTGCTTTTGCTTTATTTGGTCGATATGTATCAATAACTTTTGATAAGCGATCAAGTGCTTTCTTTGATTCGTCTTTGGTTGTATCCGTAGTCGATAAAATAATAGTCACATCCGGCGCTATTTCGTTTTTTATCTTTTGGTACAACTGTCCAGTATCCATTGCATTAATAATGATTTCTTGATCGGTAATCGCACGAGCAATTTTTTCATTATCTTTATCTGGTGTAATTGCTATGCTTGGCAGCGTAGCTGAATTTACAATGTTACGTGCATGATTTTCTATATTTTCTAATGTTTTCAATTGATCATGATACCCATGAAGAAAAAACATTTTCCCTATTTCTTTTTTTGTTATACGAGCACCAGATTTAATTTTTTCTAGTATTGGACTTAATTTATTTTTAAGTGATTCATCAAGATCGTCTCCATCGACCAAATCTTTCAACTGCTGTTGTGCACGCAATACCAATTCTTTATTGGTAGAATCACCTATTACATTAAGCGCCATTCTTATTTGATCCCTCAGCACATCTTGCTTATCTTCATATGTTATAGGCAATGCACTTACCACATCAGTCATGCGCTTCATAAATCCATACTGTAATGATTCCACCTTATTATTGGCATAGTTATATATTTTTTGCATAGTACTAATTGGTACACCTTTTGCAGACTCTTGTACTTGCGTTATAAGTCCTATAACTTGATTTTTCTCTTTTTCCATTGTATTTACAACATCACGCAATCGCGCATACGCCTCTTTTGATGCGGCTAGGGTGCTTTGGGTAGCTTGCTGAATAATCTGAACATCGGACATTATGATATCTTTTGTAACCTTGTCTAATTCTTTTTCATTCAGCAATGTATCTATTTCTCGCTTGACTATCTCTACGACATCATCATAATTATTTGCGAATGTTTTAGCCTTTGATGACAAATCTACGGTACGGGTTTCTGGATCTGTCACATATTCCGCTAGATCAACGATACGATGCAGTATCATTATTTTTTTATCGATACTTGCTTGCGAAAGCTTTATCATATTATCCAATCGCGTACCCACGTTAGCGACTGCATCATATGCAACTTGCGCAGCACGCTCCAATGCTCCTAATGCTTCACCTGCCGCTTCTTCTTTTTCATGTTCTGAAATATTTTCGAGAGAATCTTTTACGTGAGTAGCTACTTCAATCAAATTTTTTTGAGCTTTCATTGCTTTGGTAAAATCAACTAAAAATTGATATGCTTCTTTTGGTGTTGCTGCCGATTCATCCTCCGAGACTATAAGAAGAGCAATAGCATTACCTATTTTTTTCTTGATGTCGGCATAACGCGTTTCCTGTTTCATTGTATCAATTAATTGCTGCTTTGCTTGCAATCGAGCTTTTCTTGATTTTGCCTGCATTATCTGTCCAGCCTGATCTACTATGCCTTGCAAAAACAAAACAACACCGCTTTTTGCAACTTGCTGATTCCGCACCCTTGCACAAAGGGCACTATCAAAAAATCCATAAAACAGTAAACAAACACAGACCAGCAACCTTGCCATGTATTTTTTATTACTCACAATATCCCCTTATATAACCTCAGAAAAAATCATAACTGAGTTTATTTTAACAAAAATTGATTGCCATTATCTACAAAAAGTTAATTACCAACTTAAAGCACTATAAAAACGCCACTATAAAGCCATTTGCCTTTTACCAAGCCTTTTTTTATACTGAAAAGAGGATTAGATACGTCAATTTGAAGGAAATATTGTGATTGCTACGACCGATTTTAAAAAAGGTATGAAAATACTCTATAACAACGCTCCATACATGATTTTAGACTATCATCATGTAAAACCAGGAAAAGGCGGCGCGTTTGTTAAAACAAAGATGAGAAACATGATCACCGGGCTTATTTGGGAAGATACATTCCGTTCAGGTGAAAAATTTGATCAACCGGATCTAGAATATGCCGATATGCAATATCTCTATGCTGATGGCGGGTTATACAATTTCATGGATCAAAATACGTTTGATCAAGTTGCGTTCAATAAAGAACAAATTGAAGATGTATTAGATTTTTTAAGAGAACAAGAAATTTATACCGTACTTTATTTTGAAGGCAAGCCTATAGCAGTTAATGCGCCTATGTTCATGGAACTTACGGTAAAAGAAGCAATGCCTGGTGTTCGTGGCGATACTGCACAAGGCGGCGCAACCAAACCTGCAACTCTTGAATCTGGCTTGGTAATTCAAGTTCCTTTGTTTGTCAACGAGGGGGATGTTATCAAAATAGACACGCGCGATAAATCATATATGGAACGTGTAAAGAAATAACTTATTCAGAACCTCTTAACCGGGGTCCCCATAAAAAGCATAGCGGTTATGGGGTAAAGAGAGTAAAGAAATAATTGCGTTTACAGGCTTCTTAAATGGAGCCCCCATGACGTGTTCTTCGTAGCTCTATAAGAGCGAAGTAGAAAGCGTAGCGATCATGGGGTATAACGTGTTAAAAAATAACAAAATAATCTCTCAATTAGGGGTCCCCATGCGTTGCGTGGGGGAAAAAGGACTTTGACTATGTGTTCACGTATTTCATCACCAGAAGAAATTAATCAACAAGAGAACGAACAAACGCCAATATCATATGATGATTTATCTCGGCGCGATGTTCGTTCTCTTGTTTTCCATTTTTTATATGCAGCAGATGCCTTTAATTATGAAGAATCTGTAGAATCAATTATTGATAGTTTTAACCGTGGATTTGATCTGAGCGTGCCATTGGATTCAGAACTTGCAAACACCGTTAAAAGTATTATCGATAACAGACAAGACCTTGAAAAAACATATGAGCCTTATCTTGCAAACTGGCGCTCTGAACGCATTAGCGTATGCACCAAACTTATTTTATTGTTTGCAATTTGGGAGCTTAAAAATACTGAAACTGATGCTCGTATTATCATTAATGAAGCTGTTGAATTGGCAAAATGCTTCGCCGAACAAGACGCATATCGCTTTGTAAATGGCATACTAGATCCGGTGTCTAAAGACTTACATAAAGAAAATTAGGGGTCCCCATACAAAGCGCAGCGTAGGATGGAGCTTAAAAAATTAAGACAAAGAAATTTCACCACAAGGCGATATAATATTTGATTTGTGATCTAAAGACCTTCGTAAAGAATCTAATATCAGTACAGATAGTTGACGATCTCTTTCAAGCAATTCAGTTCTATTAGTATCCAATACATATTCCGGAGCCTTATCATGTGCAAAGAAAACAATACAAGGCTCCGATATATATCCTACAATTCCTTGATCTGCCAAATACCGTTTAAAATGCTGATGTAAATATGGCAGCCATTTACCGATTAATGGATGATGCAATTCTGAATGATTCGGTTCTTTTCCATTAATAAATACTCGTAAATTTGCTATTCGCTTATGTTCAGGATACTCACGTCCAGAAATACCTAAAACTGTTTGTATCAGATCTTCAAAAGAAAATAAATTATAAAGATAGTGGATAACATTCATATTGGGCAAATAGTTACTCATAACTGGTGTACCCAAATTAAATAGAGCACGGATATGATGCTTATTGCCTTCTTCATCAAGCATATGAGAAGCTAATGCTGCAACATTTCCACCATGGCTATGGGCTACAATATAAATGGCTACAGAAGGATCATATGTTTTAATTAACTTTACCAGACTATAAGCAGCTTTCATGCGAGCTTCATGACCAGCGCCTCCGCTCCAACGAAATGAGACTACTGAACTATTTTTTTTAGATACCGTATTTTCAAGAGCATCGAAAAAATCACCTTTGGGGACATACCATGAACACTCAGCTCCCCATGTTCCATGAATGAGAATAAAAACAGATTGAGCATGCAAGATACAAGCAGATATACTCAATAAAATGTAACACATTATGAATATAAAGGTTCGCATAGATATCTATTTCATTGCTAAATTGTTCAATAACTATGCCTAGCATAAATAACTATTATTTGCCTCGTCAAATTTTATTATAAAAAAAGGGCCTTGGAAATTTCCAAAGCCCTTTGTATATCGCTATACGAATTAATTCATGCAGCAATCATCATCATCTGAACATTCATCTTCTGAACACTTATCATCTTCTTCATCAGAATCATATCCAAATAATTCAGGAAAGAACAATCCAAGTTCTCTTACTGCAGATTCAGAATCAGCAGATCCATGTACCGCGTTATTACCAATACTTGTTCCATAAGAATTACGTATAGTACCAACAGCAGCTTTTGCAGGATCTGTTGCGCCAATTAAATCACGCCATGCTGTTATAGCATTATCTTTATGTAATGCCATAATAATTACTGGACCAGAGATTACGAATTCAACAAGCTCTCCAAAAAAAGGCTTTTCTTTGTGCTCTGCATAAAATTCTTCTGCCAATTCTTGAGAAACGATCACTTTTTGCAAGCGAACAACTTCAAAACCATTGTGTTCAATTTCATCAATGATTTTACCAGTATGTTTTGCTGCAACAGCATCAGGCTTAATCATTGCGTATGTTAGTTTAGTTAATTCCATGAATATGCCTTTTACTATTGATTATCTTCGTCTTTGTTTTTATCAGACTTTTGCATTGCAGATTCAAGAGCAATCTGTAAAGATCCACGTACTTTTTGTTGCGGTTCTTCTTTTTTCTCTCTCTTCATTGCAGGCTTAGGCTGCTGTTTAGACTGCCTGTCTTCCGAAGACTTGCCAAAGGAAGAAGCTTGTTTATCTGCTGTTTTATCTGCAGCAGGTTTTGCAAATGAAGCTTCTTTTTTAAAGTCAGCTTTTTTAGGTTCAGCGCTTTTCGGTTCTTGTTTCTTTTCTTCAAGAAGACTGCTTAATGCAAGCTTACGCTCTTCTTTATTAATGTTAACAATGCGGAATTGAGCTTTTTGACCTACGGTAAAGAACTCTTCAGCTTTTTTACCTTGTTCTTGAGCAAGAATTGTATTGTGCATTAAACCTTCAATATTGTTTGGCAAGCGTACAAATGCACCAAAATTAGTGATTTTGCTAATTTCGCCTTCAACAATAGATCCTACTGGATATTGCTCAGCAACTTTTTCCCATGGATCTTGACTTAATTGCTTAATACCAAGAGAAATCTTCTTGTTGTCTTTATCAATACCCAAGACTACAGCTTCAACTTCTTGACCAAGTTTGTAACGGTCAGATGGATGCTCAATATGTTCTGTCCATGAAAGGTCAGAAATATGTACTAAACCATCAATGCCCGGCAACAATTGAACAAAGATACCAAAATCAGTAATATTGCTAATTTTTCCATTCAGTGTTTGGCCAGGCTTGAACTGTTCGTTCACCGCTTCCCAAGGATTTTTACCAAGTTGCTTAACACTCAATGACATACGGCGATTTTCTTTATCCAGTGAAACAACAAGAACTTCTATTTCTTGTCCCACTTTATAGAGACGATTCAAATCAGTAATACGATCAGTCCATGAAATTTCAGAAATATGAACAAGACCTTCAACTTCTGGTGCAACTTCTATGAATAGACCGTAATCGGTAATGCTAGAAATTTTACCTTTAACCTTGTTGCCAACAGCAACGTCTGAGCTAATTTGATCCCAAGGATTTGCTTGGAGTTGTTTAAGACCAAGAGAAATTTTCTCATTGTTCTTATCAAAGCTGAGTACTTTAACGGCAATATTATCACCAATACGTACCATTTCGCTTGGATGAGCAACGCGGCCCCATGTCATATCAGTGATATGAAGAAGTCCGTCAACGCCGCCTATGTCTATAAACACACCGTAGTTAGTGATATTTTTCACGATACCATTGATAATTTGGCCTTCGCTCAATGTTTCTAAGATCTTCTTACGATCTTCTGAGCGTTGGTCATGGAGGTATTTACGACGTGAAATAATCACATTTCCACGTTTTTTGTTCAATTTAAGAATACATGCTTTGATTGTTTGACCAACATATTGATCAAAATCAGTTACACGTTGAAGATCAATTTGAGATCCAGGTAAGAATGCAGGAATACCTATATCAACGTTCAAGCCACCTTTAACTTTATGCGTAACCACACCTTCTGCAGCTTCACCCTTTTCAAAGAGCTTAGTAACAGCATCCCATGCGCGCATTTCTTTAGCTTTTTCGTATGATAATACGATTCTACCATCAGTATCTTCAAGCTGATCAAGAATTACTTCTATTTCATCGCCTACTTGAAGTTTTTTAAGTTCGTGATCGCCAAATTCATAGCGAGGAACTAATCCACGAGATTTATATTTGATATCAACAAGTACGCCATTGTCTTCTATTGCAACAACGGTACCTTTGATAAGTTTTCCTAATTGGAAGGTCTCAACCGCACCTCTATAAAGAGCATCAAGCTCTCTGAGTAGCTCTTCATCAAGTTGCAATGCTACTGGCTCAAAGCCAGATCTCATCTTGACCGTACGGAATTGTCCCGGTCTTATCAATTCTTTTGACATGTATGTGTCCTACGCCTGCCCTAATTCAATTCCTTGGGTACATCCTACTTCGCCAAGGCTACGTAGGACGCTCAGAATGAGCGGGAGGGTAAAAGGGTTAAAAAATACAATTAAACCTTATAAAAAGGCATATATTTAAAATACCACGATAATTACTTATTGGCAAATATCATAAGGCTGTTTTCTTGAGATAATCAGTTAGGGTAGGTTGATTGGGAAGGATGTTATTATGCAAATGATTATAATAAACCAACTCTTTAATATTCAGCTGAAAAGATAAATGATTACATAATCGAAAACCTGAAAGTAAGGCCATAAGTGCCGTCGGCAGACTCAATACTCCACACTTACTGAGCGCCCCAAACCCAGCAGCAAATCCTCCTGAAAGTAATACCTCGGCATTCGTAAAAATGGGTGCTAATGTTTTACAATATAATAAAACTCGAGTAAACATAGAGGGGTAAAGCTTTATTGAATTCTTCAATATTTCTATATCATCACCTATCTCTGGATCAACATCTTTTAGCATTTGTAGTATGGACACCATTTCTTCAATATCGTCCATAACAAATTTTTTTTCTTTTTGAATTCTTGAGAGAGTGTTTTTGTGCCTATTTTGCAACATAATGCAATGCTGTATATCAAGGTATCTATTATCACTTATCTTAATTGGAAAATATCTCATTGCTTGTCTAGTATCCACGTACGCTTCCAGTATTTCCCTAATAGGTTTTTGGACATAAATACGTGCTACATTCCTATTCCCATTAAATAATTCCGATAAAACGTAGAAATCAAGGCCTTTATGTATCCCAATTCGTAACACCAAAGTCTGGTCATCATTTAAATGGCGCAGTACTCTTTCTTGACCTGTTCTTGGTAGGCTACAAAATAATGCTCCTGTCTCATCCAAAGTTCCTTCTCCAAATGAATCAAGAAAATTTTTAGATCTTATTAATCCTCGTTTTTCAATCTTTTCTTGAGTAAAATACTTTTTTGCAACGCAGGGTTGAATTTTACTTACAGTTAACATCCCCCAACTAATGCTATGGGCCGATATTGATAATGCTATTATAGCTAAATGCGATTTGTTCATTTAAAAAACCTATACAATATAAAAATATATTTTCTTACTTATAGAAATATATTATATATTGACTCTCTTATCAATAAAAATAATTCTCTACGTAGAATAGATTTGCTCAAAAAAAATAATATAGGTTGAACAAGTCAAATGCTTGATTAAAGTGAGTTCGTATTTCTAAAAAGGAGAACATATGAAGCATTCAAAAATTGCCATAATCGGCGCAGGATCGGTTGGATCCACCACAGCCTATGCCCTAGTACTTAAAAATATTGCAGCAGAGATTATTTTAGTTGATATTGATGAAATTCGATGCCATGGAGAGATTCTTGATCTTTCTGATGCCTTAGCATTTGATGGAGCATCAAAAATTAGTTCCGGAACTGCCGCAGATGCAGCACAAGCAGATATTATTATCATAGCTGCAGGTAAAGCACAAAAACCTGGTGAAACTCGTCTTGATCTATTACACACTAATCAAAAAATTATTACCGATATTTTCACTACAATCAAACCAATCAATCCTGCAGCAATTATTATTATGGTAACCAACCCTGTTGATCTATTAACAACTTTAGCCCAATCACTTTCAGGATTGCCGCGCAATCAAGTATTTGGCGCAGGAACATTTTTGGATACATTGCGTTTGCGCGGTACTATCGCAGAAAAAATCAATATTTCTCGCGAGTCTATTCATGCATACGTAATTGGTGAACATGGCGATTCACAGGTTGTAGCATGGTCAAGTGCTGAAATTGCAGGCAGCTCTCTTATAGAATTTCCTGAAATGCAAAAAGAAAATCTTGATACTATTGCGCAAGAAGTAAAAGACACCGCGTATGAAATTATTCAATGCAAAGGATCAACTCATTTTGGTATTTCAACATGCGTTGCAGCATTATGCCATGCGATAGTTTTTGATCAAAAATTAGTAATACCTCTTTCAACATACATAAAAGAGTATGATATAGTTTTTAGTATGCCATGTGTTTTAGGTGAAAATGGGATTGAAAAAATACTTTCAATCCCATTAGATATTTCGGAACAAGAAAAATTAGAAAATGCCGCTCAAGAATTAAAAACAATCATCAACAGTTAATTTTTTAGCAAAACGTCTAAAAATCATTTGTGCGCATACTGCAGAATCATATTGTCCAGTATTAACAATAAAATCATGCGCTATGATTGGCTTGATAGAGGCTATGCCATCTGCATTAAAGAACAATCCATCAAGCATTAAGGATTTAATAACGCCAAAGCTATAAGGGCAAATAGCATTTTGAATTCCTTTCAAAAACCCTGGGATTGTTTCTTGCGTCGCTATGTGTTGTGTTTCCGCCTCTTGCCACATAGCATCAAATTCTTCTCGTGATAATTGATCAATGGGATTGTACCGATGACTTTGATAAAAGTAACGAAATTGATCAAGCGCTTGCGCAATAGAGCGCTGTTCTATCATTGAAGATTTCTGATTACGCTCAATAACTCTTTTCACCAAAGTTGTTATCGGACAATACACAAGCACCTTTGATATATTTGATATTCCCAGATTTTCAAACGCTTTGTTATAAAAATTTACCTGCTTAGATTCATAAATTGGCGCATCAATAATTACGATATTATTTTGTTTATAGGCAATCACTGCAGCAGCACAAAGTTCTTTCATAGATTCTTTTTTTATACGTTTCATATCTGAATATTGCAATAAATCTTCGTTTGCAACAAATATATTTGCTGGACTAATCCGATTCTTAAAAAGAAGCCATTGTACTTTTGGTATTACAAAAGTATCTATCGATAAAATCTCAACTGATAATGATTGAGCTTTTAATAATTTTTCTAGATGTTGAACAATAGATGATTTCCCTGCGGTTGTTGTGCCATTGAGAAAAATAATCTGCTGGCTATTAAGCTTTTGCTTGCAAGGCAAATCCATACCATTACAGCAACTGATTACAAACATTAAAAATAATATTCTGCTGCTATTCATCTTTCATCCTTTTTGTTAAAATACGCAACGATAATCTCAATGCTATCTTGTAACCCAAAAAAGGGAAAGTTTATATGAAGCATATATTTGCTATCTCTCTTATTTGTTCACTTTCATCTATCATTGCCTCAGAAAACCCTTGGCACGCATATAAAACATTTCAACATGATGATAATCTTCGATCGGCTTATTTTAATGCCCAAGAAACATCGATTATAATGTGCGCTGGTGAGTTTGAAAAAGTTATTGATATACAATCCGGTAGAAGTGATGATCACGAGAAAATTAATAAAAATGCTATTTTATGCCTCAATCCCACAGAAAAATTTTTCATACTTAATTGGAGTATAAGTAACCAAAGTACTAATGTTATTTATTGGCCGTATAAGGGAAGAACAAATGAATCTCGTGAATTTAATTCCACTTTAACAGTCACACCTCATCGCTGTACGCTGCAAAAATATGGTGAAAAAAGAGAACTCGCTGGAATAACAGATGGATCAGATATGGCAGGATACTGGCTTCGTCTTTATGACGTGTCTGAGGGCAAAGTTTTTCTTGATTATTATCATCCTTGCAAAGTCAAGGATTTCTGCTTCAATGAAAATAAAAATATTGTTGCATCTATAACTTCATCTCCAGATCCAGCAGTACGCATATGGAATACAGAAAAATGGTATAGATTTCCTGAAAAGGATTACGCCCAAGAATTATATTCGATACGCTTTGATGAAACAGGAAATCGACTGGTTGTCACTGGTCGCGATACAATAGAAATATTAGACGTCACTAACCCTCAAGAACTTAAAACTATAACTTCTTTAGGTAATCCCCAACAGAGTAGACAAGCATGCTTGAGTGGAAAATGGTTAGCCATAGCACTGCAATCATCCATAAAACTTTTTGATATACAAACAAAAAAAGAAATTGCCTCACTTAGAGGCAACAATAATTCTTCACCAATGGATTGTTTTAGTCCCGCAGGAAATTTTTTGGTTGTTCTTGATGGAAAGCAAGTTGTGATTTACAAAAAAACAGAACCCAAAAAAGCAGTGTCTCTTGCTTCACACAAAGAAACGGCAATTATTACAGGGTCTCATGAGTCTTCAGATGAATGTTGTCAACTTTCTTATCAAAAACAGATAATTACAACACTTGCAAGCATATATACGTTTCTTGAAAGTAAATTTTGTGGTTGCTAAGTTCTGTTGAATTTTTAGAATGAATATTGTTTTTCATTCCGTTCGCCCTGAGTGTTCTTTGAAGCAAAGCGTAAAAGAATGTATCGAAGGGTATAGATTTGTAGTTTTCAAGCATTCTAATTCAAGAAAATTTACCCTTCGATACATTTTTGAAGACAAAAACACTCAGGGCGAACGGATTAAAGGGAAAATTTTTATTTTTAAACTGTGTTTGATCTTAAAAATTACGTTATTTTTAAAAATTCAACAGAACCTAACTATCAATGAAGAATCAAAGAGCGATACACTGTTTTTTACATACAATGTATCGCTCTTTTTTTTATACTCTTCCCACGCGCACGGTAATCAATTTATCTGAGTTTAAAATATCTTTGACTGCGTTTTTCATATCATTAAGCGTAATTTTTTCCAAAACTGCTGCACGATTATCAAAGTAATCAGCAGGAAGCTTGAAACGATCCAGATATAGGAAGGTCGAGGCTGTAGCGCTATTTGTTGCAAAATTATCAACAAGCGTATTAGTTATTGCACGTTTTGCTTCATCTAGCTCTTCTTCAGTTAACGTATCTACCACCGTATCGATGGTATTTTTAATTGCTTTTTCTGCTTCAGCAAGCCTATCCAAAGAAACAATAGTACGCACCTGGAACATTCCTGGTTCTTCATCCGTACCAACAATCAATGATCCACGAATGGTATAAAATAAACCTGTTTGCTCTCGTAAATCAAATAATCGTGAAGCCATCGAATTCAATGCGCCACCACCAAATATTTGATCAAAAAGTAAATACGTATCAAATTTAGGATCTTTACGATTAATTGATAACTGCGCAAAAGATAAAACGACTTGATCACGATTAATAGGATAATTTACTTCCTTAGGTTCAACCGAAGTAATTGTAGGACACACTATTTCTTCAAATTCGTGTTGTTTCCAACCACCCAATTTTCTTTCTAAAATCTGCTCTATATTATCATTTGGCAAATCACCCACGATGGCAATATGTGCTTCAAACGGTGAAATATATTCATTATAAAAAGCAATTAAATCATCTCGCGTAATTGATGAAATGGATTCTTTAGTTCCAATACTTTGCTTGCTATATGGATGATTTTTATAAATTTCATCTCTGATAAGTTGGCCCGCAAAAGAACGTGGCTCATCCCAATATTGCTTAATATCAGTCAATAATTGATCACGCACTTTTTCTATTTCTGTTTCAGGAAATGTTGCTTGTGTCAAAACTTCTTTGAGTAAACCAAGCCCAAAAACAAAATCATCCGATAACATTTTGATTGCAATACCACCAGGATATACACTCAATGACATTCCGCGCGATTCAATTGCATCTGCAAGTTCTTCACCCGTATAGTTTGCAGTTCCTTCCGTCATCATCTCGGTAACAAAAGTATACAATCCTTGTTTATCTTGCGGATCATAATGAGGACGTGCCTTAAATTCTAACACGATGTTTATTTTCGGAGTTGCCTCATTATCGTGATACAACACTTTCAATCCGTTAGATAAAGTACAAGAATTCGGCTTGGGGAAATTGAAATGTGTTGGATTTTGAACTTCAATTGTTTTTGCATATACTGCCGGCTGTACCTCAGTTGAACGTACACGAGCAGCAAGAATTTCTTCATCTTCTACATCCGATTCTTCTTGCAATTGTGCCCACTGTTTTTTTTCAGAATCAGGCAATGGCAACACATATCCTTTATGCATGATAGCAGGACGGAAGTAGTCTGAAACTATTTCTTGTATTTGTTGCTTCAAGAGTTGCGGATTATCCAAACAGGTAAATACATGATTTTCATCGCCGGTAGCTAAATAGGCGTGCCCAATAGCATAAGCTTGATCTTCTATTGTTTCTAAAAGGCTATAAATTGCCATCTGAGTCTTTTTAAATCCACGCTCAAATTCTTCATTAGTTACACCATTATTGGTAATATCTTGTAGTTCTTTGATAATAATTCGTTCAATTTCAGAGGCCTTTTCAGCACTTTTTGGCTCTACCACAATAAAAAAGAAACTATGATCAAAAAGACCAAACGATCCCGTTCCTATGCTTGTTGCAAGTTGTGATTCGTTAACTAATTTTTTATACAGTCGAGAACTTTTTCCTTTGCCAATAACCCATTCAAAAATATCAAGAGCCGCATCTTTTTTCTCTATTGCTCCTGGCACCACAAATGCATACATTAGCGTTGGATGAGCTACATCGCGATATAATGTTAAAGATTTTGATGCAATATCCTGATGGAAAAAAGTTGGTCTTTTTGTGTAATTTTCATCTTTAGGGATAGCGCCAAAATAGTGATTAGCGAGGTCAATAACTTCAGCAGGGTTTACATCACCAACAATAACGAGCGTTGCATTATTTGGCAGATAATGTTTTTTATAAAATGCTAATAAATCTTTGCCAGAAACACTCCATAAATCTTGCTTATATCCAATGATAGGAAAGTGATACGGGTGATCTGCAAAAATCATGCCCATAAGTTCTTCTAAAAGTGATCGATCATATTGATCTTTGTATAATTTAAGCTCTTGGATAACTGCCTTCATTTCAGAATTAAGCATGTCATCATTAAATAAGCAATTGGTCATGCAATCGGCAAAAACAGGAAACGCCTCTTTCCAATGGTGTGTAGGAAAATTAAAATAATAACCGGTATAATCGTACGAAGTAAATGCATTGCATTCGCCAGAAAGTTTATGTACAAGCACGTTAATATCTGATTCAGACAATGTATCAGTACCTTTAAAAATCATATGCTCAATCAAGTGAGCTATACCTTTTTCACCAATTAATTCATCCTTTGATCCCACATTATACCAAATCTGAAATGATACTTTTGGTATTTCATGTGATTCGCGAATTAAAACCGTTAATCCATTATCTAAAACTACTTTTTCAACGTGCTGATGAACAGATTTTGTATCTGGTTGCATCATATTTTTTTCATCTGACATCAAAACCTCTGATTCTTCTTGCTCTATTGATTCTATTTTTTTGTTATCTTTTCCATCTATTGGAACATGAGTTATGAACAAACTCATAAGGATAACAGAATACCCAAGGGACCATAATTTAACAAGGTAGCAACGCATACATCACCTCTACTCAAAAATTTTGATACTTTTTTAACAGCATAACGCCAAAGAATAATCTTGAAAACAAACGCCTTTTATTTTTAGCTTAAAAATGTTATTTTACCCCAAATAAATTCTAGTGAATAACCGCTACAGGGGATTATCTGTGAAAAAAGTAAGATGTTTTGTTCTATTATCAGCAATAGCTTTGATAGCCTTAAATACAACATGTAGCCAAAGAAAAAGTTGCCTACAAAATGATATTATCCTGTTAAATAAGAATTCCTTACAAGAGATGGAGCGACGTAGAGCTAAAAGACGTTTACAAATTTTGTCTGAAGAAATAGAAAAAATAGAATTCAATCGTATACTATCTCAATATCCGCTCGAATATCGTCCGTATGCAAAAATTATATTAAAAAATAAAAACCTTTTAAGAATATATGGCTAAAATAGCACAGCAACTTAATAATTAAAAGTTTAAATTCTAATGGTTTATTAATTGACCGAATCATATAAAGATGTCATGATAAGAATATTATGACATCTTTTTTTACTAAAAGTTTTCACTTAATCAATTTTCCCCCTTTATTATCTCTTACCATCTTTTTTATTATTGGTATCATTTTTCATACAATATTTACCCAGTTTCTAATAATTTTTTTACTGATTCTCTGTAGTTTTTTGTTTACACACTTCAAACAAACTTCTTTACCAAAACACCTCCTACCGTATGCCTTTTTTACTCTAGCGGGCGCTTGGCTGCATCACAAAGAATTGGGTGATTATGATACTTTTTACACATGGATAAATCATCAAAAAATCACCGTCACTGGAACGGTAATTGATAGCGCCGAAACAGTGATTAATCATAAAAAAACAACTGCTATTACCGTACTTGCTGATATAGTTGCAACAAAAAACATCACGCAAAAATGCAACAAATTGTTTGTATTTTACACAAAAAGCAACAAAAATCTAGAAGTAGGTGATACAGCAGCTTTTTATGATGTTCACTGCAAAAAGCCTGCTAGTAAAGACTTTCAGCGATATCAAATGAAAGAACAAATTATTGCAACAATATTCGATGATGCCGTTACTTGTGAGCAAAAACATCATCCTCCCTATTCATTGCGTAATTGGTTATGGAATCAAAAAAAGCGATTGCTCGATGGTCTTAAAAATAAATTATCGCCAGAATGTTTTAGATTTTTTTCTTCTCTTTTTTTAGGAAATCGTGCATGTATAAAAAATGAACTTGAAGAAACCAATGAGCAGTTCAAAACATGGGGCATCTCTCATTTTCTTGCGCGATCAGGATTACATTTGGTTCTTTTTATTTTTATTTGGCAGACACTTTTTTGTATCATACCGCTGCCACTACTTATAAAACAAATAATCATATTTTTAATCAGTTGTATCTATTTTATCCTTACCTGGACCTCTGCTCCATTCACTCGATCTTTTGCGCTGTTTGCATTCAACAAAATATGTTTATTCGGCAGAATTCCTTTTCATTTGCTGCATTATTTAACTCTTGTTTGTTTTCTATTTTTACTTTACTGCCCGCTCTATGTATTCTTTCTCGATTTTCAACTCAGCTTTGCTCTTACATTTGCACTTGCATGGCTCAATCAAGTCACCGCTGAACATAAAAAAATATAGTAATACAAACTAATATTTTTACAAACCACAGGCTCTGATAGATGTCTTTTAACTTTTTATCTCCTTATACAATGAGCAATAGGGCGTAAAATATTGATTATCCTAGCTTGAATTGCCTAGGATAAAAGCATTAGCATTCTCAATAAAAAAAGGGGAGACAAACAATGCCACTCAATCAATTGACGCAACACATAAAATGCATAGCTCAATGCGCATTGGTCGTAATATGTTTAAGCAACGAAGTTCTTTACACAAAAACAGAAAATCATAACACACACAAAGTTAACAAAGATTCCACATACCAAACATGCTTTTGTGATTTTTGCGAAGAAATTCGCCAAACAAGCTCGGTGAAAACGTATAAAGTATGCATGCCAAAACAAGGTCTCCACCGAAAAAAACATGGGCAAACAAAAAATCGCAACAAACGTACTATTATGGTTTATATGGCTGCAGATAATGATTTACGACCATTTGCCGCGCGCAACATTCAGCAAATGGCAAATATAGGATCTAATGACAACGTAACTATTGTGGTACATCTTGATATCCGTATAACCGGAAACAAAAAAATTACTCGTAGATACCTTATAGAAAAAGATCAAGTACTGCATATAGATCCTTACAATCCGCTCACGCAACAAATGGATAGTGGGAATCCTGCAACACTCATTTCTTTCTGTGAATGGGCTATAAAAAATTATATTGCTGATGAGTACGATCTTATTCTGTGGAATCATGGAACAGGAATTCTTGAGCCTCCTCACGGAAAAATCATCAATCCAATGGATCTTTTTGTTTTTAATCCCGCAACACATCGCCTCGATCTAGATAGATCAATTGGATTCTTAGAAGCAATAGGATCACTAGAACCAAAGCAACGTGGTGTATGCTGGGATGACACAACAGGAAACTATTTGTCAAATCGGAAACTCGAAACAGCACTCCAAACAATATGTCAAAAATGCTTACAAGGTAAAAAATTTGGCATTATCGGTTTCGATGCATGTCTTATGTCCATGATAGAAGTAGGAAGTTTTATAAAAAGATACGCTCACGTAATGGTAGGATCAGAAGAAGTTGAGCTCGGCATGGGATGGAAATATGATGAGGTACTATTCCCTTTCATTAAAGAACCGCTCAGCACGCAGGCTTTCGCAGCACACATTGTGAATGCATATGATAGGACGTATCAATCAATCACCAATGATTATACGTTATCTGCAATAAATCTTGACTCCATTGAACTTCTTGAAAGAAACATTGATAACATTGCAAAAGTGCTCATTGAAAGCCTTGAAGCACAACGCTCTATTACGCATCAAGTAATAAAAGAAAGCAAAAACAAAATGTTATGCACACATTTTGATGAGCCAACCTATATCGATCTGCATCATTTTTATCGAAATTTGCTTGTAAATATTAAAAAAATTGCAGAAAATACACAGCTAAACACCGCAACCAAAAACACCCTTTTAAAGAAACTCGACGAAGGCCTTCGCCTCATTGAGCAATCAGTAATAGCAAATACCGTAGGAAAAAATCTCAAAAATGCTCGTGGCATTGCTATATACTTCCCAGAGCGAGGCATTCACAGCTCGTATCAAGAAGCTATGTTTTTAAAATCTAATGCTTGGGGAGCACTGCTGACACGCTATATTTTTGGCTGAAGTAAACAGCCTTAAAAGCGTTCGTATGCTTCGACAAGCTCAGCACGAACGGGAAAGAAATTTTTCATCCGTTCGTGCTGAGCTTGTCGAAGCATACGAACGCCGTACTCATGAACTCTGATTTCTGGTAAACTAAAAACAAACAATACACCACATAAAAACCAGAAAAAAACATGAACAAAAAACAATCAAAGGCTCTTTTACTTAACAACCTCTATGCGCCCTATAAAAAATGCTCTCCTTGCCCCTTAGCGCTACAAACGCAACACAATTTTGTTTGTGGCCACGGAAATCCAGACACAAAATTAATGCTTATTGGTGAAGCGCCTGGACAACACGAAGATCAGCTGGGACTACCATTTGTGGGAAAATCCGGCACTCTTCTTACCAAAGCGCTTGCATGCCTAGGTATAGAAAGAAAAGAAATCTTTATTACCAATATCGTAAAATGTCGACCAACAAATAATCGCAAACCAACTACCAAAGAAAGCAAAACCTATAAAGATCTTTTTTTGTTAAAAGAAATCGAAATAATCAAACCTACCGTAATCTGCACCCTGGGCGCTACAGCCCTTGAAGGACTTATTGAGGCACCCGTTAAAATGGGAGAAATGCACGGCAAACCCCTGACTTTTGGCAATACTATACTGATTCCAACCTTTCATCCCGCCTATATCTTACGAGACCCTCGCAAATTCAATGAATGGCTTACTGATTTACAAAAAGCGTGGACACTCGCGCACGATTAAAACAACTCATTCTTGTTCTTAAGCGGGGTCCCCATGTGAAATGACACAATGGAACATGGGGTAGAAAAAGCCTGGGATTTGGCACAAAAATAGGCACGCTCTCTCTTGTATTTAACAAACTGAAACAATGGCGATGTGCAAAAATACAAAAAAACCCTATTAAAGGTGGTGCATAAGTGGTTGATAAGTGGTGCATAAGTGGTTGATAAGTGGTGCATAACTTTATTTTTTGTCTTTTTTTGACCACTCGAAAACAACGACCTAGACGACACATTTTTCTATTTTGATTTTTTTAGGCCCATTAAATCGCTGTTTTCACACTTATCAACCACTTATCAACCACTTATGCACCACTTTTAAAAAAAATGAAATGTCGATCTAGTCGCTATATTCAGCGAAAAAAAGGCAAGTTATGCACCACCTACCCCTTCACCTATTACTACTATATATATAAATATATATTTTAAAGAGATAGTAATAGGCAGTCAGGTTTTGGTCAAAAAATATAAATTTTAGCGCTTTTGATTCCAAACATAATCGTTTTGTTGTTTTCTATTGCCAGAAAAAAATAATTGTAATAAGCTTTGAGAATAAAGGCTTGATAATATGTTTACAGCATTCCTTTTTTTGCTGTCGTAATTTCCAGTCAAAAACAATTTCTTGTTGCTGAAAAGTATTTTTATCATCATTTGGGGATGCTTGTGAAACTTGCTGACGTAATAGACGAATTAGTTGAAGAGCGTGGATTAGAAAGAGAAGCCTTGGGGGCCGTTGTGTGTGAAGGCATGCTTGCTGCATACCAACGCAAATACCCGGATCTTATCTTGAAAACAGAAGAAGATGCTGTAACTGGCGACCTTGTTGTGCTTGTTCAAAAAACAGTAGTAAGTTCTGTTGATGATGAATATACTGAGATTTCTTTAAAAAAAGCTCGCAATATCGACAAAAATATTGCTTTAGATGAGCACATTTGGCTTCCATTTGAAGGTCACATTGGTCGTGTTGAAGTTTTAAGAGCACGACAAGTCATAGCAAGCAAAATTAAGCAGCTAGAAGCTCGTATCGTCTATGATCAATTCAAAAACAAACAAGGTCAAATCGTTATCGGTACTGTTCATAAGACTGAACGAAATGGTATATCTGTTAAGTTTGGCGATGTTTATGCATTTTTACCATATTCTCTCTCTATTCCTGGTGAAAAATTTGCTGTAGGATATACCGTCAGGGCGCTGCTTAAAGAAGTTCTTGTTGAGCCACAGGGTGATAATCAGCTTATTTTAGATCGTATTTCCCCTGAGTTTCTTGAAGCCTTGTTTGAGTTGGAAATTCCAGAAGTCTTTGAAAAGCTTGTTGAAGTTAAAAAGATTGTTCGAGCTCCTGGATACAAGTCAAAAGTTGCTGTCTCCTCTCATGATAGAAATATCGATCCAGTCGGAACTTGTGTTGGTGTCGGTGGAAGCAGAATAAAGCCAATATTGAAAGAGTTGAGCGGAGAAACAATTGATGTATTCTTGTGGAGTGACGCGTTACCTATTTTTGTGAAAAATTCTTTAAAGCCAGCAGTTATTGATCGAGTGGAAATGAGTTCAGATAATACATCTGCTCGTGTATGGCTTAACGAAGATCAGCGATCATTTGCTATTGGAAAAGGTGGTCAAAATATATCCTTAGCTTCCCAGATTACCGGCGTGAGCATTCAGCTTGTTCGTGAAGAAATACCTCAGCAAGAGCAAGAACAAGAAAATGCTGACGATGAAGAGTGATTATCGTCACAGCCTATGAAGCGTAGACTAAAAAACTATAGCTACAGTGTTAATTAGCGACTAAGCCCAAAAAAGAGATGATTAGTTTTTGATTATGCGAATATATGAATTTGCTCAGTTGAATAATGTTTCCAGTAAAGACGTCATAGAAAAGCTGCAAAAAAATGGCTTTGATGTCAAAAGTCATATGTCTGTTTTAGATGAAAAAGCTCTTGCTTTTCTGCAAAAACCAACTGCTCAATCTCATACAAATGCTCAAAAAGTTGAACCGTTAAAAGAATCAAAACCTGCTAATCCGATTGAAGATACAGTGAGTCAATTATCACAAGAAACAGCAAAAGCAAAAACATCTAAGTCAAGGCCAGCGCCTTCTAGTGCTGCGTCACAACATTCGACTCTTATAAAAAAAGAAGCATCTGTTGCCCCTGTAGAGTTAGTTGTGCATCAAATGGGCATTGCTGAGCTTGCTGAAAAAATTAAAAAACCTGTCACTGATGTTATCATTACTCTTTTGAAATGGGGTATCGTTGCAACAAAAAATCAGATTATTTCAGAAGATGTTGTGCAACGACTTGCTCATCATTACGAAATTCCTATTGTAAAAGCTCCCATTAAAGCAGAAGCTGTTGAAGCAGTTAAAAAAGTCACCAGTGGCGCTCATCTGGAAAAAAGACCTCCGGTTGTGGTGGTAGTGGGACATGTTGATCATGGTAAAACAACGCTTCTTGATTATATCAGAAAAACTCGTGTTGCATTTAAAGAAAAGGGTGGCATAACTCAACACCTTGGTGCTTATGAAGCAACAACGCCACATGGTAATATTGTTTTTCTTGATACTCCTGGTCATGAAGCTTTTGTGAAAATCAGGCAGCGTGGTATAAAAGTTGCCGATATAGTAATTCTTATTGTTGCCGCTGATGATGGCGTTATGCCACAGACGATTGAAGCAATAAAATATGCGCTTTCAATGAAAGTCCCTATCGTTGTTGCGATCAATAAAGTTGATAAAGTTGATGTAGCGCGTTTAGATATTATTAAACGACAACTCAATCAATACGGTATTACCGTAGAAGATTGGGGTGGAGATATAATCTGTGTTCCGATTTCAGCAAAAATTGGTACTGGTGTTGATCGATTACTTGAAATGGTTTCCTTGCAAGCTGAGATTATGGAATTGCGTGCAGAAATCAATGTTCCTGCAGAAGGCTATGTGCTGGAATCAAGTTCAGAAAAAGGTCGTGGTTGGGTGGTAACTCTCATTGCTCAAAATGGAATTTTAAAAGTTGGTGATTACGTGCTTACAGGCACTACATCTGGTCACATTAGTTCATTATTTGATTCATACGGTAAACGTATTAAAGCATCGCATCCTGCATTGCCGGTACAGGCAGCTGGTTTTGATGGTCGTCCTGAAGCAGGAGATTCTTTTAGGGTTGTTTCAAAAAATGAATATCTTAAATCAAAATCTTCTGGAGAAGGTAAAATATCTTTTTCTAGTAAACGATTTATGTATGAAAATGGTATTAATATTTTAGTAAAAGCTGATAATCATTCATCGCTTGAGGCGATCATTGAAGGTATTGATCGTCTTTCTAAAAAACAACAAAAAGGCTTTAATATTTTACGCCAAGATGTTGGTGATGTGAATGAAGGCGATATTGAGTTTGCATTTAATACTGGTGCGCGTATCATCTGTTTTAACGTAAAAACCGAATCAAATGCGCAAGCCTTATCAGACAGAAGAAAAGTACAAGTATTATACTTTGGAATAATTTACAAGCTTCTTGAAGATTTACAAGCTATTGCTGAAGCCGCTAAAGATATTGAAATGGTTCGTACCAAAATTGGTGAAGCAATGGTATTGCGCGTATTTGATATTAAAAAAGTGGGTGTTATCGCCGGCGCAATTATGCGTGATGGACGATTTACTCGTGATGGTTATGCTGTTGTTTGGCGTGGCAAAACAAAAGTTGGAGAAGGAAAAATCACCAGCTTGCAACGAGATAAAAAAACAGTCAAAGAGGTTTTTTCTGGTTTTGAATGCGCATTTATGATCGATGGTTTTACTGATTGGGCGGAAGATGATCGCGTTGAATGCTTCATTGATGTGCCCAAAAAATAAATAAGTTATTTTGATTTTTATTTATGATAAAATAATATTGACGCCGCTTCTCTGCGGCGTTTTTTTTAATGTAATTAAAGCATGTATTAGTGATACAAACTCAAATAAAAAAGGTGTTCGATGAAGTCTCATATTGAACTTTCTGCATTAATCGATCAAGTACGTAATTCATCAATAAAATTTATTGTTGTTACCGGTGGTGTTTGCTCATCTATTGGAAAAGGAATTCTTATAGCATCTCTTGGTGTGTTATTAAAGGGTGCTCGATACTCTGTTTCAATCATTAAATGGGATCCTTATTTAAATGTTGATCCCGGCACAATGTCTCCTTTGGTGCATGGAGAGGTGTTTGTAACGGCAGATGGTGCTGAAACCGATTTAGACTTAGGTCACTATGAACGATTAGCTGGTCTTAATCTCACGAGAGAATCATCTGTTACCTCCGGCCAAATTTATAAAGAGGTTTTACAAGGAGAGCGAGATGGTCTTTTTTTGGGTAAATGTATTCAGATGGTTCCACATGTTGTTGATATAGCAAAAAAACGCCTTCTAGAATTTGCATTAAAACAGAACGTTGAATTCGTGTTGCTTGAAATAGGTGGAACAGTCGGAGATATAGAAGGAGAGCTTTTTTTAGAAGCTATTCGACAGCTGAAAATGGAGCTTGGGGCACAACACCTCATGCATACACATTTAAGCTTGGTTCCTTTTCTTGCGTGGGCAAATGAAACAAAAACAAAACCCACACAACACAGTATTATTGCATTAAAAAGAGCTGGACTGACTCCTGATTGTTTATTTTTACGAGCTGATAAAGCTATTGATAATCATTCAGTTGCCAAGCTTTCCATGATGTGTGAAGTAGAAAAAGAATACATATTTCAAGTATTAACTGCTGATCCTGTGTATAAAGTGTTTCTCGATTTTGAGAAACAAGAGGTATGTCAGGCTGTTCAAAAATTTTTTAATATGCCATCTATTAGAACATCTGATATATCACCGTGGTGTGCTTTAGTTGAAAATATAACCAAAAGTAGAAGAGTTTTAACAATTGGTCTTATTGCGAAGTATGTTGGTAGCAATGATCCGTATATTAGTGTTATTGAAGCGATTAAATCGTCTGCTTACAATCTGAGTTATCATATTAAGATAATTACCATTGAAGCAGAGCGGCTAGAAAGAGAAAGCCAAGATTCTGGTGAAATCTGGCAAGAACTTAAAAAGATGGATGGCATTGTGGTGCCTGGTGGATTTGATTCGCGCGGGATTGAGGGTAAAATTTTGGCGTGTGAATGGGCACGAAAAAATAAAATTCCTTACCTTGGACTTTGTCTTGGTATGCAAATAATGATTATAGAAGCTGCTCGTTCTTTATTGCATTTAAAAACAGCCAACAGTACCGAGTTTGATAAAACAACAACAGATCCTGTTGTTTGTTTAATGAGTGAACAGCAAGATTTAACCACAAAAGGTGCTAGTATGCGATTGGGATCTTATTTATGTACATTGTTTAAAAACACGCAAGCATATGATGCTTACCAAGCTGAACAGGTATGGGAAAGACACCGTCATCGTTATGAAGTTAATAAAGATTATAAAGAAAGGCTTGAAAAAGTAGGGCTTGTTTTTTCAGGTATGCATAAGGAAATGGATTTAGTGGAGATTACAGAAGTTAAAGACCATCCATTTATGCTTGGCTGCCAATTCCATCCAGAGTTTCAATCGTCACCAATCAAGGTACATCCGCTGTTCAAAAGGTTTATGGAGGCAGTAGCGCAAGAATCTATCAAAATTCAACAATGCGTGGATAATAAAGCTTTTTTAACGCAAAATGGTGCATTATAGGGCATATTTTGCGTGCAAGACATCCTCTGTTGTTTTCTGTTGTTTTTTGTTGTTTTTTTAATAAAACAACATCTTTTTTTCAAAACAGTCTCGTTTTATAGGGTTTTTTTGTTGTTGCACAGAACGATATAAAAAAAAAATTGTTTTTTCTTTATACATATTCAAAATTAGTAGTGCTTTTAAGATTTTAATTCCTTTTATTAGTGGTTAGTGAAAAGGAATGATTGAAAAGCACTGTTTTGGTGACGAGATAATAGATTATATTTTTGGATGATTATACTACAATTTCTTCTTAGCTCACTTTTAAAGATGTAATCTGTTATCTTATCCCCATATAAAAATACCCCAACTTCCGTAAGAACTTCTGTTGGGGACCCCGTTCAAGAAATACCAAGAAATAAGAAAGATAAGAATTTAATCAAGCCCAAGTAAATCTTGGGTTTTTTTGTGTAGTAAACCTTCTAAGATATCCATGTTTTTTCTGTAGTCAGACAATTCTGTTCGTGGGGTTTCAAGAATTTTAGGAACATCAAAAAACTGTGGATCGTTAAATAGAAGCTCAAATGCCTTCAATCCTATTTTGCCCTGACCTATATCTGCGTGACGATCAACGCGTGATCCAAGATCTTTATGAGAATCATTAAGATGAATAGCTTTTAGTTTATTAATGCCAATTGTCTTATCAAAATGCTCCCACATCAGATTGTATGAATTTTCTGTTCTAAAATCATAACCAGCCGCAAAGGCATGGCAGGTATCAAAGCATATCCCAATTCTTTTTTTATGTTTTGAAAACTTGATTATCTGAGCGAGCTGTTCAAATGTATATCCAACCTGGCTTCCTTGGCCAGCCATTGTTTCCAATAAAATGGTACCATGCGGGACATGCTCAAATAACACATCAAGGTTATGACCAATTCTTTCGATACATGATGTTTCATCGCTACTGGTATATGATCCTGGATGTATAACGAGATATGGTATGGCAAGTTGAGCGCATCGCTGAAATTCTATTTTAAGAGCCTCAAGAGATTTTTTTGCAGCATCTGGGCTTGGCGATCCAATATTCAGCAAGTATGATGCATGGGCAACAATGGACTTAATTGATGAGTTTTTCCAGGCTTGCTTAAATGCTTGCGCGTCTTTTTCTTCAATAGGTTTTGCATACCATTGGCGATTGCTTTTGGTGAATATTTGTATGGCGGTACATCCAATAGATTCGCCACGCTCAATAGCACGAGATATTTCTCCGGCTATTGACATGTGAGCGCCAAATAAAAGTGAGTGTTGTTTTTTCACGAAAAATCCTTTGCGTATGGGGCTTTTATTGACAATTTAGTGTAATAGAGTACGATTATTTTTAGAATAATTGAACTCTAGAAAGTCTATTATATCGAATTTTTTACACAATCTATTCAATTTATTATCCACCGACACGAAGGAAGACATGCGCATTAAGGGATGTTTGTTAGCAGTTGTACTATTGCCATTTTTCTCTGCTCATTTTTTGACAGCTGAATTACGAACAACATATAACGATGTAGATTTTATTTTTTCTGGAGTATTTAAACCAGAAACATTCTATGGAAAAAATATTAATTGGTTAAATAATGATAATGATTTCGATAAATCATATTATTCTCGCCATGTGCTTGATCTTGCCTTTGATGTTCTTTACGGAGCAAAAACATATGGAGAGAAAATATTAGAGTTTTATTTCCAGCTTCGCAACAAAGGTGTTTGGGGAAATCCAGAAAGTATAGCAAGTACAACATTTGCCGATATTAAAGTTCTGAATGCGATTAGAGGAACTCATAAACACGGATTTCCGCGACATGTATTTTGGATTAGGCAGTTGTGGTTGCAGTTTGATCTAAGTGCAGCAACAAACTTGCCCTTTGCAAATAAACATACATTTACTTTAGGATCATTTCCTTTCCAATTAGGCCGTGGTATTGCTCTTGGCGATGCATATGCGGTGGGACCTGAAATTCTTGGCTTCTGGGCAGATAGTGCTATTGATCAATATGCGTTTGGTGCCAAATTCTCCGGCGATCTTTTTCCTAAAACGTTATCGTACGATTTATATACAGCAATTTTACAAAACAATAGTACCGGTTTAGCTGATACAGAAAAAACAGTGTATGCTCAAGCAGTTGAAGGAAATACAAGTCCTGCGCGTGGTTTTGGTAAAGTAAATTATATCATGGCAGGCCGTTTGAACTGGACAGCTTTTGATAATGAATGGCTTGGGAAATTAACCGTTGAACCATATGGATTATATAATAATGATCCGGAGCAAAAAATTGAATTTCCAGCTGATGCGAGTAGTAAATTAGGAACAACCGGATTGGCAGCAGAGTTTTATGGCAATCGTTTTGAATTTGGTTTTGATTATGCTATGAACTTTGGCCAGCAACGTGTTCTAGGGTGGGATCGCAATATTATTAGAGAAGAAAACAGGTTGGGCGTTGTTACCTTGGTTAATGATCAAGTAAATGCTACGTATACCAACTTGCAAGGAGCTACTGTTACAGAGTCTGCTCCATTTGTACTCAAAAGTGATGCACAAAAAATTATTGATACAACATTCAGAAACGAATCGCAAAATGGCAAAGAAATAGGTAATGTTTCATCTCTTGGTTACTTAATTAATGAACCTGGTACTGAAATAGTTCTTACTAATAAAGAAGCCCGTTTTGGTAATCCATATACCAATAAATATAATGGTTGGATGTTTGTAACAGATGCAGCGTATTCTTTCTGTAAAAATAAAGATTTACAAGTTGCAATCGCAGCAGGTGTTACTTCTGGAGATGATAATCCTAACTTTCAAACCAAAGATGGTACGTATGATGGCTTTATAGGTCTTCAGGAAGTTTATTCAGGTAAACGCGTGAGAAGTGTATTTTTACTTGGTGGTGCAGGAAGATTAAAGCGATTACTTTCAACACCAGCAAGATCAGATCTTCAAGCGCCGAGCACTAAAGCTCAAGCTATTTCTGGATTTACGAATTTAGTATTCTGTGGTACATCTCTCAAATGGAAACCTAAAACATGGAAAAAACCATTTGAGATTAATCCTAACGTACTTGCATTATGGCAAGAAAATCAAATTGGTAATGCGCGTACATTCTTGGGAGTTGAAACAGGCTTATTTATTAACTGGAGTTTACTCAAAGATCTTAAATTATTCTGGGTATCTTCATTATTCTTCCCTGGTTCTCATTATACTGATCGCAAGGGTGAAGCGGTACTTACTCAAGAAGAACGGGACTTTTATGATAGTCAAAATCCTACGGCAATTCAGGATCGTATTGCTGGACTCAGTAATAACGTAGCTTATACGTTTAACGTCGGATTGATCTATACCTTCTAGAAATAAAACAATATAAATATAAAAAAGAGAGTGGCGTTTTTTACAATGCCATTCTCTTTTTTTTGAAACAATCAAATAGAGAAAAGGTTTGAGCTGTGAAGATATAATATAGATTTTTTTACAGAAAAGACTTTATAAGAAACTATTTCCAAGATGAATGATAAAAATATTGCTATTTTGCTGTTCTTTTTATTCAATATATTTGGTTCCATAATGGGTATGGATTTACCAGTAAATATAAGTTCTTCCCGAATACCCATTGAAGAACGGAATATACAAAGTATATTATTTTCGGAAAAAAAATGGTGGTATTGTGATAAGAAATTTGAACATGGTAATGAGTCGTCTGTTGAATCTGTTTCATGGCATTCTAGCGGAGAGCTTTTTATCGCAACTTATATTGCTTCCTCATCTCTAAAAACAAATATCTGTGAGGCGCTAACTGGAAAAGTAATTTTGTCTTTGGATGATGAACTTAATGGTAGATCTGTTACTTGGCATCCAAAAAAAAAGTGGCTGGCAATAGGTGGGCGAAATGATAAAAGCACGCAAATACTTGCTTTAGAAGAAAAACAATTACAAAAAAAACATAGATCTCTTTCTTCTCTTAGAGCGGCGGTGGGATGGCGTCCACAAAAAAAAATCTGGTCTCAAGATTGGTCTAATCAGAGTATAGAGATTTTGAATGTGATGACAGGGGAAACCATATCTATTTTGGAAAATAGCAATCATACATGTTCTGCTGCATGGCATCCCAGTGGAGAGCTTTTAGCAATACGTTGGTCCACAAGAGATCTAGGTTATCTAAAGATATGCGATATGATCACAGGGAAAACGATACGTACTTTTGAGCACTCTGGCAGTCTGGTTTCAGCTGCGTGGGATTTAACAGGAGAATTTTTGGCAGCACATTGGTCTGATGGAAATACAGGAAGAACATTGGTGTTTGATGAGACTGCAGCGACTATTCAAAAATCTTTTGATCATGCAAGTAATATTCTTTCAGCTACGTGGAGCACGCCCGGATATTATTTAGCAATAATTTTTCAAAACGGTATGCTGGCGGTAATCTCTACTCACACAGGACAGATAAAAAATTTCAAGATTGCTTCTGGTGTACGATCTCTTTCTTGGGGTCCCGATGAAAATATGCTAACCATCGGATTATATAACGGCGAGATAAAAATAATCGATGTGATAGATGAAAAAGTAAAATCATGGTTTAGCTATCATGAGACTATTAGATCTGTTGCATGGCATCCTCAGCGAAAGTGTTTAGTCGTAGCTGTAGGCAATGCAGCAAGATTGCTTAAAAATTATACAGATTATAAGTTAGATCAAAAAATATTAAAATCTTTGTTTTTAGGATGGCTATTAATTGAAAAACCACATAAAGGGATCAATGTAATACCACTATTACTCAGCGATATAGCACTAAAATTTGGGATGGATGCGCAATATATTTTTGATACATGGAATAGTTTCATAAAACCAATGCGCGATGCGATTTGGCGAACCATGCGATACCGTATTGAAATACATGGTAAGTAAGAAATGGAAAGGGATGATAAACAAAATGGCACGGTATGCAAAAAAAACCAAGCCATGCATGCGTATCATGCATAGAATTGAAAAGTTAAGAAAACGCAAAAAAATCATCTTCCTAAAGGCCAGGAGCCACTACTTTTTGTTATTTCTTATGGTACAATTAAAATATAGATTGGCTTTTATATAATAGAAATTTAGTTGTAAGGAATTGGTATGCAAGTGTCTGGACGTACTACCGGGTGTGGTTTAGTTAATGAACATTTTTTAAACAAAAATATTTCTCTTTCTGGCTGGGTACATCGACGCCGTGATCATGGTGGATTAATTTTTATTGATTTGCGTGATCGTACCGGTTTGATGCAGCTTGTTTTTAATACAGAGCTTTCTGCACAAGTTCATGAACGAGCACATAAATTACGTTCAGAATTCGTGATTCATGTCGTTGGGACAGTGGTAGAGCGTTCTCCCGAAACGGTGAACAAGGATTTGGCAACAGGTAAATGGGAGCTCTTGGTTCAAGATCTTGAAATTTTGAACGCCTCAAAACCTCTTCCTTTTTCTATTGAAACTACCGATAATATCGATGAAGAATTACGATTAAAATATCGTTATCTTGACTTACGCCGTCCTGAAATGCATAAAAATTTTGCATTGCGCCACAAAGTTATCTATGCAATGCGTGAATTTTTGAATAAAGAAGCATTCTATGAAATCGAAACTCCTGTTTTAACTAAAAATACACCGGAAGGAGCTCGAGAGTTTTTGGTGCCTTCTCGTATTAATACAGGATCTTTTTATGCACTCCCGCAATCACCGCAACTCTATAAACAAATTTTAATGTGCGGTGGCATGGAAAGATATTTCCAGGTTGCACGTTGTTTTCGCGATGAAGATTTGCGTGCAGATCGCCAACCAGAATTTACGCAGCTTGATATTGAAATGTCATTCATTCAAGAAGAAGATATACAAGGCTTGATTGAAAGATTGCTCAAATATGTATTTGAAACGGTGCTCAAAAAAGAATTATCCATTCCATTTAAACGTTTATCGTATGACGAAGCGTTTTCATGCTATGGCTCTGATAAACCAGATTTGCGCTATGGATTAAAAATTAATGATCTTACGCCAATATTTGCAGATACAGAGCTTAAATTTTTGCGCGATGTGATTAATCGTGGTGAAAAAATTGGTGGTATTGCTGTTTCTGGACATTCATTTACCCATTCTGAATTAAATCGTTGGGTGGATAAAGCACAAAAACTAGGCGCAAAAGGTTTATTGTGGATTGATCTAGAAAGTCCTGAAACTATAAGTTCACCAGTTTCAAAATTCTTACCAAAAGACTTTTTTGCCCGTGCTGCAAATACCTGTGAAGGTGTTACCAATGGCAGTGTTCTTTTTATTGTCGCGGGCGAATATGAAGCGGCATGGGAGATTTTAGGTAAATTGCGTCAAGAGCTTGCAAAAGAATTAAATATAATACCGCAAGATGAATTGAATTTTTCATGGGTTACTGAATTTCCATTGCTTGAGTATGATAAAAAAGATAAATCATGGAATGCAAAACATCATCCATTTACTTCTCCAAACCCGGGATGGGAAGGCCAGGAACTTGCTACCATTAAAGCGCGCGCATATGACGTAGTTTTAAATGGTATAGAACTTGGTGGGGGATCTATTCGTATTCATGATCGTGCTGTGCAAGAAAAAGTATTTAAGCTATTGGGCTTAAGTGCAGAGGAAGTTGAATCTAAATTTGGATTTTTGCTTGAAGCGCAAGAATTAGGTTTTCCTCCGCATGGTGGTATTGCTCTTGGCCTTGATCGTTTTATTATGTTATTAACTAATTCTATCTCCATTCGTGAAGTTATTGCGTTTCCTAAAACGGCAAGTGGATTTGATCCAATGATGGAATGCCCAACGCCCGTTGAAGATAAAAAACTGAAAGATTATGGATTGCAGGTAGTACCTATCAAAAAAGCATAAAAAAATGAAAATGCCTGGTAAAATTCTAGGCATTTTTTTATTCTTAAAAAAAGAAATTATAACCACTATTAATTGGGTCCCCATTTATTCTCCAATTTTTACTAGCGTTTTAATTGGGGTCCCCAATGAAGCAAAGCGAAGTTGGGGTAAAATGAAAATCCAAGATATTCATGCACGTGAAATATTTGATTCACGAGGCATTCCAACTGTTGAATGTGATCTTTTTTTGAGTGATGGCATGATGGTCACCGCATCAGTTCCTTCAGGTACTTCACGTGGTGTGTATGAGGCAATTGAATTACGTGATGGTGGCGATCGATTAATGGGTCTAGGCGTTCACAAGGCAGTAAGAATGATTGAAGAAAATATAGCGCCACAATTGATCGATAGGGCACCCGATTTAATCACATTTGATCTTGAATTATTAGATCTTGATCAAACAATGAATAAATCCCACCTTGGTGCAAATGCCATGCTTGCAGTCAGCATGGCTGTATGCAGAGCACAAGCATACACAGAAAACCTTGAACTGTATGAATTCATTGCACACATATCAAATTATTCTACTATCGCGTTACCATGCCCTATGTTTAATATGCTTGGCGGTGGATTACATGCAGATAACAATTTCCCTATTCAGGAAATGTTAGTGGTTCCTACTAAAGAGCTTTCATTTCATGATGCCATGGAAACAGGAGTTACTATTTTTCATACTTTAAAAAAGATTTTGAAAAAACAAGGAAAATGTACTGCAAGTGGATATGAAGGTGGTTTTGTTCCTTCTTTTAAAGATGAACATGAAGCATTTGATGTCTTATCGGAAGCAATTCATGCTTCAGGCAGAGGTGAAAATGTTATGATATCTCTTGATGTTGCTGCGTCACATTTATTTAACTATGAGACTCGATTGTATTCATGGTTTGGCAATCAACTTTCATCACATGATTTGATAGAAAAATACGCATCGCTTATTAAGCAGTATCCTATTTTTTCCATAGAAGATGGGTTATGCCAGACAGATTCGAATGAATGGCATGTGATGAAAAATGCTATTGGAGAATCGGTGAAACTTATTGGAGATGATTTATTTGTTACCGATTCGCAGCGCATTTGGAATGGAATAGAAATGGATTGCGCAAACGCAGCTCTTATTAAACCAAATCAAATTGGTACCGTTACTGAAACGCTGCAAGCGATTACCTTATGTAAGGAAAATAATTGGGATGTTGTTGTTTCTCATAGATCAGGAGAAACAAATGATGATTTTATTGCTGATCTTGCTATTGGGGTAAGCGCTGAGCTGATTAAAGCTGGTGGATGCTCACGCGGTGAACGTATGGCAAAATACAACCGATTACTTGCTATTGAGCAAGATATCATGGAGCAATAAAAACACAAAAACAACTTCCATTTTTGTTCGTTTAAGCGGCGTTTTTAGCATGATTCATAATTTCAGACAATGTTTTAGGCTTAACCTTGGATTCTGGAATAATCTCGGATTGTTTAATATTGCTATCTTTAGAAAAGAATTTTTTCCTTGTTTGTTGTTGCGGCCGTAATGTTTTTGTCTCGTGATTATAGTCTAAGAATATAGTTTTAGTTTTTTTAGGATTTATAGCAATTTCATAGAGGCGACCTACTGGGTTTGAACCAGCAAATATTGTTAAATAAAAAGGATGATTAAAGGGAATAGGTCCAGAATATTCGTCTCCCCCCACTGCAATAGTAGCAATTTCTTGTACATAATTCCGATCGTACGGATTGGTGATCACCAGTGAAATATCATGATATGGGGAAATGTTATTCACTTTAAAATTATCAATTGCTTGTAATGCATGAGAATAACTACCCATTAGAACAGTTATTGCAATAGTAAAAGCTAAAAATGAAGTTTTGTTCATGACAGACCCCTATTTTGTAATTATTTTTTAAAATTTGTTTTTTTATCTCTATAGATAATACCACCCCTTGATTTCAAATAGCAATAATAATGTTTATTAATGACAAAACACCGCTCGTGGCTGGATAGTCCACGAACGGTGTTGTTTTTGTATCACGATTTAAGCGACATGTTTTATGACTTCAAAAATGGATTGGGATCGTCTCGGACGATATTTTTCAGATCAGGTAACTGTTGCATGTTATTTATTTGGTTTGTTTCATTATGCGCGATAGAAATCCCCGCTTTTTCAGCTATTGCCGTGGTGCTATCGATTGTTTCAAATTCAGGATTAGTAGCTTTTTTCAATTCTGTATCTTTAAGCGTGTTTTGACGAGCTACCAAATTTTCATCACGTGCTGCAAATTCATCGAGCGCTTCCGCTATATTCACCTCTTCTTTAAAGAACCATCGGGTAATAGGATCTTTGAGAGAATCAAATAGATCGCCTCGAGAAAAATCTTTAGCAATATTTATATAATCTTGCGTATATGCATTGATTCCTTCTCGTAATCGTGGTTCCACAATAGTGGGTGAAATGAATACCGTTAAATTGTTTTTTCTGACATCTTTATTTTTTCTTTTGAAGAACCAGCCAAGTATAGGAATTTTGCCTAAAATTGGAACTTCTCGGTCTACTATGGTAGTTGTTGTTCTAATGAGCCCGCCGAGTGCAAATATTCCACCGCTTTTTATATTGGCATTTGTTTCAAGCAATCGAAGATTTTTTATATTTTGTGGTCCATCTTGCCATTCATTTATTTCTACCTTCACTTGTAGATTTACCGTGCTTGCAGAACTGATACGAGGGGTTATGAACACTTTAAGGTCAGCTGCTATAGGTTTATATTTAATCGTTGTTGCACCACCATAATAGTTACTGGAAACATCTTTAACCTTATCTTTTAACCATCGTGTTTGTCCTATGGAAACAGATGCTTCTTTATTGTTACGAGCAATTACGTGAGGATGAGAGAGTATTTTTGAATTGCTAAATAATTGCAATAATTCCCAAATGCTCCACGTGCTGCCATTATTATCATTTAATGAAAGTAAAGTGGTACCGCTTTGAGCAAAATCTGCAAGATTGTTGGTGCCAGGAGAATTGGCGAGGGTTTGATTTGCATTATATGCATTTGAGAGCAAATCAGATTCAATAGTCGTTGTTGCAACAGGCGGCAATTCACTCGGAATTACTTGGCCCAACATTGCCGATTGCATTTCTATATCATCAGGAAGAGGTACTTTTTCTGGCATACGTGTCATTGATCCTAAAAGTCGCGCATCATCCACCGTTAAATCGGCGATAAGTACTTCAATAAGTACCTGTTTTTGTGGGGTATCTAATTCCTCAATTAATTTTTTAATCTGCTTCCAATCATCATTATGGGCGGCAATTACTAAATTATTTCCACCATAAAACATGGGGCGTTGTTGCCTGATAGGAGTATTCACGTTATCAGCTTGCTGATTCATAGGGCTATCGGTGTGAATAATTACTTTATCAAAAAATCGCTCTATTCCGCCACCTTGTTGGCCACCAGCACTTGCCTGGCTTGGTCCTCCTCCTTCTCCTCCCTGTACTATGTTTTTTAGTACCTCAGCAAGATCGGCTGCATTAAGATATTGTAAATGATAAATATGCAGCATTGATTTACCCGTATCTGGAGCAACATCGATATACTGTTTGATAAAATTTTTTAACCGTTCAACAGCCTGTGGTCGACCTAAAATAATTAATTTATTCAGACGTGTTTCAGGAATGATTTTGGTAAATCCAGAAAAATATGGAATTTCCTTTGCTTTTTTTGTATCAAGTCGATAAGGGTTGGTGTTTTCAGGTTTAACTAGCTGTTCATTGATTAATCGCGCAACAATTTCAGCGGAAGTATGATTGAGATGGATGATATCCATTTTTTCTTGGAAATCAATGCGATCAAGTTCCATAATAATTTTCATGGCACCGCGAATATCACTTGCTTTTGCAACTAAAAGAAGACCATTGGTTGCAGGATCTGCTTTAATAAGAGCGTTTTCTGGTAAAATTTCTTTTAATATGCCGTTTAATTCATTTTCTTGTTGATCGGAAACTTTGATGTTTGCAAGATAATACAAATAACGAATGGGTTGATCGGTATTGGGCAAATCTTGAGGATGAACACCAATATAGGTGGGCATTGGTTCGCGGGATATCTCTTTTCCAGTTTTAATAATTCTTACCATATTGCCTTGTGGAACAATAAAGAATCCTGCAACATCAAGAAGTGTATTAAGGAGATTCCATGCTTGAGAAAGTGTAATTTTTTCATCTATGTGAAGAGTTACTTTGGTATTAAGAACTTCCCCTGGAGGAAAGATGACATTGATATTTTTTGATGCGGCTAATGCACTAATGATATTGGTAATATCTTCATTATCATATTTAAATACAATATCAGCAGGCTCTATTTCATCTAAATCATCAGCATTATCTGCTTGTGCTGAGATATCAGCAGAGACTTCTCTATCATCTACTAATTTTTGCGCATACAGAGGCAGTGCTGCGCAAATAATGAATATATATATAAATGTGTTTATCATTTTCATCTATCGTGTCCCCTAGGTAGCAGTACCTTCTATTTTTGGTAATAATGTTGAAATAGTGAGGCTTACTTGTATCGTGGGCTTGCCTTTTGATTTAGTTATTTCAAGACGATTCATTGCTATGCGTGGGTTCTGTTCAATTTTTTCTAACAAAACGGTAAGATTCTGCATAGTCATATCTTTAAAGTGTGAATTGAGTTCAATTTTTCGATAATTTTCTTCAAGATCTGTGGTGTTAATTTCTCTGCGAGCTTTATCTTCTTTATCAGCTAAACTGAGCTCTGCTAAAAATTTTCCAAATGTTTCTGCGATTTTAAAATTAGGATCTTTGGCCAGTATTTCTTCTACAACAGTTTGTTGTTGTTTAATAATGGCATGTTTTTCCATTATCGTACGAACTTCATCACGATATTCATCGATGTTTTTTATTTGTTTCTCGAGTGAACCAATTGAAATATAATAATAAATAATAATCAGAGCACATAATGCTATGCAGATAGAACTATAAACAATGAGGTAGATGTAAAATGTTCTCTGATCAAGTTTATTAATAAAAGCTTTGACTGGGTCCAAGAATTTCATAGTTGTTCCTCGTTGCTCACGAGTGTTAATCGCAGAGTAAATTGTGGTGTTTCAGGTGGAGCTTCTGCAAAAGTGAATAATGGTGATTGCTCTATTTCTCGCTCAAGAACTTTAAGGGCTGGATAATCTTTAACCTGAGCCTTGAGTGTTAAAATTCCTTCTGCGATGATAATTTGATCAACTTGAAGATCAATAGCTTTTCGATCAATTTTTGAAGACAATTCGAGTAAGTATTGTAAGTATGACGCACGTGCTTGGCTTGAAAAAGCAAACCATCTTTTTTGTTTTTCTTCTAATTCTCTGGTGGCATCTTCGATAACTTCATCATTAAGAGTTTTGACATTTTCCAATTCTTTGAATGTTGAAGTTAAAATATCAAGCGCTTGCTTTTCTGATGTGTGTGCTACGTTTTGTAGTTTACTTGTTTGGATAAAGTAATGAGTAATCAATGCGCCAAATAAGCTTACGGTAAGAACAACGAGAACAATCAGTTGTTTTAAAAGCAATGAATCATCTTGGGTTACAAATTCTTTTTGCGCAAGATTATAATCAACAGTAATTGGTAATGGCAAGGCAGCGCTTGCACTAATTACATTTAAGTGCGTAATCAGATTTCCATTTTTGATGGTGCATAAAGGATTACTTATTGTTTCTGGCATAGTAAATAATTCGCAACTAATTCCTGATTTTTGGCCAATAAAAGGAACAAGGCCTTTTATTGATGATCCGTTACCCAAGAAAATAATTTTTGTCATTGGTTGGCGGTTCAATAATTGGTTCGTAAAAGAATTGAGCGTAAAATTAACTGAGTCCCACCAATCAGAAGTAACTTTTGTAATAGCAGCTGAATAGTCGGCGTTATCAGTTTGTTCCATACCAAATCGTAATAAATGATCGAATATTTCTGGCGATGTTTTATCAAGATCTTGAGCAATCTGTTTGGTGAGCGCAATAATGCCTTTTGGGAGCGTACGGATTGTTTTGAGTTGTCCATTAATCATAAAGGCAATTGCAGTAGAGTGTCCGGTAATATTAATAAGAGCGGTTCCTCCTTGTGTGTCTTTATAGGCATCGATATGTCTATATAGCCCATATAAAGAAATCATATCCACCGTAACTGCATCTACTCTTTTTCCTGCTGCTTCAAAAAGAGCCAAATGCTGGATAATGTGTTGTTTTTGAACAGCTGTTACTAAAACTTCTGAACTTTTCTCTTCTGGGATTTCTCTGGTGATAATAAAATCAATTATTGCATCGCGTAAAGGAAAAGGTAAAAGAGGTTCTATTTCAAAACCTATCACCATACTGATTCTATCACGAGTTATAAAAGGGAGTTTTAGTTCTTTAAACACAGCGATAGAGCTTGGAAGAACGGTATGTATTTCATCATAGGTACCAATTTTGGCAAAAATAGCAGTTAACGCCAATGATGTTGGATCGCTACTTTGCTGCACTTCAGCTACATTTTCTACATTGTTTTCTACCAGAGAAGGAGAAGCATTTTCTGATATTGTTTCTTCAAATACAGCTTCTATGGTACTCGTTGTTCCTGCAATACGTGTTTTTGTTGCAATAATTTTCGCCTTATTAATCTCAATACCAACCACAATTTTAGTAAAAAGATAATACGATTTTATCTTTTCTGGTAATAAGATGTCTTTTATAAATGCGCTCATACGCGTGCTTCCTTATTGGTCAAAAATTCAGAAAGAGACAACTGTGAGCGTTTTTTATCATGCATTGTTTTTATGAGATTATTGTGCGCCTGAGGTCTTGCTTCTTCTTTTTTTTCAACAAAGTTGGCAATTGCAAGATCTTCTTCTTTTTTTACAATTGCGGCTTGTTCTTGTTCTGCTTGCCGTTCAAAAATAAGCCCTTCAACTGATTTTTTAGCTCTATCTGCTTTATCCTGGAAGAACAAGCGATGAATAGGATCACGATTGACCGATGCAGATTCCATATAATCAATGGTGCTTTGATAGTCTTCTATATGTTGACGCGTGAATTCTTTCATATCTTCTCCTACATTAGATTCAATGATGTTGGTAGATATAAGAATCAAAAGACTTTGTTTGATATTTATTTTACGTTTATTTTTAAAGAACCATCCAAGAATAGGAATGTCTCCCAATATAGGAACCTTCGTTTCCAAGTTTTGTATATTGTTTCTAATGAGTCCGCCGAGTGCTAATACTTCTTTATTCGCTACAATAGCATGCGTTATGATTTCTCTTGTATTTTGTGTTGCGTTTTGTCCTGTAGAAGAAGTGACAGCATTATCAGGATTGGCAAAGTCATTAATAGTAACACTAATGGTAAGACCAATCATTCCATCTGAATTTATTTGTGGAGTTATAGTTACTTTGAGTTCAGCATTATCAGCATCAAAAGCATTTTGCGTAGTTCCAGTAGCAACAATTTCATCAGTGATAATACGGCGTTGTTCACCAATAGATACCGTTGCTTTAGAATTATTTGTTGCAAGAATAAATGGATTAGCAACAACTTCTGTATCGGTAATGGTTTGCAATGCTTGAAATACTCCCCACACGCCAAATGCATCTTTTCCGAGCGTAAGGAATGTTGTTCCGGGAACTGATCCGGTAACCAGGTTTACAAGATTTCCTAAAAGCCGTTCTGCTCCAGTTGCTGGGTTAGGACGAGTTATGATAGGAGAGTCTCCGTATAATCCTGAAGTTTGGAATTTAATATTATTGCCCAGAATGCCATTAGGGCCAGGTTCTTTGGTTCGTATTTGAGCACCAAGGCTTTTTGTATCAGCAAGATCAACCGATGCAACAAGAACTTCAATAGCTGCTTGCGGTTGTTTTGCATCAAGCTGTCTAATAATTTTTTCTGCTTTTATATAATCATCATAGTGGCCTTTGATGATAAGCCTATTAGTTTCTGGCTCTGGGATAAATGCCATGGGGCGGATATATTGATCAGTACCACGCACGGCACCAAATTCTCTTTCTTTGGTTCCGGAGCCAAAAGAAGTTACATCAGTCATTACTCTGGCGATAGTATCAGCATCTGCATATTTAAGCTGGTATGTATACAGTGGCGAATATGCTTGATCAAGTTCCACATCAATATATTTTGTAATAAAATACTCAATTTTTTTAATCGCATTTGTTGGCCCAAGTAAAATAAGCGTATTGGTTCTTGGATCAGCAATAATGCGCGTGTTTTCAGGAAAATAAAGAGAGGTGGGTTGCTTTTTTGTAAAGAATCGTGATGCTGTTTCTTCTTTAGGCAAAAGTTCTCGATATAATTCTTCCACTGTTCTTGCATCCGCATTACGTAGCTTAAGAACAGACATTGATTCAGGAATGCTTACCCTATCAAGTTCTTTGACGATAGTCATAAGCATTTTGATATTGTATGCCTTATCAGTAAGAATAAATCCTTTGTGCTCTTTAAGTTCAATCAAGCCTTGCGAACTACTGCTGCGCAATGGGTTGATAATATTTATGATAGTTTCCAATTGAGCGTTTTCTAAGAAATATACGTATCGAATTAATTCATCAGTATCTGGTAATGTTTTATAATCAACACCAATAAATGTTGGTAACGGAGCTTTTCGTGCTGTTTCTATGGTAGTAATCCGAAAAACTCTCGGGTTTGCCTGCGGAGTAATTGCAAATCCAGCTATATCAAGGAAGGTAACAAACAAATTCCACGCTTCTTTTTTAGATAATGGTTTATTTGTTTTAAAAGAAATTTTATTGTTTTTAATTGCTTTTTTACCTTGTGGCAGAGGAGAAAGAGCATCGTCGCTGATAAAGGTAACTTCAAAAATATCTTCAATTTGTTTAACAAAATTTTGTAAATCTGCATTTTCAAAATTGAGTTCTATGCTGTCTTCTTCATCTTCTTGAATGGTAAGTGGCATTTCTACCGGTTGTGTTGATTTATCGATAGCAGCAGGAGTTTGAGGATCCATTACCGGATCAGTATATTGTTGTACTGGTTCGTATAACCTATTTTGTAATTGTGGTGTGCCGGTAATTTGTGTAGTTGTATGTGATGTTTGTTTTGTAGGTGCAGCATAAGCTCTGGCAGAAGTTGGCGCAGATTCTGCAGCCTTCTCATTAGTATAGGCGTCAATATTCATATGAGTATTGACGTTTTTTGCTAATTTTTTTTTGCGATAACGTTTTCTGCTTCCTGTTTCTGTTATGCTCATAACAGTCGCAAAAATAAAAATAAGACACAAATGAACTCTATATTTATTCATATTTCTTTACTCAGTTCAGCTGCTACTATGCATAGCAGATCCACTTTTTTGGAACATCATGTGATGATCTGCTTTTTTCATTTTATCTAAAGTAGGAGCAAAAGCATAATGTTGTTGTTTAATAGTGTCATTTTTTTTCTGATAAAGGAAAGCTGTTTCTAGTTTTTCTTCAGCGCTACTTGCTTCTTCTTCTTTGATAGCAAAATCCTCTAAGGTGTAAGTGAGTGTAATTTCTCTATTTTTACGACGTAGTTTTACGGTGATGGTATTGCCAATTTTTAATGAAGTAACATTTTTATAGATAGCAAGACGTTCTTGCGTTGTTTCAGCAGGAATATTGTTTATGGAGAGAATAATGTCTCCATTTTGTAATCCCATCAAAACGCCAAAAGGAGATTTGCTTAAATTACCGATTCGCAATCCAACACTTTTTCCTTGCTGATACACAGTTGTTGCATTCAATAGATCGATGCATTCTGTTAAGCTTCTTACTTGTTCAACAAATGTTTCAGGGTTTATGAGATAGGTGCTATTTCCTGTTTTTTTAATAACCATATCCCACTCATGAGAGATGTTATAAACAGGATCAGTTTTTGCATCTTGTTCGCGTAAATAAAGCACTTCTTGTTGGCCATTCAAACGCAAGAAAATAATTTTATTTTTAAATATTCGTATAAGTTGCGCATCTTGAATAAGATCTCCAACTTTATAAGTGCCTTCCTGCATTGTTTTGTTGTCCTGAATCATGGCTCTATTTTTTGCATCATTAGAACTTACAACAATAATTCCTTTAAGGGTTACTTGTAGTGGATCAAGAAATTCAGGCTCAATCATTGGTGGAATAGTTATTTTTTGTTGAGCAGGAGGAGCTGGAAATGGAATGGATGTATCAGTATTTCGTGATGGTGCAATTTCTTTTACGTATGTTCCAAAAAGATCATCTTCATAAATTTTTTTAATATTAATGGCAACCTTTTGTTCTGTTCTTGGTGCTACTTCTTCTGGTTCAAGATCATCGCTGGATGGTTTAGAAATATGGGGACTTGATATATAAATGAATGCAAAAATTGCCAGGACTAAAGAAAGTAGTCCAAGATTTATAATCCAAAATGGATGTTTCATAGGCAATTTTCCTTGCATTATTTTTTTACTTTTTTCACCATAACGCTCTTATCTTGCGCTTGTCAAGCACTTGATAACCCTATATTTTAACCCAATCTTCAGTATATTGCGAATAGAGACCCCGGTAAAGAAATATACATATAAGTAGGATAAGGAAAATTTTAAGGAGTTGGAATGGTGCTTATTATTTTTTTAATAATCGCATCCGCTGAAACATTATCTGCTTCTGCTTCATATGTTAAATGCAAGCGATGACGCAATGCAGGCAAACAAATTGCTTTAACATCATCAGGAATAACGTAATGACGTTTTTTAAGAAAAGCGTGTGTTTTTGCCGCATGATACAATGCAAGTGTTGCACGAGGAGATACGCCATAACTGATATACGGAATAAGCTCATTAAGTCTATAATCAGCAGGTTTTCGTGTGGCAAAAACAATGGAAACAATATAATTAATTATTTTTTCATCAACAAATATAGATTGAGCAAGCTTTTGCGACTCCAATATATCTTTTTGTGTAAGAACTTGACCGATTGCGTTGGTATTCAGTGATCGATAAAGAATTTCACGTTCTTCAAAGATAGTAGGATAATCCACGTGTATTTTGAATAAAAAGCGATCAAGTTGTGCTTCGGGCAAACGATAGGTGCCTTCTTGTTCAACAGGATTTTGCGTTGCAAAAACTAAAAATGGTGCATCAAGTTTATACGTATGCGATCCGATAGTTACTTGTTGTTCTTGCATTGCTTCCAACAGTGCCGCTTGTACTTTTGCGGGCGCACGATTAATCTCATCGGCAAGAATGAGGTTTGCAAAGATCGGGCCTTTTTTTGTTTCAAAATCTTGTGTTTTTGGATTGAAAATTAAAGTTCCAATTAAATCAGATGGCAACAAATCGGGTGTAAATTGAATGCGGTTGAAGGTTAGGCCAAGCGCAGATGCTACTGCTTTGATCATCGTAGTTTTTGCTACGCCGGGAACACCTTCAAGTAAAATGTGCCCTTTGCACAAAATAGCATTAACAATAAGTTCAATAATGTGATTTTGACCAACAATGACCTTGCTTATTTCCGTTGGCAAATCATTAAAGCGATTGCTTTCTAATTTGATTTGTTCAATTTCGATCGGAGTCGGCATTATATTATTATTCATCATATTAATATCTTTTTTAAAAAAATAATCCTGGTACTTTATATTATACGTTAACATTATCTTCTCATGAGTTCAATAAGGAGCGCTATGATTCTTTCTGGAAATGAAATTAGACGTCGATTAGGTAAAGAGCTTTTTATAGAGCCATTTAACCCATCTCAACTAGGTCCTAATAGCTATAACTTACGTTTGCATAATGAATTAGTGGTATACAATGAACCTCATCTTGATATGAAAAAAGAACATCAAATTGAGACGTTAGTTATTCCAGAAGAAGGCATGCTTCTTGAAGCGGGAAAATTATATTTGGGACGTACTGTTGAATACACAAAAACTGATACGTTAGTTCCGATGATTGAAGGCCGTTCATCAATCGGCCGTCTTGGTCTTTTTATTCATGTAACGGCTGGCTTTGGTGATGTTGGTTTTAAGGGATATTGGACGCTTGAAATTTTCTGTGTGCAACCGGTTCGTATCTATGCCGGTGTAGAAATTTGCCAGATTTTTTATCACACCATTGAAGGTGATTATGCAAAATATTCGAGCAATAAATACCAAAACAATCGTGGTATTCAGCCGAGTATGTTGTATAAGGATTTTCAAAACGAATAGTATCTTTGCTTAAGTTTTTACAAAAAAGGATCTGCAGGTGACGCATACGAATAAGATGATGGTATTATTGTTATGCGCAATGCATAGTACACAAGGTATGGAAGTTTGGGGCGAGACAAAGTCGGAAAAAACTGTACTGAATAGAGAAAAATATTCAAATTATAACTCCTTACCAAATTCGAGCGCTGTATCTTCGGAAGAAAGAGAATATCTTAAAGCTTTTTTGAAAGCAAGCGCACAAGCATTGCCTCCGGATATTAAAGCATGCATTGCAACCAAACTTGTGCAATTATATTTTTTAACTGCTTTGAAGTGTATTGAGGAAAAACCTCTTGAAGTCTTGAATCTTGTATGTCAGGTTCAAAGTATTTGCCCGTTAACAATAGGTGAAAAAACTTTTGAATGGAAAGACCTCATTGTCTTAAAAAAAAAGAAACAGGAAAGTCTTTTTAATCTAGGTAATCCGAGTACATGTTGGAAGTGTTTTACTGGGCTTGACAATATTACCGTTCCAGGAAGTTGTAGTAATGTAGATTATGCGATTAAAGCAGGTGTTGCCAAGCTTCAATGTAGAGATGTTCCAGCAGCTAGAGCTATTTCGTGTTACTCTATGGATAATGATCTGGATGATATGCCTGCGCACATTAAAAAGAATTTAATTATTCAAGAGAGTGAGTGCTGTACTCCGATTTTATTTGGATGTTGCGCACCTTTGGCATTATCTGGCTCTTTATTGGGCTTAGCAAGTTTAATATTCTCTTCTTCGTGCTCTTCAACTGCAATTGCAGGAGGGGGACTCATGGTTCCTGGTTGTACGTGGTGTGTGGCAGCACGTACAGGTGCGTGTAATAGATATTGTGTGTCGCGATATTCAGTAGATGAAGGCAAGTATTTATGATAGTCAAAAATAACATTCAGTTACGCTTATCGTAGAGCAATCTTTTAAGACTAATTTTAACAATTGTATGTACAAGGCCTATTGAGTATTCAAGAGGCCTTGTACATTTATTACGCCTTATCTTTAAAATGCGGAATTTCCTGTGAGATTGGCCCATTTAAATCACCGCGAATAAATTGATGAATATAGGGATTATTAGATTCCCAAATTGTTTTTGCATCACCAAAATATTGAATCTTTCCTTCATGGAGCAATGCAATTTTATCAGCATATTTAAATGTTTCTACATCATGTGAAATAACAACAGAAGTAAGTTTGAGTTTTTTTTGCATGTCAAACATCAGTTCGTGGATAACGTGAGAAGTGATAGGATCCAGGCCGGTGGTGGGTTCATCGTATAAAATAATTTCAGGATTGGTGACCAATGTTCGTGCCAATCCTACTCGTTTTCTCATACCACCAGATAGCTCAGAAGGATATTTGTATAAATTTTCTTCTGATAATTGCACCAGAGCTAATTTTTCTTTAACGATAGGTAAAATTTCTTCTTCAGATTTACCTTGCTCGATGAGTGTGATGCCAATATTTTCATAAATATTTAATGAATCCAGCAGTGCAGCAAATTGAAAAACATATCCAAATTTACTCAGGCAATCATCAAGTTCTTTGCCCTCGAGTGTAGTGATATCAACTCCATCAATAATAATTTTGCCAGATGTTGGCTTGATAAGCCCAATCACTTGCTTGAGTAAAACAGATTTACCTTCACCAGATCGGCCAATAATGATGGTCATAAGACCTTCTGGAATATCAAGATTAACTCCACGCGTAACCCAATGGCCATCAAACTCTTTGTGTAGATCGACGATTTTAATTTTGGTTTTATGCGTGGTTTCTTTCTTCATGATATCTCTTTTTTAGCCCCAATCTCTATTATATGCCCTACTTCGCTAAAGCTACGAAGGACAGGCCGATTGGGGGCCCCCATATTAGAGGGTTTTTGGCATTATTTTTCGGGTCGTTATAGTGATTTTTGCTATTATAAATGCTCAAGCAATTTGGTCAAGAAGTAGTTAGAAATTAAAATTAATATTGAGCTTGCAACAACACTTTGCGTGGTTGCAGTACCAACGCCACGAGCGCCTCCATGGGTATACATTCCTTTATAAGTTCCTACCCAGGAAAGTATAAGTCCAAATATTGCAGCTTTTTTTAAACCGCCGTGAATATCGGTTATTTCAACATAATTGCGAATGCTGCTTTCATAATCTTCGGGACTTAATTCTAAAACATAGACGCATACTATATAACCACCGATGATACCAAAAAACATAGAAAAGAGCGTTAAAAATGGCAATATGATAGTGCTTGCAACAATACGGGGAACAACAAGATATTGAAAAATATTAATACGCAGTGTTGTCAGTGCATCAACTTGTTCGGTGATAATCATGGTGCCAATTTCTGCAGTAATTGCAGATCCAGCACGGCCGGTAACCATAAGTGCCGTGAGCACTGGCCCAAGTTCCCGAATTAAACCAAGGGCAACAATTGCGCCAATAAATTGCTCGCCCCCAACACGCTGAAAACCAATATATGTTTGCAGCGCAAGAACCATACCGGTGAATAAACCAGTTAAAACTACAATGCTCAAAGATTCAACACCAATCCGATTCATTTGGAAAAATGTTTTAGAAGCTTTGAGTTTTGTGGTGAAAAGGGTTTTTAGTGCTTTGAGAAAAAAAATAGTAAATGCACCCAAGCTGGTACATGTATCAATGGCCGACGCACCTACATAATTGATGAATTCAATTACCACGAATCAACTCCATCTTTGCGCTCTGCTTTGTATGATTTTATTCTTCGTCACCATCAATAGGGGTAGAAGCTGGTTGAGGTAATGATTGTTGAGTTAGATATTTGCTATCAACATACCTGAATTTTTTATGTTCAGTTGATTTCATGAGAGAAAGAATCATAGCGCCAGCCATAAAGATAGATCCAAGAACCCAAGTAATCTTTTGAAATAAGTCTTGTCCGCCACCACCACCAAAAATCATTTGAGCGCCACCGCCTAAACCACCAAGGCCTAAGCCACCTTTGCCTTTTTGCATGAGAATAATAAGAACAAGCAGAAAACAGTTAATGAGATAAAGTGTGAGTAAAAATCCGTATAGCATTAATTTTCCTTGTTATGATACATCTGTAATTTTGAGTATAGCAGGTTTATTTTTTTTCTTTAGTTTTTTTAGATTTTATCAATTCTGCTTCGATCTCCTCAATGGTTGGCAGGCTACTTTGTAATTTCTTAGGTAATTTATCCAAAGTTTTAGTGATATATTCTGAAACGCCTATAGGCTTTTTAATATCTCGTAATGCATATTCAGCTACAAGTTTGTTTTTGCCTTTGCAGAGCAGTATGCCAATTGAAGGATTATCGGTGCTGTGTTTCAATGTATCATCAATGGCTGAAAGATAGAAATTCAGCTTTCCTGCATATTCAGGTTTAAAATCGGTTGTTTTGAGTTCTACCACACAATAACAGCGTAATTGTACGTGATAAAAGAGAAGATCCAGGTAATAATCATTACCAGCAACTTCGATATGGTATTGCCTGCCAAGAAATGCAAAACCTTTACCAAGTTCAAGCAATAATTTTTGAATATGATCAATAAGTCCTTGCTCTAATTCTAATTCGCGAAATCCTGCATCTAAAGTAAGAAAGTCAAAATTGTATGGATCTTTTAATGTTTCTTGGGCCAATCTTGATTGAGGGTCTGGTAATTGTTGTGCAAAATTTGTGATAGCTTTACCGTGTCGTTTATATGCTTTGTTTTTGATCCAATCCTCTAGTGCTGATCTGCTTAAACCGTTTTCAATAGTTTGTTGAGCATACCATAAACATTCATCTACATTTTTTATTTTTGTAATGATCAAAACGTTATGACCCCATGGGATATGAGCGATTGGAAGGGCATTAAATTGTCTCACAGGCTGTGAGACTTTTGTATAGGCAAGATAAAAGGCTCTCATTTTAAATATGTTTGCACGCGAGAATCCTTGAAGGCCAGGAAAGGCATCCTGTAGGTCTCTGCATAATTTCTCTATAACGAGCGTTCCCCAGCCTTCTTGTTCTTGTTTTTCAACAATTGATTTACCGATTTCCCAATACAATGAAATGAGTTCGCTATTAACCGCTAGAGAAGCTTTCAGTTGCGCTTGTTGCACTCTCTTTTTTAATTGATCGAGGAAACGAATGTATGTTGGAAGACCTACTAATTTTTTGGGTTTGCTGCTCATAAAGATATCCTCATGATGAACTTTTTCTTCTAGTTTTTTTAAATTTTATCTATTTTTGTATCACTCGTATAGGTTTATAAAATTATTAAAAAGGAGAGGTCGGGTAATGATAAAAAAAGAAAAGGTAATGAAGAAAACGATAATATATGCAGCATTGTTGCTGATTGCCCGTATGGTGATAGGCTCTGAAAAAGATGCTTTGATTGTGCGTGAGAGAGTTAGTGTTGAAGGAGTGAGCACATACAATCCATTTAGTCCCAATATCAGAATTGGTAATAAAGAAATCAATAATTCTGTGCTATTAACTTTGCAACCGAATCACAGAAAAAAAATTGAAGATATAGCAAAGCCCTCCTTTATTGTTGCATGTTGTGGGGGTATCAATAATCAAAGAATAAAAGAATCAGACATAATTACCATTACAAAGATAGCCAATAAACAAAAAGACCATGAACTAAGAAAAGCAATAGATGGTATGGTGGTGGAGACTATCGATGTAAAAAACAGTTGCTGTATGAATGATAAGACAAAAGACATTCCTACAATGACTAATAAGCTTATGTGTTCGAATCTTGCTGGGTGCTGTGGTGGATCTCCTTTTGTACTGGGAGGAATTTTTTGTCACAATCATTGTTGTTGTATTGCCGCAGGACCTGTTGGAATACTTATTTCATTGGCAACGTTTCTTGGTATGGAATCTGTTCTCTGTATGAATTATCACTATTGTAGTGAACGGAAAATATATAGATTTAGTTTTGATAAAAATGAGGTCAATGAGCAAGATAAGGATGCTGAAAATTAATTTTAGTAATGAGAGGTAGCCATGAAAAAAAATCCTATGAGTATCGGGTTAGTGCTGACAATTTCGGGCATATTATTCTCAGCCGAGAAAGGATATAATCCACTAGTTAAGGCAAGTTTTGAGCCTGCATCGGTTATTGGTACCAAAGGGATTGATGTTAAAGTGAGACAATCTTTATCTAAAAATCAGAGAAAAACTATTTATGGCATTGAACATCCAGGTTGTATCAGATCCTTGTATGGATTTAATAATCAGGTAATCTCCGAAAAACATAAAGATGCTCTGGGCGGTATGCCTAAAGAAATTAGAAAAGGATTGATTGTACGCGTCAAGAAAATCGAAGGTTCTTGTTGTATTAATCCTAGAGGAGCTGACTGTAATCCTAATAAAGCAAATTTTTTTGATTTGTATGCAAATAAAGCTTGGGTTCCTGCCGCGGTGATGTCGGTTCCTTTTGGAGTTAGTTTTTTATTTAAAATGCTGTGCGGACCTATTGCTATAGCTCCCTGGGCTGCTTGTACTGTGCCAATAATACTAGCACCACCTGCGTGCGCAGCTGTATCTACTGAAGTAGGTATTTGTACATATCATCGTTGTTGCGTTGAAGATGAAATTTGGTATTCCAATGATAATAGTGAGAGCGATAGTGAATCTGAAGAGCAAAACAATTAATATAAGCACAATGTTACATATTAGTACGTTTTTATAATCACAGAAAATTGGTCAAAATGAGTACTTGCTCGCCCAACCAGAAAACCATCAATATGAGAAATGGTTTTGAGTTGGGCGATATTTTTTTCAGTAACGCTGCCGCCGTAAAGCAGTTGTATTGTATGTTCTGCTGTGTGCATTTCAATAATTTTTTTAATCCATGCAAAAACTTCTTCAAGGTAATTACTTTCAGGAATAATACCGCTGCCAATTGACCAAATCGGTTCATAAGCAATCAGTAACGATATATTTTTTTTATGTATGCTTTCCATAATTGGTTTTAGCTGTTCAGCTAAAACCGTTAATGTTGCATTCTGTTCAAAATGTTCTTGTGTTTCCCCAATACAAATAATTGGTTGAATATTATTATCGAGCAAAAGATTTATTTTCTTAATAATTGAATCCGTTGTCTCGCCAAAATATATTCGTCTCTCACTGTGCCCAACAAAGCAATGTGTAACCCCAGCCTCTGCCAATGATTGTGCTGATATTTCGCCAGTGTATGAACCGGATAGGTATTCTGAGCAGCTTTGTGCACCAATAGAAATGTTACTATTTTTGAGTATTTCAATTATTGGGGCGAGTGCAACAAAAGAGGGGCACAGAACAATATGAGCAAGTTCTGATAGAGCTTGTAATTGATCTCGATTTTTAATGCAGTAATTAATGCTTTCATGATAGCTAAGGTTCATTTTCCAATTTGCTATGTATGTGTATTTCATATCTTCTAATATTCATTTTTTTCTGAAGGTATATACTTTTTTGAAATGATAACATCAAAAATTGTATAGGGGCAATAAAGTGAAAAAATTAATTTTTTTGTTGTGTGGAATTTTATGTGTATCGAACAATGCTTGCGCTATGCGTCGAAAAAATACAAATGTTATTGAGCACAGGAGCAAAAAGAAATTGAGTATTTTTCAGCAGAATTTTGAAAACAATAAGAGTATGATGCCACAAAAATATTCCTTTGATGCAATATGGTGTGAATATAGCGCGCTTAATAGTCAAAAGAAAAAATATGTGAATGATAACTTATCACAATCATTCTTGTTTTCTTTTGCTGTATGTCCCAAAGAGATTAGGTATAAAATTTTAACAACTATGCTTGATAATGATGAAGAATCAGCACAAATATTTGATACAAAACCTATTTTTGCTGTATTTGAGCATTATAAGTATGCAAAAACATATGCTCCTTTAAAAATAAGCAATAAAATCTATTCTGCGGGGATATTGTTTAGATGCTCTAAAGAAGAAATAGACCAAATGCGTGGTGTTTTTCAACCGTTTGCGTTTATAGAGAAAAGCATGGGTTATAAAAAAAATATTGTTTCAGAAAAACAACTTAAGAGCATACAAGCGATGAGAGAAGATATAACTCAGGGGTTGCAAGTAAGAGTGGTAAGAGATGATTATGTGGATGGATGTTTCTTTGGGCCTGTTGCAATGTGTGTAATAAGTGGTTTTGTATACCCATTTGTATCAGTGCCAGTTGCAGCAGGTATTACGTGTTGCTTAGAAGGCATGTTTTCTGCTCTTTATTATCGCCGAGCAAGTTTAGATGCGATAGAAGTGGAATTATAGATAAAAAAGCGCTCTTTTTACGGAGCGCTTTTTTTTGTGCTTTTATTAATGATGATTATTTTTTGCACGTCTTTTTTAAAATGTCTTTTCTTTTTTCTTCTCGTTCTTCTATTTGATTAACAATAACCCTTGCTCCTAACGCAGACACAGTGAGCATGACGAGTCCATCTCTCGCGTTTTCCTTAGGGCCCTGACTTATAAAAGTCGCTGTAAATATAGTTCCACCAAAAAACATTCCTGCCCCAAAAAGGCCGAGATAGAATTTCGCTTTTTCATCCTGTTCATTGAGTAAGTTTAGTCTACGTTGATTTGAATCATCAGCAATTTTATCAGAATGTTTATTGTTATCGTTTTTATGGTGATTATCGTGGTGACTTTGTCCATGATGATCAGTTCTTATGAAGCCATTCATGGTGAGCAATACACACAAGGCAATTATTTTTTTTGTCATGAAAATTCCTGTAAAATTGAATGAGAGTCTAATTTTAGATATGCTGAAATTTTTGGATCAGCTTTAAATAAGAAAGCGCTCTTTTTGCGGAGCGCTTTTGTTGTGTTGTTATTAATGGTGACTGTTTTTTGCACGTCTATCTAAAATTTCTTTTCTTTCTTTTGCTCGTCCTTGACCTGCTACGTGAATAACTCCACCTCCTGTAATAGATAAAGCTACTGTTGCAGCTCCAGCTAGTGCTAATCTTGTATTGGTTTCTTTACCAACGAATCCTCCTAAGACTATAACACTACCTGCTAATATTCCAGCTCGTGAGATATTAGTATAATAATTGGCATTGGCATCTTGTTCTTCTAATGTTTTAAGTCTGCGTTGATCTGCTTCATCAGCAATTTTATCAGAATGATCATGATGGTGATGTCCATGATGACCATGATGGCCGTGATGATGTTCGCTAGCTTGTGATCCTTGTTGCGCAGGATAGCCATTAGCGCCTACAAAACTATTGATGCTGAGTAATGCACAAAGTGCAACTATTTTTTTCGTCATGAGAACTCCTGTAAAAATTGAATTAATGAAACATAGTGTGTTTACTTGTGTTATATTATAGTGAAAAAAAAATTTCTATGAAGCATATGAATATTTTTTGGAGTAATGCATGAATAATACCTATCTTGTATTTGTTATTTTATTGACCAACATTAACTTTTTTTTTGGAATGGATGTGGCAAAAGAAAATGATGTTAACTCTTCACCCCTGCATCATACAAGAAGAAAAATAGTTGAACTTGATATGACCCCCAAAGCATATCCCATTGCGCATTGTGCACAGGTTTTGGATATAGGAATGAGAGATATTCGTTATAGTGTTGAACAATTGTCATTGGAGCAACAGCAACTACTCAAGCATAGATTAGCATCTAGCTTTACTTTTAATATTGCAATGTTGCCAAAAGAGTTGTGTTTAAAAATTCTTCACTATGCATATGATGAAGATGGTCAACAATATAATAGTAACAGTTTTTTTTGTACCCCGATGATACAAGCAATTATGCTGCACAAAGAATTTGAAAGTAATCCAATGAAAATTGGTGGTAAAAAAATAGAGTTGAGTACATATCTTATGCTTTCGCAAGAAGAAAGAAATAAAATACGCTCAGCTGTAAATCCTTCAATATTGAGCAGTTTTTTTGAAGGAACAAATGATTCTGTGCTTTCTCAGGATAACTATGAAACAATAATTCAACTCTTGCCCGATGATTTAGAGGGGGCTCAAGTAGTACAACTTCCTTCTTTTTGGCAACGATTAAAATTGGGATTATGTGGAAATTATGAAGTTTGTGAATCGAAAGGTAAAGTATCATTGATAGGATGCCTTGGAATGCTCCAAATGCCTTTGATGCTAGGTATAGTATTGGAGTCTAAGGTTGCATGTGTGGTGGGTGGTATAATTGATGGAGTTATTGCAATAGGGGGAATTTTATATGGAATATCGCAGTGTAGGAATTATATCGTGGTGGTAACGCTAGCTCAGAATAATCAAGTGGAATGATTATGTTTTTTGAAAGATACTATGGAATCTAAATTAGAAAAATATAAAAAAATTATTATGCCCATTATTGAAAAGCATGTTCCAAATGCAAAAATAATTCTTTATGGATCGCGTGCGCGTGGTGATTTTGAAGAAGGGGCTGACATTAATATTGCTTTAGATATAGATAAAAAAATAGATAGTTGGCTTGTTTATGCACTTCTATTAGATTTACAGGATTCTGATTTACCTATTTTATTTGACGTTGTTGATTTTGCGAAAGTGTCTGAAGATTTTAAAAAAAATATTTTAAGAGATGGGATTATGTTGAGAGAACAAATTAATTGAGCCATCCATCTTTTCTTTTTTTTCTATGAAAGCTAACGGCAAAATGATGTGCATAATCGCGTAACGCTATAAATAATCGCCCTACTTCTGTTTGTATATCTAGTTTGATACCTTGTGGAAACTGTGCTCCATATAAGGTTTCTTCTCGTTTTGCTAAACTTACCATTGGTGCATCAGGTAAAATATATTGCGCTGCGCTCAGCTGTCCTTTGCCGCCATCAATAACAATGAGATCAGGAAGGCTACTTTTGTCTCTATAACGGCGTGCAATAATTTCTTGCAATGCTGCGTAATCATTCTGTTCTGTTAATGTTTTAATTTTAAAATGGCGAAACATATGTTTTTCTGGTTTTCCATCAGTAAAACGCACGCAAGATCCTACTAAATAACTGCTTTGAAAATGCGAGATATCAAAACAATCGATAGTTCGTACCGGCGTCGAAAATCCTAAAAATTTTTGTAATTCGGTGTTGATAGTAGTGTCCACTTCTTGATAGGGCGTTACCGCGCTTGCAACAAAAATATCGGTTGCAAATTTATCAGTGCTAAAATGAGTATTGAGTGTTGCAAATATGGCATCTACATTCTGCAAATACTCGTTGATGTTTTTTGCTTTTTCAAACTCAAAAGCGGCGCTATATTTTTTCATCTGCTCTTGTATCTGTTCAATAAAAGCTTCTTGATTATTTTTTAACGCTTGCTGTGCCAGTGAAATACGAAAGGCATAATCAGCTGTGTCAAAGGTTGATTTACAGTTACCGGCACAGTTGCCGATATGGTAATCAAGGCAACCATTTTCAATTTTTTTATTGCACAGATTGAGATTGAAGGTTCGCTTTAAAAAGTGATAGGTTTTGCGCGCAGGGGCTTTTTCTATAAAAGGGCCGAAATACGTACCCTTTTTCTTTTTATTGCGAACAAGTTCAATGGTAGGCAATTCATGGGGAGTAGAAAAACTCTCTTGATATGGGGTCCCCGGTCGGAACGTAGAGGAGACTGGGATTATAGTAAAAAGAATATAAAGAAACGGCTGGCCATCCTTAAGAAGTACGTTAAATCTTGGCTTGTATTTTTGTACCAATTCAGCTTCTAGGAGTAAACTTTCAGTTTCTGTCGGAGTCAATATATAGTCTATATCAGCATATTCATTGATAAGTTGGTTAATTTTCCAATCAGAATCACATTTTTGGAAATAGGAGTTTACTCGGTGATGAAGGTTTTTAGCCTTGCCGATATAGATAATAACACCCTGAGCATCTTTAAAAAGGTAGACGCCGGTGAGTTTTGGGATTGATATTTTTAATTTTTTAGTGGTTAGCTTCATAGTTTTAGTATAGCATATATTTTTTGTGATTACTAATGGAAAATAAGCGCGTCAATATTATCATTGAATGGGTAATTGTATGATTTAGGGGGCATATTTATTTTATGCAAAAAATCCATAAAAATAGATGTATATTGACAAAAATAGCGAAAAATGATGGTGAAACCATCAAAAATGTAAGAAAAATGATGGTAGCGCCATCAAAAATCTAGAAAAAATGATAGTAATTCAAAGTTTGTAATGAAGCTGAAGTTGTTTGGTTGAGATGCTTAAGGAGTTACCGAATTTAATTGAGAGTGTAAATTTTAAGCGCTTGCTCGATAATGAGATTATATTGTTAAATGGTCAAAGATTGTTTTAGAATATTTTTATGTAAGTTGTCTGATTAGGGGGTTGTATGAATAAAAGAACACGCAGTTGTTTGGTATTAAGAATAATTGTATATAGTTTATTTGGTTTTATTTTTCAAATTGATGCAATGATACCTTATGGAACTTCCAAAGGAATGAAGTTATACGCGGAAGAAATTCAGCGAGAAAAGGAACAAAAAGAAGAAAAGAAAAAACAAATTATAGCAGATCTTGAGAAAAGTGGAGAAAAAAATACCATTTATCTATACGATGAATCATTAAAACATCATCGTGTTTTACCAAACACGCTGTGGGATAATGTTGGATCGTGGAAAACTATGATGATGGATTTATCTGAAAAGAATGAGGGTGTACCAAGCCAGGTAGAGTTTCTAGAATTTTCGCCTACAGCAATCGATAGTTTCTATGATATTTTAAAGGACTGCTCATCAGCACCAAGTCCTTCTTTGCATAATACAGAAAATTCTGGTATTGATATTCACCAAACTTTTATTGCAATACAAAGAGCTTGCGTTAGTAAAAAGGCCACATTGTTAGATATTGATACACTCATATCGATTGCATCATTTGCGGAGACCCATCAGATTGAAAAAGCTATTTATGAGCCACTTGTTAAAAATATTCAACAACGATTGATGGACGTCTTTAATGGTAAGTTACAACTTACTGAAGATAATATAAGAATGCTTAATAATGCTAATTCTGATTTACGAAAAGCTACTTTAACTGTTCCATGGAATATCTCTTTAGAAAGAATTAAATTAGATATAGCTAAAAATAAAAAATTAGGTGGTGGACCTAGGTTTTGTTCTTGTGGAATTCCAAACAGCTATATGACCGATATACTCATTAGTCCTGATAACAAGCACGTTCTTGTAGTACCTCCTGGAGCAGATTTATGGGTAAACGGAGGCCGTTTGCAAGTCAAAGTAAGTGTTTTAAATAGTAATGGAGCTATTGAGTGGGAATTTCCCCTTATTATCGATCATCCTATATGGATCAATAACAATAAATTTGTTTACAGACATGAGTATGCTGGCCCGCAAAAATTAATTATCGCCGATACTGCAATGCAAACATTTCAAGAGATAGTTTTTGATTCTAAAAAAAGGCACGTAACAAACATTATGCTTCATAAAGGAGAAATCTTATTTTCTTATGTAGATGATCAAAATAAACTGGGCATTGGGACATATGATCAGGAGTCTAACAAACTAATATACAGTTCTTTGGGTGACCTCAGTGGAAATGTTCTTGGTATCGATAAAGCAGGGAGATTGTTATTGTATAATAAAAAGGAAGGGATTATCTATAGATTAAAAACAAATGAAGATAATCTAGCCGAACAAATGCTATCGCTTACGCCTAGTGACAATATACTCTCACTGATGGCAAGTCCAGATGGAAAAAAAATAGCTGTACGAAGAGCGCGCTCTTTAAATGTTGAAATCTATTCTCTTGAAACTGGAGAAAAAATAGAATATTTATGTAATTTCATGGTTCATCACTTGAAATTTAGTGAAGATAGCCAGTATCTCATTGTAGCTGGCGATAAAGTAACTATTTTTTCTGCACTAACAAAAGAAATAATAGGAGAATTAGACTCAAGTCATCAACCGATATTCAAAAATAATTCTGCCGTAGCATTGAGTGCCGATAATAACACATTAGTAATGGGTTCTAGTAGTAATCAAAGTAGTTTTCAAAGTCTAGTTGGTACTATGCCAAATAATGTATTAATATGGGATTTCATTCCTAAGAAATATCTTCCTGCTTGGAAAAAACTACAAAATCTACCGCCGTTGCTTGAAAATATATATCCTATTGTTTCCTGGTATCATCGGTCACAAAAAGAAGAAAGACCAATAAAGCTTTCTAATACTGAAAAAAACGTATTTCATGGATTTGATTACAATGTTCAACAATTATTGACTGCCGTAGGCATCATTGCGCCTGGGCAATTAGGCAAACAAAAAAATATAGGTCAAGCTAAATCGGTTGTTACCCCTGAAGAACCAGATGCAAGTCCGCTGCAATCGCAAGAAAGTGTCTTGCAGAAAATTATGCGCGCCACTGGTGCTATGGCAAAAGATTTTCTGAATTATATCAGTAAAATGTCTAATGCATTGCCGGGTTCTGGATAATAAATTGTTTCAAGTGATTGAGTAAGTTTTTTTACCTTCAATTCAAAAATAACTATAATGATTTAACCCCATGTTTTACATGGGGACCCCGTATTAAGAAATTTTGCAATATATAAAGTGTTATTTTTTGCTTGAAGGTATTTTACTATGAATCTTTTTAGACATCTTCCTAAGTTTATTATTTTACTGATTGTTTCTTGGATTGGTTGGCAGACATATGCCTATTTTTTAGATACAACGATTGCGTGTGTAACGGTAAATGGTGTTACTGAAAATTGTTATCATGCAGGAGAGGTTAAATGTTGTGTAACATCGGATAAGACTGGAGATGTTGCATTGTGGCTTGATGGGCAATCATTAGCTCAGGGCGTTAGGTTTAAAGCGCACCAAGAAGGTCAGCCTTTTGCTATTCCTACTAAAACATTAAGCAATGGTAAACATACTTTGAAAGTAGAATTCATCGATAATACTTTCAATCGTAATAAGGTTTTAGTTGATCGCGAATTTTACGTTGATAATATGCCATTGCAGGCAGTATTTGTAAAAACAGGTTCTCCGTATAAAGTATTTCAAGGCAGAACATTGCATATTCAGTTTCAGGTGAATAAAGAAATTAAGCAGGCACATATTAATGCGTTATCGCGTTCATTTGAATGTTTTCCTGAAAGCAAAGGATCAAAAATATATGAATGCTATATACCAATTGAATGCGAAGAACAACCAAATGAATATCTTTTATCAGTAGATATTGAAGATAAAGTTGGTAACGCGTTGCATCTTGATAATAAGTTTCAGATTGTTGTGTTTCCTTTTAAAAAAGAAGTGATTACCGTCACCTCTAACAAAGTGCAAGAAGAAAAAGCGCTTGGCCGCGATGGTAAATGTTTAGAAGATGAGATTGCTGAACTTTCTGCACAATCACCGCGAGAAAAATTATGGCGTGGAACTTTTTGCGCCCCGATAGAAATTCAACGTGTAACCTGTGAGTATGGTACGATTCGTACAACACAACACAAAGGGCGTTACGCACACAAAGCGGTTGACGTGATTAATATGCCGCGCTCTGTTGTTTGGGCGCCACAGGATGGTATTGTGGTGATGAAAGATAGATTTGCACCAAGTGGTAATACAGTAATTATTGATCATGGTCTTGGTATTTTGTCACTCTTTTATCACTTAGAAGATTTTGCTGATATTGAAGTAGGACAAAAAATTGCACAAGGCAATCCACTGGGAACCATAGGGAAAACTGGTTTTGCTACGGGATATCATTTGCATTGGGAACAGCGCATTAATAATATTCCTGTTGATCCTATGCAGTGGATTAAGATGTAAATAAATGTTTAATTAAGTTTGGCATAATGTATGTCAAACTTTAATGCTCTGTACCGGGGTCCCCATACGGAGTAATAACGAAGGATGGGGTCAAATGTATTTTATTCCTCGTAACAATGCAGTTTATAATTATATTGCTCATACAGATATTAAGCGTTGCTATATTGCAACGCTTTTTGTTTTAGCAGCATTTGGCATGATTGTTTTTTATGGTGTTTATATACCGCTTACTGCGCATATTACATTGCTTAAAGTTGAGCTTGCGCGCTTGCAAAAACAGCAGGAAAATAGTGAACAGCTGAAAAAAAGTAATAAAAAATTTTCAACTTCTATTGATACAAATAAAAAAAATATTGGCGAATATGTGGTTGAAGAAAATAAAAAAGCAGAAGAATGTTCCAAGCGTATGCAGTTTGTTTTTGATGCAGTTGCAAAATCAGGGCTTGCGCTTAATTCATATGGATCATGCAAAGAAAAAGATAAAAATTGGTACGTAAAAGATTCATCACATATTCAAGTTGTTGGATCTATGGAGCACATATTATCTTTTTTAAAAACAATTAAAGATTCCGATCAAATGATAAAACTATCTCACCTTGCTCTAACGCGCGTGAAAGAAAATAGTTTTCAATTAAGTTGTGATGTTGGGATCATTTTGGTGAAAAAATAAGCTAAGCAGTTTTTTTCTTAAAATTCTTTCTTTAACCGGGCGCCCGATCGTCCTTCGATACATTTTTTGAAGACAAAAAACACTCAGGATGAGCGGAATAGGATGGTGCTTCATGTCTAAGTCCTATTTCTTAAAGTGGCCGTGTCCGCCGTAGCTTTACTGAAAGTCCTACGAAGTTTTAACGAAGTAGGAGCGAAGGAGGAGGTCAAAAAAAAATCCCTTCAACTTTGAACAAGCTGAGGCTCCCTCCTTCGCCAAGGCTTCGGAGGACACAGTAGGGGGGTGTCTCTCTCGTTATAAAAATAGTGTACGAAATATAAAATTGATGAGCTATAAAAAAAATCCCTTCAACTTTGAACAAGCTGAAGGGTTAGGGGGGTGAACAATACGTAAAAAAGTATTGTTCAGTTAGGGACGTTTTATTTCGGTATAAAAGCTTTGCCTGCTATTGTTCGTTGTTTTCATATTGCTCTAGCAAAGTTAGGATAATGCTAACAAGCGCCTACTGCTTTGTCAAGCCTCTACTTTTGATATCCTTTTGTTATCGCTATTTTTCTTTTGGCTGCATTTAAACATATGTGGTAAACTAAAGAAAAAACCACTTTTACACGATGTGCCAGCTGAAAAAAATGGCAAACGTGTTATCATCGGTGCAGGGGCTGGATTAGGAACTGTTTCAATGATCTGGAATGAAGAGCTGCAATCATATATCAGTTATCCAGCAGAAGCAGGCACGGGAGATTTTCCGGCACTTGATGCAATTGAATTAGAATTATCATTGCGCATGAGACAATTACGTAACTTTAAAACCATTCATTGGGCCTTTTTTGTTGCGGAACCAGGTATTCAATATCTGTATCAAATTTTACAAGATATGAATCAGCAAGGATGTGCATCTGATAAAAAATACACTGATGCAATGGCAATTTTAGCGGATGCACAAAATGATGCATGCTGTGCAAAAGCTGCAGAGTTGTTTTACCAGTTTTATGCACGTTTTGTATATAACTTTGCTTGGACACACTTCCATTTGGTGGAATCTATTTAGTGGGAGAAACAGCTACAGAGCATCAAGAAATGCTCAAATCAATCTTTTTACCGGCGTATTTTAGTTGTGTAGAAAGTAAGCGTTCCTTGTTGCAGCATATTCCGGTATATATTATCAAAGATGATGTAACAGTTGGATTATATGGTATTGCGCAGTATTTTATGTTAGAGAAAAAAGAGCTGGTTGCGGGCAGCTCTTTTCTTAATGAATTGCAGATGAAAGTTAAAGATTATTGGAATATGTTGAAGAATAAATTAAGAGAGTGTTGTTGATGAAAAATTTCCTGATTTCATTGTATGTTTTTTTCGTATGTAGTATTGATACTGTTTTTCCTATGTTGCCTCAACGGGAATTAGATGGTGATACTGGGCCTTGTATGGTAAGAGTAGTATCACAAACATATAAAAGTAACTTGCCAGAAGTTATTCTTAAGAACTCAGGATATGTCCATTCCAATGCTTTATATTCATCGGATGGTAAGTATCCGTTGTTTTCATATTCCGAAAAAGTAACCGAAAAAATGGCAAAAGAATATATATTAAAAAAACATATATGTAGACTAACTCAAACATCTTCTACCCGAACCATAATAGTACATGCGCTTCATGAGCATGTTCCACTTGTTTTGCAACATGTTACTGAAAATCCAAACGATATTAATGCATTAATATTAGAAGGAAGCATACTGTCTGATGAATATACATTATCAAGCATAACAGACAAATTTCCATCACATATTCCTATAATTATGTTTCATGATCATAGGGATCGAATGACTCCAGCTCTTGATGCATGTGCATTGTATGCTCATCTTAGAAGTAAGAACAAAAATATTTATTTAATACCTGCGCCAAATACTTTCAGGGAATCAATAGATGCAATTTGCAGTCGAATTTTTGCATTGCATAATCTACCACAATTAAGAGATGTGAGGAATAGGGTTGTAAGTGATGAAGTGCTAAAAAAAATTCAGGTTCAGCCTGATGAGACTACTATTAAGCACTTAGCAAGCATTCTTGAGAGAGAAATAAATGATTATTATCTAGGTGTAGCAAAAAAAATAGCGTTTGGTTGTTTCGGTATTCTTATTTTCTGGAAAATGGTTACATTTTTTACTCAATAAAACGAGCAAGTGTTAAATGTATATTGTACGCGATAAAATTGCTCTTGATGAATTAAGAAAAATGTCGGAAAAAACCTCAGATGGGTTTGTCAAAGTCGTAATCGATATTGAAAAAAGTATCATGGTAGTTGATGCTTTTATGCATGCTGATGCTGAAAAATTATTATTGCAAGAAGGTTCATTACAAGACAATCTTTGGGGTATTAATGTGTATCCCTATAAATCCATGCAAGAGTGGATTGAATTTTATTCCACTATTAATTTAAAGCCGCTTTGTGGCAACACCAGTCGTTGGGTTGAGGATAAAGAGGTACAAGAAAAAATAAAAAAAATAATTAATAAGTTGGTGATGAGATAATACAGAATCGTCAACAAGCTTATCGCTCTGTTGATGATTCTTTTACTCATGTCCTGCGATGAATTTCTTAATCTTTGGATAGCTAGCAGGATTGTTTTTTAAATCTTCTGATTGCGCAGTTTCAATGATATTGCCTTCGCTCATTAAATAAATAGTGCAATTAAGTTTTGCAATCAAATCAGTATCATGAGTCGCCACAAGTACGATGTATCCATCAGTTGCAAGTTGTTGAATGTTGTTTGCAACATATGAAGTAAGTACTGGATCAAGCGCAGAGGTTGGTTCATCAAGGCAAATTATCTGTGGCTCCATGGCAATTGCGCGTGCAATTGCAAGGCGTTGTTTTTGCCCGCCAGAAAGTTGAAAAGCGTATTTATTATTTTTATCTAATAATCCATACCGGTTTAATAAATGATGAGCTATTTTTGTTGCATCAGTACCATTTTTCTTGAGTACTTTTTCAAGAGGTAATGTAATATTTTGTTCCACTGTCAGATGATCAAATAAGTTAAAATGCTGAAAAACCATACCAACAGTATGCGTTGTATTGATAGTTGCAAGATCAAGTTCTTTATCATCTAATGTTATCGTTCCGCTATTGATTGTTTCTAAGTTATTCAATATGCGGAGCAACGTTGATTTGCCAACACCAGATGATCCCAAAAATACGGCAATTTCACCTTTTTGTATGGTGAGGTTGATATTATTAAGAATTTTTTTTGAGCCGAATGATTTAGTGAGTTGATTAATCTTCAGCATGAATATTCATCCTTTTCTCTAGGCGTACAACAAGAAATGATACGGTAGAAGTGAGTATGAGATATAAAATTGCTACCGCAAAATAGACGGTAATTGCATCAAAGGTTCTGCTTTTAACAAAGTTAGCTTGTTTCGTGAGTTCTGCAACACCAATAAGAGATGCAAGTGCAGAATCTTTAATAAGGGTTACAAATTCATTGCCTAGGGCAGGTAATGTTGTCCGTAATGCTTGAGGTAACACGATGTATCTGATTGCATCTTGTGTGGAAAAGCCAAGAACTTTTGCAGCTTCAATTTGGCCAATACCAACGGATCTTATTCCTGATCTCATTATTTGACTAATGTAGGCGGCACTGTTGAGGCCTATAGCAATAATAGCTGTCCAAAGAGCAGAAATGCCAACTTGCGGTAAGAGAAGATTGGCAAAAACAATTTGAATAAGCATGGGTGTGCCGCGAATAATGACAACGTAGACACTGACTATAGTTTGCAATGCTTTGTTATGACTTGTTTGCATCAACGCCAATGTTATACCGAGAAGTAAACCTATGCAACAACCGGCACCGGCAATTTGCAAAGTAACAATCAAGCCTTTCAATAATACTGGTAGATATTCAATGATAAGATTAAAATCTATCATCATGATAAATTCCATTTTGTTTTAATGGCCGCCAATGTTCCATCTTTTTCCATTTCATTCAGCATAACTTGAATATCTCGCCGCAGATCAGGATAATGTTTTGATATTGCAAAGGCACTTGTTTCTTCAGTGTTTGCAATAGGAGTTATGTAAAAATTATTGCTATCATATTTTTCAAAATAAGGTTTGATTGAATATGTTGCCGTAACAAAGGCATCTGCTCTACCTGATTGGAGAGTAAGCATGCCATCGCTTACCAAATTGGAGGAAATGCGTAAAAGATCAATTCCGGGTTGTTCAGACATAAATGAATCAGCTATATATCCTTCATTTACCACCACTGTTTTGCCTCTTAAATCATCAATGGTAGTTAAAGGTTCGCGAGTTTTAGTGCTGATGATAACTAGCGGATTTCCTGTGAGATGAGGATGAGTGAAGAAAGCCCGCTGAGCACGTTCTTCTGTTGGCGTCATCCCTCCGGCAATAACTTGAATATTACCGATTTGAATTTCAGGGATTAATCCATCAAAAGGCATATCTTTAAAAGTGATTTCTGTATTAAGCCGTTTAAAAACTTCTTGTATAACATCGATATCAAATCCTACAAACTCATCATCCTCTTTGAATGAAAATGGCGGAAATTCGCTATTGGTTCCTATAATTACGGTATTTGTGCTTTGAGTTGAAGAAACAGGTGTTTGTTGTGCTTTGTGCCAAATAAGTGCGGAAGCCGCTATAAATAGCGCTATGATTAAAAATAACGACATTTTTTTCATGAGAAACTTTCTTTTTTAGTATCTATACTAGAATAGTAATTCCTTTTTGCTTTCTGGTCAAAAAACATAAAGAACGAAATTTGGTATAATAATAAGAAAAAAGAAAATACTATTTTATTTAGGTAGAAAATCATGATATTTAACGACCGTATACACGATATAGATAAAGTTAAGAACGAGATTGATCAATATAGGCCTCTTCCTGCCGTAATTATACCATTATTAAAAGAATATTTTCGTATTGGGTTAACATATTCCTCTAATGCGTTGGAGGGAAATACGCTTACAGAAACGGAAACAAAGGTAATTTTAGAAGATGGTCTGACTATTGGAGGAAAATCACTCAAAGAGCATTTTGAAGTGATTGGTCATAGTAAGGCGTATGATTTTATGATGAGCAAGGCAAGCGATACTACTATTTCTGAAGAGGATATATGTGCATTATATCGATTTTTTTACTACCTTATTGATGAAGAAAATGCAGGCCATTATCGTAAGGTTCCTGTTTTTGTAACGGGAACTGATTTTGAGTTTCCTAAACCAGCACAAGTTCCGGTATTGATGGGAGAATTTGCTCAAGAAATCCCTTATCTTAAAGAAAAATATCATCCAGTACATTATGCAGCAATTATCCATGCAAAACTGGCGACTATTCATCCCTTTATCGATGGGAACGGCAGAACTGCCAGGTTGCTCATGAATTTAGCTTTGTTGCAAAGTGGATATTCGGTTACTATCATACCCCCCATCATGCGTAATGCTTATATTTCAGCAATACGTCAGGCAAATAAAGGTGCTATGAAACCGTTTTTAGAGTTTATTTCTGAAATGGTGTATGAAAGCTCTAAAGAGTATTTGAGATTAATTAAATCTGCACAGCCCTAAATTTTATCGCCTAAATTGGTAAAAAATTGCCAGATTGGTTATTTTATGGTAATTTATACTCATATAATAGGGTTATAATTTTTGGGATACGTATGAAAAATAGATTTCTTATAGTGTTATTAAGCGCGGTCTTTAGCGTGGTTAACGCAAATAATGATACGGCAGAGCAGCTTACTGAGGCCTTTGCTGAAACTGGTGCGGTGTTATATTTAGCTCACCAGGAACAGGAGAAAAGCCTTCAAAGCGAGAAAAATTATAGAAAAAAGCTGTATTGGTTGTTTGAAAACAATCCTCAGTTTTATAAAATGGATCGGTTTCAAAAGAATTTAGATTACTATATTGCCATTTTAACCGATCATATAAAAGTTTTAGAAGGCAAAATAGCGCTCAAACAAAGTGGTTTTCATAGCGCTAGCATGGGCCAAGGTATTTTGGCTCAGACTCTTTCTATTGTATCTGGATATGCATCATATTCTTGCTTTCAGAACTCTAAAATAGTACAAAATGCTCTTCTAAGTCAGGAATCTAAGTATGCAGCTATTGGTTGGGGTGTGGTATCAGCCATGTTAGCGATAACCGCAGGTAATAGATTTTATAAAGTCTCCCGCTATCAAGAGCGATTAGGCAAGCGCTTAGAGCGAGATAAGAAGATTTTGGCTGTTTTACAGCAGGTAAAAGCTGATCAAGAGAGCAAGCAAAATAGTGCTATCAAAGAAAAAGTAGGCAGTGTTGTGCAAAGCTTGGTTGCTGCCGTTAAAGGGCTAGTGCAAGGATAAGCTCCAGCAGAAAGATAGTTTTTTAGAAATCCTCATTCATAATAGCTATGGATGAGGGTTTTTGCTATGAAAATTGGTAAATCCTGCTGTTTATGAGGGCTTTTGATAGATTTTTACAAATAATATAAGCTAATAATTGAAATAAAATTCTAACAAATGAGGTTATTATGAATAAGAAATATATAATTGTTGCAGCAGCTTTGCTTTCTTTTTCTCATGTTTTATTGCCTATTGCGGCGTTTACTGCCGAACAAGAGCAAGCGAGACTTTCAACATTATGGAATTTGCATACAAATAATGCTTTGACTGTGGCTCAATTTATTGAAAATGGTCATTCTGTCGGAACTATTATTGATAGAGATATTGCTCTCCTTGAAAAAGATATGGCACAAGTGCTTCAACAAAAAGCTTCAGCGGAAGGTTTTATCTCAAATAAAATGATTCCTGGGGTGTTTAAAGGAGTTGCGATTGTTTCTGGTGCAGCTTCAGTTATTGGATTGATATCATCAGCTATGGGAGCATGTGTAGGTTATAATGCCTGGAATAAACAGGATAGTTTTCAAGATAAGGCAGCTCTTCGAATACTCAGTGAAACTCAAGGTTCTTTTTTAGAGAAATTAGAATACAAGTTTAGATATTTAACAGAACTTTCTCCAAATGCAGATTATAATCAAGGTGCATTGTTTTCAGGTGGAGCAGCACCATTTGTTGCTGTAGCTTCTTTGCTTTCTGCCGGTATCTCTAAGTATGCCTTCAAAAAGAGATCTTCTTGGAATGTGAAAAATACTGATTTTATAGAAGAAAAACAAGATCAATATAATCGTGATCAAGCGATTATTGCTCAGCTAAAGCAGATTAAATATGACAATGGCCTATAATAGCCACATCATTGAATAAAAGTGATTATGGCCCATCTGCGTAAGATTGCAGATGGGTCTTTTTTATTGGAGCGATTTTTATTCATTAAAACCTAGTCTCAAACGATGTTATTTAGGCTTTTGGCTTGATTTAATTTGACAGATTGTAAAGAAAGATATAGTCTAAAAACATGGAGAATAGTATATCTTAGCTTTTCGAATTTTTAGATTTTATACCTTTTTATTTTTGGTGAGACGTATGAGTATACAAGCATTGGGTGTGGATTCACGTATAGTGAAAGCAGTTTCTGAATTAGGTTTTACCCAACCAACAGCAATTCAGGAAAAAGCGATCCCGGCTCTTTTAGAGGGCAATAAGGATCTTATAGGTTTGGCACAAACAGGTACTGGTAAAACAGCCGCGTTTGGATTGCCATTGATTTCAGCTGTTATGGATGGTAAAACTCAGGGACTGGTAATCTGCCCAACGCGTGAGCTTTGTCTTCAAATAACTAAAGAATTAACAGCCTATTCAAAATATATCGATGGTTTTAGTGTTGTTGCGGTGTATGGTGGTGCTGATATCAGAACGCAGGTTCGTGATATTAAACGCGGTGTTAACATTATTGTGGGCACACCAGGCCGATTGATTGATCACATTAATCGCAGAACTATTACATTAGATCGTATTAGTCGTGTTGTTTTAGATGAAGCAGATCAAATGTTAGATATGGGATTCCAAGAAGACATTGATGAGATTCTAAAATCTACGCCAGCTGATAAAAAAGTATGGTTGTTTTCTGCAACTATGCAGCCTAAGATTGAAAAAATTGCACGTACATACATGCATAATCCATTGGAAATTACCGTTGGATCTAAAAATAGTGGCGCTAAGAATCTTGAGCATTTATATTGTTTAGTTAAAAATGCTGATATTTATAGCGCAATAAGACGTTTTATCGATTTATATCCAGATATGTTTGGTATTGTGTTTTGCAGAACAAAACGCGATGCACAAGAAATGAGCTCACAGCTTCTTAATGCAGGATATAACTCAGATGCATTGCATGGTGATTTATCTCAGCCTCAACGTGATGCAGTGATGAAAAAGTTTAGAGATAAAAAGATTCAAGTTCTTGTAGCAACAGATGTTGCAGCACGTGGTATTGATGTTGATAACGTTACACACGTATTGCATTGCAATTTACCAGATGATATTGAAAACTACACTCATAGAAGTGGCCGTACAGCGCGTGCGGGTAGATCTGGTATTTCAATTATTATCGGAACTTCATTAAGAAAAATTAAATTTATTGAGCAGCAACTTGGTATCACGGTGAAACCTATTCAGGTACCAACTGGTGATCAATTATGCCAAAAACAGCTTGAACATTTTTCTCAAAAAATGATCAATACCCCTATTGATGAATTAGTTAAGCCATATGTTGCTGGTGTGCAAGAATCTCTTAAAGATTTAAGCAAAGAAGATCTTATTGAGCGTATACTAACCCTTAATTGCGGTGAAATGTTACGCCATTATAAACAATCAAACAACTTGAACGTATCATTTGATGCATCACGTGATCGTGATCGCGGTGGGCGTGATATCGGTGGCAGAGATCGTAGCAATAGCAGATTCTCCGATCGTGGTTCTTCTTCTTCAAGAGGTCGCTACGGAAATGGCGCTGGAAACGGTAATGGTAGCGATGAAGCGAGACTCTTCATCAACGTCGGCAAAATGGATCGCCTGAATAAAGATAGTCTTATTGATTTCATTGCTAAAACAGCATCTGTTGATGGTGCCTGCATGAGTCGTATTTCTATGCAAAATACTCGTTCATTCTTTACGGTAGAAGATTCACGAAAAGCGCAAGCAATTGTGCGTTCGTTAAAAGATTCTACTCATAAAGGTCGCAGAATTCAGGTTGAGTTTGAGCCGGTAAGATAATATTTATCATTATATTGTAAATGGAAAAGAGACATGAAATTTTCATGTCTCTTTTTTTGTTCTTGATATACTATTACTAATATAACAGTTTGTAGTTTTGGTGCGATATTTCGCACTATTTTGATATATTATAGAAGCAGTATATTGAATGGAAAATTTTAGGGATATGATTATGATGATCAGTAATAAAAGAAAAATATATGTGATTTTATTTGCATTAACAATGCAATTTTCTTTGTGGGGGATGACAGAGAATCACGCGCGAGGATTGGCTGTTTTAGCAGGAGGTTGTTCAGCAGCTTTTGTTGCCCGTCATAGTGATGACCCCAGAATTGTTCTCGGGGCATTGGTATTGCCAGGTGCTTATGCGTATTACTATTTGCAGAGATATACATCTAAGGGTATTTTAGGTCAGATGGAAAAATCACTAGTATACATGACAAAGGATCCTCTTGCGTCTGGGTATCAGACCAATTTTGCATCAAAAAGTGACGATGACGATGCGTTTATAAAAAAGATTAGTACCTGCGCTTCATACCAGAAGGAAATACTAAAAAAACATCCCTTAATTATGGCTGTTGAGGAACTTCATGCTTTTCAAAAAATCATACCAGGAATGGAGGATCTGCTTGTAAAAACATGCGAGACTGCTCAAAAGGATGGCCTCGGAAAAAAATGGTCAAAACTGGATAAACAGGTAGGTTTATTTGGAGATAATACAAAAGAGGCAATAGGAAGAATTATAAATTTGCCGCAATATCAAGTCATTAAGATGGCGTATGACCAATCACAAATTACAACGGAGCAGCTTGCTATTAATAAAAAAAATGCCCAAATAAATGAGCAAAATGCTAAAACTGCAGAAGAGAATCTTCGTATTGCTCAACAGAATGCCAAAACTGCAAGCAGTTATATGTTTTTTAAATGGGTTAGATTATTCTTTGGAAAATTCTTTGGATATAAAGGTGAATAATTAACTTAATTTTTATAAAAGAGACATGGAATTTTTCATGCCTCTCTTTTTTTGTTATATTGTTTTAAATACTACATTTGTGCAATGAATTGCACTGTTTTTATAAAAATCTAAGGTTTTTCATGATTATTAATACAACAAAAAAAATAATTCTACTTTTCTCAATAATTTCGTTGAATAGTTCTATGTTTGGAATGCTTGATTTTAGTAAGATTCAAAAAGATATATCAACTCGTGTTCTTTCTCAAAAAAGGCAAGTTGCAACTGCAATATTAGTCCCACTGGCGGTAGCAGGGGCTTTTGTATTAACGCGGCATAAAGATGAAATTTCTTCTTTATTGGAAAAAATTCCTATGCCAAGTGAAAAAGTTATTTTTGGTGTGGCAACGGCAGCTGCGATGCCTGCAGCATATGCGTTCTTGGGAACATTTAGCCCGGAAGAGCAATTTAAATTATCCCATAGTAACTATACAGAAATTAAAAAGCACCAGATAATCCAAAACAAAAAAATTCTCCAGGAATTTATTGCTGACAAACAAGAAGTGCAACAGAAAAAAGAAAAATCTATGACATTGCTGGATTTTATAAATAATAACTTTGGTGATAAGGTTAATAATAGTCTTTATCCGAGCATTAAGGTTGTTAATGAACTCTGTGATTTGGAAGTTCTTATGAGTGTTGAATGTGAGAGATTAGAACAGATCAGCGATGCGGGAACGTCTTGGGTTGCTGTAGAACTTATAGGAGAAAATAAAAAAACTGTCAGTAGTATAGGCGTTTCTGGTTTCCTATCTGAATTACGTGAAAATATTTTATTCATACAGCAGTTTCGTGGAAAAATTATGGATTTACCTGAATATAAAATTGATAAAAAAAATAGTATTGCCATTGAAAAAAATAAACTTCTGAAGCAAAAATTAAACGGTAATTCACTCTCTTCTTTTGTGCCCATATTTATTCAGCCGTTCATGTTATTATTCCAAATATTCTTGACTAGGATTGGTTTGTTACAATAAATATGAACACCATAGCAGAATTCAAAGAATTCATCTGGGATTTTTATCACAAAAATAAACGTGATTTTGCATGGCGCAATATTGATAATCCATATTATGTGGTTGTTTCAGAAATAATGTTACAACAAACTCAGACATACCGCGTGATCACAAAATATAAAGAGTTTATTGCAGTATTTCCGACGTTTGAAAGTTTGGCGGCAGCACCACTGCGCGATGTTTTGAGCGTTTGGCAAGGGCTTGGTTATTATCGGCGCGCGCGTTTTTTGCATCAGTTAGCACAAAAAGTGGTCAATGAATATGACGGTATTTTGCCGAAAGATCCAAAAATATTACAGACATTTCCCGGCATTGGTCCTAATACTGCTGGATCGGTTTGTGCATTTGCCTTCAATTGCCCAACAATATTTATAGAAACAAATATTAGAGCTGTGTTCATACACAGCTTTTTTCGTGATAGAACGGATATAAAAGACAAAGAAATAATATCTTTGGTGGAGCAAAGCATTGATGCTGATAATCCAAGAGAATGGTATTATGCATTAATGGATTATGGAGTGTTTTTAAAATCTCGTGTAGTAAATCCAAGTCGCAAAAGTTTGCATTATACAAAGCAATCCAAGTTTGAAGGTTCAGATAGGCAACTGCGGGCAAAGATATTGAAGTTTATCGTGAAACATGAAAATGTATCGCATACAGATATCTTGTTGCATGCTGCACAAGATGCTATGCGCATTGAAAAAATTATAGAGCAATTGCTTGCCGAATGTTTTATTAAAAAAACAAATGATATATACTTTGTTTGACCTTATATTCAGAATTTATTATATGGGAATTTCTACGTGAGAGTAAAACAAAATAGAATATTAAAAACAACTTTCCTTTTATGTGTTATAACAACACATTTTTCTATACAACCAATTTATAATTCAACAGCAAATTACGGTACAATGTTTGTTGCATGCTTGTGTGCTGGTGGTAGTTATGAGATAGCTCGTCAGTTTCCTCGTCAGATACATCCGGCAGTGTTGGCAGGAGCAAGTGGCATGGTGATATTGGGATCTTACTATGTATTACACCGATCTACTCCTATTGGAAGATTGAAAAGAGCTAATAGTTTGTTGAATGAGATTTCTCGTCATACATTGGCTCGTACATCATTTGATAACGATAGATTATTTTTTGATGCTGTACAGGATGTTTATCTTACGGATGATTTACCACTTATTAGCGCGTATAATCATCTTCTTGCTTTAGTTCCAAATCTTCATTACGCATTAGGATTGATTAATAAGGCATCAGCAGAAGTGGGTAAAGATGTTTTAGTGCAAGAAGAGTGTGATGCATCATTATCGCGTGCAAATAAACTTTTCAGGAATGTTGCAGATGCTATTAAACGCATCCGAGAACATAAAGATTATTTATCGCAGTTGACGATTTATAAAGAAAGTTTATTACAAGAAAAACAGACAATAGCACAAGAACAAATGGCGCTTGCTCAATTACAGATAGCTCATGCTCAGCAGGGTAATACATTATTGAAATGGTTAAAGGCGTTGGTTGGAAGAAAGTAATTTAAAAAAAGCAGAGGGAAAAACCTCTGCTTTTTATTTACAATCTTGCCCGCACATCAGTTTTAGTAGGTTTATCCGTAATTTTCGGTTTTTGTTCTTGATGAGTATGTTTTTCAATAAATTTACCTCCCATTCCAGCAGCTAATTGTCCAAATTTTTCAGCATCAGCTTCGCATTTTTTTCTTTCTTCATCAGTTAATGCTTTTGTTATTGGTTTTTGTGCGGCGTTTGCATAATGAGTTGTGGCAAACAACATTAAAGTTACTGCATAAATAGTATGCGTCATAGTACTTCCTTTTTGATTTTTATTATTCCATTCTCACTCATATTTGTACCAAATTCTTGTGACAATTTTTGTATGCGATTCATAATTTCTTTTTTATCATTCCCTGTTGCAATATTTACCTGCATATTATTAATGAGTACCGGAGTTATTGTTACAGATTGTGGACCACTTTTGCTCACCGCAATGGTAAATAAACATGACTGGTCATTGCGTTAGTATCGGATCAACGGCATAATCATCAATAAAATCACCGGTATCATACATAATCACTTTATTTTTATAAACTTCTATGCCTTGAAAAACATGTGAACTATGTCCATGAATAATATCCGCTCCTGCATCGATGATATCGTGTGCAAATTGCACAAATTCTTCAGAAGGTCTTTGTTGCATATTGGGTCCCCAATGGCTGCTAACAATAAGAATATCAACCTGCGGACGTAATGAAGTAATTTGATGTGTGATGGTTTGTATGTCGCCCACACGAATATAGTTTGTACCAGGCTTATTTTCAGCAGCTTTCCAGGTTGGCTCATTATCAGTATATCCAATGATTCCAATGTTGATATTATTTTTAGTTATAATGACGGGTTTTTGTGCTTGTAACGAATTATTACCTGCGCCGATATGAAGAATGTTTGCAGCATCAAGAGTTGCAATCGTTTCTGCAAGTCCTTCTTCTTTAAAATCAAGCGTATGGTTATTTGCAAGATTTACTATATCGATGCCAGCTTGCTTCAAAGTTTTAACTCGATCAGGCAGTGCTTTAAAATTAAATACTTTTATATTTTTTTTGTTATGCGTGGTGAGAGTTGTTTCAAGATTGAGAATGCGTAGATCCGTTTCTTGCAGTAATGGTAGCGTATTTCCCCAAGGATATGCATAGTCTTTGCTTACAATAACTTCATTGATCATTCTGCCAATCATGACATCGCCCATAAAAGCAATAGTGGGTGTATAGGAATCATTTTTTTTGCTATACATAGATTTCATAGTGATCATTACCAAAAGGATAAGACCTAGTGCGTAAAAATATTTTCTCATGGGACGCTTCTCTTAATTTTTCTCATGAGTCTAACGTGCATGTAAGAATGAGTGCAAGGAAAATGAGATCTATGTATAACTTGTAAAAAAATCATGAATTAATTGTTGTGCTGCGGGATTAACAGAATCTGCTCCTAAGGCATACCGATATGCTGGATCGACTTCTTCTTTTGTTAGATTTCCTTTTTCAAGTAAAAGTTTGATGATAGAAAGCTTACCTTTTTCTAGAGCGGTTATAAGACCTTTATCTATAGGATTATATTGAAGTAATAATTCTATAATAAATGGAAATCTTTTTTTTATAGCAAGTTGTAGCGCTGTTTCTCCAAATTCTGAAAGATTAGGATTTGCACCAAGCTCAAGAAGTTGCTTGGTATATGTATAATTTGCATTTTTTACTGCTTCAAATAAAAAGTATCCCGTGTAATGGCTGAAGTTGATATCCGCTCCATTTGTTACGAGCTCTGGGATTGAGTATGGTAAAGAACTTTCGCATACTATTTTCTGCGAAAGAAGAGTGTTTTGTGCAATATAATTTTTTGTGCCGCGAGTGGAAATATTTTTAGCGATTAAATACTGACCAGGATTTTGGATAAATGGAGCGTTTTCGTAAATAATACTGATAATGGGACGTATAATTTCTGGCTGGTTTATATAATTGTTCCATTTTTTGTTAAGCCATGAAAGAGTATGAATGTAGCGGCATATTGTTTTGGTTTCAGTCTTTTTTGCTATTGCACAAAAATGTTCAATAAATATTTTGTGTTGTATTTCAACAGGTAAAATAGGATGTTGTATTTCATCTATAGCGACTTTAATTTTTTTCGCTGGTTGTTCTGATGATGCTGTTATTAATGTGCGCTTCATAGAATGAAGCGCACTTGTATTGCAAATAATACCTATAAACAGAAGAAGTCTGATGGACATAAGTTTTTCCTTGTAGATTTCTTTTAGTCTATACAATTACTTATATCTGCACCAGCCTTAAGTAATAAATCCAAAGAAGAATCATTTTTTTGCTCAAACGCAATTTTTAGACATTCATCAAGTTCAGATTGCTCAGGTTTAGTAGTTTTCAGAATAGCTTTCATTGCTTCCACAAACTTCATTTCTGTAACTGTAACTAAGTGAGTGCGTTTTGGTTTATAGGTGAGAAGCAAAAGAATAGCCTTAAGGTTCTTGCTTTTTATTGCTTCTAATAATGGATAGGTACCTTGTATTTCTATATTTATATCAGCGCCTTTTTCAAGTAAAAATTTCATTTTTTCGTATGTTTTTACTGATAAAAGTATGTGAGGATATTTTTCTCGATGTGAATAATAGTTCAGATCTGCTCCATTCTGTATAAAATCTTCGATGCCTTTTTCAGATAAATTATTAATATTTTTATGCAAATGGATAGATCCTGATTGATATCTTTTTATAGCAGCTATACTCATACTATCTAATCCGATTGAATCAGCATAAGGATTTCCTGTTTTTAAGTGCTGAACAAGAGTAAAAATAGTTGCAGGAGCTGTCATTATTCTACGACAAGAATGGTTCAAGAGAATCATATTTTTAATTTTTTTGTTGATCTCTTTTAGTGGGTCACGATCTGCTTTTAATGAAACAATAAATGCATCTGTGAGAACAGCTTCTGTGGAAGAAAGGTGTGATAAATCTTTAACTGTTCTTAATTTTTTTGGATGTGCAGATATTTCTTTTGCTTGCTTTGTTATTATATCGTTAAAAGAACGCTTCATGCAGTAAATATAGCTAGTTGCATTAAAAACAATAATGATCGCAAAAATAACTCTATTCATAAGATTTCCCCCTAATTAATTGATACAAGCCCCAATATTAGCACCAGCTTTTATGAGCAAGGTCATGAGAGGGACGTTTTCTTGTTGAGTTGCGATATTAAGATATTCGTTGAGTACGTGTTGTTGTAGTTTAGTGGTTGTTAAGAGTATTCTCACAAGTTCTTCAAAATTTTTTTTAGGATTCATTAACTCAATTCCGTATGAAAGGATAAAGTTCTTCATTTCTTTATTCTTATATAATATTTTTTTTACCTGAGGATTAATTGGATTTTTTAAGCGAGCACCTTTTTGCAGTAAGGCATTCGTGGTTAGGGTATTTTGGTGTATAATCGCCATCTCCAAGCATTCATTGAGTACTGATTGAATAGGTTGAGTATGCTCCAAAACAGCACATACGCCTTCTGTGAAATTCAATCCTGCAATAAATTCTAAACTGCATCTTCTTGGATTTTGAGATAGCCAGTGTAAAAGATGTTGAGTGTCGCGAGCTTGTATAGCATCTATGTAATTGGCTTGCACTTGAGCATCGTTATGTATTTCCACAGCGAGAGCTAATTTTTGGTTGTTGTATTCTAAAGATCTAACTTGGGTATCACCAATGAGAAAAGGAGGGCTGTTTTCGATAGCATAGTGATTATTAGTTTTCTGGCGCTTTGCAGAAGGTTCAATGGATGTTGTTGTTATTTCCAGTTTACGCTTCATGCAATGAAGAATATTAGTGTTCAAAATAATAAGTAAAAAAAGAATGTTGAATTTATTCACGACATACCTTTGCAATATTTTGTTTTTATAACAAATCTTAATCCCTCTAAAATAGGGATTATGTTTAATTAATATATCTATTTGTAGCAAAAAAGCAATTGAGCACAAAAAAACTCCGGCGTTTCTACACTGCGGAGTTTTTTTACTGTCTATAATTTTAGGAGTTCAAATGTTTTTTGATCAAATCATTGATAAGTTGTGTGTTGCCTTTGCCTTTAGTTTTTTGCATCATTTGTCCCACAAAGAAACCAAATAATTTTTCTTTGCCAGAGCGATATTCTGCAACTTGTTTAGGATTTGTTTCAATGATTTCTTTGACCATTACTTCTAATTCATCAACTGAACCAATTTGTTTTAATCCTTTTTCTTCAATAATAACTATTGGATCTTGATTGCTGGAAGCAATTAAAAGAAGTACTTCTTTTGCTGTTGGAGTATTGATAACTCCTTGATCAACAAGATCAACTAATTGTGCCAAGCGTTCTGGGGTAATGTTGCATTGTGCAAGTTCAACTTTTTCTTCTTTAAGATATCCAACCAAATCACGTAAAATCCAATTAATAAGGCTTTTACTTGTTGTATGTTTGCGCGCAGCATCAAAGTAATGCGCAAGTTCTATATCTTCAATTAAAATATCTGCTTCATAATCCATTAAACCTAATTCTTTGGTAAATCGTTCAAATTTAGCCAAAGGAAGTTCAGGCATGGATTGCTGTGCTTGCGCAAGACGCTCTTGCGTGATGTGAATGATTGGTAAATCCGGTTCTTGGAAAAAGCGATAATCTGCGGTTTCTTCTTTAGAGCGCATCATGATAGTGGTGCGTTCTTTTGAATCCCACAGACGAGTTTCTGAGCGTACTTTACCGCCAGCTTCTAAAATAGAAATTTGGCGTTCTAATTCATGTTCCGTTGCATCAACAATGAATTTAAATGAGTTAATGTTTTTTAACTCGCACTTGGTACCAAGCTCTTTCTGGCCTTTTTTGCGTACGGAAATATTAGTATCAGCACGGAACGAACCTTCTTCCATATTGCCAGTGCAAATACCTAAGTATTGTACGATAGAACGCAATGCTTTCAGATATTTACGAACTTCATCAGCTGTAGAAATATCAGGATGACTGACAATTTCAAGAAGTGGAGTTCCTGCTCGATTCAAATCCACAAAACTTTCGTTGCTATGACTTGAGTGAATATTTTTACCCGCATCTTCTTCAATATGAATGCGAATTAAATTAATATTTTTTGTGTTTCCGTCATCGAGTCTGATAGTTATATATCCATCTGTGCAAATTGGTTCTGCTTGCTGTGTAATTTGAAAATTTTTTGGCAAATCAGGATAAAAATAATGTTTACGATCAAACGTTGATTTTTCGTTGATAGTGGAATGAGTGCCCAAGCCTGCCAAAATTGCATAATCAACTACTTTTTGATTAAGCATCGGCAGCGTGCCAGGATGTCCTGCGCAGATAGGACAAATATTGGAATTGGGATCTTGTGCTACTGTATTTGGACATGAACAAAATATTTTTGTTTTGGTGGTCAACTGTACGTGCACTTCCATGCCAATAGTTGCCTCGTAATCGGGGTATTTATCAAGTATAGAGGTAATGCGTTCTGACATAAGGAGCCTTCTACTGTTTCTTTTCAATTTTGTATTTATCAATAGCCAAATCTTTGTTGCTCAACAATGTTATTTTTAGTTTAAAGAAATCTTCCATTTTTAAAATAGCATCATATTCAATGGAAGTAATGTAATTGAATACATGTGAATTTATTTGAATGTGAATCATTTTATCAGCTGCTATAGTCTTAAGCTCTTCGCGTATAGCGCGTAATACCATATAGCTTTCTGTTTGATCCGATTTTATAAACCCAGACCCATGACACGTTGGACAATCGTTGGTTAATTGCTGTACAAGCGTTTTACCGGATCGTTTACGTGTCATTTGGACTAAGCCAAATTCTGATATTTTAAGTACTACTGATTGGAATTTGTCCCGTTCTTTTAAAATTTTCTCAAAAAAGCTGAATACTTTCTGGCGATTGGCCACAATTGCCATATCAATGAAATCAATAACAATAAGGCCACCAATATTACGTAGCTTTAATTGTTGAACTACTTCTTCTGCAGCTTCAAGATTAGTTTTTAAAATAGTATCTTCAAGGTTTGATTTTCCAATAAAGCGTCCCGTATTAACATCAACTACCGTCATTGCTTCAGTTGATTCAATAATAATTGAACCGCCCGATTTGAGAGATACTTTTTTCTTGAGAGCTTGTTCAATCTGTTTTTCAATACCATATGCTGAAAAAATGCTGACATTATCTTCATAGCTTTGGATAACATGTGCAAATTCAGGCGCAATTTGTTTTGCAAATTTATAGAGCTCGTTTTGGCTTTGTTTTGAATCAGTAATGATTGCTTCTACATCGCTATCAAGATGATCGCGTACAATTTGAAGAACAAGGGGTAAATCTTGGTGAATTTTTTCAGAAGGTTTTGCTGCTGCAAACTTTTTTTCTATAGCATGCCATTCGCTTACTAAATAATGCAGATCTTTAAGAAGATCTTTTTCTAAGCGATTTTCAGATGTTGTTCGTATAATGGCACCCATGCCTTCTGGTAAATGCTCTTTAATTATCGTTTTAAGTCGTGTGCGTTCTTCACGATCTTCGATTTTTTTAGATACGCCGATACGCGGAATATTGGGCATAAGAACAATGAATCTACCGGGTAGGGTGAAGCAAGTAGTCAGTTTTGCGCCTTTTTCGTAAATAGGCTCTTTACTAACTTGTACCAAAATGGGTTCATTTTCCTTGAGAATTTTGCTGATATCTCTTTTTTGGGTAACCTTTTTTTCTATTTTAGCCTCATCTTCATCATCTTCCAGTTGTAGGCTAATTTTTTGCATAGCCAATTCACGATCGATTTCTGAAATATGAAGGAACCCAGCCTTTTCTTGACCAAACTCAACGAATGCGGTTTGAATGCCTGGTAGAACCTTAGTTACGGTTCCTTTGAAGTAGGCACGCTCAAGGACTTCATGCGTAGGAGCAGAAAAATAGATGTTTTGTAGCTTGCCGTTTGTAATGATGGCTATCCGTATTTCCCACGGATTATCATTTATAATAATTTTTTTCATATCACATTACGTAGAAATTTAGAGTTCTTTATACTTAATATACAGATTATGTGCAATATTGGGTAGAAAAATGGTCAAAAATATGCTAGATTCTCTTCATTATGAGGTAAATTGAAGTAAAATCTGTTTTTTTAAGGATGGTTCTAATGAAAAAAATGTCTCTTTTGGCTCTTGCCTTAGCTCTTGTAGTACTGCCTGGCTGTTTTTGTAGGAAAAATGGATGCGGATCTCAGCCGGTAAGAAAAAACACCGTCGATAGATATGTAGAAACTAATATGGATATGGCGGATGAAGATGATATCATCGAGCAAGTAGATCTTGATAGTCTTGATGATGAAGACGATGAGGAAGAAGAAGCTAGTGATGAGCTGAGTGATGAAGATATGGCGTTTTTAGATGATCTTGAAGATGGTGATATGTTTACCGATGAAGAGCTTGCTGAATTGCTTGGTGATTCTGATGAAACAGCTTTCAATTGGGTAGATGAACAAGCAGATGACGAATTAAGAAAATTATACTTCTCGTTCAATCATTATGGCATTAGAGCAGATCAGAAAGATTCATTAGCTTATGATATTGAGCAAGTAAAACAGTTAGTTTCTGATGCTGGCACAGCTGCACCGACAATTGTTATTGAAGGCCATGCATGTCAAGAAGGTACTCCATCATACAACGTAGGATTATCTGAAAAACGTGCCAAAAGCGTAGCAGATCTATTTGTTGAAGCCGGTGTTGATAAAAACTTGATCAAAGTTATAGGCCGTGGTCAAGAGTGCCCAGTTGTTGCCAACGGTAAAGTTATTAACGGATCTCGTGAAGACCGTGCACCAAACCGCCGTGTTGAAGTTCGCGTAATTTACACGTAAGTTTAGATTGTTTTAAACAGCAAACCGCATACTTTTTGAGTATGCGGTTTTTTATTAGTCCAATATCTTTTTCACCAAATTCATCAGTTCTTGTCCAAAGTTTTTCTTAGGTAATTTTTCAATATTTCTTTTATACAGCATTAATTCATCAGGATGCTGAAATACATTCTGTATAAGTGGAGCAACATTATCATATTTTGTGATAGATAGTCCAAATACATGTTTTTTGACGAAATGATGATTAAATTCTTCCCATGGCAAAAGGGTTGATGTTGCATCAAGAAACAAAGGAAGATTCATATATAGTGCTTCGCATACGCTCAATGTTCCTGATTTAGTAATGAGCACATCAGAGATTGCCATATAATCGGCAATTCTTGTGGTGAAACCCACGATCTTCATGCTGATATGTGGGGGAACAGTAAGGCGCTCAAGATCCGTTTTACTCTGTTCATTTTTTCCAATACATGCAATGAGATTAAAAGGAGTGGTAATGGTGAGTAACCGCTTTACATATTCTTTAATTTCACTAGATCCTAATGATCCCATGAAAAGCATTAAAACAGGATGAGAAGCGCTTTTAATATCAAGCTCTTTTTTAAGAGAGAGTTTATTTTTTTCAGTAAAAAAATCTGAGCGCAAGGGCGCGCCAATGATATGTACAAAATCCATGGGGATTTTTGCTTTGACTATTGGATCCATCATATCAGAATCATTAAATGGAAGGCACAGATAAAAATGTTTATATGTTGGTTGTGTAATATTAATTATATAAGGTTCTACATCTAAATCCGTTGGCGCCAAAATAAATGGGATATTCAGTTCTTGTGCTACCTCAAGAATGATATTGTTGATGACAGGTACAACTGAAATGATTAAAGCTGGTTTCGTTTTTATAAAATAATTACGTAATAAATCTCGAATTTTTGCTTTTTGAAATTGTATGTATAGCTTACCTGCTCCATAAATCCACGTTAATAACTGAAAGTAGTGGCCAGGAACCAAAGAATTATAAAATTCTTCACCGGAGTAATTATTGAGTGTTAAAAAACTAAAGGGATCAAGAGAGCCAAGAATTTCTTTGAATGCATGGCACATTTGTACATTGTAATCATCTTTTAAATATGTTTCCATTGCTTGGCTTGCAACATAATTACCACCTCCACCAAAACTCGTTAAAATAAGAATGCTCTTTTTCATGGAGGCTTTCCTTTCTGCGCAATGCGCCTTCTTATTCGCATTCAATAACCCTAAAAACGATATGCCAATGATCATATAATGTGCTTTCATCACATTTCTCCACTTAATAGAAATGAATCTTACTACTCAAGCCTTGTTGATACGGCTTATCCATCCAAAATGGACGTAATTTTTTCACAAAAATTGGACGTAAGGTAATTTTTTCTGTGTACCATTTTTGATCTAGTGGATTAAGAACTAATGCATCCATTACAACGCCCGTATTAAATGGCGCATTATTGACGACAGTTTTAAGAGCGTCCCATTCTACAATTGCAATGCGATCTTTTTCTTTGGAATGGTGGGATGTTGTAGTATTGAATGCATCATAGAAGTTAGCAAAGAATGTATCTGCATACTTGGTAAAATCAGTAATGTAAATAACATATTTTACATTGGCACAAGCTATTACATATTCTGTATAGATATTGTCTACATCGATGAATTTTTTCGTGTCAGGCAGTGACATGCCAATACTCAGCGATAAAATAGCCTCTTCAAAAAACTCGCGTGAAGCTGTTATGACTGGATGAGCTTCTTTTTTTTGATTATTTTTAGGACCGATTTTATCTCTTTTTCCTCCAAAATCATCATACGTTCCCGTATCTGCGCCATTATTTGCCTCACGGGATAAAATAAGATATCTTGTACCATTTTGATTAATAAATGTCGGAAGTACTGATCCGGCACCAAAATCAAATTCGGATAATCGGGGAGCTGTTGGTACATTTTGTTGTGCTTGTTGAGCTGGTGCTGGAATTGGTTGCTGAACAGGTTGTTGTACCGGTGGAACAATTGGTAAAACAACAGGCTGTGGCACAACGATCGGTTGCTGTGCAATTGGTGGTTGTATTTGTTGAGGAGCTTGTTGTTGTGCTCGTTGAGGTTTTGTTCGGCGATTTACTTGGCGTCTTGGTTGTTGTTTGGTTTGTCGTCGTACTGGTCGGCGTGCTCTAGCTGGTTGTGGGGCTTGTTGGGGAATAGGTTGTTGAGCTGCTTGCTGTACAATTGGTTGTTGTATTTGAGGTTGAGCAATTATTGGTTGCTGTGGTTGTTGAATTGGTTGTCTTCTCTGAATTCGCGATTGTAATGTATTATATGTTATTGCATGTCCAAATAGAACTAATAATGCTAAGGATTTGTTTTTTAACATTGCGTATCCCGGTTTTGTAATAATACAGTTAGTATCATCTTATCAAAGTGGAGAAATCGATCGCAATGATAATTGGTGAGTGTTTTTTATTTACCTACACAAAACTCGCGAAATACTGCATCTAAGCCAGCTTCGCTCATAGTTTTGCCGGTTAGTTCTGAAAGAGTTGTAAGAGCATCATGTAAATGATAAGAAACAAGTTCATAACTTGTATTGGGAGTGAGCATATTTTTTATGATCAAAAGATTTTTTTCAAGCGCGAGAAGTGCGTTGAAGTGGCGTTGATTTAATAAGAAAGGTGATCCGATAGAATTAAAGAGTGTATCTATTTTATTTTCAATAGCACTTTCGAGTTCAATAACATTAACTTTATGGTGTGTGCTTACGGCAAGTGCATGCATAGTATCTAAAATACTATTCTGTTGTTGAGGCAAATCTGCTTTGTTGATAACAACAATAATTTTATCACCATAATCTTGTAACAGTTCTTGATATACAGCTTCTTCTTGTAGCGAAAGTTTTTGAGATCCATCAAATACTAATAAGATAATATCAGCACTGTGTGCTTCATTGCGAGAACGAGTAATGCCCATTTGTTCAATGATATCGTTGGTTGTACGCAAACCTGCGGTATCAATAAGAGTCCAATAATTACCATTTTTATATAATCCAGCTTCAATAACATCGCGCGTAGTACCTGCAATGTTGGTAACAATGGCGCGTTCTTTATTGAGCAGTGCATTAAATAAAGATGATTTACCTGCGTTTACAGAGCCAATGATGGCGATTCGAATGCCATTTCTAATATGTTGTTGCTGATCAAATGTATTTTTAAGATCGTTTGTTGTAATGAGTATCTGTTCAGTAATTTCTGCAATTTGTGCATTGAATTGCAAATTTTCTTCATCAAGAAATTCAAAGCTTGCATCAGAAAGTGCAAGAGCTTTAATAAGTTGTTTTTCAATGGTAGTAATCCATTGGGTAAAGCTGCCTGCAAGTTGAGAAAGTGATTGTTTAAGGGCAAGTTGTGTATTTGCGTGAATCAAATCATTAATCGCTTCTGCCTGCACAATATCAATTTTATTATTTTCTACTGCTTGCCGAGAAAATTCACCTTCCTGTGCCATGCGTGCACCAGCAGCAATTGCTGCACGGAGAATGTTTTGAATAATAAAGGGATTATTGTGGCAGGTAATTTCTACCGTATTTTCACCGGTGAAAGTATGTGGTGCATGCATTACTAAGAAAAGCACTTGATCTAATATGTTGTTATCTGCATCAATCACGTGACCATAATGAATGGTATGAGTTGCTTGTGAGCTAAGAGTTTTTTTATGTGGTAAAGAACTTATTGTATCGGCAATGATGAGAGCGTTTTTACCTGATATTCGTAATAATGCAATGGCACCAGTTCCCGTGGGAGTGCATTGCGCAATAATTGGTTGGTCAAACGTCACTTCTACTCCGGCCTGATCAGAATTACTTTAAGATCTCTTATCTCTTGCTTGTATTGGTTGCGTAATGAGGAAATGATAAGATGTGCAAAGCTTCTAAATAATTGTTTTTCATGAGCCACATCAGCAATGAGCGGGGCATGAAAAGTAAGTTTTAAATTTTTACCGGCAATTTCTGATTTAAAATGATGCTGACCCATGTTCATCAAATCTAATGTGTGCTTGAGCCAACTGTGCGCAGAATTTACCATTGTATCATTCCAAGCAGCAGGAATGCGAGGCGCCTTTTGTTCTTTTGGTGCAGCAGCGGCAACGGGTTGTTTTTTTTCAGGCTGCGGACGAGACGGCGTTGGCTGTTTCTGCTGCTGAGGAGTGCGATCTGTCGTTTGTTGTGGTTTTACTTGTTTTGGTACAACTTGCTGTTGTGCAGAAGGCCTACGTTGTTCTTCTGGCTTAATTGTAGGCTTATGATCTGGTTTTTCCAGAGTTTTTTCTGCCACTGGTTTGATGCTAGCAGGACGGCATTCTTTTATCTCAGGGCGTGGTTTTTGTGCAGGTTTTTCATGGATGATAGGTTTATCGCCAAAAAAAATACCAATTTTTGCTGGCTTAGTGGCCATCCCAAAAAAATTTCTTTCTTCTTTTTCAAAGATTTTAATAGAAAATTCTTTTGGTTGTTCTGCTTGATTCCATGCCTTTTCAATAGCTTTCATTATTGAAGATGCTTGTTCAATGATAGATTTCATATAAATAGACCTTGGATAGGTAAATATTGATTTTAGAAGCTGCTGGAGCAGCGAATTTTATGGAGCAGGAAACGGGACTCGAACCCGCGACCTTTGCCTTGGCAAGGCAACGCTCTACCAACTGAGCTATTCCTGCTAAAAGATCTGTTGTTTTTAATCGAAGTATTATACATTGATTAAATTACCATGGACGGAGTTTTTGTCAATAGAAAGCTTAATTTTAAGAGCTTATCCGAAAATTAAAAATTTTGATCTTGATGCGCTCATCCTGAACTTGTTGAAGGATTATAGCGCGCTGATCCTTCAACAAGTTCAGGATGAGCGCGATGCTTAAAAAGATACATTATATGAACGATAGATAGTTAAAAGGAAAAATAAATGGTCGATTATTTTATAGGCACGGTAAAAGAAGCGCATGAGCAGGAAATTATCCTTGATATAGGCACCATGGGCATTGCTCTGCAGGTAGCACAAAGCAACAATTTTGAGCGAAATAATCCAATTAAGGTATATAGTTACCTCCATTGGAATGCGGAAAATGGGCCGAGCATGTTTGGTTTTGCGAGTGGCATGGAACGATCAGTTTTTAAAGTAATTATCAGCTGTTCTGGTATTGGGCCAAAGATAGCACTGGCAATACTTGCAGATCTAGGAGCACAAAACTTTTTACATGCTATTTCAACCGGTGATGATCAGATGCTCAGTAAAGTTAATGGCATTGGTAAAAAAAAGGCTGAACAAATTATTGTGCAACTCAAGCATAAGGTTGCCAACTTGATTGAAACTGGTGCAGTGGATGTAACTGATATGAAAGATATTTCTTACTTCAATGATGTTTCTTTGGCGCTGCAATCATTAAATTACTCAAGAGTTGAGATTGGGCGGGCAATGGAATATGTAAAGAAGAATATAAAAGGTGATAATGTGACCTTTGATATGCTATTGCGCCAAGCGCTTTCATACTTATCAAAGCAGATGAATCCTTGAAATTGCTTGCCCTTCGTCGTGTCCGAAGTAGCCTTGCTGTGCCCGACGTAGCCTTGGCGAAGTAGGGGCAAAGTCGGAAGCTTTCGTGTTCTGCGAAGCTTTAGCGAAGAAGAAAGCGAAGTAGGGATATAAAAAAAGCCCAGTTTTTATGCTGGGCTTTTTTTACGAAAAAACTTATCTTTTTTGATTCGGATTTGTTGCAACATAATCTTTGCCAGTGGATTCTTTATAGCATTTTGCAAGATCTGCTAGGAGCATAGCATCAATCATTTTGCCCATTTTTACGCAATCTTCTGTATGCAGATTCCCGCCTTGGCATGCAGCTGCAAAGTGGTTAATAAGAGCTGAGCGGTGTTGAATTTTTAGCATTTCTCTTGCTTGTGCTTCCTCTTCTTTCCCAGCTTTTTCTTTATTCTCTAATATTCTTTTATTGATATCAGATATTTCTTTTTCGTTTTTGCTAATTTCCTCAGCACGTATTTGAAATTCTGTTTTTCCTACGTATTCTTGAATCTTTTCTTCACATTTTGGAGTTAAGCCCTTAACAAGTATTGGTGCAACAACGTGTTTTGCAGTTCCTACCCCAAAATCAACTACGGCCATTCCGGCATCAGCACCCACTTTTCCCCAGCTGTTTTCCCATTCTACTTTAGCTGCTTGTGCGCTGTAGAGTCTTGCTTCAGCATCTGTAACATTTTGTGGCATGGTGCCAGTAAATCCATACTGGACGTTTTGAGTCAATTGAATGCGTCTTTTTTGTTCTTCGAGTAACGCAGCTGCTTTAGCAGCTTCTGCCGCCTGCATCTTTGCGGCATGATCCTGTAGTATTTTTTCTTTCTCAGCGCTGAAGTTTTCTTGGGTTGTCTTTAGCTCCGCCTTCAATTGCTCCCTAGCTTCTTCAGCGTCTTTTTTTGTTTTTTCAGCACGTTCCTTAAATTCATTAAAATTGGTTTCTAGTAGGCCAATTTTTTGATCTGTATCAATAGTTTTTTTGAGGAGTTGATTTTTTTCTTCATCCTGTTGATCAATCTGTTGGTATAGTGCGCTTCTGCGGGCTCCCTTTTGTTTGTCGTAATCCGCATACTTATCCTTCTTTGGTTGATATACCGGTGGTTGTCCTGGCTGGGGCTGATTTTCCTGTGGTTGTGGTTGTCCTGGTTGTGCTGCAAAGCCATAAGATCCGCTGAGTAGCAGTAAAGTAGCGAAAGAAAAAAGTAATATATTTTTAATTTTGTTGTTCATAAAGGTCCTTGATTTTTTGTGCCAATTCTTTTCTATCGAGCGCTTCTACGTTATGAATATCAAATTGCTGTTTATTTTTCTGTGTTTCTTCTAATCTCTGCCTAGCATGTTTTTTTCTAATATTTTCAAGAGAGTTTTTTTCTAAATATTCTTCGCCTTCTTTTATACCTTTTTTTAAATCACTCTCATATTTTGTTTGTTCAGGATTATCAACAAATGATAATATACTCGCTGCGGCCAATTCTCCTGCAGTGCTCATGGCAACTCCTATTGCTACATCTGGCCCCAACGATAAGCCCTTTTTTAACACAGCTTTTGGAAATCTATAGTTGTCTTGCATCTTTAGTCTTTCTGTGGCTTGTGTAAAAGGAACGTCATGTTCTTGTTGTTGTGCAATAATTAAATTACTTTGATTGCTTACTTCACTGAATGTTTTAGAAAGATCACTTCCATCTGCTTTTCCAGATAGTCTGTGATCTAATATACGTATATTGCTGTTTATTTGGTCTGCGTATTCGCTAAAACTAGTTACATTTAAATCTTTGTTATTTGCTATTATGCTCCAATATTGGTAAGCCATATCTTGAGCAAGCAACTTGGTTGCTTTTTCTTTTTCACTTAATTCTGTTGCGTTTGTTTTGTTATCACTTAATTTGTTGATTTCAAAAATTCTGTGTGCAAAAGATTGGGCTGTTTGATCAAAATGGTTTTTTATCGCGTCAGCATTTTCTTTTTGCATTGAAGAGTATAATTTTGTCAATGTATCTTGATGCCAATATTGATTATTCCCCACTTCTTCAAAATAACGACGTTGTCTTTTTTCGGGAGTTTTATGTGAATACTTTTGCTCAATTTCTGATGCTTGCCTAAATGGGAGTTGGAAATCTTTTGGTAAATCAGCAGGCTTTATGGGGTTTTCTGGCTCTGGCTCCTGATCGCAAACTTTTTTGGGCTTTTTGATTGGCTTTTGCTCTTGTTTGGGTATTGGAGCAAAAAACTTGGGCTCTGTTGTGCGAGCAACCTCACATGTCTTTTTTGTAATTCTTAAGATACCCAGCCTTCTTGGATCAGTGGTATTACTTACGTGAAATAATAACTGATCATTTGATGTTTGATCCATCGTGGTCATCATAGAATCTATAAATACTTTATCGATTTCTACAGGGTTTATTCCTTCACTACGTGGAACGAGATAGTAATGCACTGCTGGAGGATTCTTTGGTGGTTGATTCTGTTGAGAATCTTCAAGCGTGAGAACAACTATTTCCGCCTCATCGATGGATGTGTTTTCATCATCAGGGTTTTTTTGAAGTGCTGTTAATCTAGTTTTAAAAAACAATCTCTGGTTGTTGTGCAATACCCCCAATGGTCGCATTGTATTTTTATCAACCACTTGAAACTCTGTTTTCATTGCACCTATTGATAAAGAATGCATTAAAACTATTGTACACAAAATAGCATTGTTTTTCATCATTTTTGCATCCCCTTAAAGGATTGTTGTAACGAGAGTAATGCTTCATGGCGTTCTTTTTTTCGATCTTCCTTCAGTCCTGCTTGAGCTAATTCATCTGCTTCCAGAAATGCCTTAGCACGAGTAATAACTTGCTTCTGTTTTTTATCTAATTCAATCAATTGGTTGATTAATGTAGGGTTATAATCAAGTCTATTATTAATAACTGTGCAAAGTATTTGAGATACAGTATCAACTGCTAGATTGGAGTGGGGAGCAGAGATTACTATTTGTGCATGCCCCATATCATCTAAAGTTCCTGGGGTTTCTTGGTATCGAAATCCAATCTTGACTGATCCTTTTCCAAAGGTAGGTGAATGGTAGGGCATTGCATAATCAATGCCGCACTTTAGTTGGCCATCGTATTCCAAGGCAAAAGAAAAATTGGCATACAGTGAATAGCCTGTCGAAATAAAAAGGATAAAAGAATATGCAAAAATTCTAAAGCGATGATTCATTATTCTTCAGCTAATTTTGCAGCAAGCCAACCTTCTTTTTCTTTCATGATTTTGTCTGTGCTTTCCGTGTAGTGGTCATAACCAAGAAGATGGCAAATGCCGTGGCACAAAAGTGTGCGCAAATGTTCATTAATTGTTTTATTTTCTTGCTCACACAACTCTTTAATATATTCAAGCGAAATAATGAGATCTCCCACATTCTTATCATCTTCTGTTTCGGGAACAATAGTTTGTCCAGCTTCTAGATCTGGATGGAATGGGAAGGATAAAATATCAGTTGGTTCATCTTTGCTGCGAAAATCACGATTAAAACATTGAATCGCTTGATTATCGGTCAATAAAATACCCAAATCAAAATCACCATAACCCATGAGGGTAAGGATCTTTTGAGCATCTTTTTCAAGTTGCTGCGTGCTGAATGATGTAATGCATTCTTCGTTATTTATATTAACCATATTTACACCCCACCAAGGTGGGAACCCCAATTTTAAGAGAGTAGTTACGTTATTGTTAACCAGTATATTTATATACATATACTATGTTTTAGTATGACTAAAAATAGGTAAAAAGCAAATTGTATAAAGGGTTATAGCCTTATTCGACTATCACCTGCGCGTGCCATTGGCTCTCGGTTTCAATCAGTTCTAATACTTGACCAGTATGCTCCAGATAAGCAATTTCAAGTGCCTGAGTAACTCCTTTAATGAGCTGATCGTGCTGTGCAAGCGCCTCAGAAAGCGTACTGTTGCTTGTAAAAATTTTCATGGAAGCAATTGGTGTTTTGAGAGAAAGTTGTTTTTCTGATTTAAGTTTGCGTACCTGTGTTGCTATCGCAATAACAGAATTCATAACCTCAGCTTCGCTTTCAAAAACATATGGGATTTGCACATCTTGATAGCGAGTTTGATGGATAGAGCTGATTGCTTCGTGGGTGCGATAGAGTTCTTGATACAATGTTTCTGTGGCATGCGGTAGGTACGGTGCATAGAGCTGCAGAATACGCAATCCTGCATAATAGAGCGTCCAACGCGTTGCTTCCACTTCCTCAGCGCTATATAACTCAGGGTTAAAGAGTTGATTTTTAATCAATTCAAGATAATTATCGCAGAAATCATTCCAGAAAAACTGTTCGATAGTATTGAGTGCTAAGCCAAATTCTTGTTGTTCAAAATAATGCTGATACTTCGCAAAACATGCTGAAATGGTATGCAATAACCACTTATTTATCGCCCAGCCTTCGCCAAGGCTTCGGCGGGCAGGCCCCTCATTTAATGATTTATTAAATGTAGCTAGATGCGGCTCTGCGAAGCGGAATGCGTTCCATAATTTGGTAATCAATTTTTGGCCAACAGCTAATTGTTCTTCAGAGAACATCATATCTTGACCAAGTCTTCCGGTTGCAGTCCAATAACGAATGGCATCGGCAGGATATTTTTCTAATAAAAGCATTGGATCCATGGCAGTGCCATCTTTTTTAGATATTTTTCCTTGTCCTTTATCGCTCAGTACGTGTCCGGAAATAACAATATCTTTCCATGGAGCTATGCCATGATGCATCCATGTTTTTACAATGGTATCAAATGCCCAGGTGCGAATAATATCATGTGCTTGAGGGCGCATATCCATGGGGAGGAACTCAATAGTTTGTTTATCCGTAAAAGAATTGATATATCCTTGCTCGGTTTGCGTAAGCAAACCAAAACATATATACGGAGTGAGTGATGACGTATTCCAGGTATCCATCACATCAGTATCGGGTTTGATGTTAGTACTACCGCATTGCGCACACGGACCATCATATGCAGTTTCCTGAGGGTCAACGGGCAGTTGATCTGCTCGAGCTAATAGAATTTCACCACAATCTTTGCAATGCCATGCAGGGAATGGAATACCATAAAAGCGCTGGCGCGAAATCCCCCAATCCCATGCTAAGTTTTCCACCCAGTCATTGTATCTGGATTTCATAAATGTTGGATACCAGTTAATAGCTTCAGCCATATCTAAGAAGTGTTGTTTATAAGGTAAAATGGCAATAAACCATTGAGGTAATATCGTAAATTCTATTTCTTTTTTGCAACGTTCATGAACGTTAACTGAATGAGTAATCGCTTCTTGGCGCACCAAAAGATTGTTTTCTTTTAATTTTTCAATAACTGTTGCGCGGGCTTGTGCAACTTTAAGATCTTGTAAAAATCCTGCCAATTCAGTGCATTTGCCGTCTAGGCCAATTACTTGTCGATATGGTAAGTTATGTTTTTTGTACCAAATAACATCGGTTTTATCACCAAAGGTGCATACCATAACAAGACCGCTTCCCTTTTCAGGATTCACTAAATCATCTTCAAGCAAGGGAACTGTTTGCCCAAAAAGAGGAGCAATCGCTTTTTTGCCTTTTAAATGACCATAGCGCATATCGCTTGGGTGATATAAAACGGCAACGCATGCCGGCAACAATTCAGGGCGCGTGGTTGCAATAATTAAATCATTGCCATCGGAATCTTTGAAAATAATATCATTAAAAGTGGATGGTAATTCTAGATCATCAAGCTCAGCTTGAGCAACTGTGGTGCGGCAGGTGGTGCAATAAAGCGCTGGTTCTTGCTTGCGGTAGATATATTTTTTTTGATAGAGATCAATGAAAGATTCTTGAGAAGTTTTACGTGTTTGATCAGATATTGTTGAATAAACATAATTCCAATCAGCAGAAAGTCCCATTTTTTGCCATAATTTTTTGAATGTTTCTGCTGCGCTCAGTGATTCTTCTATACAGATGGCTATAAAATCGGAGCGAGAAAGCTCGTGCGCGCGAATATTGCGTTTTTTTTCAACATATCGTTCAGTTGGAAGACCATTATCATCAAAACCGAATGGATAAAAGACTGAAAAGCCGTTCATGCGTTTATAGCGTGCAATAACATCCGTTTGTGTGTATGAAAAAATATGTCCAATATGCAAAGTACCTGAGACCGTTGGTGGGGGGGTATCGATGCTAAACATCTTTCCAGGATTGTTTTCCATTGCGTACGTTTTTTCTGCATCCCATTTTTGTTGGGCTGCAGCTTCGCAGGTCAGGTGATCGTATCTTTTTTCCATGATGGCTTTTACCCAATTTTCACTTCGTTTTCATTGGGTACCCCATTGAGGAAGGAAATGAAAATAATTTTAAATTAGAGGTTTATCTGAAGTTTAAACATTATTAACATACAATATTTTTGCATAATCGGCTAGCACGTTTACAATCCCCATACCGTGATTTTTTTATTACCTACCTGCTCCACCTGATGATAAATTTTTTCATCCCAGTTTTTCTCTAAATCACGATCAAAAATAATCAAATGGCCTTCAGTTGCATTGGCGATATCCATGTATTCAGCTGTTTGCTCTAGTCCTTCAACAAGCGCTTTGTTGCTGCGCAATACTTTTAATTCAATAACAATGCGCTGATGAGTTTTGTTTGCTATTGCTGTAGTGATAGCCGGCCAGGAAAGGAGCAAATCTACTCGTTTGCGATCGAGCGCATATTCACGATGAATGGTGCCCCCTTCCCCCTTCGCCGAGGCTTCGGCGGACACGCCATTGATAACCCGTTGTAAAAATGCCATGAGCAACAAATGGGGTCCTGATTCTTTATATTGAAAATCGGCAAGCCAAGTTGCTGAATTTTCTCGATAAAAATCAGTAAATTTCTCCAGAAGTTTATTCATGTTAAGTGAGCCATCAGAATTTTGATAAAAAAGAGATGATTCTTGAATGCGTTCTTGCGTAATTTGCGCAAGGGCTCGTGGGATTATTTCTTGATAAATAGGATTAGCTATTTCAAACGTATTTTGTTTTATAAGCCCCAAATCTCTGACATACTGAACGTCATCAGTGAGAAAGGTTATCATATCACTTTGCGTGCTAATAATCGCATCAATAATAGTGCGAACGCGTGGCTCTTGTAGTCGGTCAATAAGGACATCAATA